>ENA-ORCW01000048-ORCW01000048.1-marine-metagenome-genome-assembly--contig:-NODE-48-length-222194-cov-5.284827_pt1 | contig 222194 bp, 205 predicted proteins | sample MGYA00237784_ERZ508517 | MGnify/ENA primary metagenome ERZ508517 (study PRJEB26187, sample SAMN06268979) | marine metagenome | isolation source: Tt ae E1 feedstock associated aerobic enrichment on... | reverse complement strand
CGCTCTGCGTAATGGTGCCGATGGCTACATCCTGAAAGACGCCGCCGAGCATGAGCTGAAGCTGGCGCTGGACTACGCCTGCCAGAAGAAACCGTTTCTCAGCCCCGGCGTGGCGAAACATCTGATCGACCTCGCGGTTCGTTCCCTCAGTGAGGTATCGCCGTCAGAACAACTCACCGGCCGACAGAAAGAAGTGCTGGCCGGCATCGCCGAGGGCATTGGCCTGGCCACCCTTTTGCCGCTCCTGTCCCTCGCGATCAACGGGGGCGCCGGCGACAGCTCGGCCATCGCCGTCTACGTCGAGCAGGCCCTGGTCTACCTCGGCCTGACGCCGGAGCTCGGCCTGCTGCTGACCCTGGTGGTCGGCGGCATCGTCTTCAAATGCCTGCTGACCATGGCGGCCATGAAGTACGTCGGCTATGCCGTGGCGGAGGTCGCCACCAGCCTGCGCGCCGAACTGATCAAGCGGCTGCTGAACGTGCGCTGGGGCTACTTCACGCACCAGCCGCTGGGCCGCATCGCCAACGCGGTCAGCGTCGACTCGACCCGCGCCGGGCAGGCCTATCTCATGGCCGCGAACTTCCAGGTCAACCTGATCCAGACGGTGATCTACAGCCTGGTCGCCGCGCTGGTGTCCTGGCAGCTCGCCCTGGCCGCCATCGCGCTGGGCGGGATCATCGCGCTGTCGCTGCACTTCCTGGTGCGCGTCAGCAAGAAGGCCGGGCGGCGCCAGACCGAGCGCACCTCGGAGCTGGTGATCTACCTCAGCGACGCCCTCAGCAACATCAAGCCGCTGAAGGCCATGGCCAAGTCGGGCAAGTTCGCCAACCTCTTTGACCGCAAGATCGAACAGCTGAAGCGGGCGCTGCGCCGCCAGGTGGTCAGCCAGTACGCGCTGAAGAACCTGGAGGAGATGCTGGTCGCCATCGCCGTCGGCATCGGCTTCTTCATCGCCACCACGCGCTGGGACGTGCCGGTGCCGCAGCTTCTGGTCATGGGCGTGCTGCTGTTCCAGGCGGTGTCCAGCGTCGGCAAGATGCAGCGCCAGTTCCAGAAGGCGGTGCTGCTGGAAAGCCCCTACTGGGTCATGCGCGAGCTGATCGACGGCTTCGACGCGGTGCTTCTGACATGCGGCGCGGAGCGTCCGCGCGATCCCGGCCTGCCTGGCCTTGAGCTGGACGGCGTGGAGTACGCCATGCCCTATCTCATCCAGCAGAACAAGCGGGTGGGCGGCGAGAGCCTCGACCGCGACGGCGCACCGATCCTCGCCGGCGGCAAGCATGTCGTGGTGATCGGCGGCGGCGACACCGCATCCGACTGCATCGGCACCGCCTTCCGTCAGGCCGCCCTCTCCGTCACCCAGCTCGACATCCGTCCGATGCCGCCGCTGAGGGAGGACAAGCTGAGCATCTGGCCCTACTGGCCGACGAAGTTCCGCACCTCCTCATCGCAGGCGGAGGGCGCGGAGCGCGAGTTCTCCTGCGTGACGCTGGGGCTGGAGGGCGAGAACGGCCATGTGACCGCCGTGCGCTGCGCGCGCTGTGACGAGAGCCGCAAGCCGATCGCCGGGACGGAGTTCACGCTCAGGGCGGATCTGGTCCTCGTCGCCATCGGCTTTGCCGGGCCGCTCGAGGAAGGGCTCCTGGAGGAGTTCCCGCTCGAGCGCGACGGGCGCGCCAATGTGAAGGCCGATACGCAGGACTACCTCACCTCGCACCCCAAGGTCTTCGCCGCCGGCGATATGCGAAAGGGGCAGTCACTCGTCGTCTGGGCCATCCGCGAGGGCCGGCAGGCCGCCCACTCCATCGACAAGTTCCTGATGGGCCACACCGAGCTGCCGCGCTAGAGTCCGATCCGACCGAACCGCCCCGGCCCACGCTCCCTGCAAGGGCCGGGCGCCGCCACGACCGGAGGAATACGGATCATGTCGTCTGCCATGGACCACACCTATACCGTCACCGTCTCCTGGACCGGCAATAACGGCGGGGGAACGGCGGACTATCGCAGCTACGGGCGCGACCACGACATCGTCGGGGAGGGCAAGCCGGTGCTTGCGGGCTCCGCCGATCCGCTGTTCCGCGGCGACCGCGCGCGGCACAATCCGGAAGACCTTCTGGTGGCCTCCCTGTCGGCCTGCCACATGCTCTGGTATCTCCATCTGTGCGCGGAGGCCGGCGTGGTCGTCACCGCCTATGAGGACCGCGCGGAAGGCAAGATGGTGTTCGGCCGCGACGGCAGCGGCGGCCATTTCGAGGAGGTGATCCTGCGCCCGCGCATCGCGGTGACTGCGGCGAGCGACGCCTCCGTCGCCGCGGCACTCCACGCCGATGCGCATGCGAAGTGCTTCATCGCGAACTCGGTGAACTTCCCCGTCCGCCACAAGCCGGAAATCTCCAGGGAAGGCGGCACCTGACCGTCGCGCGGGCGACAGCCTTGAGCGCTATTCGCCCGACCAGGCGAAATCGTCCGCTCTGCCGGGCTTGGGCGCCGGCAGCACGCCGCGGCTGAACAGGGCATCGGCGGCGGACCCGCGCGCCGCCGACCGGCGCAGGATCTGGAGTTGCGCCTCGACGGGCCCGAAATCGCCCTTGCGCGCGCGCACCTCCTCCTCCGACATCACCGTTTCGAGCGCGAAGGGCATCAGGCTCCCGGCCCGCTCGCCGGCTGCGGCATCGGGCAATGCGGAAATCTCGCTGCCATAGGCCGGTATGGACGGCTCGATCTCGAGGGCATCGCCATCGCCCGCCTCCTGGCCGAAGGCGGGAAGCTCGGTCACCTCAACCTCGTTGCCGGAACGCACGGCGACAGTCTGGTCCGCCGCCTCCACCGCCCGGCGGAGCTCGTCGAGCACGAGATCGGCCAGCTTGTCGTTGCCGCGGTCGACGAAATGGATCCCGTCGCGCGCCCGCAGGCGCCCATAGATGCCGTTGTGGTCGTAGCCACTTTCGGCAAACCCGCCATCGGGACCCGCGAAGGCGGCCCTGGTATCGATGAACTTGATACCCGCCTCGCTCACGCGCTTGCGCTGCAGCTCGGTGACGAGCTCCATCGCCTTGTCGTTGTCGTGATTGAGCATGGCCGGCATGCCGAGCCAGTAGACGGCGACATTGTTCTCCATGAGCGTGGTGACGAAGGCCTCCAGCGCCTCGTTATAGGCCGCAAGCCACTCCTTGGACCCGAAGCTCACGGTCTTGCCGTCGATGCGCATGTCCTGACTGTCGTTCATGCCGAGCATCACGACGGCGATATGCACCTCGTTGCGCGCAAGAATGCCCTCGATGGCCTGCGGCCAGTCGTAGATGTCCGGCCGGGTGAAGCCCGTCGCGTCCTTGGTGCGCACATTGAGCACGAAGCGGCTGTCGTCCTGCGCCAGGCGGTCCAGGCCGTCCGAAAGACCACCGGCCATGGAATCGCCGATGACGAAGAGCTGGTATTCCGAGCGTACCTCGTTGAGATACATCGGGTCTGGCTTCGGCCGCGGCACCACGATCGTCTGCGCGATGGCCGATCCCGCGCCGGCCGTAATAATGGCCACCGCAAGGACGAGGACGGCGAGCGAAAGGCCGCCGCCCGCCAATGACCGGATAGGATGTCGCGCGATCATGAGCCGCTTCCTCGATCCCGGACGCGGCGCATCGCGGCGCCGCGCTCTCTCCCCCAGGATCCAAGGGTACAGCGGCTAGCGCAGACGCTCAAGCAATGCCGTGGTGGGGTAGCCGTCGGGGGCGAGGCCGAGCCGGCCCTGAACATGGCGCACCGCCGAGAGGGTGCGCGGCCCGAGCCGCCCGTCTATGCCACCTGTATCGTAGCCCCGGCGGTTGAGCAGGCGCTGGAGCTCCTGGGTCTCGGAATGGGACAGCGGGCGCTCGCCGCGCGGCCAGCGCGCCGCGATCTGCGGGGCGCCGGCGATCCGGTCAGCCAGATGCCCCACGGCCAGCGCGTAGGCCGTCGCGTTGTTGTAGCGCAGGATGGCGCGGAAATTCTTCGTCACCAGGAAGGCGGGCCCGCGCGCGCCGGCCGGCAGGATAATGGAGGATTCCGGCGCCCAGGCCCCGAAATTGCCGCCGCGTACGGGCTTCACGCCGAGGCGCGCCCAGTCGGCGACGATCTTCTCGGTCCCGGTCCCGACGAGACTGTAGTCGAAGCCGCGCGGCAGCTTGACCTCCCAGCCCCAGGGCACGCCCTCCTGCCAGCCCGAGCGCTTCAGATAGTTCGCCGTGGAGGCGAGCGCGTCGGAGGTGCTGCGCCAGATGTCGCGCGTGCCGTCCCCTGTCCAGTCGACCGCATAGGCCTCGTAGGTGGTGGGGATGAACTGGGTGTGGCCCATCGCGCCGGCCCACGAGCCGGTCATGTATTCGACGGGAATGTCGCCGTTCTGGAGGATCTTCAGAGCGGCGAGGAGCTGCTGGCGGCCGAATTTCTGCCGCCGGCCCGTATAGGCGAGCGTGGCCAGCGAGCGGATAACGTATTTGTCGCCCTTGTGGGAGCCGTAATTGCTCTCCATGCCCCAGATCGCGAGCAGGATGTTGCGGTCCACGCCATAGCGCGCCTCGATGGCGGCGATCCGGTCGCCGACCTCGCGCCCCGCCGCACGCCCGGCCGCGATGCGCTCCTCGGTCACGCGCCTGTCGAGATAGGTCCAGACGGGCGTCTTGAACTCCGCCTGGTTGGCGTTCCGCTCCAGGATGTCGGGATCGGGGCGCACGCCGCGGAACGCCGCCCGGTAGGTCTCGCGCGATATGCCGGCCTTGCGCGCCTGCGACCAGAAGCCCGCGACGAAGCGGTCGAAGCTCTCCGTATCGCCCGACCCGCCGGTATTGGCCAGCACGCCGGTGACCGCGCATCCCGCGATAACCGCGCCGGCGACGACTGTCCTCGACCAAGATCCGATGCCCAACCGCATGAGCGATCCCCTGTCCTCACAAAGCGCCCTGCCCTCGCAGCCTGTTGTGGCACCGCCGCGGTTAACAGTCTGTTGCCGCACTTTCCCGTCCGCATCCCCGGCGGCCGCCCGCATCGGCACTCGAAAATTCGAATGAATACAAATATATACCGCTAACACACTCAAAACGTGCAATAAGTTGTTTCAATACCTGTGCCTATTTTGCAATAACAACAAAAATAGGCGGAAAACCGGGACAGAAAACTTGACAAAAATCGGTGCGAAAGAGGAAAACCCTAAGAGTTGCACAACTCGAATGAAATCGTTTTGGTTGTATAATAACGAATCCGGCCGGACCAGTTACGCCGTTGCGAAGAAGCAGGTAGCCGCCATGTCGGCCATACCGGCCCCTCGGCAACGGCCGACGCCATTGAGGGGTACCATGACGTTTTCCAGATTGCTCAAGCTCACCTGTTCCACCGCAGCGCTTGCCGCCACGGCCCTGACACCGGCCGCGGCACAGAACAGCTGGACCGGCGGGAGTTCCTATCACGCTACCTGCTATAGCCCTGGCGGCAGCTACTACTGCCCCAAATCCGGCGACAATGACTGGCATACCGGTTCGAATTGGTCTTCCGGGCTGCCGACGGCCGCACAGGATGTCAATATCGGTCTTGCCACGCAGCAGTTCTGGAGCGGCTCGCCGCAGGACCGTCCAGTCTCGCATGACAGCGTGGTCATCTCGTCCGGAAAACAGGGCAATGCCGGAAACCTCACTATCGGCTTCTCCGGCGGCCGCGCCCTGAGCGGCAGCTTCGGCGCGGGACAGCTCGACAATACCGGAACGCTCGTCGTCACGAGCGACATGGTCGTCGGTTCCACAGGCAATGGCACCTTCGGCAATGCCGGCACCACCACGGTGGGCGGCAACTTCATCGTCGGCGGGCAGAGCAAGGGCATAGCGGCGAGCGCCGGCACGATCTCCGTCGGCGCCGACACCGTTCTCGGGCAGGGATCCGGAGCCGAGGGCGAGCTCGCGATGTTTGGCGGGCTCGACACGGCCGGCAACCTCGTCATCGGCGGCAGCGGTCATGGCGTCCTGTTCAATGGAGGCGATGTCACGGCGGGCGGCGACACCGTTCTGGCCCAGAATGCCGGCGCAAGCGGCGACGCTACGCTGACCAGCGGTGCCACGCTCCAGACCTCCGGCGACATGACGGTCGGCCATGGCGGCGAGGGGCAGCTCTCCATCGCGGTCGGCGCATTCGTCGGAACCGAGGGCGACACCACCCTGGGCACCACCGGCAGCGGCACGGTGATCAACGAGGGCGTCATGCTCAATCGCGGCGATCTGACGGTCGGCGAGATGGGCTATGGCAAAATCGAGACGAGCGGTCCGGGCGCGATCACCACAACGGAGGGCGACACCGCCCTGGGATCCGCGGCCACGGGAACCGGCATCGCCATCGTCAGCCAGGGCACCATGAACAATTCGGGCCGCCTCGATGTGGGGCTGCGCGGCGAAGGCAACCTGATCGTGGATCAGGGCGGCAAGGTCAGCAACGACACCGGCGTGATGGCCAAGGAACCGGGCGCCACGGCTTACGCCGTCGTCACCGGTCCGGGCAGCTTGTGGAACAACGACAAATCGCTCACCCTGGCCTCCGAAAGCGGATCGGCCGGCGTGCTCGTCGTCAATGAGGGCGCCACCGTCATCGTCGACCACGGCGTGGGCCAGCTCACCATCGCCGAGCACGAGGGCTCGACCGGCATCCTCAATATCGGCGCCATGTCGCCCGAAGGCCAGGATTACGGCGTCAATCCGGTCGTGAGCGCCTATCTCGGCGGCACCGATACCGATCCGACCCCCCGCGCGCCGGGCATAATCGAGGCCGCCCTGGTGCAGTTCGGCGAAGGAAACGGCACGGTCAATTTCAAGCACACGGGCAACGAGGCCTTCGAATACCGCTTCAAGCCCGGCTTTGCCGGCGACGGCACCGTCAACCATCTCGCAGGCTTCACCGTTCTCGACGGCGACTCTTCGGCGTTTGCCGGCGCGGCGAATGTGAGCGGCGGCACGATGGTCGTCAACAATGTGCTGGCCGGCCATGTCACCGTGTCGCCAAGCGCCACGCTGCGTATCGGCCACGAGGGCGGCAGCCGGCCCGGCGACGGTACCACGGGCCACGTGGTCAACGACATCGTCAATAACGGACTAGTCCAGTTCAACCGGTCCAACGAGTATGTCTTCTCCAGCATCGTCAGCGGCACCGGCGACGTGGAGCAGATCGGCACCGGCACCACGGTGCTGACAGGCGAGAACACCTATACAGGCTCGACGACCATCGACAGGGGCACGCTGCAGCTCGGCGACGGCGGCACGACCGGCTCCATCGACCACACATCCGGCGTCACGATCAACACGGCCGGCACGCTCGCTTTCAACCGGTCGGACGTGAAGATCTTCGACCGCATCATCGCCGGCACCGGTACGATCCGCCAGATCGGCTCGGGTCTCACCCGCCTCGTCGCGGACAATTCGGGCTTCACCGGCCAGACCTTCGTCGACCGCGGCACGCTCTCCGTCAACGGCACCCTCGGCGGCACGGTCGATGTCAATGACGGGGCAACGCTGGAAGGCCTCGGCACGGTCGGCACCACCACCGTCCACAGTGGCGGCACCATCGCGCCCGGCAATTCGACCGACCCCGGCAAGACCCGGATCGGCACGCTGTCTGTCAAGGGCCACTTCACCCAGAAAGCCGGCTCCGTCTACCAGGCGGAGGTGCTCTCAACGGGGCAGTCGGACCGTATCGACGTGACGGGGGCCGCCGCGATCGAGGATGGGGCCGTCCTCAACGTCACCAAGATCGACGAGCCACGCTACGAGCTCGAGCATCGCTACACCGTGCTGACCGCGGCGGGGGGTGTGACGGGCGACTACGCGCTCACCGGCGACACCTCGGTCTCCACCTTCTATCGCGTGGAGGACCATTACGACGCCAACAATGTCTATCTGGACGTGACGCAATATCGTCAGTTCCAGGAGGCCGGATTGACCGTCAACCAGATCAATGCGGCAACAGCGGCACAGGAGCTCAAGTCCCAGCGCGACCCGGTCACCGACTATCCGACCAATCCGCTTTTCCGAGCCATCGCCTATCTGCAGACCGATGCGGAGGCACGTGACGCCTTCGATCAGATCTCGGGCGAGATTCATGCATCCGCCCAGGCCGGAATACTGGAGGACAGCCGCTTCGTCCGCGAGGCGACCGGCGGACGCCTGCGCGACGCCGCGCACGACGAGGGGCTCGACCTGTGGGCCCATGGCTTCGGATCCTGGGGCCATGTCGAGGACGACGGAAATGCCGCCCGTATCGACAAGCGGATCGGCGGCATCTTCGCAGGCATCGACCTGCCCGTGCTCGAGACATTCCGCATTGGCATTCTCGGCGGCTATTCCAACGCCCACTACGACGTCGACGACCGTCACTCCACGGCCAGGAGCGACGATTACTATCTGGGCCTCTATGGCGGAGGGGAATGGAACGGCTTCGGCATCCAGATCGCGGGCAACTACATCTGGCACGACGTCTCCACGGCACGCTCGATTGCCTTCGCCGGCTTCTCCGACAGCCTGTCCGCCGACTACTGGGCGCACACCGCACAGGTCTATGGCGATATCGGCTACAAGTTCGAACTCGACGGCATGGTGCTGGAGCCCTTCGGCGGACTTGCCTATGTGCATGTCAGCTCGGACGACTACGAGGAGAAGGGCGGTGCCGCCGCGCTGTCGGGTTCCGCCGACACGCTCAGCACGGTCTATGGCACGCTCGGCCTGCGCGGCGCGGTGGCCTTCCAGTTCGGCGGCTTCGACATGACGGCGAGCGGGTCTGCAGGCTGGAGGCATTCCTTCAAGAAGCACCTGCCCTCGGCGAGCCATGCCTTCGACGGCAGCGGCGACTTCGACGTCTACGCCGCGGACATTACCCGCGACGCCGCCATTATCGAGGCCGGCCTCGACGCCGCTCTGACGGAGAACCTGGCGCTCGGCGTGGCCTATTCGGGCCTCTTCGGCAACGACATCACCGATCAGGGAGTCCAGGGCAGCGTGAGCTGGAAGTTCTAGAGCGCTTTCAGGAAAAGTGGAGGCCACTTTTCCGGTACGAAAGCGCGGCGCTCCAGGTCGAACAGACAGCCGGCCCGCGATGGGCTGAACCGCAGTCATGTCCCGTCCGTCATGCCCGGGCTTGTCCCAGGCATGACGGAGAACCAACTTCGAATGGCGCCGGTCAGGAGCGCTCCGATCCAGGACCGGAACCGCCCGGCCCAAGCGCACGTTCCCAGGCGAGCGCGCTCGACACGATGCCGTCGAGATCGTCGTGGACCGGCGTCCAGCCAAGGACCTCGCGGATCCGGCCCGCCCCCGCGATCAGCTCCGGCGCATCGCCCGGCCGCCGCGGCGCGTCGCGCCTGTCGAGCGCACAACCCGCGGCCCGCTCGACCGCATCGAGCACCTCGAGAACCGAGGCGCCATGGCCGTAACCGCAATTGAGCACGGCGCTGTCGCCGCCCGCGCGCAAATGGCGCAGCGCGTCCCCATGGGCCCGGATCAGGTCGCTCACATGGATATAGTCGCGGATGCAGGTGCCGTCCGGCGTGTCGTAGTCGCGCCCGTAGATCTCAAGGCCAGGCCGCTTTCCAAGCGCGGCCTCGCAAGCTACCTTGATGAGGTGGGTCGCCTTGGGCGTCGACTGGCCCGTGCGCCCCTTCGGATCGGCGCCGGCGACATTGAAATAACGCAGCGCCACATAGCTCAGCGGATGGGCGATCGCGGTATCGCGCAGCATCCATTCGGTCATGAGCTTGGAGGTGCCATAGGGCGAGATCGGCCGAAGCGGCGCGTCCTCGCCGACCGGCATCTCCCGGGCGATCCCGTAGACGGCCGCGGTCGAGGAGAAGATGAAATGCGGAACGCGGGCGCGCACGGCTTCCGCAATGAGCGTGCGCGAATTGACGGTATTGTTCAGATAGTAGCCGAGCGGATCGGCAACCGACTCCGGCACGACGATGGAGCCGGCGAAATGGATGACGGCATCGACACCGTATTCGGCCATGAGCCGCGCGATCAGCGCGCCGTCGCCGACATCGCCCTCCACGAAGGCCGCCTCGTGCGGCACGGCCCGGCGAAAGCCGGTGGAGAGGTTGTCGACGACCACGACCTCCTCGCCGGCTTCAAGAAGATCGAGAACCATATGGCTGCCGATATAGCCGGCACCCCCCGTCACCAGAACCGCCATGTGCCTCTCCTGTTCACGCCTGTCGGGCCCTTGCCCAATTTTCTCCTGTTTCGTGCATCAACCTTACGCCGGATTTCTTTCCTTGATGTAACCTGAGCTGGCTCGGGTTGCCCCAATTGTCCCAATCCTGGCGTTCTAAGAGGGAGACGCTTAATGTCACGACCGATCAGGAAAGCCGTATTTCCGGTGGCTGGCCTCGGCACACGGTTTCTGCCCGCGACCAAGGCCATTCCAAAGGAAATGCTGCCGATTGTCGACCGGCCGGTCATCCAGATGGCCGTGGACGAGGCGCGCGAGGCGGGCATCGAGCATTTCATCTTCGTCACCGGCCGCAACAAGGGCGTGATCGAGGACCATTTCGACAAGCAGTTCGAGCTCGAGACGACGCTCGGCATGCGCGGCAAGGACAGGGAGCTTTCCGTGCTGGAGGCCGACCTGCCGAGCGCGGGCCAGACGAGCTTCACCCGCCAGCAGGAACCGATGGGGCTGGGCCACGCGGTCTGGTGCGCGCGCGAACTGGTCGGCAACGAGCCCTTCGCGCTCCTGCTTCCCGACATGCTGATCCACGCCCAGCCGGGTTGTCTTGCCCAGATGATGGAGATCTACAATGCGCAAGGAGGCAATGTGGTCGCCGTCGAGGAGGTGCCCCACGAGGACGTGCACCGTTACGGCGTCGTCGACATCGCGGACACGCTCGGACCGAACGCCTACAAGATCGCCGGCATGGTGGAGAAGCCCGACCCGGCCTCCGCGCCGTCCAACCTGATCATTTCCGGCCGCTACATTCTCCAGCCGGAGATCTTCGAGCTTCTCGAGACCCAGTCGCCGGGTTCCGGCGGCGAGATCCAGATCACCGATGCGATGATCGCCCAGCTCGCCATGCAGCCCTTCTCAGCGCTCAGGTTCAAGGGCACCACCTATGACTGCGGCGACAAGGTCGGTTTCCTCGCCGCCAATGTGGCCTACGGGCTGGAGCGCAGCGATCTCGGCCCGGCCTTCCGGCGCGCCCTGCTGAAGATCCTGGAGCATAACGGCGAGCTCGTCTGATCCCGCCCACCCGATCACACAGAGACAGCGTCTCCGATCAGCGCTGCAGCCTCATCCCGACCGTGACGCGGTTCTCCGTATAGTCGCGGTCGGGAACCGAGCTGTCGAACAACGTGTAGCGATAGCCCGCGACCAGCGCGATCTGCCTGTCGATGCTGTAGGAGAGACCGAGGGAAGCCTGCCAGGTCTCCTCGTCTATGCCCGCGCCCACATAGTGGTCGAGCGCGTAGCTGAGTTCCCCCGTCGCGGTGAGATAGCGGCGCAGGCGATGGCTCACGCCGAGTACCGCGGAGTGATAGCGCACGGCGGACGCATCCTCCAGGCTCGTCTCGTCGAGCCCGCTGTCCACGCTGAGCCGGACATCGGTCAGGCGCGTCGGGCGCCAGAGGAGCGAGCCGAAGAACCCGACGACATCGGCAGTCTTGAGCGCCGGGTCGTCATAGTCGCGCATCTCGTAGCGCAGGCCGATCTCCCCGCTCCACAGCGAGGACGGTTCCAGCACAATGCCCGCCGAGACGGAGACGCCTTGTGAATCGCGCTTCAGCCCGTTGCGGTCCGTCTTGTGGCTGTGGATGCGCGGGCCGTAACCCACCGAAATGAACGGGCGCACCGCCGGCGTGATGTCGTAACCCACCCGAAGCTCGATCTCCGGCGCCATGTAGTCGCGGTCGGAATTGTCCTCCACCGAGCCGTCGCCGAGGTCCACATCGCCATAGCGGTACCAGTCTATGGTCCCGCGCAGGCGCGCCACAACGCGGCCCGGCCGGTAGGTCGTCCCCACCGAACCGCCGAAGGACTGGTCCTGAACGCGCCCCACCGCACCGCTCGGCACATCGGCGGAGCCGGGATTCTCGTCGCTGAGGCTGTAGCGGGCCTCCGTCTCGACGGAGAGGTCGCGCCGCACATCGAGCCTGAACGCGCCATTCAGCGAGACATTGTTGGTATCCTCGTCGCTCTCCCTGGCATAGAGCACATGCTCGCTGTCGAGATCGAAGCTGAGGGAATGGCGCGACCAGCCGCTGCGCACCTTCAGTTCCGGCGCGATCCTCAAGCCCATATCGGACCGCCGGTCATCCGGGCTCTGGGCAACATTGTCGGTGACTGCCGGACCGGCCTCTATCGCGGGATAGACCGTAAAGCCGCCGGCGGACAGGCCGGTCTGCTCATAGGCGCGGCCGCCCACCTCCTGCCCCGAGGCCGCAACGGGCAAAGCGAGCACGCACAGCAGGCTGGCTGCTCCGATGAAGCGGTCGTTGGCCATGAGCTCCCGGTCGGCGGCTTGGACCGGCGCGCGGACGCGGCCGGAGCCATCGCAGGCATCCTTCCCTCTCTAACTCTCCCGCAGGCGCGCCCAGGCGACGCAGCATTGCTACCCGACCGTGTACGAACATGGTTAAGATGGCGTTTACCCCCTGTGCCGGAACGGGTACCGGCGCGATGGGCACGATTGCGGTTTGATGTTGTCCGCACGCCGCAGAACGGCTAGATCGTCCCCACGATCTGACGCAAACTGGCGCTGGCCCATTTCCGGCCCGGCACCGTCCGATCGGCTCTCGCGCCGGACACGCGCTTGGCCGACAGCATCCCGTGAACCGACACGACAGCATCGAGACATGACCGAAACGGCCGCTTCCAAGGACCAGACCCGCCCCGCAGCCATCCAGTCGGCGCGCAAGGCGCTGGATATCGAGACGGCCGGCCTGCACGTCCTGTCATCCGCCCTCGACGGTCCGCTCGGCACGGCCTTCCAGGCCGCCGTCGCCACGATCCAGGCGGCGACGGGACGCGTCGTCATGGCCGGTATCGGCAAGAGCGGCCATATCGCCCGCAAGATCGCCGCGACACTCGCCTCCACGGGCACGCCCGCGCTCTATATCCATCCAAGCGAGGCCAGCCACGGCGACCTCGGCATGATCGCGCCGGAGGATGTGCTCGTCGTCCTGTCCAATTCCGGCGAGACGGCGGAGCTGAAGGACATGGTGGCCTATTCGCGGCGCTTCTCCGTGCCGCTGATCGCCATGACCGGCCGACCCGACAGCACGCTCGCCAAGGGGGCGGATGTGGTGCTCGCCCTGCCCGAGCACGAGGAGGCCTGTCCCATCGGGCTCGCGCCGACGACCTCCACCACAATGCAGCTCGCGCTCGGCGACGCGCTCGCCGTCGCGCTCCTGGAGGAGAAGGGCTTTACCGCGCAGGACTTCAAGCAGCTTCATCCGGGCGGAAAGCTCGGCGCGCAGCTCGCCTTCGTGCGCGACATCATGCACGGGCCCGGCGAGTTGCCGCTGGCCGACATCCACATGCCCATGTCCCAGGCGCTCGTGGTGATGACGCAGAAGAGCTTCGGCTGTCTCGGCATCGTCGACGACGAGGGGGCGCTCGCCGGCATCATCACCGACGGCGACCTGCGCCGCCATATGAGCGGCGACCTCCTGAGCGCGCGTACCGGAGACATCATGACCCGCGACCCTCTGGTCGTCGGGCCCGACGAGATTGCCTTCGCCGCCCTCAAGACGATCAACACGGCCAAGATCACGAGCCTGTTCGTGGTCGAGGACGGCAAGCCCGTCGGCATCCTCCATATCCACGACCTGCTGCGCATCGGCGCGGGGTAACGGCTGCGGACCCTCGCCCGGGTCCGGCCGGAACCCGATCTACAGCCAGCCCTGCAGCTCCTCCCCGACGATCGTGCGCAGCATGCCGATCGAGGCCCCGCTGTCGTTGAGGCAGGGCACGAGAGTAAACTGCTCGCCGCCATTCTCGCGGAAGATCTCGCCGACGCCGATGGCGATCTCCTCCAGCGTCTCGACGCAATCGGCGGCAAAGCCCGGCGTGATGACGGCCATGCGCCGCACGCCGCCGCGCGCAAGCTCCTCCACGGTCTTGTCCGTATAGGGCTTGAGCCACTCAGCCCGCCCGAAGCGCGACTGGAAGGTGATCCGCAAGCGCTCTTCCGGCCAGCCGAGGCGCTCACGCAGGAGCCTCGCCGTCTTCTGGCAATGGCAGTGATAGGGATCGCCCTTGAGGAAATACTCCTCCGGAAGCCCGTGGAACGAGGCGAGCACGACTTCCGGCTCCCAGTCGAGGCCTGCCAGATGCTCGGTGAGCGAGCCGGCCAGCGCATCGATATAGGCGGGATGGTCGTGATAGGGCGGCACAGTGCGGATCGCCGGCTGCCAGCGCATCGTCTTCAGCGCGTCGAAGGCCTTGTCATTCGCCGTGGCGGTCGTGGAGGCGCTGTACTGGGGATAGAGCGGAAACAGGAGAACCCGGTCGCAGCCCTTCGCCTTCAGTGCCTCGAGGCGCTCGGCGATAGGCGGAAAACCGTAGCGCATCGCCCAGTCGACCTCCACGGTATCGGTGTCGGCGAACAGGGCTGCGAGTTTTTCCGCCTGGGCCCGCGACACGGTCTTCAGCGGCGATTCGTCGAGCTCGCGGTTCCAGATCTTCTCATAGGCCTCCCCCGATTTCTGCGGACGGCGGGTGAGGACAAACAGGTTGAGGATGACCTGCCAGGCCACGGGGTTCATCTCGATGACCCGCCGGTCGCTCAGGAACTCCTTCAGATAGCGTCGCATCGGGCCGTAGGAGGTGCCCTCCGGCGTGCCGAGATTGATCAGGAGAATGCCGATCCGGCCGAAGCGCACTTCGGGGTGGCCCTCGGGCCAGGCGGTGGCTGGTCTGGACTGCTCGCGCGACATAGCGAAACCGACTCTTGTGATGTCGGCCCTCACACTACACAGGAGCCGTCCATCATTCCATCCCGGCCATGCCGCCTCTCCCGGACATCAGCATTCGTAGTAGTCGTCGCACTTGCCGCCGAAGAAATCCGGGATATTGGAGTCGAAGATCTCCTCATGGCGCGGATCGGGGAACACGTCCGTATCAGGCGCCGGCGTGTTGAACTTGTCCTGCCCGCTCAACTTGCTGCCGGGCTCGTCGCCGCCATAGGGATTCACGCCGGGGCCTGCGGGGGTCGAGCGCAGCCAGCGGTCGAAATAGGCCGCCATGTCGGGCGTCAGCTTGAAAGGCCCGACAGGCGCCCTGCCCGGTGCCGGGACGCAGGCGGCAAAGCCCGGCTCGGCGAGCTCGACCGCCCCGTTGGCGCTCGACAGGACGATGCGGGCACGCTTGTCGAAGCTGTTTCGCCGGGGCCCGGGCCCGCGCGAGACGACAAGGCTCGCGCCGTTCGGATCGAATGGCCCCTGAACGCCCGCCGTCCGGCACAGCCTGACCGCATCCTCGCCCACCGCGCCCTCGCCGATGGTTCCGCGAATGCCGATGGTGGAGGCCGGCGTCTTCAGCGACACGTTGGACGGATTGGCCGTGCCGATGCGGCCCGTGATGAAGCGGAAGGCGCCCTTGGTGATGGTCGCGGCGACCTCGCCGAGCGAGGTGGAGGGATCGTAGACGAACTCGTCTATGGTCATCCGGCAGTTCTGGCCGACGGTGAAGACTGTCTCGTCGAGCAGCAGGATCTGCAGCGCGGACTGGCGCAACGTCTCCACCACATCGCCGGAATAGACTTCCTCGCTCACCTGCGCGCGGCGCTTGTTCTCGTCGCGCGCGCCGGTCACGAACACCTCGCCGCGCACGGCGGCGTTCACGCCCACCTGCGGCGCGGCATTCGCCCCCATCGCGGCGAGGGACACGCCGGCGAGCAAAAGGCCGGCGGCGAGGATCCCCGAGCGTGCCTGCCTGACCTGTTTTCGCTTCGGCTCCATCGTTCGCGCTCCTGTCCGCCTCAGAACCCGAACCGCTTGGTGAGCAGCCCCTCGACGGAAAAATCGTCGAAATCGAAATTCGCGATGTTCGAGTCCTGATAGAAATAGGCGCCGGCGACCTGGAAGGTGATGTCGGAGAGCGCGTAGGGCAACTCTCCGCCCGCCCAGTTCGCCACCGTGCCGAGCGGCACACCGTAGGCGATGCGCGCCTTCAGCCGGAAATCCTCCCGCGAGCGCGTGGGATCGTAGCGCGGATCGGGCGCATCGTAGAAGATGCCCCATACGGTGAACTCGCCCAGCACATACTGCCCCTCGCCGATCAGCGTGAGGTCGGAGAGATAGGCCCTCACCCCGTCATAGGCGAAGCTGTCGTCGCGGGCATCCTTGCCGAGATAGGCCGCGGCCACCGTGACGGTACTGTAGGGATCGAGCCGCCATTCGAGCCCCGCCCCGCCCTCGAAGAGCCCGCCGTCGCGCGCGCTGCCGACGCTCGAGGTGGAGGTCTTGTGATAATCCTCGTAGAAGCCGACGCCGTGCGCCGTCAGGGTCACGTCCTGCGACAGGGTATAGCCGAGCCGGAGCCCGCCGCCATACCGGTCCAGATAATGGTCGCCATCCATCGCGAGCGTGGAATAGAACCCGAAGGGCGTGATGGCGAAATCGCCGGAATAGAAGGTTCCGCCCGCCTCGGCCCGGCCCGCGAGGAAATCCTGTTCGTTCACGTTGAACTGCTCGTTGAGCCAGCCGTCGGCCTGCGCGAACAGGAAGTCGCCCTGCCCCGTCTCCAGCGAATGCTCCAGCCGCAGGGAGCCCTGGCTCACAAAGGCGCCGTCGTCGCGCTTGTGGTTGTCGAGCGGAACCTCGAAACCCTCCACGACGCCGAATTCCGCATCGGGCGCGAGATTGCGGTTGGTGTCGTAGCGCGCGCCGAGCGAGACCGAGCCGTAGCCACGCGTCGTGGCGTTCCGGCGCTTGGCGAGCGCCAGATAGCGTTCCACCTCGATGCGCTGGGAAACGGTGAGCTCGCGCAGCCTCAGGATCTCCAGCTCGCGGATCGCGCCTGGCGCATCGTCCAGCCTGTAGAGCACGATGGCATAGAACAGCCGCGCCGAATCCCATTCCGGCTCGAGCAGGAGCAGCCGCTCCAGACTGCTCGCGGCCCGCTGAAGCCGGCCCCGGCGTGCCTCCTGGCGCGCATAGTCGTATGTCAGCTTGAGATCGTCCGGATTGGCGAGGATCTGGCTGTAGGCGATCTCCTCCGCCCTGGCGGACGGCGCAAGCGCCAACATGGCCGTGACCACTGCCACGGCCAGTCCCCGGCAAGCATTAGCCATAGACTGCTTTGTTTGCCGTCCCCGCTCGGTCAAGCTGTCTATACCCCTTGAGGCGCGTTTCACGTTGCCGTTGGCGCGCCGCTATTTCCCGGGCACACTATGAGACGGGGGCCGAAGCGGGATCAACGCGAAACGGTAAAACCGGCGCAAAAGAGGGCGATATTTCCCTAAATGGCTGCACAAAAGCCACATAGAGCCGCGCTTTGGGCGCGCCTGGCGGGCATTGTCGCGGCACTGCTCGTCATCGGTGTCGGCATTCTGCGCCCACCCATTCTCGACGGCCTCACCAATGCGCTCTTCGACACCTATCAGAGGCTGCGCCCGCGCGAGAGCTCGCCGGTCGCCATCCGTATCGTCGACATCGACGAGGAAAGCCTCAACCGCCTTGGCCAGTGGCCATGGCCGCGCGACGAGATCGCCACCATGGTGGAGCGCCTGGGCGCGCTGGGGGCCGTCGCGATCGGTTTCGACATCACCTTCTCCAAGCCTGACCGGACCTCGCCGCGCCTCGTCCTGGAGCGACTGTCCCACAGGAATCCCCAGCTCGACATCAGGATCCCCAAAGGTCTGCCCAACCATGACCGCGAGCTCGCCGAGGCCTTTGCGGAATGGCCGGTCGTCGCCGGCTTCATCATGACGGGCGCGCCAGAGAACAAGCCGGCCCCGCCCAAGGCGGGCCTCGCCTTCGCCGGCGCGGACCCGGCCTCCTATCTCGTTCCCTTCGGCGGCATGGTGACGAACCTGCCGCTTCTGAACGAGGCGGCATCGGGCCTCGGCTTCTTCAACTACCGCCCCGACCGCGACCGCATCATCCGGCGCGCGCCCGTCGTCGCACTGCTCGACGGGCAGGTTTATCCCTCGCTCGCCACCGAGACCCTGCGCGTGGCGCAGGGCGCGAGCACGCTGCAGGTCCGCAGCACCGGCGCGAGCGGCGAACTCGGCGCCGGCGGCAAGCCGGCCATGGTCGCGCTGCGCGTCGGCAATTTCACCGTGCCCACCACGGCGGGCGGCGAGATGCCGATCCATTACTCGACGCCGAAGCTCGACCGCCTGCTGCCCGCCTGGAAGCTCATGACGGGGACAGACGACCAGATCGAGGCGCTGCGCCCGCTGGTCCAGGATCACATCGTTCTGGTCGGCACGAGCGCGCCGGGCCTCTTGGACCTCGTCGCCACCCCCCTGTCGGACTCCGTGCCCGGCGTGCTGGTCCAAGCGGAAATCATCGACCAGATCGTCTCCGGCGCCTTTCTGAGGGAGCCCGACTGGTCGGTCGGCGCCGTGGTGGGGCTCATGTTCGCAATCTCGCTTGCGCTGATCGTTCTGCTCCCCATAGCCGGGCCGGCCTGGAGCGGGCTGCTGGGCATGGCCGCGGTCGGAGGCGCGCTGGCCGTGTCGTGGCTGAGCTTCACCGAATATGGCCTGATGCTGTCTCCGGTCTATCCCGTCCTGTGCGCGCTCTTCGTCTATCTGAGCATGACGGCGGTGCTGTTCCTCGCCACGGAGCGGGAGCGGCGCGGCATCCGTTCCGCCTTCGGCCTCTATCTCGCGCCGGAGCTCGTCGAGCAGCTCGCCGACCATCCCGACCAGCTCTCGCTCGGCGGCGAGGATCGCGAGCTGACCGTGCTGTTCTGCGATATCCGCAGCTTCACCACCCTGTCGGAAGGATTGCCGCCGCAGGAACTGACCGGCCTCATCAACGGCTTCCTCACGCCCATGAGCGAGGAGCTGCTCGCGGGCGGCGCAACCATCGACAAGTATATCGGCGACGCCATCATGGCCTTCTGGAACGCGCCGCTGCCGGCGGAGAACCACGCCGCGCGCGCCTGTGCGACAGCGCTCGCCATGCAGAGGAGGCTCGCGGAGGTCAATCGGGGCCTCGGGCGCGATCTCCATATGGGCGTCGGGCTCAATACCGGCACATGCTGCGTCGGCAATCTGGGCTCGCGCCAGCGCTTCAACTACTCGGCGGTGGGCGATGCGGTGAACCTCGCCTCGCGTATCGAGGGGCTCACCAAGCACTATCACGTGCCGATCCTGGTCGGGCACGATACCGCGACAGCGGCGCCCGGCTTCGCCTTCCTGGAGATAGAGAGCATCCGGGTGGTGGGCCGTCACGAGCCCGTCACCGTCCATGCCCTGCTGTGCGGGCCGGACGAGGTGGCGGCGGACGCCATCGCCAGGCTGACCGGGGCACAACAGGCAATGCTCTGCGCCTACCGGGCGGGCGAGTGGGCCCGTGCCCTCGACCTCGTGGAGGAGGCCCGCCGCACGGCCGCCGACGTTTTGCCCGATCAGGATCTCGGTGCCCTCTATGACGGCTATCGCGACCGTATCGAGACGCTCGCCAGAGACGCCCCGGCAGACTGGACGGGCATCGTCACGGCGGAAGAGAAGTAAGGCGCCTCACGCCGTCATGAGCCTCATGGCATCGGCGACGATGCGCCCATGGTCGAAGGCGAGCGGCAGATCCCGCCAGTCCGCTCGGAACCGCGCCGCGCGGGCATCCGACCCGGCGGCCGGCTCCGGATGTTCGACACGGGTCAGGAACGCGATGGAGACCACATGTCCTCGCGGATCGCGGGCCGGATCGGAATAGACACCGACGAGCGTCAGCCCGCCCGCCGCGATACCCGTCTCCTCGGCAAGCTCGCGCCGGCAGGCCGCCTCCACGCTCTCGCCGATCTCCACGAACCCGCCGGGCAGCGCGAACCGGCCCGCATAGGGCTCGTTCAGGCGCTCGATGAGGAGCAGCCGGCCCGCGCCGTCGAAGACCACGCAGTCGGTCGCAAGCAGCGGTGTCTCTATCGCCATGCCTGCCCCTCAGTCGAGCGGGCGGGCATCCTCGATGACCTTGCCGTCATTGGGAAGGCTTCCGGGCGCGACGATCTCGACCCGGCCCCTGAGCTTGGTTGCCGTCTGAAGGCTGTCGGCAAGCCGGCCGGCGAGCGCCCCGTCCCCGGCCTCCGCCTCCACCTTCAGCGTCATGACATCCTGCTCGTTCTCGCGGGTGACGACAAGCCTCGCGCGCCCGGCCGCATCGCCGAGACCGCGCAGGGCTTCGGCGACCTGCTCGGGATGCACGAACATGCCCTTGACCTTGGTGGTCTGGTCGGCGCGGCCCATCCATCCCCTGATGCGCATATTGGTACGCCCGCAGGGCGACTGCCCGGGCAGCACCGCGGAGAGATCGCCGGTGGCGAGCCGGATCATCGGATAGGCGGCGCTCATCCGCGTCACCACCACCTCGCCGACCTCGCCGTCCGCCACGGGCTCGCCGGTACCCGGCCGGACGATCTCCACGATCGCCTCCTCCTCCACGACCATGCCGTCGAGGGCCTCGGTCTCATAGGCGATCACGCCGACCTCCGCGATCGCATAGGCCTGCAGAACGCCGACCCCGCGCTCGCCGAGCTCCGCGCGCAGCGAGGGCGGCAGCGCCGCACCCGAGACGAGCGCCTTTGAAAGCGAGGAGACGTCACGTCCCGCCTCCGCGGCCTTGTCGAGCAGGATCTTCAGGAAATCGGGCGTGCCCGTATAGCCGGTCGGACGGATATGCGCGATTGCCTCGACCTGCATCTCCGTATTGCCGATGCCCGCCGGCACCACCGCGCATCCGAGTGCGCGCGCTCCGCAATCGAGGATGAAGCCGCCGGGGGTCAGCGTGTAGGCAAAGGCGTTGTGCACCACGTCGCCCGGCCGGAACCCCGCGGCGAACAGCGCCCGCGCACCGTTCCACGGATCGGGCCCCTCGCCCTGCGGCTCGAAAATGGGCCCCGGCGACATGAAGATGCGCGTGGCCCCGCCGGGCCGTATCGCGGCGAAGCCGCCGAAGGGCGGATCGGCCTCCTGAAGCGCCTTGAGCGCGCCCTTGCGCAGCACGGGAAGGCTTGCCAGGGCCTCCCGCGAGGAGATCGCCGACGGATCGATCCCGTCGAGATGGCGCGCCCAGCCCGGCGCTTCGGCCATGGCGCGGGCGATGAAATCCGGCAGCCGCGCGAACAGGTCGCGCTCGCGGGCTTCGGGGGGCTGCGTTTCGCGTTCGTCGAAATGATCGGGCATCGTGTCCGTCAACTGGTTGGTGTGGGGGCGAGTGTGCCGGGCGGGCGGCCCTGCCCGTCGCGGCGGGATGTCCGTGGAGGTCCGGACCGGCATCGCCGGCGCCCCTTCGAGGAGCGCGGCAATGCCGGTCCCGTCCCCCACCCACGGCTCATGACAACCAGCGCTTGCGCCGCTTGTAATGCTTCACATTGCGGAACGACTTGCGGTCCTCTCCGGCGATGCCGAGATAGAACTCCTTCACGTCCTCGTTCTCGCGCAGGGCCCGGGCATCGCCGTCGAGGACGATGCGGCCATTCTCCAGGATATATCCGTATTTCGCGTATTTGAGCGCGATGTTGGTGTTCTGCTCGGCGAGCAGGATGCTCACGCCCTCAGTCTCGTTGAGCTGCTTCACGATCTCGAAGATCTCCTCCACGAGTTGCGGGGCAAGCCCCATGGACGGCTCGTCGAGAAGGATCATCTTCGGTCTCGCCATGAGCGCGCGGCCGATGGCGCACATCTGCTGCTCGCCGCCCGATATGTAGCCGGCAAGCGATGTGCGCCGCTCCTTGAGCCGCGGGAAATAGCGGTAGACGCGCTCCAGATCCTCCGCGATGGCGCGCCCGCCGTCGCTGCGCGTATAGGCGCCGGTCAGCAGGTTCTCCTCCACGGTGAGATGCTCGAAGCAGTGACGCCCCTCCATCACCTGGACGACGCCGCGGCGGACCAGCGCGTTTGGACTGAGCTCCTCGACGCGTTCGCCGGCGAGTTCGATCGTGCCCTTGGTCACCTCGCCGCGCTCGGCGCCGAGCAGGTTGGAGACCGCCTTGAGCGTGGTCGTCTTGCCGGCGCCATTAGCCCCGAGGAGGGCGACGATACCCCCCTCGGGAACGCTGAGCGAGACGCCCTTGAGCACGAGGATCACATGGTCGTAGATGACCTCGATATTGTTGACGGCAAGCAGCGGACGGGCCGGCTCGGCGCCCGCGCCGGACGCGCCCTCCGCATCGGTATCGAGTACGACGCTCATCGTGCCCTCACGCCTCTTTCTCCACGACTACTCGGCGACCTTCGCGCCCTGGCTGGAATACTCCGTGGACGCCTTCTTGGCCTCCTCGAAGCCCATCGGGCAGTCGACCGGCGTGATGTTGTTCTCCTTCGCGTAGGCCTCCGCATCCTCCTTGATGAGGGCGTTCACGACCTCCTGGTCCGGCGTCATGAAGTCGGTCACGAGCGACCACTTCTTGTCCTTGGCGTTCCATTGCTGGATCGCCACCGTGCCGGGCCCCTCGTGATCGGCGCAGGAGATCTCGATGGGCACCGTGAGGCCCTCCAGGCCAAGCTCCTTCATGCGCTCGGGGCTCATCTGGAGCTGCTCCAGGCCCTTGCGCACATCGGCGGCCTTGATCTCCACCGAGCCCTTGATCTCCATGGCCTTGCGCATCGCTTCCGCCGTCCAGGCGGCCGCGATCAGGCCGCGATTGTAGAGAACCTCTCCGACGCGGCCGCGCTCGCCGGCGCCCATATCCTTGTCATAGACATATTTGTAGATGTCCTGATGAACCGGGAACTGGTCGCCCGCGGCATGGAAGGTGCCGGACAGATAGCCGTCGGCCTGCGCGCCGGCCGGCATCACGTCGTTTTCCGAACCCGACCACCACACGCCGATGAAATGGTCCATCGGATAGCCGATCGAGGCGGCCTCCTTGACGGCCACCTGGTTCATCACGCCCCAGCCCCACATGAGGACCCAGTCGGGCCGCTCGCGGCGGATCTGCAGCCAGGTCGCCTTCTGCTCCTGGCCGGGATGGTCGACCGGCAGCTCCAGCAGGTCGTAGCCGTGCTTCTCCGCAAGCTTCTGCAGGGTGCGGATGGGCTCCTTGCCATAGGCGGAATTGTGATAGACAAGCGCGATCTTCTTGCCCTTCAGCTTGTCCATCCCGCCTTCCTTCTCGCCGATATACTTGACGAAGACGGAGGCCTGATCCCAGTAGGTGGCCGGGAAGTTGAAGACCCAGGGGAAGATCGTGCCGTCGGCCGCGGAGGTGCGGCCATAGCCCATGGTGAACAGCGGAATCCCGTCGGCGGTCACCTTCGGAATGAGCTGATAGGTGATGCCGGTCGACAGCGGCTGGTAGACCAGGGCGCCGGATTCGCCCTCGTTCTTTGTCTTCTCGTAGCACTCGACGCCCTGCTGGGTGTTGTAGGCCGTCTCGCATTCCACGACATTGACCTTCGCCCCCTCGATGCCGCCGTCGCGCTCGTTGATGAGGGTGAAGTAGTCCATGACGCCGTTGGCGAAGGGAATGCCGTTCGGCGCGTAGGGGCCGGTGCGGTAGACGAGCGAGGGATAGGTCAGCTCGTAGGCCGAGGCCCCGCTGGTGATGGTGCCCGCGGCCAGGGCCACCACGCCCAGACCGAGGCAGAACTTGCCGAGTTTCATCTGTTTCCTCCCGTTTTCCTTATGCGGTCTCTGCAACGCCACTCACGCCTCCCCGCCGGAGCTCCGCACCCCTAATAGGGGAACGGCCAGAGCCTCAGCTTCTCCTTGGCGATCTGCCACAGCCTGTTCAGCCCGTGCGGCTCCACGATCAGGAAGAAGATGATCAGCACGCCCATGGTCGCGATCTCGACGTGCTTGGCCGTCACCGGCAGGAGGCCGACACCGTCGACCAGTCCGTTCTTGAGCAGGATCGGCAGAAGCACGAGAAAGCCCGCCCCGAGGAACGAGCCGAGGATCGAGCCGAGCCCGCCGATGATGACCATGAACAGGACGAGGAAGGAGATATTGATGCCGAACGCCTCCGTCGGCTCCGCCGCGCCGAGCCAGACCGCGAAATAGAGCGCGCCCGCCATGCCGATATAGAAGGACGACACGGCGAAGGCCGACAGCTTGGCGACAAGCGGGCGCACGCCGATGAGCTCCGCGGCGATGTCCATGTCGCGGATCGCCATCCACATGCGACCGATGCGTCCGCGCACGATGTTCTTGGCCGCGAGCGCGAAGACGCAGACGAAGGCGAGACAGAACAGATAGGCCGCCCAGGGCTTGGTCTCCGGCCCCGTGACCTGCAGGCCCCACAGATAGCTCGGCGGCACCGAGATCTGGCCGGTGGCGGAGTTGTTGTAGAACCACGGCACCTTGTTGAAGAGCCAGACCAGGAAGAACTGGGCGGCAAGGGTCGCGACCGCCAGATAGAACCCCTTGATCCTGAGCGAGGGCAGCCCGAAGAACATGCCGACGCCGGCCGTCACGAGGCCGGCCAGCAGCACCACGGCGATGAAGTTGAGCTCGGGAAAGGCCGTCATCAGCTTGAAGGCGGCATAGGCGCCAACCGCCATGAACCCGCCCGTGCCGAGCGAGACCTGACCGCAATAGCCCGTCAGGATGTTGAGCCCCAGCGCCGCCATCGACCAGATGAGGAACGGCAGGAGAATGGCCTGCGTCCAGTAGTCGTTGAGGATGAAGGGTACGACGGCGAAGGCGGCGACGAGCAGCGCGATCATCGCCACGCGGTCCTGCGGGATCGTGAAGATCGCCTGGTCGGCCGCATAGGAGCCCTTGAACTGCCCGGCCTCGCGATAGAACATCTTCCAGCGCCTCCCTTGCCGCTACACCCGCTCGATGATCCGCTCGCCGAACAGCCCCTGCGGCCGGAACAGCAGGAAGACGAGGGCGAGAATGTAGGCGAACCAGTTCTCGATGGCGCCGCCCACCAGCGGGCCCCAATAGACCTCCGCGACCTTCTCGCCGACGCCGATGATGAGCCCGCCGACAATGGCCCCCGGTATGGAGGTGAAGCCCCCGAGGATCAGGACGGGCAGCGCCTTCAGCGCGATCAGCGACAGGGAGAACTGGACGCCCGATTTCGTGCCCCACATGACGCCCGCGACCAGCGCGACGACGCCGGCCACCGTCCACACGATCACCCAGATGGTGTTGAGCGAGATGCCGACCGACAGCGCGGCCTGATGGTCGTCGGCCACCGCCCTCAGCGCCCGGCCGATGCGCGTCTTCTGGAAGAACACCGCAAGCACCGCGACCAGGATGCCCGCCGTCACCGCCGCGACGATCTCCAGCTTCTCCACATAGAGGCCGAAGGTGTCCATCATCCAGCCCGACGCGCCCTGCGGAATGCCGAGATCGAGCACCTTCACATCGGAGCCCCAGAGGATGTCGCCCACGCCCTCCAGCACATAGGCGAGCCCGATGGTCGCCATGAACAGGACGATATGCTCCTGGTTCACGAGGTAGCGCAGCATCAGCCGCTCGATGAGCCAGGCGAGCCCGGCCATGACGAACAGGGTAATGATGATGGCGAGCCAGCCGGGCACGCCGTAATCGTCCATCAGGCCGGACAGGGTGAGCGCGGCGAACAGCGCCAGCACCCCTTGCGCGAAGTTCAGCATGCCCGAGGCCTTGAAGATCAGCACGAAGCCGAGCGCGACGAGCGCATACATGACGCCCGTCAGGAGGCCGGAGATGATCACCTCCAGGAAGAAGCCCGGCCAGTCCGTCCACATCTGAACGAAGGGAGAGACGAAGACCCCGTAGACAACCTCCATGCCGCCCTCCCCTATTCGTGCGGAACGCCCAGATAGGCGTCGATGACGGCCTGATCCGTGCGCACCTCGTCGGGCGTGCCGTCGGCGATCTTCTCGCCGTAGTCGAGCACCACCACCCGGTCCGACAGGTCCATGACGACGCCCATATCGTGCTCGATCAGCGCGATCGTCGTGCCGAACTGCGAATTCACGTCGAGGATGAAGCGGGACATGTCCTCCTTCTCCTCCAGGTTCATGCCCGCCATCGGCTCGTCGAGCAGCAGGAGATCGGGCTCCGCGGCGAGCGCCCGGCCGAGCTCCACCCGCTTCTGCAGGCCGTAGGGCAGCCGCCCCACCGGCGTCTTGCGGATATGCTCGATCTCCAGGAAGTCGATGATCTCCTCGACGAACTCCCGGTTCTCGATCTCCTCGCGCCGGGCGGGCCCGAGATGGATGGCCTGCCAGAGAAGGCCGACGCTCATCTTGGTCACGCGCCCCGTCATGATGTTGTCCAGCGTCGACATGCCCTTGAACAGCGCGATGTTCTGGAAGGTGCGCGCAATGCCGTTGGTGGCGGCCACATTGGGCGACATCCGGCGATAGGCCCGGTCCTTGAAGGTGATCGTGCCCTCCTGGGGCTGGTAGAAGCCGTTGATCACGTTCAGCATCGAGGTCTTGCCGGCGCCGTTCGGCCCGATGATCGCGCGGATCTCGCCGCGGCGGATGTCGAAGCTCACGCCCTTGATCGCCTGCACCCCGCCGAAGGACAGCCGGATGCCATCCACGCCGAGCAGCGTTCCGTTCGCGGCCCCGGTCATTCCGCCGCCTCCTGAAAGCCGTGCTCGGCGGGATGGAGCGGCATGTCGCGGATCTCCACATCGGCCTCCAGAGTGCCGAGCCGGCCGTCCTCGTAGCGCACCTCCGTGCGCACATGCCGGTGCGTGCAGGAGGGGTCGTACAAGGCCTCGATCAGCGGCGTGTAGCGCTCGGCGATGAAGCGGCGGCGGACCTTGTTGGTGCGCGTGATCTCGCCGTCGTCGGCGTCGAGCTCCTTGTGCAGGATCAGGAAACGGCGGATCTGGCAGCCGGCAAGGTCGCGCTCGCCGGCGAGATCGCGGTTCACCGCGTCGACATCCTTCTCGATCATCTCGTAGACGCGGGGGTGGGCGGCGAGTTCCTGATAGCTCGCATAGACCACATTGTTGCGCTCCGCCCAGCTCGCCACGGCCGTCAGGTCGATATTGACGAAGACCGCCACGTACTCCCGGCCATGGCCGAATGCGACGACCTCCTTCACATTGGGGAAGAACTTCAGCTTGTTCTCGATATATTTCGGCGGGAAGAGCGTGCCGTCCTTGAGCCGGCCGACGTCCTTCGCCCGGTCGATGATCTTGAGATGCCCGTGCTCGTCGAACACGCCTGCATCGCCGGAATGCACCCAGCCGTCCGGCGTCTTGGTTTCCGCCGTGGCCTCCGGATCCTTGTAATATTCCTGGAACACCCCGGGCGCCCGGTAGAGCACCTCGCCGCTCTCCGCGATCGTGATCTCCACGCCCGGCGCCGGCTTGCCGACAGTTTCCGCATAGATCTCGCCGTCGGGCTGGGCCGTCACATAGACGCTCGCCTCCGTCTGGCCATAGAGCTGCTTGAGGTTCACGCCGAGCGAGCGGAAGAAGCGGAAGATCTCCGGCCCGATGGCCTCGCCGGCGGTGTAGCCGACCTTGAGCCGCGAGAAGCCCATGCGGTTCTTGAGCGGGCCGTAGACCAGGAGATCGCCGACCCGGTAGAGGAGCCGGTCCGACAGCGAGACCGGCTCGCCATTGAGGATGCGTTCGCCCACCTTGCGGGCATGGGCGAGACAGGCCTGGAACATGCGCCTCTTGATCGGCGAGGCGTCCTCCATGCGCACCATGACGGAGGTCAGCATCGCCTCGAAGATGCGCGGCGGTGCGAAGAAGAAGGTCGGGCCGATCTCGCGCCGGTCCTCCGTTACGGTCTCCGGGCTTTCCGGGCAGGACAGGCAGAAGCCGGCCTCGAAGGCCTGGCCGTAGGAGAAGATGTGATCGCCGACCCAGGCCATGGGCAGATAGGCGATCACCTCCTCGCGCTCGGTGAGCGCATCGAAGCGGTTCGCGTTGTGCGCGGAGATGAGCACATTGTCCTGCGACAGCACCACGCCTTTCGGCGTGCCGGTCGTGCCCGACGTGTAGAGGATGATCGCGGTATCGCTGCCCTTGCCCTGCGCGACGGTGTCCAGCCAGGCCGCTTCCGCCGCCTTGTCGCCGGCGAGCCGCTTGCGCCCCATCTCCTGGATGTCGGCGAAGGAATGCAAGCCCTCGACCGCGTATTTCTGCAAGCCCCGCGGCTCGTCATAGATGATGTGGGCAAGCCCCGGCACGCTCTCGCGCACCTCCAGCAGCTTGTCCACCTGCTCCTGGTCCTCCACGACCGCGAAGGAGACCTCCGCGTGCTGGAGCACGTAGCTCATCTCCTCGGCCACGGAGTCCTGATAGACGGGCACGGGGATCGCGCCGAGCGCCTGCGCGGCCGCCATGGTCCAGTAGAGGCGGGGACGGTTGTTGCCGACGATGGCGACCTTGTCGCCGCGCGCCATGCCGAGCCCCTGCAGCCCCACTGAGAAGGCGCGGATTTCGTCGAGTGCGTCCGCCCAGCTCCAGCTCTGCCAGATGCCGAGATCCTTCTCGCGCATGGCCGCCCTGTCGGCGAACGTCCGGGCGTTGCGCAGAAGCAGTTTCGGAAACGTATCCTCGCCGCCGCCGCCGGCAGCAACGGTCTCGTTCATTGTGCGTTCCCTACCCCGGACCGCGCCTTGTTTTCCGGCGCGTGTCCTCGATTATCGGGTCGTCGGGGCTGCCATGGATACATGGCGCCTTACGCGACCGTCATTGACTCTGACACAATTTCCCTGCCGCGCCATTATCCGTTTGACAGACAAGCCGGCATGTTATCGGATAGGCTTTGCAAGGCGTGTGGCTGCACCTTCATTTCGCGCCGGCAGCCCACACATCCCCGGCGGTCGTCGGGCGACCGTCAGGCCTTCCTATTCGCCATAATAGCGCAATCCGGCGAGATCGAGCACGGTGATGCCGTCATGCTCGATCCGTACGAGCCCGGCATCCTCCAGCGTCTTCAGACTGCGATTGGCCATCTGCCGCGACATTCCCGAAAGCAGCCCGAGCTCCTCCTGACTGACATCCAGATGTTCGCCGACCCCCGGCGACAGCACCGGATTGAACAGCCATGCGATGCACCGCGCGAGCCGCGCCGGGGCGCCGAGCATGCGGTCGTGGCCCAGAAAGGCGATGAACTGCCCCAGGCGCTCGTTGAGCTGGCGCACGAGGAAGCGGTTGAAGCCGGTGGAGTTCTCGTAGAGCCAGCGGAAGGTCGCGCCGTTCAGATAGGCGATCCGGGTCTCGCGCAGGGCCACGATGTCGTACTGGCGCGGCTCGCCCTTGAGGATCGAGCCCTCGCCGAACCAGCCGCCATCGGCAATGCCAGTATAGCTCATCGCCTTTCCAGTCTCCGTGACCGTGCTCATCTTCACCACGCCCGAGACCACGCCGGTCCAGGCATCGAGCCGGTCGCCGTGATGGACCAGATAGCTGTTCGCGGCCAGGGTCTTCTCCGTGATGCCGCAACGTGCCCTCTCCGCTTCCTCGTCCGTCAGCTCCCGCGCCCAGGCGGCGACCTCGTAAAGACGCTCAAGGGATGCCACGGCTCGTCATACTCCTTTCCCATCGACGGTCAGACCCTTGTAACACGGATTCCGCGAAACGGGCTCGCGAAGCCTCGCGGAGCGGCCCGGTCGGTTGCCGAACGGCCACACAATCAATGAGAGCGGTAATTCTTGTTGCCACCCATAAATGCCACCATTAGGATTATAACCAGTTTCATCTATCAAAGATTGCATTTCGTTTCCCAGCCGGGGCCTCCGACAGGACATGGCGCAGAAGATCTATCTTCATATCGGTGCCCACAAGACCGGCAACAAGGCCGTCCAGTATGCGCTGAACTGGCACCGCGAGGCGCTGCTGGAGGCCGGCATCCTGTTTCCGGCTGCCGCGCAGTACCAGTTTTCGCAGCATCGTCTGGCCTTCGGCCTGTCGGGGCTCCGCTGCCCGGGTACGGACACGGTGCCGCAGCCCGACGAGGAGATGGCCGCCATCGAGGCTGAAATCGCGCAAAGCAGGGCCCCGACCGTCATCCTGTCCAGCGAGCTGTTCTTCTCGCTTGGCGCGGACGAGATCGGCTGGCTGCGCGACCGGCTCGACGGCTTCGATGTCACGGTCATTGCCTGCATCCGCCGGCAGGACGAGTTGTTCTCCTCCCTCTACAACCAGCGTGTGAAGGACTTCAGCAACGATTTCTGGCACCAATACGCCGATTTTCTGCCCGCGCTGGAGACGTTCTCGCCCGATCTGGACTTCGCGGCCCGCCTCGACAACTGGGCCGGGGCGTTCGGTCGCGCGAACATGGTCGTGCAGTGCTACGAGCGTGTCGACGACATGCGCGCCTATATCCTGTCGCTGGTTGGGTTGAATGCCGAGATGGAAACGACGGAGCGGCCCATCGCCTCCAATCCGAGCCTCAGCGTGCAGGCCCTGGAGATCGTCCGGCAGAGCAAGACGCTCACGCCGGACATCAAGAAGCGCGAGCGGATCTATCAGGCCGCGCGCCAGTGTTTCGACGAGAGGAACGGCCACAGGCTGATGCATCTCGACGAGCATATCCGCATTCTCGAGCATTTCCGGGAGGGCAACGCCCGTGTCTTCAGGACATATCTCGGCTCGGAGAACCTCTACGATCCGAAGTTCCTGATCGAGTCGCCGATGGAGCCGCGCATCCGGCTCACCGTGCAGGACATGATGCACCTGCTCGTCGACATGGCGTAGGACGGTTTCCGGTCCGCTCGAAGCGACACGGGCAAGGGTCAGGCCCGTATCAGGCCCCAGAGCAGGGAGCCGATCGCCCCGACACCGAACAGGATCAGGATCGCGCCCGATATCCGCGCCGTCCACACGGCAAAGCCCGGCGGAAGCCGCCGATGGGCGAGCGAGACACCGCCGCTCAGCGCGAACCACCAGCCAAGCGAGCCGAGAAAGACACCGGCGACGACCGTCGCCACGCCCGCACCGTCCCCCTCGCCGGCAAGCCCGAGCCCCGCGAAGATCGCCGCGAAGGACAGAATCGTCATCGGGTTGGTGACAGTCAGCAGGAAGGTGGCCGACACCGTTCCGACGAGCGCCCGCGCCCCGACCCGGGCAGCATTCGCCGCGGGCGCGGCCTGGAGGCTCTTCCAGCCGAGCCAGATCATGAACACCCCGCCGAACAGCCTCAGCGGGCCGTCCACAACACCGAGCGCGGCGGAGAAGGCGGCGAACCCGAGCGCGGCCAGGCTTGCATAGAACGCATCGGCAAGCGCCGTGCCGAGACCGCTTGCGACGCCGGCCCAGAAGCCCCGTTCGAGCGCCCTGTTGACACACAACGCGCCCATGGGACCGAACGGCGCGGCTATCGCGAGGCCGAGCGCCATGCTCTTGCCGAACAGCGCGATATCCATCATGCCTCCCCGTCCGCCGGAGCGAAGGGACCGGCAACGACCGACGACAGGACGATCACGGTCTCGCTGCGGGCAAGGAACCCGTGCCCCTTCAGCTCCGCGAGGAAGGCCTCCAGATCGGCGAGCGAGGCCACGCGAACCTTGACGAGATAGGACCACGCCCCTGTCACGTGATGGCATTCCGCGATCGCGCTATGATCTCGCGCATAGCGGCGGAAGGCCGCCTCGTCGGCCTCCTGGGCGAGTCCCACTAGCACAAAGGCAAGCACGGGAAGGCCGAATGCAACCGGGTCGGCGTCGACGGTCGTCCTGCGGATCGCACCGCTTGCCGTGAGCCGCCTGATCCGCTCGTTGACGGCGGATACGGACAACCCCACCGCCGCGCCGATATCGGCAAGGGACCGGCGGGCATCCTGCCCCAGAAGACTGATTATTTTACGGTCCAAATCGTCCATAATCGCATATATTGCTGTTTTTCTAAGAAAGTCAATAAAATTTACGGAAACAGGTATCGGCCAGCGTGTTTCCGGGCCGGCTCGCCTTTCCATGCAGCCCTGGATGCCCGCCTGCGCGGGCATGAGCGGCCGTAAGCTGTCCCAGGGATAGAGAAGCTGGAGAGTCGCGTTGCCCTCCCCGCGCACTCCAGTGGAGACAGGCGGCAACGCTGGCGGCATGCCGGTTTGGGGCGGCTGGAAGGCCCCCTATTCCGCGGCGGCGCGAAGCGGTGCCGTGCGGCCGCCGCGGAAGGCGGCCAGAAGCTCCGCCTCGCGGGTCTTGGCCTCGGCGAGGTGGCGTTCCTTGACGTGGCCGTAGCCGCGAATGTGCTCCGGCACGGAGGCGATCTCCGCGGCAAGGGCGAGATTGTCGCGCGAAAGCCCCGACAGGAGCTCGTCGACCACCGCCTCGTAGTCGGCGATCAGGGCACGCTCGTGCCTGCGCTCGGCGGAATAGCCGAAAATGTCGAAGACCGTGCCGCGCAACCGCTTCATCCGCGCGAGCAAGCGGAAGGCGCCCATCATCCAGGGCCCGTATTCGCGCTTCTGCAGTTCTCCCGTCTCCGGATCGCGCCGGGCGAGCAGCGGCGGCGCCATGTGGAATTTGATCCGGTAGTCGCCGGTGAAGGTCTCCGCGATCTCCCTGGCGAAAGTGCCGTCCGTATAGAGCCGCGCGACCTCGTACTCGTCCTTGTAGGCGAGCAGCTTGAAATAATAGCGTGCGACCGCCTCCGACAGCGCCTCCGAGCCCGGCGCGACCTTCTGCTCGGCAAGCCGCACGCGCGCCACCACGGACCGGTAGCGCTCCGCATAGGCGGCATCCTGATAATCGGTGAGGAACCGCGAGCGGCGCTCGACCATGTCGTCGAGGGTCTCCTGCGGCGGCGGCGCCTGCTCGTCGCGGGTGTCGATGAGGCGCTCCACCGCGGCGAGGTCGTGCGCGGCCCGCCGGCCCCACAGGAAGGCCTGCCGGTTCATCTCCACCGCCACGCCGTTGAGCGCGATGGCCCGGTCTATGGCGATCGCCGAGACCGGCACCAGCCCCTTCTGATAGGCGAAGCCCAGCGTGAACATGTTGGTGGCGATCGAATCGCCCATGATCGACGAGGCGATATGGGTCGCGTCCACCGCATGCGCCCGGCCCTGCCGGGTGCGCGACTGGATCGCCAGCATCATCTCGTCGCCCGGCAGCTGGAAGTCGGCGTCGCGGGTGAACTGGGCGGGCATGGTCTCGTGGCTGTTGACCACCGCGTTGCTGCGCTCCGCCGAGAGCGTCGCGAGAATGCCCTCCGACGCCGACGTCATGAGGTCGCAGCCGAGCAAGAGGTCCGCCCCGCCGCCGGCCACGCGGATCGTCGCGATGTCCTCGGGCGCCGCCGCGATCTTCATGTGGGTGGCGACCGCGCCGTTCTTCTGGGCAAGCCCGGCCATGTCGATGATGCCCGCGCCCTTGCCCTCCATATGGGCGGCCATGCCGAGGATCTGGCCGATGGTCACCACGCCCGTGCCGCCGATACCGGTGACGATGACGCTCCAGGGCCTGTCGAGCGCCGGCAGGTCCGGCTCCGGCAGCGCCTCGAACGGTAGTGTCGCCGGATCGCGGCCATGGCCCGCATGGGTCCTGGCGAGCTCACCGCCCTCCACCGTCACGAAGCTCGGGCAGAAGCCCTTCAGGCAGGAGAAATCCTTGTTGCAGACCGACTGGTCGATCTGGCGCTTGCGGCCGAACGGCGTCTCGACGGGGGCGACCGCCACGCAGTTCGACTTCACGCCGCAATCGCCGCAGCCCTCGCAGACGAGCTCGTTGACGAAGACGCGTTTCGGCGGGTCGGGAAAGAGCCCGCGCTTGCGCCGGCGGCGCTTCTCCGCCGCGCAGGTCTGGTCGTAGATGAGCACGGAGACGCCGGGCACCTCCATCAGCTCCTTCTGGACGCCCATGAGCTCGTTGCGGTGATTGAAGCTCGTGCCCGACGGGAAGCCGGCATTCGCCGGATACTTGTCCGGCTCGTCGCTCACGACCGCGATGCGGTCGACGCCCTCGGCACGCATCTGCCGGGCGATCATCGGCACGGTGAGCCCGCCCTCATGGGTCTGCCCGCCGGTCATCGCGACCGCGTCGTTATAGAGGATCTTGTAGGTGATGTTGACGCCGGCCGCCTTCGCCGCGCGGATCGCGAGCAGGCCGGAATGATTGTAGGTGCCATCGCCGATATTCTGGAAGACGTGGGCCCGCGTGGAGAACGGCGCCTCGCCGATCCAGTTCGCACCCTCCCCGCCCATATGGGTGAAGCCCTCGGTGTGGCGCTCGGGGATGAACTGCACCATCCAGTGGCAGCCGATGCCGGCATAGCCGCGCCCGCCCTCGGGCACGACGGTGGAGGAATTGTGCGGGCAGCCGGCGCAGAAATAGGGAATGCGCGCGGGCAGGCTCGGCACGTTGCGCAGGCTCTGCTGCGCCTTGCCGAGCGCGGCGATGCGCTCCGCCATCGCCTCCGACACCCCCTTGTGCGGAAGCCGCTCGCCGATGGCCAGCGCGATCCGGTTCGGATCGAGCGCGCCGAATGCGGGGAAGAGATGCTCGCCCGCCTCGTCCTTCTTGCCGACGATGGCCGGGGCGTCTTCGCGGCCATAGAGCTGCTCGCGGATCTGCGTCTCGATCAGCGAGCGCTTCTCCTCCACCACGACAATGAGATCGAGACCGTCGGCGAACTCCTCCACGATCTCCGGGTCGAGCGGCCAGACCATGGCCACCTTGAGGAGCCGCAGGCCCAGATCGGCCGCCTTCACCTCGTCGATGCCGAGCTCGTCGAGCGCCTGACGCACATCCATGTAGCTCTTGCCGGTGGAGACGATGCCGATCTTCGGCGCCTTGCCGCCGGAGAACACGATCCGGTCCAGCCTGTTGGCGCGCGCGAAGGCGACCGCGGCGAAGCGCTTGTAGGTGTGGAGGCGGTATTCCTGATCGTGGCGCTCGTCGTTCGGGCGGATGTTGAGCCCGCCCTCCGGCATCTCGAAATCGTCCGGATAGACGATGTCCAGCCGGTCCAGCGCACCGTCGACGATGGCTGTCGACTCCACGGTGTCCTTGACGCATTTCAGCCCGACCCAGCAACCGGAAAACCGGGACAGGGCAAGACCATAGAGGCCGTAGTCGAGAATCTCCTGCACGCCCGCCGGATTGAGCACCGGGATCATGGCGTCCATCAGCGCGAACTCGCTCTGATGGGCGACGGTGGAGGACTCCGCGGTGTGGTCGTCGCCCATGAGGACCAGAACGCCGCCGTGCCTGGAGCTGCCCGCCGCATTGCCATGGCGCAGCACGTCGCCCGACCGGTCCACGCCCGGGCCCTTGCCGTACCACAGGGTGAAAACGCCGTCATGGGCGCCCTCCCCGCGCATCTCCGCCTGCTGGGCACCCCAGACGGCGGTCGCGGCGAGATCCTCGTTGAGAGCCGGCTGGAACAGGACATTGCGCGCCTCGAGCGCCGTTTTCGCGCGCGAGAACTGCTGGTCGAGCCCGCCGAGCGGCGAGCCGCGATATCCCGTGACATAGCCCGCCGTATCGAGCCCCTCGCCGGCGTCGCGCGCCTGCTGCATGAGCGTCAGGCGCACCAGGGCCTGCGTGCCGGAAAGGAAGATCCGGCCGCTTGCGAGGTCGTATTTGTCATCCAACTTGACGTCGCGAAGGGTCATCGCGTTTCCACCCGTCTGTCCGCCCGCACAGGTCTCCCGCGCGGGCCCCGATGGCATTGCGGTCCGAGAAAGGACCGTACCTTGGTTCTTGTTCTTGGCGACCGGGCTCTATTAGGTCAGCAATATTGACATAATCCGGACTGCCGCGCAACTGGAGGCAGCCTCCGCCGAGGCGTCACCCGCATGGCAAGCCACGGCTGCCCCGAAGGCTTGCCAAGGATGGGACAGCTCCTATTGTCGTCCGACACCCCTCGGGAACGCAACGGTATCGGGACATCATATGACCCTCGGCTTCATCGGCACAGGCGCGCTCACATCGGCAATCGTCACCGGGCTGAGATCCCTTGAGGAGACACCTCTTCCCGTCCTCCTGTCGCCCCGGAACCGGGACATCGCGGCCGATCTGGCATCACGCCACGCGGATGTGCGCGTCGCCGCGGACAATCAGGCTGTGCTCGACGGCTGCGACACGGTCATGCTCGCCATCCGGCCGCAGATCGCGCGCGACGTCCTGTCCCGATTGCGGTTCCGGCACGACCATCACGTCGTCAGCCTGATCGCCACCCTGTCGCGCGAGGACATCGCCGCCCTCGTCGCGCCCGCAAACGAGGTCACGAGGGCCCTTCCCATGCCCATGATCGCCCGCCGGCAGGGTGCGACGATCGTCTGCCCGCCCGACCCGCGCATGGCGGCATTCTTCGGCAAGCTGGGAGGGGTGGTCGAGGTAGAGACCGCGCGCGAATTCGACGCGCTGAGCGTCGTGACCGCGACCTATGCCAGCCATTTCAGGTATCTCGACACGATCCACGCATGGCTGAAGGGCCACGGCGTTCCCGACGCGAAGGGGCGCGACTATATCGCCACCCTCTACAAGGCTCTGGCGCACGCGCCGGACATGACGCCCGAGGCCGACTTCATGGACCTGTCGAAGGACTACGCGACCCGCGGCGGCATCAACGAACAAGTGCTCGACGATCTGACCGGGGCCGGGGTCTTCGAGCAGCTCGCGCAAAGCCTGGACGGCGTGCACCGGCGCATCGCCGGCACACCGGACCCGGCGGCGGAGCACTGACGCTCAGGCGCCGCGCGCCTCCCCGACCGTCACTCGCCCCAGCGCCAGAAGTCGTTGCCTTCCTTCCGGTAGGCGCGCGACAGCACCATTTTGTGCACCTCCGACGCCCCGTCGACGAGCTTGGCGCAGCGGGCATAGCGGTAGATCCATTCCAGGACCGTATCCTTCGAATACCCCTTCGCGCCGCAAAGCTGGATGGCCGTGTCGGCTGCCTTGATGAGCGTGTCGGCCATATGGATCTTGGCCATGGACACCTCCTTGCGGGCAAGCCCGCCCCGGTCGATCGTCCAGGCCGCATTCATGACGAGCAGCCGGCCGATCTGGATGTCCTTGGCGACCTCGCCCAGCATCATCTGGATCGCTTCGTGGTCGATGAGCCGCGAGCCGAAGGCCTCGCGCTCCTCCACATAGTCGCGCGCGATCTCCATGCACCTCTTGGCGAGCCCCAGCCAGCGCATGCAATGGGTGAGGCGGGCGGGGCCGAGCCGGATCTGGGTGATCCTCAGGCCGTCCCCCTCCTCGAGCAGCCGGTGGTCCTCCGGTATCTCCAGCCCGTCGAACTCCAGCTCGCAGACCCCGCCATGCTCGTCCGGGCCCATATTGGCGATGCGCCGGACGATGCGCCAGCCGGGATCGTCGCGGTGATAGAGGAAGGCGGAGAGCCCGCGGCGGGGATCGTCGGACGTGCGCGCGACGAGGATGAAATGGCTGGCGACCGCCGCGCCGGAGATGAACCACTTGCGTCCGTGGACCACATAGCGGTCGCCGCGCTTCTCCGCCCGCGTCAGCATCATGCCGCCGGGGTCGGAGCCGGAGCCGGGATGCGGCTCGGTCATCACGAAGGAGGAACGCACCTCGCCGTCGACGATCGGCTGGAGCCACCTGTCCTTCATCTCGTCTGAGGGCAGGACCTTGTTCAGCACGCTCATATTGCCGTCGTCGGGCGCCTGGCAATTGAGCGTGACGGGCCCGAAGATGGAGCGGTTCGCCTCCTCGTAGAAGGCGGCCCAGCCGACGAGCGGCAGCTCCAGCCCGCCGCGCGACTTCGGCATCTGCGGCGCCCACAGACCTGCCGTCCTGGCCTTCGCCCGCATCTCGTCGCACAGCGCCAGCCGGATATTGTCGAACTCGTTGTAGCTCTCCGGATCGGCCTCGAGCGGGATGACCTCGCGCTCGACGAAATCGCGCACTTGCAGGCGCAGACTGTCGATCTCCGGCGGCAGGGTGAAGTCCATGGGGCGCGTCCTCTCTCGGCAGTCTTGTCGGCGCCGGTCGCGCTTCCACGGGGTAGCGGGGCGGGGAGCGGCCGGGCCGGCCAAGCCTAAACCGGAACGCGATCAGCTTCCATAGACCACCGTCGGCAGCCAGGTGGCGATCGCCGGCAGGAACCACAGCACCATGAGCCCCACGACCTGGATCAGCACGAAGGGAACGATGCCGCGATAGATGTCCATGGTCTTCACCTCCGGCGGCGCCACGCCCCTCAGATAGAACAGGGCAAAGCCGAAGGGCGGCGTCAGGAAGGAGGTCTGCAGGTTGACCGCCATCATGATGCCGAGCCAGACCGGGCTTACGGGGCTGCCGTCGGGCATCTCCATCTGGAGGAGCACCGGCGCCACCAGCGGCACGACGACGAAGACGATCTCCAGGAAGTCGAGGAAGAAGCCCAGAACGAACATCAGCCCCATGACGGCGATGAGCGCGCCGATGGTGCCGCCGGGCAGGTTGGAGAGCGCCTGGTGCACCATCTCCTCGCCGCCGAGCCCGCGGAAGACGAGACTGAAGGCAGCCGCGCCGACCAGGATAATGAACACCATGGAGGTGATCTGCGTGGTCGACTCCAGGACGCTCCTCAGGATCCCCGCGCGCCACGCCCGCATCAGCGCGACGAGGAGGCCGAAGGCGAGGCCGGCGCAGAACAGCGCGGCGAGCGCGATGCCGGCCATGTCGCCCGCCGGGATTTCGGTGCGCGCGACCCGCAGGTCCATCAGGCCCGTCAGCACGAGGACGCCGACGAGCGAGACGCCGGCGACCAGGATGGCGGCCGGGCGTTCCTCCCTCAGCCGGAAGCCCGCCAGCAGGGTCGCGCCGACCGCGCCGACGGAGGCGGCCTCGGTCGGTGTGGCGATTCCGGCGAGGATCGAGCCCAGGACGGAGACAATCAGGACGATCGGCGGGAAGAGCGCATGGAAGAGGCGCGCGACGGTGATCGGTTTGCCCTCCTCCGCGGGCATGGCCGGAGAGCTCTCCGGCTTCACCACCGCCATGAGGATCTGATAGGCGATATAGAGGCCGACCAGCATGAGCCCCGGCAGGAGCGCGCCGGCGAAGAGATCGCCGACGGAGACCGTGTCGGGCGAGAAGATGCCCATATCGAGCTGGGCGCGCTGATAGGCGCTGGAGAGCTGGTCGCCGAGGATGACGAGGACGATGGAAGGCGGAATGATCTGGCCGAGCGTGCCCGCGGCGGCGATGGAACCGGCGGCAAGGCTCGGCGCATAGCCGCGCTTCAGCATGGTCGGCAGCGACAGGAGCCCCATCGTCACGACCGTCGCGCCGACGATGCCGGTGGAGGCGGCGAGCAGCGCGCCGACGATGGAGACCGCAATGCCCAAGCCCCCGCGCAGCGTGCCGAAGAGCTGGCCCATGGTCTCCAGGAGCTCCTCGGCGACCTTCGAGCGCTCCAGCATGACGCCCATGAAGACGAAGAGCGGCACCGCGATCAGCACCTCGTTCGTCATGGTGCCGAAGATGCGCTGGGGCAGCGCGGTCAGGAACGACAGGTCGAAGACGCCGAGCGAGTAGCCCAGGAGCGCGAAGGCCACGGCCACGCCCGCCAGCGTGAAGGCCACGGGAAAACCGGCGAGCAGCACCACGCAGACCGTGGCGAACATGAGGATATCGAGCAGCTCGGCGATGACCATGGGGGCCTGTTCCGGAGGGATCCTTGCGGGACGGGGTTAAGGGGCCGGCGATGGGCGGCGGGCAGCGACGAGCGCGCCCGAGACCAGCCCCGTCGCGATGGCCGCGATGATGCCGGCCAGCAGCAATTGGCCCGGCCTGACCCGCGCCTGCGGATCGTCCAGGACGGCAAGGCCGCTCGCCACCGTCCAGATCTCCTGCGCGGCCAGAAGCCCGAGCGGGACGGCGAAGACGAGAAACACCGCGATCTGGGCGAACCGCGCGGCGCCATCCCCGTTCGCCGGGCCCCACAGGACCGCCGCTGTCCGCGACAGCATCGCGGTGCCCTGCGCATACATCTGCAGCGCGAAGACCGGGATCGCCAGCTTGAGCAGGAAGATGCCCTGAATGCCGGAGGTCTCCTTGGAGCCCTCGAAGATCGCCCAGGATCGGGCGACATAGTCGGTGGACAGGAGGTAGATCATCGCGACGACCGGCAGCAGCAGAAACAGCGCGCCGCAGAAGTCCACCAGCGCCTTGCGCCGGGGCGAGGCCGACCCGTAGAAGATGTCCACGCGGACATGGCCATTGGCCTTCAGCGTGTAGGCGGAGGCCAGCATGAACAGCAGGCCGTGCATGTAGACGATGGATTCCTGCGCCATGACCGAGCCCACGCCGAAGACGTAGCGCCCGACCACGACCGCGAACTGGACGAGCACGATCGCGAGCGCGAGCCAGGACACGATGCGTCCGGTCCTCTCGTTCACCGCGTCGATGAAGTCAGCAAACCCACCCATGGGACATCCATAATCCGGCGGCCGGGCATCGCGCCCGGCCGCCGGTTCGTTCACCGCCGGGCCGCGATCAGCCCGCGAGCACGCGGTCGCGCGCGATCAGGAAGGCCTTCTCGGTGGTCGAGCTCGACCGGCCGGTCAGCTTGCGCGCGGACAGGAAGCTCTCGTAGATCTTCTTGGACAGAGCGTCCTCCTGGCCGACCTCGGCCACAACCTCGTCGGAGGTCTTGCCGAGCGCCATGAGGATGTCCTCGGGGAACTCGTGAAGCTTCACGCCGTGCTCGGAGACGAGCGTCTCGAGCGCCTGGCCGTCATTGGCCTTGAAGTCGGAATACATCTGGTTGTTTTCCGCCATGGAAACGACACGGAAAAGCTCCTTGTCGCCATCGGACAACTTGTCCCACACCCCGCGGTTGACGCCCAGCGAGATCGCCGCGCCCGGCTCGAACATGCTCGGATAGTAGTAGTTCTTCAGGATCTTGTAGAAGCCGAAGGCCAGATCGCTCCACGGCCCGACCCAGTCGGTGCCGTCGATGGCGCCCGACTGCAGCGCGGTGAAGATCTCCCCGCCCGGCAGGCTCTGCACGTTCACGCCCAGCCGGCGCAGCACCTCGCCGCCAAGGCCCGGCATGCGGAAATTGAGGCCCTTGAGGTCCTCCAGGCTCTTCAGCTCGTTCTTGAACCAGCCGCCCATCTGCGCGCCGGTATTGCCGACCTGGAACGCCTTGATGTTGAACTGGCCGGACAGCTCGTCCCACAGATCCTGGCCGCCCATATAGTTGATCCAGGCATTGAGCTCGGCCGCCGTCAGGCCCATCGGCACGGTGGTGAAGAAATTGAGCGCCTTGTGCTTGCCCTGGAAGTAGTAGTCCGCGGCATGATAGAGGTCGGCGGTGCCGGTGGAGACCGCGTCGAAGGACTCGAAGGGCGGCACGAGCTCGCCCGCGGCGAAGACCTTGACCGTGATGCGCCCGTCGGTCAGCGTGCCGATCCGGTCGGCAAGCCGCTGGGCCCCCACGCCGAGACCGGGCAGGTTCTTCGGCCAGGTGGTCACCATCTTCAGCTCCATCGCTCCTTGCGCGATGGCGGGTGCCGCGATCCCCGACGCGGCAGCGGCGCTGCCCGCGGCCAGGCCCGCGGTCTTCATGAACGAACGACGATCCATGTATTTCCTCCCTGCTTGCAAATCGCCGGCCGGCGAACGGAAGATCTGTGGAAGGCCTCCCTTCCCGGAGGCTTCGTAGTGACATGGCGCCTGCAAGCGCCAAGCGTGCGCCTGTTAAAAACCATGAGACGCGCGAAGGCAAGCGGAACGCGGGGCCCCGGCGGAGCCGGCACGGGCGCCCGTTCCCCGTTTATTTCCCGCCGCCGGTGCGCTATGGCTTGTGGCCCATGCGCGCCCCCACCACCTCAAGGGGCGCAAGACGACGCAAGCCTTGGAGAGCGAGAACCATGACGCCGCTGATCGGCCTTCCGGCGGATACCGGGGAAAGGAACCACCAGATCTTCCACTCGATCGGCGACAAGTATGTGCGCGCCGTCGCGGAAGCCGCCGGCTGCCATCCGGTCGTCATTCCCGCGCTCGCCGACGCGCTCGACCTCGACGGGCTGCTCGACCGGCTGGACGGGCTGGTCATGACGGGCGCGCTCTCCAACGTGCATCCGGACCGCTATGGCACGACGCCCTCGCCCGATCACGAGCCCTACGACTTCCGGCGCGACGACACCACGCTCGCCCTGATCCCGATGGCGATCGAGCGCGGCATGCCGATCCTGTGCATCTGCCGGGCGATCCAGGAGCTCAATGTCGCCATGGGCGGCACGCTCGCCACGGAGATCCAGCGCGGCGAGGGCCGGCTCGACCACCGCGCACCACAGGTGGAGGATGTCGACGTGAAATACGGCCCGCGCCACAAGCTCCTCCTGACGCCCGGCGGCCTGCTGGCCGGCATCATGGGGACGGAAGAGATCATGGTGAACTCGCTCCACCGCCAGGCCATCGACCGGCTTGCCCCCGGCCTCGTCGTGGAAGGCCGCGCGGAGGACGGTACCGTCGAGGCGGTCTCGGTGAAGGGGGCCAGCGGCTTCGCCCTCGGCGTCCAGTGGCACCCCGAGTTCAAGGCCACCGAGAACCCGGATTCTGTCAAACTCTTCGGCGCCTTCGGCGAGGCGGCCCGCGCCTATGGGCGCAATCGCGCCCCGCGGCCGGCCCCTGCGGCCCTATGACGGATTTGTGATCGCACAGAGAAGTCCTAAACCATTGCGCTGACAGCATGTGCCGGCCAAGGTGCCGGCGCATCCGCAACAGGTCATTGGGGTCATGGACATCTCGATCGCAGCAGCCCTCCTGGCGGGCCTCCTCAGCTTCCTGTCGCCATGCGTCCTGCCGCTGGTGCCGCCCTATCTGTGCTTTCTCGCCGGCACCTCGCTCGACGAACTCGCCCATGCGAGCGCGGAGAAGACGGCGCTGGTCGGGCGCATCGTCCTGTCCGCGGCGTTCTTCGTTCTCGGCTTCTCCACGGTCTTTGTCGCGCTGGGGGCGACGGCCTCCGTGGTCGGCCAGGTGCTGCGCTCCAACCTGCCCCTGCTCGCCCAGATCGCCGGCGTGGTGATCATCGTCATGGGGCTGCATTTCCTGGGCGTGTTCAAGCTCGGCATGCTCAACCGCGAGGCGCGCTACCATACCAGCAGCCGTCCCGCGGGCCCGCTCGGCGCCTATGTGATCGGCCTGGCCTTCGCCTTCGGCTGGACGCCGTGCATCGGCCCGGTGCTCGCCGCGATCCTCGCCGTCGCGGCCAGCGAGCAGAGCGTGGCCCGGGGCGCGGGCCTCCTCGCGGTCTATTCCGCCGGCCTCGGCATTCCCTTCCTCGCCGCCGCGTTCGCCATGCGGCCGTTCATCGCCTTCATGCAGCGGTTCCGCCACCATCTCGGCACGGTCGAGCGCACCATGGGCGGCCTTCTGGTCATCACCGGCATCATGTTCCTCACCGGCACGATGACCGATATCTCCTTCTGGCTCCTGGAAACCTTCCCGGCCCTCTCCCGGCTCGGATGAGGCATTCTGGCCCGCCAGTCCGGCACCGGCTAAGCTCCCCCCACGAGTCCTTTCGTTTAGAACGGCACCGGCCCGCTCCCCCACCCGGCCCCCCACGGAAGTATCATCTCATGGGCGGCCGGGTGGGGGAGCGGGCCGGTGCCGTTTCAAAATCTGACCCGGTCACGCGCCCGCCGGCTCGCCAGTCCAGATCTGCGGGCGCAGTGCGATGGGCTTGCCGCGGGCGGCACGCTCGGCGCGCGGAAGGATGTCGAGGCTCGGCCACAGTCCCGTCTCCAGGCAGCGCGCATAGCCGTCCGGCAGTCCCGCCTCGCGCAGCTTGGCGGCCGTCTTGCGGTAGTCGTAGGTCAGCGCCCGGTGCTCGAAGACGATCCGGTCGCCATCCGGGCGCACCAGCGAGTACCAGACGCGCGGCGTGCCGTCATTGGCCGGCATGCCGAGCGACCCGGTATTGTGCCAGACCCGCCCTCCGATGAAGCGCGTGAAGGGCAGACCTGTATGGCCGGCAAGCACCACATCGGTGCCCGCCTGCTCCAGTACGGCGCGGAACACGCCGGCGGGCGCTGAGCCGAAGACATACTCGCTGATATTGTCGACCCCGCCATGCACCACGCGCACGGAATTGCCGCGCAGGGTGAGGACGAGATGGCGTGGCAGCCCGCGCATCCAGCCGCGCAGCTCGTCCGTCATCTGGTTCTTGACGTAGGCGAACCACTCGTCGGCCATCACCGCGCAGGCGCTGTCCTCCTCGAAGCCGCAGCCGCAGTCCTCCGCACCCGTGGCGAGCTGCTCCTCGATATTGCCCCTGATGGCGACGAGTCCCAGCTCGCGGATCCTCTCCGCGCAGGCGCGCGGATCGGCGCAATAGGCCGCGACGTCGCCCGTGTGGATGACCCGGGAGGATGGCAGGCCCAGGCGGTCGGCCTCCGCGAGCAGCGCGTCCAGCGCCTCCAGATTGCCGTAGATTCCGCCGCAGACGATGAGCGGTCCGCCGATCTCGCCCAGATCCCGGATGTCCTCTCCGCCGGCCGTCTCTTCACCGGATGCGCTCATGGGGCTCTCCTCGATACTCTCGTTACGCGAGGGGAGACACGCCGAACGGGCAGAGTTCGCGAATCACTTGGGGCCGTCTCCCCGGCAGCCTCGACATCATCTAGCCAGAGCCGCCGGCCGCACTCAAGCCGTTCGCTCAGGAGGCCTTGTCGCGGCCGAGCACGATCGGCTCGCCATGGGGTGTCGCGCGCGCGGCACGGTCCCAGGCCGCCTTGCGCTCGGCGAGTTCCCCGCCGGTCGCAGCCCCCTTGGCCGCGACCATGCGCTCGAGCGCGGCGAGCCAGTGCAGATAATAGTCGCGCCCCGTGTCCTCCGGCCCCGCGCGGGCGATCTCCTCGCCCAGCATCGCCGCCCATTCCGGCCAGGTGAACAGCCCCCGCGCATGAAGCTCGACAGCCATGGCGAAGGCCTGCGCCTGCCACGGTTCGGCGAAGACGGGCCCCTCCCCGTCGCGCGGGATGGCCGGCAGATGGTCGAGCGCGGCGCGCGCGGCGTCCGGATCAGGCGGGTTCAAGATAGGGCTCCCAGAGATCGAGATGCACATGGTCGCGGGGGTTCGCCTCTTCCCCCCACAATTCGCGGGCGGAAAAGCGCACCGTGTAGAGCCAGCGCGGATCCTCGCCGAGCCCATGGGCATTGGTGTCGGGAAAGACATGGGCGCCGTGAACGCGCACGATCTCGCCCGCATGGTTGCGGGCATAGCGCGGCAGCCTCGTATGGTGCGTCGGGTTCATGGTGCGCGTGCGCACCCTGTCGCCCACAGCAAAGCGCGCCGGCATGCCCGTCTCGCGCTCCGCCGGGCCGCCCGCGGCGAGCGCGGCGGACACCTCGCCCCCCTTCAGGACGCGCTTCACGGGCCTTGCGGGCGCCAGCGCCCGGCCGGACGCGATCTCCTCGCCGCTCACCAAACCGCGCTCCCGGAGGAGCGCCTCCAGGCCCGCAAGCCAGATCTGGTAATAGCTGCTGGCGAGATAGTCCGCCGGCGGCAGCGCTTCGCGCGCCCGGCGCGACATGTCGATAGTCCATTCGCCGGTGAACCCCATGGCGAGCGTGAGCGCGAAGGCGGTACGTTCCCAGTCGGCATGGAAGGCCGGCTCTCCGGCCTCGCGCAGCACCGGCCCGAAGTTCTGCATGCCGCCCATGTCCTGCGCGCCGTTCATGGTCCCGCCTCCTCCCGAAGCGCGTCGGGATGGAGCGCAAGCCCGGTGCCGATCATGGAATCGCGCGTGACGAGCCGGGCCAGCGCCTCCTCGCTCCAGCCGTCGGTGCCGGACGGGCGCATGGGCACGACCAGATAGCGCACCTCCGCCGTCGAATCCCAGACCCGCACCTCCACATCCTCGCCGATCTCCACGCCGAACTCGGCGAGCACGCCGCGCGGATCGATCACCACGCGCGAGCGGTAGGGGGCCGACTTGTACCAGACGGGCGGCAGGCCCAGCACCGGCCACGGATAACAGGAGCACAAGGTGCACACGACCATGTTGTGGAGCGCGGCCGTGTTCTCCACCGCCACCATGTGCTCGCCCTGCCGGCCGGTGAAGCCGAGCGAGGCGATGGCCTCGGTGGCATTGTCGAGAAGCGCCTGCCGGAAGCCCTCGTCGCTCCAGGCCCTGGCGACGACGAGCGCGCCGTTTCTCGGGCCAACCCTGGTCTCGTAGGTCTCCACCAGCTCGTCGAGCGCCGCCTGCTCCACATAGCCCTTCTCGATCAGGATCGATTCGAGCGCGCGGACCCTGAGGGCCGTGTCGTCGAGCGCGGAGCCCTCCCCGTGCTCGTGGCCGTGAGGGTGGGCATGGGCGTGTGTGCGATGATCGTCGTATGCCATCTCGCGGAATCCTGATCGTGGGCGGGCTTGCCAAGCGGTCCCGCCGGAGCCAGCCTAACCAGACAGGCGCAGGCGGGAAAGCCCCGGACCGCCCGAAATGGAGAATGCCCATGAGCACCCCCCGTTTCTCCGGCATCGCGGCATGCGTCTTCGATGCCTATGGCACGCTCTTCGATGTCCATTCCCCCGTCGGCAAGGTGGCCCCGAAGCTCGGGGCGGATGCCGACGCGATCTCCGCACTGTGGCGGCAGAAGCAGCTCGAATACACCTGGCTCAGGAGCCTCATGGGCGCGCATGCCGATTTCTGGCAGGTCACCGGCGATGCGCTCGACTACGCGCTCGCCTCCCACGCCATCGCCGACAAGGGTCTGCGCGAGGAGCTCATGACACTCTACCTCACGCTCGACCCCTATCCGGATGCCGCCCCTGCGCTCACCGCGCTCAGGCAGGCCGGACTCAAGACGGCAATCCTGTCGAACGGCAGCCCGGAGATGCTCCATTCCGCGGTGGATTCCGCCGGGCTCGCAGACCGGCTCGACGCCGTCATCTCGGTGGAGGATGTGGGCATCTACAAGCCCGCGCCCCGCGTCTACCAGCGCGCCGTCTCCCGGCTGAGGGCCGGCGAGGCGGGGGCGATCTGCTTCGTCTCGGCCAATCCGTGGGATGCCCAGGGCGGGGCCCATTTCGGCTATCAGGTGGCGCGCGTGAACCGGTTCGGCCTGCGCGACGACAATATTCCAGGCCGCCCGCACGCCCTGATCAAGACGCTGGAGGACCTGCCCGACCTCATCGCCGGCTGACCGGACCCGGACGGCATCGGCGGATTGGGCACTTGATTTCGATGTTACTTTATAACATAACACAGTCTTCATACTGATCGCCCGCGAACCGAAGGAGCATTCTCTCCATGAGACGTCTGGCCACCGCCGCGCTCGCCACCGCCGCACTGACTCTGTCCGCGACCATCGCCCTGCCCGCCGCCACGCAGGCCGCTCCGAAGGTCGTCGCCTCCATCAAGCCGATCCACAGCCTCGTCGCCGCCGTCATGGGCGAGGAAGGCGCGCCGGAGCTCATCGTGAAGGGCGCGGGCTCGCCCCATGCCTATTCGCTGAAACCGTCGGAAGCCCACGCCATCGCACAGGCCGACCTCGTCTTCTGGGTCGGGGACGGGCTCGAGACCTTCCTCGACAAGCCCCTCGAAAGCCTTCCCGAAAAGGCTCGCATCGTCACCCTGAGCGACGTGGAGGGGCTGACGCTTTATCCAATGCGCGAGGGCGGCGCCTGGGAGCGCCACAGCCATGCCGGGGAGGCCCACGATCACGACGGCCACGACCACGAGGCCGGTCACGATGGACATGATCACGAGGCCGGCCACGACCATGATCATGAAGCCGACCATGACCATGAAGCCGAGCACGATCACGATCATGAGCACGATCATGCCGAGGCCCATGATGAGCACGGGCATGACGAGCACGGACATGACCACCATGGACACGACGAGCACGCCCATGACGGCACCGATCCCCATATCTGGCTCGACCCGGTGAATGCCGCCTTGATGGCCGATGCCATCGCCGGCGCCCTGGCAAAGGCCGATCCCGACAATGCGGAGACCTATGCGGCGAATGCGGACGCTCTCAAGGCCTCGCTCGCCAGCCTTCAGGAGAAGGTCGCAGATGAGCTCGAGCCGGTGCGCGCCAGGCCCTATATCGTGTTCCACGATGGCTATCAGTATTTCGAGCGCCGCTTCGGCCTTGACGCGGTCGGCTCGGTGACCATCAGCCCCGAGCAGCGCCCGGGCGCCCAGCGGCTGACGGAAATCCGCGCCAAGCTCGCCGAGACCGGGGCGGTATGCGTGTTCGCCGAACCGCAGTTCGAGCCGTCCCTCGTGCGCACCGTGGTGGAAGGCACCGAGACCCGTACGGGCACGCTCGACCCGCTGGGCGCGGCGATCCCGGAGGGCCCGCAAGCCTACGGGGCGCTCCTTGAGACCATGGCACACGACCTCGTCGCCTGCCTCGAACCCTCCGCGACCGAGTGAGGCAGGAAGACTGCCGACAATTTGCCGCGTTTTCCTGTATGATTCGGCCTGCATGACCAATCGCGCCTGATGCGCTCAATATGCGGGCCCGCCATGATTCGGGATGAGATATCGAGGCCGCGCGCCCGGTTGCGCGGCAAAGCCCTGGCCGGCGGCGTGCTTGCCGCCGGCATCCTGATCGCCGCGGAGCCGGTCCATGCCCATCCGCATGTCTGGATCGAGACCCATTCCGACGTCGTGTTCGACGAGGAGGGCCGGATCGCCGCCATCAATGTGGAATGGCAGTTCGACGAGATGTATTCAGCCGTCGCCATAGAAGGCCTCGATACCGACGGGAACGGCCGCTACGACCCGGAGGAGCTGCAGCCGCTCGCCGCAGAGAACATCTCCGCGCTGAAGGAATACGACTATTTCACCTATCTGAAGGCCGACGGCGAACAGGTCGCCTATGGCGACGTCGCCGAATTCGGCCAGTTCTACAAGGACGGCTATCTGTCGCTCTATTTCACCGTGCCGCTGGCCAAGCCGGTCGACCCCCGCAAGGCTGAAGTCGAGTACGCCATCTACGACCCGACCTTCTATATCGCCATCGAGCCTGCGCCGAAGGAGCCGGTCAAGATGATCGGGGCGGCCCCGGCGTCCTGCCGCTACGAGATCCGCAAGAGTGCGGCGGAAGCCGACAACTTCCAGTATTCCGAGGATTTCTGGACGCAGCAATCCAATGCCAACGAGGGCATGGGTGCGATGTTCGCCCGGCCTGTCGATGTCGTCTGCAATTCGAAGTCCGCAGCGCGATGAAACCGGTTCTCGCCTTGTGCATGCTGATCCTCGCGGCGGTGCTCGCCGCACCTGGCTCCGCCATGGCCGCCGCCCCCGCAGGCGGTGCGCCCGTCATGCTCGCCCAGGCGCAGGGCAAGAGTCTTCTTGGCCCCCGCCAGACGGACACGCAGGCGGAAGAGGCCACCCCCACCCGCATCGGATGGTGGACGCGCACGATGATCTGGGTGCGCATGCAGCAGCAGGCCTTCTACAAGCAACTCACCGGCGCGCTGAAGGCGCTCAAGGAGAGCAATTCCGTCGCCGCCGGCTGGGGGCTCGCCGTGGTCAGCTTCCTCTATGGCGTGTTTCACGCCGCAGGGCCCGGTCACGGCAAGGCGGTGATCTCCGCCTGGCTCATCGCCAATGAACGCCAGCTCAGGCGCGGCGTCGCCCTTGCCTTCCTGAGCTCCGCCTTCCAGGCCCTGACCGCCATCGTGCTCGTCAGCGCGCTGCTCCTGCTGGTCAAGACGGCCTTCAGCTCCGCGCGCGCCATGACCATGTGGCTGGAGCTTGCGAGCTACGCCCTGATCTCGCTCGTCGGCGCGGCCATGCTGTGGCGCGCGCTCGCCTCGCTCGGCGCCGCCGCCGTAGAGGCCGACGCGCATCGCCATCGTGATCATGACCACCAGCACCATCATCACGGCGACCACGGCCACGATCGTCACGAGCACGGACCCGATTGCGGCTGCGGACACGCCCATATGCCGGGGCCGTCCGAGCTCGACGGGCAATGGTCCCTCGCCCGCGCGCTCTCCATCGCCTTCGCGGTCGGCATCCGGCCCTGCTCGGGCGCGATCATCGTGCTGCTCTTCGCCAACACGATCGGCCTTTATGCCGCCGGCATCGCCTCGACCTTCGCCATGGCGCTCGGCACGGCGATCACCGTCTCCGCCATCGCGGTCGCTGCCGTCACCTCGAAGAATCTGGTGCTGCGTTTGGCGGGCGGCTCCGGCATCTGGCTCGACCGGATCTATACCGGCCTCACCATCCTCGCCGGCCTCGCCATCCTCACGCTCGGCGTCATCCTCTTCTTTGCGACCCTGAACGCGCCCCGCCCCATTATCTGACAAGGCCGGCGCAAGCCGGTCGGCACCCGGGTCACATCGCCGTTGTGTGCGCCAGCGGGACGGGACCGCGCTCGCCGCGCGCCGTGCCGGCCGCCTGGCGCACGACCTCGGCGATCTGCGCGAGCTGGTCGGCCAGCGGGCTCGTCTTGCGCCAGACCATGCCGATGGTCCGCGACGGCTGGGGCGTGTCGAAGCGGGCGACGGACACGGCCGCGGAGCGTGTCTCCACCGCCACGGCCATTTCGGGGATCAAGGTGACGCCGATGCCGGCCCCAACCATCTGGACCAGCGTGGACAACGAGCTGCCGTCGAGAACCTCGCGCGGTCCCGCCGAATGCATGTTGCAGAACGACAGGGCCTGATCGCGGAAACAATGCCCCTCCTCCAGGAGAAGCAGCCGCATCTCCCGCAGCGCGTCGCGGTCGGGGACCGGCTTTCCCTCGTCCTCGCCCGGCCGGACCAGCACGAAGCTCTCCGTGAACAGCGCGACCTCTGTCAAGGACGGCTCGGACACGGGCAGGGCGACGATTGCCGTGTCGATCCGGCCGGCCTCCAGCTCCTGAATCAGCCTCGGCGTCAGCGTCTCGCGGACGTGAATGTCGAGGCCATCGTGCAGCCGCGTGAGATCGGCGAGGATCGCCGGCAGCAAATAGGGCGCGACGGTCGGGATCACACCGATCCGCAGCCGCCCCACCAGCCTGTCCCGGGACATGCGGGCCAGATCGCCCAACTCGTCGATCGAGCGCAGGATGCCGCGCACCCGCGCGGCGAACTCCTCGCCGAAACCGGTCAGCCGGACCTGACGCGCGCCCCGTTCGAAGAGCACGGCACCGAGCGTCTCTTCCAGATCCTTGATCTGCACCGACAAGGCGGGCTGGGAGATCGCACAGGCGCTCGCCGCGCGCCCGAAATGGCCGTGGAGCGCCAGCGCCTCGAAATAGCGAAGCTGTTTGAGCGTCAGGTTTGTCATAATTCAATCTTATCGCAGCGATCAGTAAATCCAACTTAATCTAATGAATGGTCTTTGGTACAGTTCTAAATCGGAGTTGAGAAGCGCCCGCCGCCACACCTGCCCGAGGCGGCAATGGCCGGCGGCGCGGAGAGGTCACGACTGCCCGGACAGACCGGAACGCCGACAGCCCGCTGGAGGGCATGGATCACGTCGGCACGGCCGTCGTCCGGGCAGCGCAATTCGCAAAAACCACGATGGGTGAGAACCATGGACGCAAAAGTCGAGAAATCAGGGAAGTGCCCGTTCACGCATACGGTCTTTGGAGCCCCATCCAATCGGGACTGGTGGCCGAACCAGCTTAACCTCAAGATCCTCCATCAGAATTCCTCGCTGTCCGATCCGATGGGCCGGGCGTTCGACTATGCGGAGGCGTTCAAGACGCTCGACCTTGAGGCCGTGAAGCAGGACCTCCACGCCCTGATGACGGACAGCCAGGAGTGGTGGCCGGCCGATTTCGGCCATTATGGCGGCCTGATGATCCGCATGGCATGGCATGCCGCCGGCACCTACCGCATCGCCGACGGCCGCGGCGGCGCCGGAACCGGACAGCAGCGCTTCGCGCCGCTCAACTCCTGGCCGGACAATGCCAATCTCGACAAGGCGCGCCGCCTGCTCTGGCCGATCAAGCAGAAATACGGCAACAGGATCTCATGGGCCGATCTGATGGTCCTCGCCGGCAACGTCGCGCTGGAATCCATGGGCTTCAAGACCTTCGGCTTCGCCGGCGGGCGCGCCGATGTCTGGGAGCCGGAGGAGGATGTCTACTGGGGCGCTGAGGGAACCTGGCTCGGGACCGACCAGCGCTATTCCGGCGAACGGGATCTGGAGAACCCGCTGGCGGCGACGACCATGGGCCTGATCTACGTCAATCCGGAAGGACCGGAAGGCAATCCCGACCCGGTCGCCGCGGCCAAGGACATCCGCGACACCTTCGGGCGGATGGCGATGAACGACGAGGAGACGGTCGCGCTCATCGCCGGCGGCCACACTTTCGGCAAGACCCATGGCGCGGGCGACGCCTCGCTCGTGGGCCCGGAGCCCGAGGCCGCGCCCATTGAGGAGCAGGGGCTCGGCTGGATCAGCAGCTACGGCTCCGGCAAGGGCCCCGACGCGATCACCGGCGGCCCGGAAGTCACCTGGAGCCAGACACCGACGCAGTGGAGCAACCGCTTCTTCGAGAACCTGTTCGGCTATGAGTGGGAACTGACGAAGAGCCCGGCCGGTGCCTATCAATGGGTTGCCAAGGACGCCCCGGACACCGTGCCCGACGCCTTCGACCCGTCGAAGAAGCACAAGCCGACCATGCTGACCACCGACCTCACGCTGCGCATGGACCCTGAGTTCGAGAAGATCTCAAGGCGCTTCTACGAGAACCCGGAGGAGTTCGCCGACGCCTTCGCGCGGGCGTGGTTCAAGCTGACCCACCGCGACATGGGCCCCAAGGCGCGCTATCTGGGCCCGGAGGTCCCCGAAGAGGATCTCATCTGGCAGGACCCTGTCCCGGCGGTCGATCACGAGCTGATCGACGCTCAGGATATCGCCAGGCTCAAGGGCGAGATCCTGAATTCCGGCCTTTCGGTTGCCGAGCTGGTCGCCACGGCCTGGGCGTCCGCCTCGACCTTCCGCGGTTCCGACAAGCGCGGCGGCGCGAACGGTGCGCGCATCCGTCTCTCTCCCCAGAAGGACTGGGAGGTGAACCAGCCCGCACAGCTCGCCAGGGTGCTGGACACGCTGGAGGGCATCCGGAAGGCGTTCAACGGCGCGGCAAGTGGCGGCAAGAAGGTATCGCTCGCCGATCTCATCGTGCTTGGCGGCTGCGCGGCCGTGGAGAAGGCGGCGAAGGATGCCGGACACGCCGTGGAGGTGCCCTTCTCGCCGGGACGCACGGATGCCACGCCCGAGCAGACGGACGAGGAGTCCTTCGCGGTGCTCGAGCCGAAGGCCGACGGCTTCCGCAACTACCTCCAGAACGACTACGCCGTGCCGGCCGAGGCGCTTCTGGTCGACAGGGCGCAGCTCCTGACGCTCACCGCGCCGGAGATGACGGCCCTTGTCGGCGGCCTGCGCGTGCTCGGCGCCAATCACGGGCAGTCCCCGCACGGCGTGTTCACCGAGCGGCCCGGAACGCTCACCAACGACTTCTTCGTGAACCTGCTCGACATGGCCACCGAGTGGAAGGCGACCTCCGACGCCGAGGACGTCTTCGAGGGCCGCGACCGCAAGACGGGCGAGGTGAAATGGACCGGCACCCGTGTCGACCTCGTCTTCGGCTCGAACTCGCAGCTCAGGGCACTGGCGGAGGTCTATGGCCAGGACGACGCCCAGGAGAAGTTCGTGGACGACTTCGTGGCGGCCTGGGCGAAGGTGATGAACGCCGACCGCTTCGACCTCGCCTGATCCCGGCGACCGGGTAGTCGCCCCTGTCTCGAGCGCGGGCGGCGTTTCGGACCAATCCGAAGCGCCGCCTTCGTTCGTCTTTCTGGGCCGGTTTTCCTTGAACCGCGCGGGCCGCCGTGGCGCAATGGCGGTCTCGCGATCACCGACCGGGACCGGACCCATGCCACCTGCCGATCTGCTGTTCGCCTTCGCGGCCGCCACGGCCGTCTTCGCCCTCATGCCCGGGCCGGCCATTCTCTATACGGCGGCGCAAACCATGGCGCGCGGCCGCGCGGGCGGCCTGATGGCGATGCTCGGCATCCATCTCGGCGGCTATGTCCATGTCGCCGCCGCCGCCTTCGGCCTGTCCGCCGTCTTCAGCCACGTGCCGGAGCTCTATTTCGCGCTCAAGCTCCTCGGCGCGCTCTATCTCGTCTGGCTCGGCATCGGGATTGCCCGCGGCAGGCTCGACATGGACACCCTGCCCCACATATCCGACAGGAGCGCCCATCGCGCCTTCGCCCAGAGCGTCTGCGTGGAAGTGCTCAACCCCAAGACGGCCGTGTTCTTCCTCGCCTTCCTGCCGCAATTCGTCGATCCGGCCGCCGCGCTCCCCGTCTGGGGCCAGCTGCTGCTTCTCGGCACGATCGTGAACCTCGCCTTCTCCGCGGCCGACCTCGCCACCATCCTGCTCACCTCCGCCGTGCTCGGGGCATTGCGGCGCAGCGCGCGCATCCAGCGCATGCTGCGCGCGCTCGCCGGCTCCCTCCTCGTCGGCCTCGGCGCCCATCTGGCCCTTTCGCGGCAATAGAACCGGTCCGGGCCCGCCCCCTTACCGTTTTGTCATTTGCGCGACGCCGTGCACGGTCCAATATGATGCAGTGCACAATCACATCACCGGACCGATGGAGGCCTCAAATCATGCTCGCAGGAAAGAACGCTGTCGTCACCGGATCCACCAGCGGCATAGGCCACGCCGTGGCGAGCGCGCTCGCCGAGGCCGGCGCGAATGTCATGCTGAACGGCCTCGGGGATCCCGGCGAGATCGAGAAGACGCGATCCGAGCTTGCCGGAAAGACCGGCCGCACCGTGCTCTTCAACGGCGCCGACATGACGAAGCCCGACGAAATCGCCGCCATGATCGCGCAAGCCGAGAGCGAGCTCGGCAGTGTCGACATCCTCGTCAACAATGCCGGCATCCAGCATGTGGCGCCCGTCGAGGAGTTCCCCATCGAGAAGTGGAACGCGATCCTCGCGATCAACCTCTCCGCCGCCTTCCATGCGATCCGCGCCGCCGTTCCCGGCATGAAGGAGCGAGGCTGGGGCCGCATCGTCAACACCGCCTCCGCCCACGCCCTCGTCGCCTCGCCCTACAAGGCGGCCTATGTCGCAGCCAAGCACGGGATTGCAGGCCTCACCAAGACGGTCGCGCTCGAGCTGGCCGAACACGGAACGACCGTGAACGCCATCGCGCCCGGCTATGTGTGGACACCGCTTGTCGAGCGCCAGATCCCCGATACCGCGAAGTCGCGCGGCATTACCGAAGAGGAGGTCGTCAACGACGTGATCCTCGACGCCCAGCCGACCAAGGAGTTCGTGACGGTCGACCAGATCGGCCAGTTCGCCGTCTTCCTGTGCTCCGATGCGGCAGCCTCGATCACCGGGGCCATCCTGCCCATGGATGGCGGATGGACGGCCCAGTGACGGCGCCACGCAAGCCCCGGCGGCGGGCGGCGAAGGCCCGGCCGGTCAACCTCGCGCTCCAGGGCGGCGGCGCACATGGCGCCTTCACCTGGGGCGTGCTCGACCGGCTTCTGGAGGACGGGCGGCTCCAGGTCAGCGCCATGTCCGGCACCAGTGCGGGCGCCATGAACGCGGTCGTGCTCGCCGACGGCTATATGCGCGACGGCGCGGACGGCGCGCGCGAACACCTTCGCGACTTCTGGTACGAGATCAGCGTCCAGGCCCAGGCGAGCCCGGTCCGGCGCACGCCGTTCGACATGATAACGGGAAGCTGGGCGATGGATGCCTCCCCCGGCCTCCTGTGGTTCGACCTCCTGAGCCGGATCGCCTCGCCCTACGACCTCAATCCCCTGAACATCAACCCGCTGCTCAGCCTGATCGAGCGCATGATCGATTTCGAGCGCGTGCGCGCCTGCACCGCCATCAAGCTCTTCGTGACCGCGACCAACGTGCACACCGGCCGCCCCCGCATCTTCGAGACGGAGGAGCTGACCGCCGACATGGTCATGGCGTCGGCCTGCCTGCCGCATCTCTTCCAGGCCGTGGAGATCGACGGGGTGCCCTACTGGGACGGCGGATATATGGGCAATCCGGCGCTCTATCCGCTGTTCTACCTGACCGAGATCGAGGATCTGATGCTCGTCCAGGTCAATCCCATCGAGCGGCGCGAGACGCCGCGCACGGCGCGCGAGATCGTCGACCGGGTCAACGAGATCACCTTCAACGCCGCCCTGATGAAGGAGCTGCGCTCCATCGAGTTCGTGACGCGCCTCATCGACGAGGGCAAGCTCGAATGGGGCCACTACAAGCGCCTGCGTCTGCACCGGATCGACGCGGACGACGCCTTCAAGGAGCTCTCCGCCTCCACCAAGTTCAACGCCGAATGGGATTTCCTCACCCATCTGCGCGATCTCGGCCGCGACGCCGCCTCGCAATGGCTCGAGGCCCATGCCGGCGACGTGGGCAAGCGCTCCTCCGTCGACATCCGTGCCATGTTCGACTGACCCCGCCGGGCCCGGCCCGCGCTCATCCCTCGCTGCGCAGGGGCCTCTGGATCAGGGTCTCTATGGCCTCGCCGATATCGCGGTTGGCCGACAGGATCTGGTGGACGGCCTCGGCAATCGGCATCTCGATGCCGCGCTGGCGCGCCATCTCCACGACGACGGCCGCCGTATAGACCCCCTCGCTGACCGAGCGCCGCCCGGCGAGCACCTCTTCCGCCGTGCGCCCTTCCCCGAGCGCCATGCCGAGCGACATGTTGCGCGACTGGGGGCTCGAGCAGGTGAGGATCAGATCGCCCAGAACGGCGAGGCCCGTCAGCGTCTCCGTCCGCGCACCGAGCGCGCGCCCGAAGCGTGAGAGCTCCGCGAAGGCCCGCGTGGTGAGCGCGGCGCGTGCGCTGGTGCCGAGCCGGCGCCCGTCCACAATGCCGCAGGCGATGGCGAGAACGTTCTTCACCGCCCCGCCGATCTGCGTGCCCACGAGATCGTCGCTGAGATAGGGCCGGAAGGTCTGCCCGGCGAGCGCCTCCGCCATGGGCCGCGCGCGCTCCACCGAGCCGGCGGCGAGCGTGACCGCCGTCGGCAGGCCGCGCGCCACGTCGTCGGCAAAGCTCGGGCCGGAGAGCACCATGGGCTCGGCCTCCGGCAGCACCTCCGCCAGCACCTCGCTCATGAGCATGGAGGTGCCCTGCTCGATGCCCTTCGCGCAGATGACCACCGGCGTGCCGGGCTCGAGAGCCCCGCTCAGCCCCGCCGCGACCGTCCGCAGGGCCTGTGCGGGCGAAACCAGCAATATGGCGGGGCAGGACGCGGCCTCGGCGATATCGCCCGTCGCCGAGATCGCCGGGTCGAGCGCGATGCCGGGAAGGAACATCGCATTCTCGTGGTCCCGGTTGACCGCGTCCACCACCTCCGGCTCGCGCGCCCAGAGCGTCACCTCTGCTCCGCCGCGCGCGGCGACCGTTGCCAGCGCCGTTCCCCATGCGCCGCCGCCGACGACCCCGATCCTGCCCGGCCTGTCCGCCATGCCCGTCTTCCCGCTCCCCTCGTCTTCGTCCGTCATCACGCTATCACGCCTTCACCCCGGCGCCCGGTGCCGGTGCGGCATCGGGGTCGAGCGGCCAGCGCGCCCGTGCAGCGACCGTCAGATCGTCCGCCTCCCCGCGCGCCAGCCGTTCCGCGCCGGCCCAGGCGATCATCGCCGCATTGTCCGTGCACAGCCTGATCGGCGGCATGGACAGCGCAAAACCGTTCTCGCGCGCCATCGTCTCCAGCACGGCCCTCAACGCCTTGTTGGCCGCAACGCCGCCGGCCACCACAAGCGTGGGGCTCGGGGCCCGCGGATGGGCCACGCGGAACGCCGCCATGGCATGGCCGAGCCGGTCGCGCAGGCAATCGCCGACGGCGGCCTGAAAGCTCGCGCAGATATCGGCGGCATCGCGCTCGTCCGGGGTGCCCACCGCCTGCGCGGCGCGGCGAACCGCCGTCTTGAGGCCGGAGAAGGAGAAGTCGGCCCCGTCGCGCCCCGTCATGGGCCGGGGGAAGGCGAAGCGGTGCGGATCGCCGGTCTCCGCAAGCCGTTCGACCGCCGGACCGCCCGGATAGCCGAGCCCCAGGAGCTTCGCCGTCTTGTCGAAGGCCTCGCCGAGCGCGTCGTCTATGGTCGTGCCGAGCCGGCGGTAGCGGCCGACGCCCTCCACGACGAGAAGCTGGGTATGCCCGCCGGAGACAAGCAGCAGAAGATAGGGAAAGGCGAGCCCCTCGGTCAGCCTCGGCGTCAGCGCGTGGCCTTCGAGATGGTTGACCGCAAGCAGCGGCTTGTCGTGGACCAGCGCGATGGCCTTCGCCGTGGTGAGCCCGACAAGCAGCCCGCCGATGAGCCCCGGCCCGGCCGTCGCCGCCACACCGTCGAGCGCGCCGAAGGCCAGCCCTGCATCGGCCATGGCATCGGCAATCAGCCCGTCGAGATGCTCCACATGGGCGCGCGCGGCGATCTCCGGGACGACGCCGCCATAGGGGGCGTGCTCGGCGATCTGGGAGAGCACCCGGTCGGCCAGAATCTCCCCGCGCCCGTCCCGATGCCGGCGCACGACGGCAGCCGCCGTCTCGTCACAGGAGGTCTCTATGCCCAACAGGGTGAGCGTGCCTGCGCCTTCCGTGTCCATTTGTCCTGCCAGTGCGGCTCCATTTCCTCAAGACCGGGTCTTTCCTGACCGGCCCCGGGCGCTATAGTGCGGGGTCTGTTGAGCCAGTAGCATTGGACATGTCGGACTTGCAAACCCTTCCCATCCGTATCGGTACCCGCGGCAGCAAGCTCGCCCTCGCGCAGGCCGAGGAAACCCGCGCGAAACTCATCGCCGCACACGGGCTCTCGCCCGACGATGTGGCGATCGTTCCGATCACGACCACCGGCGACAGGGTACGCGACCGCCCGCTCGCCGAGATCGGCGGCAAGGGGCTGTTCACCAAGGAGATCGAGCAGGCGCTCGTCGATGGCGAGGTCGACCTTGCCGTCCATTCCCTCAAGGACATGCCGACCGTCCTGCCCGACGGGCTCGCCGTCGCCTGCGTGCTCGAGCGCGCCGATCCGCGCGACGCCTTCATCTCCAATGTCGCCCGGCGCCTCGTGGACCTTCCCGAGGGCGCGGTCGTCGGCACCTCCTCGGTGCGCCGGCAGGCCCAGGCGAAGCGCCTCCGGCCCGATCTTCAGGTCGTGCCGTTCCGCGGCAATGTGGGCACCAGGCTTCGCAAGCTCGCCGAGGGCGAGGTCGCGGCGACCTTCCTGGCCTGCGCCGGTCTCATGCGGCTCGCCATGGAGCACGAGATCACCGCGCCCATGGACCCGGAGGACATGCTGCCCGCCATCGCGCAGGGCGCCATCTGCCTGGAGATCCGCGCCGGCGACGAGGCCGTCCGCGAGGCGATCGCGCCGCTCGACCATGCGCCCTCGCATATCGCCACCACGGCGGAGCGGGCGTTCCTCGGCGTTCTCGACGGGTCCTGCCGCACGCCGATTGCCGGTCTCGCACTTCTGGAGGGCGATGAGGTCGTGTTCCGCGGCATGGTGCTGAGCGCGGACGGCCAGACGGTCCTCGAGGCCGAGCGCCGGGGCCCCGCGGACGAGGCCGAACGGCTCGGCGCCGACGCCGGGGAAGAAGTCCTGTCGCGCGGCGGCGCGGACCTTCTCGCCTGACGGTCCGAACACCCATGGAGCTCCTCGTCACAAGACCGCGCGAAGATTCGGAGGCGCTGAGAGAAAGCCTGAAGGCACGCGGCCACAGCGTCGTCCTGGAGCCTCTCCTGACCATCTGCCCGCGCCCCGGGGCCGCCCTGCCGCAAGGGCCCTTCCAGGCAGTGATCGTGACCAGCGCCAATGCCGTGCGGGCGCTCGCCGCCCATGGCGACGCGGACGCGCTGCGGGACACGCCCATGCTGACGGTCGGCAAGGCGAGCGCCGAGGCCGCCCTGACAGCGGGGTTCACGGATGTGGAGAGCGCAGCCGGCGACGCCGAGGCGCTCCTGACGCTGGTCATGCAGAGGCTCGACCCCGAGGGGGCGCGTGTGCTCTACGTGACAGGGTCGACCGTCGCACGCGATCTCAAGGCGCTCATGGCGGAGCGGGGTTTTACGGTGGAGCGCGCCATCCTTTATGACGCAAGGCCCGCCGCGTCGCTCTCTGAAGACCTGCGCGAGCGGCTCGCCGGCGGGCGAATCGATGGCGTGCTCCTCTTCTCGCCGCGCACGGCGCGAATCTGGGCGGGGCTCGTCCGTTCGGCAGGATTGGCCGGCTCATTGGGAGCTGTCCGGCATTTCTGCCTCTCGCAGGCCGTGCGCGACGCCCTCGACGAGGAAATCGGCAGAGCCGACATCATTTCCGGCGTTGCGGAGATGCCGGACATGCAGGCTATGATGGATCTGATTGGCGAGTTCGACCGAGGACGCGATGGCTGAGGACAAGAGTGGTCAGCGGAAAGGCACCGGCAGCCGGCGCCCCGAGCGCAAACGGCCGGTGATCGATCTCAAGGCCGAGGAGGTGAAGGCCGCGCCCGGCGACACGTCCGGCACGGCCGGGAAGACAGCGGCGGAGACCTCCACGGACAAGGGTCGGGGTCAGGCCACCGCCGTACCGCCGACGGCGACGGCCAGCGCCTCCGGGGCCGCCGGGTCGAAGGACACGAAGACCGCAGCGGCCAGATCCGAGACCTCAAAAGCCGGAACATCGAAGGCCGAGACCTCGAGGTCCACCGCCTCGGCGTCCCCCGCCACCCGGACCGGCACCGCCGGAACCGCGGCGAAGGACGACAGCGGCAAGACCGCGAAGCCCTCGACCGGCTCGCAAGGCCGGACGAAGCCCGAAAGCGCCAGCCAGTCGAAGTCGCGCACCTCCGCCGGCTCGAAGCCCCCCGGCAGGACAGCCTCCACGGGTGGTGGCACCGGCGGGTCCGGCCGCTCCGGTGGCGGCGGAGGGTCGTCCACACAGCCGCCATCGAAGAAGGGCGGCCGGGGCTGGGGCGTCGTTAGCGTGCTCGTCGCACTCCTCGTCGCCATCGTCGCCGGCGCCGTCCTCTATCGCACCTATGGCGGCAGCCTGTTCCCCTTCATCGGCGCCCCCACAGACCGGCTGACGACCCTGGAGCAGACGCTCAAGCAGAACAGCCAGAAGCTGTGGACCGTCGGCCAGCAGCTGGAGGAAACCCGCAACCGGCTCGACGGCGTCGCGCGCGACGTCTCCACCGCGCGCGGCGAGGCGCAGCTCGCGCGCACCAATCTGGAAAAGGCCCAGCAGGACGCCGCCCGGGCGCTCGCGACCGTCAACGAGCTGCGCGATTCGCTCAAGGCCGCCGAGGCCGGCGGCAACGGCGGCGGCACTGGCGGCGGCACGGCCGACACTGCGAGCGCGGAACGCCTCGCCAGCCTCGCAGGCACGCTGGAGACCCTGTCGACGCGCGTGGACGGCCTGGCCTCCGAGGTGGAGGCCGCCCGGGCCGCCGGGCAACAGGCCTCAGCCCTCGCCGAGCGTGTCTCCGCACTGGAGAGCGCCCTTCAGACGATGAAGGCCGAACGCAGCGCACAGGCACGCGCCGCGGCGGGCCTTGCCGGCGCCCTCGACGGCCTGCGCAGGGCGATCGCGGAAGGCCGCCCCTATGGCGAGGAGCTCGACGCGGTGACGGCCGCGCTGCCCGGCGCGGACATCCCGCCCGCCCTGACGGACAATGCGGACAAGGGCGTCGCCACGCGCGCAGAGCTCGCCTCCGCCTTCGCCAAGGTGACGGAGAGCCTCTCCACGCCCGCCACGCCGCCGCCCTCGCCGGACACCGCGGAGGGACTGTGGGAGCGCCTCGTGGCGCGGCTCTCCTCCGTCGTGCAGGTGCGCTCGTCCGACAGGGCGGACTGGCCCGGCATCGCCCGCCGCATGGCCCGGCTCGCCGATGCCGGCGACCTTGCCGGCGCGGTGAAGCTCGCCGATGCGGCAGGAAGCGAGCCGCCGGCCGCCCTTGCCGACTGGCTTTCAAGGGCCCGCGCGCGGATCGCCGTGGAGTCCGCCATGGACCAGATCACCGACAGGGCGCTCGCCCGCCTGTCCGCCCCCGCATCCCAGACAGCTGAGTGACCGGCATGTGGCGCATGATCTTCCGTTTCATCGTCGTCGCCCTCGTCGCGGCCGGCCTTGCCTGGCTCGCCGACCGCCCGGGCACGGTCGAGATCGACTGGCTCGGCACGACCGTCGAGATGCCGCTGATCGCGGGGCTGTTCGGCCTGCTCCTCGTCATGGTCGTTCTGGGGCTCGCCTGGCGGCTCCTGCGCGGCCTGGTCGCCGCACCGGGCTCGGTCAGCGGCTTCTTCTCCAACCGCAAGCGGCGCAAGGGCCAGGCCGCCCTCAGCAAGGGCATCATGGCGGTCGGCGCGGGCGATGTCGCGTCGGCCAAGCGCTATGCCCAGCTTGCCGCACGGAGCCTGCCTGACGAGCCGCTGGCCCGGCTGCTCAAGGCGCAGACCGCGCAGCTGCGCGGCGACCGCGACACCGCCAAGGCGATCTACGAGGAGATGACGCATCACGCCGAGACGGAGGCCCTCGGCCTGCGCGGCCTGTTCAACCTCGCCCGCCAGGACGGCGAATACGACACCGCGCGCGACCTCGCCGACCGGGCGGTGCGCATCAATCCGCAGCTCGCCTGGGCGTCCAACGCGATGCTCGTCATCCATTCGGCGCAGAGCGACTGGGCGGACGCGGCGCGGCTGATCGAGACGCAGAAACGCAACGGCCAGCTCGATGCCAGGGCCGCCGCCCGCAAGACGGCGGTGATCGAGACGGCCCGGGCGCTGGAGATGGAGGACGGCAATCCCGACGAGGCGCTCGAGCATGCGCTTGCCGCCCACAAGCTCAGCCCCGGCCTCGTGCCCGCCGCCGTCGTCGCCTCCAGGCTCCAGGCCCGGCGCGGCAATGTGCGCAAGGCCATGCGCGTGATCGAGAGGACTTGGCGGGAAAGCCCGCATCGCGACCTCGCGGAGGCCTATGCCCATGTCCGCCCCGGCGATTCGGCGAAGGACAGGCTGAAGCGCGTACGCTCGCTCGTCTCGCGCGAGGCCGGCGGCGAAGAGGGCGCGATCGCGCTCGCTCGTGCGAGCATCGAGGCCCAGGACTGGGCGCTGGCGCGCAGTGCGCTGACCCCGCTGTCCAGCGACCGGCCGAGCGTCGCCGTCTGCTCGCTCATGGCGGAGATCGAGTTCGGCGAGCACAGCGACAAGGGCAAGGTGCGCGAGTGGCTCGCACGCGGCGTCAACGCCCCGCGCGACCCCGCCTGGACGGCGGACGGTTATGTCAGCGAAACGTGGCTCCCCGTCTCCCCCGTCACCGGCGAGCTCGACGCCTTCACCTGGAAGCGCCCCGTGGAGGGCCTGAGCGACCGCCGGGAGGCCGGCGCCTTCATCGATTCGCAGATCGCGGAGGCCGCCGATGCGCAGGCGAACACCGACGGAAGCGATGCGGCACCGACCGTGATCGAGGCGACGGCTGCCACACCGGCGCAGGAGACCGAACGCCCGGCCCCGAAGCCCGACGAAGCCCCCTCCCCCGCAGCGGAGGCGAAGGCTGTGCCCGAAACATCCCGGACCGCCGCCACAAGGCCGGCGGAGCCCACGACCACAACCGCAGCCACTCCGCCCCCCGACACAGGCAAGGCAGACAAGGCAGGCAAGGCAGGCAGGACCGACGAGGCCACGCCGCCGCCGGCCAGCGACGATAGTTCCCTGGAGAGCGATGCCGACCGCCCCGCCCAGCCCCACCAGCCCGACGATCCGGGACCGGAGACGGGCGAGGAGGACGAGACGCGGACCGCCTCGCGCTGGTTCGGCAACGCAGAGCGGAAGTAGCCCCGGGCGCACCGGACACCGCTCCGCCGCCATCTCCCACACCGTACGGCCCCACGGATCCCGTAAGTGCCGGGGCGTCGCACAAACCGGCGCAGCCCCCGCCGAACGCCCGCGCGATCCCGCATCGCAACCGAGGGCAATTCTTCTCCTTCTCCGGGTTGCCAAGCTCCGGCGGAAAGAGTATTTCTCTCGCGCGCATGGGGCTTCGCGCCCCCACGGCGCCGCTGTAGCTCAGTCGGTAGAGCAACGCATTCGTAATTAGCGGGTCCGCCCGAGAATGACGTTCGAAGCCAGCGGGTTAGGGTCAGAGAGGAAAAGTTAGTAGGGCCGTGTGTGAAGGGTAAGCCGCTTTAGCTCAGTTGGTAGAGCACATCATTCGTAATGATGGGGTCGTCAGTTCGAGTCTGACAAGCGGCACCATCACCCTCGCTCGAGTAGCCCATTCTGCTCTACGTGCTTTTGGCCGGGTGGCAGAATCTGCACAGTATCTTGCTTCTGGTCGAAGTGAACCAGTGCCTTCTTATGTAACTTTTTCAGAATCTCTCTGCGCATGCGTGAACCGTTTGAGTACTCCGACCATCGGAGCAAGTCAGCAACCGCGACCGGGCCAAATTCAGCGTAAGTGAGAATCAAGACCTTTTCATCCGCCGATTTACTCGGATCAAGGATGCGCCGCGTATCACCGTGATGCCAGACAATCGGCAACGTCCTAGCCGTTACAGCTTCGACCAAATTACGGGATTCATCGATCGGCCTACGCGAGAAAAAGCGGATGAATTCCGCCATGATCCATTTCATGCCGCGCAGGAAGAACTCGGCATCCATGTGATTTGGGTCGATCTCGCCACTGACGTGACCGATTGCTCGGTTGTTCCTAAGCTCGTAGAGACCGATCAGCAGGCGCGGCACTTGGATACAGAGTGACCTCCCCTTTGCACTGTTGTGCTGTTCGAGTGTGCGACAAGCGTCAAGCATGTTGCGCGGTTTGCTAGGGCTAGCAGCGAATGTGCCCGTCGCGTGACCTTCGCAGACCCTGAAAGCGATTTCGCAGAACTTGCCAGCTTTTATGCCAACTTTTTCCCAATCACCTGCGCGATACTCTGCAAGTCCTTCCTCAAACTGTTCCATCAGCGGGTCGAGAAGGCCGGACGGAATAGCAGCAAGGGCGTCTTTGAGGTTTGCTGTGGTCATTCGCGATCCCAATAATAGGCAAAGCCATTGCCAACCTTGGTTCGCTGGATATCGCCACGCTTGAACATCTGCCCACCCGCCGCAGACACTTGGTTAGAGTTATGCGTCCAGCCCTTGGCACCAAGGCCTTCGACAATCTGAGCGGGTGTCTTCTGTTCCTTGAAGAACCCATCATCACGGAGCCCCATCATGCGATCGGCGCACGAATGTCCCTTGGGAGGCCGACTATTCGATCCCCGCTTGCTCTTCTTCGACCCGTTTGGTTTTTGCTCCGGCACCGATTGCTCTGCCGCCTCGCCCCCGCTCACTGGTGTCACGTCGGGATTCTTGAATCTCCCACTCGTCACCAACGGGAGAATTTTGTCGAGCTGTGTCTCAACGAATCCAGCTTCGCCTTCTATTTCAAAGACACCTGCTGAGGCATCAATCATTATGCGGTTGCCACTCATGCACGCCTCCAAGAGAGAATCAGTTCTTGGGGCCAAGGATGACTCTTGGGATACACATTTTCAATCTTGAGAAAGAATGTGGAAACGGTTTTCATCAGAAGACAGAAAGACGTATCATCAGAGGCTGGCGAATGGTGGTAAAAGCAAACGCTGAGTGTGTATGGAGAGCGTCCTATTGATGGGCGGATACCCTCAGCGCCCTTCCAGTCGCCGCCTGACTGCCTTCCGCACCCGATACCAATAGGCCTGCTCCGCGCCGTCGCTGCGATACCACGCACGCTCGTGGCGGGCGAACGCCTCAAGCTCCGGGTCGGAGTAGCTGGCGATGATGTCGGCGGCCACGCGGTCGATGTCGTCGGCGGGGATCAGCCTCGGCCCTATCGCGTCGATCCAGCGGCACCATTTCCCAGCACCTCTTCCCCGATCCCCGACTTTCAGCGCCCCGCCTCGAACAGATCTTGGCGGAGAGCTCCGCATTGGCCTCTCCCCCGCCTTTCACGCCCCGATGGGCGCGGGATAACAGGCCCGCGACGGTCTCCGGGCGATCCCCACACACATTGCGGATGGCGGTGCCGTAATATTACCATTGCGCTGTGCCACCCAGCGGTATCGAATCCTGACCCCCAGAACGGAGGACGGCAGCGCGCATGGCGAGCCTCGACGTCGTCGCATGGCTACTCCTGATCGGATCGGCCCTGATCCTGATCGGCATTGCCTCGAGCCTGGTCGCGCGGCGCTTCGGCGCTCCCTTGCTCTTCGTCTTCCTGCTGATCGGCATGCTCGCCGGCCAGGACGGGCCGGGCGGCATCGTCTTCAACGACTATCAGGCAACCTATCTGGTCGGCTCCACCGCCCTTGCCATCATCCTGTTCGACGGGGGCTTGCGCACGCGCCTGTCGATCTTCCGGGGCGTACTGGTGCCGGCGCTTCTGCTCGCCACCGTCGGCGTCGTGCTGACGACAGCCATACTGGCCGTCATCATCGCCTTCGTGCTCGATTTCAGCTGGCTCGAATCGGCGCTTCTCGGCGGCATCGTGGCCTCCACGGACGCCGCCGCCGTGTTCTTCCTCCTGCGCTCGGGCGGCCTGCAGCTCCGGCCCAAGGTCGGCGCCATCCTGGAGATCGAATCGGGCACCAACGACCCGATCGCCATGTTCCTGACGGTGCTGCTGACCGGGCTCGTGCTCTCCGACGGGGTCGCGGGCGGATCGCTCGTGGTGCTCGACCTCGTCAGGCAGGGGCTGATCGGCGCGGCCCTCGGCACGGCCGGCGGCTTTGCCGCGGTGTGGTGCCTCAACCGGCTCGACCTGCCCTCCGGCCTTCACCCTCTGCTCGTCAGCGCGGCGGTGGTCCTCGTCTTCGCGCTCTCCGGCCTTGTCGGCGGCAGCGGCTTCCTCGCCGTCTATCTGATGGGCCTCGTGCTCGGCAACCGGCCGATCCGGGCCTATCCCTCCATCGTCTCCTTCCACGAGGCGGCGACCTGGCTCAGCCAGATCGTGATGTTCCTCGTGCTGGGCCTCCTGGTCACGCCGACGACGCTCGTCGAATATGCCGTGCCCGGCGTCATCATCGCAGTGCTGCTCATCCTCCTCGCGCGCCCCGCCGCCGTTGTCCTGTGCCTGTTGCCCTTCGGCCTGCAATGGCGCGAGCTCGGCTTCGTCTCGTGGGTGGGCCTGCGCGGGGCGGTCAGCATCTTCCTCGCCGCCATCCCGACGCTAGCCGGCGTTCCCGAGGCGGATGCCTATTTCAATGTCGCCTTCTTCGTCGTGCTCATCTCGCTCGTCGTGCAGGGCTGGAGCATCCGCCCGCTCGCCATGAAACTCGGCCTCGCCCTGCCGGGCAACGCGCCCTCGGTGAGCCGCGTGGAGCTCGATCTGCCCGGACAGGTCGACCAGGAACTCGTCGGCTACCCCCTGTCGGAGGACGCGCCCGTTCTCGCGCTCGGCGCACTGCCGCCCTGGGTCCGCCTCGTCATGGTGGTCCGCAAGGAAACCGTCCATTCCGCCGAGGAGGCCGGCACGCTGCGGCCCGGCGACTATGCCTATTTCCTCGTGCCGCCCCAGCGCGTCGACCGGCTCGACCGGCTGTTCACGCCGCGCCAGTCGCTCAGCCCGCCCTTCGGCGAGCTGCCCGTCAACACGGACGCCGCGATCGCCGCCCTGGCCGAGCTCTACGGCCTGGTCGTGCCCCAGGGGGACGAGGAGCTGACGGTCTGCGACTTCATGCTGAAGTATCTCGACGACGAGCCGGAAACGGGCGATGCGCTGGTGGTGGGCGATGCCACGCTCGTCGTGCGCGAGGCCGGCGACGGCGAGATCCGCCGCATCGGCCTGCAGCTCCCCGAGCTCACCGCCAGCGGCTTCAATCTCGACCGGCTGTCGAGGCTGCGCCAGGACGCGGCCTCTCTGTGGCAGCGCACGCGCACAAGGGTGCGGCCCTGACGCCTGTGCGGCTCGTCCGCCCCCGGACGCCGTGATATAGTCGAGATCCGGGGGAGAGGAGCGAACGTCTCGGGACAATCCACATGCATCGTTATGTCTGGCTGCTTGCGCTGGCGGCCTCGTTCAGCGCGTCCATTCATGCGGTCCGTGCCGAAACGCCGGAAGAGCGCGGCGCCTATCTCGTCAAAACCGTCGCGGCCTGCGGCAACTGCCATACGCCGAGAGGCCCGGATGGCGCCCCGCTCGCCGGAAAGGCGCTGGCCGGCGGGGTCGTCATCGAGCTGCCGGTCTTCACCGCCGTCGGCGCCAACATCACGCCCGATGTCGAGACCGGCATCGGCGGCTGGAGCGACGAGGAGATCGCCACCGCCATCCGCGAGGGCAAGCGGCCGGACGGAACGCTGATCGGTCCGCCCATGCCGTTCAATTTCTACCGCCACATCTCCGACCGCGACGTGCACGCCATCGTCGCCTATCTCAGGACCGTCCCGGCTGTCGCCAACGAGGTGCCGGCCTCCCAATACCGAGTTCCGCTGCCCGATGCCTACGGACCTCCGGTGACCCCGGTGCCGGAGGTACCGCGCGACGACAAGGTCGCCTATGGCGCCTATCTCGCCGGCCCCGTGGGGCATTGCCTGGAATGCCACACGCCCAGGGTGGGCGGCCATCCGGATCTGGAGAACCGGCCCGGCGCCGGCGGCATGGAGCTGCCCGCCCCCGGCGGCGGGATCGTCGTAGCGCCGAACATCACGCCCCATCCCGACAAGGGCATCGGCGGCTGGAGCGATGCGGAGATCAGGACCGCCATCACCCGGGGTGTCCGCCCGGACGGCACCGAGCTCGCACCGGTCATGGCATTTGCCTGGTATGCGAACATGTCGGACGAGGATCTCGACGCCATCGTCGCCTATCTGCGCACGCTGAAGCCCGTGTCGCACTAGGCCAAACCCGGTCGGGGGGCTCCGCGAAGCCCGCCTGCGCGGGCCTCAGCCGCCGGCGGGAGCCTCCTCGCTCTCGCCGGAGACCTCGTCCGTCCAGGCGGTGCCCATCGGCGTGGTGCGGGTGGGCACGACCACATACGGCACCTGGTCGTCGCCGCTCGGCGCCTCCCGCCGGGTCATGCGGTAGAGGGCGAAGAGTGCGATCCCCGCATGGACGACGCAGAGATACCACAGGAAGCCCTCCGCCCCGACGCGGCCCATGACCCAGCCCGTGGTCGACGGCCCGAGCACCGCGCCGAGCCCGCCGACGAGCACCAGCCCGCTGCTGGCGGCGACCATCTGGCGCGGCTCCAGATGGTCGTTGGCATAGGCCAGGAACAGCGAGTAGAGCGTCAGCGCCGTGCCCCCGATCCCCGCCGCGATGGCCATGAAGCCGATCCTGGAGATATCGGCGACCGGCACGGCGAGCGCGGCAAGCGCGGCGGCCGCCAGCGCCGTCCCGGTGATCACCTTGCGCCGGTCCATGATGTCGGAGAGCTTGCCGATGGGCCACTGGAGCACCGCGCCGCCGGCGATCAGCACGCCCATGAAGATGGAAACCTCCGCGACGGAGAGCCCGCTCATGCGCGCATAGACTGCGCCCATGCCGAAGACGGTTCCGTTGACGATGCCGGTCGCGAAGCAGCCGATCGTGCCGAGCGGCGTGATCCGGTAGAGCTGCCTCAGGCTCAGCGGATCGGGCGTATCCGAATCGGGCTGACGCGTGGCCGACAGCAGGATCGGGACGACCGCGAAGGACACGATCACCGAAATCAGGATGAACAGGTCCGGCGTCGACGGGCTGGCGACATTGAGCAGCACCTGCCCGCCGCCGAGCCCCATGAAGGTCACGATCATGTAGACGGACAGAAGCCGCCCGCGCAGCTCGTTGCTCGCCCGGTCGTTCAGCCAGCTTTCCGCGACCACATAGAGCCCGGCATAGGCGAAGCCCGTGAACAGCCGCATGAGCCCCCACACGACCGGCGTGACGAAGACCGCATGGACGAGGATCGTCATCGAGGCGAGGGAGGCCAGCGCCGCGAACACCCGCACATGGCCGACGCGGGCCACCGCGCGCGGCGTGAGCGTGGAGCCCGCCAGGAAGCCCACGAAATAGCCCGACATGACCAAGCCGGTCACCGTGGAGCCGAAATCCTCCGTGGAGGCCCGCACGCCAAGCAGACTGCTCTGCAGCCCGTTGCCGACCATCAGAAGGCCGATGCCGAACAGCAGCGCCCACACGCCCCAGGCGGCAGACAGCGTTTCGTTGCGGGCCACGCGGGCGGCAAGGCTCGAAGCCATGACGGCCTCCATGTTCGAGGATGCGCCCATGCATCTGCCAGCGATGCATAGGCGATCCTTCAGGCAGGACAATGACGGATCGGAAGTCTGAAATTCAAGGGCACGTTCGCCTCGCCGCTCGGGCAAGGGCACCGCGGGCTCAATGCCCGCAGCTCAGGGCAGCTTACCGTCTGGAACCGACCGGGCCTTGCCCCGGAGCGACATCGCCATGTCGCTTCCCGGCCGTCCGCACGCGTGCCACCCTCGGGCTGGCCGAAACGGTGTCCCCATGCTATCGATCGGGACATGTTACGTGCATTGAAGAAACTCTTTCCCACCGATCAGGGGTCGGGCGCCACCGACCGGAGCCTCGAGCTCGCCATGGCCGCGCTGCTGGTGCGCGCCAGCGTCATCGATCAGGATCCGGCGCCGGAAGAGGCCCGGCGCATCGAGGCGCTTCTGGCGGAGCGGTTCGAGCTCTCCCGCGAGGCCGTGGAAGCCCTCATGCAGGAAGCCCGCGAGGAGGAGGCGGAGGCTGTCGACCTCTACCGCTTCACGCGGGTCGTGACGGAGAATCTCGACCAGGAGGGCCGCAAGTCCCTCGTGGAGATGCTCTGGGACGTGGTGCTGGCCGATGGCCGGGTCGATCCGTTCGAGGAGAACCTCGTCTGGCGCGTGGCGGAACTGATCGGGGTGTCCACGCGCGACAGGGTGACACTGCGCAAGGCGGTGGAACAGCGTCTTGCAACCTCAGGCGATGCGGCGGCACGGCCGGAGAACGGCGCAATGTGAGGACTGACATGCATGCCTGATGCGGAGGGGCGGACGCTTGCACTGATTACCGGGGCATCCGGGGGGATCGGGGAGGCCTTTGCCCGCGAGATCGCTGCGGACGGCCATGCGGTCGCCCTCGTCGCCCGGGACGAGGACCAGCTCAACCGGGTCGCCGGCGTCATCGCTAGCACGACCGACATGCCCGCCTATCCCATCGTTCTCGATCTGGCGGAGCCCGACGCGGCCAACCGCCTCGTCGCGGCGCTCGCCCGGCGCGGCCTCGATCCCGACATCCTCGTCAACAATGCGGGTTTCGGCCTCGTCGGCCCCGCGCTCGAACTCGACCGCGCCGAGCAGGTCGCGATGATCGACCTCAATGTGCGCGCCCTGGCCGACCTCGCGCTTGCGCTGCTGCCGGCCATGCGCGAGCGCGGCGCGGGCGGCATCGTCAACATGGCCTCGCTCGCCGCCTTCATGCCCGGCCCCGGAATGGCGGTCTACTACGCCACAAAGGCCTTCGTTCTGTCCTTTTCCGAGGCCCTGTCGTCGGAACTCGCCGGTACCGGCGTGACGGTGACGGCGGTCTGCCCGGGCCCGGTGCCGACGGGCTTCCAGCCGCGCTCCGGTATGGAGGAGGTGCGGGCCTACAGGAGGGCGCGCAAGATGTCCGCCCCGGACGTCGCCCGTCTCGGCTGGGCCGGCTTCAAACAGGGCAAGCGCACCGTCATCCCCGGCCTGTCGACCTATGCGACCGCCCAGTTCGTCAGTATCCTGCCCCGCGGGCTGCTCCTGCCCGCGATCAAGTTCTTCCAGCGAAGGGATTGACGCTACCCATGACCGCGAATGGCCGCCTGACAGGAAAGACGGTGCTGGTTACCGGCGCGGCCCGCGGCATCGGCCTGTGCTGCGCGCGCATGATGGCGCTTCAGGGTGCTTCCGTCGCGCTGGCCGATATCGACCACGAGGCCGTCGAGCTCGCCGCCGGCGCGGTCGCCTCGGAAACGCGCCGGCCCGCGATCGCCATACCGCTCGACGTCGCGGACGCGGCAGGCTGGCAGCTCGCGGTCGCCGACACCGAACGCGAGCTCGGCGGCCTCAACGTGCTCGTCAACAATGCCGGCATCTGCATTCCCGGAACCGTGGAGGAGCTCGACGAGGCCGACTGGGACCGGACCATGGCGGTGGATCTCAAGTCGGTCTTCCTCGGCTGCCGCACCGCCCTGCCGGTCATGGCGCGCTATGCGCCGGGCGCCATCGTCAACATCTCCTCCATCTCCGGCCTCGTCGCGGGCCACAACATGGCCGCCTACAACGCCGCCAAGGCCGGCGTCCACATGCTCACCAAGTCGGTGGCGCTGCACGCCGCGCGCAAGGGCTACGACATCCGCGCAAACTCCGTCCATCCGGCCTTCGTGGACACCGGCATGGTCGACGAGGTGGTGGGGGGAAGCGATCCGCGCGCCGCACGCGCCAAGCTCGCCCGCCAGATCCCGCTCGGCACCATCGGCCTGCCGGAGGATGTAGGCCATGCCGTCGTCTATCTGGCCAGCGACGAGGCCCGTTTCATGACGGGTGCGGAGATAAAACTCGACGGAGGGTTGAGCGCTATGTAGTTTCAACCCGCTTTCAATCTGAATTTCAGCACCTATCTGTAACCCGAAATGGCTCTTCGAACCGATACCGACATGATGAAACCCGGAGCGAACGGCAAGATCCTGATCGTTGTCCACCAGGAGAGGTCGACCCCCGGTCGCGTGGGCCTGATGCTCAAGGACCGGGGCTACGAACTCGATATCCGCCGGCCCTGCCTCGGCCATCCCCTGCCCGAGACGCTGGAGGCTCATGACGGCGTGGTCGTCTTTGGCGGACCGATGAGCGCGAACGACGATTGCGAGGAGTTCATCCGCCGCGAGATCGACTGGCTCGACGTGCCGCTGAAGGAGAACAAGCCCTTTTTCGGCATCTGCCTCGGCGCCCAGCTTCTCGCCCGCCATCTGGGGGCGGACGTCTCCCGGCATCCCGAGGGGCTGGTCGAGATCGGCTATTTCCCGATCCGGCCAACCGAGCCCGGCCGTCATCTCGGCCCCTGGCCGGACCATGTCTATCAGTGGCATCAGGAGGGCTTCACCCTGCCGTCCGGCGCGCGGCTGATCGCTGAGGGCGAGCGCTATCCGAACCAGGCCTACGCCTATGGCGACAACGCCTTCGGTATCCAGTTCCACCCCGAGCTGACGCTCGCCATGATGTATCGCTGGACGACACGGGGCGCGCCGCGGCTGAAGCTTCCTGGCGCGAAGCCCCGCTCCACCCACTTCGAGGATCGCTGGGTCCACGACCGCGCGGTGCGCGCCTGGCTGTCGCGGTTCCTCGACCGGTGGCTTGCCGGCGATGCCGCAGCGGAACCCTGCGCCCAGGCCGCCGAATAGGTTTGGATGGAAAAAAGGGCGCGAGACATGAGTCCGCGCGCCCCCAAAGCGACAGTCGGCCGGTGCCGTTTCAATCGGATCGGATAGCGTTCTAACCGTCCGGGGCGAAATTGTCCCGCCGGTAGGCCGGCTCGAAGCCGAAGCGCTCGAGATTGCGGTAGGAATGCTGCGGATCGCCCGGTACGGCCTCGCCGGTGGTCGTCACCAGATGGCGGCAGCCCAGATCGAGCGCGTCGCGGATGCGCCGGGCAAGGAGCGCCCCCTGGCTTCCCCGGCAGCGATAGTCCGGACGCGTCGCCCCATAATCGAACCAGGCGACATCGCCCTCGATCCTCAGGGCGCCGGTGCCCACCGGCTCGTCTCCGTCGAAGGTCATGTAGAGCCACCAGCCGGGCTGGCCGGCGAGCCCGCCGACGAGCTCCCCGCCGGCCTGCGAGAAGCCGAACGCCCGGCCGGCGATGCGCCCGAACGCATTGGCGAACTCAGGGCCGACCCGCGCGACATGGAGCGATGTCTCCACCTCCGGCGGCGCCTGCCTGCCGCGCGCGAACTTCATCCAGCCACGCGCCGGCGCGAGCCCCTTCGCCGCAAGCCAGGTGCCGAGTGCGGCCGGCTCGGCCTGCGGATGGACATGGACGAAGTAGCGGTCCACGCCGGCGGCCTCGTAGAGGTCCACGATCTCCGCAAGCGCCTCCGGCGTCGCGGGCGTTGCGAGGCCGAGCCCGTGCGCGCGGTTCAGCACGATGTTCGGATCGCGGGCGACGACCGAGACGAGCGCGCCGCCCACCTCGTGGAGCCCGAGCCCCAGCCTCGCCCGCAGATCGTCGCCGGCGGCGGCATGGAGGTCACGCAGCGCCAGCCGCTCGATCCATTCCCCCTCACCCCCGGCGCGCGCCGCGGCCCGCGCCGGGCTGTCGATAATGGCGGTCATCGGTCACCCTCCCGATAAGGCCCGCTCAGGGCCGGCAGATATAGTAGTTGTTCTGGATATCGTGCTCGAGCGTCCGCACCTCGGTCTCCGCGAAACCCGCCGCGGCGAGATATTCGAGCGCCTTCTCCTCGCCCCACATCGCGCCGAGCCCCTCGCCGCCCTGGGCGAGCGACACCGTCATGCAGTGCATGCAGGAGACGGTGTAGAGCAACGGACCGAGCGGGTGGTCGGTGTTCAGATGCACGTGCGAGTGCCCGCGAATGTCCTGTGCGAGATAGACACCATCGGGCTTCAGCGTGCGGTGGATGCCCTTGAGGAGCGCAAGCGGCTCCTTCTGGTCGTGCACGGCGTCGAAGGTGGTCACGAGGTCGAAGGCCTCCGGCTCGGCGGTCCGGTCGAAATCGCTCAGATCGCGCGCCTCGAAGGTCACATTGGCGTTGCCGCTCTCGCGCGCCTCGTTGCGGGCATAGGCGATGGCCTCCTCCGACAGGTCGTAGCCGACGAAGCGGCTGTTCGGGAACAGCCGCGCCATCAGGTTGAGCGCCTTCCCGCGGCCGCAGCCGGCGTCGAGCACCCGGATACCCTTCGCCAGCCTGTCCGAAAGCCCCGGCACCAGCGGCAGGATGTGCCCTTCGAGCGCGGGAAGAACCGTCTGCCCGCTATCCTCCGCCATCACCTCGTGGAAGCGGCGATAGCGCTCATAGGGCACGCCGCCGCCATTGCGGAAGCAATCGACGATATCGTCCTCGACCGATCCGAGCACACCGATGAACTGGCCGTAGATAGCGAGGTTCTCGTCGCTGGAGCGGGTCATGATCGCGGCGTGCTCGGCCGGCAGGCGATAGGTCGCGCCTTCGGGGTCGTGCTCGACGACACCGCCGACGGTCATCGCACCGAGCCATTCGCGGACATAGCGCTCATCGAGGCCCGCCTTGGCGGCAATGGCCTCGCTCGTCGCCGCGTCCATGCCGGCCATCGTGTCGAACAGGCCGGTGCGATGGCCGATGGACAGCATCAGCGAAAGCGCGCCGGAATTGAAGAGGTCGACAAGGCGCTCGCCGAAGGCCTCGGCCCTGGCCGAATCGAAGGCGGCCGCCGTCTCGGCCGGGATCTCGGACTGGAACTGTCTGGTCTCTGTCATGATCGTCACCTTATTTATACCAACTAGTCTGTTTGTTCGATAAACACACGAATCCGCATCTGTCAATATTTTCCGTCACAATTTCGGGAAATTCGATCCAGATCGGCTCGCCATGCGTCATCGAACTGCGACATAACAGACCAGTCGGCATGAACGGAACTTGAACGCGATCCGCGATGGCCTATCTTCGAAGGCGGGACGATGGACGGACGGCTCCTTTTGCGGGCCGGCCCTGCGGATGGCGACGATGGCGAGAGACGGAACGGCGACACGCACGAAGATCATGGACGCGGCGGAGGCGCTGACCCTCGACCATGGCTTCTCCGCCTCCTCCGTCGACCGCATCATCGAACGGGCGGGCGTCACCAAGGGCAGCTTCTTCTATCATTTCGACAGCAAGGCCACGCTCGCCCGGGCGCTCGTGGAGCGCTACGCGGCGGCGGACCTGGAGCATCTGGAAGGCAATATGGCCCGCGCGGAAGCGCTTTCGCGCGACCCGCTCCAGCAGCTCATCATCTTCGTCGGGCTGTTCCGGGAGGCCGCCGAGCAGTTGACGGAACCCTATCCGGGGTGCCTGTTCTCCTCCTACATCCACGAGAGCGGTCTCATGGACAGCGCCATCCTCGACATCATTCAGGTCACCATCGACCGCTGGCGCAAGCGCGTGGGGGACAAGATCGATCAGGCCGCCGTGCTCCACCCGCCCCGGCTGCCGGTCGACCTCGCCAGCCTGGCGGACATGCTGACGGTGATCTTCGAGGGGGCGTTCATCGTCTCCAAGGTGATGAAGGACCCCAGGACGGTCGCCCAGCAGCTCGACCATTACCGCAACTATCTGGAGCTGCTCTTCGCCCCCGCCGACCTCCCGGCCGATGCCCGGCGCGAAGTCGGCCTCGACGCCTGAGCCGCTGGCGTCAGCCCCTCGCCGCGACGACCCTGTCGTGCCAGAAGGCGGCGGTCAGCCCCCAGAAGCCGGCATTGAGGATCAGGGCGCCTGCAAGCATGACGGGCGATGACAGGTCGGCGCCGAAGACGAAGACCGCCGCGACCGTCGCCAGGGTGCCGACGATCGGCCCGCGCACCCACCAATGGGGCCGCAACAGGGGCACGGTGAGGAGAAGCCCCCATACGCCGCCCCAGACCGTCTGCTTGTAGAAGAAGGCCGCCGACCGGAAGGTCTCCACCATGGCCGGCGCGTCGATGAGGCCGGCCGCGATGAAGAGATACGCGCCGACGAAGAAGCCGACCGCGCCCACGCAACCGGACACGAAAGACAGGGACAAACCGCGCAAAAGGTCCATGGGAAACACCTCGCCTCAAGCCCGGCGGCCGCACCGGATCCGATGCGCCTCGCCCGGCCGGCCCCGCGATCCGCCACAGTGTCAGTACAGGAACGTTATCACGGCCGGCGGGCCGCCGGCTCATGACAAGCCCGTGAGGCCGTCTTGAGGCACCAACGCTCCACCATCCGCACTGTGACGGCGTGAACGGGATCCGGCCGATCGATGGGAGGAAATTGGTGGAGCCGAGGGGAATCGAACCCCTGACCTCGACATTGCGAACGTCGCGCTCTCCCAACTGAGCTACGGCCCCACGGAATGTGGGCGCTATGTAGGCGTGCGCCGGCCTCCCTGTCAAGACACTGTGCGGCCCCCATCGACAGGCTGGCGTCCGACGGTGTCTCGGCTTGAGGATCCGGCGTGTACCGGTCCCCGGATCCTGAAGCCGGCCTCCCCTCGTCATTCCCGCGAAAGCGGGACTCCATAAGCGGGTCGAGAGGCATGGCCCCCCGCCTTCGCGGGGATGACGGACAGCAAATTCCGAAGCGGGCCGTGTGGCCAGCACCTCCGGGATCGCCCCCCGGACGGCATCGGCATGACGGGCGGCAATCCCGGCCCATCCCCCGCCACCGGGAAGAGGATGGGAGACCGTAGCCGGGCCGCCATTTCAGAACCGGGATGCCGCCGGATGTCCGGCCGGCTTGCACGCGGGCAATACGGGCGCTACATCTCTGCGTGAACTGATGGGCAAGCGCGAGGCGGAGCGAGCAATGAACCCTATTCTCTGGCTGGTCCTCACCGTGATCAACCTCTATATCTGGATCATCATTGCCGGGGCGATCCTGAGCTGGCTTTTCGCCTTCAACATCATCAATGCCGGAAACAGTTTCGTGCGCCAGATCGCCTATACGATCGACGCGCTCACCGAACCGCTCCTCGGGCCCATCAGGCGCGTCCTGCCCAATCTCGGCGGCATCGACATCTCGCCCGTCATCCTGATCCTGGGCCTGCTCTTCCTGGAGCGCATGATCGTCTACTACGTCGCAGGCGCCCTCTAGGCTCATGGCGGCCCCTGCCGTCTCGCGCGAGGCCGGGGACGGCCTTCTCGTCTTCGCCCGCGTCACGCCCAAGGCCCCGCGCGACGGGATCGACGGCATATGGCGGGGAGACGACGGCCGTCAGGCCGTGAAGGTCCGCGTGCGCGCCGCGCCGGAGAAGGGGGCGGCCAACAAGGCGGTGGCCACCGTGCTCGCAAGGGCGCTCGGGCGGCCGAAATCGGCCGGCGAGGTGGTCGCCGGGCCGAAGGACCGGATGAAGACGGTCCTGATTCGCGGGGATACGAAGGCACTGCAGGCGGCACTTGGCCGCCTGCTTGCCGATAGCCCGTAAGGGGTCAGTCAAGCGGTCATCGGGGCAGGCAGGCGAGAAACGAGCCCTCGCCGCCCGCCGCGCCGGTCATTCGGCGGCCGTCTGGCTCTCCTGCTGGACGGAGCGCATGATGAGCTCGCGCGCCTCGTCCGGGCCGCCCCAACGCACGATCTCGGTCCACTTGCCGTTCTCCAGATCCTTGTAGTGCTCGAAGAAGTGAGCGATCTGGTGCAGCAGGATATCCGGCAGGTCGGTATAGGTCTCGACCTTGTCGTACATCTTGGTGAGCTTGTGGGACGGCACGGCGATGATCTTCTCGTCCTCGCCCGACTCGTCGCGCATGTAGAACACGCCGACGGGGCGGCAGTTGATCACCGAGCCCGGCATGAGCGCGCGCCGGTTGGCGACCAGCACGTCGAGCGGGTCGCCGTCGTCGGCCAGCGTGTGGGGCACGAAGCCGTAATTGCCCGGATACCGCATGGACGTATAGAGGAAGCGGTCGACGACCATGGTGCCCGACGCCTTGTCCATCTCGTACTTGATGGGCTCGCCGCCGATCGGCACCTCGATGATCACATTGATGTCGTCCGGCGGGGTCTTGCCCACGGCAATGGCGTCCAATCGCATGAAAACACTCTCTTCACGTCGTTGATCAGGGGGTCTATTGCATCGCACAAATACCGAACCACGGCACAAATGCAAGTCAACACTTGTCGACATGCCATTGTAACGCCGGTTCGGTCTAAAGTGTGACACACGCAACCCGCCAGCCCAACGAGCCCGGCCATGAGCGAACAGGAAACGCCCAAGCCGTCCGCCATGCCGGTCCTCGTCTGGTTCCGGATCGGCGTCCTGATCTTCGGCGGGCCGGCGGCCCATATCGCGCTCATCCATGCCGAAGCGGTCGAGCGCCGCAAGCTCGCCACGGAGGCCGATTTCCTGCGCGGCCTGAGCTTCGCCATGCTGTTGCCGGGCCCGGAGGCGATGCAGCTCGCCACCTATCTCGGCTGGCGCGCCCACGGGCTTGCCGGCGGTCTCGTCGCAGGCCTCGGCTTCATGCTGCCCGGCGCCGCCATCATGATCGCGGCCACGCTGCTCGTCGCGCTCGGCGGAGACACGGCCTGGATGAGCGCCATCTTCTCCGGCATCCGCCCGGTCATCGTGGCCCTCGTCGCGCTGGCGGCCTGGCGCCTGGGCGGGCGGGCGCTCGCAACACCCGCGGCCATGGCCATCGCGCTCGCGGTCTTCCTCGCCCTCGTGCTCACGCCCGTCCCCCTGCCGCTCGCCATCGTGGCCGCGGGCCTCGCGGGCCTCGCCCTGCCCGTACGGCTGATCGCGCCTGCCGGCAGGACGGATGGTGGCGACGCGGCCATGCCCGGCACGGCCATCCGCAACCGGTCGCTCGCCGTGCTCGCCGCCGGCCTTGCCCTGTGGGGCGCCCTTCTTGCGGGCTTCGGCCTCGTCAGCGGCGACATGCCCGTGCTGCCGGACATCGCACGGCTCATGACCACCGCGGCCCTCCTGACCTTCGGCGGCGCCTATGGCGCGGTCACCTATGTGGGCGAGCAGGCCGTCACGGCCTATGGGTGGCTGACGGCGGGCGATCTCGTCGACGGCCTCGCCCTTGCGGAAACGGTGCCCGGCCCGCTCATCATGTTCAACGCCTTCGTCGGCACGCTGGCGGGCTTCCGCGAGACCGCGGCCATCGCGCCGGCGATCATCGCGGGGACCGTCGCGGCGCTCTTCACCTTCCTGCCCTCCTTCGCGATGGTGCTCGCCGGCGCGCCCTATGTGGAGGCGCTCCACGCCATCGGCGCGGTGAGGCGCGCGCTGGCCGCGATCACCGCGTCCATCGTGGCCGTGATCGCCAAGCTCGCCCTGTTCCTGGCCTCCGCCGTGCTGTGGCCCGGGGGTACGCCCGACTGGCGCGACATCGCTATCGCGCTGGCAGCCCTCGGTCTCCTCGCCACCGGGCGCGTCGCCGCCCACTGGCTGATCCTCGCCGGCGCCCTCCTCGGAGCACTCGGCCTGTGGGTCCAGTCGTCGCCATGACAGGCCCGGACATGGGGGAAAGGGCGAGGCCTGGCGCCGCGCCGCGATCAGCTCCTCTTGGGCGCGAAGCTGTCTGGGTCCGCAATCCGCCAGTAATGTGCGAATGCGGTGGAGTCCGGATCGTCGAGCAGCACATTCGGCTCGAGGAACGGATAGATCTCGTCGATCGAACGCACCTCCACCGGGCTCAGCCGATGGGCCAGGTGATGCGGCTGGAAATCGGTCGGATGGCTCAGGCCGGCGGCCGCGACGAGCTCGCTCAGCGCGTGAACCGTATGGCGGTGGTAGTTGTGGACGCGCTCCGCCTTGTCCGGAATGACGAGGCCGCGCTGGCGGTCGGGGTCCTGCGTGGCAACGCCCGTCGGACACTTGCCGGTATGGCAGCGCATCGACATCACACAGCCCACCGAGAACATGAAGGCGCGCGCGGCGTTGCACCAGTCCGCCCCGATGGCCATGTTCGCCGCGACGGAGAAGCCACTCACCACCTTGCCGCTGGCGGCGAGCCGGATATCGTCGCGCAGCCCCGTGCCAACCAGGGCGTTTCGCATGATGATGAGCCCCTCGCGCAGGGGCATTCCGAGATGGTTGGAGAATTCCTCCGGCGCCGCGCCCGTGCCGCCTTCGCCGCCATCCACCACGATGAAGTCGGGCTTGATGCCCGTCTTTTGCATCGCCTTGCAGATCGCCAGAACCTCGTGGGGATGGCCGACGCACATCTTGAAACCGGCCGGTTTGCCGCCGGAAAGCTCGCGCAGCTTCGCGACGAACTCCAGAAGCTCGACCGGCGAGGAGAAGGCGCTATGGCCGGAGGGCGACACGCAGTCCTCGCCAACCTCGACACCGCGCGCCTCGGCGATTTCCGGCGTCACCTTCGCCCCCGGCAGCACGCCGCCATGGCCGGGCTTGGCGCCCTGGCTGAGCTTGATCTCGACCATCTTGACCTGCTCCTCGCACGCCTGTTCGGCGAAGCGGTCGGGGTCGAAATGTCCGGTCTTGTCGCGGCAGCCGAAATAGCCCGAGCCAATCTCCCAGACGATATCGCCGCCATGGATCCGGTGATACCGGCTGAAGCCGCCCTCGCCCGTATCGTGGTAGAAGCCGCCGCGCTTGGCGCCCCAGTTGAGCGCCTCCACGGCATGGGCGCCGAGCGCGCCGAAGCTCATGGCGGAGATGTTGAGGACGGACGCCGAATAGGGTTTGGAGCATTGCGGCCCGCCGACCGTGACGCGGAACGGCTCCTTGGCGACCGGCGCCGGCGAGACGGAATGGGTGATCCACTCATACTCGCTGGCATAGGTGTCAAGCTCGGTGCCGAAGGGATGGACGTCGACGGCATCCTTCGCACGCCGGTAGATCTGCGAGCGCGCGTCGCGGTCATAGGGCCGGCCTTCCAGATCGTCCTCGACGATATACTGGCGAAGGAACGGCCGGAGCCGCTCCGAGATCCAGCGGAAATGCGCGACGACAGGATAGTTGCGCATCAGCGTGTGCTTCGTCTGAACGACGTTCCACACGCCGAGCAGCGCAAGCGGCACAAGCACGATGAGCGGGATGTAGAAACCGCGCCACACGCCGGCAAGCGCCAGGCACAGAAGCGCCAGCACCACGATGGCGGCGAAAGTTCCGTAGCGAACCGTGAAATCCCACAAGCGCGTAGCCGTCATGGCCTGCCCCCTCTGTCTCAGATCCCGTCACCCCCTCTCGTCTAGCACAGGATGGTTAAGGAGATGAGTCCCCCGCGGGACTGGAAGCCGATCCGGTCAGGCGGCCGTACCGTCCTCGCGCGCGCCGTCGTCCCCGCCGGCAGCGCTGCGCTTCAGGATGCCGTCATAGATCTCCTCGTCGCGCACCACACCGACCACGGCCCCCTGCTCGCTGAGCAGAACGGGGAGCCCGGTGGCGCGGCGTGCCTCGATGATCTCGCGCATGCTCGCGGCGACAGGAGCATTGACGAGAGCATGGCGCGCGGCCTGCCTGTCGGCGAGCGCCTCCTCCAGCGACCTGAGCGCGACGGGCTCGCCCGCCAGCTCCGGTGCGCGCGGCACCCCGCCGGCAGAAATTTCCACCGTCAGCGCGCGGTCGGGATCGAGCACGACGCGGCCGTCCGCGCGCGCGAACCCGTCGAGCCCGGTCATGAGCGCCGCGCCGTCGAGCACGTTCAGGGGGTTCATATGGGCGACGAACTCCGCCACATACTCGTTCGCCGGATTGAGCACGATCTCCTGCGGCGCGCCGTACTGGACGATGCGCCCCTCCTCCAGAATGGCGATCCGGTTGCCGATCTTGAGCGCCTCGTCGAGATCGTGGCTGACGAAGACGATGGTCTTCCTGAGCGTCTGCTGCAGCTCCAGAAGCTCGTCCTGGAGATGGGTGCGGATGAGCGGATCGAGGGCGGAGAACGGCTCGTCCATCAGGAGGATCGGCGCGTCGGTGGCAAAGGCGCGGGCCAGCCCGACGCGCTGCTGCATGCCGCCGGAGAGCTCGTGGGCGTATTTGCCCGACCACTGGTCGAGATGCACGAGGGCGAGCTGCTTGTGGACCCGCTCGCCGCGCTCCAGCTCCGGCACGCCGGCGAGCTCCAGCCCGAAGCCGACATTCTCCGCGACCGTGCGCCAGGGAAACAGCGCGAACTGCTGGAACACCATGGCCACGCGCTGCATCCTGAGGCGCCGCAGGGTGGCGGCGTTGCATTGCGTGACGTCGACCATGTCGTCGCCGTCGCGCACCAGAACCTCGCCGCGCACCGGCCGGTTCAGGCCGTTGACGGCACGGATGAGCGTCGACTTGCCGGAGCCCGACAGGCCCATCAGCACGCAGATCTCGCCCTCCTCCACATCGAGGGTCGCATCCGACATGCCGATGACATGGCCGGTCTTCTCCAGGATCTCCGCGCGGCTCGCGCCCTCGTCGAGCAGCGTCACCGCGTCCTCCGGCTCGTCGCCGAAGACGATGTCCACATGACGGAAGGAAACGGCGGTTCGTGAGGTCATTTGCCCGCTCCCGACGTTTCGGTCCCCGACCGGCAGATGCGGTCGAGGATGATGGCCACGACGACGATGGCGAGCCCCGATTCCAGCCCCATGGGCACGTTCACCGTGTTGAGCGCGCGCACCACCGGCTTGCCAAGCCCGTCGGCACCGACAAGGGCGGCGATGACCACCATGGACAGCGACAGCATGATGCACTGGGTGAGCCCCGCCATGATGGTCGGCATGGCGTGCGGCAGCTCGACCTTCCACAGGAGCTGGCGCCTGGTCGCGCCGAAGGCCTCGCCCGCCTCGACGAGCTGGGTGGGCACCGAGGTCACCCCCAGATGCGTCAGCCGGATCGGCGCGGGGATCGCGAAGATCACCGTGGCGACGAGGCCCGGCGCGAGGCCGAGCCCGAACAGGACGAGCGCGGGGATCAGATAGACGAAGGTCGGCAGGGTCTGCATCAGGTCGAGAACGGGGCGGATCGCCTGGAAGAGCCACGGCCTGTGCGCCGCGGCGATGCCGACCGGCACGCCGATGGCCATCGACACAGCGGTCGCCCCGATGACGAGCGCGATGGTCTCCACAGTCTCCGACCAGTAACCCTGATTGATGACGAACAGCAGGCCGATCGCGACGCCGGCGGCGAGTTGCCAGCGGCGGTGGAGCAGATAGGCGAGCCCCGCGGCCAGGGCCACGACCACGACGGGCGGCAGCCACAGCACCGCATCGATCACCGTCTCCAGCGACGACTGGATCCCGAGCGCGATGCCGTCGAACAGCCAGTAGAAATAGTCCGTCAGGAAATCGAAGAACTGCTTGCCCCAGTAGCCAATGGGAATCTTGTATCCGGTGAGCCAATCCATGGCCGGACCCCGCTCGTCTCGTGGAACTCTCTCCCGGCGGCCACCATTATACACGGCGGCACCGTCCCTCCCCGCGCGCCCTGCCGGGATGCGGGGAGGGCGTGTCGCGTCACGACCCCAGCGCGTCCTTCACCGCGGCACGGCCGTCGCCGCCACCGGCCGTGGTGACGTCCTTCAGCCACGTGTCGAGCACATCCGGGTGCGCCTTGAGCCAGGCTTCGGCCGCCGCGCGCGGCTTCTTGCCGTCATCCAGGATCGCGCCCATGATCTCGTTCTCCATGGCCAGCGTGAACGTCATGTTCTCCAGGAGCTTGCCGACATTCGGGCACTCCTTGGCGTAGCCCGCGCGCACATTGGTGTAGACGGTCGCACCGCCATAGTCGGGCCCGAAGACGTCGTCGCCACCATTCAGGTATTTGAGGTCGAAGTTGGCGTTCATCGGATGGGGCTCCCAGCCGAGGAACACGATGTCCTCCTGGCGCTTCGTCGCGCGGGCGACCTGGGACAGCATGCCCTGCTCGGAGGATTCCACGAGCTCGAAGCCGCCGAGCCCGAAGGTATCGTTCTCGATCATGTCGAGGATCAGCCGGTTGCCGTCATTGCCCGGCTCGATTCCGTAGATCTTGCCGTCGAGATCGTCCCTGAACTGCGCGATATCGGCGAAGCTCTGAAGGCCCTCCTCATAGGTGTAGGCCGGCACGGCGAGCGTGTATTTCGCGCCCTTCAGGTTGACGCCGACGACCTCCACCGATCCGTCGTCCAGATAGGGCCGGATATCGCCTTCCATGGTCGGCATCCAGTTGCCGAGAAAGACGTCGATATCCTTGTTCTTGAGGCTTGTGTAGGTGACCGGCACCGACAGGATCTCCACCTTCGGCTCGTAGCCGAGAGCGTCGAGCACCACCGAGGCGGCCGCCGTGGTCGCGGTGATGTCGGTCCAGCCGACATCGGAGAACCGCACGGTCTTGCACTGGGCCGGCGCCTCGGCCGCGCCGAGCGCCGCTGCGCCGGCGGTGAGCCCGAGCCCCATGGCGAGCGCGCCCAGGGCCGTTGCGATACGAGTTGGCATGAGTTGAAGACCTCCCTTGCTCCAGCATGTCCGGATCGATCGGCCACACGGTCCGCACCCGCGGCGGTGTCCGCCCGGGATGCGCAGGCGATCCGGCATCCGCCAGACCGCCGCCCTCACCCTGTTCGCGCGGCCTCCTCCCGTGCCCGGCCCGCCATGAGGGCCGGCCTGGCACCTTGCGAGGCGCATCCGCACTTCCGGCGGCTCCGCAACCGATCGATACGCGACGATGATACGCATCTTTTTTAATTGAACAACCAATCAATTTCAATGTAGGACTTGGGGCAGGCTTGAGGAGGGTCAGAATCCATGCCGAAAGTGGGAATGGCGCCGATCCGCCGCCGCCAGCTCATCGATGCCGCGATCTCCGCGATCCACGAATACGGCCTGGCCGATGCGACGGTCGCGCGCATCGCCCGCAAGGCCGGCGTGTCGGCCGGCATCGTCCACCACTATTTCGACGGCAAGAACGACCTCCTGTTCGCCGCCATGCGCTCGCTGCTGGAGGATCTGCGCCGGCAGGCGGTCGCACGGCTTGCCCGGGCGCACACGCCGCGCGAACGGACCTATGCCATCATCGATGCGAGCTTCTCCTGCGACCAGTTCTCCGAGGAGGTGATGACCGCCTGGCTTGCGCTCTACGGCTCCGCACGCCATTCCGACCGCCTCACGCGGATCCTGCGGATCTATGCGCGCCGGCTGCATTCAAACCTGACATCGGCCCTCCTGCCGCTTCTCGGGCGGCGCGAGGCGGAGCGGGTCGCGGAAGGCACCGCCGCCATGATAGACGGGCTGTGGCTGCAATATGCGCTGAAGGGCGGGGTCGATCCCGCCCATCCCCGCCAGATGACCCGCGACTATGTCGATGCCCAGCTCGCCGTGAAGGCCCGCGTGGAGGCGTGAGACGGTGTGGGGACCGGTCTCTCGCCCGTGCGCCCTCGTCCCCGCCGCCCCCTCGACGGGACGGTAAAAACGTGCCGGATAGACAAGGCTTGAGATGAGCGAACAGACTTACGATTTCATCGTCATCGGCGCCGGCTCGGCCGGCTGCGTGCTCGCCGACCGCTTGTCGGAGGACGGCCGGCATTCCGTGCTGGTTCTCGAATATGGCGGCACCGACTGGGGGCCGCTGATCCAGATGCCGGCCGCGCTCTCCTATCCGATGAACATGAAGACCTACGACTGGGGCTACTGGTCGGAGCCGGAACCCCATCTCGGCGGACGCCGGCTCGCCTGCCCGCGCGGCAAGGTGATCGGCGGGTCGTCCTCGATCAACGGCATGGTCTATGTGCGCGGCCACGCGCTCGACTATGACGGCTGGGAGGAGATGGGCGCGGCAGGCTGGGGCTTCCGCCACGTGCTGCCCTATTTCAAGCGCATGGAGACCTCCCATGGCGGCGAGCCGGGCTGGCGCGGCACGGACGGGCCCATGCACGTCACACGCGGCCGGCGCGACAACCCTCTGTTCCACGCCTTCGTGGAGGCCGGCAGGCAGGCGGGCTACGAGGTGACGGAGGACTATAACGGCGCCAAGCAGGAAGGCTTCGGCGCCATGGAGATGACGGTGTGGAAGGGCCGGCGCTGGTCGGCGGCCAATGCCTATCTCCGTCCCGCGCTGAGGCGCTCCAATGTGCGCCTCCGGTCGCGCGCGATGGTGCGCCGCATCCTGTTCGAGGGCCGGCGCGCCATCGGCGTCGAATATGTGCACGGCCGCAAGACGCACAAGGTTCTGGCTGGCCGAGAGGTCATCCTGTCGGCATCCGCGATCAACTCGCCGAAGCTCCTCATGCTGTCGGGCGTGGGCGACGGGGAGCATCTGAAGCGGCACGGCATCGCGCCCGTTCACCATCTGCCGGGCGTCGGCGCCAACCTGCAGGACCATCTGGAGATCTACCTCCAGATGGAGTGCCTCAAGCCGATCACCCTCTACAGCGAGCTCAACCTGGTCTCGAAGGCCCGCATCGGGCTCGAATGGCTGCTCCTCAAGCGCGGACACGGGGCGACCAACCACTTCGAATCCGCCGCCTTCATCCGCTCGCGCGCCGGCGTGCGCTATCCCGACATCCAGTATCACTTCCTGCCCGTGGCGATCCGCTATGACGGCACCTCGCCGGTCAAGGCACACGGCTTCCAGGCCCATGTGGGGCCCATGCGGTCGGTCTCGCGCGGCACGGTCCGCCTGCGCTCTGGCGAGCCGGACGCGCCCCCCGCCATCCGCTTCAACTACATGTCGGATCCGCAGGACTGGGAGGATTTCCGAAGCTGCATCCGCCTGACGCGCGAAATCTTCGGCCAGGAGGCCTTCGAGGGCCTGTCCGGCAGGGAGATCGCGCCCGGGCCCGATGTGCGGTCGGACGAGGAGATCGACGCCTTCATCTGCGCGGAGGTTGAGAGCGCCTACCACCCCTGCGGCACCTGCCGCATGGGCGCGAGCGACGATCCCATGGCGGTCGTCGACCCGGAATGCCGCGTGATCGGCGTGGAGGGCCTGCGCGTCATCGACAGCTCGATCATCCCGCGCATCACCAATGGCAACCTGAACGGGCCCTCGCTCCTCATCGGCGAGAAGGGCGCCGACCACGTCCTCGGCCGCACGCCGCTTCAGGCGTCCAACCAGCAGCCCTGGATCAGCCCCCGCTGGCGCGACAGCCAGCGCTAGGGCGGGACCCGACCGGTTCGGATCGGAGCGGCACCGATAACGGACGGGACGTTCCACGAGAGCTGGCCTTTCTCGCTTGAGGTCGACGCTTCGTTGGACAGATGCCGGGGTGGATATTAGCCTCTGGGCTCCCGACGTTGGACGACGGGAGGCCATCATGAGCGATGAGAGCGAGGCGGATGTCGCGGCGATCCGCGAAGTGATCGCACGGCAATTCGCGAATATCAGCTGGAGCCAGGAACAGCAGCCCGACTGGGCAGCGTTCGAGGCCGATTTCCTGCCAGGGGCGGTCCTGTGCCCGGCATCGCGGCCGGTCAGGCCCAAATCGGTCGAGGTCTTCGTGGAACGGATGAAGGGCGTTGCCGCGGACAAGGTGGAGAGCTTGCGGGAGACGCTGCTCGGCGCCGAGATCCGCGTCTTCGGCAACGTTGCGATCGCCATGGCGACCTGCGGCATGGTTGAGAACGGCGGCGATCCGCAACGGGGCGTCGAGGCGATTTTGCTTGTCCGGGAGGACGGTCTCTGGCGCATCGCGGCGCAGGCCTGGGACATGGAGCGGCCTGGGTTAACCGTACCCACGACGCTTCTGGACGCCGGATGAGGCGGCGACAACCGCCCCGGACCACAGTCGGAGGAAGCAAAGGCTGACGCCTGCCGCTTCGATCATCTCCCGGACGCACGCGTCCTTTGGCTAGAAAAGCTGTCCATGACGACGGCATCGCCCTGAAGGCGCCCCAGCGTCCGCCAGCGGCTGAGCCGAATATCCATCTGGCGCCGGTGCCGAATGGCCAGCGTGTTTCTGCACCCCGTCATTCCCGCGCAAGCGGGGATGACGGACAGGACGGCAAGGCTACACGCGCTCTAGGACGACGTCTTGTCCTTCGGCCGGAGCGACTGCGAGCTCTTGGGCTTGCTCCTGCAATGGGCGGAGACCTTCGTGCCGTCCTTGCGCGTATAGCTGTCCACATAGGTGCATTCCGCCCGGCGCTCGCAGGCCGTCTTGTCGAGCCCGTTGCAGTCGGCAGCCTGCACGCTTCCCCCTGCAGCGGCCAGGATGGCCACCACGCAAAGCAACGCGCCGAACGGCGCGGCGATCCGCACTGTCATGATATTCCCTCCCCCGGTCTTGCCTCGCGACCTGGAGCCCAGCCCCTGAGCCACACGTCAGGGGATATCATGCCCGCCGCTGCACGCCCAGGCAAGTGCGTCCTCGAGCCGGTCGTGCCCCCAGAACAGCTCGCCATCGGCGGTCACCATACTCGGCGCGCCGAAAATGCCGAGCCCGCGCGCCTCGTCCGTCGCCTCCCTGAGGCGCATCTTGCCCTCGTCGGACTGCGCCTCCGCCAGGACCGCATCGGCCTCCAGCCCAAGCCCCGCCAGCACACGCGCGAGGGTCTCCGGCTCGCCGATCGGCTCGCCACGACCGAATTCGGCCTCGTAGACCGCCCGGCTGTAGGCTGCGCGCATGGGCGTCACAGCGGTCGTCAGCGCCACGCGGGCCGCCAGCAGGCTGTTCTGGGGAAACGGGTCGGGCCGCTTGAGGGCGAGCCCGCGCGCCGCGCAGATCCGCGCCATGTCACGCCACATATAGTCGCCCTTGGCGGGATAGATGTTGAAGGGCGAGGTATCCCACCCCTGCGCCTTGAAGAGGGGCCCGAGCAGGAAGGGCCGCCAGCGCACCGCGACACCCGCCGCCGCGGCCAGATCGTCCACGATCATCGCGGCCGGATAGGAATAGGTCGACGCGAACTCATACCAGAAATCGATGACGGGCCTCGCCATGACGTCCTCCCTTGGCGCTCGCTCCCCATTGCCGCGCCCTGCGCCGCGTTCTATAAGCCTAGAGCATCGAGCGTCCGACTGGATGCACGGTGCTCTAACTTTTTGAAATGGATCAAATTATCGACCTTGTATCGATTTCGGTCCAAGGTCGTTTGATCCGGCGCAGGCAAGGTTTCACATTTTCCCCAAGTCGCGAAGAGGCTTCGATGTCGGACGTCAAGAAAGTCGTGCTCGCCTATTCGGGCGGTCTCGACACCTCGATCATTCTCAAATGGCTGCAGACGGCCTATGGCTGCGAGGTGGTCACCTTCACCGCCGATCTCGGCCAGGGCGAGGAGCTCGAGCCGGCCCGCAAGAAGGCGGAGCTGCTCGGCTGCCGCGAGATCTATGTGGAGGATCTGCGCGAGGAGTTCGTCCGCGACTTCGTGTTCCCCATGTTCCGCGCCAACGCCGTCTATGAAGGCGTCTATCTGCTCGGCACCTCCATCGCGCGCCCGCTGATCGCCAAGCGGCTGATCGAGATCGCGAAGGAGACCGGAGCCGACGCCGTCGCCCACGGCGCGACCGGCAAGGGCAACGATCAGGTGCGCTTCGAGCTCGCAGCCTATGCGCTCAACCCCGACATCAAGATCATCGCGCCGTGGCGCGACTGGGAGTTCAAGTCCCGTACCGACCTGATCGACTTCGCGGAGAAGCACCAGATCCCCGTGCCGAAGGACAAGCGCGGCGAGGCGCCCTTCTCCATCGACGCGAACCTGCTGCACTCCTCCTCGGAAGGCAAGGTTCTGGAGGACCCCTGGGTCGAGCCACCCGATTACGTGTTCCAGCGCACCGTCGCGCCGGAGGACGCGCCCGACGAGCCGACGATCGTGGAGATCGGCTTCAAGAAGGGCGACGCGGTGTCGATCGACGGCAAGGCGATGTCGCCGGCGACGATCCTCGCGCGCCTCAACCAGCTCGGCCACGACAACGGGATCGGCCGGCTCGATCTGGTGGAGAACCGCTTTGTCGGCATGAAATCGCGCGGCATCTACGAGACGCCGGGCGGCACCATCCTGCTCGCCGCCCACCGCGCCATGGAGTCCATCACGCTCGACCGTGGCGCAGCGCACCTCAAGGACGAGCTCATGCCGCGCTATGCGGAGCTCGTCTATTACGGCTTCTGGTTCTCGCCGGAGCGCGAGATGCTGCAGGCCGCCATCGACAAGTCCCAGAGCCATGTCGAGGGCACGGTTCGCCTCAAGCTCTACAAGGGCAACGTCATCGTCGTCGGCCGCGAGAGCCCGCAATCGCTCTATTCGGAAGAACTCGTCACCTTCGAGGACGATGCCGGTGCCTACGACCAGAAGGATGCCGCAGGCTTCATCAAGCTGAACGCCCTCAGGCTGCGCACGCTCGCCGCGCGCAACCGTCGCGGATAAACGCGAGGCAATCGGGGGCGGACGCCGGGTCTGCCCCCTCGTGCGGCGCGCCCCTCGGCCCTACACGGAGCCGTTATCGGCCCCGCCGCCGGAGAGATTGCCCCGGACCGCCTTCAGTGCGCGGCGGAAATCCTCCACCTCCCGGTCGCTGAACCCTCGCGTCGCCAGGCTCCGCACCTGGCGGCCGATCTCGCGAATGCGTTTCAGGATGTCCTCCGCCTCTCGCGTCGGGCGGACCAGCTTGGCGCGCCGGTCCTTCGGGTCGGGATCGCGTGCAACGAGGCCCCGGGCCTCCAGCCGGTCGAGGAACCCGACAAGGGTCATCGGCTCGATGCCCATCTTGTCGGCCAGCACGGCCTGGCGCACCCCGCCATAGTGATCGGCATAGGCAAGCGTACGCGCCTCGCCCGCCGTCAGGCCGAGCCCGGCCGTCGCGAGCGCGTGCTCGAAACGCCTGCGCAGCAGCCGCGAGACGTCGACGGTCAGGAACCCGATACTCTCGAAGGATTGGTTCGACATATTCGGAATTTTGAAAAGTACGGTTCCCTTACCATATGGCGTTCAGAAGTCGCGCTTCAAGCGCCGAGCGATGATCGTTGCGCTGCAACACGCGATGGCTATAGTGCGCGCAACGATGACGAGCGCGGCACGAGCCGTTGGATGGCTTTCCGCGCCAAACCCGAGCGAAATTCATGAATCTCCGCAACATAGCGATTATCGCGCATGTCGATCACGGCAAGACGACCCTGATCGACCGTCTCCTGGCGGAGTCCGGCGCGTTCAGGATCAATCAGAAGGTTGCCGAGCGCGCCATGGACTCCAACGATCTGGAGCGCGAGCGCGGCATCACCATTCTCGCCAAGGCGACCTCCGTGGTCTGGAAGGACACGCGCGTCAATATCGTCGACACGCCGGGCCACGCCGATTTCGGCGGCGAGGTGGAGCGCATCCTCAACATGGTCGACGGTGCGGTCCTTCTGGTCGACGCCGCCGAGGGGCCGATGCCGCAGACGAAGTTCGTCGTCGGCAAGGCCCTCAAGATCGGGCTGAAGCCCATCGTGGCCATCAACAAGATCGACAAGCCCGACGAGCGCCACGAGGCGGTGATCGACGAGGTGTTCGACCTGTTCGTGGCGCTCGGCGCCAATGACGAGCAGCTCGATTTCCCGATCCTCTACGGTTCAGCCAAGGAAGGCTGGATGGCCACCGATCCGGCGGGTCCGCGCGACACGATGGCGCCGCTCTTCGATCTGGTGCTGGAGCGGGTGCCGGCGCCGACGGTCGAGCCCGGCCCCTTCCAGATGCTCGCCACCACCATCGAGGCGGACGCCTATCTCGGCCGCATCCTCACCGGGCGGATCAAGTCCGGCCGGGCCGTTCCGAACATGGCCATCAAGGCGCTCAATCGCGACGGCCGCGTGGTCGAGCAGGGCCGCATCGCGAAGGTCCTCGCCTTCCGCGGCCTCGAGCGCCAGCCCATCGAGTATGGCGAGACGGGCGACATCGTCTCCATTGCCGGCCTCAAGACGGCGACGGTCGCCGACACCTTGTGCGCGCCCGAAGTCGAGACGCCGATCCCGGCACAGCCCATCGACCCGCCGACGCTGTCCATGACCTTCCGCATCAATGACGGCCCGCTTGCCGGCCAGGAGGGCGACAAGGTGCAGAGCCGCGTCATCCGCGAGCGCCTGTTGCGCGAGGCGGAGGGCAATGTGGCGCTCAAGATCGGCACCACGAGCGACGCGGACGCCTTCGAGGTCTCCGGACGCGGCGAACTGCAACTCGCCATCCTGATCGAGACCATGCGCCGCGAGGGCTTCGAGCTCACCGTCGGCCGCCCGCGCGTCGTCATGCGCCGCGACGAGGAGACCGGCCAGCTCATGGAGCCGGTGGAAGAGGTCACCATCGATGTCGACGACGAATATTCCGGCACGATCGTCCAGAAGCTGTCGGAGCGCCGCGGCACGCTCCTGGAGATGAAGCCGTCCGGCTCCGGACGCCAGCGCCTCGTCTTCCACGCGCCGACGCGCGGCCTCATCGGCTATCACGGCGAGCTCCTGTCGGACACGCGCGGCACCGGCATCATGAACCGCGTCTTCCACGCCTATGCGCCGCATGTCGGCGACATTCCCGCGCGCCATACCGGCGTGCTGATCTCCATGAGCGAGGGCGACGCGGTCGCCTATGCGCTGTGGAACCTGGAGGATCGCGGGCCGATGTTCATCGAGCCCGGCACGCGCGTCTATGCCGGCATGGTCGTGGGCGAGCACACGCGCGGCAACGATCTGGAAGTGAACGTGCTCAAGGGCAAGAAGCTCACCAATATGCGCGCCTCCGGCAAGGACGAGGCCGTGACCCTCACCCCGCCCGTCCTGATGACGCTAGAGCGCGCGCTCTCCTTCATCGCCGACGACGAGGTGGTCGAGGTCACCCCCTCCTCCATCCGCCTGCGCAAGGCCATCCTCGACCCGCATGAGCGCAAGCGCGCCGAGCGGCGCAAGGCCGAAGCGGAGGTGTGAGGCGGCTTGGATAGGGCCGCCTCGCCCTGCAGACCCGTATCCGTCAGGTGTCCGGCACCCGTCATCCCCGCGAAAGCGGGGATCCATGCTCCTGATATCGAAGGAAATTCCCGCCTTCGCGCGACTAACGGCAGTGGGCGGAACAGCCGGTGAACCCGCCGGTCAGGCGGGTGGCACGGCGCTGGCGGCGGTGCCGGCCTTGCCCTCGAGCGCGCGGCGTTCGGCGGCGCGCAGGCGCTCCGATTCAGACTTGAGCTGGCCGCAGGCCGCCATGATGTCGCGTCCGCGCGGGGTGCGGATCGGGCTTGCATAGCCCGCCCGGTTGACGATCTCCGCGAAGCGCTCGATCTGGTCCCAGTCGGAGCACTCATAGGGGCTCCCGGGCCAGGGATTGAACGGGATCAGGTTGATCTTGGCGGGAATGCCCCTGAGCAGCTGCACCAGCCGCCGGGCATCGGCGACGCTGTCGTTCACATCCTTCAGCATCACATATTCGAAGGTGATGCGGCGCGCATTCGACAGGCCCGGATAGGCACGGCAGGCCTCCAGAAGCTCCGCGATCGGATATTTCCTGTTGAGCGGCACGAGCCTGTCGCGGACCTCGTCCGTCGTGGCATGGAGCGAGATGGCGAGCATCACGCCGATTTCCTCGCCGGCGCGCGCGATCGTCGGCACCACGCCCGACGTCGACAGGGTGATGCGGCGGCGCGAGAGCGACAGGCCCTCATTGTCGGAGACGATCTCCATCGCCGTTTTCACATTGTCGAAATTGTAGAGCGGCTCGCCCATGCCCATGAGCACGATATTGGTGACATAGCGCCCGGCCAGCGGCGGATTGGGGTTGGCGGCCAGCGCGTCCGGCCACTCGCCGAGCCGGTCGCGGGCGACGAGAAGCTGGGAGACGATCTCGCCGGCGGTCAGGTTGCGCACCAGCGTCTGCGTGCCCGTATGGCAGAAGGTGCACGACAGGGTGCAGCCCACCTGGCTGGAGACGCACAGCGTGCCGCGATCCTCTTCCGGGATGTAGACGGCCTCGACCTCGTGGCGCTGGCCGAAGGGGCCCGACGGCGCAAGCCTGAGAAGCCATTTGCGCGTGCCGTCCTCGGAGATCTGCTCCGACACGATCTCCGGGCGCTCCAGCGTGAAGGCGTCCGACAGGCGGTCCCTCAGCGCCCTGGAGATATCGCTCATCTCGTCGAAGGAGCGCGCGCCGCGATTGTAGATCCAGCGCCAGAGCTGGGCCGTGCGCATGCGGATCTGGCGCTCGGGAATGCCGAGCCCGGACAGTGCGTCCGCGAGCTCGCCGCGCGAGAGCCCGACAATGGGCGCAAGACCGGCATCGCCGGCCTCGGCCGGCGCCGTGTCGCCGCCGGGAACGGCCGGTGTCGCGGGACCGGCATTCTGCCGGGATATGTCGAGCGTGATTGCCATAAAGCCATGCACGCGCCGCCTCCGGGGCGGCACGTGCCTCCTTCCGCGCCGACGGTCCGGCGCACCATACCATATTGCCTGCGATCAGGTCGCGCGTACCGGGCCGTCTGTCAAGGCCCGTCAGCCAGCCGCACGCGCCCTTACGGGCATTCCTGGTCGATCTTGCCCATGGCCGCGGTCACGCCGCGCAGGGAATATTTGTCCGTCGTCACCGTGCCGCGCCACGAGGTGCCCTTGATCACCAGATCGATGCCGCGCTTCATGGCATTGACCATCTCGCGGTCCTTCGCCTTGGAATCGAGCCAGGCGCCGTCGCCGCTGGTGAACATCTGGAAGGTCGATCCGCCGATGGTCGCGCTGGCCGTCGATCCCTTCTTGAAGGGATAGCCGATGATCGTCGACACCTCGTTGTGCACCTTCTCCCCCGGGCGGTGCGTGATCAGCATGAAGATCGGGTCCCGGCGGACATCCTTCGGCTCGGAGTCCTTCGGCTGGGACACGATGTAGCACACCTTCCCCTTGTCGGAGTCGTAGGTATAGGCGGCCCAATCCTCGTACTCGCCGAGCAATTGCGGTTCCTGGGCCCGCGCCAGGTCGGGCGACAAGATGAAAGCCGCAATGGCGGCGATCGTCAGCGTAACGAGCGTTCTGCGTGTGGTCATCAGCAGCGTGCTCCTTCGGCAAGCATCCCTGAGATCAGTCCGTACCCGGCGAGGTCGTCCGGGCGGGTGGACGGTGATCGGCCTCTCGGTCGGGACGTCCGGTCCGCATCCTTCAGGATGGAACGGCCCGCCCCGGCGGTGATGTGACAACAGCCCTAGCCGGACGAACAGCGGAAATCAACCCTACGTCATCGAACCAGCGGCGAACTCAACTTATAGGGGAATTCTCCCTCATGCTTCAAGCTAACGAAGAATCCCTGACCGATTATGGCAGGCGATTCATGAACAATTCCTGTGCGCCCGTCATCCTCTCAGCCGCGGCCCGCCATGCCGGTGTTCGGGAAGGGCCTCCACCGGCCCGCCGGCCTTCACCGGGCGCGGCGCGTACCGCCCGAGGCTGCGCACCCTGTCATACATGACGATCGCGCCGGCCATGGCGACATTTATGCAGAATGACGTGGGAATCTGCACCACGAAATCGCACCGGTCCACAAGCTCCGGCGACAACGATCCCCGCTCCGGCCCCAGGACATAGGCCGCCCTCGCGGGATGCCGGAAGCTCGGCAGCGCCACCGCCTCGTCCATGAGCTCGATGCCGACGAGCCGGCAGCCGCGCGGCAGGGCCATCTGCGAAACGCTGTCCCAGGCATAGTTCGGCAGGTGCTCGGGCGACTTGGAGGTGTCGGAGCGCGTCTCGCGCACCGTGAACGCCGCGTCGATGGTGAAGAAGAAGCTCGCCCCGAAGGCATGCGCCGACCGCATGAGGTTTCCGAGATTCATCGGCTTGCTCAGCCGCTCCACACCGATGCCGAAATATCCGCGCAACACTCCCGTCTCCCGATAAGAAAAACCGATCCTGCGGCTTCGCTATAGCCGCTGCGCGCCCCTGTCCGCAAGCGCGGCGCCGTGTCAGGCCGGCATTGGCCGCCTTGGTTGCGGGCGCCATTTCGGGTAAAGCTCCAACGCTGGAGACAACAGGCCGTCGAACAACGGGGAGGTCGCATGAAGGCCGTTCTGTGCAAGAGCTACGGGCCGCCGGACACGCTGGTGGTGGAGGATGTGCCGGCGGCGGAGGCCGGCGAGGGCGAGGTCGTGATCCGCGTCCGGGCCGCCTCGCTGAACTTCTTCGACGCGCTGATCATCGAGAACAAGTACCAGTTCAAGCCCGAACTGCCCTTCTCGCCGGGCGCGGAGGTCGCCGGCGTCGTCTCCTCCGTCGGCCCGGATGTCGATGGCATCGCGCCGGGCGACCGCGTCATGGCCTATCTCGGCTGGGGCGGCGCGCGCGAGGAGGTCAAGACCCGCGCCGATGGGGTGGTCCGCCTGCCCGACGGCGTGTCCGACGCCGCCGCGGCGACCCTGTCTGTCACCTATGGCACCACGCTGCACGCGCTCAAGGACCGCGCCGATCTCCAGCCCGGCGAGACGCTTGCCGTGCTGGGCGCGGCCGGCGGCACGGGCCAGGCGGCCATCGAGATCGGCAAGGTCATGGGCGCGCGCGTGATCGCCTGCGCCTCGTCCGCCGACAAGCTCGACTTCTGCCGTTCGCTGGGCGCCGACGAGACGGTGAACTACAGCGAGGAGGACCTGAAGGAGCGGCTGAAGGCATTGACCGGCGGCCAGGGCGTGGACATCGTCTACGACCCGGTCGGCGGCGACCTCTCCGAAGCCGCCCTGCGCGCCACGGGCTGGCGCGGGCGCTTCCTCGTCGTCGGCTTCGCGGCGGGCGGCATTCCGCGCATTCCGCTCAATCTCGTGCTGCTGAAGGGCTGCGAGCTGGTCGGTGTCTTCTGGGGCGCCTTCATCGCCAACGAGCCGGAGACCCACCGCGCCAACATGGAAACGCTGGTCGACTGGTGCGCCAAGGGCCGCATCCGGCCCCATATCCACCACAGCTACCCGCTGGAGGAAACGCCCGATGCCCTCCAGGCCATCGCCCGGCGCGAAGTCAAGGGCAAGGTGGTGATCACGCCATAGGCCCCGGGCCTTGAACCTGGCGCCCTGTGCGCCGGGCCGGGAGCCCATGGCCTCAGGCGGTCTCGCCCGTCTCCGCCCCGTCCGGGCGCTCGCCCTCGCTCATGCGGTCGAGGGTCTCGCGGGCGCGGGCGCGATGGGCCGGCGTCATATGGGCGTGGATCAGGCCGAGCGCCGTCATCAGCACAGTCGCGTCGTCGGTGAAGCCGAGGCCCATGATGAAATCGGGCAGGACGTCGAACGGCACGACGAAATAGGCGAGCGCGGCGAGGAGGATGGCCCTCACGCGTGTCGGCGTCGCCGGATCGAACGCGCAATAATAGGCCGCGACCGCCTCCTCCGCGAAGGGGATCGTGCCGAAGACGCGGGCAAGCTTGCGCCAGAAGCCGCCGCGCACACGCTTCTCGTTCGCCGTCATCACCGCGGGCAGCGCAATCTCGGCAGACCCGAAATCGGGCGCCTCGCCCACAGCGCCGTCGTTCCTCGTCATATCCTCTCCTTACGGGGCCCGAACGACAGGCCTTCCGGACATGATATGGCGGCAGGCTCCCGCGGACGCAAGGGCGGGCCGGGCCCGGTCACCCCTCGTAGCGCACGCGATAGATCGCGCCGGCATAGTCGTCGGACACATAGATCGTGCCGTCGGGGGCCTCGATCACGTCGACCGGGCGGCCCGCCACATCGCCATCGCGAAGGAAGCCGTCGAGGAACGGTTTCTGCGTGATCGTCCCGTCCTCGCTCCAATGGAGGGAGACGACGCGATAACCGATCTTGGTGGAGCGGTTCCAGGAGCCGTGCTGGCCGACAAGCGCGGCATTGGCGTAGCCCGGCGCCTCCGTATGGCGCAGGAAACGGATGCTCAGCGCGGCGACATGGGCAGCGAAACCGTGAACCGGCGGCAGGGGCTCCACATCCGACAGGACCGCGCCGTCTGTCGTGTCCGGATCCTTCACATTGTCGCCGTTGAAGAACGGCCAGCCGTAGAAGCCGCCCTTCTCGATGCGGTTGAGCTCGTCGGGCGGGAAATCGTCGCCGAGCCAGTCGCGGCCATTGTCGACCCCGTAAAGGGCGCCCGTTCCCGGCTGCCAGTCGAACCCCACCGTGTTGCGCAGGCCCGTGGCGAAGATCTCCGGCTCCCCCTCGCCCGGCCGGAACCGGAGGATGGCCGCGCGCCAGGGCTCCTCCTCCACGCACACATTGCAGCTCGACCCGATGGAGACGTAGAGCCAGCCATCCGGCCCCTTCTTGACGGTGCGCGAGGAATGGCCGCCGCCTTCCGGCAGGCCGTCGAGCACGACCGTGCGATCCTCAAGCCCGCCATCCGGGCCATCGTACCGGTAGCGCACGACACGGCCCTCCTCGGCCACATAGAGCGTCGTGCCATCGTCCTCCAGCCACAGGCCATGCGGCCTGTCGAGATCCTCCGCAAGTGTCACCACCCCGTCGGACCGCCCGTCGCCATCGCCATCGCGGCGCACCAGCACGATCCCGCCGTCGCGGAAGGTCGACACGATGATGTCGCCGTCCGGCGTGAGCTGCATGAGCCGCGCCCCGCCGAGGCCGGAAGCATAGCGGTTGACGACGAACCCCTCCGGCAGCCGGAGCCGGCCATCCATGGCGCGGTCCGTGCCGAGCCCGAGGCGCGCCATGGCAAGGCCCACCATGGGAACGTTCACCGGCAGCACGGCATAGAGTCCGGCCACAACGGCCAGGACCGCGGCAAGCCCCCCTCCCAGAACAATCGGCCATCGGCGCATGGGCCGGCCTCCTCCAGGTTTCGCGCCACGCGGCGCGCCCATAATGTCATTTGGGACCGCCGGACATGCAGGCAAGAGGCGAGAGGGCGAGAAGGGGTCGGGCCGTCAGTCCGTCTGCGCGGTGTAGCCTGCCGCCTCCACGCCGGCGACGGCACAGGCCTCGTCATTGTCGGAGGCATCGCCGCTGATACCGACCGCGCCGACGAGAGTGCCGCGTCCGTCGCGGATCAGCACGCCGCCCGGCACCGGCACCAGCGCCCCGCCGGTCAGCCCGTTGAGCGCCTGGACGAAATGGGGCCGCTCCAGCGCCGCATCGTTGAGCCCGCGCGACCCCTGGCCGAGCGCGATCGCGCCATAGGCCTTGCCATGGGCGACGCCGGGCCTCAGGAAACTCGTGCCGTCCTGGGCCTGGAAGGCCTTCAAATGGCCGCCGGCATCGAGGACGGCGACCGCGATCGGCTTCAGTCCGAACTCGCCGGCGCGTTTGAAGGCGCCGCGGACGATGGCGTTGGCCTTGGCCAGTTTCAGGCTGGACATGTAGGGAACCTCCTCGAAGCTTGAGATGCGGGGTTGAGGCGCCAGCGCCTGCCATACCGTCGTCCGGAATGGCCGCTTGACGTGGGCCACATGCCGGCCGAGTCTATCGCCCGTCAAAGTGCCTTCCCGCCCTATGGACAGCGCCCCTGCCCTTTCCGGTCGCCGCGACCGGCTGGACGCAGGCGGACTGTTCCGACACTTTGGGACCGACTATCCCCGAGCGCGTCCGGACCCGCCGGTCCGGATGCCGCATGATCCGAACGGAGAAGCCCGTTGCGCAATTTCCAGCTGCCCGGCCGGTCGACGGCCCATGGTGTGAACGGCATGGCCGCCGCCTCCACGCCGCTCGCCACCCTCGCCGCCATCGACGTGCTGCGCCGTGGCGGCAACGCCATCGACGCCGTCATCACGGCCTCCGCCGTCCTGTGCGTGGTGGAGCCGCACATGACCGGCATCGGCGGGGACTGCTTCTGCCTGATCGGCCGCGCCGACGGCAGCGTGACCGGCCTCAACGGCTCGGGCCGCGCCGCCATGGCCGCCGACCGGGACTGGCTCGCCGGCGCGGGGCTTGAGGGCGGCATCCCCTCCGACAGCCCCCATGCGGTCACCGTGCCCGGCGCGATCGATGCCTGGGACGTTCTCCTGCGCGACCACGGCACAATCGGCCTGGCCGATGCGCTCGGCCCGGCCATCGCCCTTGCCCGGGACGGTTTCGCCGTCACGCCGCGCGTCGCCCGCGACTGGGCGGGCCTCGTCGACAAGATCGATGGCGACGAGGGCGCGCGCCGGCACCTGCTCCTCGACGGCCGCGCCCCGCAGGCCGGCGAGATCATGCGCTTCCCCGCCCTTGCCCGCACGCTGGAAACGATAGCCCGCGATGGCCGCGACGCCTTCTACGAGGGCGCGATCGCGGAGGAGATCGTCTCCCATCTCGCCGCGCGCGGCGGCCTCCTCACCATGGAGGATTTCGCGCGCACGGCCGCGAGCTATGTCACGCCCATCGCGACCGGCTTCGCCGACCACGCCGTCGACGAGATCCCGCCGAACGGCCACGGCATCACCGCGCTGATCGGCCTCAACGTGCTGGACCGGTTCGACATGGCGCGCTTCGCCCCCGACAGCCCGGAGCGCTACCACCTGCAGACGGAGGCCATGCGCCGCGCCTATATGCTGCGCAACCGCTATGTGGCCGATCCCGACCATGCCGAGGTGCCGGTGGAGGCGCTGCTGTCGGCGGAAACTGCCGACCGCCTCGCCGGCGAGATCGATCTCGCCCGGACCATGCCGGCCAACCCCCTGGAGCTCGCGCCGACCGGCACCGACACGATCTATCTGACCGTGGTCGACAAGGACCGCACGGCCGTCTCCTTCATCAACTCCGTCTTCGCCGGCTTCGGCTCGGGCATCGTGACACCCGGGACGGGCATCGCGCTCCAGAACCGCGGCTGCGGCTTCGTCACCGATCCCGCCCACCCGAACTGCATCGGGCCCGGCAAGCGCCCCATGCACACCATCATTCCCGCCCTCGTGCGCCGCGACGGCCGCGTCACCCTCTCCTATGGCGTGATGGGCGGGCAATATCAGCCGATGGGCCACGTCCATGTGGCGCTCAACACGCTGGTCTACGGCATGGATGTCCAGGAGGCGCTCGACTTCCCGCGGTCCTTCCACGACGACGGCACGCTGATCCTGGAGGACGGGGTCCCCGCCGCGACGCGCGAGGCGCTGGCCGCCATGGGTCACACGGTCAAGGCCGCCGATGCCCCGCTCGGCGGCGGCCAGGCCATCGCCATCGACCGGGCCCGGGGAACGCTCGTCGGCGGCTCCGACCCCCGCAAGGACGGCATGGCGCTCGGCTACTGACCGCCACAACCGTGGAAACTCATAGGTTGCACAGGGTACAGGTCGTTAACCAATGCCTCCTATGGTGTCGCGGTCACGGGCACTCGGCCTGGCCGCGGAGCGTGAGGGACGCCCCGGCCGGACCACAGGGGGGACGGCAGCCTTGGTCAAGGATCGAGCTTCGAATGCGCACGGCATGCGCGATGGCAGTGCGCACGGGAACGCCGGACCCGCGCCCGCCGACGAGGGGGAGCTCAGTGTCCGCCAGGCGGTGATCGCCGCCGGCGGGGTCGCCTATCGCTGGTCGGTCGGCAGCGACCGGATCGTGTGGAGCGACAATGTGGCCGACGTCCTGGCCGACGCCGATCCCTCGCTCATCGCCACCGGGCGCGGCTATGCGAGCCTCCTCGACGCCGACAGCACGGACACGCGCTACGACGCGGTGATGGCCGGCGACAGGATCGACCACGGCGCAGGCGTGCCGTTCCAGGTGGAATACCGCCTGCGCCCGCGCGGACGCGGCACGCCGGATGCCGTCTGGGTGGAGGATGCCGGACGGTGGTTCGCCGGATCCGACGGACGCCCTGCAGAGGTCTTCGGCATGATCCGGAATGTCAGCGAGCGGCGCGAGCGCGAGGAACAGCTCCGCTATCTGTCCACCTACGATCCCCTGACCGGCCTCCTGAACAGCAACCGCCTCGCAGAGGCGCTCGAGGACACGCTGTCCCGGGCCCAGCGTGCGGGCACCTCATGCTCGCTTCTGCTCGTGACCATCGACAATCTCGACACGGTGAACGAGGCCTATGGCTTCGATATCGCCGACACGGTGATCACCACGGTGTGCGCGCGCCTGGAAGCGATCATGCGGGCGGGCGACGTCATCGGGCGCTTCGCGGGAAACCGGTTCGGCCTCGTCCTCGACAATTGCCGCGACGACGAGATGGCTGTCGCCGCGGAGCGTTTCCTCACCTCGGTGCGCGACACGGTGGTCGACACGGGTCACGGACCGGTCTGGTCCACCATATCCATCGGCGGCGTCGCCCTGCCGCGCTATGGCGACACGATGAGAGATGCCATAGGCCGTGCGGAGGAGGCGCTCACCGAAGCCCGGCGCCATCCGGGCGACTGTTTCGTCGCCTACCGCCCGTCCGAGGAACGCTCGCGCAGACGCAGCCGCAACATGCATGCGGCAAGCGAGATCCTCGCCGCGCTGAAGGAGGACCGCCTGGTCCTCGCCTATCAGCCGATCATCGACGCGCAGACGGGCCGGCCCGTCATGTACGAGGCGCTGCTGCGCCTCGCCCGCTCGCCCGACGAGCTGGCGCCGGCCTCCGACATCGTGCCCGTCGCGGAGGAGCTCGGGCTCATCCGGCTGATCGACCTGCGCGTGCTCGACATGGTCCTGGAGACCCTGAAATGTTATCCGGCGATCCGCCTGTCCGCGAATATTTCGGGCGTCACGGCGACCGATCCGCGCTGGTTCGCGAGCTTCGTGGAGCGCGTGCGCGACAATGTCGACGTCGCCGACCGTCTCGTGGTCGAGGTCACCGAGACGACGGCCCTCTACGACCTGGAGGACACGGCACGCTTCATCGCCCAGCTCCGCGAGCTCGGCTGCGCCGTCGCTGTCGACGATTTCGGCGCCGGCTATTCCTCCTTCCGCAATCTGAAGGAGCTGAATGTCGACATCGTCAAGCTCGACGGCTCCTTCAGCAAGAACCTGCACGGCAACGCCGCAAACCAGATCTTCATGCGCAGCCTGATCGGCCTTGCCGGCAGCTTCGGGCTGAGAACCGTCGCGGAATGGGTCGAGACGCCGGAGGATGCCGAGCTGCTCAAGGGCTGGGGGATCGATCTGCTGCAGGGCTACCTGTTCGGCAGGGCGGAGACGGGCACGCCCTGGCAGACCGCGACGGCCGACGCGCCGCCTGCCGCCTTTCCGAACCGTGATGGCTACAGCGCGATCTCGACCGCGCTGTCGGACCTCAACCGCCTCCTCTCGCGGCGCACCGGCCGGCCTTCCGACAGCACGCTCCGGGACAACGACAACGCCCCGTGCGGGCCGGAGAAACCGCCCCGTCGGGATTGACCGGGACCGGCCCGGCGAAGACCGGGACGGCACCTAGAGCAACCTGCGTCCAGTCGGACGCAGATCGGTTGCTCTAACAGTTTGAGAACGATCAACTTTTCTGCACTCAGGTGAGTCCACCTGAGTGCAGGTTGATCTAATGCACCACGCCGGTGCCGGAATGGCGCAGGATGTTGAACTGGCCGTAGCTGTTGTCGAGCGCCAGCGAGATCGCACCGTCGGCGGTCGTGCTGGCACGGCCGATCTCGGCGAGTTCGAACTCTATGCCATCGGGAATGTCGATGCGCACCCGGTGCTCCTCGCCGGTGGCCGGGCTGACGATTGGCCGTCCGGTGGACGTCAGGACGCCCGGAATGGTGACGTCAGCCCTGCGCCGATCTATATCGACGGCGAAGTCGATCGGCCTGAACAACGGTTCGTGGACCGTGCCCGACATGGCGTGGAAGACCCACCAATGGGTCCGCGCCTCCTCGGTCTCCCCGCCATGGAGCACCGTGGTGAGCGCCTCGCGCTGCTGCCCGTCGGCACGCTCATCGACAATGGCCTGCATCTCGCCATTGCCCTCGTAGATCGCGCCGGGCCAGGCATAGACCAGCGCATAGCACAGCCCGTCCAGGGACACGTCCCCGAACCGCCCGCGCACGATATGCCCGACCTCGAAGCCGCGACAATCCCCCCTGCTGGGGCGCAGCTCGAACTGGCAGGGACATCCGTAGTCGCAATTGCAGTTGCCGAATGATTCCGCCTCTATGGACCAGTCGATCATCGTCGTCCTCCCCTTGAAGAAAGGTCCGGACGACCAGTCTACTCCTTTTTGCGGCCGGCGAGCGCGTCGATCTGCTGCTGCATGGCGGCGAGCTGCTCGCGCAGGGACGTCAGGTCGTCCTGGCTCTCGCCCTTGCCGGCACCGGACTGGCCGCCGCGCGGCTGGGACGATTGCGGCATCCCCTGCTCGTCCTCGCCGGTGGCCGCGAAGGGATTGAACATCGACATGGCCTTCTCGAACAGCACCATGTTCTGCCGCGTCTGCTCCTCCATCGCCTTGAAGGGGTCGCCGCCGAAGGCCTGCTCGATCTGGGCGCGCAGCTTCTCCTGCTCGCGGGTGAGGAGCTCGATGGAGAACTCCAGATAGCGCGGGACGAGGGCCTGCATGTTGTCGCCATAGAACCGGATGAGCTGGCGCAGGAACCGGATGGGCAGGAGGTTCTGCCCGCTCTTGCTTTCCTCGTCGAAGATGATCTGGGTGAGCACCGAGCGCGTGATATCGTCGCCCGACTTGGCGTCCTTCACCTCGAAATCCGTCCCCTGCTTGACCATCTCCGCGAGATCGTCGAGCGTCACATACGAACTCGTCGCCGTGTTGTAGAGGCGGCGATTGGCGTATTTCTTGATCGTGACGAGGTGCTCGCCCGCATTCGTTTCATCATTCACGGCGACTGTCCTCCCGAACCGCTTGCCTGCGTGTTCCGTTGTGCGATTCCTCTTATTCTCGCAGGTGCGAATGATTAAGTGCAAGGCAGAAAAGCGATGCGAAAAACGGCAGGAAAGCGCACCCGGCTTCGGATCCGGGCGGCGGCGGGTGGGCTTTCTCGCGCTGTTATGCTTTCGTCCACGCGACGATTTATGCTTTGCACAAGCCCGGCCCGGACCTGAATAATGGCGCCTGAGCGATGCATCCCGCCGGGAGGCGGGCACACCCCATGCGCCGCACCATGAGGAGGATAATGATGGCGAATTCCGAAGACTCCGTGATGATCGTTTCGGCGGCACGCACGCCGGTCGGCAGCTTCAACGGAGCGTTCGCGGCGGTCCCCGCCCACGATCTCGGCGCAACGGCGATCACCGGCGCGCTGGAGCGCGCGGGCGTCGAGGCGGGCGATGTCGACGAGGTCGTGATGGGTCAGGTTCTGACCGCTGGAGAAGGCCAGAATCCGGGCCGGCAGGCCGCCCTTGCGGCAGGCATTCCGGAGAAGAGTCCCGCCTGGCTCGTCAACCAGGTTTGCGGTTCGGGCCTGCGCTCCGTCGCGCTCGGCATGCAGCAGATCGCCAATGGCGATGCCGGCATCGTGGTCGCCGGCGGCCAGGAGAGCATGTCCATGTCGCCCCATTGCGCCAATCTGCGCAAGGGCCACAAGATGGGCGACTACTCCATGATCGACACCATGATCAAGGATGGCCTGTGGTGCGCCTTCAATGGCTACCATATGGGCAACACGGCGGAGAACGTGGCCGAGCGCTGGCAGATCACGCGCGAGATGCAGGACACCTTCGCGGTCGGCTCGCAGAACAAGGCCGAGACCGCCCAGACCTCCGGCCGCCTGAAGGACGAGATCGTCCCGGTTACGGTGAAGGAGCGCAAGGGCGAGCGCGTGGTGGAGGATGACGAATATATCCGCCACGGCGCCACGCTGGAGAGCCTCCAGAAGCTCCGCCCGGCTTTCGTCAAGGACGGCACGGTGACCGCCGGCAACGCCTCCGGCATCAATGACGGCGCGGGAGCGACCGTGCTGATGAGCGCCAGGGAGGCGGAGCGCCGCGGCGTGGAGCCGCTCGGGCGGATCGCCGCCTGGGCGACCGTCGGCGTGGACCCGGCCGTCATGGGGACCGGCCCGATCCCGGCCTCGCGCAAGGCGCTGGAGAAGGCCGGCTGGAGCGTCGACGATCTCGATCTCGTGGAGGCCAACGAGGCCTTCGCCGCCCAGGCCTGCGCGGTCAACAAGGACATGGGCTGGAACCCGGAGATCGTGAACGTCAATGGCGGTGCCATCGCCATCGGCCATCCGATCGGTGCGTCGGGTACCCGGATCCTGACCACGCTGCTCTACGAGATGAAGCGGCGCGACGCCAGGAAGGGTCTCGCCACGCTGTGCATCGGCGGCGGCATGGGCATCGCGCTCTGCATCGCGCGCGATTGAGGCCGGTCGAGATCGAGGCCGGCCGAGATTGACACCTGTCAAGGACAGGCGGTGCGGCTCCTGCCATCAGGAGGGATGGGCCATCGGGGCCGCACCGGACGTCTCGAGGCCGAGGACAGCAACGATCAGGGGAGAGGGAGAAGCAGATGTCCAGAGTGGCTATCGTCACCGGAGGAACACGCGGAATCGGAGCGGCCATCGCCCGGGGCCTGAAGGCGGACGGGTTCTCCGTCGCCGCCACCTATCACGGCAATGACGAGAAGGCGCAGGCCTTCAAGGCGGAGACCGGCATCCATGTCTTCAAGTGGGATGTCGCCGACCACGAGGCCTGCGCGGACGGCGTGGCCCGGGTCGAGGCCGATCTCGGCCCCGTCGACACGCTCGTCAACAATGCCGGCATCACCCGCGACGCGACATTGCACAAGATGAGCTACGACCAGTGGTCGGCGGTGATCCGCACCAATCTCGATTCCATGTTCAATATGACCCGGCCCCTGATCGAGGGCATGCGCGAGCGCGGCTTCGGGCGGATCGTCAACATCTCCTCCATCAACGGCCAGAAGGGCCAGATGGGCCAGTCCAACTATTCCGCCGCCAAGGCGGGTGTCATCGGCTTCACCAAGGCGCTCGCCCAGGAGAACGCCCGCAAGGGCATCACGGTGAACTGCATCTGCCCCGGCTATATCGACACCGACATGGTGGCCGCCGTGCCGGAGAAGGTGCTGGAGGGCATCGTCTCTGGCATTCCGGTCGGACGGCTCGGCAAGGCCGACGAGATCGCCGATATGACGGTCTATCTGACGCGCGAGCAGTGCGGCTTCACGACGGGCGCCGTGTTCACCGTGAATGGCGGCCAGTACATCGCCAACGGCTGACGGGCGGACCCGCCGGGACCGCTCCCGCGGCACGCGGGGTCGGCACGACACAGCCTCTCCGCGGCAGGGGGGCATCGCGCCCTCATGCCGTGTAACGATTGTCTTGTTCGCGGACATGCTGCACAATCCCGGACGATGCCGCCGTCACGCAATGGCGGCACGGCTCATGGGAGGAATGACATGGCCCGCAAGGAACGTGGCTTTTTCGAGCTGTATTCGAAGGATCCCGAACGCGCCGACTACATGATCTTCGGGCGCATCCCCTATCCCGACCGGCGGGGCTTCCTGAAGGGAGCGGGGCTCACCGCCATGACGGCGGTGCTCGGAACCGGCATCCCGTTTCACCGCAACATGCCCTCAGGCCTGATCCCGGCCGCGCTCGCGGAGGGGCTCCAGGACTTCAAGATCGAGGGCAAGGACGGGCTGACAGTGCTCAACGACCGGCCGGTCAATGCGGAAACGCCCGCGCATCTCCTCGATGCCGACATCACGCCGACCGACCGGCACTTCATCCGCAATAACGGCATTCCGCCGGAGGAGGTCGACGCGTCGACCTGGACGATCACCATAGACGGCCTCGTCGACGAGCCGCTCACGCTGACCATCGACGACCTGAAGTCGCGCTTCGACGTCGTGACCTATGCGCTGCAGGTCGAATGCGGCGGCAATGGGCGTGCCTTCTTCAACCCGCCGGCCAAGGGCAACCAGTGGACGGTCGGCGCCATCGCCAATTCCCGCTGGACGGGGGTCAGGCTGGCCGACGTGCTGCGCGCGGCGGGCGTGAAGGACAGTGTCATCTACACCGCCCATTACGGCGCGGACACGCATCTGTCCGGCGATCCCGACAAGCTGCCCATCTCGCGCGGCGTGCCCATCGAGAAGGCGATGAGCCCCTACAACCTCATCGCCTTCGCGCAGAATGACGGTCCGATCCACCCGATGAACGGCGCGCCGGTGCGCCTCGTCATTCCGGGCTGGCCGGGCTCGTGCAGCCAGAAATGGCTGAAGCGGATCGAGCTGCGCGACGTGGTCCATGACGGGCCGAAGATGACCGGCACCTCCTACCGGGTCCCCGAATACGACGTCGCGCCGGGCACGAAGGTGCCGACGGAGGACTTCAAGATCATCCAGTCCATGCCGGTGAAGTCGCTCATCACCTCGCCACAGAGCGGCGTGGAGCTGCCGGCCGACACCCGCACGCTCGCCGTTCGCGGCCATGCCTGGGCGGGCGACAATTTCGTCAGCCGCGTCGACGTGACCGCCGATTTCGGCAAGACCTGGGTGCAGGCCGAGCTCGGCGCCCCCGTCAATCCCTATGCCTGGCAGACCTGGAATGCGGAGATCCCCGTTCCCGGCCGCGGCTATTACGAGGTCTGGGCCCGCGCGACCGACAGCGAGGGCAATGAGCAGCCCTTCGCCATCAACTGGAACCCGAAGGGCTATCTCAACAACTCCATGCACCGGATCGCGGCGACGGTTCCGGCATGAGGACACTGAAGGGGCGAATTGCCCGCGGAGGGCCGCTGCTTGCCGTGGCGGCCCTTCTCGTCTCCACCGCCGCGGCGGGCGCCGACGAGCTCGGCTCGGACTGGCCGGAAGGGCCGGGACGGGAGGATGTCGGCTATTTCTGCTCGGCCTGCCATTCGCTCGCCATCGTCAAGCAGCAGGGCCTGACCCGCAGCCAGTGGGACGAGATGTTCGACTGGATGGTGGAGGAACAGGGCATGCCGGAGCTCGAGGGCGAGATGCGCGAGGAGTTCCTCGACTATCTGTCGGAGAATTTCGGCCCCGACGACCGTGGCGAACCGCAGATGAGCACGCGGCCCCAGCCGCTCCAGCCGCAGAAATAGCCGGGGCCGCTCCGCCCTCGCCAGTCAGCGCCCGAGACCCGGCGACCAGCCGGGCGGGGCGAGCTCGAAGCCGGAGAACTCGAAGGCCGGCGTGACCGTGCAGCCCACCAGCGTCCATGCGCCGAACGAGCGCGCGCTCTGCCATGCGCCCGCCGCCACCAGATATTGGGGCCTCTCGCCGCCGGCAATGTCGGGGCCGAGCGTGAAGGCCTCTTCCCCGGTCCCGTCATGCGACAGGCCGAGGCGCAGCGGCGCGCCCGCATACCAGTGCCACATCTCGTCGGCGTCGACGCGGTGCCAGTGGCTGCGCTCACCCTCGCGCAGGAGGTAGTAGATGGCCGTGCCCGCCGCCCGGACGCCCTCCTGCGCACCGGCGCGCCAGGTCTCTCGGAAGAACCCGCCCTCCGGGTGCGGCTCGAGCCCGAGCCGGGCGATGATCTCGTCGGCCGTGGCCCCGTGCTGCGACATGTCGCGCTCTCCCCTTTTTCCCGGCAATCCCGTCCTCAGAACAGCGGCGGGATCTCGGCGATCTTGAAGGGGCCGAAATAGATCTTGCCCTTCTTGACCCGCATGTCGACGCTGATCGCGCCCTTGTCCCCGGTCGTCGCGCCCTCCAGGAAGGAGAGCAGGCCGGCGGCGAGCTGGGCCTCGGTCCGGCCGATCTTTCCGGCGCGCTCGAATTTCGACAGGAGGCCCTTCAGATTGACGACCTCCGCCGTCAGATCCCCGGTCGCGCGGCCGCGCTTGTCGAGCGCCAGCGTGCCGCGCGCGACGAAGGAGACCGGCCCGCTCCTGGCGAGCAGCCGGTCCACCGTCAGCGTGCCGCCATCGGCGGCGAAGCCGCGCAGGGCGACATCCGGATTGCCGATCGGGTAGGGCACCCTGTCGGCACGCGCGCGAAGCTCGAACCGGTCGAGATCGAGCGGTTCCCCGAGCGCGGAAACAAGCCCGCGGCCTTCCGCCCTGACCGCGCTGCCCTCGCTCGCCAGCTCCAGCCGGGCGCGCCCGTCGCGCGGCGGCTCCACGAAGCGGAAATGCAGGTCGAAACTGTCGGCGGAGATGTTCGTGACCCGGGCATCGCCCGCGCCGTCGTGCTTGCGCTCGGTGATGTCGGCGCGCAACGTCTCCACGACGAGGGAGAGCCGGTCCGGCCGGTGCCGGTCGAACCGGACGCTCGCCGTGGCGGGATCGTAAGTCGCGGCCAACGCGAAGGCGGGCTCGCCGGCGCCCGGATCGAGACTGCGCATGGCCGCCGGCGAGGCGCCCGCGGCCAGGACATGCTGGGGATCATAGACCTGCGAGACGGTCTGGAGGCCCGCGAGCCTGATCTCGCTTCTCCCGTCGCGCGAGCTCCAGGAGAGCTCCAGCGGTTCGCAGTCCATCTCCACGCGGAAGGGATAGCCGCCCCAGCCCTGGCTGCCGCAGCCGAGCGTCACGCCGGCATTCTCCGCATGCGCCTGCCAGCGGCCGAATTCCTCCTTCGCCTTGGAGAACATGAACCACCAATAGCCCGACCAGGCGAGCGCCAGGGCGATCACCAGGGCAAGGGGCAGCGCCATTCTGTAGGGTCTGGACATTGCAGTGCGGGGTCCATTCGCTATATGACGGCACGCGTCACGCAAGACGCCATCCATCGCGTTCCCGCGCCGCTCGCTGTGGGACGCGGATAACGGGCAATCCTGCCGGGAGCGACGATTCGGGCGGCATGATGAATGAGTTTTGGGTCTTTGGCTACGGCTCGCTGATGTGGCGGCCGGGCTTCGAGTTCGCCGAACGCCGGGAGGCGACGCTGGTCGGCGCCCATCGCCGGCTCTGCGTCTATTCCCATGTGCATCGCGGCACGCCGGACCGGCCGGGCCTCGTTCTGGGCCTCGACCGCGGCGGCTCATGCCGCGGCATGGCCTTCCGCGTCACGCCCGAACAATGGGAAGAGACGCTCGCCTATCTGCGCGAGCGCGAGCAGGCCACCATGGTCTATCGCGAGGCCTGGCGCACCGTGGCCCTGCCGGCGTCGGACGACGCGCCCGCCCGCGAGGCCCGCGCGCTCGCCTATCTGGTCGACCGGCGCCATCCCCAATATGCCGGCCATATCGGGGCGGAAGAGCAATTGCCCTATGTGCTGAACGGCCATGGACGCTCCGGCCCGTGCCCGGACTATGTCCGCAACACCGTGGCCCACCTTCGCGAGATGGGAATCGCCGATCCGCTCCTGGAACGCCTCGTCGCCCTGATGGACGACGCCGCGCAGACCGCCTGATCCCGAAAGCCGCTCAGCAGAGGGACGGCGCCGCGCACGCGCCCTCGCCCGTCGCGGCCTCGCCGGCCGACGGCCACAGGGAGAGCTGGGCATCGCGGTCCACCCGGCTCGCCGGCCGCGCGGCCCTCTTGCGGCAGGGGGATGGGACGTCGCGCGCCATGGGCCGGGCCGGGTCCGTCGCCTCCGGCCCCAGCGCCGCGCGCAAATCGTCCAGCACCGAGCACGCTTCCGCCTCGTCATCAGCCAGGAGATGCACATGGATCTCGTCGATGCGCCCGAGCGCCCGCACCGTCCCGGGCAGGATCGCCGCCCCGAGCCCGCAAAACGCCGGAAGCCGGCCTGCGGCGAGCGGCACGCGCCGCCCGGCAGCGTCCCGGCGCACCGCGATATAGACCGCGCCCGGCACCGGCGGACAGGTATCCGCCGCATAGATGCTGTGGATATAGGGGCGCCCCGACCGGCCGCGCCAGTACCAGAAACGGTCGCCGAAACCGCCATCGCGGTTGACCCGGGCCGATTTGGAGAGTGCGTGCGTCATCATGAGAACAAAAATAGAACAAACGCGAATGACGGTCAAGCCTCGCCGCGCCTCGTCCGCCCGAACGCCTCGTCCGCCCTCACCTCCTCCAGCGCCGCAAAGCGCACCAGACGGTCCAGGGCGCGGCGCAACCCCGCCTCGCGCGACGGCGTCAGGCGCATGCGCGGCTCGAGCCACAGGCCCCTGGCCTCGAGGACGCCATCCTCGCGATGGGCCTTCAGGTCGATCCGCCCGACGAAACGGTCGCCCTCCAGGATGGGCAGCACGTAATAGCCATAGGTGCGCTTGCTCGCCGGCACAAAGACCTCGATTCGATAGTCGAAACCGAACAGGCGCTCGGCGCGCCGGCGGTCGCGGATCGCCGGATCGAACGGACTGACGAGGCGCAGCGTCTTCGAGGGCGGGACCAGATTGTCGAGCCGCCCCTCGATCTCCTTAAAGGCCCAGGCCTTGCGCAGGCGCCCGTCCGCGCCCTCCACCGCGATGTCCACGATGTCGCGCCCGTTCTCAGCCTCCGCCCATGTCCGCGCCTCCTCCGGGGAGACGAGATCCCAGAAGGCGGCGAGCTCGCCATGGGTCGCGAAACCGAGCCGCGCCAGCGCCTCCCGGCAGGCCCAGTCCACCGTCTCCGCACGCGACGGCTCGCGGTTGCGGTGCTCGTCGGGGATCACCCGCTCGGTCAGGTCGTAGACCTTCTCGAACCGCTCGCGCCGGGCAATGGCGAGCGCGCCGGCGCGCCAGAGATATTCGAGCGCCGTCTTGGACGGCCCCCAGCCCCACCAGGCGCCCTCGCCCTTGTGGGCATCGTCGAAGTCGCGCGCCATGAGCGGGCCCTCGCGCGCGACCCTGTCGTGAACGGCGCGGATCACCGAGTGGGCATCGTCGCCGAGCCGGGCGCGCCAGACCGGCTTCTCCAGCCGCCCGCGCGCCTCGTCGAAGCGGTGGCGCCAATGGGGGAAGTACTCGACCGGGATGAGCGAGGCATCATGCGTCCAGTGCTCGAACAGCGCGGCGTCCTTGCCGTGCAGCCGGTCCAGATGGCTGCGGCGATAGCCGGTCAGCCGGCTGTGGAGGATCATGTGATGGGCGCGCTCGACCGTATTGATGGAGTCGAGCTGCACAAAGCCCAGGGCCCGCACCGTCTCCAGCACCCGATCCGCCGTCGCGCGCCCGAGCGAACGGTCCGACAGCCCGTGACCGTCGAGGAAGAGATGCCGCGCCTGCCTGTTGGTAAGAGTGATCTCCGCCACGCCGATTCCGCTCCCCCGTCCTGTCTTTCCGCCCTGATCATGCCCGCCCTGTCCCGGGATGCCCTGCCGACTCGGGCAGGCTGCGCCGAACAAAATAGGAACGAAAAGACCGTCCCGTCAAATACCGAGGACGGCGGCGCAACCATTGATAATCCCGATGAGCCCATCGGCTCGCCGCCCCCTATGGTCTGGATCGCGTTCGCGCGTTCGGGTTGACCGGCGTCCCCTCCCTCCCGCCACCCGGCCCGGACGGGCGAACGCGATTCCGACAGCCCTCGAATGGCACAGCCCGTCGCGAAGCAAGAGAACAAGCAGCCCATGCCCAAGGACACGACCTACACCCACACCATCAAGGGCCATGGCGCCCCGTTTGTCATGGAAACCCCGCCGGAAGGCTCCGGCAATTACATGAGCGGCAAGAAAGCCGCCCAGACCCTCGCGTCCAGCGTTCCCGACAGTACCAAGACCATCGACTTCAGGTCCTGCAACAGCGGCTCCGGCGGCTGGTTCTCGAACGCCCAGATGCTGGCGAACGAGACCGGTCGCAACGTGTTCGGCTATGCGGGCCGAGTTGGCGAGACCCATCACGACGGAGAAAGGCGGAGGTTCGAGCCCCAGCCGTCGACACGCGCGGCCTTTGCGGGCGCCGTCAACAACGCGCTGGGTTCGATCGGCGCCGGCGGCCTCCACTGCTACAGGAAGCACAAATGAGCGTTCGGGCCGGGGGCGCGGGGCCCGGTCATCCGGCATGCGGACGGCCGGGCCCTGCATCGCGCCGGCGTCTGCCGGAACGGACAGCACCATGCGGCAAGGTCCAGCCCGGCCGCATTAGCCGATGCCGAGAAGCAGGCGCGGCAAAGCGAGCGACAGGTCCGGCAGGAACGTCACCAGCAGCAGCACCGGCAGATGCCCGAACACGAGGAGCGCGAGCGTCGGCTTGATGTAGTGCGGCAGCTTCGCCTTGCCGATGCCGCCGGCCATGAACAGGAGCGGCGCGCAGGGCGGCGTGACATTGCCGAGCCCCAGATTGGTGCCGACAATGGCGGCGAAATGGATCGGATGGAGCCCGAGCTTCATGGCGACCGGCCACAGCACAATGGCCGCGACGATGCTGCCGGAGACATCGTCGACCAGCATGCCGATGAGCAGCAGCACCAGATTGAGGATCAGGAGCGACACCCACGGGCTGTCGCTGAGCCCGGTGAGCACGGTGCCGATCTCCATGGGGATCTGCTCCAGCAGCATGGCCCGGCTCATGATCGACAGCGCGAACAGGATCACGATGATCGACCCGGTGATCCGCGCCGCCGCCACGACCTCCTCCACCACGGCGCCGGCCGTCAGGGTGCGATAGGCGACAAAGCCGATCGCCAGCACGTAGCCGACCGCCACGGCGGCGGCCTCCGTCGGCGTGAACAGGCCGCTATAGATGCCGCCCAGGATGATCGCCGGCATGAGCAGGGCCCAGAATGCCGCGGTGAAGCGGGTGCCGAGCTCGCGCGCGAAGACCGTCGGGCGGAAGGGCTCGGCCGCCGCCTCCGCGCGGGGGGCGCGGAACCGGTTCAGGAGAATGTAGGCCGCCGCGATCATGAGCCCCGGAACGAGCGTCGACAGGAAGGCCGCCGTTACGGGAATGCCCGTCATGAGCGCGAAGACGATCATGGGGATGCTCGGCGGGATGAGCTGGGCAAGCACCGACGAGCAGGCCACCAGCGCCACCGCATAGCCCCGGTCGTAGCCGCGCGCGCTCATGCGGTCGATCATCAGGCTGCCGATGGCGGCGATGGCGGAGGAGCCGCTTCCCGCAATCGCGCCGACCAGCATGCAGGCGAGCACGGTCACCGCGCCGACGCCGCCGCGCACCCGCCCGACGATCGTGTCGATGAAGGCCAGGATGCGCTCCGCCACGCTGCTCGCATTCATCAGCCGCCCGGCCAGCACGAAGAGCGGAAGCGCCAGAAGCGCGAAGCTGCCGATCTGCCAGAAGGCCTGCGGCAGCATGTAGTCGATGCTGCGCCCCGACGCCCAGACGAAGCCCAGCGCGCCGAGGCCGAAGGCATAGGCGACCGGGACTTCCAGCAGGATCAGGGCGACGATGACGGCCAGGGCCAGGAGGAACAGGGTCACGATCCGCCCTCCGCGCGCTGCCGGCGCAGCTCGAAAACCGTGGCGAGCGCGAAGCCGCACACCATGGAGACCGCCCAGAGCCAGGACGGCCAGCCCATATAGGTGCTCGCCCGTCCGGACTGCGCCAGCGTGATCGAATAGCGCACGGCCAGCACGGTGAAGATCACATTGCCGAGAGAGACGACGGCCAGGTCGATCCGGTCGAGCCACCTGATCTGACCGGGCCTGTTGGCGAGAAGGCTCGCAATGCCGCCGCGTATATGGTCGCCGTCGAGGCTCGCGCGCGCCATGCCGAGAAAATAGAACCACACGCCGAACAGGACGGCGATCTCCTCGATCCCCAGAAAGCCGCCACCGAGCAGGTAGCGCATGACGATCTGGGCGAGCATCAGAAAGGTCAGGCCGAGCCCCGCCGTCACGATGGCGACATTGAGAGCCGCAAGGCCCGTTCGCGCGAGATGAGTGGCCATCTTGCCTTCCGGTTGGAGATGCGCCCCGTCGGGCGCCGTGCGCGGCCCGGCTCCGGGCCGGACCGCGCGTCGGGCATTCCGTGGCCTATTCGCCGGCCGTCGCCTTGCGGATCTTGTCGATAAGGGCGCTGCCCACGCGCTCCTCCATCCACGGCCAGACCTTGTCGCGCGCGAGCTTGCGGGCGGACGCCATCTCTCCGTCGTCGAGCGTCACGATCTCGATGCCGGCCTCCTCGATCTGGGCCTTCACCTCGTCGCTCTTCTCGCGCGCCTGCTGCCAGGCGACCTTGAGCGCCTCGTCGCGCGCCTTCAGGATCGCGGTGCGCTCGTCCTCCGCCAGGCCGTCCCACCAGTCCTGATTGACCACCCACACACCCTGCTCGAAGGCGTCGTTGGTCAGGATGTAGTTCTCCAGGACGTCGCGCATCTGCCAGATCTCGACCGGCGTGGCATAGGCGCGCCCGTCGACGGTGCCGAGCTGGAGCGCTGTGTAGAGCTCCGAATAGGGCATCGGCACGGGCGAGAAGCCGAAGGTCTCAAACAGCTCGATGCCGATGGCCACCGGGGCGACGCGCAGCTTGATGCCCTCGCCGTCCTTCGGGAAATCGACCGGCGCGCGCTCCTCGCCCTTGCGCATGGCAAGGCCGTAGAAGTCGACCGGAACGATGCCGAGCAACTTCATGCCGAGACCGGCATAGATCTCCTCATAGACCTTGAGGAGCTCGCCATCGGCGCCGAGCAGCGTCTCCGCCTCGTTCCAGCTGTCGAAGGCATAGGGCAGCAGGGTGATGTCGAGGCGCTTGTCGAAGTCCGACGCGGAGAACGTCATGGCCATGGGCAGGGCGCCCTGCATGACCTGCTCGAACAGCGCCGTCCAGTCGCCGAGATCGCCGCCGGGATGGTATTCCGCCTTGAGCCCGGAGCCCTCCGGCAGCGCCTCCATGAAGGCACTGGCGACGGTGTGGATGATGTGGTCCTCCGGCATCGGGGTGGCGAGGATGAAATCCTCCTCCGCCGAGCCGGGTGTCGCGGTTGTGAGCGCGCATGCGGCGATCACGCCCGCGCCAAGGATGCGGCGAGCAGCCGATAGCATGATGTCGTTCCTCCTAAAGAACTGGGTTCTTGTCTTGGCGGGGCCCCGCCGCAGTCTGATCGGTTCCGGACGGCCGGGCGCGATGCGGTCCGCGAAGGCGGGGGCGCCTTGCGGCATCGCGCTCAGGGCTCCAACGCGTGGATCGAGCCAGGATGATGGTAGAAAAGGGCAGCGTTGCGATACAAGCCGGCAAACGTTTCAAAATCCAGAACACCTGGATCAAGCGGCCAGCACGCCTTCGGATCGCGGCGGAACGGCGGGCGTCAGCCGCATTTCGAGTAGCCGCAGGACAGGCAGGTCGCGCAGCCTTCCTGGAAGACGAGCGAGGCGGAGGCGCAGCGCGGGCATTGTTTGGGCACGCCGGCGGGCGCCGCGACGGGCACGGCCATGGCGGCGGTCCGGCGGGCTTCCGGCGACACGTCCAGCCCCCCGCCCTCGCCCGCGACGAGGAAACCCGTATCGACCATGTGCCGCTCGATCACCCCGCCGATGGCCGCCAGAAGGCTCGGCACATAGCGCCCGCCCATCCACTGGCCGCCGCGCGGATCGAACACGGCCTTGAGTTCCTCCACCACGAAGGACACGTCGCCGCCGCGCCGGAACACCGCGGAGATCATGCGGGTCAGCGCCACCGTCCAGGCATAGTGCTCCATGTTCTTGGAGTTGATGAAGATCTCGAAGGGGCGGCGCCGGCCGTTCTGCACGATGTCGTTGATGGTGATGTAGATGGCGTGGTCGGAATCCGGCCATTTGAGCTTGTAGGTGTAGCCCGGCAGCACCTGCTCGCGCTCCAGAGGCTGCTTCATGTAGACGACGTCCGCCCCGCCCTCCGCCGGGGTTTCCATGGGCGGCGTGGGCGCGTCGAGCGGCAGGCTCGGCTGGCCGGCCGCCTCAGGACCGGCCTCCTCGGCATCCTCGAGGCTCAGCACCGCGCCGGTGACCTCGTTCGGACGATAGGTCGTGCAGCCCTTCAGCCCCAGCTCGTAAGCCTCCAGATAGACGTCCTTGAAGGCCTCGAAGCCGATATCGGCCGGGCAATTCACCGTCTTGGAGATGGAGCTGTCCACATGGGGCTGGAGGGCGGCCTCCATCGCGAGATGATGGCGCGGCTCGAGCTCCTGCGTCGTCACGAAGTAGTCCGGCAGCTCCGTCTCCGCGCCGAACCTCTCCCGGAACAGCCGGTAGGCGTAGTCGGACACCGTCTCGGTGCGGTCCGACCCGTCGGGCAGCAGCACCCGCCGGCGATAGCTGTAGGCGAAGACAGGCTCCACGCCGCTGGAGACATTGTCGGCGAACAGCGAGATCGTGCCGGTCGGCGCGATGGAGGTCAAAAGCGCGTTGCGGATGCCGTGCCGCGAAATCTCCTCGCGGATATCGGCGTCGAGCCCCGCCACATGGCCGGAGGCGAGATAGGCGTCGCGGTCGAACAGCGCAAAGGCCCCCTTCTCGCGCGCAAGCGCGACGCTCGCCAGATAGGCCGCCCGCTCGATGGCCGCCATCCAGCTCTTCGCCTGTGCGGCGGCCGCCTCGCTGCCATAGCGCAGCCGGCACATGATGAGCGCGTCGGCGAGCCCCGTCACGCCGAGGCCGATGCGGCGCTTGGCCTCCGCCTCGCGGCGCTGGGCCTGAAGCGGGAACCGGGAGATGTCGATCGCGTTGTCCATCATCCGCACCGCGACGGCCACGAGCCCGGCGAGCTCGTCCTCGTCGATATGCGCCCCCTCGCCGAAGGGCTCGCGCACGAGCCGGGCGAGGTTCACCGAGCCCAGAAGGCAGGCCCCGTAGGGCGGCAGGGGCTGCTCGCCACACGGATTGGTCGCCCCGATGGTCTCGCAATAGGCGAGATTGTCGAGCGCGTTGATCCGGTCGATGAAGATCACCCCCGGCTCGGCATAGTCGTAGGTCGCCCGCATGATCCGGTCCCACAGGTCGCGGGCGCGCACCGTCTTGAACACCTCCCCGCCGAAGACCAGCGGCCAGTCCGTATCCGCCTTCACCGCCTCCATGAAGGCGTCGGTGACGAGCACGGACAGGTTGAACATGCGCAGCCGGCGCGCATCCTGCTTGGCGGCGATAAAATCCTCGATATCGGGATGGTCGCAGCGCATGGTCCCCATCATGGCGCCGCGGCGCGAGCCCGCCGACATGATGGTCCGGCACATGGCGTCCCACACATCCATGAAGCTCAAGGGACCGGAGGCATCCGCGCCGACGCCCTTCACGGGCGCGCCCTTCGGCCTGAGCGTGGAGAAGTCGTGCCCGATGCCGCCGCCCTGCTGCATGGTGAGGGCGGCCTCCTTGAGGTTCTCGAAGATGGAGGCCATGTCGTCTTCGATGACGCCCATGACATAGCAGTTGAAGAGCGTCACCCTCCGGCCCGTCCCGGCGCCCGCCAGGATGCGCCCCGCCGGCAGGAAGCGGTAACCGGCCATCGCCTGCGCGAAGGCGTGCGACCAGCGTTCGCGCTCGCCCTCGCTCTCCGGCTCGGCCAGCGCGCGGGCCACGCGCGCCCAGCTCGCCTCGACGGTCTCGTCGACCGGCGTGCCGTCCGCCTGCTTGAAGCGGTATTTCATGTCCCAGATCTCATGGGCGATCGGGGACAGTGTCACCTCGGGGCTGTCGCTTGTCATCGCAAACGGGACCTTGCAGTCAACGGCCGGTCAGTATAGCCGGTGTTCCCCTTTTGTACAGGACCATCGCCGACTCTCTGCCCTTGTAGTTAAGATCCCTCCGCCTCGGTGAGAAGGCGGGCGGTCGCCGTCTCGATCCGCTCCTCCAGCTCCGCGGAGAAGCGGCGGCGGCCCAGATCGGGCGCGATGGGGTCGAGAATCTCCAGCACGATCGTGCCCGGATAGCGCATGAACCTGCGGCGCGGCCAGAACAGGCCGGAATTGAGCGCGACGGGGACGCACGGCACGCCGAGCCGCAGATAGAGCGCCGCCGCGCCGGGTTTGTAGGCCGGCGCGGCGCCCGGCGCGCGGCGCGTCCCCTCGGGGAAGATCACGACCTGCCGGCCGTCGTCGAGGGCCTCCTGCGCGGCCGCCATCATGCGCTTGAGCGCACGCGGGCCGGCGTCCCGGTCGACCGGGATCATGCCGAACTTGCGCGTATACCAGCCGAAGACGGGGATCCATGTGAGCTCGCGCTTCAGGACCACGGCGGGATCGTCGAACACGGTGAGGAGCGCGAAGGTCTCCCACAGCGACTGATGCTTGGCCGCCACGAGGATGGGCCCGCCGGGCAGCCGCCCGCGCCCGCGGACCTCCACCGCCGTGCCGGCCAGCAGCTTCAGCCACCAGCCCGAAACGCGCGCCCAGGCCTTCAGGAGCGGCATGGCCGCGCGCCGCGGCAACGCGAAGGCCGGCAGGCCCGCGATCATGAAGACAACGAGATTGAGATAGAAGACGACGTTGAACAGCACGGATCGCAAGGCGGTCCACAGATCGGCTGGCCGGGGGGCTTTGGGGCTGGCGTCTGTCATGGCAGGCATGCGGGCGGTCGCCGGGGCGCCGCTATTGCGGGCTCCCGGCCTGTCCGCCGAGCGGTTTCGGCGGCAGCACGAAGGTTCTGGCAAGCGCAGCCAGATACTTGCCGTATTCCATCACGAGAACCCGCATGATCTGCGGCTCGGCCGCGATCCGCTGCACGGAGATCGTGACGATCGGATGGAAATGGATCTCGATCTCGTCGGGCATCTGGCGGGAGAACTCCACCATGCTGCGCGGCATGTGATAGTCGCTGGTCACGACGATCAGGCTCTTGAAGCCATGGGTGCGCGCCCACTCCGCCGCCTCCGCCGCGTTGCCCTCCGTATCGAGCGCAAGCCGGCCGATATCGACGCAGCAATCGAAGATGCTGCCGTCCTCGGCATGGCCGTTCTCTCGCCGGAGCTCGTCCACGGTCGTGCGTGGATTGACGCCGGATATCAGCAGCCTGCGGGCATTTCCGCGCTCCAGAAGCTGCAACGCCTCCTCGATGCGCGACTGGCCGCCCGTCAGCACCACGATGCCATCGGCCTCGGGCGCCTCGGCCCCTTCCGCGACCAGGACGCGATTGACGAAGGAGATGAACCCTATGAGCAGCGCGACGGCGAGCACGCTGGCGACGATCAGACCGATCAGGAGCTGCCGCCGCCTGCGCCGGCGCGGCCTCTGCGGGCCGGATGCCATGGCGTCGTCGGGACTCCCGGCCCCGCTCCTGCGGTCGGATCTTGTCGGGGGCTGCCGGCTCAAACAATCCTCGCTGGACATCACGGCCCGTCAGTAAACATCGTTGAGAATGCGCATGACCGTGAACCGCGCGGTTATCAGACTGATCAGCGTGGCGACCACCGGAACGAGCAGGAACAGGAGATAGCTCGTCGCCGTCAGGTCGACCGGTCCGAAGATGAGCGCCCGGGTCGCCTCGGTCAAGCCGCCGGGCACGTCGCTCGTGCCGAGAAGGGCGAGAAGCGCCAGCGCGGCCACGCCGACCGCGGTGCCGGCGATGCCGGCACGAAGACCGAGCTTGAGGAAGTGCCACTGAACCTGGCCGGCCACGAACCGGTCGCTCGCGCCGACCAGATGGAGCACCTCCACGACGGTCCGGTTGGCGTCGATGGCCGCGCGCGTCGCAAACGCGATGATCACCATCGCGGTCATGGAAATGAGCGCCAGAACGCCGTAACCGACGAGGCTCAGCGTGCCCGCCGTTCGCGCAAGCTGGGCCTGCCATTGCCGGTGTGTGTCGAGCGTCGCGCCGGGCACCTGGGTCTCGAGCGCCTCGCCCAGCGCCGCCAGATCGGGCGGATCCTCCGTATCGATCTCCACGGCGACGAGCCGGGGAATGGGAAGCTGGTCGAGAACCGCGCCCTTGCCGAGCCACGGCTCCAGAAGCGCCACCGCCCGGTCGCGCCCGAGGACGCGCACGCCAGCCACCCCCTCCGTCGCCTCCAGTATGGCGACGGCCGAAACGATCTGCCGGTCGATATCCTCGCCGTCGGCGGGACGGATCTGCACCGTCACCTCCTGGGAGATATCGGTGCTCCACAGGGTCACGGCGCGCGAGATCACCAGGACGCCGGCCAGAGCGATGCAGGCCAGGAAGCACATCAGCGCCATGGCAAGCGTGAGCGTGCGGCCCGTGACCGCCTTTTCCGGCATGATGGAAGCCGGCTTTCCGCGACGGCCGCCCTGGGCCGTACCGGTCCTTGTGCGCGGGTCCGCCACGCCGCTGTCGCGTTCGCCTGCAATGCTCATCCGGCCTCGCTGAGCTCGCCATTCTGGAGTTTGAGGGTCGGCGCGCCGATTTCCGTCATGAGGGCGGGATCGTGGGTCGCCACGACCACCGTCGTCCCGAGCCGGTTCAGCTCCACGAACAGCCGCAGCAGGCGCCGGGCGAGCGCGGGGTCCACATTGCCGGTGGGCTCGTCGGCAAGCAGCAGCTCGGGTTGGCCGATCACCGCGCGCGCAATGGCGGCGCGCTGCTTCTCTCCGCCCGACAGGACCGGCGGGAATGCGGAGGCGCGCTCGGCCAGGCCCACCCAGTCGAGCAGCTCCATGACATTGTCGCGATACCGGTCCGGGCGCTCGCCGCGCACCCTGAGGGGCAACGCCACATTGTCGAATGTGGACAGGTGGTCGAGCAGGCGGAAGTCCTGGAACACGACCCCGATGCGGCGGCGCAGCTCCGGCAGTTGCCGCCGGCTCACGCCGGAGACGTCATGGCCGAACAGCGTGATCAGCCCGCGCGTCGGGCTCATGGCCAGGAACAGCAGGCGCAAAAGCGAGGTCTTCCCCGCGCCGGACGGCCCGGTGAGGAAATGGAATGTCCCGTTCTCCAGCTCGAAGCTCACATCGCGCAGGATCTCCGGGCCGCTGCCGTAACGCAGACCGACATTTTCAAAACGGATCACCGGTCGCCCTCTACGTCGAAACTCGTCATTGCGCGGAGCGCCGCTCGAATCACCCCCCGCGAACACCACCCGATCATAATCGCCACCCCGGTCCGTGCAATCGGCTTGGCCCATTCGCCGCGACGGCCCTCTTCGCCCCGCCCCCTTGCCGCAAGCGAGGGAACGTCCTGCCCGCCACATGCATTGTCTCCCCAAGGCGACGGAGGACAATCGTGCCGAATATCGACACCTTCAAGGCCTTCATCACGCATCCCGCCGTCCTGGCGCTCTGGGTCGGCGCGATGCTCGTGTCGCTGGCCGTGCTCGTTCTCGACATCCGGAAGCGCAATGCGCATCTCATGCCGCTCATGAAGGCCGTGTGGGGCCTGACCGTGATCTATTCCGGTCCGATCGGGCTCGCCGTCTACTGGACCACCGGCCGCAAGGAGATCGCGACCGATTCGATCTGGCGGCGCGCCTTCCGCTCCGTCGCCATTGCTATTCGGGCTGCGGCGCCGGCGAGATTGCCGGTGTCGTCATCGCGGCCGGCCTGCTCTCGCTCGGCAACTGGGCCATCGCGGGGACGACCTTCGTCCTCGCCTATCTGGCCGGTTATGCGCTGACCGTCGGCCCCATGGCGCAGAGCGGCGTTCCCCTGCGCGAGGCGCTGTGGGACGCCTTCGTGGCGGAAACGCCGAGCATCACCGTGATGGAGGTGACGGCCATCGGCATCGATCTGTGGCTGGCCGCGGGTGCGACCATTACCGAGCCGCTCTTCTGGGCCTCGCTGGTGTTCTCCCTGTCCTGCGGCCTGTTCGCCGCCTATCCCGTCAATCTCGTGCTGCTCCGCTTCGGCGTGAAGGAGGGCATGATGGATCCGCGCCGGACCGGCCATGCCCATGGGTGATCCGGCGGCCTGCCCGCCGCCAAGATTGGTTTTGCGTCCGGGGCCGGAATCCGCTCCAATGCGGCATCATGAAGACCGTACAGATTGGCTCCCACCCTATCGGCGTCCTGTTCGACGAGGCGACCATTGCAGAGCGGATCCAGGCCATTGCGCACGAGATCGCGCAGGACGACCTGCCGAGGCTCCTCGTCGTGCCGATCCTCAAGGGCAGCTTCATCTTCGCCGCCGACCTCATGCGCGCACTGCACCAGACGGGGCTGACGCCGGAAGTCGATTTCATGATGCTGGCAAGCTACCGCGAGCAGACGGAATCCTCCGGCACGGTCGACATTCTGCGCGATATCGAGACGGATGTGCGCGGCCGCGGCGTCCTCATTGTGGACGATATCCTCGAATCGGGACGCACGCTGGCCTTCGCCAAGGACCTCATGAGCGCGCGCGGCGCGGCCGCTGTGAAGACCTGTGTCCTCCTCGACAAGCCGGTGCGCCGTTCCGCCGACATCGCCGTCGACTATGTGGGCTTCGAATGCCCCGACAGGTTCGTCGTCGGCTATGGCATGGACATGGCCCACGCCTTCCGGGAGCTGCCCTTCGTCGGCGTCGTCACGAGCGGCTGACCGCGCCCTATCCCAGGGCGCGCGACATCATCGCCCCGAGCCGCCGGGCGAAGCCGGCCGGGTCCGGAACGGGCTCGCCCTCCAGCACGAAGGCCTGGTCGAGGAGCAGGCGGGACGCCTCCTCCAGCGCCGCCGTCGCGCCGTCCGTCCGGGCCTCCTCGGCAAGGGCCCGGATGACCGGATGGCGGGGATTGATCTCCATGACCGGCGCCTGGCGCTCCACGCCCGCGGTCTTCTGGCGCGCGAGCAGCCGCTCCAGATTGCGGTCGAGACCCTGTTCGCCCGCCACGATGCAGACCGGGCTCTCGGTGAGCCGCTGGGAGGCGCGCACATCCGACACCGCCTCGCCGAGCGCCTGCTTCATGACCGCGACCAGCGTTCCAACGGCCGCGCCGTCCTCCTCCGGCGTCTCGGTTCCGGCCGCATCCTCGCCGGCCTCCACCGGAATCGCATCGAGATCGGCCTCGCCCTGGGTGACGGAGCGGAACGGCTTGCCCTCGTAACCGAGCGCGGTCGTCACCCAGAAGCTGTCGACCGGGTCGCTCAGCAGCAGCACCTCGAGGCCGCGCGCCCGGAAGCCCTCGAGCTGGGGGCTCGAGGCGATCTTGCCGGCATCCTCGCCGGTTATGTAGTAGATCGCCGTCTGGTTCGGCTTCATGCCGGCGACATAGTCCTTGAGCGTGCGCGTCTCGCCGTCGGACGCCGTGGTGCGGAAGCGGGCGAGGTCGAGCAGCGCGTCGCGGCGCTCGAAATCCTCGTAGAGCCCCTCCTTGAGCACCGGCCCGAACTGCGACCACACCTTGCCATAGGCCTCCGCATCGCTGTCGGCCAGCGTCGTCAGCTCCGACAGGACGCGCTTCGTCACCGCCTTGCGGATCTGGTCGACCAGCGGATTGTTCTGGAGCATCTCGCGCGAGATGTTGAGCGGCATGTCCTCCGAATCGATCACGCCGCGCACGAAGCGCAGATAGGCCGGCAACAGATCGGCATCGTCGGTGATGAACACCCGGCGCACATAGAGCTTCTGGCGGCCCTTGCGGTCGGGATCGTAGAGGTCGAAAGGCCGCTCGCCGGGCACGAACAGGAGGACGGTGTATTCCTGGCGCCCCTCCGCGCGGTAGTGGACGGTGAGCGCGGGGTCGCCGTGAACGCCGGAGACGTGGCCGAGGAACTCGCGGTACTGGTCCGCCGTGATCTCCGCCTTCGGCCGCATCCACAGGGCGCCCGCCTCGTTGAGCTGGCGCGTCTCGCCGTCGGCCTCCAGCACGATCGGGATCGAGATATGGTCGGAATAGGTGCGCACGATGCGCTCCAGCCGGTGCGGCTCGAGGAATTCGTGCGCGTCCTCCCTCAGCTTGAGGGTGATGGCCGTGCCGCGCGCCGGCACGCCGTCGCCATCCGCCGGACAGGGCTCGATCTCGAAGGTGCCCGTGCCGTCCGACGTCCAGCGCCAGGCCTCCTCCGTGCCGGCCCGCCTGGAGATCACCTCCACGCGGTCGGCGACCATGAAGGCGGCATAGAAGCCGACGCCGAACTGGCCGATCTGTTCCGCCGACGCCTGCCCCTCGCCGAGTTCGTCCAGGAAGGCGCGGGCGCCGGAGCGCGCGATCGTTCCCAGATTGTCGATCATCTCGTCGCGGCTCATGCCGATGCCGTTATCGGCGACGAGGAGCGTCCCGGCCTCCTTGTCCGGCCGGACGGAAACCGTCAGCTCCGGATCGCTGGCGAGAAGCTCCGGCGCGGCGATGGCGGCATAGCGCAGCCGGTCGCAGGCATCCGCCGCATTGGAGATGAGCTCGCGCAGGAAGACTTCCCGGTCCGAATAGACCGAATGGATCATGAGGTGGAGAAGTCTGGAGACCTCGGCCTGGAAGCTGTGGGTCCCGGAGGAGGATTTGGAAGAAGCCTTGCCGCCGGCCTTGGCCGAAGCGGTCTTGGTCTTGCTGTGTGCCGCAGCCATCGTTCACCCTGCTTGTTCTTGCCACACGACATGTCGTTCCGCGCACCGATATTGGCGAGGGCGCGAGGCAAATCAAGAGGATGACGGATGATCGGAAAGGGCGGCGGCGTCAAGTGCCGACCCGTCCTCGCTCGGACAGTCGGTCACTTGTGACGCAACGCGAAAGATACTCACTGGGAAAGTTGGCCCGGCTCGTAATCGGAAGCTCCGGGGGGCTGGGGGGCTGGGATCTCCGACGCCTCCTTCCGAGCCGGGCCTCTAGAGGCAACGATGTGAAGATGCCGGTGCAATTGGTCGGCACAAAGGCTCGAATTGGGCAAAAATGTGACTGTTTCTGCAGCCGGAAAGCGAGTGCGTGTATGGCTACGCGCATGGCTGGACAAATGGGTCCGGCAAGGACGGCGGCGGGCTTGTCAACACGCTCCGCCTTCGTCATCATAGCGTCATGACCAACGGCTCGAACGAGCTTAGAGACGGCGCTTCGGAGGGGCGATGAACGATTCGGACCCCATAGTGACCTTGAGGCCGCGGCAGGGCTCCCCTGCGACCGCGGCCAGGAGCGACAAGGGAGCGTCCGCCGGCCCCGCCACCGCATTCGACCGCCATGAGCTTGCAGCGATTCTCAGCGTCTATGGCCGCCGCGTCGCGGAGGGCGAGTGGCGCGACTACGCCATCGACCATTCGCGCGACCGCGCCGTGTTCTCCATCTTCAGGCGCGCGAGCGAGGTTCCGCTCTACCGGATCGTCAAGCAGCCCAAGCTGCGGGCCCGCCAGGGGCCCTATTCCATCGTGACCCAGACGGGAAAGATCCTGCGGCGCGGCCACGATATCCGACAGGTTCTCAAGGCCATCGACAAATGGCCCAAGCTCGTCGTAGCGTAACCGCCGACGACGCGAAGGCATCCCCGCCTTCCATGACCGGATTTTGACGCCGAACAAGCACACGGACATATGGGGAGGCGTCAAAAAACCCCCGGGAGCGCCACACTCCCGGGGGTTTCCTAGTCCTGAGGATGCTTCGCCCCGCGCCCTACTGGCGATTGCCGAAGAGCTGCAGGAGCATCATGAACAGGTTGATGAAGTCGAGATAGAGCCGCAGCGCGCCCATGATCGCCTTGCGGCCGGCGGTCGCCGTGGAATCGCCCTCGTAGTACATCTCCTTGATCTGCTGGGTGTCGTAAGCCGTCAGGCCAGCGAACACCAGGACGCCGATCACGGAGATCACGAACTGCATCGCGGAGCTGGCCAGGAAGATGTTGACGAGCGAGGCGACGATGATGCCGATGAGCCCCATGAACAGGAAGGAGCCCCAGCCGGACAGGTCGCGCTTCGTCGTATAGCCCCACAGGCTCAGCGCACCGAAAGAGATCGCGGTGATGAAGAAGACGCGCGCGATCGAGTTGTGCGTGTAGACGAGGAAGATGGAGGCCAGCGACAGCCCCATCAGGAGCGAGAACGCCCAGAAGGCCGTCTGCGCCGCCGACACGCTCATTTTCTGAATGCGGAAGCTCAGGAAGAACACCATGGCGAGCGGCGCCAGGATGATCACCCATTTGAGCGGGCTCACGAACACGGCATAGCCGACATTGGTGAGCATGATGTCGCCGACCCGGGCAACCGCCATCGACGGATCCGTCGTGACCGACATCCAGAAGGTCGCAAGCGCCGCCAGGCCCGTGATGAACAGGCCGGAGGCCATGTAGTTGTAGACGCGCATCATGTAGGAGCGGAGCCCCTCGTCGACCGCCGGCGCGGACGTGCCCGCCATGCCGCGGCCCTGCGCGTATCCTCGATTGTTCAGATCAGCCATATCCGTTCCCTTTTCGTCACGACCCGAGTGACCGAGCCCAAATATGGGCGAGCCACCTGCGGCTTGCAAGACGCAAAAGGCCGTTTTCGCGCGCCTTTCGGCACGATTTTCGCCCCTTGGAGCCTCATTCGTTGCGCAGGAACGGCGCCGGCTTCGCACGCAACGCGACCCATGTGGTCGCAAGCCCGGCCGTCACCGTGATCGCGGTGGCGAGCAGCGCCGTCGACACCGCGACGGGAGCGGAGAACACCCAGCCGCTTCCGATCGCGAAGGTCATGACCGCATAGCTCGCCGCCGTGCCCGCCAGAACCGCGAACAGCGCGGTGGCGAGCCCCAGAAGGCCGTATTCCACGACATAGGCGCCGATGAGCTGGCGCCGCGTCGCGCCAAAGGTCTTCAGCACCACCGCGTCGTAGATCCTGGCCCGGAGCCCCGTGGCGAGCGCGCCGGCGAGCACCAGGACGCCGATCATGAGCGTCATGGCATTGGCCCCGCGCACCGCCATGAGCAGCTTCGACATGAGGTCGTTCACCGTCTCCAGCGCCTCCTTCACCCTGACGGCGGTGACATTCGGGAAGGCGTCCGTCATGTCCTTCAGGAGCGCCCCCTCCCTCTCCGGCGGCGTCTTGGCGGTGACGAGGAAGGTGTGCGGCGCCGCCTCCAGCGCGCTCGGCGAGAACACCATGACGAAATTGATGCTGAGCGAGCGCCAGTCGACCTCGCGCAGGCTGGCGATCTCGGCGGTGATCTCGCGCCCGAGCACATTGACGCTGACCGTGTCGCCGATCGTCAGCCCCAGCCCCTGCGCGATCTCCGCGGCCATGGAGACGAGCGGCTCGCCGTCATAGCCGTCAGGCCACCATTCGCCGGCAACCAGCGTGGAATTCTCCGGAACGTCGCTGGAATAGGTGAGCCCGCGGTCGCCCCTCAGGGCCCAGGCCGCCTCCTCCGACGGGGTGACCTCGCGCGCCGGCACGCCGTTCACCCGCGTGATGCGCCCGCGCAGCATGGGCACCTGCTCGATATCGTGGGCACCATCGCTCGCCGACAGCCGCTCCACGAAGGCGTCGCGCTGGCCGGGCTGGATATCGAGGAAGAAGAAGGAGGGCGCCTGCTCCGGCAGGCTCGTGCGCAGCTCGCGCGTGAGATTGGTGTCGACCAGCGCGAGCGTCACGAAGAGCGACAGGCCGAGGCCGAGCGACAGGACGACGGAGGTCGTCGGCGCCCCCGGCCGGTGCAGGTTGGCGATGGCGAGCCGCACGCTCGGCCCTCGCGGCCTGCGCGCGCGGGCGGCAAGGCGCATCAGCCCGCGCCCGAGGCCGAGCAGCACGAGGAACGAGCCGGAGAGCCCCGCCATGTACCAGGCCGTCAGCCAGCGATCCTCGAATGCCCAGAAGGCGAGCCCCGCAAGGCCGGCGAGCGCGGCCGCCGTCGCCGCCACATAGGCTGCGCCCGGCCAGGCCTGCTGCGGCGCCACCGTGTCGCGGAACAGCGCCTGGGCCGGCAGGCTGCGCGCCCTCGCCAGCGGCCAGATGGCGAAGGCGAGCGTGATGAGGAGGCCGAAGGCGGCGGCGACCGCCAGCGGCTCGGGATAGAGCCCGATCTCCAGCGGCAGCGGCAGAAGCCCGCGCAGGGCGAGTCCGGCCACGACGGGAACCGCCGCGCCGAGGACGACGCCCGCCGCGATGCCGAGACCGGCGAGCGCCAGCACCTGGATGAGATAGATCTGGAAGACCGTGCGCCCGGACGCGCCGAGGCACTTGAACGTGGCAATGTTGCGCCGCTTGCCGTCGAGGAAGTTGGTGACGGCGTTGGCGATGCCGATGCCGCCGACGAACAGCGCCGTGAGCCCGACGAGCGACAGGAACAGGGTCAGCCGGTCGACGAAGCGCTTCACGCCCGGCGCGGCATTGGTGCGCGCGGTGATCCGCCAGCCGGCATCGGGAAAGGCCGCCTTCGCCCCCTCCGACACCCGCGTGAGCGCACCGATATCGGCGGGCTCGGGTACGCGCAGCCGGTACTCCCAGTTGATCAGGCTGCCGGGCTGGACGAGCCCCGCCTCCCGCAATGCCTCGCCCATCATCATCACGCGCGGGCCGAACATCAGCCCGTCCGAGGCCCGGTCGGGCTCGGTGACGATCTCGTCGCGCAGCTCGAAGACCGCATCGCCGATATGGACGAGCGCGCCGGGCGCGATGCCGAGCCGGGCAAGCAGCAGCGGATCGGCCACGAGCCCCCAATGGCCGTCGCGCCGGGCGAGCGCATCGCGGAGCGTTCCCCCGCCCGCGAGCGCCATCGCACCGAACAGCGGATAGTCGCCGTCGACCGCCTTGACCTCGACCAGGGCGCGGGCCCCGTTGTCGGCCGCGTCAGGACGGGCCATGGCGCGCAGCGTCGCGATCTCGCTGAGATCCCCGGCCTTCTCGAAATAGGCGATCTGCCGGTCGTCGGCGCGGCGGTGGATCAGCGAGAACTCGATATCGCCGCCGAGGATGACGCGCCCTTCCTCGGCGAGCCCCGCATCCAGCGCGCTGGAGACCGAGCGCACGCCGGCCAGCGCGGCGACGCCGAGGATCAGGCAGGCCAGGAAGATGCGGAACCCCTGGAGGCCGGAGCGCAGCTCCCGCCAGGCGATGCGCCCGCTGGTGGCAAGCTCCCCGGCCCGGCCCTGCCCGCCTGCACCGCTCTCGCCGGCGCGACCGCCGGCGGTGTCGAGCGCGGCGCTCATGGGGCCGCCATCTCGGCTTCGCCCTCGCGGATCAGCCCGTCCTCGATGCGCACGACGCGCGAGCACTGGGCGGCGAGCGCCGGATCGTGGGTCACGAGCACGAGCGTCACCCCGTCCTCGCGCTGGAGCGAGAAGAGCAGGTCGATGATGGTCGCGCCCGTCTCCTGGTCGAGATTGCCGGTCGGCTCGTCGGCGAGCAGGATGCGCGCGCCCGCCGCCAGCGCCCGCGCGATGGCCACGCGCTGCTGTTCGCCGCCGGAGAGCTGGCCCGGATAATGATGGAGACGATGGCCGAGCCCGACGCGTTCGAGCTGGGTGCGGGCATGGTCGAACGCGCGGCGGTCGCCCTTGAACTCGAGCGGAACGGCGACATTCTCGAGCGCCGTCATGGTCGCGATGAGGTGGAAGGCCTGGAAGACAATCCCCACATTGTCACGGCGGAAGACGGCGAGCGCGTCCTCGTCGAGCCGGGTCAGGTCCTCGCCGGCGACAGCGATGGAGCCCCCGCTCACGGCCTCGAGCCCCGCAATGACCATGAGCAGCGTGGTCTTGCCGGAGCCCGACGGACCGATGAGGCCGACCGCCTCGCCGCGCTCGGCGGCGAAGTCTATGCCGCGCAGGATTTCCACCGGCCCCGCCCGGCTCGGCAGGGTGAGCTTGACGTCCTTGAGAGAGATAATCTGATGATCGGACAAGTATCGACCCCGTCTCATGGCTTCCGCATCGAGCCTGCCCCACCGATCAGGCGCTTTTCCGGATATGGAACGATGGCGGCGCAAATCAAGCTGTGGCCGGCGCTCGCAGCCGTGATCTGGGCGCTGATGCTCGCGGCCGGCCCCGCAAATGCGGACGGCGTGAAGATCGTCGCGCTGGGCGACAGCCTGTCGGCCGGCTACGAGCTGCCGGCCGGCCAGTCCTTCCCCGAGCGCCTGGAGGCGGCCCTCAAGGCGCGCGGTGTCGACGCGACCGTCGTCAATGCCGGCGTCTCCGGCGACACGAGCTCCGGCGCCCTGTCGCGGCTCGACTGGTCCGTGCCGGAGGATGCCGATGCCGTCATCGTCGAGCTCGGCGCCAACGACGCGCTGCGCGGCGTCGATCCCGGCCGCACCTACGAGGCGCTGTCGGATATCCTCTCCAGGCTCGCAGAGCGCAATACCCCGGTGCTGCTCGCCGGCATGCTCGCCCCGCCCAATATGGGCTCCGACTATGCCGGCCGGTTCGACGCCATCTATCCGCGCCTGGCCGAGGAGTACGACGTCGTCTTCTATCCGTTCTTCCTCGACGGTGTGGCCGCCGAGCCCGAGCTCAACCTCCCCGACGGCATGCATCCCAACGAGGACGGGATCGCGGTGATCGTGGAACGCATCATGCCCTATGTGGAGCGCCTGATCGCCCGCACCGGGACCGCAAGCGCCAGGTAGTCCTGCCGTGGCCCGACCTCTCTCGCCCGGCCCGCGCCCCCTTCAAGTCGGCGCCCCGAAACACGACGTTATGCAGGTAGGGGAAAGCCCCGGGGCCCGAATCGGTATAGGCTCGAAAGGGTTAGAGGGGGTCGAGCGGTTCGCGCTCATCACCACCAAGGAGGCCGTCATGCCGCGTCTGTTCACTGGCATCGAGATCCCGGCCGATATCGCCTTCGAACTGGAAATCATGCGCGGCGGGGTCTGGGGCGCCCGCTGGATCGACCGTGAATCCTACCACATCACGCTGCGCTTCATCGGCGATGTGAGCGAGGGGACCGCACGGGAAGTCGCCGAAACCCTCGACATGATCGACATGCCGGCCTTCACGCTGAAGCTGAAGGGCGTCGACACATTCGGCGGCGCAAAGCCGCGCACGATCTTTGCCGGCGTGACCGAGCATCCCGAGCTCAGGCGGCTCCAGTCCTCCCAGGAACGGCTCTTCCAGATGATCGGGCTGAAGCCCGAGGCGCGCAAGTTCACGCCCCACGTCACGCTGGCGCGGCTGCGCGACCCGGTGGTCGCGAGCGTGGAGAGCTATGTGATGTCGCACAGCCTGTTCGAGAGCCGGCCGTTCGACGTCTCCCGCTTCGTGCTGTTCTCCTCGCGCCCCTCGCGCGGGGGCGGCCCCTATGCGGTGGAGGAGATCTATCCGCTGGAGAGCGATTACCGGCTGAACGAGGCGATGTAGTCGGCAAGCCCGCGCGAGCCCGCCTCGATCAGGTCGAGCGCATGGTCGAAGCCGTCCGGCCCGCCATAATAGGGATCGGGCACGTTGCGCGCCGAAGCGCCGTCGGCGAAATCGAGGAACAGCCTGAGCTTGTTGCGCGCCTCCGCGCCGGCGAGCCGTTCCAGCGTCTCCAGATTGCTCTCGTCCATGGCGAGCAGAAGGTCGAAGCCGGTGAAGTCGCCGGACGCGACCTGCCGTGCCCGCTGGCCGGAAATATCGATGTCGCGCGCCGCCGCCGCGGCAATCGCGCGCCCGTCGGGCGCCGATCCCACATGCCAGGAGCCCGTGCCGGCCGAATCGATCTCCAGATGGCTCATGCCGCGCCGCAGCGCCTCGGCGCGGAACACGCCCTCCGCCATCGGCGAGCGGCAGATATTTCCAAGACAGACGAACAGGATACGCCGCATTGTCCTTCACATCTCCATTCCCGCCCCGCGCACGCGCCCCCTTGCATCGTGCGCCCTTGCCACACACTGTTTAGGGCCCAAGGTTCCAGGGAGGAGACCAATGGCCGATACGCTCAAGGGCGATGCGCTGACGGACGCGCTTGCCGGACTCGATGGCTGGCGCGACGCGGAAGGCCGCGATGCGATCGCCAAGACCTTCACCTTCAAGAGCTTCAACGAGGCCTTCGGCTGGATGACCCGCGCCGCGCTCGCTGCGGAAAAGATGGACCACCATCCCGAATGGTTCAACGTCTACAACCGCGTGGAGGTCACATTGTCGAGCCACGATGCCGGCGGCGTCACCGAGCGCGATATCGCGCTTGCCAGGACAATGGACCGCCTCGCAGGCTGACGGGCGGAGCCCGCCGGAGACGATGGTCTTGCCACCGAAGAGCACCGTGACCGTGAAGGGGCTGCGCATGGCCTATGCCGAATGCGGCCAGGGCACGCCCATCGTGTTCCTGCACGGCAACCCGACATCGTCCTATCTCTGGCGCGACGTCATTCCCCATGTGAGCGATCTCGGACGCTGCCTCGCGCCGGACCTGATCGGCATGGGCGCCTCCGACAAGCTGCCGGAATCGGGCCCCGGCCGCTACCGCTTCGTGGAGCATCGCGCCTTTCTCGACCGGCTTCTCGCCAGGCTCCTGCCCGAGGACGCCTCCATCGTCCTCGTCGGTCACGACTGGGGGTCCGCCCTCGGCTTCGACTGGGCGCGGCGGCATCCCGGCCGCGTCGCCGGCATCGCCTATATGGAGGCCATCGTGCGGCCCATGGCATGGGCGGAGTTCAACGCCGAGGCGCGCCCGGTCTTCGAGGCCATGCGCTCGCCCGCCGGCGGCGAGATGGTGCTCGACCGGAACCTCTTCGTGGAGCGCATCCTGCCGGGCTCCATCCTGCGCGCGCTCACGGAGGAGGAGATGGCGGAATACCGCCGCCCGTTCCTCAGCCCCGGCGAGCCGCGCAGGCCGACGCTCACATGGCCGCGCGAGCTGCCGATCGACGGCGAACCGGCCGACGTGGTGGAGATCGTGCAGGCCTATGCGGACTGGCTGGCGCGGTGCGACACACCCAAGCTGTTCGTGAATGCCGATCCCGGCGCCCTCCTGACCGGCCCGTTGCGCGACTTCTGCCGCCGCTGGCCCAACCAGAGCGAGGTCACGGTGAAGGGCAGCCACTTCATACAGGAAGACAGCGCCGGCGAGATCGGCCAGGCATTGCGGCGCTGGCTTCTCGACAAATCGCTCGTATGATCGGCGTCCGACACTCACCTGTTCGCGGAGTTTCCATGGTCGTCCTGAACAAGATCTACACCCGCACCGGCGACGACGGCACGACGGCGCTCGGCTCCGGCGAGCGGCTGCCCAAATGGCATCTGCGCGTGGAAAGCTACGGCACGGTCGACGAGACCAACGCGCTTGTCGGCGTCGCGCGCCAGCACACCGCGGCGCCGGAACTCGCCGAGCTCGACGCCATGCTCGCGCGCATCCAGAACGACCTGTTCGATCTGGGCGCGGATCTGTGCATGCCCGACCGCGGCGAGCCGCTCGCCTTCGAGCCCCTGAGGATGACCGACGACCAGGTCGCCCGGCTGGAGAGCGAGGTCGACACGCTCAATGCCGGCCTGCCCGCATTGCGATCCTTCGTCCTGCCCGGCGGGGAGCCGGCCGCCGCCGCGCTCCATGTCTGCCGCACGGTCAGCCGGCGCGCGGAGCGGCTGATCGTCGCACTTGCCGCACAGGACGACGAGCCGGTGAACGACGCCGCGCGGCGCTACATGAACCGGCTGTCGGACTTCTTCTTCGTGGCCGCGCGCTGGGTCAATGCGAAAGGCGCGGGCGACGTCCTGTGGACGCCGGGGGAGAACCGGTAACCGACAGTCCCGCCGGCCCGCCGCGCGGTCAGGAGCCCCTCGCGCCCCATGTTCCTTCCCGTCACCGACCATAATCCGTTGCGCGTCATCCGCTTCCAGTATGTGACCGGAACGCTGATCGCCCTCAATGCCGCGCTCTTCGTGGCGACGGGAGCGATCATGGTGCCGGGCGCCTTCCAGGCGGTCACGCTGAGCTACGGCGCGGTGCCCGCCGTGGTCGCCGGGCGCGCCGCGCTCGACCCCTCGCTCGCCGTGCTGCCGGACGGGGCGAGCCTCCTCACCTACATGTTCCTCCATGGCGGCTGGCTGCACCTGCTCACCAACATGGCCTTCCTTTGGGTGTTCGGCGACAATGTCGAGGACAGGCTCGGCCATGTGCGCTTCCTCGCCTTCTATCTCGCCTGCGGCGTGGCAGCGGCCATCGCGCAGGTGGCGATGACACCGGACTCCACCGCCCCGCTGATCGGCGCGTCGGGCGCGGTCTCCGGCGTGATGGCGGCCTATCTCCTCTATTATCCGGGCGCGCGCGTCTGGGTGCTCGTCTTCATGCGCCTGCCGCTCAGGGTGCCCGCCTCCTGGGCGCTCGGCGGCTGGATCGTCTTCCAGTTCGCAAGCGTCCTCCTCGCGCCGGGCGACGAAACGGTGGGCGTCGCCTGGTGGGCCCATATCGGCGGATTCTTCGTCGGGCTCGCGCTCGCCTTCGTGTTCGCGCCGCGCACGCCCCCGGCGGCGCAATGAGCCCCCTCGCCGCACCGCAAAAGGCGCATAAAGCGCCGCACGGGCGATTGACGAGGCTTGCCCGCCCGCATTAGCTTGCGCCCGGCTTGGTTTAGCCCTACCCCTTCCGAACGCTGTTCGGTCGTTTGGATATGACGCATAGAGCACAGTAGTGTCCGCCGGCCACCCCGGCCTCATGAGATAACCGATCTGCTGCGCCGCAAAATGGCCGACCAGGACGGCTTTCGCGGCAAGGCAGCTTGGGGGAGTGGAAAGCATGAAAATACTGGTGCCCGTGAAACGGGTGGTCGATTACAACGTGAAGATCCGCGTCAAGGCGGACGGGTCCGGCGTCGAACTCGCCAATGTGAAGATGTCGATGAACCCGTTCGACGAGATCGCGGTGGAAGAGGCCGTCCGCCTCAAGGAGGCCGGCAAGGCCGAAGAGGTCGTCGCCATCTCCGTCGGCCCCCAGCAGGCCCAGGAAACGATCCGCACCGCGCTCGCCATGGGCGCCGACCGCGGCATTCTGGTCAAGCACGACGAGACGGTCGAGCCGCTCGCCGTCGCCAAGATCCTGAAAGGCATCGTCGAGGAGGAGGCCCCGGGCCTCGTCATCCTCGGCAAGCAGGCCATCGACGACGACAGCAACCAGACGGGCCAGATGCTCGCCGCCTTGCTCGGCTGGCCGCAGGCGACCTTCGCCTCCGAGCTGGAGCTCGAGGACGGCCACGCCAAGGTGACCCGCGAGATCGACGGCGGCCTGCAGGTCATCCGTGTGAAGACGCCCTGCATCCTCACCACCGACCTGCGCCTCAACGAGCCGCGCTACGCCTCCCTGCCCAACATCATGAAGGCGAAGAAGAAGCCGATCGACGAGAAGACGCCGGCCGATTTCGGCGTCGACTGCGCGCCGCGGCTGAAGGTGCTCGACACCGCCGAGCCGCCGAAGCGCCAGGGAGGTGTCAAGGTCTCCTCCGTGACCGAACTCGTCGACAAGCTAAAGAACGAAGCGGGAGTGATCTGACCATGGCCGTTCTCTTGATTGCCGAACACGACAATTCGGAAGTGAAGGACGCGACCCACAAGGCGCTCGCCGCGGCGAAGGAGCTCGGCGGCGACATTCACGTGCTGGTCGCCGGCAAGGCGTGCGGCGCGGCGGCCGATCAGGCCGCGAAGCTCGACGGCGTCGCCAAGGTTCTGAAATGCGACGACGCCATGTTCGAGCGTCCGCTGGCGGAGCCCATGGCCGCGCTCATCGTCGGGCTTGCCGACGGCTACGACACGCTGATCGCGCCCGCGACGACCAACGGCAAGAACTACATGCCGCGCGTCGCCGCCCTGCTCGACGTGATGCAGATCTCCGACATCACCGCGGTCAAGTCGCCGACCAGCTTCGAGCGTCCGATCTATGCCGGCAACGCCATCCAGACGGTGGAGACGAGCGACGCCAAGAAGGTGATCACCGTGCGCACCGCCGCCTTCCAGCCGGTCGGCGAGGGCGGCTCGGCGTCGGTCGAGGACGTCGCCGCGCCGGAAAATCCGGGCCTGTCGGAGTATATCGAGGAGAACCTCACCAAGTCCGACCGGCCGGAGCTGACCTCCGCCCGGATCGTGATCTCCGGCGGCCGCGGCATGCAGTCCGGCGACAACTTCCATATGCTGGAAAAGGTCGCCGACAAGCTCGGCGCCGCCGTCGGCGCGAGCCGCGCGGCCGTCGATGCGGGCTTCGTGCCGAACGACTATCAGGTCGGCCAGACCGGCAAGGTCGTCTCCCCGGAGCTCTATGTCGCGGTCGGCATTTCCGGCGCGATCCAGCATCTCGCCGGCATGAAGGACTCCAAGGTCATTGTCGCCATCAACAAGGACGACGAGGCGCCGATCTTCCAGGTGGCCGATTACGGCCTCGTCGCCGACCTGTTCCAGGCGGTGCCGGAACTGGAAGAGGAGCTTTCGAAGGCCGGTTATTGACGCCGGCTCTTCGCAGGTGCACAAGGCGATGGTTGTAAGGGGCGGGGAGCCGCGCTAGGCTCCCCAATCCTCGCCCCTTCCGGGCAGGGTCAAGCAGGTCGGGTAACGACTTCATCAGCGCGCGAATGGTGGGAAAAATGGAAATCCGCAAGGTCGGTGTAATCGGCGCCGGGCAGATGGGCAACGGCATCGCCCATGTCTGTGCAGTGGCCGGCTTCGATGTCGGCCTCAACGACGTCTCCCGCGAGCGCATCGAATCCGCGCTGGCCACGATCAACGGCAATCTCGCCCGCCAGGCACGCGGCGGCAAGATCTCCGAGGAGGCCCGCAAGGCCGCGCTCGACCGCATTTCCATCGTGGACACCTATGAAGGTCTCGCCGACTGCGACCTGATCATCGAATCCGCCGTCGAGGAGGAGGAGATCAAGCGCAAGATCTTCTCCGAGCTCTGCCCGGTGCTCACCGAAAAGACGATGATCGCGACGAACACCTCGTCGATCTCGATCACCCGGCTCGCCGCCTCCACCGACCGGCCCGAGCGGTTCATGGGCATCCATTTCATGAACCCGGTTCCAGTCATGGAGCTGGTCGAGCTCATCCGCGGCATCGCCACCGGCGACGAGACCTTCACCAGCGCCCGCGATTTCGTCGCCAAGCTCGGCAAGACCGCGGCGGTGGCGGAGGACTTCCCGGCCTTCATCGTCAACCGCATCCTGCTGCCGATGATCAACGAGGCCGTCTACACGCTCTATGAGGGCGTCGGCACGGTGGAGGCCATCGACACCGCCATGCGGCTCGGCGCGCACCACCCGATGGGGCCGCTGGAGCTCGCCGACTTCATCGGCCTCGACACCTGCCTGTCCATCATGCAGGTGCTCTATGAGGGGCTCGCCGATTCCAAGTACCGCCCCTGCCCGCTTCTGGTGAAGTATGTCGAGGCCGGCTGGCTCGGCCGCAAGACCCAGCGCGGCTTCTACGACTATCGCGGCGAGACACCCGTTCCCACGCGCTAGATCGGCGGACCTTTCGGTCGGACTCGATTGAAGGGCCGAACGCCGTTCGGGCCCGGGGCGTGTCCCGGGCATTCGCGGTCGCGCATTCACCTCTCCGCGGCGAACTCCTCGAGAAGGCGCCCAAAATCCTCCGGCGGCGGGAAGCCCTCATAGCTGTGCCGGGCCGGGGTTTGCGCCCAGGGAAGCTTCTCTGCCGTCATGGTCTCGATGAAGGGCCGGCTCCATGCCGGATCGTCGAGCATGGTGGAGCGGACGTTGACCAGCCCGTCCAGGCCCGCGATCTCCGTGAACATCCACGTCTTGCAGTCGGGACAGAAATAGTGGTCGATCTGCGGGCTCATCGCACCGCCCCTCACCGGCTCGCCGCCGATGACGCGGAACGCCTGCGCCGGCACCATGGCGGACAGGGAGAAGGCGCTCGCACTCATGCGCTGGCAGCCGCGGCAATGGCAGGCCGACGTCATGACGGGCGGTGCGGAAATCTCCAGACCGATACGCCCGCAGCGGCAGGCGCCGGCGAGCGGCATGTGTGCGGCGGTCATGGATCGGACCCTCCGGACTTCGTTTCGGGGTTGCCCGGTCCCTGTCGGCCCGGACGGTGTGAAGCGTGCCGTGGTCCCGCAGTCCGCGGGCTGGGGCGGCGGACCCGGATCATTCCTATTCGGCCGTCTCGCCGTCTGCAATCGCCGCGGAGACGAGCGCCTTGGCCTCTTGCGAATCCCACACGGCCGGCCCCATGAGGCGGCCGAGCTCGTGGCCCTGCCGGTCGATCAGCAGCGTGGTCGGAAGGCCGGGAGCCATCAGCGCGTTGAGGATCTTCGTCGACGGGTCCTGATAGAGCGCGAGGTTCGTCGCGCCGACCTCCTCCAGGAAGGGCCCGGCGACCTTGCCGCCCTCGCGGTCGATGCTGACCGCGACGACCTCGAAATCCTCCCCGCCGAGCTCCTTCTGGAGCTTGGCGAGCGCCGGCATCTCCTCCCGGCACGGCGCGCACCATGTGGCCCACAGATTGAGCAGCACCACCTGGCCGCGCCAGTCCTTCAGCGTGCGCGGCCCGCCCTCGGCGTCCTTGAAGGAAATCTCCGGCACCGGCGCCGGTGTCTCCTTCACCACGAAGGCGCTGACCGGGCCGGTGGCGAGCGCCGGATCGAGGGGCGTGGCGTCGCCCGCGTCGGCCGCGGGACCATCCGCGCCATTGCGCTCGGGCGCGGACATCAGGTAAAGGGCAGCACCGACGGCGACGATGGCGACCGCCGCCAGGCTGAGCATGGCAATCCGGAATTTCCGGCGCGGATTTTCCTGTTCGGGCATTGTGCTCAATAATCCGTGTGCAGAGACCGAGAAGAGGATTTCACGTGACCAATCGGATGTGGGGAGGCCGGTTCGCCGGCACACCGAGCGAGATCATGGAGGAGATCAACGCCTCCATCGCCTTCGACCAGCGTTTCTTCGCCCAAGATATCGCCGGTTCCAAGGCGCACTGCGCGATGCTTGCCGAGACCGGCATCATCTCCGCCGAGGATGCCGCGGAGATTACAGGCGGACTGGACCGGATACAACGCGACATGGAGGCCGGCGCGTTCACGTTTTCGCGCGCGCTGGAGGACATCCACATGAATATCGAGGCGCGCCTGGCGGAGCTCATCGGCCCCGCCGCCGGCCGGCTCCACACCGCGCGCTCGCGCAACGACCAGGTGGCGACCGACTTCCGCCTCTATGTGCGCGACACCGTCGACCATCTCGACGGGCAGCTCGCCGGCCTCCAGCGCGCGCTGGCCGAGAAGGCCGCCGCCCATGCCGACACGATCATGCCGGGCTTCACCCATCTCCAGACGGCCCAGCCGGTCACCTTCGGCCATCACTGCCTCGCCTATGTGGAGATGGCCGCGCGCGACCGCGGCCGGTTCGCCGACGCCCGCAGGCGGATGAACGAATCGCCGCTCGGCGCGGCCGCCCTTGCGGGGACCTCCTTCCCCATCGACCGCGACATGACGGCGCGGACGCTCGGCTTCGACGCGCCCATGCGCAATTCGCTCGATGCCGTCTCCGCGCGCGACTTCGTGCTGGAGACGCTCGCCGCCGCGGCCATCGCCGCCACCCATCTCTCGCGCTTCGCAGAGGAGCTCGTGATCTGGTCGTCGGCGCAGTTCCGCTTCGTCAGGCTGTCCGACCGCTTCACCACCGGCTCCTCCATCATGCCGCAGAAGCGCAATCCGGACGCCGCGGAGCTGGTGCGCGCCAAGGCCGGCCGCGTCATCGGCGCGCTCGCCACCCTCATGGTCGTCATGAAGGGCCTCCCGCTCGCCTATTCGAAGGACATGCAGGAGGACAAGGAGCCCGCCTTCGACGCGCTCGACACGCTTTCGCTCGCCATCGCCGCCATCACCGGCATGGTGGAGGACATGGAGCCCGACCGCGAGGCCATGCGCGCCGCCGCCGCCCACGGCTTCTCCACCGCGACCGACCTCGCCGACTGGCTCGTGCGCGTCCTCGGCCTGCCGTTCCGCGAGGCCCATCACGTGACGGGTTCGCTGGTGTCCAGGGCCGAGCAGGCCGGCGTGGACCTCAAGGACCTGCCGCTCGCGGCCATGCAGGAGGTCGAGCCGCGCATCACCGACGATGTGTTCTCCGTGCTCTCCGTGGAGGCCTCGGTCGCCTCGCGCGGAAGCCTCGGCGGCACCGCGCCCGACAATGTCCGCCGCGAGGCGGAGCGCTGGCTCAAGACGCTCAAGGGCTAGGGCCGGTTGTCCTTGCACCGGGCGTCATTTTCGGAAGGCTGTCACGCGCCTTTTGACATTCACTGTCCGCCATTCCCGCGAAAGCGGGAAGCCATGGGCTCGTGAGGGCCGTGGATCCCTGCTTTCGCGGGGATGACGATGGAAAACAGGCTCGAAAGACGTGAAATCCGTCCCTGTATTGCTCCCCCTTGGACTGCATGGCCTCATTGGAGTACAAGGGCATCAGCGTCTTGCGGCAGATCGAGGAGGGCCCGTCCAGTGCGCCAGACCGGTATCATCGCGTTCCTGATCGCGCTCGGGCTCGCGGTCGCCTCCTGCGGCGTGCGCGGCGATCTCGACCCTCCGCCCGGTGCCGACCAGCAGAAACCGGACGAGCCCTTCATTCTCGATCCCGTCATCCAGTAGCCTTCGCACCGCCACTCACAGGGGCGCCACCGCCATGCATTTCTTCGCCTACCGGGATGGCGTGCTCCACGCCGAGGACACCGACCTGCGCGCCATCGCGGAGGCCGTGGGCACGCCCTTCTACTGCTATTCCACCGCGACCCTCGAACGGCATTACCGCGTCTTCGCGGAGCCCTTCGAGGGGTCGGACTATCTCGTCTGCTACTCGCCCAAGGCCAATTCCAACCAGGCCGTGATCAAGACGCTCGCCGACATGGGCGCGGGCGCCGATGTGGTCTCGGAGGGCGAGCTGCGCCGGGCGCGCGCGGCGGGCATTCCGGGCGAGCGCATCGTCTTCTCCGGCGTCGGCAAGACGCGCGAGGAGATGGCCTATGCGCTGTCGGAGAACATTCTCTGCTTCAATGTGGAATCGGAGCCCGAGCTCGCGCTGCTGAACGAGGTGGCGCTTGCCGCGGGCCGGACGGCTCCCGTCTCCATCCGCATCAATCCGGATGTCGACGCGCGCACCCACGCCAAGATCTCCACCGGCAAGGCGGAGGACAAGTTCGGCATCTCCTGGCTCCATGCCGAGGAGGTCTATCGCCGCGCCGCCGCCATGCCGGGCCTCAAGGTGAAGGGCGTCGACATGCATATCGGCAGCCAGATCACCGATCTCGAACCCTTCGAGCAGGCCTGCACGCTGATCGCCGACCTGGTGGGCCGCCTGCGCGCGGCGGGCCACGAGATCGAGCATGTCGATGTCGGCGGCGGCCTCGGCATCCCCTATCGCGACGGCGACCCCGAGCCGCCCCGGCCGGAGGTCTATGCGCAGCTCGTCCGCCGCTTCTTCGAGCCGCTCGGCTGCCGCATGATCATGGAGCCGGGCCGCCTCATCGCCGGCAATGCCGGCATTCTGGTGACCAGCGTGGTCTATGTGAAGCACGGCGACGCCCGCAGCTTCGTCATCGTCGATGCCGCGATGAACGACCTGATCCGCCCGACGCTCTACGAGGCCTATCACGAGATCCGGCCGGTGGCGGAGCCCGCACCGCACGGCGACACCATCGTCGCCGACGTGGTCGGCCCGGTCTGCGAGAGCGGCGACTACCTCGCCCGGCGCCGGCAGCTCGCCGAACCGAAGCCCGGCGACCTGCTCGCCGTCATGACCGCGGGGGCCTATGGCGCGGTGCTGTCGGGGACCTACAATACGCGCCGGCTGGTGCCGGAAGTCATGGTGCGCGGCGCGCAGCATTCCGTCGTGCGCCGGCGCCCGACCTACGAGGAGCTGATCGGGCTCGACAGCCTCGCGGCGTGGCAGGGCGACTGAGCCCCCTCGCGCAGATGTGAGCCCGGCCGGTTTCCGATGGGACTGCCGCGGGGCGGGGACTCTATGCTAGACTGCCCGTCGACATGAGCAAGACACCGGACCCGGACAGGATCCTCGCCGGTAAGATTGCGCGGGCCAAGCTCGTCCTGTTCTTCGAGGCTGTGTGGACGGCGCTGTTTCCGGCCCTTGCGATCCTAGGCGCATTGGCGCTCGCCATTCTGACGGGCGTGCTGGAGGCGTTGCCGACGGCCTTGCGCCTCGGTGTCCTCGCCCTCTTCCTCGTGGCGCTCGGCTGGTCGCTGCGCCCGCTCCTCCAGATCCGCTGGCCGGGCGAGGATGACGCCCTGCGCCGGCTGGAGACGCGCTCCGGCCTGCCGCACCGCCCGGCGACCTCCTATCGCGACACCCTGCCCGACGACGAGCAGGCACCGGCCACGAGCCAGGCGCTCTGGGCGGCGCACAAGGCGCGGCTGGTGCGTCTGCTCGGCGGGCTGAAGGCCGGCTGGCCGCGTTCCGCCCTTGCCGAGCGCGACCCCTACGCGCTGCGCTACGCGCTCGCGCTCGGCCTCATCGCGGTACTCGCGCTCACCTCCGGGGAATGGACGAGCCGGGTCGAGCAGGCCGTCCGCCTCGACGCTCCGGCGGCGGCACGCACCGTCTCGCTCGATGCCTGGATCACGCCGCCCGCCTATACCGGCAAGCCGCCGATCTTCCTTGCCGGCCCCTCCGCCACCGAGGACGCCTCCGCCCCGCGCGAGGAGATCATCGTGCCGGAAGGCAGCGAGCTCGTCATCCGGCTGAACGGCGCGAGCGAACCGACCGTGCGCTTCTCCGGCACGGGCCAGCAGGCCGAAACGGTCGTGCTCGACGAGCAGAAGGTGCCGCGCGCCGCCCGCGAGAGCGTCCACGAGCTGCGCGAGACGCTCACGCGCCCCGCCTATGTGGCGGTGTCCGACAATGGCGACCGGCTCGGCTCATGGGAGCTCGCCATCCTGCCCGACAGCCCGCCCAAGGCTGAGATCCGGGGGGATCCGGCGATCACGGCCTCGCGCGCCCTGCGCTTCGACTATCGCGCGCGCGACGATTACGGCGTGACCGGCCTTGAGGCCGCATTCGATCTCTCCGACAACCAGAATGGCGAGGAAGGCGTCGATTCGGCGGGCCTGTTCATGTTCGACCCGCCCGATTTCGAGATCACCCTGCCCCGCGCCAATACCCGCGAGGCGAACAGCAGCGCGTTCCGGGACCTCACCGCGCATCCCTGGGCGGGCTTCGCGGTCGACATGCGCCTGAGGGCGACGGACGCCGCCGGCCAGACGGGCACCAGCGAGCCCGTCACCTTCACCCTGCCCGAACGCGAATTCCGCGAGCCGCTGGCAAGGGCCCTCGTCGAGCAGCGCCGCAAACTCATCCTCGACGCCGACCAGCAGCCCGTCGTCGCCCGCGCGCTGGAGGCCCTGACGATCTATCCGGACGGCACGATCGAGCGCAGCGGCGTCTATCTCGGCATCCGCACGGTCTATCTGAACCTGCTGCGGGCGGAAAGCCGCGAGGACATCGCCTCCGTCATAGACCTGCTCTGGGAGATCGCGCTGTCGGTGGAGGACGGCAATCTCTCGCTCGCCGAGCGCGAATTGCGCGCCGTCCAGAAGGAACTGGAGAAGGCGCTCGCGGAGAACGCGCCGGCGGAGCGGATCGAGGAACTCATGGCGAAGCTTCGCCAGGCGCTCGACCGCTATCTGAAGGCCATGGTCGAACAGGCCATCCGCAACGCCCAGCGCGACGGCATGAACCCGGACGAGATGGCCGAGGCGGTCCGCCCGCAGGATCTGGGGCAGATGCTCGACACGCTGGAGAACCTCGCCCGGTCCGGCGCGCGCGACGCCGCCCAGGAACTCCTGTCCCAGCTCGACAACATCCTGCGCAATCTGCGCCCCAACCTCATGAGCCGCATGTCGCCCCAGCGGAACACACCCATGGCGCGCGCCCTCGACGAGCTCGGGCAGATGATGAACCGCCAGCAGGGCCTCATGGACGAGACCTTCCGCATGCCGGAGGAGGGAGACAGCCAGCGCGGGCAGTCCCGCAACGGCCAGAACGACCCCTCGCAGTCGCTGTCCGGCCAGCAGGGCGCGCTGGGCGAGATGCTGCGCGACTTCCTGAGCCAGCTTCAGCGGCAGGGTCTCGACGCGCCCTCCTCCCTCGGCCAGGCGGAGGAGGCGATGCGCGGCGCGACGGAAGCCCTGCGCGGCCGCCAGAAGGGCGAGGCGCTGGGCCAGCAGGGCGAGGCGCTCGACAAGATGCGCCAGGGCGCGCAGGCCATGGCCGAGCAGATGATGCAGCAGGGCGAGGGCAGCACCGGCAATTTCGGCCGCCATGGCGAGGGCAGCCGGGGCGACAATCTCGACCCGCTCGGCCGCCCCCGGCGCTGGCAGGGCGAGCAATATGGCGAGAACCGCGACGTGGTGCCGAACGAGATGGAGATCCAGCGCGCCCGGGAAATCCTCCGCTCGCTGCGCCAGAAGCTCAACGACCCCTTGCGCCCCGGCTTCGAGCGCGACTATTTCGAACGACTCCTGCGCAATATCTATTGAGGGCGCAAAGTCCGCCCTCCACCCCCCACTGCGGACCGGGACACGACCGCAAGGCCCGCTGTCAGGGAAAGCGCGTTCAGGGGTTCGAGGCGCCGAGTGCCGTGACGGCCGTTGCGCCGAGGATCGGGCCACCGCCGTCGGCCTGAAGGAGCGCAGCGCATTCCGTCGCCTTATCGTCCATCAGTTCCTCGGCGGGCAGCGTCACCGTAACCGGTTCGCCGCTCCACATGCCGGCGGGGACGAGGCGGCGCACCACATTGTAATAGGTGAGCTCGCGCCCGCCATTCTCGCCGCGCGCGATGTCCACCGCAGTGCGCGGCATGACCATCGCCACCCAGACGGTCGCCTCCGGCACGGGCCCGCCCCCGGGGGCGGCGCCCACATGGATCGTCAGCTCCTTGCCACGATGTTCCATGGAGATCGGCACGAAGCTGTCTGCCGGGCGAGCGAGCTCGGCCTCGATCTCCTGGCGCACCTCCATCTCGCGGCTGCCGACGAAATGCTCCCGGCCATTGATGACCATCTGCGGGGTATAGACCTGCCCGTCCCCCCGGCTCTGCGCGTAGTCGCGCTGGCGCTTGGTGAACAGCGGCGAGCCCAGCGTATCCTTCCAGCCGAGATAGTCCCAGTAATCCACATTGAAGGTTAGGGCGACCACGCCCTCGCGATCCGAGAGCCGGCCGAGCAGCGCGTCCGCCGGCGGGCAGGACGAGCAGCCCTGGCTGGTGAACAGCTCCACCACCGCCACGGGCCCGGTCTCCCGACCCGTTTCGGCAAAGGCCGGCATCGCCGCGGCGAGACCTGCCGCGGCAACTCCCGCCGCCATCGTCGCTAGGATCTGTCTTCTGGAAAAAGCCATCATGGCGGCGAGGGTAGAGTGCCCGGCGATCGCTGGCGAGTAACGATGGAGTGAAACGCCGGGTACCGGCCCCGAAAAGCACGGGGCCCCGGCTTTTGCCGAGGCCCCCGGAGTGCCGTATCCCGCGTCAGGCGGCGCGCGCCAGATTGCGCAGCACATAGTGCAGGATGCCGCCATTCCTGTAATAGTCGAGCTCGTCGAGCGTATCGATGCGGCAGATGAGCGGCACGCTCTCCACCCGCCCGTCGGCGAAGGTGATCTCCGCGGTGACGGTCGCGCGCGGCTCAAGCGCGTCGAGCCCCTTGATATTCACCGTCTCGTCGCCCTTGAGGCCGAGCTCCTGCCAGCCCTGCCCGTCCTGGAACTGGAGCGGCAGGACGCCCATGCCGACGAGGTTGGAGCGGTGGATGCGCTCGAAGGACTGCGCGATCACCGCGCGCACGCCCAGAAGCCGCGTGCCCTTGGCCGCCCAGTCGCGGCTCGAGCCCGTGCCGTACTCCTTGCCGGCGAAGACGACGAGCGGCACGCCCTCGTCCTGATAGCGCATGGCGGCGTCGTAGATCGCCATCTGCTCGCCCGACGGGTAGTGGATCGTGTAGCCGCCCTCGACGCCTTCCACCATCTGGTTCTTGATGCGGATATTGGCGAAGGTGCCGCGCATCATCACCTCGTGATTGCCGCGCCGCGAACCGTAGGAGTTGAAGTCGACCACGTCGACGCCATGCTCGACCAGATACTTGCCGGCCGGGCTGTCCTTCTTGATCGCGCCGGCGGGCGAGATGTGGTCGGTGGTGATGGAGTCGAGGAAGAGCCCCATCACGCGGGCATTCTCCACGTCGTTCACCGCCTTGGGCTCCTTCGCCATGTTCTCGAAGAAGGGCGGGTGCTGGACATAGGTGGAGGACGTGTCCCAGCTATAGGTGAGCCCGCCCGTGACCGCGATCGTCTGCCAGGTCTCGTCGCCCTTGAAGACATCGCCATAGCGCTCGCGGAACATCTGGTCGGTGACGGTGGAGCGCACGAGCTCGGCGATCTCCCGGGTCTCCGGCCAGATATCCTTCAGATAGACCGGGTTGCCGTTCTTGTCCTCGCCGAGCGGGTCATTGGCGAGGTCGACCTGCATGCTGCCGGCCAGCGCATAGGCCACGACCAGCGGCGGCGAGGCGAGGTAGTTCGCCTTCACATCCGGGTTGATCCGGCCCTCGAAGTTGCGGTTTCCGGAGAGCACCGAGCAGGCCACGATGTCGTTGTCGCGGATCGCCTCGGAGATATGCTCCGGCAGCGGGCCGGAATTGCCGATGCAGGTGGTGCAGCCATAGCCGACAAGGTCGAAGCCGAGCTTGTCGAGATCGTCCTGCAGGCCGGCGCGCTCCAGATAGTCGGTCACCACCTGGGAGCCCGGCGCGAGCGAGGTCTTCACCCACGGCTTGACCTCGAGGCCCTTCTCGATGGCGTTGCGCGCCAGAAGACCCGCCGCGATCAGCACGTTCGGGTTGGAGGTGTTGGTGCACGAGGTGATGGCCGCGATGACGATGTCGCCATGGCCGAGATCGTAGTTCTCGCCCTTGACGTCGTAGCGCGAGGCGATGTCGTCGGCGCGCTTGAACTCCGACTCCATCACGCGGGCGAAGTCCGTCGACGCGTCCGTCATGGCGACCCGGTCCTGCGGACGCTTCGGCCCGGCAAGGCTCGGCACGACGTCGCCGAGATCGAGCTCCAGCGCATCGGTGAAGGCCGGGTCCGGCGTGTCGGCGGTGCGGAACATTCCTTGCGCCTTGGCATAGGCCTCCACCAGCGCGATCACGTCATCGCCGCGCCCCGTCGCCTTCAGATAGTTCAGCGTGTCGTTGTCGACGGGGAAGAAGCCGCAGGTCGCGCCATATTCCGGCGCCATGTTGGAGATCGTCGCCTGATCCTCCAGCGACAGGTTACCCAGGCCCGGCCCGTAGAACTCCACGAACTTCCCGACCACGCCCTTCTGGCGCAGCATCTGGGTGACGGTGAGCACGAGGTCGGTCGCCGTCACGCCCTCGTTGAGCTTGCCGGTGAGCTTGAAGCCGATCACCTCCGGAATGACCATGGAAATCGGCTGGCCGAGCATGGCCGCCTCCGCCTCGATGCCGCCCACGCCCCAGCCAAGCACGGAGAGCCCGTTGATCATGGTGGTGTGGCTGTCGGTGCCGACAAGGGTGTCGGGGAACGCATAGGAGACCGTCTCCCCATTCTCCGACACGTCCTTGGTCCACACGGTGCGGCCGAGATATTCGAGGTTCACCTGGTGGCAGATGCCGGTGCCCGGCGGCACCACGCGGAAATTGTCGAAGGCATCCTGGCCCCATTTGAGGAAGGTGTAGCGCTCGCCATTGCGCTCGTACTCGCGCTCCACATTCTGCTTGAACGAGGTCGGTGTGCCGAAATAGTCCACCATCACCGAGTGGTCGATCACCAGATCGACCGGCGCCAGCGGGTTGATCTTCTCCGGATCGCCGCCGAGCGCCGACATGGCGTCGCGCATCGCGGCAAGGTCGACCACCGCCGGCACGCCGGTGAAATCCTGCATCAGCACGCGCGCCGGACGGAACGCGATCTCGTGGCTGGACCGGCGCTCCTTCGCCCAGTCGGCCATCGCCTGGATGTCGTCCTTCGTCACGGAGCGGCCATCCTCGTGGCGCAGGAGGTTCTCCAGCAGGACCTTCAGCGAGAACGGCAGCCCGGACACGCCGTCCAGCCCGTTCTTCTCCGCCTCCTTGAGGTCGAAATAGGCGTAGGTCTTGCCGTTGGCCTGAAGCTCGCGGCGGCAGTTGAAGCTGTCGAGGGAACGGGTCTCGGTGGTCATGTCTCGGTCGGTCCTCCGGGTTTCGGACGGATTCGCGGGGCAGGCGGTCTCGATCACCGGCGGGGCGGGCACCCCGGAGCGAATTGGCGTGAACGAAACGGCCGCACTCGGATCATCGGCGCCTTCTATAGTCGGAATTCGATCTTCTTTAAAGTGGTGGCGAACACGCTTCGTCTCAACCATGCGTCCGAAACGGTTCCGGACCGGTCTCCGCGATCCGCGTCATTCCCCTATAGAGGGAAATTGACAAATTGATACACTCATTGATTGAATCAACGAATGGCTGCACCGGGACACCGGCCCGATGGCGGAGGAGACCTGACGGGGGCATGACGAATCTGGCCGTCTATTCCGTTCTCGTCGGACCGACGGGCGTCGGGCCGGCGCCCGTTCCGCCCAGCAACAGCTACGACCTCGTTCTGTTCACCGACGATCCGGACATGACCGCGGAGCACTGGGACGTCCGGTTGATCGACACTCATGGACTAGACAGCGCGCGAGCCGCGAAACGGGCGAAAATCCTTGCCCACCGCTATCTTCCCGACCATGACTGGAGCCTCTTTCTCGACACCGGCATCGCGCTTGAGGCAGACCCCGTCGACATGCTCGAACGCTATGCCGGGTCGGGCCCGTCCTTCTTCTCCTTCCGCCATCGCGATCGGATGTGCCTCTACGAGGAGGCCGAAGCCGTCATCGAGCGGGGCGAGGAGGACGAACGGCGCGTGCGCGAGCAGGCCGACCATTATCGCCGCCTCGGCTTCCCGCGCCGATTCGGCCTGATCGCCGGCGCCCTGCTCCTGCGCCGGCACAATGACCGCGCGGTCATGGAGGTCGCGGAGGACTGGTACGAGCATCTCCTGCGCTATTCCGCGCGCGAGGAGCTGGCCTTCGCCTTCGCCGCATGGCGGCACGGCTTCGAGCCCGGTCGTTTCGACGGCGACATCGCCGACAATGCCTGTATCGCCCCCCTCCCCCGATCGGCGCGCGGACGGACGGGCGGCAGGTTCGATCCAGCCGCCTATCGCTGGCTGCACCGCAGCAAGGAGGATCGCACGGCAAGGCCGGAAAATAGTCACGGCACCGATCCGGACCTGTTCCCCGCGCCCGGCACGCAAGACTGGGCCCTGCGCAAGCGCGCCAACCGGTATCGGTGCGACAAGGGTACGCTCTACTACAGCGCCAACGGCTATGCCGACATCTACGAGCTCTTTCTGAGGGACCGGCGCATGGAGCCCCTGAGGCTCCTCGAAATGGGCCTCCTGCGCACCGATATCCAGGAACGCAATCCGGGCGGCCCCCACGCGTCGGTGCCGAGCCTTGCCATGTGGCGCGACTATTTGCCCAACGCCACGATCTACGGCTTCGACATCAGCGACTTCTCCGCCGCCCCGGCAATGCCCGGCGTCCACATCCTGCGCGGCAATTCCGGCCGGCTGGAAGATCTCGACAGGCTCATCGCGCAGTCCGGCGGACTGTTCGACGTCATCGTCGACGATGCGAGCCATGCCTCGCACCACCAGCAGATCGCGCTCGCCCGCCTGTTTCCAAGGCTCCGGCCGGGCGGGCTCTACTGCATCGAGAACCTGCACCACCAGCCGGCCGGGATCGAGCCCGGCAATGCGGTGAGGACGCTCGACCTCCTGCGCGCGCTCGCCTGCGGCAGGGGCCGGGAAACCCCGCATCTCGACCGCCATGCGCTCGCCGAGATCAAGGCGGCCATCGCCGACATCGCCTTCTACGACAGCCTCGACCGGAGCTTCGGCGAGATCCACCGCGACGCCCTCGCCATCCTCCGGCGCCGCTAGAGTGCTTTCAGGAAAGGTGGAGACCATTTTTCCGGTCCGAAAGCGCGGCGCTCCAGGTCCCTGTCCGGTCAGCCTGTGCCGGCCCGCATCCCCTAACGCTTTGCGAAGGCCCTCGGCATCCTGTAGAGGGATGGGAACAGCGGCGTTCGAGGGTCGGGCCGTCCGATGGAGCTACAGATACGCGATCTCACATGCGACCGCGGCGGGCGGCGGGTATTCGCCGGCCTCAGCCTTGCGGTCGCCGGCGGGGAAGGGCTGCTGCTGACGGGCCCGAACGGCTCCGGCAAGACGAGCCTTCTGCGCGTCATATGCGGGCTGGTGGAGCCCGTCTCCGGCACCGTCTCGCTCTCCGGCAAGCCGGACGATCTCTCCATCGGCCAGCTCAGCCATTATGTCGCCCATGCCGATGCGGTAAAGCCGGCCCTCACGGTGCGCGAGAACCTCGCCTTCTGGGCCCGGTTCCTCGGCGGCGGGGATGTGGACCGGGCGCTCGAGGCCTTCGATCTCGACGGGCTCGCCCCCTATGGCGCGGGGCTTCTCTCCTCCGGCCAGAAGCGCCGGCTGGCCCTTTCCCGCCTCGCGCTCGTCACCCGCCCGATCTGGCTGCTCGACGAGCCCTCCGTCGGCCTGGACACCGCTTCTCAGAAGAGGCTCGCGGGCCAGATGGAGGCCCATATGGCGCGCGGCGGAATCGTTCTCGCCGCCTCCCATACCGGGCTCGGCATCGACTTCGCCAAGAGTTTCGACATGGGCCGCGCCGGCGCGCGCGACGCGGCCGCATGAGCATGTTCGCCGCCATCGCCGCGCGCGACATCCGGCTCGTCCTGCGCCAGGGCGGCGGGGTCGGAACGGCCATCGGCTTCTTCCTGACCGTCGTCGTCCTGGTTCCGCTCGGCATCGGACCGGACCTCCAGCTCCTGTCGCGCATCGCTCCGGGCATGCTGTGGATCGCGCTCCTGCTCTCCGTCCTGCTATCCGCCGACCGTATCTTCCAGGCCGACTACGAGGACGGCTCGCTGGAGCTCATGAGCCTCGGGCTCCTGCCGCTCGAGCTCGTCGTGCTCGCCAAGGCCCTCGCCCACTGGGTCACGACGGTCCTGCCGCTGGCCATCGCCGCGCCGGTGCTCGGCCTGTTGCTGAACCTGCATCCGAGCCTCTTTCTCACCCTCGGCGCCGCCATGATCGCAGGCTCGGCGGCCCTCAGCCTGCTCGCCGCGGTCGGCGCCGCGGTGACGGTCGGCCTCAGGCGCGGCGGGCTCATCGTCTCCATCCTGATCCTGCCGCTCTATGTGCCCGTGCTCGTCTTCGGCCTGAGCGCGACGGCCGGCGCCACAGTGACGGCAGACATGTTCTCCGCCTCCATGCTGATCCTCGTCGCCCTGGCACTCGCCGCCCTCGTCCTGTGCCCCATCGCGGCCGCCGCCGCCCTGCGCGCGCATTTTCACTAGTGTGTCACCCGCCCGTCGCGCCGACATGGCCGAGGACGAAGCGGACGCGCTCCTCCACGGATGCCAGCGGCAACGCGACGAGCTCGTAGCCCTCAGTCGAATAGGCCTCGACCATCGCCTCGTGGGTGCGCACCGCCTCATCGAAATCCTGCTTGCGCTCCCGGTCCTGCGCGAAGATCGCCTCCCAGGGCGGAGCGATGAAGACGCGCCTGTTGTAGCGGTAAAGCGCAGCCGCCCGCCGGACATGCTCCGCCACGGCGAGGCCGGAGAGCCGCAGATAACCGATGACGTCGGGCACGCCCCGGTCGAAGAAGACCGGACCGTCCTGTCCGAACGCCATGGCATGGGACCGCAACTCCCAGCTCAGCATGAGCTCCGCGAAGGCGCCGCGGTCGGCCCAGGGCAATGCGGAGCCGCCAATAGCGCTCTGCGCCTGGATGATGGCCCGGCCGGCCTCCTCAGATCTTCGATAGCCGAGCCTCTCCAGCGCGGCGATCAGCGTCGTCTTGCCCGATCCGGGGCCTCCGGTCAGGACGAAGAAGCGGTCTGTGTCTGCGGTCATTGTCAGGAACGTCTCCTTGCTGTGAACAGTGCGGGGGGCGGAAAACTGCGGGAGGCGGGACGAAATGGAGAGCGGGCCACGAGGCCGCATTGCGTCCGTGCGCGCGACGGGATAGACCAGCGCCATGCAGCGCTATGCCAATCCAACGCGGTTCATGGCCCTCGCCCGCACACTCGTCCCGTGGTGCGCGGCGGCGACCGTCCTTCTGTTCGCCGTCGGGCTCTATGGCGGCCTCGTCACCTCGCCGCCCGACTACCAGCAGGGAGAGACGGTGCGGATCATGTATATCCACGTCCCGGCTGCCTGGCTGGCGATGCTCGTCTATACGGTCATCGCGGTCTCAAGCGCCGTGGCGCTGATCTGGCGCCACCCGCTGGCCGATGTCGCCGGGCGGACGGCAGCCCCCATAGGCGCCTGCTTCACCTTCCTCGCGCTCGTCACGGGCTCGTTGTGGGGCAAGCCCATGTGGGGCGCGTGGTGGGTGTGGGACGCGCGGCTGACCTCCGTCTTCGTGCTGTTCCTTCTCTATCTCGGCTATATCGGCATCTGGCAGGCGATCGAGCATCCGGGCCGGGCCGCGCGCGTCGCGGCGATCATGGCGCTCGTCGGCTTCGTGAACGTGCCGATCATAAAGTTCTCGGTGGACTGGTGGAACTCCCTTCACCAGCCCTCCAGCGTGCTGCGCATGGACGGGCCGACCATCGCCCCCTCCATGCTGTGGCCGCTCATCGTCATGGGGCTTGCCTATTTCGCCCTGTACCTCACATTGCACCTTGTCGCGATCCGCACCGAGATCGTGAACCGGCGCATCAGGGCGATGGAGATCGCCGCGGTGCAAGGGTAGAGGCAGGGAGAGAGGCATCGCGAGGGATGTCACTGGCTGGCGACCATATCGGATTCGTGATCGCGGCTTATGCGGTCACCGCCGTCGTGCTTGTCGGGCTCGCGGCCGCTGTCGTGCTCAACGACCGGGCCAAGGCGCGCAGGCTCGCGGCGCTGGAAGCACGCGGCGTGCGGCGGCGCAGGTCATCGTCCCCGGTCGGCAGCAAGCAGGAACACTGAGGGATGGCTGACAAGGTCGATACCCGGGACACTCCCGACGCACCGCGCCGCCGGCGCCCATGGCTGACACTTCTGCCCGTCGGCATCTTCGTGGCGCTCGCCGTCGTCTTCCTCCTGCGGCTGGAGGGCGGGGATCCGAGCAAGGTCCCCTCGCCGCTCATCGGCAAGCCCGTACCCGACTTCGCCCTGCCGGGCCTTGCTGGCCTCAAGAGCGAGGGTATTCCCGTGCCGGGCTTTTCCGCGGCCGACCTGAAGACCGGAAAGGTCACTCTGGTCAATATCTGGGCCTCCTGGTGCGTGCCCTGCCGCGACGAGCATCCCATCCTCATGCAGCTCGCCTCGCGCCAGGACATCCGCGTCTTCGGCATCAACTACAAGGACAAGCCGGAGAATGCGCGCCGCTTCATCGGCCTTCACGGTAACCCCTTCGAGGCCGTCGGCGTCGACGAAGACGGCCGCGCCTCCGTCGACTGGGGCGTCTACGGCGTGCCGGAGACCTTCGTGGTCAACGGCAAGGGCGTGATCACCTTCAAATGGATCGGACCGATGTCGCCGGAGATCGTGAAAGACAAGATCATCCCGGCGATCGAAGCGGCACAGGGCGGCGGCTGACGCCCGGAAGCGCCCCCGCCTAGCCCGGCATTCAGGCCTTGCGGCGGCGCTTGGCGGCGCTACCGTCGCGCGCCGTCTCCTCCGCGTCCATCTGGGCGCTGTGGGCATCGCTCAGGGCGCCGAGCGCCTCCAGGAAGGCCTTGCGCAGATCCGCCGGCATGGCCTGAAGCACCAGCCTGTCGACCTCGGCCGCGCCGGGCTGGGCGGCCTGCAGCGCGCGCCGCCCGGCCGCCGATAGCTTGATCGTGTAGGTCCGGCTGTCCTCGCGCGTACGCCGGCGCTGGACATAGCCCTGCTTGAGCAGCCGGCCCACCAGATCGGCAAGCGTCGACCGGTCGATCCCGGTCACCTTGACGAGACGTGTCTGACTTGCCCCCTCGTTCTGGGCGATGGCGAGCAGCACGGTGAACTGCCGATGGGTCAGCCCCCGGTAGCCGACCTCGTCGGCGAAGAGATTCGCCGCATATTGCGTCGCCCGCTTCAGCAGATGATAGGGCGATCCGTTCAAGTCCTCGATTTCAGTACGTGTTGCCATGGAATACGATCCCTAACGTGTCGCCGCAAGCGGCGACAACGTGCCCCCAGCACATCGCCGTCCCAGACCATTGGCGATGCACCTCGTCAGTATACCCCATAGGGAGGGTAATACGCATATGCGCGGTGGCAAGGGGCTATTGTCACAATTCTTTGCCAGCCATTATGCCGCCGCCGCGTGCATGGCCGTTCCCGCCGGATCAGCCCTCCGGAGAGCGTTCCTCCACGAGCGCATGGCGCTGGAGAAGGCCGATCTGCGTGAGCGCAAAGACGAAGGTCAGCGGCATGATGCCGAACACCTTGAAGTTCACCCACATATCGGTGGACACATTGCGCCAGACAACCTCGTTGAGCAGGGCCAGAACGAGGAAGAAGGCGCCCCAGCGCAGGGTCAGCTTGCGCCACCCCTCATCGGTCAGCGCGAAGGATTCGCCGAAGATCGGCTTGAGCAGCGACCTCTCGAAGGCGAGGCCGCCGATCAGGATGAGGCCGAACAGGACATTCACGATGGTCGGCTTCATCTTGATGAAGAGCTCGTCGTGCAGGATGAGCGTCAGCCCGCCGAAGCCCACGACGAACACACCCGTCACCAGCGGCATGACCGGTACGCGCCGGGCGACGAGCCACGAGACGCCGAGCGCCACCAGCGTGGCAACCATATAGGCGCCCGTCGCCTCGAAGATGCCCCAGCGTGCATTGGCCAGGAAGAAGACCGCCAGGGGTCCGACCTCGACGGCCATCTTGAAGAGCGGATTGAGGGGTGGTCTATCCGTTTCAGCCATGGGCCACCTCATTCGAGCCCGGCGATGGCGCGCGCAAAGGCGTCGGCCTCGAAGGGCTGGAGATCGTCGACCCCCTCGCCCACGCCGATGGCGTGGATCGGCAGGCCGAACCGGTCGGCGATCGCCACGAGGATCCCGCCGCGCGCCGTACCGTCGAGCTTGGTCATGACCAGCCCCGTCACACCGGCGGTCTGCCGGAAGATCTCCACCTGGTTCATGGCGTTCTGGCCGGTCGTGGCGTCGAGCACGAGGAGGACGGCATGGGGCGCCGTCTCGTCCTGCTTCTTGAGGACCCGCACGATCTTCTGGAGCTCGGCCATCAGGTCGGACTTGTTCTGCAGCCGCCCGGCCGTGTCGATGATCAGAACGTCGCGGCTCTCCTCGCGCGCCTGCTTCAGCGCGTCGAAGGCGAGCCCGGAGGCATCCGCCCCCGTCTCGCGCGAGACCACGGGAACGCCGGTGCGCTCGCCCCAGACCTTGAGCTGCTCGACCGCGGCGGCGCGGAAGGTGTCGCCGGCGGCCAGCATGACCGAACGGCCCTCGCGGGAGAACTGCGCGGCGAGCTTGCCGATGGTCGTGGTCTTGCCCGAGCCGTTGACACCCACGGTGAGGATCACGAAGGGCTTGTGCGCCTCGTCGACGGCGAGCGGCGTGGCAAGCGGAGACAGGACGGCGGAGACCTCCTCCGCGAGCACCGCCTTCACCTCCTCCGGCGAGACCTCCTTGTCGTAGCGCCCGGCGGCCACCTTCTCGGTGATCCGCATCGCGGTGTCGACGCCGAGATCGGCCTGGATGAGGATGTCCTCCAGATCCTGGAGCGTGTCGTCGTCGAGCTTGCGCTTGGTGAAGATGTCCGCGATGCCGCCGGTGAGCGAGCGCGACGATTTGGAAAGCCCGTCCTTGAGCTTCTGGAGCCAGCTCCGGCGCGGCTTGCCGCTCTCCTCCTCCGAGGCTGCGCCGTCCGGCCGCGGCGTGTCGGGAACAGGCTCGGGCACCCGTTCGGGGACTGCCTGCTCCCGGGCCGTTTCCGGAAGGGTCTCGACAGATTCCGCCGCAGCGGCCGCCTCCTCCGCAGGCACCTCGACAACCGGCTCGGCGCCATCGTGCTCCGCGGCAGCAGGCTCCACCGCCTCGGGTTCATGGGGTGCCGTCATCTCCGCTGCGGGTGCGGAAACCTCCGATGCATCCTCGGTCGGGGTCTCCTCCGGGCGCTCATCCTCGCGCTCCTCCTCGCGCCCGGGCACAGCCCGGTCGCGGCCGAACAGGCGCTTGAGGAACCCCGTCTCGCGCTTCGTCTCGCTCATGCCGCCAGCCGCCCCTCGAGATGGTCGGGGGTCGCTGCCGTGATCTCCGCCTCCACGATCGCGCCCGGATCGAGCGGCATCTCGAAGGAAACCGGGGCGTAGTGGGGCGTGCGGCCCATGGTACCCGTCTCCACGAGCACCGGATGGCGCGCGCCGACCTGTGCGCCGAGATAGGCCGACAGCCGCCGCTCGCCGGCCGCGCGCAGCCTGGCCGCCCGTTCCCTGATCACCGGCCCGGGAAGCTGCGGCATACGGGCCGCCGGCGTTCCGGGCCGTGCGGAGAACGGGAAGACATGGAGGAAGGTCAGCCCGCATTCGTCCACGATGGCGAGCGTGTTCTCGAACATCGCATCGGTCTCGGTGGGAAAGCCCGCAATGAGGTCCGCGCCGAACACCGCATCGGGCCTCAGGCGCCGCACCTCCTCGCAGAAGGCGATGGAATGGTCGCGCAGATGGCGCCGCTTCATGCGCTTCAGGATCATGTCGTCGCCGGCCTGGAGCGAGAGGTGGAAATGCGGCATCAGCCGCGCCTCCTCCGCGATGGCTGCCATGAGATCCCCATCGGCCTCGATGGAATCGATGGAGGAGAGCCTCAGGCGCTCAAGTTCCGGCACGAGCTTCAGGATGCGTCTCACCAGCGTGCCGAGCCGGGGCTTTCCAGGCAGGTCCGCGCCATAGGAGGTGATGTCGACGCCGGTCAGCACCACCTCGCGATAGCCGCCCGCCACCAGCCGTCGGATCTGGCCGACCACCTCGCCCGCCGGCACCGAGCGCGAATTGCCGCGACCGAAGGGAATGATGCAGAAGGTGCAGCGATGGTCGCAGCCAGTCTGCACCTGCACGAAGGCGCGCGTGCGCTCGGCGAAGCCGTCGATCATGTGGGAAGCGGTCTCGCGCACCGACATGATGTCGTTGACGCGCACCTTCTCCTCCGCCGAAACGCCGAAATCGGCGGGCTTCAGGCGATAGCTCTCCGCGTCGAGCTTCTCCTCGTTGCCGAGCACGAGATCGACCTCGGGCATCCGGGCGAAACTGTCCGCATCGACCTGCGCGGCGCAGCCCGTCACGATGATGCGGGCCTCGGGATTGTCGCGGCGCGCCCGGCGGATCGCCTGGCGGGCCTGGCGCTGGGCCTCCGCGGTCACCGCACAGGTGTTGAAGACGATGGCGCGTTCGAGCCCCGCCTCATCCATGCGCGCGCGCATGACTTCCGACTCATAGGTGTTGAGCCGGCAGCCGAAGGTCACGATGTCGCTGCGCGCGGTCATGGGGATATCGAGCTCAAGCGTCGGTTCCCGCCGGCTCGACCGTCGATGCCGGCAAGGTTCCCTCATAATCATATGAGAGCGGCCCTGTCATCAGGATATGGTCGTCGCTCTCGCGCCAGTCGAGCAAGAGATCGCCGCCGGGCAGCGTCACACGCACCCTACGGCCCGCAAGGCCGTTGCGCGCCGCCGCCACCGCGACGGCACAGGCCGCCGTGCCGCAGGCTCTCGTAAGCCCCGCGCCGCGCTCCCAGACGCTCAGCGCGATGTGGTCCCCGTCGGCCACATGGGCCAGCGAGATATTGGCGCGCTCGGGGAAGATCGGATGATGCTCCAGCACGGGGCCGAACCGGGCGAGGTCATATGCGGCGACGTCTCCGACCCAGAAGATGCAGTGCGGATTGCCGACATTGACCAGGCTCGCAGGCCCCAGTTCCGGCACCTCCGGCCCCGTGTCCAGCACGACCGCGCGCGTATCCTCGACAGGGCGGGCGAGCGGGATTTCGTCCCACCGGAAGCGCGGCGTGCCCATATCGACGGTCGCGAGCCCCTCGCCCGGCCGGGTGCAGCGCAAGAGGCCGGCATTCGTGCCGATCACGACCTCCGGCTTTCCGGTCTCCGCGATCAGCAGGTCGGCGACGCAGCGCGTCGCGTTGCCGCAGGCGTCGACCTCGCTGCCATCGTTGTTCCAGATGGCCATGAAGGCGTCCATATCGCCGCTCGTCGGCGGCGCGACGACGATCAGCTGGTCGCAACCGACGCCGGTCTCCCGGTCGGCAATCGCGCGCACGGCCGCGCTGTCGAGCGCGACGGGCTGCGCCCGTGCGTCCAGCACGACGAAGTCGTTGCCAAGCCCGTTCATCTTTCGGAACGGTATGGGACGGACCTTGTTCATGGTCCCGGTTATATGGGGATAAACCGCATAAAGGCCAGCCTCTTTGTGGTCCCGGCGGCGAAGCGGCGCAACCGCGGCCGACCGCATGCCACGGGCCGCGAACCTTGACGTGCGCACAATTTTAGGGATTTAGAAGAGTACAAACGATTAATCGACCGAACGCCAAGCGCGGCATCCGGCCCTGGTCCCGGATAATGCACCGGTCCGACTTCCAGCGGATGGACGCCTTCCGATGCAGCTCGACTTCGTTACGCTCTATGTGGTCATCCTGCTGAATTCGCTGACGCTCAGCATCATCTGGGCGGCGTTCTGCTACATCTACCGGGGGTTCACGGCGGCACGCTACTGGCTCGCCTCCACGGCAATGTCGACGGTCGGCGGCCTGGCCCTGTCTCTGGAAGGGCTCGGCGTCGGGCTTCCCACCACGACCCTCGGCAATTGCCTGGTCGTGTTCAGCTTCTGCCTGACATGGACGGGCGCGCGCGTGTTCTACAGCGAGCCGCCGCGCTGGCGCGCCATCGCGGCCATCATGGCGGCCAGCCTCGTGGCCATGCTCTTGGCGGGCGACGACCGCGCGCCCCAGAACATCGCCTATGCGGTGAGCCAGATGGTGCCCATCGCACTGACCATGGGCTTCCTGCTGCGCCGCGAGCACAAGACACTCGGCGTGCTCGTGGCGATATGCGCGACGGTGCTCGCCCTTCTCGGCCATGTCGCCGAGACCGGCATGAATGGCCTGCGCGTCACCGGCGATCTCTCCATGGAAGACTACTACACCTACGCCGCCTTCGCGCTGCTTGCCGTGGTCTTCGGCGGTGCGGTCTGGAACATCGGCTTCATCCTGATGGCGTTCGACCGGCTCTATGTCGAATTGAAGGGGCTGGCGGCGCAGGACGAGCTGACCGGCCTGCCCAACCGGCGCAGCCTCATGGAGACCGCGCGGCGCTACGAGACTCTCGGCGAGCATGTGAGGTTCGGCTTCTCCGTGCTGATGATCGACATCGACCGCTTCAAGGAAGTCAACGATTGCTACGGCCATGCCGCGGGCGACGCCTGCCTGAAACACTTCGCCAGGCTGACGGTCAGGTCGCTGCGCAAGGAGGACACGCTCGCCCGGCTCTCCGGCGACGAGTTCTGCGTCCTCCTGCCAGGCATCGATCTGCCGGAAGCCGGCGAGGTCGCGCAGAGGCTGGTCGACAGCGTCACCCGTACGCCCTGCGGCTGGAACGGCAATATCATCGACATGTCGGTCAGCATCGGCATCGCGGAATGGTGGCCGGAACCCGGCACCAGCATCACCGGCGTGCTGGAGAAGGCCGATGCGGCTCTCTACCGCACCAAGCGGCGCGGCGGAAACGGCTATTCGCTGCCGGGCACGGATGGCGATCCGGCCCGGCCGGCCGCGAAGCCGAAGATCAGCCTGGTCCAGTGACGGCCGGCGACGCATTCGCCCCCCATTTCCATTGACTTTGCGGCGTCCTTGCGCATAAAGTCCGCACGCTTTCTGCCCAAGACGCCTGTCGTCTTCGAGCCGCCGCCCTGCCCATGGACCAAGGAGACCGTCCGGGAGGCAGGGGGGTCAACACCCGCCAGCGAGGATTCGCCCGCGGGTGACGTTGGCGTTTGGCGGAGGGCACACCAGATGTGGTTCACCGGACCGTTCCCGACCCGCATCGCCCGAGAGGCCCTTGATGTTTGAGACACTGCAGGACCGCCTGAGCGGCATATTCGAGACGCTCACCAAGCGCGGCGCGTTGAGCGAAAGCGACGTCAACGCAGCCATGCGCGAGGTTCGCCGCGCGCTGATCGAAGCGGACGTGGCGCTGGAGGTCGTGCGCTCCTTCATCGACAAGGTGCGCGAGCGTGCCGTCGGCAAGGAGGTCATCCGCTCGGTCACGCCGGGCCAGATGGTCATCAAGATCGTCCATGACACGCTGGTGGAGACGCTCGGCGCGGAGCCCGAGCCCGTCGACCTCCAGGCCGTGCCGCCGGTCGCCATCATGATGGTCGGCCTGCAGGGCTCCGGCAAGACGACGACGACCGCCAAGCTCGCATTGCGCTTCACCCAGGAGGACAAGAAGAAGGTCCTCATGGCCTCGCTCGACACGCGCAGGCCCGCCGCGCAGGAACAGCTCAAGATTCTTGGCGAGCAGGCCGATGTCGACACGCTGCCCATCGTGCCGGGCGAGGATCCGGTCCGCATCACGCGGCGCGCGCTCGATGCCGCCCGCCTCGGCGGCTACGACGTCGTCATGCTCGACACCGCCGGGCGGCTCCATGTCGACGAGGAGCTGATGCGCGAGAGCGTCGAGGTCCGCGACATCGCGAAGCCGCACGAGACGCTGCTGGTCGCCGACGCGCTGACCGGCCAGGATGCGGTGAATGTCGCGCGCAGCTTCGACGAGCGCGTCGGCATCTCCGGAATCGTCCTGACTCGTGTCGACGGCGACGGGCGCGGCGGCGCGGCGCTCTCCATGCGCGCCGTTACCGGCAAGCCGATCAAGCTTCTGGGCACGGGCGAGAAGCTCGACGGGCTGGAGACCTTCCACCCCGACCGCGTGGCCAACCGCATTCTCGGCAAGGGCGACGTGGTGAGCCTCGTGGAGAAGGCCGCCGCCACGATCGACGCGGAAAAGGCCCAGGCCATCGCCGAGCGCATGAAGAAGGGGTCCTTCGATCTGGAGGACCTCGCCGAGCAGCTCAAGCAGATGGAGCGGATCGGCGGCATGTCCGGCGTGCTCGGAATGCTGCCCGGCATCGGCAAGATGAAGAAGCAGATCGACGCGGCGAACATGGACAATTCCGTGCTGACGCGCCAGCTCGCCATCATCAACTCGATGACGCGCAAGGAGCGGCGCCAGCCGAAGGTTCTGAACGCCTCGCGCAAGAAGCGCATCGCCGCGGGCTCCGGCACCGAGGTCCAGGACGTCAACAAGCTCCTGAAGATGCATCGCCAGATGGCGGACATGATGAAGAAGCTCGGCAAGAACAAGGGCATGCTCGGCGGCCTGTTCGGCGGCGGCAAGGGCATGCCCGACATGGCCGAGCTCGCCGCGGGCGCCGGCGGGGCCGGCGGAACCGGCGGCGCCATGCCCGAGCTCGGCCCCGACGGTCTGCCCAAGGGGCTCTCGCCGGACACGCTCCAGAAGGGGCTCGGCGGCCTGCCGGGCGCCGGCGGCAAGGGATTTCCCGGACTGGGCGGCGGCCCGCTTGGCGGCATGCCCAAATTCCCCGGAAAGAAAAAGTGACTATCGACATTGGCTAGGAGAAACGGAAAACAATGTCCCTGAAGATCAGACTGTCCCGCGGCGGCACGAAGAAGCGCCCGGTTTACCGCATTGTCGTGGCCGACAGCCGGTCGCCGCGCGACGGCCGCTACATCGAGAAGCTCGGCAACTACAATCCCATGCTGCCGAAGGATCACGCCGAGCGCGTGGTGTTCGACACCGACCGCGTGCAGCACTGGCTGGGCGTGGGCGCGACGCCGACCGACCGCGTGCACCGCTTCCTCGATGCCGCCGGCCTTCTGAAGCGCGAGGCGCGCAACAATCCGCAGAAGGCGCAGTATGGCAAGAAGCGCCAGGAGCGCGAGGAAGCCAAGCGCATCGCCGAGGAAGAGGCCAAGCAGGCCGCGGCGGAAGCCGCCGAGGCGCCGGCCGAAGAGGCCACGCAGTAAGCCTGCCGGCCCACGCCGCTCGGGACGAGGCGCACGATGGCGCACAAGGGCGATGCCTCCCGCATATGCCTCGGCGCCATCGCCGGCGCCCACGGCATTCGCGGCGAGGTGCGGATCAGGGCCTTCACGGACGACCCGGAGGCCATTGCGGCCTACGGTCCGCTGGAGAGTGCCGACGGCCGGCAGCGCTTCGAGATCGGGGCCCTGCGGGTCGCGAAGGGCGTGGTGATCGCGCGGCTCGAGGGCGTAAGCGACCGCAACGCGGCCGAGGCGCTCAAAGGCACCGAGCTCTATGTGGCGCGCGAACGCCTGCCGGAGCCGGATGAGGACGAGTTCTATCACGCCGACCTCGTCGGTCTCGTCGCCGAATACCGGGACGGAAGGGTGCTCGGCGAGATCGTCGCACTGGAGGATTTCGGCGCGGGCGACCTTGTCGAGATCCGGCTTGCCGATGCGCCGTCGCGCACCGTCTATGTCCCCTTCACGCGCGAGGCGGTGCCGGAGGTCGATATTGGCGGCGGCCGGATCGTGGTGGACCCGCCCGAAGGCCTGATCGAAGAGTGAGTGCGAAGGACATACGACGCCCCATGAGCGCGGAGACGACCAGCCCCTGGACGGCCAGCGTGCTGACGCTCTATCCGGAGATGTTTCCGGGGCCGCTCGGCCTGTCGCTCGCCGGCAGGGCGCTTGGCGAGGGCGTGTGGCGGCTTGAGGCGGTCGACATCCGCGACCATGCCCATGACCGGCATCGCTCCGTCGACGATGCCCCCGCCGGCGGCGGGCCGGGCATGGTGATGAAGGCGGATGTGGTCGCCGAGGCGCTCGACGCCGCACTCCGGCCAGACGACCCGCGTCCCAGGCTCCTGATGAGCCCGCGCGGGCGGCCCCTGACCCAGGCCCGCGTGCGTGCGCTTGCGGGCGGACCGGGCGTCGTCGTCGTCTGCGGCCGGTTCGAAGGCGTCGACGAGCGCGTGATCGAGGCGCGCGGCCTGGAGGAGGTTTCGGTCGGCGACGTCGTGCTGTCGGGCGGCGAGCCGGCGGCCATCGTGCTGATCGACGCCGCGGTGCGGCTTTTGCCCGGTGTCATGGGCAAGGCGGAATCGGGTATGAGCGAGAGCTTCGAGGACGATCTCCTCGAATATCCGCACTATACGAGGCCGCGCGAATGGGAAGGCCGCGCCATCCCGGAGGTGCTGCTCTCCGGCGACCATGGGCGCATCGCCCGCTGGCGACGGGCGGAGGCGGAACGGATCACGCGCGAGCGCCGGCCCGACCTGTGGGCGGCCTACGGCGCGCGCGCCGCGAACGACGAATAATGCCGGACTCGTCCGGAAGGGTTTGATTTTTGAGCCAACCGCGGGTAAAGAGCCCGCCAAGTCAAGAAAAAGGATCGGTCCGATGAACATCATCGAGCAGATTGAGCAAGAGCAGGCGGAAAAGATCACCGCCCAGCGCCCGGTGCCGGAATTCGGCCCCGGCGACACCGTCATCGTGAATGTCCGCGTGGTCGAGGGATCGCGCGAGCGCGTCCAGGCCTTCGAGGGCGTGTGCATCGCGCGGTCGGGCTCCGGCTTCAACGAGAGCTTCACGGTGCGCAAGATTTCCTATGGCGAGGGCGTGGAGCGCGTCTTCCCCGTCTACAGCCCGCTGATCGACTCCATCAAGGTGGTGCGCCGCGGCAAGGTCCGCCGCGCGAAGCTCTATTACCTGCGCGGTCGGCGCGGCAAGTCCGCCCGTATCGCCGAGCGCCAGGACACGCGCCGCACGGGCGAGAAGGCCGAGGCCGCCGCCGCGAAGTAAGAGCGCCCCTCCGGCGCTCTCGACCGTCCTTCGACGCATCGAACGGCACCGGCCCGCTTCCCTGCCCACCCCCGTTCCCGGGATCGCGATCCCGAGGCGGAGTGGCGCATATGGGGGAGCGGGCCGGTGCCGTTTCTTGCGTTCGCCCCTCCCGGACACTTGACCGCGCGGCCCCTCGTGCCCCATATCAGCGACACACTTTAAACAAGAACACCTGGAGACGCCGCGATGACCGCGCCGAGAACCCTCTACGACAAGATCTGGGACGACCATTTGGTGCATGAGGCCGAGGACGGCACGTGCCTCATTTACATCGACCGGCATCTTGTACACGAGGTGACGAGCCCGCAGGCCTTCGAGGGCCTCAGGCTCGCCGGGCGCACCGTGCGCGCCCCCGGGCGCACGCTCGCCGTCGTCGACCACAATGTGCCGACCACCGACCGCAGCCACGGTATCGACGATCCGGAATCGGCGCTTCAGGTGGACACGCTGGCCAAGAACGCGGCCGAGTTCGGCATCGACTATTTCAACGAGACCGACAAGCGCCAGGGCATCGTCCACATCATCGGGCCCGAGCAGGGCTTCACCCTGCCCGGCACGACCATCGTGTGCGGCGACAGCCACACCTCCACCCATGGCGCCTTCGGCGCGCTGGCTCACGGCATCGGCACATCGGAAGTCGAGCACGTGCTCGCCACCCAGACGCTGATCCAGTCCAAGGCGCGCAACATGCGCGTCGTGGTCGATGGCGAGCTGCCCGACGGCGTGACCGCGAAGGACATCATTCTCGCGATCATCGGCGAGATCGGCACCGCGGGCGGCACGGGCCATGTCATCGAGTTCGCCGGCGAGGCGATCCGCGCGCTCTCCATGGAGGGCCGCATGACGGTGTGCAACATGACGATCGAGGGCGGTGCGCGCGCCGGCCTGATCGCGCCGGACGAGAAGACCTACCGCTATATCCAGGACCGCCCCCGCACACCGAAGGGCAAGGACTGGGAGATGGCGCTCGAGTACTGGAACTCGCTGCACACCGACGAGGGCGCGGCCTTCGACAGCGAGCTCCGTCTGGATGCCGCGGCCCTGCCCCCCATCGTTACCTGGGGCACGAGCCCGGAAGACGTCGCCTCCGTCGCGGGCCGCGTGCCCGATCCGACCGCGGTGGAGGATGCCAACAAGCGCCACCACATCGAGCGCGCGCTCGACTATATGGGGCTCTCGGCCGGCACGCCGATTACCGACATCAATGTCGACCGTGTCTTCATCGGCTCGTGCACCAATGGCCGCATCGAGGACCTGCGCGCGGTTGCCAAGGTCGTCGAGGGCCGCAATGTGAACGAGAACGTCAACGCGATGATCGTTCCGGGCTCCGGGCTGGTGAAGGATCAGGCGGAGGCGGAGGGCCTCGACAAGGTGTTCCGCGCGGCGGGCTTCGACTGGCGCGAGCCGGGCTGCTCCATGTGCCTCGCCATGAACGCCGACAAGCTGGCGCCCAGGGAGCGCTGCGCCTCGACCTCGAACCGCAATTTCGAGGGCCGCCAGGGACGCGGCGGGCGCACCCATCTGGTCTCGCCGGCCATGGCCGCCGCGGCCGCCATCGCCGGGCACTTCGTCGATGTGCGCGACTGGCATTGAGGCCTGACTGAACGCAGCAGTGCCTTGAGTTTCGCCCCCTGACGGGCCACATGATTGGGCCGGGGCATGGATCGATGCCCCGGTTCTTTGCGTTCCACGGCAAGGCAGGACGACCCGCAATGCGCCAGCCCTTTCCGACGCTCGACGAGATCGAGGCCATGGCAGAGCAGGCCTATGAGGGCCTGCCGGAGGCGTTCCGCGCACTGTGCGGCGACATCGTGATCCGTGTGGCCGACGTCCCCGCCGACGATGCGCTCGACGCGCTCGGCCTTGCCTCGCCCTACGATCTTCTCGGCCTGTTCCAGGGCATCGGCATGGCCCATGCCGGCGCCACGCCCTGGACGGGACAGATGCCCAACATGATATGGCTCTACCGAAAGCCGATCCTCGCCTATTGGCAGGAAACCGGCGACCGGCTGGAGGACATCGTCTCCCATGTGCTCATCCATGAGATCGGCCATCATTTCGGCCTGTCGGACGAGGACATGGAACGTATCGAGGCCGAGGCCGGGCCATGACGCCCCGACGGTGCCCCGCACGGCACGGCAGGGTTGATTGACAGCCAGCGGGAGCCGCCTGCACAGTATGCCGGAGCAAACCGGAAACCCGGGGGTGTTGCGGATCACAAAGGCGATGTCGAGGATCGTTCTGGGTTTTCTTGCGGTACTGGTGGCGCTGTCCGCCATTCAGGACGCGCGGGCGCAATCGCGCGTTACCGGGGGCTCGGCACGGCTCGACGACATCGTGAACAATGCGACGATCAAGCCGCCGGGCACCTACAGGATGGCGGGCCGCACATTGCGCTGCGGCAATACGGACACCATCGTCAGCCCGCGCTTCTGGGACTATGGCGGGGCGATGCCCGGCCTCATTATCCTCAACCCCAACAAGCTCGCCCGCCTGCCCCGGCAGGTGCGCCTGTTCGTCTACTATCACGAATGCGGCCACCAATATGTGGATGACGACGAGACGGCCGCGGACTGTTACGCGGTCAGGCAGGGCCGGCGCGACGGATGGCTGACGCCGGCCGGCGTGAAGCAGATCTGTACGCGCCTGTTCCGCAATTCCTCCGGCGACCGCTTCCATGCGCCCGGCCCCGCCCGCTGCAGCATGCTGGAGCGCTGCTATGCCGATGCGGCCCCGAGGCGGGACGGAGAACCGCGCGTCGTGCAGCGCCGGATCCGCACCCCGCGCGTCGACGTGCGCTGACCGCCGCCCTGTCGAGACTGGACGAGACCCCATGCCAACCGCCCGGCACGAGCCGCCAGACAACCGCCACGACCGCGAGGCCCGCGCCGCGCGCCGCCATCTCGACCGGCTCGACGAGCAGGGCGAGAAGCTCATCGGCGGCGGCCGGATGGCCCATCCCGAGACCGACCCGGACGACCCCATGGAGATCTGGGGCAAGCGCATCGGCCGGGGCCTCGCCGTGCTCGCGCTGATCTATCTCACCTATCATCTGGTGACGACCTACGTCCTGTCGTGACATCGAACCGGTTTTCCGCGCCACCGCCCGCGCCGGGGACTTGACCGCGCGCGCCTGGCGGCGCATGTAACAGTCACGCGAAAAGACGAGGAGACGGTCACGATGGAGAAGTTCACGGTTCTGACCGGCGTTGCGGCGCCCTTGGACATGATCAATGTCGACACCGACCAGATCATCCCCAAGCAGTTCCTGAAGACCATCAAGCGCACCGGCCTCGGCAGCGCGCTCTTCTACGACTTCCGCTATGACGAGGACGGCAACGAGCGCACCGATTTCGTGCTCAGTAAGCCGGCCTACCAGAACGCGAAGATCCTGGTCGCGGGCGACAATTTCGGCTGCGGATCGAGCCGCGAGCATGCCCCCTGGGCCCTGCTCGATTTCGGCTTCCGCTGCGTCATCGCGCCGTCCTTCGCCGACATCTTCTACAACAACTGCTTCAAGAACGGCATCCTGCCGATCAAGCTGCCGCAGGAAGACGTCGACAAGCTGATGGACGACGCCTCGCGCGGCGCCAACGCCACCGTGACCGTCGATCTGGAGGCCCAGGAGATCCGCGGCCCCGATGGCGGCGTCATCCATTTCGACATCGACCCGCACCGCAAGCGCTGCCTGCTGGAAGGCCTCGACGATATCGGGCTGACCATGGAGAAGGCGGCCGCCATCGACACCTACGAGACCAAGGCCGAAGCCGCGCATCCCTGGCTCTAGACGGTCAGGCACGGCAGGCGGGCGGGGGCTTGCCAGATCGGCCCGTGGGCTTTAAGTCCCCGGGGAGCACATCCCGCCATCACTGACAATCCGGCACGACATCCATGACGTCATTCAAGCTTCTCCTCCTGCCCGGCGACGGCATCGGCCCCGAGGTCACCGCCGAGGCCCGGCGCATCGTCGACTGGTTCACCGCCCAGGGCATCGCCCGTTTCGAGACGGAAGAGGACCTCGTGGGCGGATCCGCCTATGACGCCCATGGCGAGGCGGTGTCGGATGCCACGATGGACACCGCCCAGGCGGCGGACGCCGTGCTCTTCGGCGCGGTCGGCGGGCCGAAATGGGACGGCGTGGCCTACGACAAGCGCCCGGAAGCGGGGCTTCTGCGCCTGCGCAAGGATCTGGGGCTGTTCGCCAATCTGCGACCCGCCATCTGCTATCCGGCGCTCGCCGACGCCTCCTCGCTCAAGCGCGACGTGGTGGAGGGGCTCGATATCCTGATCGTGCGCGAGCTGACCGGCGGCGTCTATTTCGGCGAGCCCAAGGAGATCACCGATCTCGGCAACAACCAGAAGCGGGCCGTCGACACGCAGGTCTACGACACCTACGAGATCGAGCGCATCGCCCGCGTCGCCTTCGAGCTCGCGCGCACCAGGCGCAATGCGGTCGCCTCCGCGGAGAAGCGCAATGTCATGAAGACCGGCGTGCTCTGGCACGAGGTGGTCACCCGCATACACGACGAGGCCTATGCGGACGTCGCGCTGGAGCATGTGCTCGCCGACAATTGCGCCATGCAGCTCGTGCGCCGGCCCAAGCAGTTCGACGTGATCGTCACCGACAACCTGTTCGGCGACGTCCTCTCCGACATCGCGGCCATGCTCACCGGATCCCTCGGCATGCTGCCGTCGGCCTCCCTCGGCGCGCCCGACGAGAAGACCGGGCGGCGCAAGGCGCTCTACGAGCCGGTCCATGGCTCTGCGCCCGACATCGCCGGCCAGGGCAAGGCCAACCCGATCGCGATGATCGCCTCCTTCGCCATGGCGCTGCGCTATTCCTTCGGGCTCGGCGAGTGGGCCGACCGTCTGGAAGGCGCCATCGCGACCGCGCTCGACCAGGGCCTTCGCACCGGCGACATCATGCAGGACGGCATGCGCGAGATCTCGACGTCCGAGATGGGTGCCGCGATCCTGAAGAACCTGCAGGACGCCGCCTGACAGAACGGTTGCCGCATCCTGTCTCCGGCAGGTACCATGCTCCCCGACGAGCGGGGGCTGGTCGAACAGGAATGAGGCTATGGCTCTGAGAACACTGACCACCGGCCTTGCGGCAACGGTCATGGCGCTGGGCGTCGCGGCAGGCTTCGACGCCGGCACGGCAGAAGCCCAGTCCGCCGCCTATTGCGACAGCTATGCCCGCGATTACGCGTCGCGCTATCAGCGCGGCACGGGCGTGCTGGGCGGCGCGGCCATCGGCGCGCTCGGCGGGGCGGCCATCGGCGGCATTGTCGACGGCGGCAAGGGCGCAGGCAGAGGCGCGGCCATCGGCGCGGTCGGCGGTGCCCTCGGCGGCGCGATCCGCGATTCGAGCGAGGCCAAGGCCGCCTATAACCGCGCCTACAGGGACTGCATGGCCCGAAGCGCAGCTCCGCGCGCGCCGGCGGCGCCTGCGGCAAGCAGCGGCGGGCCGGAACCGTGGACGCCGGAATGGTACCGCTATTGCGCCGACAAGTACCGGTCCTTCAATCCCGAAACCGGCAAGTATCTGGCCTATTCGGGACAATACCGCTTCTGCCAGTAACAGGCGCGTCTCAAGTGTCCGACACATCCGCCGCAGGGCGCCCCGGCCCTGCGGATGTTATCGTTTGCGCAAGTGTCCAGTTCGTTGCGGGATGAGGGGGCTCCATGATCGATCGCCGGCGGTTCGTCGCCATGCTCGCGCTCGTCCCGGCCTGCTCCGTGCCCGCAGGTCCCGGCCATGCCGCGGAGCCCGCCTATCTCTCCTATAGCCGCAAGCTGCTGTCGAGCCTGCCGGCCGGCGCCCGCTTCCGCCCCGATCTTGAGGACTATCTGGACGGTCTCGCCTCCGCCGCCCGGCGCCAGAACGGGCGCGACGGGCTGACCGCGAGCCCGCTCCTGCGCGACGGTGCGCGTACCCAGGCGGTGGAAATGCTGAAGGGGGACTTCGTCGGGCACCATTCGCAGGCCGGCTACCGCTTCAGCCAGCGCTTCCTCGCCTTCGCCGGCGACGGACACGGGGCCTATGGCGAGAATGTCGCGCGCGACAGGGGCGCAGGCCCCGTCGACAAGGCCAAGGCACGGCGGCTGTTCCAGCAATGGCTCGACAGCGGCGGCCACCGCCGCAACCTCATGACGCGCTATTACCGCTTCGTCAGCACCGGCGCCCTCCAATATGGCCACCATCTCTATGCTGCCCAGATTTTCTGGGAGAAATAGCCCTCCCGCGACAGGCTGACACGGCGCCTATGGCCTTTGCCGGCGCTTCGCACTATCTTGGATAGCATTCTTCGACAGGATTTCCCTGTCCCCAACTCCCGAATCGGGGGCCCTCACCGCCATGTTGAAACCTGTTTCGCGCGCGGATGCGCGCTCGCTCATATCGATGCCGGAGTTCGTCACCATCATCGCCCTGCTGATGGCCCTCACGGCATTGTCCATCGATATCATGCTGCCGGCCCTGCCCGCGATCGGCGCGGAATTCTCCCTCACCGACGACAATGCGGCCCAGGCCGTCGTGACCGCCTATATGCTCGGTTTCGCGCTCGGCCAGATCGTCTACGGCCCGCTGTCGGACAGTTGGGGCCGCAAACCGCTGCTGATGGCGGGCCTCGTCCTCTACGGCATCGCCTCCTTCGCGCTGGTCTTCTCCGACAGCTTCGCGTTTCTCCTGGCTGCGCGCTTCGTCCAGGGCTTCGGCAGCGCCGCGCCGCGCGTGATCGCCATCGCCGCCGTGCGCGACCTGTTCGGCGGGCGCGAGATGGCGCGCGTCATGTCCTTCGTCATGATGGTGTTCATCATCGTGCCCGTGCTCGCGCCCACCGTCGGCGGTGCCATCCTGCTCGCCGGCACCTGGCACTGGATCTTCTGGTTCATGTTCCTGGTCGCGGTCATCGCCATCGCATGGTCCGCGCTCAGGCTGCCGGAGACCCATCCCGCCGAGAAGCAGGAGCCCCTTTCGATGACATGGCTCGCGCGGGCGGCGAAGACCACGATCACCACCCGCCAGACGGTCGGCTACACGCTCGCCATCGCGCTGATCTTCGGCTGCCTGCTCGGCTACATCAACTCCGCCCAGCAGATCTTCGCCGACATCTACGGCGTGCACGACTCCTTCCCCGTCTTCTTCGGGGCCATCGCCGCCGTGCTGGCGGTCGCCTCCTTCCTCAACAGCCGCCTGGTGGAGAGCATGGGCATGCGCCGGCTGTCGCACACCGCCCTCGTCTTCTTCGCCGCGACCGGCATCGTGCACACGCTGCTGGCGCTGTTCTGGCCCCCGTCCGTCTATGTCTTCAGCGCCATCCTGGCGATCAACCTGCTCGCCTTCGGCTTCATCATGCCGAACTTCAACGCCATGGCGATGGAGCCGCTCGGCCGCATCGGCGGCATGGCGTCCTCCTTCGTGGGCTGCATCCAGACGACGGGCGGCGCCGTGCTTGGCTACATGGTCGGCCAGGCCTATAACGGCACCATCATGCCCCTGACGCTCGGCTATGCCGTGTTCGGCAGCATCGCCCTCTTCGTCGTCCTCGTCACCGAGCGCGGCCGCCTGATGCAGCCCGTCAACGAGGTGAGCCCGGGCTAGAGTGTCGCGTCCGGGTTGAGCGTGCTGTCCCGCCTCGGGCGCGATCGGCTCCGGGGCGCTCGGTCCGCGGCGGCGAAACGGGCCATCCGGAACGTCAATCGCGGCCTATCGCCGGCAGTCCCGGAGAGGTGGAGCGGGGGACAGGGCAGGCGCCCTCATCCCTCGCACAGATCCTCCGCCGTCATGTCGGGCATCATGTCCTCGGTGAACCCGAAGGGTTCCACGAGCGCCAGGTGGTCGGGCGACCCGATGAAATCGGCGAGAACCCCGTTGAAGGCGTCCGCGAGGTCGCGATCCTCCTTGCGGAAGGCGAAGCCGCCATACCCCTTGACCTGCTCGCCATCGAGAACGGGATAGAATTGCGGCGTCGCCTCCAGACCGTCCTCGCCGTCGACCAGATCCTTGGCGGTGAGCGCGGTCAGGGCGACCGCGTCGATCTCGCCGGCCTTCAGGGCGTCCATGGCGAGATCGAAATCCCTGTAGAGCGGCGCCCGGTCGGCGGGAATGCCGGTCACCAGCGCGTAATTGTATTCCACCGTCCCCGCGATCAGCCCGACGCGGGCCTCCTCATTGTCCGACACGGTGGCGAAATCGGTGAGCCCCCTCGGGTTTCCGGCCTTCACCGCAAAGGCCTCGCCCACGACATAGGTCGGGTTGGAGAAGGCGACCTCGCCGCAGCGCGCCGGCGTGATGAACATGCCGGCCGCGGCGATATCGATGCTGCCGTCGCGGAGGCCCGGAATGAGCGCGCCGAACTCCACCGTAACGAAGGAGAGTTCCGCATCGGGCGCGAGCCGGGCGAGCACGGCGCGGGCGATCTCGGGCGCCTCGCCCGTGATCTCGCCATCCGGCCCGCGATAGCCATAGGGCGCCTCGCCGGCGACCGCGATGGTGACCTTTCCGCCCTCACGCGCGCGCTCCAGCACGCCTTGCGCTGAGGCCAGCCCGGTCATGGCCAGCACCGAGACGAGCCCCGCGGCAAGCCATCCCGCAGGGCGGCGGAGGAAATCCACATTCACACGCATCGCACCGTTCCTGGACGTTATGCGCCGGCCTGCCCTCCCCTTGTCCCCCGTGTCTTAACGCACGGTGATACAGGTGCATGGCGCTATGGAGTTGACCTTGTGGGACACGCTGCCGAGCAGCAGTGCGCCGATATCGCCGAGCCCGCGGCTCCCCATCACGATGGCGTCGGCCTTGTGCTGCTGGGCGATCTCCACGATGGTGCGGGCGGGATGCCCGCGTTTGACCTCGGAGGTCACACTGTCGATCCCGGCGGCCTTCGCGCGCTTCACCGCCTCATCCGTGAACTCGCGGGCGAGCCGCTTGAGCGTGGCGTCCGGCGGCTCGATCTCCTCGCGCCCCTTCACCAGCGAATGGGTGCTCTCCAGCATGGAGTGGTGCCGGTAGACGCTCGTCATGATCAGGGACGACCCGTAGTGCTTGGCAAGGTCCACGGCGGTGTCCACGGCCTTGTAGGAGTGGTCGGACCCGTCGACGGCGACGACAATCGTCTGGAACATGGCGGCTCCCCCATCAGCGGAAGGCGAGGTCGCGCAGGAACAGCGCGATCTGCGGGAACACGATCAGCAGAACGGACGCCGTCAGCAGCATGATGATGAAGGGCGGCGTGCCTCTGATGACGTCCATATAGGGCCGTCTGAAGATCGCGATGGCGGTGAAGATGTCGCAGCCGAATGGCGGTGTCGCCGACCCGATGGCCACCTGGAGCGTGATGATCGTGCCGACGAGGACGGGATCGAGGCCCGTGGCCTGCACGATGGGTGCGAAGATCGGGACCAGGATCAGGATCACCACGATCGGATCGACGAACATGCAGCCGATGAAGAAGGCGATCGAGATCGCGATCAGCACCATGGTCGGCCCGGCCTCGGCCAGCCCGAGCGCGCCGAGGATGGCCTGCGGGATCTGGGCGAAGGAGATCGTCCAGGAAAACGCCGCGCCGGCCCCCACGAGGATGAACACCACCGCCGTGATGAGCCCCGTCGACAGCGCGATGGCCGGGATGTCGGAGACCTTGAGCGAGCGGAAGATGAACACTTCGAGGACGAAGGCGTAAAGCACCGAGACGGAGGCCGCCTCCGTGGGGCTGAAGATGCCGCCATAGATGCCGCCGATGATGATCACCGGGAAGCCGAGCGGCCAGATGGCACGCCGCATGGCGGTCAACCGTTCGCCCCAGGTCGCCTTGGGATCGGTCGGGATGTCGTGGATCGTCGCGTAGACGATGGAATAGGTGGCGAACATCATGAGGATGAGCACGCCCGGCCCGATGCCGGCGATGAACAGCTCGGCGATGGAGGTGCCCGAGACCACGCCATAGATGATCATGCCGATGCTCGGCGGGATCAGGAAGGCGATGTCGGAGGCGTTGATGGCGAGCGCCATCACGAAGCTGTCCTTGTAGCCCGCCTTCAGCATCTTCGGGCGCAAGGGCCCGCCAATGGCGACGACCGTGGCCTGGGTGGAGCCGGAGACCGCGCCGAACAGCGTGCAGGCCGCCGCCGTGGTCACCGCGAGCCCGCCGCGCACATGGCCCACGAAGCGCATCACCAGATCGAGCAGCCGGTCGGCGGAATGGCCCTTGGTGATGATGTCGGCGGCGAGGATGAACATCGGCACCGCGATGAGCGCGGACGGTTTCACCCCGCCGATCATCTGCTGGATGATGATCTCCGGCTTCATCATGCCGCCGAAGAAGGCGAAGAAGCCCAGAAGCGCTGCCCCGATCAGGGGGATGAGCATGGGAAAGCCCAGCAGCAGCAGCACGATCATGAGCGACAGCATGGCCGTTGTCATCGATCGGCCCTCCCCTTGCCCTTGGTTTCCCCGTCCGCGCTGTCGGGCATCTCTCCCGGCGCGACGGCGGCCGCCTTGGCCAGGTCGTCGGGCTCCACGCCGGCGACTTCCGCCTCGTCATAGGCGTCGACCTGCTCGTAGGAGATGTAGACGTCGCGGCTTCCCAGGTTCTTCGTCACCGTCAGCACATACTGGATGCCGGTGATCACGAAGCCGACGGGCACCCAGACATAGGTCAGATAGAGCGGCAGGCGCAGGGCCGGCGTGACCTTGCCGAGATTGGCCACGCGCGAGACATAGAGGAAGGAGTAGTAGGCCAGCACGAACATGACGGCCGCCGTGACGCCCGCGATCAGGATCATCAGCGCCTTGCGGTTGCGGTCGCTGAGCTGGTCGTAGACCGCCGACATGCGGATATGCCGGCCCTTGCGCGCGGCATAGCCGAGCCCCACGAAGGTCACCAGCACGATCAGGAACTGGTTCAGCTCCTCGGAGAAGTAGATGCTCTGGGCGAAGACGAACCGCCCGACCACATTGCCGATAGAGTTGACCGCCATCAGGATGACGCCGGCGGCGAGCACGAAGGCCTCGAACCGGGCGATTGCTCTGTCGATCAAGGAAAGGACGCGCATTATCCCCTCAATCCCCTCCCGGCGCTTGCAGCCCGGCGGGCTTCCAGACCGTGGCCGCCTTGTCCGGCATGCCGTGGACCCTCCCGCCCGATCCGTCTGTTCTCCGCCCCGACGGTCCAGCCGGCGATATCCGCCGCGCCCGTCCCCCGGGACCACATCATTCGACCCTCATTGAGACGGTTCCCCCATTCTTGAATCATGTCAAGTTATAGATTGTCATGATATTTTCGTCCCCTGTTTTCCGCCGGAACACGCTTTCGGAGTTCAGAGTATCCGGAACACACGATCCAGGGTGGTCTTTCGGCCGGAAACCGCATGGAGAGACAACCGGAACGGGACTTCATGGACCACGCCGGCAAAATTGTGATGAAACAATGATTGTCTTGATATGAGGACAATTGCTCGCTTAGGCTATTTCGATCTTGGGGTGAAAGGGGACATGGCCGTGCAGACACCACCGCGTGCCGACCGCGATCGCCCCTGATACAATCACCACAATTCATGACCCCTTGAGGCGGCAAATCAGGAAGGCACAAGGACCATGACACGTTTTCCAACGAGCAAATTCGCAACGGTCGTCGCTGCCGCAGTCGGCGCGGTAATGATGAGCCAGGCCGCGGTCGCGGAGGAATGGAAGTTCGCGATCGAGGAGATCACGGGCAGCGTCCAGGACCGCTATGCCCAGGAGTTCAAGCGCCTTGTCGAGGAGAAGACCGACGGCGAGGTGACGGTCACCGTCTATCCATACGGCACGCTCGGCACATCGGCCGACCTGACCGAGCTCGTCACCCAGGGTGCGCTCCAGTTCGCCAACGCCTCGCCGGGCCACCTCGGCACGCTGGTGCAGGAGATCCAGGTGTTCTCCGTGCCCTATCTGCTCTCCGACAACAACGAGGCCAACAAGAAGGTCCTCAGCGAGAGCGAGGTCATCTACGACACGCTCGGCTCCGACTTCGAGGACAAGGGCCTGAAGCTCCTCACCATGTATCCCGAAGGCGAGATGGTCTGGACGACCAACAGGGAAGTCCGCAAGCCGGAGGACTTCGACAACTTCAAGATGCGCACCATGGTCTCGCCCATGCTGATCGAGGCCTACAAGGCCTTCGGCGCGAGCCCGACACCCATGCCCTATGGCGAGGTCTATGGCGGGCTGCAGCTCAAGCAGATCGACGGCCAGGTGAACCCGATCTTCGCCATCGAGGAGATGAAGTTCTACGAGGTCACCGACTACATGATCTGGGCCGGCCAGCAGCAGTTCACGACCACGGTCGTCACCGGCGCGGACTTCTATAACGGCCTGTCGGACGACCGCCGCAAGATGCTGGACGAGACCGTCGCGGAGCTCAGCGACTACATCTTCAAGGTCCAGGACGAGTACAACAAGGAACGGCTGGAGAAGATCAAGAAGGCCAAGCCGGACATGAAGATGATCGAGCTCACCGACGAGGAGAAGGCCGTCTTCGAGAAGGCCGCCATGCAGGCGCGCGAGAAGTTCATCGAGATGACCGGCGACAGCGGCAAGAAGATCCTCAACGACCTCGAGGCCGAGATCAAGGCGGCCGAGAAGGAGGCCGGGGGGAACTGACCCCACGCGCCATCAGGCGAGGTATCGCACACAAGGGTCGGGCACGGACGGTGCCCGGCCCTTTTTCGTGCAGGACCGCCGCGTCCGCAGGCCAGCGGTTCCGACACCCCTACCACACCGGCTCCGGCGCGCTTTCCACACAGGCCGCGGCATTATAAACATACCATCCGGACTGCATGTAAATATGCGGATTGCACATCAAATCGGCACATAATGCCCAATTAAACACCTATCGTCGGGATTGACTCTGAAAACAAAAACATTCTAACTGGAATGCAAATGGAGACGCATGTGGCCAGAACCCAACCGCGACGGACACAGGAAGAGCGCAGTGCCGAAACCAGACGCCTCCTGCTCGAGGCCACGCTCGATTCGCTGATCGAGATCGGCTACGCCAACAGCTCCACCCAGCGCATCGTCGAGCGCGCCGGCGTCACCCGCGGCGCCCAGATCCACCACTATCCCAGCAAGCAGGCCCTCGTGGTCGCCGCCACGGAGCATCTGTTCCAGGGCTTCGTCGACGAGGTCGCGCCGCTCGCCGCCGCCATGCGCGAGAACGAGCTGACCCTCGACGGCTTCGTGGAGCGGATGTGGGAGAAGTTCTTCGCCGGGCGCTTCTTCTACGCCTCGCTGGAGCTGATCGTGGCCGCACGCAGCGACCCGGCGCTCAAGGATCAGCTCATCCCGCTGATCCGCCGCCTCCATCGCGGGCTCGACGACATCTGGTACCGCTATTTCCGCGGCACCGACATCTCGCCCGCGCGCGTCGACACGCTGCTCAACATGACCCTTTGCCTGTTCCGCGGCATGGCTGTCCAGGCGGTCTTGCGCGAGGACCCGGCCTATTACCGCGAGCTGCTCGACGCCTGGAAGGAGATCCTGTCGCGCATGGTCACCGAACAGCGCGCGGCCGGCACCGTGACCACGCAGTAGCGCGTGCCACGACGACCGGGGGCACCGCACCGGCGTCCGCACGGGACCTCGACGGCCCCGTGCGACGTCCTCGAATTTCTGGTTTGGGAGGGTTGAGAATGACAGTGAAGTCCCTGCTCATCGCCGCGGCGGCGAGCCTTGCACTCGCCGTGCCGTCCGCATTGGCCGACGACACGACGGGCCTGACGGAGGATACCATCAAGGTCGGCGTGCCCGGGCCGTTCACCGGCGACGCGTCCAGCTATTCCAAGGCGGAGATCGGCCTCGACGCCTTCTACAGGCACATCAATGACGAGGGCGGCATCCATGGCCGCAAGATCGAGGTGATCAAGGCCGACACCGCCTGCAACGAGGCGCGCGGCATCGCGGCGGCGAAGAAGCTCATCCATCAGGACGAGGTCTTCATGATCCACGGCAATTCCTGCTCCGGCGTCGCGCTCGCCATGAAGCCGACCATCGAGGAGGCGGGTGTGCCCTGGATGATCGCCCATGCCGTCGCCGACAAGCTCTCCACGCCGGTCGTGAAGACCATCTTCCATGGTGTGCCGACCAGCCGCGACGCGGGCACCTTCATGGCCAAATACGCCATGAGCCGCCCGGACACGAAGCGGATCGCCATCGTCGCCCACTCCAACGAATGGGCGCAGAGCTACCGCCGGCCGCTGGTGGAGTCCCTCGACGAGGATCACGGCATCGAGCCCGTGCTCGACATGACCATGGAACGCGGCTCGACCGACGCCACCCCGCAGATCCTCAAGATCCGCCAGGCCGATGTCGACTTCGTCATGGCCATCCTCTACGAGGCGGAAACCGCCATCTTCCTGCGCGACGCCCAGAAATACGGGCTCGACGTCACCATTCTCGGCGGCTACGGCACGGATCTGGAGAACACGCTCAAGCGCGTCGGCGACAAGGACACGGTCAAGAACTACCAGGTGCTCCACATGTTCCAGAACGTGCTCGGCCAGGGCGATCTGAAGACATGGGGCGATGTCATCCACAAATACTATCCCGACGAGAAGCTGACCGCCTTCAGCTTCGCCGGCATCGGCAGCGCGATCGCGATGGCCAAGGCGCTGGAGGCGGCCGGCCCCGACCTCACCCGGGAGAAGCTCGTCGCCGAGCTCGACAAGATCCGCGATCTCGACACGGGCGTCCTCGCCTCCGACGTGACCTTCACGCCCGAGGACCACGCCGGCGCCAAGGATTCCGGCGTCGCCGCCTTCGATGAGAATGGCGATATCGTGATCTACCGCAGTTGGGGCCAGCCGTTCTGACGGCGTGATCCAGCGTATCGACACCATTCCGCCCTTCTCTTTCGGGCGTCTCGAATGCCCCCGGTCGACGCCGGAATTGGGGGCGGAATGGTGACCGTCGGCAAATGGAAGCCTACTCCGGAACCGGAAGGTTGAACCGAGGATGATCGCACAGCTTGTCCTGAGCGGCCTGTCGCAAGGCGCGATCTATGCGCTGGTCGCGCTGGCCATGACGGTGCTCTACCGCGCGACCACCGTCGTCAATTTCGGCCATGGCGACATGGTCATGGCGGGCGCCTTCGCCGTCTATGTGATGGTGCTCTATCTGGGCCTGCCCTATATGGCCGCCGCCCCCATCGCGCTGGCCCTCATGTTCGCGTTCGGCATGGCCGTCGACCGCGGCCTCATCAAGCCGGCGCGCCACGGGCCGCATATCGCGCTCGCCATGATGAGCATCGCGGTCGGCTACTTCCTGCGCGGGGTCGCGCGCTCGCTGTGGGGCCGCGAGGTCCTGCCCATGCCGCGCGTCTTCGATATCCCGCCGATCTTCCTGGGCGATCTCGTCATCACCGGCGATGCCATCGTCATACTGGGCGCGGTGGCGGTGCTGGTCGCGGCCTTCTTCCTCGTCTTCTACCGCACCAATGTCGGCAAGCTCATCCAGGCCGTCTACCAGACCGAGCGCGGCGCGGCGCTGATCGGCGTCAATGTCGCGCGCTTCCATGCGGTCATGTGGGGCGTGGCCGCCGCCATGGGCGCCATTGGCGGCATCCTCATCGCGCCGGTCACCCTGCTCTATCCCGATATGGGCGCGAACCTCCTCATCCATTCCTTCGCGGCCATGACGCTCGGCGGCTTCGGCTCGCTCGGCGGGGCGATCGTGGGCGGCCTCCTGCTCGGCATCTCCGAGCAGCTTCTCGGCGCCTATGTCTCGACCGCGCTGATCGACGTGACCGCCTATATCGTCATCATCGCCGTCCTCGTCATCCGCCCCGTCGGCCTGTTCGGCCGGCAGGCCGTGGTCAAGGTGTGAGCGCGCCCATGACGGACATCGACACCTCACCCTCGAACGCGACACGGAAACCGGCCTCGCCGAATCGCGGGGACGCCCACCGCTGGCTCTTCTATCTGGTGCCTGTGGCCGCCCTCGCCGTGCCGTTCCTGTTCAACGACTATCTGCAATATGTCGCGAACCTCATGCTGGTCTACGTGCTGGTCGCGGTCGGCTTCAACATCGTGCTCGGCAATCTGGGCCAGCTCGCCTTCGCCAATACGGCCTTCTTCGGCATGGGCGCCTATGCGACCGGGCTCCTGATGGCGAAGCTCGCCGTGCCGTTCTGGATCGCCATATGGGCGGGCGGGCTCGCCGGCGCGCTGGCCGGCTTCCTCGCCTCCGCCGCCGCCCTGCGCGGCATCCGCATGTATTATCTGGCGATCATGACGCTGGCCTTCGGCGAGCTCATGCGCTGGACCTACATTCATGCGGAAGCGGTCACGGAAGGCTCCTCCGGCCTCGGCGTGCCCACGGCGACCGTCTTCGGCATCCCGCTCGACACCGAGGCAGCCCGCTTCTACGTCTTCCTGGCCATCGTGACCCTGGTGGTCAAGGCGACCGCCAACCTGCTGCGCTCGCGCGTGGGCCGCGCCTTCCAGGCCATCAAGGACAACGAGCTGGCCACCGCCGCGCTCGGCATTCCGACGAGCCGCTACGTGATCCTCGCCTTCGTGTGGAGCGGCGCGGTGGTCGGCATCGCCGGCGGCATGTTCGCCATAGCGCTCGGCCGGGTCGTGCCGGAGAGCTTCAACCTCCTGGAGCTCATCATGCATTTCGCCATGGTCATGGTCGGCGGCGTCGGCTCGCTTGCCGGCAGCGTGCTCGGCGGCGTGGTCATCACCGCCGCCCCGGAGCTGTTCCGCAGCTATCCGGGCATGCAGGAGCTGTTCCTCGCCGTGCTCATCGCCTTCGTCCTCCTGTTCATGCCCAGGGGGCTCGCGAGCCTGCTGGCGCGCGTCTCGCCGCTGTTCCGCGAGCGGTTCTACCGGGAGTGAGACATGCTTGAAGTCCGCGACCTCTCCGTCCAGTTCTCCGGCCTTAAGGCGCTCACCGACGTCTCGCTCGACGTCGCCCCCGGCGAGGTGAAGGCTCTGATCGGACCGAACGGGGCGGGCAAGACCACGCTGTTCAACGCCATTACCGGCTATGTGCGCCCGACATCGGGCCGCGTCGCGCTCAATGGCGAGGAGATCCAGGCGCTCACCGCTCACGAGATCGCCGCCAAGGGCGTGCGCCGCACCTTCCAGAATGGCGGGCTGTTCGGCGAGATGACGGTGCTGGAGAACGTGCTGACCGGCCTTCACGCGGAAATCCCCGCGGGCGTCCTCGGCACGCTTCTCGGCCTGTCGTCTGCCCGCCGGGCCGAGCGCGAGGCGGTCGCCCGCGCCCGCCGGCTGCTCGACCTCATGGATATCGCCCACATGGCCGACCAGCCGGTCAGGGACCTCTCCGGCGGCCAGCAGCGCATGGTGGAGATCGTACGCGCGCTCGCCACCGAGCCGCCACTCCTCATGCTGGACGAACCCGCCGTCGGGCTCGCCCCGCCGGTGCGCACCCAGCTCATGGAGATCGTGCGCCGGCTCGCCGGCGAGGAAGGCGTCGGCATCGTGCTCATCGAGCACGCCATCGACCTCGTCATGAAGGGCGCCGACCGCATCGTCGTGCTGGCCGCGGGCCAGGTGATCGCGGAAGGCACGCCCGACGACGTGCGCCAGAACCAGGACGTGCTGGAGGCATATCTCGGCCATGCGTGAGACCGTTCTGACCGTTGCCGGCCTCAAGGTGGCCTATGGCAAGAAGGAAATCCTGCGCGGCGTGGACTTCACGGTCGCGCGCGGCGAGGTGGTCACCCTGCTCGGCGCCAATGGCAGCGGCAAGTCGAGCGCGCTCAACGCCATCACCGGCTTCGTCAAGCCCGTGGGCGGCAGCGTGACGCTCGAGGGAACCGACATCGCCGGCCTGCCGCCGCACCGCACCTTCGCACACGGCGTCGTGCAGGTGTCGCAGGCCCGCGACATCTTCCCCGACATGGCCGTGGAGGACAATCTGCGCCTCGGCGCCCTCCTGAGACGGGAGGTCCGGGCGGCGGACGAGCTTGAGCGGGTCTATTCCTACTTCCCGCGCCTGAAGGAACGCCGCCGCCAGCACGCGCGCACCCTGTCCGGCGGCGAGCAGCAGATGCTGGCGGTCGGGCGCGCGCTGATGAGCCGGCCGAAGATCATGCTGCTCGACGAACCCTCCGGCGGCCTCTCCCCGCAATTCGTGAACGAGGTGGCGGAGATCATGCTGAAGCTCAAGGACGACGGCGTGCCCATGCTCATCGTGGAGCAGAACCTCCATCTGGCGTTCGCCGCCGCCGACCGCTTCATCATCCTGCGCGATGGCGAGATCCTCGAGGGCGGGCGCGTCGACGCGCTGCCGGAGAACCACGAGGACATCGTGCGCACCATCTATCTCTAGGGCTCCCGCCCTCCGCTCTCCCTCCGACAAGCCAAGGAAACCGCCCCATGACCGCCGCCAGCCTGCACGACGACGCCATCGTCATAGACGGCCTGATCATCTCCAACTGGAGCCGCGACGTCTTCGAGGACATGCGCCGTGGCGGGCTGACCGCCGCCAATTGCACCTGCTCGGTCTGGGAGGGCTTCACCGACACCATGCGCAATATCGCGCGCTGGAAGGAGTGGTTCCGCGCCCATGGCGACCTGATCTGCCAGGTCCGCACGACAGAGGATATCCGCCGCGCCAAGGAGGATGGCCGGACCGGCATCATCCTGGGCTTCCAGAACGTCTCCGCCTTCGAGGACGATCTCGGCTATATCGAGCTGTTCAAGGATGTCGGCATCGGCATCGTGCAGATGGCCTACAACACGCAGAACTTCGTCGGATCGGGCTGCTACGAGACGCGCGACAGCGGGCTGTCCGATTTCGGCCGCGAGGTGGTCGCGGAGATGAACCGCGTCGGCATTCTCTGCGATCTCTCCCATGTCGGCAGCCGCACCTCGCGCGAGGTGATCGAGACGTCGGAGAAACCCGTCGCCTATTCCCACTGCCTGCCGGCGGGACTGAAGGCGCATCCGCGCAACAAGACGGACGAGGAGCTGCGCTTCATCGCCGAGCGCGGCGGCTTCGTGGGCGTGACCATGTTCCCGCCCTTCCTGCCCAAGGGGCCGGACTCCACCGTCGACGACTATGTCGCCGCGATCGACTATGTGACGAACATCGTCGGCGAGGAGGCCGTCGGCGTCGGCACGGACTTCACGCAAGGCCAGCCGCCGGAATTCTACGACTGGCTCGTCCACGACAAGGGCCGCGCCCGCAAGCTCACCGATTTCGGCACGATCAGGAACCCGGACGGCATCGCCACCATCGGCGATTTCCCGAACCTCACCGCCGCCATGGAGCGCGCCGGCTGGCCGGAGCGCCGCATTCGCGGTGTCATGGGCGAGAACTGGCTGAGACTCCTGGGCGACGTCTGGGGCTGACACCCTGCTCGCTCGGGAAGAAGGCGCCTCCGGAGGGCGTCAGTAGTCCCATTCCACGCCGATGCCGACCTTGCTCGAGCCGTCCGAGCCGACCTCGCCGCGGGCCTTGATGGTCCGGGTGAGGTTCAGGTCGATGACGGCGCGGCTCGAGCCGGCGGTCGTGCCCTGCTGCACGCCGACATAGAGATTGTCGTCGATATAGCGGCCCGCGGAGACGGCGGCTCCGCCCTCCTCCGTCGAGGTCACGTCGAGCACGTCGACGCCGAGCTCCTTGCGCACATTGTCGAGGACGCCCGGCCCGGACCCGCCGACACCGCCGAGACGGGCCGCCTCCGCGCCGAGCTGGGCGATCTGGAAGGCGGAGAGCTGATCGACCGGCCTGTCGAAGAGCAGGCGCGCCAGCACCTCGTCCTGCGGCAGGCTCGGCGAGGATTCGAAGCGGAACCGCGGGTTGGCGGCATCGCCCGTGACGAAGACGGTGATCGTGGCGCTGGAGGTCGTCGTCTGCGCCTCGAAATCGAGGATCGGATCGAACGACCCGTCGAAGTCGACCACCCCGCGCGAGAAGGTCAGGCGCCGCCCGAGCAGCGCCAGCGTACCGTCGCGCATCCGGAACCCGCCGTCGACGACCGGGTCTGATGCCGGTCCCTTCATGGTCAGCGCGCCGCCCATGACCACGTCGAGCCCGCGCCCGCGGATGAAGACCCGGTTGCCGGCATCGACGGTGAGATCGAGCATCACCTGGAGCGGCTCGCCGCCCTCCTCGTCGTCGCCCTTGAGTTCCTTGTCCTGCGCGCGCACGGCTTCGGGCGCGTTGCGGTGCTTCACGTCGAGCGTCGCTATGCTGGCGGGCAACCCGTCGGGAATGCTGACAAGCGTGCGCCCGAGCGTGATACGCCCGGCGATCTCCGGGCGCGAGGCGAGCGGCCCGGTCACCGTCAGATCCGTGTCGAACGAACCGTCGACGAGATTGTTGTTGGTCTTCAGGCGCACGTCGCGGCCGATAATCTTGAGGTCGGCGGGAATGCCTTCTGCGGGATCGAGCCCGACGGTGCCGGACACGGTGAGCTGGCCGTTGCCCTCCGTCTCCGCGGTAATGTGGTCGATGGCCAGCGCCCTCCTGGTGACGTTGGCGCTCATCCTGAGATTCTGCAGATCCGTCCCGGACTGGGGATCGCGGATCCGGCCGCCGCCGGACGACAACTGCCCGGAGATATCGGGATCGGCCATGGCGCCCGCGACCTTGAGATCGATGTCGAGCCCGCCCTCGAAGGTCGACCCGCGCGCGGCCATGACGCCATTGGCGAGCGAGAGCGGCAGCGTTCCGCGCACCGCGAGATCGAGCGCGCCGTCCGGGTCCATGGGCACCGAGCCGGTGACGTTGAGCGACATGTCCGGAATGCCGGTGACGCCCACATCGACACCCACGCGGTCCTTCTGCGTCTCGCCCTTCGCGGAGATCGCCATGGCCGGAACGCCGGCATCGCGCATGGCCGCCACCGACGCGCCCGTCCAGTCGAGCACATAGGCGATCTGCGGCGCGGACGCCGCGCCCTTGACGCTCACCGTGCCGGACATGATGCCGGCGGGATCGAGCCCCTCGGCGAAGGCGCCGGCCAGCGCCATGGGCAGCCGGTCGATCCGCGCGGAGAGGTCGAGCGCCTCGCCGGCCGAGCCCTCCACCGCGATCCGCCCGTCGCCCGCCGCCACCACCGTGCGCGACAGACGGACCGTGCCGCCATCGACGACGACGCGGGACGGCTCGGCGAGCGTCGCCACAATCCCGCGTGTCGCAGCCCGCATGCGCTCCAGATCGACGGTCACGACGGACTGCGCCACACCGATCCGCCCGGCGGCGGAAATATCGGCGTCGGAGACCGTGCCGTCGACGCCAACGCGCGTCGCCCCGCTGTCGGCTTCCGCCGTTACCGCAAGCTTCGGAATGGCGAGGCCGCCGGCGTCGATATCCGCGAGATCCACGCGCCCGTTCGCCACGGGCGCCGCAAGCGCATTGTCGACCCGCGCGTCGATGACCGCCTCGCCGACCTTCGTCGTGCCGGCCCGCACGGCGTTCGCCTTGCCGGAGACGACGAGGCGCTGGCTGCCGTCGGCGACCTTGCTGAGCGTCGCCTCCAGATCGAGCGCCCCGGCGAGATCCTGCCCGGCAATGGCCTCGAAGGTGGACAGATCGGGCACGGCGAGCACGAGATTTCCGCCCATCTCTCCGTCGCTCGCCCGCGATGCCGCGCCGGAGACATGCGCCGCCGCATAGGTGAGGTCGAGCCCGCGCACGCCGAACGAGCCGTCCTTGGCGAAACTGATATGCCCCTTGCCGTCCAGCGCCTCGCCGGCGAAGCGCGCGGCAATGCTGAGCGGACCCTCCATGGCCGACAGCGATCCCTCGCCGGTGAAGCGGACGGCCGGTTCCTCCACGCTCTGCCCGTTGATCTCCACGCGCTCGCCCGTCACCGACAGGGTCAGGCCGGCCTCGTCGCTGGTTCCCTCGATCCCGGCCTCGAGATCGACCGCGCCGGCCAGCGACGGGCTCACCTTGGACAGGTCGCTCAGCGTGCCCGTCGCGGCGAGATCCGCCGTCGCATCATCGATCGCGCCGTTGATCCGGACGGTCATGGATGGCGCGGTGAGATCGAAATCGTCGAAACTGATATCGGTGTCGGCCGTGCGGGCGACGCCGCCGGTGAGCGTCACCTCCCCGGCCAGCAGTCCGTCCACGGCCTCGGTGCCGGTGGCGACATTGTCCGCGCGCCCGTCGAGATTAAGGGAGAAGGCCGTTCCGTCGAGCGCGGCGCGTCCGGTCCCGCTCAGGGTCACCGCCCCGGACAGGGACTGGCCGGCGAGCCCGGAGAACGCCTTCAGATCCTTGCTCTCCAGCGCCACCGTGCCGTCGGCGCCATCCGGTTTCACGGTGCCGGTGAAGCTTGCCGTCGCCGTACCGGCATCGAGCTGCAGGTCCTCGAGCTCCACACCCCCGTCGACCGTGCGCACCATGCCGGACAGGAAGATGTTCGATCCCACCGCCTGCGCGAAGGCAGGGTCGCTTGCCGCAATGCCGTTCACGCGGACCGCGAGCGAGACATCGGAGGCGAGCTGGGCGGGAAAGCCCGCACCGGTCTCGCGCTCGCCCGTCGCCCGGACCTCGACGCTCTCCACCTCCCCTTGCGCTGCGGCGACGTCGGACAGCGTCACGCGGTAGTCGACGCGGTCCGGCGTGTCGCCCTGCCCGATCATCGCCGTGATCTGGCCCGCGCCGACGCGAACCGGCTCGCCGCCCGGAACGGGAAGCTCCACCGGCGCATCCGTTCCGCCGATCAGGAACAGGTTGGCGTTGAGCGTCCTGATCTCGCCGGACAGCGTCGCAACGCCGGAGAACAGCCCGGCCACCGTCTCGCCGGTAAAGCTCGTATCGCGGAGCGTCACCGTGTCGTCGTCGCCGATCAGCGCATCGGCCTCGATCACGCTGTTTCCGCCGAACAGCGGCGCGACGTCTTCCGGCATGAGCACATCGAGGCGCGACTCCAGATGCGCGGTCAGCCGGCGCCCGCCCTCCGCGCGGGCAATCCGCGCATTGCCGCTGGCGAGCGACACATCCCCCGCCTCCACGGCGAGCGTGGCGTTCCAGTCGTCGAGCGTGCCGTCGCCATCCACCCGGGCACGCATTTCCGGAGATCCGGCAAGGCCGAGCGCGCCCGCGATCAGCCCGCCCTGCGGCTCGCTCGCATCGAGCTTCACGGTCAGGTCGCCACCCTCCGGGCGATAGGCGAACCGGCCCGCGACCTTGCCGCCCGCGCCGTCGAGGCGGTTGATGTCCACCTCGCCGCTGAGCCCGTCGGCGGGGTTTGCCAGCGTCGCGCTCGCGGTCAGGTCGAGCCTCGCCGCCGTGCCGATGACGGGCTCGCCGAGATCGAGCTCGGCGATATGGGCCCTGCCGAGCGCGACCTTGACCGGCAGGCCGGTGCCGCCGCCGGAGCTGTCCGCCGGGGTCTCCCCGCCGCTCGCAGGCGTGCGCGCCACCGCGACGCGCTCCACATCCACGAGGTCGACGGCGAGCGTGCCGCCGAGAAGCGCACTCGGCCGCCAGTCCACGGTCGTCCGGCCGACCGTCAGCCATTCGCCCTCGCTATCGCCGACGGTGACGCCGGCGACCTCGAAGCGCGACAGGAGATTGCCGCTGATCGTGCCGACCTTGAGGGAAAGGTCCGGCCCCGACGCCGCCCCCTCGATCACGCGCACGAGCATGTCGCGGCCCGGCTGGGTCGCGACAAGGCCGGCGACGGCCCCGGTGAACAGCACGAGAAGCACGCCAAGCGCGATCAGGATCTTCGCGAGGAGTCTCATCTAGAAAGCCTGGCCCAGTCCGACATAGAGAGCGAAATCCGGATCGTCCTTGTCCGGCGAGAGCGGCACGGCGAAATCGAGGCGGATCGGCCCGAAGGAGGTATAGTAACGCAATCCGAGCCCGACGCCGATCTTGAATACCATGTCGGAGCCCGGATAGGGGCTCTCCGATACCGCACCGAGATCGACGAAAGGCACCAGCCCGATCGATTCCGTGATCCGTGCCCGGAACTCGGCGGAGGCCTCCAGAAGGCTGCGCCCGCCAACGACGTCGCCATCGAGCCGCGGGCCCACATTGCGATAGGCATAGCCGCGGATCGACCCGCCGCCGCCGGCGAAGAACCGCCGGTCGGGCGGCACGTTCTCGATCCCCGTTCCCGCGATGAAGCCCGCCGCCACACGTCCGGCGAGAATATAGCGCTTCTTCTCGTCGAGAGCGACATAGGTGGAGGCATCGGCACGGCCGAGCACGAAGGTGTGGATGTCCTTCACGTCGAGGAACGGCACGAGCTGGAAGACCGCGCGCATGCCCTTCGTCGCGTTGAGCGGGTTGTCCCGCGTGTCGTAGGCCACGTTGGCGGGCACGCCGACGAGATTGTACCGGTGCGTGCCGAAGGCGTCCTCGGCCTTGGACACCTGCCCCTCCACGCCGAGGCTGGCGGTGAGATACTTGTCGAAGCGGTGCGTGAGGCCGACGGCTGTGAAGATGCCGGTGCTCTTGTAGGCTTCCGGATGCTCGCGGACCGCCTTCACGCTGGCGGTGAGATCGGTATCGGGGTCGAAGATCCCGGGTTTGGTGAACTGTGCGCCGACCTCGTATTCGAGGTTGGACATCCCGCCATTGCCGAGCTGGGACACAGCCGCGTTCAGCCGGAGTTTCTCCGCCTCGCCGAACAGGTTGCGGTGGCCCCAGTAGACTTCCGCGCCGCCGCCGTCGATGCTCGACCAGTTCGCCGATGCGCCGACGAAGCGCCGCTTCTTCTCCTCCACCGAGACCGTGACCGGCAGGCCACCGGTGGCGTCGAGATGATCGCCCTCGCGGATGCGGATGGTCTCGAACACGTCGAGCTGGCTGATCCGCTCGCGGGCGCGCTTGAGCACGGCTGGCGAATAGCGCGTGCCGGCCACGATTCCCGTCTGGCGCCTCACGAAATCCGGGTCCATGCGCTCGGTGCCGCGGACATCCACCCTGCCGAACACCGCCAGCGGGCCGGGATCCACCACGAGCGTCACGTCGAGCCGCTTGTTGGGGTGGTCGGCGACAGCCTCCTCCTGCACGAGCTTGGCAAAGGGATGTCCCGCATCGCGCCAGGCATCGACGAGGCGCTGCCCGGCGGCGATCACGGAGGTCGACCTGGCCTCGCCGCCGCGCTTGAGACCATAGTCGGCGGGCGCATTGCCGGGCCCTTCGGGATAGGATCGCGTCGTGCGGATATCGATCCGGCCGAAGCGGAACACCGGGCCGGCATCGATCTTCACCGCGACCCGGGCGGTCTTGCGCCCGCCGCCATTGGGAATCGCCCGGATATCCTGCAGGCGCTGGCCATTGATCGAGATCGCGACGGTGCCCCCGTAGCGGGCATTCTCGTAGAGCGCCGCGACGAGGCGGGCGCGGTCGGACATGGCGCGCGAGACGAGCGCCGCCATGTCGGGCGGCACCTCATCCTTCATCGTGTGGAGGATGGAGGCCTCCTGCAGCGTGTCCTTGAGGTCGGAGTCGAGCGGCGTCACGTCGAAGCGCAGCGTATAGGAAACCGCGTCCGGCGGCAGCGTCTTGGGCTCCTCCTCCCCGAACAGCCGGATGCCGAAGATCTCCAGCGCCGCAGCCTGCGGAGCGAAGGTCGCGACAAGCAGCACGACGGCCAGAGCCCGGACGCTTATGATTGCCGTCTCTCTCAGTGTCTGCCCCTTCTTCCCCGACGCCGCACAACCAGCGAACCGAACCATACAACTCCGCTCGCGTCAGCCAACCCTTAGCCGACACGACGGAAACTTCGCAAGATACCCGAAATGCCCTGTACGGACAGCGGAAAACCGGCCCGGAACGGACTGTGTCACCCTACAACCCGGGCGCGTGCCCCCCGACCGGTCGCTTCCCATCATGCACCAACGTTCAGCATACGTCATCTTAACGGTTCAAATTCCAGGCAATCGTGGTTTACACTCCGTTCCATCTGGGACCCCGTATGGTGCGCGACTCAACAAGGCTGCGGCCAGCCTTTCGGCAAACACGCCGAGCCGGGGGGAGATTAAGGGGCTTGTCTTCGGCAACTGGCGCAGGGCATGTTGGTCGCCCAACGCTTTCCTGCACATAATTGCCGAAAATCGTATCCATGGAGGGGGGGACTTGACGGGACCTTCAGCATTCTGTCGCAGCGTGGCCGGCCTTGCCCTTGCGGCGGGCCTGTCCATCGGGCTGGCGCCAATGGCTGCCGCGCAAGACTCGAACGACAAGTCCGCGCCCGCTGTCGTCGTCGCGCCGGTGACCACGCAGGACGTGACCCGGTCCGCCGAATTCGTCGGCCGTATCGAGGCCATTCAGCAGGTCGACATCCGCGCCCGCGTTGAGGGGTTCCTCGACAAGGTCGAGTTCGTCGAGGGCTCCATGGTCAAGGAGAACAGCCCGCTCTACCTCATCGAGCAGGATACCTACCAGGCCCAGGTGGATACCGCCAAGGCGACCATCGCATCGGCCAAGGCCCAGCTCGCCAGCGCCGAGGCTGCGCGCAAGAACGCGTCGCTGGAGCTCGAGCGGCGCAAGGAGCTGCTGCAGTCCGGCACCGTCTCCCAGGCCACCGTCGACGATTTCCAGGCCAAGTACGACGAGGCCCAGGCGAGCGTGGAGCAGGCCCAGGCGGCCATCGAGCAGGGCCAGGCCCAGCTCAAGACCGCCAATATCAACCTGTCCTACACCAAGATCGCCTCGCCCATCACCGGCCGCGTCGGCAAGACCAACTTCACGGTCGGCAATCTCGTCGGCCCCTCGACCGGGGCGCTTGCCACGGTCGTGCAGATGGACCCGATCCGCGTGGTCTTCTCCATCGCGGAGACGGACTACCTGAAGGTTGTGGACGCCAACAAGAAGGCCTCCGCGGACGAGATCAAGAAGGCGCTGACCGTCAAGCTGAAGCTCGCCGACGGCTCCACCTACGAACACGACGGCAAGATCAGCTTCATCAACAACACGGTCGACCAGCAGACCGGCACGGTCGCCGTGAGGGCCAATTTCGCAAATCCCAGGCAGCTTCTCGTGCCGGGCCAGTTCGTGAATGTCGACATCCAGGTCGGCGAGCCGCAGAAGCTGCCGGTCGTGCCGGCCTCCGCCGTCCAGCAGGACCGTCAGGGCGCCTATGTCTTCGTCCTCGACAAGGACGACAAGGTGCAGGAGCGGCGAATCGAGACGGCCAAGAAGATGGCCAACGGCTGGGCCGTGTCGAAGGGCGTCGAGAATGGCGAGCTGATCGTGGTGAGCGGCATCCAGAAGATCAAGCCCGGTATCAAGGTCGTCCCGACGAAGCAGAGCTCGGGAGGCTGATCCGATGATTTCCGGCGTCTTCATCGACCGTCCGCGCCTTGCGCTCGTCATCGCCATCATCACCGCGCTCGCCGGCTCCCTGGCGATGCTCAACATTCCCGTCGCGCAATATCCCGACATCACGCCGCCCGTGGTGCAGATCCAGGCCGCCTATCCGGGCGCGGATGCGGAGACCGTGGCCGAAACCGTCGCGGCCCCCATCGAGGAGCAGGTCAACGGCGTCGACGACATGATCTACATGGCGTCGACCTCGGCCTCCGACGGCAGCTATACGCTGAGCGTGAGCTTCGAGATCGGCACCGATGCCGACATCGCCCAGGTCAATGTGCAGAACCGTTTGGCCCTGGCGACGCCGCTCCTGCCGGAGACCGTCACGCGGCTCGGCGTGTCGGTCAGCAAGCAGTCCCCGGGCTTCCTGCAGATCATCAGCATCTTCTCGCCGTCGAAAGCCTATGACGAGCTGTTCCTGTCGAACTTCACCTCGATCAATGTGCGCGATGCCATCGCCCGCGTGAACGGCGTCGGCAGCGCGACGATCCTTGGCGAGCGCGACTATTCCATGCGGGTCTGGCTCAATCCCAACCGCATGGCATCGCTCGGCATCTCGCCGCAGGACATCAACGCCGCCATCAAGTCGCAGAACGTCCAGGCCGCCGTCGGCCAGATCGGCGCACCGCCGATCTCCGACCAGCAGGCGCTGCAATACAACATCACCGCACTGGGACTGCTGAAGACGCCGAAGGAGTTCGGCAACATCATCGTGCGCACGAACGAGGAAGGTGGTGTGGTGCGCGTCCGCGACGTCGCGCGGGTGGAACTCGGCTCGAAGTCCTACACCGCGGCGAGCAAGCTCAACGAAAATCCGGCGACGACACTTGCGATCTACCAGGCGCCGGGCGCCAACGCCCTGGCCGTGGCGGAGAATGTGCGCGCGGAGATGGAACGCCTCAAGTCGCGGTTTCCCGGCGACGTCACCTACGAGGTCGTCTACGATTCCACCGCCTTCGTGACCGCCACCATCGACGAGATCATGTACACGCTGGCGCTGACCGGCGTGATCGTGCTGCTCGTGGTCTATGTCTTCCTGCAGGACTGGCGCGCCACGCTCATCCCGGCGCTCACCATCCCGGTCTCGCTGATCGGCACCTTCGCCATCCTTCTGGCGCTGGGTTATTCGGCGAACACCGTCACACTGTTTGCGCTCATCCTGGCGATCGGACTCGTCGTGGACGACGCCATCGTGGTGACCGAGAACGTCCAGCGCATCATGGAGGAGAATCCCGGCACCACGCCGAAGGAAGCCTCACGGCAGGCCATGATGCAGGTGACCGGTCCGATCGTCGCCACGACGCTGGTGCTGATCGCCGTCTTCGCGCCGGTCGCGTTCCTGCCCGGCATCACAGGCCAGCTCTACCGTCAGTTCGCCGTGACGATCTCCGCGTCGGTCTTGCTGTCCTCCATCAATGCGCTGACCCTGAGCCCGGCCCTGTGCGCAACGCTGCTGCGGCCGCCGTCGGGCGAGCCGCGCGGACCGTTCCACTGGTTCAATCTGGGGCTCGACAAGACGCGCAACGGATATGTCCGCATCGTGGGGATCATCGCGCGGCGCGCCGTCGTCGCCGGTCTCATCTCGCTTGCCGCCGGCGGGGCTGCGGGCTGGCTGTTCCAGCATACGCCGACCGGCTTCCTCCCCACGGAGGATCAGGGCGCGCTGTTCGTCAATGTCCAGCTTCCCGACGCCGCATCCCTGCCGCGCACGGAGACGGTCATGGAGCGGGTCTCCAAGATCGCCTCGGAGACGCCGGGCGTGGCCAATGTGGTCACGGTTGCCGGCTACAGCCTGCTGTCGGGGGCGATGAACACCAATAGCGGCCTCGCCATCGTGGTGTTCAAGCCGTGGGGCGAACGCACCACGCCACAGACGAGCCTCAAGGGCATCTACAGCCATCTGTCGGAGATCTACCAGGGCATCGCGGAGGCGGATATCGTCTCCTTCCCGCCGCCGGCCATCTCCGGCATCGGCGCCACGGGCGGCTTCGACCTTCGCCTCCAGGCGCTGTCCGGCCAGTCGCCGGAGGAACTTGCCGCCACCATGCGCTCCTTCGTGGTCGCGGCCAACGAGGACCCCAGGATCGGATCGGCCTATTCGACCTATTCCGCCTCCGTGCCGCGCCTCTATCTCGACGTGAACCGGGTGAAGGCGGAAAGCCTGAATGTGCCGATCTCAGACCTGTTCACCACGCTCCAGGCCCAGCTCGGCTCGCTCTTCGTCAACAATTTCAATATCTACGGACGCACCTATCAGGTGAACCTCGAGGCCGACGAGCAGTATCGCGGCGAGGCACAGGACATCCTGAACCTCCATGTCCGCAACACGCAGGGCGACATGGTTCCGGTGCGCACGCTCGCCACGGTCGACACGACCTTCGGGCCGAGCCAGCTCAACCGCTACAACCAGTTCACAGCAGCCACGATCAACGGCAGCCCGGCGGCGGGCCATTCCTCCGGCGAGGCCATGGCCGCGCTGGCCGAGGCGGCCGCGAAGGACCTGCCGGACGGCTACAGCTACGCGTGGTCGGGGCTCTCCTACCAGGAGGCCACCGCGTCGGGACAGGTCGCGATCATCTTCGCGCTGGCGCTCATCTTCGGCTATCTGTTCCTCGTCGGCCAGTATGAGAGCTGGGCGGCGCCGCTCGCCGTGATCACCTCCGTCACCATCGCCATTCTGGGCGCCATCTCCGCCATCGCGGCGGTCGGGCTCGCCAACAATGTCTATTGCCAGATCGGCCTCGTGCTGCTGATCGGACTGGCGGCGAAGAACGCCATCCTGATCGTGGAATTCGCCAAGGAGCAGCGGGAGGCCGGCAAGGGCATCGTCGAGGCCGCGATGGAAGGCGCGCATATGCGCTTCCGCGCCGTTCTGATGACGGCCATCGCCTTCATTCTCGGCGTCGTGCCGCTGGTGACGGCGACGGGCGCGGGCGCGGCGAGCCGGGTCTCCATCGGCATCACCGTGCTGAGCGGCATGACGGCGGCCACCCTGTTCGGCATCCTCGTCATTCCGGGCCTCTACGTGCTGTTCCAGTGGCTCGGCGAGAAGATCGGCGGCGCCGGCGGCCCCGCAAAGCCCGCGAGCGACGAGGCCGCGGCCTCCGCCGGGGAATAACGCAAGACACAAATCCTGCAGCCGCCGCATCCGGTTCCCTTCCCGGGGACCGGGTGCGCGCGTGCGCTCCCATGACGGGCCGCACACAAGTGCGGGGTGCCGGGATGGCGGCTCTGTCTTGACTGTTACCGTGGTACATTGATAACATTTTGGGATGATCGAGAGAACCCAGACCGGCGTGCGGATCGCGTCTCCCCTGCTGAAGGTCCTGAAGGGGCTTGCGGAATACAAGGACATGAGCCTGGGCGACCTTCTGGAAGGGATCGTCCTGCATGCCTTCGAGAACAAGCCTCCCTTCTCGCCGGAGACGCTCGCCGTCATCGAGAAGCTGAGGGATGTCTATGGCTGCCCCCTGACGAGCGCGGACAGTCATCTCCATCCAGACCGCGAGGAATGACCCCGATGCGGACCGAATTCAGCCACGAGATCCGGATCGACGTGCCGGTCGACGAGGCCCTGCCCCTGTTCACGCCGAAGGGCGAGGAGCAATGGGTGCCGGGATGGCGGCCCGACTATCTCGCCCCAACGTCGGGGGAAACCTGCGAGGAGATGGTCTTCCGCACCGGACATGGCGACGAGATCACGCTGTGGACCTGCCTCAAATGGCGGCCGGACGAGCGGCACGCCCGCTATCTCCGCGTCACGCCGGGCGCGCATGTCGGCTTCGTCGATGTGAGATGCCGGCCCGAGGGACGGTCGGCGACCGCTGTGCGCGTCTCCTATTCCTATGTCGCGCTTTCCCCGGCCGGCCAGGCCCATATCGACGCCATCTCGCCGGCCTCCTTCGCCGCGGCGATCGGCGAATGGGCGGAGCTCATCGACGGTGCGCGCAAACGGGCGGAACACTGAGGGCAGGCGCCGGAACGCCTCTCGGAAATCAGAGCAACATACTGTAATAACTATATTTTTCTCTTGATCCCTTGGGATGGAAGGAGGCTGTGCATCTCTGGATAACTCGCGAATCCTCTTTTCAATGTTCTCTTTTTGTTCTAGTCTCGGGACCATGCAATACGCCCTCTTGCCAGACCCGAGCAGAACCCTCCAGGCGGTCCATGAGCGCCTGGTGATCGCCTATGGCACGCCGGCGCCGGGCTGGCAGCCCGATCCGGTGAGCCAGCTCGTGCTCGCCATCCTCGCCATCCGGACCCATGACACGGTCTCGCTGCGCGCCTTCGCCGCGCTTGCCCGCCATGTCCGGGGCGACTGGTCCGTGCTCGAGGAGGCCGATCCCGACACGCTGGAAGGCCTCATCGCGCCGGTGACCCATGCGGAGAAGAAGGCGCGCTGGCTGCCCCGCACCGTGGAGACCATCGTCCGCAAGCGCGGCGCGCTCTCGCTCGCCTTCCTGCGCGACTGGCCGGTCGACGCGGCGCGCGCCTGGCTCGAGGCCCTGCCCGGCGTCGGGCCGAAGGTCGCCAATTCCGTGCTCGGCCTCAGCACGCTCAATCGTCCGGTCCTGGTCGTCGACACCCATCATCACAGGATCGCGCGGCGCCTGCGCCTCGTCCCCGAAACCTCCGATCTCGGCAAGGCCACGGACCTGCTCGGCCACCAGATTCCCCATGACTGGTCGGCCCGGACCATGGTCGACCATCACGTGCTGATGAAGCGGCATGGCCAGTGGTTCTGCCACGAGGCCGCGCCCGACTGCGCCTCCTGCTGCCTGCGCTCGCTCTGTCCCCATGCGGGCCCGGCAGCAGGGGCGCAGTCGGCAGCGCTCGCCGCGAACGGCCCCGCCATGGTGCCGCGCATTCCGGGGCCCACACACTGAGAACAAAACAGGAATATCGGTATACGTCCCATGTCCTCCCCCCGTCCAGCCCATCTGCAGCCGGTGCCGGCCCCCTGCCCCGGGCAGCCGGCGGGCCGCCCCCCGCACGACCGCGCCGTCATAGAGACGCTGCGCCGGCGGATCGCGGCGATCGAGCGCCGCGACGCCCGCTTCGGGACGGGCGGCGGGGAAGGCCCGCCCCGCCCCCGGCCGGACGCCATGCCGCAGATCCGGGCCCTGCCGCGCGCGCTCACCGGCATCACGGTGGACGGGCCCGCGAGCTGGCCGGCGGGCATCGGCTTCGGCCTTGCGCTCGCCAGCCAGTGTCCCGGCGCCGTCCTGTGGTGCCAGTCCGGCCATATGGCGCGCGAATATGGCCGGCTCTACGGCCCGGGGCTCGCCGCTCTCGGGCTGGAACCGGACCGGCTGATCCTGGCCCGCGCACGCAAGGACGCCGACGCCCTGTGGGCCATGGAGGAGGGCCTGCGCTCCGCCGGGATCTCCGCGGTCGTGGGCGAGGTCGCCGGCGCGGGCTTCACCGCCAGCCGGCGCCTCGCGCTCGCCTGCGCGGAAGGCGGAACGGCGGGGCTCCTCCTGCATCTGCCGGACGGTGCGGCAACGGCCGCGCGCGCACGCTGGCGCGTCGCCCCGGCGCCCGCCGCGCCGGATCCCTGGGACGGGCGGGCGCCGGGCCGTCCGCGCTGGCATGTCGAGCTCGTGCGCGGGGACGACGCCCGCACCGGGCAATGGACGATGGAGTGGGACGGTGAGACGCATCGTTTCCATCTGGCTGCCGCACTGGCCGATCGAACGGCTGAGGCGCGCGCAGGCCGGGCGGAGCCGGAAGTCCTCGACCTCCGTGGCATCCGCACCGGCTGACGCGGAGCCCTTCGCCCTCATCGCGGCGGAGGGTCAGGCCCTGCGCCTTCATGCGATCAATGCCGCGGCGGCGCGCGCCGGGCTCGGCGCGGGGCTGGCGCTTGCCGATGCGCGCGCCCTCTGCCCCGGCCTTGCGACCCGCCCGGCGGACGGGCCGGCCGATGCGCGCGCCCTGACAGCGCTCGCCGCCTGGTGCGGCCGCTACACGCCCTGGACCAACAGCGACGGCGCGGACGGGCTCTGGCTCGACATTTCCGGCTGCGCCCATCTGTTCGGCGGGGAGGCAGCCCTTCTCGACGATCTCGTCGGCCGGCTCGCCCGCCTCGGCATCACGGCCCGCGCCGGGCTCGCCGGGACGCCCGGCGCGGCCTGGGCTCTCGCCCGCTTCGCCCCGCCGGCCGGACGCATCGCGCGGCCGGGCCAGCACGACGAGGCGCTCGCCGGCCTGCCGGTGGAGGCCCTGCGCCTCGGCGCCGACAGCGCGGTCCTGCTCAGGCGCCTGGGCCTCAAGACCGTCGGCCAGCTCTACGCCCTGCCGCGCGCCTCGCTCGCCCGCCGCTTCCGCTCCCCGGAGCTTGGCGACCGGGTGCTCGCCCGCCTCGATCAGGCCCTCGGGCTCGCCGAGGAGCCGCTGACGCCGCTGCGCCCGCCGCCCCGCCACCGCGCGCGCGAAACCTTCATGGAGCCGATCCTCACCCTGGAGGTTCTGGACCCTGCGCTCGACCGGCTGCTCGCCGCGCTATGCGGCACGCTCGACCGGCATGGCGAGGGCGTGCGCGCGCTCACCCTCACCGTCTGCCGCGTCGATGGCGGCACGGCGCGCATCGCTGTCGAGACCGCCCGCGCGACCCGCACGGCAAACCATCTCAAGCGCCTGTTCCGCGACCGTCTCGAGCGCATCGATGCGGGCTTCGGCATCGAGACGGCCCTCCTCGACGCCATCCGCACCGAACCGCTCGCCGACAGCCAGATCGACCTCGATCCCCGCTCCGACGAGGCCGCCGGCGACGCGCTTTCCCGGCTCGTCGACCGGCTCGCGAACCGGCTGGGCGCGGACAGTATCGCCCGCCTCGCCCCGCGCGAGAGCCATATCCCCGAACGCGCCGAGCGCCTGGCGCCGGTCGGGCCGGAAAAGCCCCCCTCGCACACCCGCCCGGCCACCCCGCCGCGCCCCTGCCGGCTTCTGGACCCGCCGGAGCCGGTCCGCGTCATGGCGGAGGTGCCGGAAGGCCCGCCCATGCGCTTCGTCTGGCGGCGTGCGCGCCACCGCGTCGTGCGCGCCGAGGGGCCGGAGCGCATCGCGCCGGAATGGTGGCTGGAGAGCGGCTCCGACTACCGCACCGTGCGCGACTATTACCGCGTGGAGGACGAGGCGGGCCGCCGCTTCTGGCTCTATCGCGAGGGTCTCTACCAGCTCATGGACACCGGCACGGGCGGCCCGCGCTGGTTCCTCCACGGCCTGTTCGCGTGAGGAGACCGGTCCCATGCCCGTCCCCGCCTATGCCGAGCTTCAGGCGACCAGCAACTTCTCCTTCCTGCGCGGCGCGGCGCACCCGAAGGAGCTCGTGCACACCGCCCACGCGCTCGGTCTCTCGGCCATCGCGATTGCCGACCGCAACACGCTTGCCGGCGTGGTGCGCGCCCATATGGCGGCGAAACAGTGCGGCATGCGCCTCGTCATCGGCTGCCGGCTCGACCTGCAGGACGGCCCGAGCCTCATCGCGCTGCCCACCGACCGCGCCGCCTATGGCCGCCTCACGCGGCTCATCACCCGCGGCAAGATGTGTGCGCCGAAGGGCGAATGCCATCTGTGGCTCGACGATGTCTCGGCCCATGGCGCGGGCCAGACCTTCATCCTCCTGCCGCCGGAGACCGTCGAGCCCGCGGCCTTCGAGCGCCATGTCCGCACCGTGTCGGAGGCCCTCCCCGCCCCTCTCTTCCTCGCCGCGCATCACCTCTATCGCGGCGACGACCGGCGCCGGATCGCCATGCTCGACGCGGTGGCCACGGCCTGCGGCACGCCGCTCGTGGCGACCGGCGACGTGCACTACCATGTGCGCGAGCGCCGCCCGCTCCAGGACGTCCTCACCTGCATCCGCGAGCACTGCACCGTCGCGGACGCCGGCTTCCGCCTCCATGCCAATGCCGAGCGCCACCTGAAGGGCCCGGAGGAGATGGCGCGGCTCTTCGCGGGCTTCGAACATGCGCTCGCCCGCACCGTGGAGATCGCGCAAGGCTGCCGCTTCAGCCTCGACACGTTCGAGCACAACTACCCGGAGGAGGCCGTGCCGGAAGGCCGCACGCCGCAGGGCCACCTGGAAACGCTCGCCTGGGAGGGCGCGGCGCGGTTCTATCCCGGCGGCCTTCCGGAGAAGGTCCGCGACGCCATCGCGAAGGAACTCGGGCTCATTGCGGAGCTCGGCTACGCCTCCTACTTCCTCACCGTCCACGACATCGTGCAATGGGCGCGCGCCCAGGAACCGCCCATCCTCTGCCAGGGGCGCGGCTCGGCGGCCAACTCCGCCGTCTGCTTCGCGCTCGGCATCACCGCCGTCGACCCCATGGTCATCGACCTCCTGTTCGAGCGCTTCGTCTCGAAGGACCGCGGCGAACCGCCCGATATCGACGTCGATTTCGAGCACGAGCGGCGCGAGGAGGTGATGCAGTACATCTACGATCGCTATGGCCGCACCAATACGGGGATCGCCGCGACCGTCATCTCCTACCGCGCGCGCAGCGCCGTGCGCGAGGTCGGCAAGGCGATGGGGCTGACGGAGGATGTGACCTCCGCGCTCGCCGGAACGGTCTGGGGCTGGTCGGACAAGGGCCTCCCCGACGATCAGGTGCGCGAGGCGGGGCTCGACCCCGACGACCCCAACTTGCGGCGCACGCTGGCGCTTTCCGCCGAGCTCATCGGCTTTCCGCGCCACCTCTCCCAGCATGTCGGCGGCTTCGTGCTCTCCCGCGATCCGCTCGACGAGATCGTGCCCATCGGCAATGCCGCCATGAAGGACCGCACCTTCGTGGAATGGGACAAGGACGACCTCGACGCGGTCGGCCTCCTGAAGGTCGACGTGCTCTCGCTCGGCATGCTCACCTGCATCCGCAAGTGCTTCGACCTGATCCGCGATCACTGGGGGCGCGACCACGTCCTCTCAGACTTCTCCAGGGCGGAGGACGAGGCGACCTACGACATGCTGTGCAAGGCCGATTCCCTGGGCGTCTTCCAGGTGGAAAGCCGCGCGCAGATGAACATGCTGCCGCGCCTGAAGCCGCGCGATTTCTACGATCTCGTCATCGAGGTCGCCATCGTCCGCCCCGGCCCCATCCAGGGCGACATGGTCCACCCGTATTTGCGCCGCCGCAACGGCGAGGAGGACGTCGAGTATCCCCCGCCCGCGAAGGAGCATGGCCCGCCGGACGAGCTGGAACACATCCTCAGAAAGACCCTCGGCGTGCCGATCTTCCAGGAGCAGGCCATGCGCATCGCGGCCGAGGCGGCGAGGTTCACCACCGCGGAGGTGAACGAGCTGCGCTACGCCATGGCGACCTTCCGCCGGCGCGGCACCATCGAGCTTCTGGAGGAGAAGATGGTCGGCCGGATGATCGCGCGCGGCTACGACCCGGACTTCGCCCAGAGCTGCTTCAACCAGATCAAGGGCTTCGGCGAATACGGCTTCCCGGAATCGCATGCGGCGAGCTTCGCGCTGCTCGTCTTCGTCTCCGCCTGGCTCAAATGCCACTATCCGGCGGCCTTCGCCTGCGGGCTCCTCAATTCGCAGCCCATGGGCTTCTACGCCCCGGCCCAGATCGTGCGCGACGCGCGCGAGCACGGGGTGGAGGTGCGCCCCGTCGACGTGAATTTCAGCGAACTCGACAACACGCTGGAGCCCGCCGCCGACGATCCGCGGTCACGCGCGCTACGCCTCGGCCTGCGCCAGGTCGACGGGCTGGGCGAGGAGATCGGCGAGCGCCTCGCCGCCGCGCGCGACGCGCCGTTCGAGACCGTCCACGACCTCTGGCACCGCGCGGACATTCCCGTCGCCGCGCTGGAGAAGCTCGCCGCGGCGGATGCGTTGCGCTCGCTCGGCCTCGACCGGCGCCAGGCCCTGTGGGAGGTGCGCGCGCTCAAAGCGCAAAAGCCCCTGCCGCTCTTCGCCCATGCGCAGGCGCGCGAGGAGGCCCGGGAGCCGCCCGTCGCGCTGCCGCCCATGCCCGAACCCGAGCATGTCATCGTCGACTACCAGACGCTGCGCCTTTCCCTGAAGGCGCATCCCCTCTCCTTCCTGAGGGACGAATTCGCCCGCCGCGGCCTCGCCTCGACCCGCGATCTGCGGGAAACGAGGGATGGCCGGCGCCTCGCGCTCGCCGGCGTCGTGCTCGTACGCCAGCGCCCGGGCAGCGCCAAGGGTGTGGTGTTCATGACGCTGGAGGACGAGTTCGGCATCGCCAACACTGTCGTCTGGCCCAGGGCCTTCGAGGCCTATCGCCGGACCGTGATGGGCGCGCGCCTCGTCTTCATCCGCGGCCGCATCCAGCGCCAGGACGACATCGTCCATCTGGTGGCCGACCATCTGGAGGACTGGACGCCCCTCCTCCTGTCGCTCGCCGGCGACGAGCCGGCCTTCACGCCGCCCTACGCCCATGGCGACGAGGCCGCCCACGCCGCCAATCCCTCACGCGAGGTCTCCCCGCGCCGGCATCCGCGCAATGTCCGCATCATCCCAAAATCGCGGGATTTCCATTGAGGCGGCCACGTCCTCGCGACATGGCGCGGTGGCCTGGCGAACCGCCAATGGATCCCGGCAACGAGTGCCGGGATGACGCCTGAGAGAGGGTACCGCCCTCACCGCACGCCACCACGTCGTTCCGGGACTTGTTCCCGGAACCCATTGGCCTGTCCGCCGTCTCCGTTGTCGATACCGTCCCCGGAACCGACGAGGGCTCGACACGGGACCTCACACCGGCCCGAACCGCGCGATGAGCGCGGCCGGGATCGTCACCCCCTCGCGCTCGGCGCGGGCGCGGTTCTCGTAGCGGCGCAGCCCCGGAAGGCGCGCGCCCTCCTGCGCCTCGATGGCGCCCGCAAGGGCGGCCATGCGGTCGGTGAAGGCCGGGCCGGCGAAGGCCGCCGGGGCGAAGGCGAGGATGAGCTGGCCCGTATCGGGCGGCGGACCGTCGCCGGAGAAGAAGTTCGAGGCCTCATAGGCGAAGCTCGCCCCGACGAGGCCGGCGGCAAGTACCTCCACCATGAGCGCGAGCGCCACGCCCTTGGCGTCGCCCATAGCGGCCATGGTGCCCTCCAGCGCGCTCTCCGGGTCGGTCGTCGGCTCACCGTCCGGCCCGAAGGCCCATCCCTCCGGGATCGGCATGCCCTCCTGGCGGGCCTTCAGAATGTTGCCGCGCGCGACCTTGGAGACCGACATGTCGACGACGACCGGGTCGCGGCCCTCAAGTGGCGCGGCAAAGGCGATCGGATTGGTGCCGAACACGCCCGCCTTGCCGCCCCAGGGAGCGATGGCTTGCGGCGTGTTGGCGAACATCAGCGCAACGAGCCCGCCGCGCGCCAGCCGCTCCACATGGTGGCCCGCCGCGCCGCAATGATGCGACCGCCTGATGCCGGCCGCCGCGATGCCCGTCTCGCCCGACAGCGCCTTGAGCGCCTCGATGGCAAGCCCGATTGCCGGATAGGCGAAACCGTGGGCGGCATCGACCATGAGCGAGGCGGCCGCCGTCTTCGTCACGGAGGGCTCGGCATGGCCGTCCACCTTGCCGCTCAAAGCCTGCGCGGCATAGCTCTCCAGCCGCGACAGGCCGTGTCCTTTCAGCCCGTCGGCCTCCGCCAGAACGAGCGCATCGGCGACGAGGCGCGCGGTCTCAGGCGCCGTGCGGCTGGCCTCCAGAGCACGGGCGACGAAGCTGCGCGCCACATCGAGGCTGACTGTCTCATCCGCCATTCGTCCGGCCCTCCAGCGCCGCCAGGATCGTCTCCGCCGTCATCCGGCTCACACGCACATTCGCCTCCTCCGTCACCCCGGCGACATGCGGCGTGAGGACGATATTGCCGAGGCCGGAGAACAACGCCCCGCGCGCCGCGTCGAGCGGTTCGTCGGCGAAGACGTCGAGGGCGGCCCCGCCGATCCGGCCATCCCTCAGCGCTTCGGCCAGGGCGGCCTCGTCGACGATCCCGCCGCGCGCGCTGTTGACGAGCACCGCGCCGGGTTTCATCGCGGCGATCCGCTCCGGCCCGAAGAGATCGCGCGTCTCCGCGTTGAGCGGCACATGGAGGCTCACCACATCGGCGCGCGCCACGAGCGCGTCGAGATCGAGCCGTTCGGTGCCGGTCCAGGCCGGATCGTCCGCCGGCACGAAGGGATCGAAGGCCACGACCGCCATGCCGAGCGCCCGCGCCCTCGCCGCGACCTCGCGCGCGATGCCGCCAAAGCCGACGAGCCCCATGGTCTTGCCCGAGATCTCGCGCCCGATCAGCGCCTCGCGCGGCCAGTCCCCGGCGATGACCCGCTCGTTCGCCATATAGGCGCCGCGCATGAGCATGAGCGCCATCGCGATCACATATTCGGCGACCGCGATGCTGTTCGCCCCGGTCGCCGGATAGACCGCGACGCCGCGCGCCTTGCAGGCGGCAAGGTCGATATTGTCGAGCCCGACGCCCAGCCGCCCCACCGCCTCCAGCGACGGCGCGGCGTCCAGGAGCTCCGCGGTCACCCCGGTGCGGTTGCGCACGATGAGCGCCCGCGCGCCCTCAAGCGCGGCCGGGATGTTCTCCTGCGCGTCGGCGAGCGCCGGGTCGTGATGGACCGAATGGCGCTCCCTCAGCAGGGCGACCGCCGCCTCGTCCATGAACTCCGTAATCACAATGTCGGCCATGTGCCTCAATCCAGTTCGAGCCGTTTTCTCATTTCGTCCATCAGGGCGGGCTTGAGCTCCATGCCGATGCCCGGCTGGTCCCGAGGCAGGGTCACATGACCGTCGACAATGGGGATATCGTCGGCAAAGCCCCCATAGGGCGCGAACACGCCGGGATAGGATTCGGTGCCGCCGAGCTGCAGGCCCGCCGCCATGTTGAGGCCGAGCTGGTGGCCGCCATGGGGCAGGAAGCGCCGCCTCGACCAGCCGAGCCTTTCCGCCTCGTCCAGCATGACGAGCGTCTCTGTGAGGCCGTAGCACAGCGACGGGTCGGGCTGGGCCCAGTCGATCTCCGGGCGCAAGCCGCCGAAACGCAGCAGGTTGTTCATGTCCTGATGCGAGAACAGGTTCTCGCCCGTCGCGATGGCATGGGGATAGTGCCGGACGAGCTCGGCATTCAGGTGATAGTCGAGCGGATCGCCCGGCTCCTCGAACCAGGCGAGGCGGAAGGGCTCGACGGCGTTGGCGAAGGCGATGGCCTCCCCGAGCGCGAACCGGCCATTGGCGTCGACGGCGAGGGTTTCGCCCGAGCCCAGAGCCTCCGCCGCCGCCTCGATACGCTTCAGGTCGTCGGCCAGCGGCAGGCCGCCCACCTTCATCTTGCAGATGCGATAGCCCGCATCGCGGTAGCCATGCATCTCCGCGACGAGCTGCTCGATATCCTTGTCGGCCCGGTAATAGCCGCCGCCGGGATAGACCAGCACCGCCTCGTCGTACCGCCCGCCATTGTAGCGTTCCGACAGGATCGTCCAGAGCGGCCTGCCGGCCAGTTTCGCATGGAGGTCCCAGACCGCCATGTCGAGCGCGCCGATACAGAAGGAGCGCTCGCCGTGCCCGCCCGGCTTCTCGTTCGCCATGAGCGTGCGCCAGATCGCCTGCGGGTCGACATTCTCGCCCGTCTCGTCGAGGAGCGAGGCGGGATCGGCCTCGCGGAGGCGCGGCAGGAAGCGCGAGGCGAGCAGCCCCGGCTGGGCATAGCGCCCGTTGGAGGAGAAGCCGTAGCCCGTGACCCGCTCGCCGTCGCGCACGACATCCGTCTCGACCGCCACCACATTGGTGGTCATGGTCTTGAAGGAGATGAAGGCGTTCGACATCTCCGAGGCGAGCGGGGCGGAGACGTGGCGTATGTCGGTTATTCTCATGCCGGTTGCGGTGGCCCGATCTAGAAAAGCCGCCCTTCGGGCAGCGGGACGAGGAAGCCGTAGCGGAACAGGGCGAAGAAGCCGATGACGATGACCGCGCCGACGAGCGGATAGAGGACCATGCGCCCCCTGGTCCAGGGATCGTACATCGCCGCGAGCGTCAGGCAGAAGAAGGCGGCGAGGCCGGAGAGGATGAAGCCGATCCACGGCATGGCGGCGACCGCGCCGAGCATGACGGCGACGAGCGCCACCCGGCGCGCGGAAGACCCGCCGGAGGGCTGGACGCGCCGGCCGCGCCGGATGAAGGCATAGACGATATAGCTCACCGAAAAGACGATGAGGCCGATGGCCACGGTCCGCGGAAAGACGGCCGAATCGACGTCGGAATAGCTTGTCGTGTCCCACAGCGCCACCGCGCCGGCGATCACGAAGACCGCCGCCGCCGCGATGCCGCGACTATCGAGCCTGTCGGTCTGCTCAGTCTGCATGACGCATCCTCCAGCGCGCGAACCGCCCCTTCATGAGCGGGTAGAACAGCGAGATCAGGGTGAAGGCGATGATGCCGAGCGAGATGGGCCGGCCGAAAAACATGCCCCAGAGATCGCCCGTCGCCGCGCCGATGGTCCAGGCCTGCACGAAGCCCTGCTCCGCGATGGGTCCGAGAATGATGCCGAGCACGATGGGCGAGGCCGCGATGCCGGCGCGCGACAGCACCCAGCCGACCGTGCCGAGCACGATCATGATCATGACGTCGGAGACCGAGTTGCGGATCGCGTAGCTGCCGATGATGGTCATGAACGCGACGGACGGCACGAGCAGCGCCTTGGGCAGTGTCACGATGGTCTTGTAGGCATAGCGCCCGATCAGGAGGCCGACGGGCAGCATGAGCGCGGTCGCCAGGAACAGCCCGGCGATGAAGGTGTAGACGATGGAGCCCTGCGCCTCGAAGAGCTGCGGGCCGGTGCGGACGCCCTGCACCAGCAGTGCGCCGAGGATGACCGCGTCGGGCGGCGTGCCCGGAATGCCGAGCACGAGCGTCGGGATGAAACCGCCGCCCACGGTGGCGTTGTTGGCCGATTCCGTCGCCATGATGCCGCCCGGCTCGCCCTTGCCGTAGTCCTGGCCGGGCTTGGCGGTGCGCCGCGCCTCCGAATAGGAGACGAGCCCCGCCACCGAGCCGCCGGCGCCGGGCAGGATGCCGACCACCGTGCCGATGACCGAGCTGCGGATGAGGTTGACCTTCTCGCGCCAGACGAGGCGCAGCGCCTCGCCCAGCCGGAAGCCGCGCGCCTCCGTCTCGACCTTCAGATGCCGGTCGGGCGTGGCGACGAGGTCGATCAGCACCGGGATGCAGTAGAGGCCGATGAGGGCGGAGACCACCTCGATGCCGCCGATCATGGTCTGGCTGCCGAAGGTCAGGCGCACATCGGCGCTGATCTCCGCGACGCCGATGCAGGACAGGAGAAGCCCCAAGGCCGCGCCCATCAGGCCCTTGGCGAGCGCCCCCGCCGACAAGGCGGAAATGAGCGACAGCCCGAAGATCGCGAGCCAGAAATACTCCACCGGCCCGAAGGCCAGCGCGACCTCCGACAGGGGTGGCGACAGGGTGAGCAGAAAGGCGGCGCCGACAAGCCCGCCCACCACGCTTGCAAGACACGAGATCGTCACCGCCAGGTCGCCGTCGCCGCGCTTGGCCATGGGATAGCCGTCGAAGGTCGTGGCGATCGCCGACGGCGTGCCCGGCGTGTTGAGCAGGATGGCGGAATAGGCCCCGCCATAGATCGCGCCGGTATAGATCGCCCCCAGGAGGATGAGCGCGGAGGCCGGATCGAGCGTGAAGGTGAGCGGCACGAGCACCGCCACCGCCATGGTCGCGGTCAGCCCCGGGATCGACCCGATGATCGTGCCGGCCGCCACGCCGAACAGCGCGAAGACGATATTCAGCGGCGTCAGGGCCTGAGCGAAGTGCTCTGCAAACATCGCTGCTCCTTGTAACGCAGACAGGTGTTGCAAGCGGTCGGCTCACACTCCTCGCCCGGCCTTCGGCGCCACCTCCCTCGCTCGCGGGAGAGAGGTGGCAGGGTCAGGGGAGCGAGCTCTCGTCGCCTCCGGTGGCCTATTTGATGATGCCGGCCGCCTTGGCCGCCTCGAGATACTGCGCCTTGCGCTCCATCATGAAGGCGTCCATCTCGCCATAGGACACATCGATGAGCGCGAAGCCGCCATCGATCATCTGCTTCTGGAACTTCTCGTCGGCATTGATCTCCCCGATCATGTCCGACCACCGCTCGCGCAGATCCTCCGGCGTCGATTCCGGCACGGCCACGCCGCGATAGGCGCCGCCGACCATGTCGAAGCCGAGCTCCTGGAAGGTCGGCACATCGGGGAACAGCGGATGGCGCTCATCCATGGCGACGGCGAGCATGCGCACCTTGTCGCCCTGCTTGGCGCCGACCGTGGTGTAGCCCCATTCCGCCATGACCTGGTTGCCCAGAAGCGCGGTGACCGCGGCACCCGTTCCCTTGAAGGCGACATAGGTCGACTTAATGCCTGCGAGCTCGTCGAACCGGATCGAGGCGAGATGGTTCGCCGTCCCCTTGCCGGAGCCGGACAGCGTCAGCTTTCCGGGGTTCTCCTTGGCATAGTCGATCAGGTCCTGAAGCGTCTTGAACTGGCTGTCGGCCGGCACGACGATGGCGTCCGGCGTGTAATGGAACCAGTAGATCGGGGTCAGGCCGTCGGTCGTGTAACCGACATCCTTGGTCGCCGGCTGGATGACGATATGGGGCAGGTTCACGCCCATCACCGTATAGCCGTCGCCGGCATAGGAGTTGAGCTGCGACCAGCCGACCGCGCCGCCGCCGCCGGGCTTGTAGGAGATGACCAGGTCCTGGCCGAATTTCTCCTGGAAATAGGGCTGCTGGAGCCGTGCGGAAATGTCGGACTCGCCGCCCGGGCCGAAGGGGATGATGTATTCCACCGCCTTGTCGGGAAAGGCGAGCGCGCTGCCCGCACCGGCCGCGGCGAGCGCGAGGCCCGCAAGTCCGCCCAGAATCGTGCGTCTCGTGAAGTGCATGGATAGTTCCTCCCGGTTTGCGCGCGGGGGCTGGCCGCGCGTCGAAGACATGTCTGCCGGGTTGTCCCGGTCTTTGGGCTTGCGGGACCCGATGGTGCCCGCAAGCCGGAAATTGTGGAAGCCGGTTCTTCGCCTGTCGGAACCGGCCTCAGGCGCTGCGATAGAGCTTCGTCATGACGAATTCGCGATGGCCGAGCGCCTCGGCCGCCGTCGACCGGCCGCTCGCGGTGCGCGCGACCATGTCGATGAGCGCGTCGCCGGCCTCCGACATGGTCATGTCGCGGCGCAGGATGCCGGTAACGTCCACGTCGATATGCTCCGACATGGTGCGCACCGTGCGCGGATTGGCCGAGATCTTGATGACCGGCACGATCGGGTTGCCGATCACATTGCCCTGCCCCGTCGGGAAGGTGTGGACGACATAGCCCGCCGCCGCCATCAGCGTCACGCATTCCGCCGCCGCCGAGGAGGTGTCCATGAAGTAGAGGCCGGGGCCCTTCGCCGGCGCCTCCGCCGGCTCCAGAACGTCGATATAGCTGCACTCGCGGCCGATCTTCTCCAGATTACCGAGCGCCTTCTCCTCGATGGTGGTGAGTCCGCCCTCGATATTGCCCTTGGTCGGCTGGGATTCGGAGAGGTCGCTCGTCTTGAACGGCTCGATCACCTCGTCCATGTAGGCCTGCCAGGTGGCGCGGAACTTCTTGCCGGCTTCCGGGTTCGCCGCGCGCGCCTCGCACAGATGCTCCGCGCCGGTGAGCTCGGAGGTCTCGCCGAACACGCCATAGATGCCGCGCGGCATGAGCTTGTCGTACATGTTGCCGACCGTCGGGCAGGAGCCGAGGCCGGTGGTGGTGTCGGACTCGCCGCACTTCGTCGAGATCCACAAGTCGGAGATATCGCACTCCTCGCGCTGGCGCTCCGTCGCCCAGTGGACGAACTCCTTCGCCTTGCGCGAGGCCGCGGCGATGGTGTTGATGTCGCCGTTCTTCTCGATGGAGAAGGCGGCCACCGGCTTGCCGGTCTCCGCGATCCCGTCCGCGATCTTCTGCGTCCAGCCCGGCTCGATGCCGATCACCACGACGGCGGCGACGTTCGGATTCGCGCCCGTGCCGATCATGGTGCGGAAATGAAGGTCGAGATCCTCGCCGAACTGCAGCCGGCCATAGGCATGCGGCAGCGCCAGCGTGCCCTTGATGTTGTTGGCCACCGCCTCGCAGGCGGCGTTGGAGATATCGTCGACGGGCAGGATGACCACGTGGTTGCGCACGCCGACCCGGCCGTTCTCGCGCCGGTAGCCCATGAATGTGAGATCGCCATTCGCCATGGTGTTCGCCTCCCTTACCAGCGCTTCGTCTTCAGGTTATCGACATGGACATGGCCGCCCTTGGCCACGTCCTTGACGATCTTGCCGATGTCCTGGCCGTATTTCACGGCCGTGTCGCCGGCCTTCAGATCGGCGAGCGCCACCTTGTGGCCGATCGGAACGTCGTCCTTGACGGTGAGATGAAAGTCGGAATTGTCCTCGGTGACGACACAGAGCATGTCCGTGCCGGCCTTGAGGTCCTCGACAACGACGACGCCGACATTGTCCTTCCTGTCGTGCACCAGAAGCTGCGGAGCGGTCATATGGCATATCCCCCTGCTAGGTTGTGGCGGACTGTTTTATGTGAGAGTCTTATATAAGACATAAGATATAAGAATGCTTGTCAACGGGATTTGCGGCATGACGGACAAGAACGGGCCGGGCGCGACTGCCGCCGCGGCCGGCGACACCACGGAAAACCCCGGCTACAGGCCGCTTTACAAGCAGGTGCGCGACATCATCACGCGGCGCCTCGCGGAGGGCGAATGGCTGCCCGGCGCCATGCTGCCGAGCGAGCAGGAGCTCGCCCGTTCGCTCGCGGTGAGCCAGGGAACGGTGCGCAAGGCGCTCGACGCGATGGCCGCGGAGAACCTCATCGAACGCCGCCAGGGCCGGGGCACCTTCGTCTCACGCCAGGACGACGAGCGCGTGCTCTTCCACTTCTTCCGCCTTCAGGGCGACGACGGCAGCCATGTCTTCCCGGAAAGCGACGTGCTCGGCGTCACCGTCGACATGCCGGAGGAGGACGAGGCCCGGATTCTGGGGATTTCGGGAACGGACGGCATCATCCGCATCCGGCGCACACGCAGCCTCGGCGGCCGTCCCGTCATCGTGGAGACGCTCACCCTGCCCGCCGCGCGCTTTCCCGGCCTCGACGAGCGGGACAGCCTGCCGAACAATCTCTACGTCCTGTTCGCGAATGAATACGGGGTGAGCATCGCGCGCGCCTCCGAACGGCTGAAGGCGGTCGCCGCGGACGCGCATAGCGCGGAAATTCTCGAGCTCGCCCCGGGGGCGCCGCTGCTCGCCATCGAGCGCGTGGCCTATTCCATCGCCGGCGAGCCGGTCGAATGGCGCGTCAGCCTGTGCCGCACGGACATGCTGAGCTATGCCTCCGAACTGCGCTGACGCCCCGGGCGGGACCGGCACCCGGCCCCGCCCGGCGATCCGTCAGGGTGTCCAGATCTCTTCCACGTTGTACTTGCCGTTCTGGACGGAGATCACCGAGATCGGCTTGGGCGGCACCATGCTCTCGCGCGTGTAGGAAATCTCGCCCGTCACGCCCTTGAAGCCGCGCGTGGCCTCCAGCGCGTCGCGGATCTTGTCCGGCTCGGCGGACCCCGCCCGCTTGATGGCGTCGGCGACCAGCATCAGCGCGTCATAGCCGAGCGGGGCGAAGGAGTTCTCCGGCTCGCGTCCGTATTCCGCCTTGTAGTCCGCGATGAATTTCTGGACCTCCGGGCGGTCGTCGGCGCGGTAGGTGTGGGTGGAGAAATAGACGTCGTTGGCGAGATCGGGCCCCGGTGTCGTGGAGACGAGCTCGGTGTCGAACCCATCGCCGGAGACGATCGGCATGTCGATGCCCTGCTCGCGGATCTGCTTCACGGTGAGCCCCGCCTCGGAGGGAATGGCGGAGATGAATACCGCGTCGGGCTTGGGCTCGATGGCCTGGAGCCGGGCGATCTGGGCGGAGAAATCGGTGTCGCCCATCATGAAGATGTCCTTGCCGACGATCTCGCCGCCGCGCTCCTCGAAGCGTTCCACGAAGAACTTCGACAGCGCCTTGGTGAAGTCCATGGAATTGTCGGTCCACACCGCCACGCGGCGGGCACCGAGCTTGTCATAGGCATAGTCCGCGATGGCATAGGACTGGTCGTCGTCGCCGAACGGCGTCATGAACATGTAATTGCCCACCCATTGCGGCAGCATGGGATGGGTCGCGCCGGAGGTGACGAAGGGAATGCCCTTCTCCTGGAACAGCGGCGCGGCGGCCATCACGAAGGTCGTGTCGGACTGGCCGATGCCCGCCACAACGCCATCCGACAGCACGCGCTGGGCGGCCTTGGCCGTCTCCTGCTGGTCGGTCTTGGTGTCGACCGCGATCAGCTCGACCGGCCGGCCCATGAGGCCGCCATCGTCGTTGATCTGCTTGGCCGCCAGCTTCGCCCCGTTGAGCGACGGGCCGTCGAGCGATGACAGGCCGCCGGTGAGATTGTACAAGGCCCCGATCTTGATGGGATCCTGCGCCTGAACCGCCGACGCGCCAAGGAAAGCCGCCGCCAGTGCCATCGCCGTCACTGCGAGTCGCATCTTACATCCTCCCGATTTTCCGAAGCCCCCATTCGCGGAACGCCAATGCGGATCGCGCCCGCGCACAGGCCGCCTCCTCCTTCCCAATTCCCTCACGCACCTGATCCCGGACGAGAGTGGAAGAATGGAGGACCCCTGTCAACATTATCGTACATCGACCTTTGATTTCGCAATGTTGTATGATTTGATACAGACCGGATCGAACAGGAGCGCCCATGCCGGCCGAGCCATCCGTATATGACCGCATCCAGGAGCTCATGGCGGCGTTCACCGACCGGGAACGCCGCGTCGCCCAGACGCTCCTGGCCAACTATCCGGTCGCGGGGCTGGAGACGGTCTCCCGGCTCGCCGGCACGGCGGGGGTGAGCACGGCCACCGTGCTGCGCTTCGTGAACAAGCTCGGCTTCGCGCTCTATTCCGACTTCCAGGCGGCCCTGCGCTCCCAGCTCACCGAGACGCTGCAGTCCCCGCTCACGCGCATGGCGGCCGCCCGCGACCGCGCGGACGCGCAGGCCTCCTTCCTCCACCGCTTCACCGAGGCGGTGACCGCCAATGCCCGCAGCATGCTCGACACGCTGCCGGCGTCGGAATTCGAGGCCACGGTGGAGCTTCTCTGCGACACCCGCCGGCAGATCCATGTGCTCGGCGGGCGCTACAGCTCGAGCGTGGGGCGCTATCTCGTCGACTTCCTGAAGGCGCTGCGCCCGCGCGTCGGCTACATTGACGGCCAGACGCAGAAATGGCCGAACCACCTTCTCGACTTCGACCGCAACACGGTGCTGATCGTCTTCGACACGCGGCGCTACCAGAGCGATGTCGGCGCCTTTGCGCGGCTCGCCGCCGAGCGCGGCTGCCAGATCGTGCTGTTCACCGATATCTGGCATTCCGACATTGCGCGCGTCGCCCACCGCGTGCTCGCCTTTCCGGTGACCGTCCCCTCGATCTTCGATTCCGTGGCGGTCGGCTTCATCATGGCGGAAGCGCTGGTCGGCGCCTGCGCGGAGAAGCTCGGCGAGCGGTCGCGCACCCGCATCGAGGATCTGGAGGCCTTCCGCATGCCGCTCGCGCCGCGCGGCCCGGAGGAGTGACCGCACAAACGCCGTTCCGACCGATCACGAGGGGAGAGTGACCGACATGCCGAGAGAAGACATCGTCATGGTGTGCTGCAGCGACATTGCCGGCCAGGTGCGCGGCAAGGGGCTTCTCGCCCGCGACCTCCATGACAGGCGCGAGAAGGGCGTGGGCTGGACCCCGACCAACATCATGATCACCGCCCATGGCGCCATCGCCGACACGCCCTGGGGCCCGTTCGGCGACCTGATCCTCAAGCCCGATCTGGACACGCTGGTCCGCGTCGATTTCGGCGATGACGGCGCGCCGGAGCATTTCGTCCTCGGCGATATCCGCCATCTGGACGGCACCGCCTGGGCCTGCTGCCCGCGCGATTTCCTGCGCCGGGGCCTCGATGCGCTGAAGGCCGAGGCGGGGCTGACCCTCAAGGCGAGCTTCGAGCACGAGTTCCATTACGATGGCGTGGAAGAAGTCGCCAATTCCGGCTACGCGCTCGACGCCTATCGCCGGCAGGGCGTGTTTGCGGAAACCTTCCTCGATGCGCTCCAGCAGGCCGCCATCATCCCCGACACCTTCATGCCGGAATACGGCCCCTGCCAGTACGAGGTGACGGTCGAGCCGAAGCCCGCAATGCGCTCAGCCGACGAGGCGGTGATCCTGCGCCAGCTCGCGCGCGCCACCGCCTTCCGCCTCGGCCACCGGGCGAGCTTCACGCCGATCCTGAGGCCCGATTCGGTCGGCAACGGGCTCCATGTTCACTTCTCGCTCAACGACGCGGAGACCGGCAAGCCCGTCAACCACGACCCGTCGGCCGATCACGGCGTCAGCGCGACGGCGGCGCATTTCCTCGCCGGCATTCTCGACAAGCTGCCGGTCCTCACCGCGCTGACCGCCGCCACGCCCATCTCCTATCTGCGCCTCGTGCCCAACCGCTGGAGCGCGGCCTACACCAATCTCGGCGTCCAGGACCGCGAGGCCTCGCTGCGCATCTGCCCGGTCTTCGAGACGACGGGCCTCGATGTCGCCAAGCAGTTCCATTTCGAGTATCGCGCCGCCGATGCCGCCGCCACGCCCTATTTCGTGCTCGGCGCCATCGTCTGGGCCGGTGTCCACGGCCTGCGCGCGAAGTTGCCGCGGCCGGAGCCCACCGAGACCGATCCCGGCGGAATGCCGGCGGAGGAATTCGACCGCCGCAAGCTCGCCCGCCTGCCCCGGTCGCTTTCAGCCGCGCTCGACCTCCTGGAGGCCGACGAGGATGCGAAGGGCTGGCTCGGCCCGGAGCTCCACGACGCCTATCTGCGCCACAAGCGCTTCGAGGACGCCCTCATGGCCGACCTGCCGCTCGAGGAGCAATGCGCGCGCTATCACAAGGTCTTCTGAGGTCTCGAAAAGCCCCCTCACCCTCCCATCGCTGACGCGATGGCCCCCTCCCTCTCCCGCGAGGGGGAGAGGGAATAACGGCGCCGCTATTCCGGCGGCGGAAAGGTGGAGAAGACCATGTCCAGCCTGGGGTCGCGGGCGATGCTGGCGGGGGTGACGATCTTCTGGTCCATGATCAGGGACCAGCATGCGGCCTCGTCGAGATGCCGGGCCTTGCAGTCGGGGTGCTCCGCCCAGCCGGACAGGAGCAGTGCGCGCCCCTCCTGCGTATCGAAATCGAGATCGCCGATGCGTTCCAGCTTTCCGAGCGCCACGCCGGCGGCCTTGTAGCTGTCATAGACGAGTTCGCTGCCGTAGAACGCCGAGGGGTCCAGGCGGAAATGGGGATCGGGCGGGTAACCCAGATACGCGTTCGCCTCGAGGACCGCGGGGTGGTACCAGTCCCCGTTCCAGAGCCCGGGATAGCGGTAGACGGCGTAGTTTCCGCCAATGGCGCGCTCGAGAAACGGCTCGAGCATGATCTCGTAGACACCGTCGGGAGCCGCCTCGATGACGGCGAACCCGCCGCCGGTTCGCCTGACGATGCCGACATGGGTGAACCGGCTTCCCGTCGCCCGCTCGAGCACGGGACCCACCGGATCTGACGTCTCGATAAAGATGAGGTCGCCGCCCTCGAACCCCTCCCAGGTCTCGGTCGAGGTCGAGGTCTCAGCCGAGGTCTCGGCCGCGCGCGCCGGCGGCATCGCCAGAAGAACGGCAAGGGCAAGGGCGGCGATACGCAATGTCGGGCTCCGGATCACGCAAGGGGGCGGGAGACGGGCCATAATGCCGGAGATACGTAAAACGGGGATGAATGGGGCGGCCTCCGCGCTACGGGGCGGCGGTCAGCCCGTCCCGGCTGCGAGTTCCCTCACGAGCGTTTCCGTCGACACCGTCCGGCAATAGCCCCTGAAGGCGTTGAGCGCGGCCTCGTGGCGGGCGCGGGTATCGGTGGCGCAGGCATCGTCCGGGCAGATCATGCGGTAGCCCCGGTCGGCGCCGTCGCGGATCGTGTGGTCGACGCACTGGTCGGTGAGGAAGCCCGTGGCGATAATCGTGTCGATACCGATATTGCGCATCAGATAGTCGAAATTCGTCGAGTTGAAGAGGCTCGACGATGTCTTGGGGATGACCATCTCGTCGTCGCCCGGCGCGAGCGCGTCGATCACCTTCGCGTCCCACGAGCCCTTCGCGATGGAGAAGCCGGAGAGCTTGTAGTCGAGGCTGCGGTCGCGCCCGTCGCGGGTCGCGTTCTCCATGACCGTATAGACGATTTCCGCGCCCGCCCCGCGCGCCGCCGCGATCAGCCGCTGGATGTTGGGCACCGCCACAGTGCGCGCATCCTCGTAGAATTCCGGCCGCGGCTGGCGGTTGGTCTCGTCCATCACCCAGTTCTGCGCATCGATCACCAGAAGCGCCGTGCGCGCCGCCGCGAGCGGCTCGTCCCTGCCCGGTTCAGTCATCTCTCGAAGCCCTATCGTCCCATGATATAGCGCGCCCAGCGCGGCTCGCCGGAACCGAACACGCCGCGCGGACGGAACAGGAGCACGAGGATCAGGCAGAGCGCAACCGCCACCTGGCTCAGCCCGTAGAGCTCCAGCGCCTCCTCCGCCGGCCTCAGCGACTCCGACAGCACCGACAGCGCGATGGCCGCGAGCACCGCGCCGGTGAGGCTGCCCATGCCGCCGATCACCACCATGACCACGAGGTTGAAGGCGAGCAGAACCGAATAGGTGCCCGGCGTGATGACCGTGATGAGATGGGCCATGAGCCCGCCCGCGACGCCCGCGAAGAACGCGCCGAGGACGAAGCCCCACATCTTCACCGACACAGCGGATATGCCCATGCAGCGCGCGGCCATCTCGTTCTCGCGCACCGCCATCATGGCGCGCCCCACGGAGGAATGCTTGATCCGCCAGCAGGCATAGACGGTGAGCACCGTCCAGCCATAGACCCACCACAGGCTCGTGAGCCTGGGCAGCCCGTTGAGCCCCATGCCGCCGCGCGTGACGCCGTCCCAGTTGTTGACGAGCACCCGCACGATGATGATGAGGCCGAGCGTCGCCACGGCGAGATAGTGCCCGCGCAATCGCAGCACCGGAAAGCCGATGAGGAGGGCCGCGAACGCCGCGACGGCGCCGCCGATCACGAGGGCGGGCAGGAGGTCGAGCTGGAGGGAGGCCAGGAAGGCCGGCAGGTCCGGCATCATGAAGCCCTTGCGCTGGACCGGGAAGACGAGGATCGCGGCGACATAGCCGCCAACGGTCATGAAGGCGGGATGGCCGAGCGAGAAGAGCCCGGTGAGCCCGTTGGTGAGCGCGAGCGAGCTCGCCAGCATGACATTGACGAGCGTGATGGCGGCAAGCGTCGCCATATAGTCGCTGAGCCGGATGTCGACGAACGCCACGAGCCCGGCGCCCAGGGCGGCGAGCGCCAGCGGCCTTGCGATCTTGGACACGGTGGATGCCTGGACCTCGGACATGGGATGGCGCCTCATGCCCTTTCCTCGTCCGCGCGCCCGAACAGGCCGTGCGGACGCACAAGCAGTATGACGATCAGGAGGGAGAAGACGAAGGCATCCCGATAGCCGGAATATTCCGGCGGCAGGAGGCCGACGAACAGGACCTCCGCGAGCCCCAGAATATAGCCGCCGGCCATCGCGCCCGGGATCGAGCCGACACCGCCGATGACGGAGGCGACGAAGGCCTTCAGCCCCGGGATGAAGCCCATGAGCGGGTCGATCTGACCGAACTTTCCGCCCCACATGAGCCCCGCCACGGCGGCGAGCGCGCTGCCGAGCCCGAAGGCCGTCGCGATGGCGCGGTTGATGTTGATGCCCATGAGCTGGGCGGTCGTCACGCTCTCCGCCGTGGCCCGCATGGCGATGCCGAGCTTCGTGCGGTGCACGAGCGTTACCGCGCCGGCGATGATGACCAGGGTGAGCCCGATGATCGCCAGATCGATGAGGGACGCCGTGCCGATGCCGAGGTCGATCCGCTCGCGCATCGCGGCCGGAAAGAGGAAATTGCGCGGCTGGCCGGAGAGGATCATGATCCCGGCATTCTGGATGATGATCGAGAGCGCGAGCGTCGCGATGAAGCCCGTCACCTGCGGCGCGCCGCGCATGGAGCGGAAGACCACCGCCTCGATGGTCACCCCCGCAAGCGCGCCGAGCCCCGCGACGAACAGCACGATGAACGGCCAGGGCACGCCGCCGAGCACCATGGCAAGCGTGGAGAACGCCCCGACCATGAGGATGTCGCCATGGGCGAAATTGATCAGCCGGACGATGCCGTAGATCATGGAGAAGCCGATGGCGACCAGCGCATAGAGGCTGCCCAGCGTCAGGCCGTTGACGAGCTGCTGGAGATAGTACTGGCTCATTGTCCCGCTCCGAGATAGGCGCGGCGCACATTCTCGTCGCCGGCCAGCTCCGCGCCCGTGCCCGACAGCGCGACCCGGCCGTTCTCCAGCACATAGCCGCGATGGGCGATCTCCAGCGCCATGGCCGCGTTCTGCTCCACGAGCAGCACCGTGACCCCGTCCCTGTTGAGCTCCAGCACCGTGTCGAAGATCCGCTCGATGATTTGCGGGGCAAGGCCGAGCGACGGCTCGTCCATCAGGAGGAGGCGCGGGCGCGCAAGGAGGGCGCGCGCGACCGCCAGCATCATCTGCTCGCCGCCCGACAGGCTTCCCGCCCGCTGGCTCCCGCGCTCCGCCAGCACCGGGAACAGCGCGCGCACGCGCTCCATGTCCTCCGCGACGGCTTCGGCATCGCTGCGCGTATAGGCGCCGACGAGGAGGTTCTCCTCGACGGTGAGCGAGGCGAAGATCTGCCGGCCCTCCGGGCACTGGACGATGCCGGAGCGCACGATCCGCGAGGGGGCGAGGCGCGCGAGATCGGCCTCGCCCTCCGGCCCCTCATAGAGGATCGTTCCCGATTGCGGGCGCAACAGGCCGGAGACCGTCATCAGCGTCGTCGTCTTGCCAGCCCCGTTGGCGCCGATCAGCGCGACGATCTCGCCGGCGCGCACCGACAGGGAGACGTCCTTGAGCACATGGGTCGCGCCGCGGCTGACATTGAGGCCGGCGATCTCAAGCACGGGCGCCTCCGCCGCGGCGCGTGCCGAGATAGGCGGCGACCACATCCGCGTCCGCCTGGATGTCCTGCGGGGTTCCCTCCGCGAGGAACCGGCCGCGATCGAGCACCTGGATGCGCCGGCACAGGCGCATGACGAGGCTCATATCGTGCTCGACGACCAGGACGGCGATGCCCAGATCGCCGTTGATCCGTCCGACGAGACGCAGGAGGTCCTCCGTCTCGCTGGCATTCATGCCCGCGGCCGGCTCGTCGAGGAGCAGCGCCCTGGGTTCCGTCGCCATGGCACGCGCGATCTCGACCCGCCTCTGGTCGCCATAGGACAGGTCCATCGCGCGCTCGTCCGCCAGATGTCCGAGACCCAGCATCTCCACGATCCCGCGCGCCTTCTCCGCGATCTCCCGCTCCGAGCGCCTGAAGCCGGGCAGGGCCAGGAGCGTCGCGACCATGCCCGACCCATGGCGCATGTGAAGACCGGCCATGACGTTCTCCAGAACGGAGAGGTCGGCGAAGAGCCGGACATTCTGGAAGGTCCGCGCGACGCCGCTTTCGGCGAAGCGATGGGGCGGGCGGCCGGTCATGTCGGCGCCGCGGACAGCAAGGCGCCCGCTCGTCGGAGCCAGGACGCCGGTCATGAGGTTGAAGGCCGTCGTCTTGCCCGCGCCATTGGGCCCGATAAGCCCGACGAGATCGCCCGGGCGGAGCGCAAGCGAATAGTCCTGAAGCGCGACCAGACCGCCGAAGCGCTTGCCGATCTCATTGGCGGCGAGAATGGGCTCGCTGTCCTCCATGACAGTCTGTCCGGCTCCTCTGGAAATCAATCGTTTCGTTCATTCTTGTCAGAATCGAACCTCTTGTACAATATAGTACACGAAAGGAATCGCCAGCGATCCCGGAAAGCAGGACAAAAAGCAGGACACCGAAGGATTTCACGCCCATGCTGCTCGGCCCCGGCGAACCGTCGGCCGTAACCCTCGTCAATGGCGAGGCGGACAGCCGCCTCGTGCTCGTCTGCGAGCATGCGAGCCGGCGCATCCCCCGCGCGCTCGGCACGCTGGGCCTGTCGGAATCGGAGCTTGAGCGCCACATCGCCTGGGATATCGGCGCGCGTGCCGTCGCGGAGCGCATGGCGCACCGCCTCGGCGCGCCGCTCTTCGTGCAGAACTATTCCCGCCTCGTGTGCGACTGCAACCGCAACACGACGGCCCGGGACTTCATCCCCGACGTCAGCGAGCGGACGGCCATTCCCGGCAATCGCGGCCTGTCGGAGAGCGATATCGCACAGCGCGTGGACGAGATATTCACCCCGTTCCACGCCGCCATCGCCGCCCATATGGACGCCCTCACCGCCCGGCGCGGCGACGCGGTGTTCGTCACCGTCCACAGCTTCACGCCGGTCTTCAAGGATATCGAGCGGCCGTGGCATGTCGGCGTCCTGTTCAACCGGGACCGGCTCTTCTCGCCGCTCGCCGTGGAGCTTCTGCGCGCGCAGGGCGGGCTCGCGGTCGGGGTCAACGAGCCCTATGTCATGTCCGACGAGACCGACTACACGGTCCCCGTCCATGGCGAGGCGCGCGGTGTGCCCTCCGTCGAATTCGAGATCCGCAACGATCTCGTGCGCACGGCCGCCGGCCAGGAAGACTGGGCGGACCGGCTCTCCCGCGTCGTGGAGGCGGCCATCGCCCGCATGGACGCCATGGGGGCGCAACCGGCGAAGGACGCGCGCTAGGCGCGTCCTCCCGGCGAGCTGTGCCGCCCACTCCCCGAGATGCCTTGTGTTTGGAACGGCACGGACCTGCTTGCGTCCCTGCGTTTAGAACGGCACCGGCCCACTCCCCCACCCGGCCACCCATGAGATGATACTTCCGTGGGTGGCCGGGTGGGGGAGTGGGCCGGTGCAGCCCGACCGGATGGGACAGACCGCGCCCGATTCAATCCGTCTGCGAAATGCTCTAGGATGCGCGCCGGACAAACCGGGAGGAACCGACGCGCGCCATGTTCGATCTTCGCGACAACGTCATGCTGATTACCGGCTCG
>ENA-ORCW01000046-ORCW01000046.1-marine-metagenome-genome-assembly--contig:-NODE-46-length-234481-cov-7.340545_pt1 | contig 234481 bp, 228 predicted proteins | sample MGYA00237784_ERZ508517 | MGnify/ENA primary metagenome ERZ508517 (study PRJEB26187, sample SAMN06268979) | marine metagenome | isolation source: Tt ae E1 feedstock associated aerobic enrichment on... | reverse complement strand
GACGGCACAGATCTCCGCAACCGAGAAACGCCGCATGTCACGGGGCCAATTCGAATACTTCGTGACCTACACGTTCCGCACGCGCGATGGCACGGAGTACAGCAAGGAACGACGGGTGCCGGCGACACACTTCGACGAATTCAGCGAAGGCCAGTCCGTCGACATCGTGTACCTGCCGCGTGACCCGTCGGTCAGCGCCACGCGTGACATGGTCGACCAGGTGCGCGGCAGCACGCAAGCGGCAAGGAGACTCTTATGAAAACCTTCGAACGAACACGGGGAATGGCGTTATCGGCAGTGCTGCTCGCGCTCGCCGCCTGCGGCTCGTCGGACGACGAAGAGATCGCGAGCTTGTCGGACGATGACTACGCGATCGATGCCGGTTTCGCAGCCACGGAATTTCCCCCGGATTTTCCGGAGCAACTCATCCCGCCGTCCTATGACAAGGGCGAGTACATGGACCTGCGGCACATCAACGGCACGCGTGCCGCCGTCTTCGAGAGTGACGGCGCCGTCGATACGTCGATTGCGCATTACGTCGAGTTGCTCGGCGAACCGACGATCGACGTCAACGCCGGAGAAGATCAACGGTCGGCGCAATGGCACGAGACGCCGTACAGTCCGTGGCTGGTCGGTGTGCTCGGTGACTCGGGCGAAACCTTCGTCACTGTGTCTACGATTCCGACCAATTGACGAAGCGGAAGCGTGTGAAAGAGATTTCTGTTGACAAATTTTTTTCGAGGAGTAGAGTGCGCGCCCCTATGAAAACGCAACACATCATTTTCATTGCTTGTTCACGCGGTGACGAACGGCGCGACGACCTTTGCGCGTATCGACTGCGACGGACACGTATGCCTGCGAGTTTCGGGGCTGCGATGAATTAGCCTTCCCGCACACAAGCTGGAGGGCTCAAAGTGATTTGAACCTTCCAGAGCAATGGAGCCCTGGTTGGTATTGCTGACCGGGGTTTTTTTTGTGCCCGGTCATTGTTCTTTGACAATGCGGATTGTGTGAAAAGCCGGGCGTTCGACAGACGTCCGGTCAACCATCTTTGACGGCATCGCCGTCATACCGAGGTCCGTCCTCATGGCCACGTTCAGCGGTCCGTGTTCTGCATGCCCGGCTGGCGCGCCGACGCTAACCATCGCAACGCGCGTACCGAACGGCGACCGTGAGACGAGATCCCACTAAGGGGAATTAGCTCAACTGGGAGAGCATACGACTCAGGATCGTAGAGTGCAGGTTCAAGTCCTGCATTTCCACATGGCCTGAAACGCCATTCCGGGTACGACGAAAGTCTGCGGTTCGACTCCGCCCCCGGGGCAGGAGCATGCCCCACCACCGCGGCTGCCGTCCGCGCCTCCCGTCGACGGTGGCCGGGCGACGGCCGCCCGCGGGTCCGCGCCCGCGCTGTGACCGCAGCCGCACCCCCCCCTTTTTTCAAGGCGCATCGGTTCGTGCCGCACGGCACGCGCCGGTGCATTTCATCAACGAGGAGCAAAGGAGAGAACCATGTTCTACGTTAAGCACATCGTGCGTAAGCACGAACGCGCACTCCTGTTCCGCGACGGTGACTTCGTCAAGTTCCTCGAGCCTGGCGTGCACCGTTTCGTGACGGTCCTGCGCAACATCACGGTCGAGCGTTTCGACCTCACCGTGCCGGTATGGGCGCATCGCCTCCAGGACTTCCTGGTCGAGCGCTACGCCGAGGACGTCGCACGCTACTTCGACGTCGTCGACACCGGCAAGGACGAGATCGCGATCGTGTTCCACGACGAGAAGGTGACGCTGGTGCTCGCGCCGGCGACGCGCAAGCTCTTCACGAAGGGCGTGCACCGCATTCGCGTGGAGCGCTTCCCGATCGCCGACACGCTCGAGGTCGACAAGCGCCTTGCCAAGCGCCTGGTTGCCGGCACCGATCCGGTGCTGAAGGCCATCGCTGACAAGGCGATTTACTCGCGCGTCGTGCCGGAGGGCCACGTCGGCCTCCTGTACGTCGACGGCGAGCTCGTGCGTTCGCTGAAGCCGGGCTTCCACGCGTACTTCGCGGTGGAGCGCGGTATCGGTGTTGATCTGTTCGACACCCGTGTCCAGACCCTCGAGGTCTCCGGCCAGGAAATCCTGACCAAGGACAAGGTGTCGCTGCGTATCAACCTGACGGCAACCTACCAGCTGACCGACGTCGAGAAGGCGGTGCGCGCAACGCGCGACCCGCTGGATCACCTGTACAAGGAAGTGCAGTTCGGTCTGCGCGGCGCCGTCGGCACGCGCACGCTCGATGCCCTGCTCGAGGACAAGGGCGTCATCGACCGTACGGTCGCCGAGTACCTGAAGCAGCGCTTCGGTGAGATCGGCATCGCGGTGAAGTCCGTGGGTGTGAAGGACATCATCCTGCCCGGCGACATGAAGGAACTGCTGGGCAAGGTGGTGGAGGCCGAGAAGGCCGCTCAGGCCAACGTGATCCGCCGCCGCGAGGAGACCAACGCTACGCGTTCCCTGCTCAACACCGCAAAGGTGATGGAGACGAACGCGGTCGCGCTGCGTCTCAAGGAGCTCGAGACGCTGGAGAAGATCACCGAGAAGATCGGTTCCATCTCCGTCTACGGCGGTCTCGACTCCGTGCTGAACGACCTGGTTCGCATGAAGCAGTAGTTCGGCGGGCGGAGGGGGTGCAATGCCCCCTTCGCCCATTTTCTATGTACAACCTGTCGCGGCGACAGCCGCCGTCCCGGCTGCGGTATAGTGTGACTCCCGGCACCGGTCGGAACAGGGGGAGCGATCGTGAAAAAGGCCGTGCTCGTCACCATTCTCGTCGTGCTGCTCGTCGTCATCGGCGCGCACTGGTGTTACTCTGACCGCGGTCGTTTCACGACCGAGCCCGAGTTTACCGGACTCGCACGTACCGTGTCCGGCAACGATCTCGTGTCCGATCTCGACCCGTCGCTCGTACTCCGGTTCGACCCCGCGTTCCGGCACGTCGGCGGCCAGAAGTTCGTTCTCTACGGCGTCGCCGACACGGAACAGCATTTTTTCGTCGAGACGACGCCGGATGGCGCGCTGAGAAGCGTCTACTGGGTGCAGTACGAGGGCTACCTCCCTGACAACGACTACACCTACGACTACGACGACTCACCGTTGCGCGTCACGCTGGGCGACACGGCGTTCTACACCGATGCCGAGATCGTCGCCGACGAGCTGGCCGCGTTCGGCCCCGAGGTGCGGGTCGTCTCGCCCGAGGCCCTCGCCGAGGGCGTGCGCACGCGCCTCGAGCGCGTGGCATCCGCCCATGCCGAGGAAGGCACCTGATGGCCAAGCCGCAGCCCTTGAAGGCGCAGGACAAGCTCGCGTTCCTGCTGTCGCTCGTGCCGTACCTGCTCGACCACGGCCGGGTGAGCGTCGCCGAGGCGGCCGAGCACTTCGCGGTCGACGAGGAGTCGATCCGTCAGGCGGTGCGACTGATCGCGGTGTCCGGCGTTCCCGGCGACACGCACTCGTACCAGCACGGCGACCTCTTCGACATCTCGTGGGACGAGTTCCTCGACCACGACCGCATCGTGATCGTGCAGCAGGTCGCGATCGACGACTCGCCGCGCTTCTCCGCTCGCGAGGCGGCCGCGTTGATCGCGGGGCTGCAGTACCTGTCCGCCGTGCCGGAGAACCTCGACCGCGAGCGCATCGGCTCGCTCATGGCCAAGCTCGCGCGCGGCGCGTCGTCGACGCCGAGCTCGGTCGCGGTGGCCGGTGGCGACACGGATGCCGCGCTCACGCTGGTGCGCGACGCGGTGGCATCCGAGCGGCAGATCGAGTTCGACTACCTGAATGCGCGCGGCGACCGCGAGCGACGCCGCGTCGATCCGCTCCGCATCGAGTCCTCCGACGTCGACTGGTACGTGCGCGGCTGGTGCCACCTGCGCGAGGCGGTGCGCACGTTCCGCATCGACCGCATGAGCGGACTCGTCGTCACCGACGAACCCATCGCGTTCCGCGCGAGCGACGTCGCCCTGCCCGACCAGCTGTTCCAGGGCAGCGACGACGACCTCGTGATCACGGTCGACGTCGCGGTGAGCGCGCTGCCGCTGCTCGGCGACTACCTGGTCGACGTCGACCGTGTCGCATCCGGCGCCGAGCGCGTCCGGGCGTCGATCCGCGTCGCCCACTTCCACGGCCTCAAGCGGCTCGTGGCGGGGCTGCCGGGCCTGATCACGGTGCTCGCGCCCGAGGACGCCCGCCGAGCCGTGCGCGAGTGGGCCACGGCGGGACTCGCGCGTTACGACGATGGGAACGATTCGGATACGGACTGAGTCCGGCCCTCACACCGGGGGCATCCGCTCCCGGCTCGCACGGTAGACTTGCCGCACCCTCCCCGCCGAAAGACGAGAGCTCATGTTCGCAAACCTCACCGGATGGCACTTCCTGATCATCCTGGTCGTCATCCTCCTCCTGTTCGGCGCGCCGCGCCTCCCCGCGCTGGCACGGAGCCTGGGGCAGTCGATGAAGATCCTGAAGAGCGAGGTCCGCCAGGACGGCGACGACGCCGACACGGACGCGAAGAAGGACGACGCCGGCACCGCCGAGTCGACCGCGACGACGCAGGACGACGCCACCACCAAGCGCACCGACTCCGGCACGAGTTCCTGACGCGGTGGCCGCGAGACGAACTCGCGGATCCAACCGCGAGAAGCGCATGTCGCTCGGTGAGCACCTCATCGAGCTCCGCAACCGGCTGTTCATCTCGGCCATCGCGATCGTGCTCGCCGCCGTCGTGGGCTGGATCCTCTCCGAGTGGGTCTGGGACGCGCTGCGCGAACCCGTCCAGCAGATCGTGGAGTCGCAGTCGCGCGACGCCGAGATCACCTACCCCACGATCACGGGCGCGTTCGACCTGCGCCTGCAGATCGCGTTCACGCTCGGCATCGTGATCGCGAGCCCGGTGTGGCTCTACCAGGTCTTCGCGTTCCTGGTGCCCGGGCTCAACAAGAAGGAGCGTCGCTACACGTTCGCGTTCTTCTTCACGGCCGTGCCGCTGTTCTTCATCGGCTGCGCTGCGGGCTGGTACGTGCTGCCGAACATCGTGGCGCTCATGACCAGCTTCGTGCCGAGCGACGACGTGAGCTACCTCGACGCGAAGATCTACTTCGACTTCGTGCTGAAGCTCGTGCTGGCGATCGGCATCGGCTTCGTCGTGCCCGTGTTCCTCGTGCTGCTCAACTTCGTCGGCATCCTCAGCGCGCAGACGCTCATCAAGTCGTGGCGCATCGCGATCCTCGTGATCGTGCTCTTCACCGCGCTCGCGACCCCCGCGGCCGACGTCATCTCGATGTTCCTGCTGGCGATCCCGATGATCGTGCTCTACTTCGTCGCCTGGTTCATCTCGTACCTGCACGACAAGCGTGTCGCGAAGCGCCTGCGCGAGCTCGAGGAAGGTCTGGCTGCCTAGGCTGGAGGCGTGATGACCCTGAGCCCCGCCGAGCGGTACGAGCGTTCCCGGCAGCAACGGGCGGGCTCGCGCGTCGCCGAGTTCGCCGGCCGACTCGGCTTCGACCTCGACCCGTTCCAGCGCGCAGCGTGCGCGACTCTCGACGAGGGGCGCAGCGTGCTCGTCGCCGCGCCGACCGGTGCCGGCAAGACGATCGTCGCCGAGTTCGCGGTGCACCTGGCGATGCAGGACGCCCGTGCGAAGGTCTTCTACACGGCGCCGATGAAGGCGCTCAGCAACCAGAAGTTCCAGGAGCTCCAGTCGGTCTACGGGGCATCCGAAGTCGGCCTGCTCACGGGCGACACGAACGTCAACTCGAGCGCACGCATCGTCGTGATGACGACCGAGGTGCTGCGGAACATGCTCTACGCGGGCTCACCGCTGCTCGAGGACCTCGCCTTCGTGGTCATGGACGAGGTGCACTACCTCGCCGACCGGTTCCGCGGCGCGGTGTGGGAGGAGGTCATCATCCACCTCCCGGAGGAGGTGCGGCTCGTCTCGCTCAGCGCGACGGTCTCGAACGCCGAGGAGTTCGGGGACTGGCTGCAGGCCGTGCGCGGCGACACCGACGTGATCGTCTCGGAGGAGCGCCCGGTGCCGCTGGAGCAGCACGTGCTGGTGCGCAGCAAGATGCTCGACCTGTTCGACTCGTCCGGCCGCGCCGCGACGCACCGCGTCAACCCCGAGCTCGTGCGGCTGGCGCAGGCGGGCGGACGGTCGCTGCAGGGCCGCTCCTCGCGCGGCCGCCGCGGCAGCGACCGGGGCAAGTGGCACGCCCGCCAGGCGCCGACCGGGCGCCTCGACCGGTCCGAGGTGATCCAGCAGCTGCACGACACGCACCTGCTGCCCGCGATCGTGTTCATCTTCTCGCGCGCGGGTTGCGACCAGGCCGTGCGCCAGGTGCTGCGCTCGGGCCTGCGGCTCACGAATGCATCGGAACGGGAGGAGATCCGCGAGATCGTCGAGGAGCGCTGCCGTACGCTGCGTGACGAGGACCTCGCGGTGCTCGGCTACTACGAGTGGCTCGAAGGCCTCCAGCGGGGCGTGGCGTCGCACCACGCCGGACTTCTGCCGGCCTTCAAGGAGGTCGTCGAGGACCTCTTCCAGCAGAAGCTGCTGAAGGTCGTCTTCGCGACCGAGACGCTGGCGCTCGGCATCAACATGCCCGCGCGCACGGTCGTGCTCGAGAAGCTCGAGAAGTTCAACGGCGAGGCCCGGGTGCCGATCACGCCGGGGGAGTACACCCAGCTCACCGGTCGCGCCGGCCGGCGGGGCATCGACGTCGAGGGGCACAGCGTCATCCAGTGGACCGACGGCCTCGACCCGCAGGCGGTCGCGTCGCTCGCGTCGCGCCGGAGCTACCCGCTGAACTCGAGCTTCCGGCCCACGTACAACATGGCCGTGAACCTCATCGACCGGTTCGGCCGCGAGCGCACCCGCGAGATCCTGGAGTCGTCGTTCGCGCAGTTCCAGGCCGACCGGGCCGTGGTCGACCTCGCGCGCACGGTGCGCAAGCAGGAGGAGTCGCTCGCGGGCTACGCCGAGGCGATGGAGTGCCATCTGGGCGATTTCGCCGAGTACACGCGCATCCGCCGCGACATCAGCGACCTCGAGCGCAAGAACTCGCGCGGCGGCTCGTCGCACGCGCAGCGCGAGCAGATCCAGCGCGAGCTGGGGGAGCTCCGCAAGCAGATGCGCCGGCACCCGTGCCACGGCTGCGCGGATCGCGAGGCGCACTCCCGCTGGGCGGAGCGCTGGTGGCGCCTGCACCGCGAGAACCAGAAGCTGACCGGGCAGATCCGCACCCGCACCGGCGCGATCGGCAAGGTGTTCGACCGCGTCACCGACGTCCTGCTCGAGCTCGACTACGTGCGCGAGACCTCGGCGGGGGTCGCGCTGACCGCAGCGGGGCGGTCGCTGCGCCGCATCTACGGCGAACGCGACCTGCTCGTGGCCGAGTCGCTGCGTCGCGGGCTGTGGACCCAGCTCGACGCCCCGTCGCTGGCCGCCATCGCCGCGGCGATCGTCTACGAACCGCGTCGCGACCTCGTCGACGCAGACGAGCGGATGCTGCCGCGTGGCGCCTTCCGCATCGCGCTCGACCGCACGCGCGACGCGTGGAGCGAGCTCGACGACATCGAGCGCGAGCACCGCCTCGCGGGCAGCGAGCCGCTCGCGACCGCGCTCTGCACCGCCATGCACGCGTGGACGCGCGGCGACTCGCTCGGCTCGGTGCTGGAGATCGCCGACCTGGCCGCGGGCGACTTCGTGCGCTGGGCGAAGCAGGTGATCGACCTGCTCGACCAGCTCGGCACGGCCGCCGACCCGGCGATCGGTGGAACCGCGCGTCGCGCCATCGACGGGATCCGCCGCGGCGTGGTCGCCGACGGGACGCTGGCGTGAGCCCGGTCCGCGCCGAGGAGCGGTCTCCTGACGCGGCATCCGCCTCTCGACCCCTCCTGCCGCTCTGGGCCGCCGTCGCGGTCGCGATCGCCGGCGGGTTCGTGTACGACCTCGGATTCCCCGACGTCGGCATCTGGCCGCTCGCGTTCGTCGGCATCGCCATGGCGCTGGTCTCGCTCATCGGGCGCGGCGCCTGGGGCGCGCTCGGCGTCGGCTACGCCTTCGGCGCGGCGTTCTGGCTCACCCACGTCGGCTGGACCTCGCTGTACCTCGGGCCCGTGCCATGGCTCGCGCTCTCGCTGTTCGAGTCGCTGTTCGTCGCGGTCGGCGGGCTTGCGATCGCGCTCGCGTACCGCTGGGTGCCGGCGGTCGGCTCGTCGCGCTGGGTGCGGCTCGTGGTGTTGCCGCTCGTCGTCGCGGGGCTCTGGGTGGCCCGCGAGTTCGCGGCCGGCACGATGCCGTACGGCGGGTTCCCGTGGGCGCGCGCGGCGGCGAGCCAGTCGGAGAGCCCGTTCGCCCCGATCGTCTCGTGGGTGGGGTTCACCGGGCTGTCGTTCGTGATGGTCTGGGTCGTCGCCGCGTCGATCGAGTTCACGCGGCTGCAGGGGTGGCGCAGGCCTCGCCGCGCCCTGCCGATCGTCGCCATGGCGGTCGTCGCCGCGGTCCTCCCCGCCTGGCCCACGGCAGACGCCGGCTCGTTCCGCGTCGCCAGCGTGCAGGGCAACGGACCGTCGGGCTACTTCGACGAGCGCGAGCGCGGGGACGTGCTGCGCGCCCAGCTCGAGGCGACCGCGCCGATCCTCGACGAACCGGGCCTCGACGTCGTGCTCTGGCCCGAGGGCGGCTCCGACATCGACCCGACGCGGGATGCCACGACCGCGGCGATCTTCGACGACCTCGCCACCCGCGCCGACGCGCCGGTGCTGCTCAACACCGTGACGACGACCGGCGACGAGTTCTTCAACTCCTCGCTGCTGTGGGTCGCGGCGGAGGGTGCGGTCGCCCAGTTCGACAAGCGCAACCCGGTGCCGTTCGGCGAGTACATCCCCGACCGCGACTTCTACTACGCGCTCGCACCCGACCTCGTCGGCCTCGTCCAGCGGGGCTACAGCCCCGGCACGAGCTCGCCGGTGTTCGACATCGACGGCGTGCTCGCGGGCCTCGCGATCTGCTTCGACGTGATCTACGACGACCTCATCTGGGAGGGTGCGCGCGACGGAGCACAGGTCTACCTGCTGCAGACCAACAACGCCGACTTCCGGGGCACCGATGAGAACCTCCAGCAGCTGGCCTTCGCCCGGCTCCGCGCGATCGAGACCGGTCGGCCCGTGGTGAACCTCTCGACGACCGGAACGAGCCAGGTGATCGCTGCCGACGGCCGCACGATCGACTCGCTCCCGGCCTACGAGGCGGGCGCGATGGTCACCGACGTGCAGTTGCGCGACGGGCTCACGCCGGCTGTCGTGCTCGGCGGCTGGATCCCCTGGACGCTGACGGTGCTCGGCCTCGCCGGCCTCGCGTTCGGATGGCTCCGGACGCGACGAACCGGCCGCAACCCCTAGGGGCTGGGCCGGTTCGATGTGCGGTCCGGCGGCTCAGGCGCCGATCTTGTGCTCCTGTGCCTCGCCACGACGTGCGCGCAGGACCGCGAGTCGCTCCTCGAGGAGCTCCTCCAGCTCGGCGCGCGTGCGGCGCTCGAGCAGCATGTCCCAGTGGGTGCGGCCCGTCTTCTCGGCCGAGCGGTCCACCTCGACGGGCTTCGAGTCCACCAGCAGCGTGGCCTGGTGCGCGCAGTTGCGGCACTCCCACGTCTCGGGGATCTCGGCCTCGGTCGAGAAGACCATCACCGTCTCGCGGTTGCAGTCATCGCAGAGGTAGGTGTACTCCGCGCGTTCGGCGAATACGACGCCCTCTTCGCTCTGCAGGCTCTGTGCTCCGAGGCGCATTCCTCGCAGACTCCGGTCAGCCATGACGCACTCCTTCCCTCGATCGTCTTCGAACCGTTATAGACGACCAAGCTGGGCGTTCCCTTCCCGCGGCCTGCGTGATTGCCAGACGATTCTCAGCCGGGCGAACGCTCCCGCAGCACGTCCATGGCGAGGTCCGCCCGATCGGTGACGATGCCGTCGACGCCCAGCGCGAGGAGGCGGCGCATGTCGGCCGGATCGTTGATCGTCCAGACGTGCACCTCCGCGCCGGCCGCCTGCACCCGGCGCACGAACCGGGGGGTCACGATCTTCACGCCGCGCACCGACTCGGGCACCTGCACCGCGACGGCGCCCCGCAGCATCCGACGGATCGACCGCTCGCTGCGCAGCCAGGTCGCGACCAGGACCCGCAGCACCCCGAGCGAGCCCGGCGCGGTGGCGACGCCCGGCAGCGCACGGGCGGCGCGGACCCGGCGGCCCTCGTCGAACGACGTCAGCAGGACGCGATCGGATGCCCCGGCCGCACCGACCGCGGCGACGGCGGGCGCCACCACGTCCTCGACCTTGAGGTCGATGTTGAAGCGCGCGTCGGGGAACTCGGCAAGCGCCTCCGCGAGCATCGGCACGCCGTGGCCGCCGCCGAGGTCGACGTCAGCGAGCTCGGACGCAGTGAGGTCGCCCACGCGCCGGTCGACGCCCGCCACCCTCCGCAGGTCGGCGTCGTGCGCGATCATCGCGAACCCGTCGGCCGACACGTGCACGTCGGTCTCGATGATCCGGATGCCGCTCGCGAGCGCCGCACGGAACGCGGCAAGCGTGTTCTCGGGCGCATCGAGCGCCAGCCCCCGATGCGCGAGCACCCGCGGGGGCGGTCCCTCCAGCAGCATCCGCTCGGTCAGTCCCGCGGCGCGGCGTGCCCGCCCGACGGGGGAGCACCCTTGCCCGGCATGAACGCTGACCCGACGCCCTTGAGGGCCTCGGTCAGCTCGCTGGGCACGATCCAGAGCTTGTTCGCATCGCCGCGTGCGATCTGCGGCAGCGTCTGGAGGTACTGGTACGCGAGCAGCTTCGGGTCGGGGTCGCCGCGGTGGATCGCGTCGAACACCGTGGTGATCGCCTCCGCCTCGCCCTGCGCGCGCAGCACCGCCGCCTTCGCGTCACCCTCGGCCTTCAGGATCGAGGCCTGCCGACGGCCCTCGGCCTCGAGGATCGCCGACTGCTTCGTGCCCTCCGCGGTGAGGATCGCGGCGCGGCGGTCGCGCTCGGCACGCATCTGCTTCTCCATCGAGTCCTGGATGGAGACGGGCGGGTCGATCGCCTTCAGCTCGACGCGGCTGACGCGGATGCCCCACTTGCCGGTGGCCTCGTCGAGCACGATGCGCAGCTTCGAGTTGACCTCCTCGCGGCTGGTCAGCGCCTCCTCGAGGTTGAGGCCGCCGACCACGTTGCGGAGCGTGGTGGTGGTGAGCTGCTCGACCGCGCCGAGGTAGCTGGCGATCTCGTAGGTCGCCGCGCGCGCGTCGGTCACCTGGAAGTACACGACCGTGTCGATCGACACGACGAGGTTGTCCTCGGTGATGACCGGCTGCGGCGGGAACGACACCACCTGCTCGCGCATGTCGACGAGCGGGCGCACCCGATCGATGAACGGCACGAGGATGTTGAGGCCCGGCGTGAGGGTCCGGTGGTACCGACCGAGGCGCTCGACGACGCCCGCGTAGGCCTGCGGGATGATCCGGATGGCGCGGACCAGCACGACGATCACGAAGACGCCGACCGCGACGAGCAGGACGATGAGGAAGATCTGACCGACGAGGTCGGTCACCGCACTGGACATGAGGTCTCCTGTCGGGTGCGCCGGGCGTTCACGGCACGGCGCGTTCGGTGGGGATGATGACGACGGTGGCACCGTCGACGAGGGTCACGAGCACGGTCTCGCCGGGGGTGACGGTGCGCTGCTCGGTCGCGGGGGAGAGGCGCGCGGTCCAGGTCTCGCCGTTGGCGAGCTTCACGAGGCCCGAGTTCGCCTCGACCGGGCTCAGCACGCGACCGGTCATTCCGAGCAGCGCGGCGACGTTGCTCGGTGTCGGGTCCTCGCCCTTGCGCATGTACCGCAGCAGCACCGGGCGGATGGTGAGGATCAGCAGCACCGACACCGCAGCCGCGATCAAGAACTGCAGCCACCACGGGAACCCGAGGAGGTCTGCGCCCAGTCCGGCGATGGAGCCGAAGGCGATCATGAGGAACGTGAACTCGAGCGTGAGCAGCTCGATGATGATGCAGACGACGATGAAGATCAGCCAGACGAGCCACAGATACTGGGTGAGATCGACCATGTACCCGCCCCTTCGACGCCTGTGTCGAAGCTATCACCGGCGGGGTGGCGAATGGGCGCGTTGGTAGGGTCTTCCTGTGAACAATCCTCTGGCTCCCGGCTCCCTCACCGGCACGACCGCACTCGTCACCGGATCCTCGCGCGGCATCGGCGCCGACACCGTTCGCTACCTCTCCGAGGCCGGCGCGAACGTGGTCGTCAACTACCGCAACAAGGAGGCGCGGGCGCGCAAGCTGGTCGACGAGCTGACCGCCGCCGGCGGGCGCGCGATCGCGATCGGCGCCGACCTGACCGACCCGGAATCGGTCGCCCGCATGATGCAGGAGGCGAAGGATGCGTTCGGCGGCATCGACGTCCTCGTGCTGAATGCGTCCGGCGGCATGGAGTCGGGCATGGCGGAGGACTACGCGATGGTGCTGAACCGCGATGCGCAGGTGAACGTGGTCGACCACGCGCTGCCCGTGCTCAACGACGGCGCGCGCATCGTGTTCGTGACGAGCCACCAGGCGCACTTCATCCGCACGACGCCGACGATGCCCGAGTACGAGCCGGTCGCGCGGTCGAAGCGAGCCGGCGAGGACGCCCTGCGCGAGCGCATTCCAGCGCTCACCGAGGCGGGCGTCGAGTTCGTCGTCGTGTCCGGCGACATGATCGAGGGCACCATCACCGCCACCCTGCTCGAGCGCGCGAACCCGGGCGCGATCGACGCGCGCAAGGAGCAGGCCGGCCGCCTCTACAACGTGTCGGAGTTCGCCGCCGAGGTGGCGTCGGCCGCAGTCGATCCCGTGCCGGAGCAGCACACCCGGTACGTGGGGGACGTCTCGGGGTTCGCAGCGGAGTAACGATCGGGCGCGCCGGCTCACCGGGCGCGGGGGAGCGGGAGGAGCGCCATGCTCGATGCGATCGGTCACGTGCTGCCGGTGGCGGTCGCCATGGCCTTCAGCTCGGTGCCGATCATGGCGACCATCCTCATCCTGCTGTCGCCGAACCGGAAGCGCTCGGCGCTGCCGTTCCTCATCGGCTGGGTCGTGGGTCTCGCGGCCGTCGTCTCGCTCGCGGCACTCGGTGCGCAGGCGCTGCCGAGTCCGCGATTCGACCGTCAGCCCGACGTCGCCGTGGGCATCGCCGAGCTCGTGGTGGGTCTCGCGCTCGTGGTGTTCGGCATCGTGCGGCTCCGACAGTCGTACCGCAGCACCACGTACGAGATGCCGCGCTGGCTCTCCGCGGTGTCGTCGCTCGGCCCGTGGTCGTCGCTCGGGGTCGCGCTCGTGCTCAACCTGCGCCCGAAGGCGATCCTGCTCGCGGTCGCCGCCGGCCTGGGCATCCGCGGCGACGACCTTCCCCTGGCCGATGCGGCGATCGTGATCGCGGTCTACACGGTGATCTCGGCCTCGACGGTCGCGGTGCCGATCGTGCTGACGCTCGCCGCGCCCGAGCGCATGACACCGCGCCTCGTGCGGGTACGCGAGTGGATGGCGCGCAACAGCGGTGCGGTCACCGCGGTGATCGTGCTGCTGATCGGCGTCGTGATCGCGGGCTACGGGCTCGAGTCGTTCTGAGCCCGCAGCCGCGCGGAGCGATCAGGCGGTGGCGCCGCGTCCGAAGGTGAACGCACGGACGATCTGCACGATGCCGAGGATGATCAGGCTGATGCCCGCGATGAGGAACAGCAGCAGCGCGCCCCACAGCGGCGAGAACAGCAGCACGATACCCGCCACGATGCTCAGGATGCCGAAGAAGATCGTCCAGCCCTTGGAGGACGTGTCCCCGGCCTGTGCCAGCGCCACGATGCCCTCGATGATCCATACGATGCCGATGAGCACGCCCATGAAGATCGCGAGAAACTCGGCGGTCGCGGCGAGGTTGGCGAACGCGAGCACGGCGCCCACGAGGAACAGCACGCCGAGGATGAGGTCGAGCGCCCTCGCCCCGCCCGTGAGGCCGCGCGAGAAGATGCCGATCCCCAGGTAGACCAGGCCCGCGATGAGCAGGTAGATCGCGAGCATCACCGTGATGCCGACCGCCGCGCCCTTCGGCCAGAAGGTGATCAGGACGCCGAGGATCAGCGCGACGACGCCGCTGATGCCGAGTGCGGCCCGCACGCCGTTGACGGCCTGCTTGGTGAGCGCATCGGCGTCGAGCGTGAACGACGCGAACATCGGGGTCGGCTGGGGAGTGGACATGTACGCCTCCTACGACAGGGTTCGACTGGGGTCGATTCGCTCACAGACTATTCCCAGATGACGACCGGAGTCACGAGCCGGGGGAGCCGTGTCGAGGCACGGCCGTCGAACGTCTCACACGGTCGTCGGCGCGTGACGGTCGATCCAGTCGTCGATCTGCTGCCACTCGTCCATGAGCCAGTCGGCGCGATCGTCGTGGTCGGTGGGGATCGCCTCGCGCTGCACCGTCCAGAACCGCATTACGATGCGCTTGTCGGTCGGCAGCTCGCGCCAGATGTCGCCGACGTTGCGGATGCGATCGAGTCCGGTGTGCGCCACGAAGTACACGTCGGCGTCCGGGGAGCCGTCGAGGGCGGCGAAGAGGCCGCCGGGTCGTGGCGCCATCACGTGCATCATGCGTTCCGCCCGTTCGGCTGCCGTGTGCAGGCCGGCCGCGTGCAGTCGCTCGATCGCACGCTCGCGGCGCTCGGGCGTGAAGTTGCCGCCCTCGGGGAAGATGACGAACGCGTCGCCGGTGCCCATGTCGCTCGCGAGTTCGCGGATGCGGTCGTGCAGGCCCTCGTGGGAGCGCTCGCGTCGCTGTCCGGTGAACGGCGGCGGTGCGATGAATCGGTTCGGCAGGCGGTTGAGCACGACATCGACCGCCGGGTCCCACTGCATCGTGTCCTTCAGCACGATGCGGGGGGAGCGGTCGAACCAGTTGAGCACCGAGTGGATGAGCACGAACGAGTCGGCCGGCCCGGCGTGCCGGCTCGCGATCACGCACGGCTTGGCGTCGTCGTGGAACCCCGGCGGCACGCGCACGTCGATCTCGAGCCGCAGCACCCAGTGCGCGTTCCAGAACAGCACCCGGAGCATCCACGCGACGAAGCGATAGTGCACGTGCTGCATGCGCGCCCGGTGCATCCGCCTGCCGAACCCCGACGCGACCCACAGCGCGAGGAGCCCGATCAGAGCGGTCGCCTCCCAGAGCAGGTAGACGGTGATCATCCAGAGCAGGCGGGGCAGCCGGAACCGCCACCCCATGAGCAGCGACGCGACCACCGCGACGAACAGCCACACCGGCAGCGTCACCGTCACGCCGAGTGCGAGCACGACCACGAGCGGGGCGATCACGACCCGTCGCACCCACACCGGTGGCAGTCGCATCAGCCGCCCGTTCCCGGGAGCGCGCCGAGCTTCGCCTGCTCGTCGAGATAGGCGACGGATGCCTCGTAGCCGATGTCGATGCGCCGCCGCAGCGCTGCGATGGAGAGGTGCTTCACCACGCGGTTGTCGCGCGACGACGTGGTGCCGGTCGGCAGCACGTGCATGCGCGTTCCCTCGGGGAGCGTCGCCGAGTCGCGCGCGAACCGGTGCCGGCGCGAGATCTCGAAGGCGATGCGTGCGGTGCCGAGATGCGACTGCGGTGCGCTCAGTGGATGCTCGATGCGTCCCACCTGCAGCACCATGATGTCGGTCGCACCGTGACTCACCGCCTCGCCGACCGGGATCGAGTTGACGAGCCCGCCGTCGACGAAGTGCTCGTCGCCGATGCGTACCGGACGGAATACTCCAGGAAGTGACGCCGACGCGAGCACCGCAGGCACCAGCGGGCCGCTCGAGAACCAGTGCTCGGCCGCACGCTCGATGCTCGCGGCGCAGCACCGGAACTCGACGTCGAGGTCGCGGAAGCTGGTGGCGCCGCCCAGGCCGCCCTCGAGCAGCCGGCGCACGGGTGCCATCGTCATCACGTGCGATCTGCCGAGGCGGATGCCCGTGCCGCTCGTCAGTCCACGGGCATCCTTCGACGACCAGGCGTGTTCGAGCCGCTCGAGGCTAGCGTCGACGTCGGCCGCGATGATCGCGCCGTTGACCGCGCCGATCGACGTGCCGACGATGAGGCTCGGCCGGATGTCGCGCTCCAGGAGCGCCTTGAGCATCCCGACCTGGCCGGCGCCGAGCACGCCACCGCCTCCGAGGACGTACGCGACCTTGGAGCGCATGGCGCCATTCTGCCGCAGGCGGCGGCAGCTGCGCAGGGAACCACGGGACTCAGCGTGTGTCTGATAATGCACATTATGTCAGTTGAAGGAGCCGCGATTGCAGCAGATGGTGTCGAACGCGAAGGTCGAGCGGGCAACTCGTTCACACTGCCCTCTGCGAATGGCACGATGAGTACGTGGTCCTACGTAACCAGCCGCGCTGCTGTATACAAGGCCGGAACGACGCACCTCGAGACGATTCAGTCATCTGCGCCGTGAGCAATTGACGGAGAACTCGACGAGCATCCGCGTGACGACCGCCTCAAGTATCGAGGCGGTCGTCACGCTTCGACTTCTCCCCGACGGCGTCGAGGTCGTCGCCGAGGCAGTCCCGTCCGGCGTCACCCGGCAGTTCGACCGCCACTACCAGGTGGATCTAGATCGGTACCTGAACAGGGCAGCGCAGCTGGGTCTTGGCGCCGCGGGCGATCCGCCACGAACGGGGGCGGAGGAACACATGAGCGGGATCCGAATTCTCCCACCGGAGGCGCTTCGAGGAATCGGGAAGGCGACCAAGCTCATCGGAGGTACAGGGACTGAGTGGACGATACGCTGGCGCTGGCACCATCCGTCGCCGAGCCGTAGCTGGAACTTCGTTGTGGAGTCAGCACACGAGATCTATCGAATGGCCCTCAAATAGACGGTTTGACGTTCACGAACGCATCATGGAAGTCGCCGCCGCCGCCCGCGTCGCTCAGGCCGTCGGGGGTGAGGGCGTTGGCGGATGCTCCCCCACTCCCCCGCGCCCACCCGGACGGGAGCGCGACCACGCCCGGGCGCACGTCGCCGAGGTGCGCGATCGCCGCGACGGAGGCGCGCTGGTTGACCACCTCGACGCGATCGCCGTCGGAGATGCCGCGCGTGGCGGCGTCAACGGGATGGATCGCCACACGCAGCTCCCCCGCGGCCTTCACGTGCCACGGCACGTGCGCATAGCTCGAGTTCAGGTGGTGCACCGAGTCCTTCGCGGAGATCAGGTGCAGCGGGTACTCCGCTGTGCGGCTCGAAGCCACCGGTCGGGTCGGTGCCACGAACGCGCAACGGCCGTCGTCGGTCGGGAACCCGCCGTCGGCGAAAGGTGTCGGGCCGCGATCGTCGCTGAGACGCGCCCACCCCTCCCCCTCGAGTCGTTCCCGCGTGATGCCCATGCCCCGCAGCTCGTCACTGTCCAGGGCGATGTCGAGCATGGCCTCGTCACTCAAGTGGAGGTAGTCGTCCGTGAGTCCCATCGCCGACGAGAGCCGGCGGAAGAACTCCGATGTCGACACGGCCTCGCCGACGGGCGCCACGGCGGGCCGGTTCAGGGTCAGGTAGTCGTGCCCCCACGACCACATCACGTCGAGATGCTCCACCTGCGTCGTCGCCGGCAGCACATAGTCGGCGTGCAACGCGGTGTCGGTGAGGAACTGCTCGTGCACGACGCTCAGCAGGTCGTCGCGCCGCACTCCCTCGATCGTGAGCGACTGGTTGGGCATCGTCACGACCGGGTTCGACCCGTGCACGATCAGCGCGGTCACCGGCGGCGCCATCTCGGGGTCGGTGAGTGCCCTGCCGAGCTGCACCATGTTCACCGAGCGCGTACCCGGCCGTACGAGGTCCGTCCGCTCGAGCGGGCCGCCGTTCAGCGCGCTCCAGTGCATGCCCACCGTCATGAAGAGCAGCCCGCCGCCACGGTGCCGCCACGCTCCGGTCACGACCGGCAGGTACGCGATCGTCCGGAACGTCTCGGCGCCCACTCCGCGATGCTCCATGCCGACGAGCAGACGGATGCACGAGGAAGGCGTTGAGGCGTAAGCGTGCGCCAGCCGCTCGATCTCCTCCGCGGGCACCCCGCAGATCTCCGACGTGCGCTCCGGGGTGTACTCGCCCAGTCGAGCCGCGAAGTCGGCGAACCCGGTCGCATGACGTTCCAGGTAGTCGTCGTCCTGCAGGCCGTCGCGCACGATCACGTGCATGAGCCCCATCGCCAGCGCGGTGTCGGTGCCGGGAATGGGTTGGACGTGCCAGTCGGCGGAGCGTGCGGTGCGCGTCGACGCAGGATCGATCACAACGACGTGCGCTCCCTGAGCCTGCGCCTCCCGGATCAGCGGCCACAGATGCACGTTCGTGACGATCGTGTTGGTGCCCCAGAGCACGATGAAGCGCGAGTGCCGAATCTCCTCGGGCACCAGCCCGGTGTTCGTGCCGATCGCCTGCTGGACGCCCGCCGACCCGGTCGAACCGCAGACGGCCCGGATGAGCCGGGTGGCGCCGATTCGGCCGAAGAACCGCGACCCCGCGTCGGAGCCCTGGATGAGCCCCTGCGTGCCCATGTAGCTGAACGGCAGGACGGTCTCGCCGCCGTGCCGCTCGATGCGGTCGGCGAGACCGGCCGCGATCTCCGTGAGCGCCGCGTCCCATGAGACCCGCTCGAACCGGCCGGACCCCTTCGGCCCCGACCTCCGGAGCGGGTGCAGCACCCGCTCGTCAGAGTAGACCCGATCGAGGAAGTGGTTGACCTTCGCGCAGAGGGTGCCGCGAGTGATCGGATGCTCCGCATCGCCGATGACCCAGGTGGCTCGCCCTTCCTCGACGGTGACCTGCCAGGCGCAGGTGTCGGGGCAGTCGTGCGGGCACGCGCCCCGCACTCGAATGGGAAGCGACGTTGCCAACGGGACACCTCCGGGCGTACGACGAGGTTCGGACGCGGTGCTTCCCCGACCGTACCGCGCACGCTCCCCCGCCGCGCCGAGACTCCCCAGGACGGCCGGCTGTTGCTAGCATGATCGCGTCGTCGCGCTCACGTGAGTTCGGGCGGCTCCCGCTTCACCAATCAGCGCCGCCCGAAGGAGAACGATGTCGCCGACCCCCGACGACCGAAGCACGAACGCGCTCGACGCCGCGCAGCCCCTCACCCGGCGCGGCATGGTCACCGGCGCGGCATGGGCCCTGCCGACGATCGCCCTCGCTGCAACCGTGCCTGTTGCCGCCGCGAGCGAGCCGCCGGTCTGCGTGCTGTTCTATGCCACCTCGTACGGGGACTCCGGCTCCGATTCGCTTCCCATCAGCTTCATCTACGATTCGGCAGGGCCTGCGGCGATCGCTGCGGGCATGGTCATTCGGATCACCGCGATCGAGGGCGAGGGCTTCGACGGCATCGACGGGAACTCGACGCTTCCCCAAGACTTCCCGGTCACCGCGCTCAGCCTGAACGCGGGCCGAGTCGACTTGACCCTCACCCGCCCCAGTGGCGAACTCGACGGCGGGGACGTCTTCGTCACGGTCCAGCAGCTCAGCAGCGGCGGCGCGCTCTGCAACGCGGCGCGGTACTCGTTCCCCTTCGCCCCGCCTGGGGGCTGATTCGCCCGCACCGAGGTGCGGTCACGCGACGAGCGCGGCCGGCTCCGGGGCATCCGCTCGCTCCCGGCGATCAGGTAGGCGAGCGAGATCGGATGCCGCGAGGCACTGGGTGGCGCACGATAGAACCGGTCCGGGATCATCGGGTGCACGACGTGGCGAGCGGCGAGGCTCGGCATCGAAGGAGGCACCGTGATCGAGCATCTCAACCGGGTCGTCGAACTCGTCGAGGCGAATCTCGGCGACGAGATCGACCTCTCCGCGCTCGCCCGCGAGCTGGGTACCACCGAGTACCACCTGCGGCGTATGTTCTCGTCGATCGCTGGCATGCCCCTATCGGAGTACGTCCGGCGACGTCGGATGACGCTCGCCGCGGCCGATCTGCGCGGGGACGAGCGACTGCTCGACATCGCGGTGCGCTACGGCTACGGCTCCACCGAGGCGTTCGGCCGTGCGTTCCGTGCGGTGCACGGCGTCGCGCCGGGTGACGTACGTCGACACGGAGGCCCCCTTCGCACGCAACCGCATCTCAGGTTCCGCCTGACCGTCGAAGGGAACACCCCAATGGACACCCGCATCACCGATCGACCCGCGTTCCGGCTCATGGGACACGCAGCTCGCGTGCCGCTCATCCACCACGGCGCGAATCCGCACATCCTGGCGCACATCGCGTCGCTCCCCGTCTCCGAGCACGAGCGACTGAAGGCGATGAGCGCCACCGAGCCCGTCGGACTGCTGCAGGTGAGCGCGGACGTCGATCCCGACGCGACCGAGGGCAGCGAGCTCACCTACCTGCACGGCGTGGCGGTCGAAGCGGATGCCTCGACGCCCGACGATCTCGACGCGATCGACGTACCGGCGGGCACGTGGGCGGTGTTCCGCACCGAGGGCCCCTACCCGTCGGCGCTGCAGGCGACGTGGGCGGCGACCGCGACCGACTGGTTCCCCGCGAATCCGTGGCTTCTGCGCCCGGGGCCGTCCATCGTGGCCGTCCTCGAGCGCGCCGACGACTTCTCGACGGCGACCTGCGAACTCTGGCTGCCGATCGAACCCGAGGGGACGCCCGGGGTCAGATGAGCCCGGTCTCCCGCGCCACCGCGCTCGCGCGTGTGCGCGAGTCGACGCCGAGCTTCTCGTAGACGTGCACGAGGTGCGTCTTCACCGTCGCCTCGCTCACGAACAGGCGCTTCGCGATCTCGCGGTTCGACGCGCCGGTGTCGAGCGCGCGCAGCACGTCGAGCTCGCGCTGCGTGAGGGTGACACGCGGAGCCCGCTTCGCCGAGGCCACCCGAGCGCTCAGCGACGGCGAGAGCACGGTGCCGCCGGCCGCGGCGCGGCGCACGCCGGAGACGATCTGCTCGGGCGACGCGTCCTTGAGCAGGTAGCCGGATGCCCCTGCCTCGATCGCTCCCAACACCTCGGCGTCGCGGTCGAAGGTCGTCAGGATCACCACGACGACCGCCGGGTCCGCCGCGCGCAGTGCAGCGGTGGTGCCGATGCCGTCCATCCCCTCCCCCAGGCGCAGGTCGCAGAGCACGACGTCGGGGCGCCGCAGGCGGGTCAGCACGACCGCCTCCTCCCCCGTGGCCGCCACGCCCACCACGTCGATGCCGCCTGTGGTCGAGAGCACGGTGCGCAGGCCGGCCCGCACGACCGGATGGTCGTCGACGAGCAGCACCCGCACCGCGCTCACTCGTGCGCCCCGGTCGCGACCCGCGGCAGCGAGGCCGACAGTGCCGTGCCGTCCCCCGGCGCGCTCTCGACCTCGAGGTCGCCGCCCAGCTCGCGCATGCGTGCGCGCATCGCGACGAGCCCGTATCCCCCGCCCGCGCCGGTCGTGCCACGGGTCTTCCAGCGCTTCGCGTCGAACCCGACCCCGTCGTCCACGACATCGAGGCGCACGTCGCTCCCCGCATCCGACAGGCTCACGACCACGCGCTTCGCACTCGAGTGGGTGCGTACGTTCGCCAAAGCTGACTGCACCGTCCGCAACAGGGCGATCTCGGCCGCGGTCGACAGGGCGGGCAGGTCGGCATCGACGCGGAGATCGGTGCGGATGCCCGCTTCGGCCTCCACCCTCCCGAGCAGGCGTCGCAGCGCGTCGCCCAGTCCGGAGCCGTCGAGCTCGCCCGGCGCGAGCGCGTGGACGATGCGGCGCGTGTCGGCGAGCCCCTCGCGCGCGAGCAGCTCGATCTGCGCGAGCTGCGCCTCGTGCTGCGAGCCGCCCGCCTGTGCCGTGCGGGCGAGCATCGCGATCGAGGTGAGACTCTGCGCGACCGTGTCGTGGATGTCCCGGGACAGCCGCGTGCGCTCCATCCCCGCGCCGCTGTCGCGCTGTGCGCGTGCGAGCTCGTCCTGCAGCTCGGCGGTCTCCCGCTGCGCCGCGGCGAGCGACTCGATGAGGCGGCGACGGTCGCGCGCATCGCGCAGCAGCTCCAGGTACCCGCGCGAGATGCCCATCGCGAACGCGCCGCCGACGAGCGGGCCGATCACCTCGGCGTACGAGGTCTCGCCCCCGTGGAGCACCGGCGCGACGATCACGATCGCCAGGATCACCGCGCTCAGCACGAGCGCGCCCGGGAGCCACAGGATGAACCCCGCGAGCAGCCAGAGCGGGAACGCCATCCAGACGAACTCCGGCGAGACGACGACGCACACCACCCATGCGACGACGAGCACGCCGAGCCAGCGCGCGGCGACGCTCGACTCCTTCAGCCCGTCGCCGAACAGGGGCCCCGCCGCGGCGCATCCCAGGAACAGCAGCGAGGCCGTGATGACGCCGAACGCGGCGGTGCCGTCCGCGAGGGCACGGATCGCGGCGATCGCGAGCAGCAGGATCGTGATCGACGCGAGGCCGACGCGGATCGCCCTGCTCGTCGCGGCGCCGGCCACCCGCCCGATGAACGCGCGCTCGCCCGGGGTCCGCGGGGGGTTGATCGGCATAGGTGCAATATTGCCGCGATCGCGGAGGTCCGGACGCATCCGTCCCCAGCCCTCGTCACTCGGCGAGGAAGATCTCCTCGATGGCGAGGTCGAACTCGCGAGCGAGCCGGAACGCGACCGGCAGGCTCGGGTCGAACTTCCCGGTCTCGATCGCGTTGATCGTCTGCCTCGACACGTCGATGCGCTGGGCGAGCGCGGCCTGGGTCAGCCCACGGTCTGCGCGCAGCGCTGCGATGCGGTTCCTCATCGGTAGCGCACCATTCCGATGCCGACGGCGAGGAGGTAGACGAGCCCGAGACCGGCCGTGAAGACGGCCACGTCGAGCCCGCCGCCGAGGAGCAGGCCGGCGTCGGCGGCGACGAAGCTCGCGAAGCCGACGGTCCAGCCGATGCCGAGCGTGATGCCCAGTGCGTCCTGCTGAATCTTCCGCTGCAGCTCGTCGATGGAGCGGAGGTACCGTCGGAACGCGATGATCCAGCCGACGCCCACGGTGAGGTTCGCACCGACCGCGATCCAGCCCGCCACCGCGTTCTCGCTCCAGACGAGTTCCGGTCCGAATCGCGCGACGGCGAGGGTGACCAGCCACGCGACCGTCCAGGCGAACAGCCCTCCCGTCGCGCCCCACTGCCTCGCCGCCCCCGACGACTGCTCCGATGCCATGCGCCTGCCTCCCGCACCCGTGTCAAGTGTGCTTGACACCGTAGGTCACCGCAGCCGGCGAGTCAAGTTGACTTGACATCCCTCACGCGCGCGACGCGAACACGCGCTGCAGCACGAGCCGCTGCCCCAGCGTCCAGGTCACCGTCGCGGCGAGGTAGACGCCGGCGGCGACCGGCACGAAGGGCACCAGCGCCGCCGTCAGGAACTGCAGGAGGCCGGTGGAGCGGCGCGCCCATGCGGGCAGGGCCGGGTCGTCCGGCGCGAACGCCCGACGTGAGAGCTCGCCCGCGAGCAGTGCGACCGCGACGAGCACGAGGGTGATCGCGACGAGCGTCGGCGACAGGGCGGATGCCGCGGCTGCCGCCGCGAACGAGTCGCCCAGCGGCACGCCGAACGCCGTCGCGCTCAGGATCACGTTCTGGTGTCCCGCGATCGTGGGCAGCACGAGCGTCGCGTAGGCGAAGGAGAGCACCGGCGCCTGTGCGAGCGCGGGCAGGCAGCCGCCAGCGGGCGACACGCCCTCGGCCGCGTAGAGGGACCGCAGTTCGGCCTGCAGGCGGTCGGGGCGGTCGCGGTACCGCTTGCGGAGACCGGCGACACGCGGGGCGAGCCGTCGCCGGTCCCGCTCGGCGCGCGCCTGGGCGACGCCGAGCGGCACCAGCGCGGTACGGACGAGCGCGGTCGCCAGCACGATCGCGAGGGCGGCGCTCGCGGGTCCGGCGATCGGGTCGAGCAGGTCGGCCAGTCGCAGCAGCGCGGTCGCGGCGTGGTTGACGATGGTGGCGAGCAGGGGCAGGTCGAACGGGTTCATGGTGTCCTCGAGGTCGATGACGGATGGGGTCCGTATCGGCTGCGAGCCGTGCGTTCAGCGGGCGGGCGCTCCGGGCCCGAGTCCGCGACGCGACGTCACGCGGCCGTCGACCGGCGGCCCGGAGCCCTCGGGCGCACGCTGCCCGCCGCATCCGGGTCGCACTGCGCGAGGAGGCGCGAGGGGTCGACGGTCTGCCCGCGGAAGACCAGCGCCCCCGCGTCGACCGCGACGTCGAGCCCCCGCAGCACGACCAGGACCGTCGCGACCGCGACGACCGAGACGACGGCGAGCAGCAGGGCATGCGGAGCGGCGAACCCGACGCCCTCCGCGACGGCGGCCGGCACGTCGGCGACGAGCGCGACGAATCGCGCGAGCACCACCGACGCCTCCGCCATGTGCGACACCCTACTCTGGGGCTGTCGGGCGCGACGCCCGGGACGGGAGCGCGATCGGATGCGTCGACAGGTGCTCGTCGCCACGGCGCAGGCGTTCCTCGTCACCGTCCTCTGGTCGTCGTCGTGGGTGCTCATCCGCATCGGGCTCGACGATGCGTTGCCGCCGCTCACGTTCGCGGGACTGCGCTACGGGCTCGCCGCCGTCATCCTCCTCGCCGTCGCCCTCGCACGACAGGGCGTCCGCGCCGACCTGCGCTCGCTCAACCCTCGCCGGTGGGGCGAACTCGCGGTGCTCGGCCTCGTGATGTACGCGATCACCCAAGGCGCCCAGTTCGTCGGGCTCGCGCTCCTGCCCGCCGCCACCCTCAGCCTCTTCTACTCGCTGACGCCGGTCGCCGTCGCGATCGGGGCGCTGCTGGCGCTCGGCGAGCGGGTCGGGCGCAGCGGAGTCCTGGGCCTCGCCCTGACGGTCGTCGGGGGCGTGACGTACTTCGCTGCCGGGGGCGGCGCGGGCGCCACCGTCGCGGGCATCGCCGTCGCCGTCGTCGGCCTGCTCGCCAATGCGGCCGCCTCCGTGCTCGGCCGAGCGGTGAACGCGCGTGCGCACGCCTCGGCGCTCGCGATCACCGCGCCGTCGATGGCCATCGGGGCACTGGCGCTGCTGGGCACGGGCCTCGCCGTCGAGGGACCTCCGGTCGTCAGCGGCCGGGCCTGGGTGATCATCGCGGTCCTCGCCGTGGTGAACACCGCGATCGCGTGGACCCTCTGGAACCACACCCTGCGCACCCTCCGCGCCGCGCCGTCCGCGGCGATCAACAACACGATGCTCATCCAGATCGCGGTGCTCGCGGCGATCTTCCTCGCCGAGCCACTCGCTCCGCTGCAATGGGCGGCGCTCGGTGTCGTCGCGCTCGGCACGTTCCTCGTGCAGTTCCCCGGGTCCGGCGCTCGGGCATATCGTGGGCGCATGGCCGACCCCGCAGCATCCGCCCCACGCCCCGTCACCCTCGTCACCGGTGGCGGACGCGGCATCGGCGCCGCGATCGCCCGCAGGCTCGCCGCCGACGGGCACGACCTCGCACTCACCTACCGGGTCCGCGCCGACGAGGTGCGCGAGGTCGCCGACGACTGCCGCGCAGCGGGCAGCGAGGTGGCCGTGCTGCGCGCGGACCTCGCCGACCTCGCCCAGGTGCGCGCGCTCGTGCCGTCGGTGCTCGACCACTTCGGGCGCATCACCGGGCTCGTCAACAACGCAGGCATCACCGGCCGCATCGGCGAGTTCCTCGACGTCGACGACGACGAGGCGCAGCTTGTGCTCGACGTCAACGTGCGCGCGCCGCTGCTGCTCGCGAAGGATGCCATCGCGCACATGGCCACCGACCGCGGCGGCGAGGGCGGATGCATCGTGAACATCTCCTCCGGAGCGGCCACGAGTGGCGCACCGCACACGTACGTGCCGTACGCGATGAGCAAGGCGGCGCTCAACGCGCTCACGACCGGGCTCGCCAAGGAGTTCGCCGCGGTCGGCGTGCGCGTGAACACGGTCTCGCCCGGCACGACCCACACCGAGATCCACGCGGATGCCGGTCGGCCGAACGCGCCCGAGGAGCGCGCGCCGAACATCCCGATGCGTCGCGCGGGCGAGCCGCACGAGATCGCCGGAGCCGTGGCCTACCTGTTCAGCGCGGACGCGTCGTACACGACGGGGGCCGACATCCGCGTCGCGGGAGGCAACTGACCCCGGGTCAGCCCTCGCCGAACCCCGACTCGACGAGCTCCGCGAGCGCGTCGACCGCGGAGCGCGCCCGCGTGTCGTCGGACGAGATGGTGACGGCGTCGCCGCGCACCGCCCCCAGCGACATGATCGCCAACAGGCTCTTCGCGTCCTTCCCGTCGACGAACACGTGCGCGTCGAAGGTGCTCGCGAGGCGCACGAACTCGGCCGCGGGGCGGGCGTGCAGGCCCGCCTCGTTGCGGAGCGTGACCGTGCGTTCGTATCGCGGCCGGCCCGGGTCGGCGGGCGGCGTCTCGCCCGCCGCCTCGCCCCGCGACGCCCCGCTCGCGGCGGCGACCACCTCGTCCAGCGTGCCGCCCGTCTGCGCGGCCACCGCTGCGGCGACTCCGCCCTCGACCAGCGGCGCATCCACCACCCGCACGCGTGCCCGCTGGTCGTCGTCGACGAAGTCCAGCGCCGTCTCCGCGGTCAGCACCGCGCTGCCCAGGTCGAACAGGACCGCGGCGCCGCTGCCGGCGTCCGCACGAGCGATGCCCTCCGACACCTTCGCGAAGCTCGTGCCGATGCCGCCGTCGTCGGTGCCGCCCGCGGCGACCAGCACCACGTCCTCCGCCATCTGCCGGGCGAGCTCCACCAAGCCGTCGGCGATGGCCGCCGAGTGCGAGACGAACACGAGCCCGACCCTGGGCGCGTTCGGGTCAGCTGCCACGGCGCTCCGCCGCATCCGCCGCCGCCTCGGCCGCTGCGCGCAGCAGCAGCGCGGTCGACTCCGCCCCCGGGTCGCGGTGGCCGGCCGATCGCTCGCCCAGATAGCTCGCCCGTCCCTTCCGGGCGACGAGCGGCTCGGTGTCGACCGCGCCCCGCTCGGCCGCACCAGCAGCAGCCTCCAGCACCGCTCGCACGTCGGACCCGGCCGCCGCTGCCGCGCTCGCCGCCTCGACCGCGGGAGTCCACGCATCGACCATCGTCTTGTCACCGGGTTCGGCCTTGCCGCGCAGCACGATTCCGTCGCGTGCCGCGGTGAGGATCGCGACCACGTCCGACGGCCCGAGCTCGTCGAGCCCCTGGGCGGCGCCCGATGCCTTCAGGAACGCCGTGCCGTACAGCGGGCCGGCCGCACCGCCGACGTTGGAGATGAGGGTCGTCGCGACGAGCATGAGCGCATCGGCCGGCGTCGCGTCGTCGCCCAGGCCGTCGAGCGCCGCGAGCGCGGCCCGGTAGCCGCGGTCCAGGTTCTCGCCGTGGTCGCCGTCGCCGATCGCGCGGTCGAGCGCGGCGAGGTCGGCCTTGTGCGCGGCGACGGCGTCGGCGCTCCGCCGCACCCAGTCGGTCGCCCAGTTGCTGTCTACGTCCATGCCACTCCTCACTCCCGGCGCCGCCGCTAGCGCCGCCACCGCAACGACGCCGTCTGCACGGGAGCATCCCACAACTCGATGCGCTCGTCGTCGAGGCGCAGCACCGTCAGTGCACAACCCTGCATCTCGAGCGCCGTCACGTGGTCGCCCACGAGCGATCGCACCACCTCGATGCCCTCCTCCGCCAGTCGCTCCGACGCGCGCCGGTGCGCGATGTACAGCTCGGCCAGCGGCGTGCCGCCCATGCCGTCGGTCATGAGGAGCACGCGGTCCCCGGAGGCGAAGGGCAGGTCGGGCAGGATCACGTCGAGCAGCCGGTCGACGATCCGGTCGGCGGCCTCCATGGGGAGCGTCTCCCGCCCCGGCTCGCCGTGGATGCCGATGCCGAACTCCATCTCGTCCTCGGCCAGGGCGAAGCTGGGCTCACCCGAGTGGGGCACGGTGCACGGCGTCAGCGCGACCCCCATCGACCGGGCGTCCGCGTTGACGGCCGCGGCGATGGACGCGACCGCGTCGAGGTCGTCGCCGCGTTCCGCCGCCGCGCCCGCGATGCGCTCCACGAGGACGGTGCCGCCCGTGCCCCGGCGCCCGGCCGTGTACAGCGAGTCCGTCACGGCGACGTCGTCGTCGGTGACCACCGTGCGGACGTCGATTCCCTGCGCGGCAGCGAGCTCGGCCGCGGTCTCGAAGTTCAGCACGTCGCCCGTGTAGTTCTTCACGATGAGCAGCACGCCGGCACCGGCGTCCACCGCCTGCATCGCCGCCAGGATGCGGTCGGGCGTGGGCGAGGTGAACACCGCGCCCGGCACGGCGGCGTCCAGCATGCCGTGGCCCACGTATCCGGCGTGCAGCGGCTCGTGGCCGCTGCCGCCACCGCTCACGAGGGCCACCTTCCCTGCCACCGGCGCGTCGCGCCGCACCACGTGGAGCGGGTCGGCCACCACGCGGACGATGTCGGCGTGCGCCGCGCCGAACCCAGCCACGGACTCGGCGACCACGTCGACCGGGTCGTTGATCAGCTTCTTCATGGCCCTCCCCTCGTGCGCCGTGGGCACTGCGCGGCGATGCGGCACCCGAGCCCAACCTACGCCGCCGCGGGCGGGCCGTCAGCCCCGGAGCCGGCGCTGTCGGGCGACGGGCCGCGTCGGTATCGTGGATGCCGCGCGTCGATGCGCGACCGGGAGGCACGCTGATGGGCGAGTACGTGATCGCGATCGACCAGGGCACCACGAGCACGCGTGCGATGGTGTTCGATCGAGACGGGCGCACGGTCTCGACCGGCCAGCTGGAGCACCGGCAGATCCTCCCCCGCGCAGGCTGGGTGGAGCACGATCCCGTCGAGATCTGGCGCAACACCGGCGAGGTCATCGGCCAGGCCCTCGGCAAGGCGAGCATCACCCGCCACGACATCCGCGCGATCGGCATCACGAACCAGCGGGAGACGGCCGTGGTGTGGGATCGCACCACCGGGCTCCCGGTGTACAACGCGATCGTCTGGCAGGACACGCGCACGCAGCCGATCGTCGACCGGCTGGCCGCGGAAGGGGGCCGCGACCGGTTCGCCGCGACGACCGGCCTGCCGCTCAACACGTACTTCGCCGGCACGAAGCTCGCGTGGATCCTCGAGCACGTCGATGGCGCCCGGGCACGTGCCGAGGCGGGCGAGCTGCTCTTCGGCACGATCGACACGTGGCTGCTCTGGAACCTCACCGGCGGACCCTCGGCCGGGGTGCACGCCACGGATGTCACGAACGCCAGCCGCACCCTCTTCATGGACCTCGAGACCCTGCAGTGGAGCGACGAGATCCTGGAGGCGTTCGACGTGCCGCGGGCGATGCTGCCCGACATCCGCTCGTCGTCGGAGGTCTACGGCACCGCGGCACCGTCGAGCCTGCTGCGCGAGACGCCCATCGCCGGCATCCTCGGCGACCAGCAGGCGGCGACCTTCGGACAAGCGGCGTTCGACGCGGGCGAGTCCAAGAACACCTACGGCACCGGCAACTTCCTGATCGTGAACACGGGCGAGGAGATCGTGCGCTCGGCCAACGGCCTGCTCACCACGGTCGGGTACCGCCTCGGCGATGCCCCGCCGCACTACGCGCTCGAGGGGTCGATCGCGGTGACCGGCTCGCTCGTGCAGTGGGTGCGCGACAACCTGGGGCTCATCTCGGACGCCGCTGAGATCGAGACCATCGCGAAGACCGTCGACGACAATGGCGGCGCCTACTTCGTGCCCGCCTTCTCCGGTCTCTACGCCCCCCACTGGCGCCCCGACGCCCGTGGCGCGCTCGTCGGCCTCACCCGCTTCGTCAACAAGGGGCACCTGGCCCGTGCGGTGCTCGAGTCGACCGCGTTCCAGTCGCGCGAGGTGCTCGACGCCGTGATCGCCGACACGGGCACGCCGCCCACCGAGTTGAAGGTCGACGGGGGCATGACCGCCAACGACACGCTGCTGCAGTTCCAGGCCGACATCCTCGGCATGCCCGTCGTGCGCCCCGTCGTTGCCGAGACCACCGCGCTCGGCGCCGCCTACGCCGCGGGGCTCGCGACCGGCGTCTGGAGCGACCTCGACGAGCTCCGCGCCAACTGGCGCGAGGACCGCCGTTGGGAGCCCGCAATCGACGATGAGGAGCGCGCACGCCTCATGCGCCAGTGGCGCAAGGCCGTGACGAAGACGTTCGACTGGGTCGACGAGGACGTCAGCTGACGGTCGCCCGCACCCACGCGTCGAGCTTGGCCGCGGCCGCACCCGAGTCGATCGCCTCCGCGGCGACCGCGAGCTGCTCGCGGAACCGGTCGAGGATGCTCCGCTGCAGCTGGGCGGGGTCCCGAGCGAGCTCATACGAGACGAGGCCCGCCGCCGCGTTCAGCAGCACGATGTCGCGCACCGGCCCGGCGGCCCCGCCGAACACCTCGCGCACCACCCCGGCGTTGTGCGCCGCATCGCCGCCCAGCAGGTCGGCGATGTCGGCGCGGGCGATGCCCAGGTCGCGCGGGTCCAGGTCGTGCTCGCGCACCGTGCCGCCCGAGACCTCCCAGATGTGGCTGTGCCCCGTCGTCGTCAGCTCGTCGAGCCCGTCGTCGCCACGGAACACCAGTGCGGTCGCGCCGCGGGTCTGGAAGACGCCGACGATGAGCGGCACCCGGTCGAGCTGCGCCACCCCGACGGCGGACGCCTCGGCGCGGGCCGGGTTGCACAGCGGGCCGAGGATGTTGAAGACGGTCGGGATGCCGAGGTCGGCGCGCGTGGGACCTGCGTGGCGGAAGCCGGGGTGGAATGCGGCCGCGTAGACGAACGTGATGCCCACCTCGTCGAGCACGGATGCCACGCGCGACGGGTCGATGCCCAGGTCGACGCCGAGCGCGGCGAGCACGTCGGACGACCCGGACGCCGAGCTGGCCGCGCGGTTGCCGTGCTTGACCACGGGCGCTCCGGATGCTGCCGCGACGATCGATGCCATGGTCGACACGTTCACCGTGCCGACGCGGTCGCCGCCCGTGCCGACGATGTCGAGCGCCATCGGGTCGACGTCGAGGGCGACCGCGTGGTCGAGGATCGCGTCGCGGAACCCGACGACCTCGTCGACGGTCTCCCCCTTCGCGCGCAGCGCCACGAGGAAGGCGGCGAGCTGGGCGGGTGTGGCGTCGCCAGTCATCACCTGTTCCATGCACCACGCCGCATCGGCGACGCTCAGGTCCTCGCGGTCGAGGAGGGTGGTCAGGACCGACGGCCAGGTGGGGGTCTCGGGCATGCCACGATCCTAGCCAGAGCCGATTCCCTGCGGATTCACGGGCCGTTCACGGCAGGAATCAGGGGTCGTTCCCATGCGTTTCGGAGACACGTCCGCCACCCTGCTCAAAACCGCCCTCGGAAATCGGCCATAATGGGGAGCGTGACGAGCTCTTCAATCGCCCCTGCGGCCACACCGCCCGTGATCAACAGGCCCAACACCGTCGCGGTGGGCACGATCGTCTGGCTCGGCAGCGAGGTGATGTTCTTCGCCGGCCTCTTCGCGATCTACTTCACGCTGCGGTCCACGTCGCCCGAGCTCTGGAACTTCGAGGCCGGCCGGCTGAACGTGCCGTTCGCCGCGATCAACACGGCGATCCTGGTCGCCTCCTCGTTCACGGCGCAGTTCGGCGTCTTCGCGGCGGAGCGCTTCCAGCCGCGCCGCACCGGTGGGCCGTTCAACCTCATGAAGTGGGGCCTCGTCGAGTGGTTCCTGCTGAGCTACGTGCTCGGCGCCATCTTCGTGTCGGGCCAGGTGCTCGAGTACGCGCAGCTCGTCGCCGAGGGCATCGCCTTCGACTCGAACGCATACGGCTCCGCCTTCTACCTCACCACCGGTTTCCACGCCCTGCACGTGACCGGCGGCCTCATCGCCATGCTGCTCGTGGTCGGCCGCGCCTACGCGGTGTCGCACTTCGGGCACAAGGAGGCGACGAGCGCGATCGTCGTGTCGTACTACTGGCACTTCGTCGACGTCGTCTGGATCGGCCTCTTCTTCGTCATCTACGTCCTCAAATGACGCACGGGGAGCCCACGACCATCCGCATGCACCGCAACAGGAAGAGAACGATGACCAGCTCGAAGCGTCGGACGGGACGACGTTCCCCGCTCGCCACCGTGGCACTGCTCGCCCTGGGCCTCGTGTTCACGGGCGGTGCGTACGCCGCCTTCAGCACGGGTACCGCGCAGGCCGAGGTCGAGGCGACGTCGCAGCAGACCATCGAAGAGGGCAAGAAGCTCTTCCAGGCGAACTGCGCCACGTGCCACGGCCTCGACGCCCAGGGCACGGAGGCCGGCCCGAGCCTCGTCGGCGTCGGCGCGGCCGCGGTCGACTTCCAGGTCGGCACCGGCCGCATGCCCATGCAGATGCAGGGCCCGCAGGCGGAGCAGAAGCCGGTCCAGTTCACCGATGAGCAGACCAAGCAGCTCGCCTACTACGTCGCGTCCCTCGGCCCGGGCCCGGACATCCCCGCCGACCACCTCGTGAACGGCGGCGGCGACGCCGCGAACGGCGCGGAGCTGTTCCGCATCAACTGCGCGATGTGCCACAACGTCGCGGGTGCCGGCGGCGCACTCACCGAGGGCAAGTACGCCCCCGCGCTGAACGACGTCTCGGGCGTGCACATCTACGAGGCGATGGTCACCGGCCCGCAGAACATGCCGGTCTTCAACGACCTGAACATCACGCCGGAAGACAAGCGCGACATCATCACCTACCTGCAGTACATCCAGGACAACCGCTCCCCGGGTGGATTCGAGCTCGGCTCGCTCGGCCCCGTGTCCGAGGGACTCTTCATCTGGATCTTCGGTCTCGGCACCATCGTGGCGATCACCGTGTGGATCACGGCGAAGTCGAACTAGGCGCACGGGCGACGAGGAAGCGTAAGAAGGAGAACCATGGCACAGGACGACAACGGCGGTACCGACATCGCCGCTGCCGGCTCGTCATCGCACGAGCACGAGGTCGCCGCCTCCCCCGGGACCGCAGTGGTCGTCGCGGACGGATTCGAGAACCCCGGATTCCCGCCGCACCGCAAGCGGGTCACCGACGAGGACCCGAAGAAGGCGAAGACGGCGGAGCGAGCCGTCTACACGATGTTCTACCTGTCGATCGTCGGCAGCGTGTGGGCGATCGCCGCGTACATGATCTTCCCGATGGAGTCGAACGACGTCTTCGACGTCCGGCTCAACAACCTGTCCTTCGGCCTCGGCGTCTCGCTCGCCCTCCTCGCGATCGGCTTCGGCGCGGTGCACTGGGCCAAGGCGCTCATGCACGACGTCGAGCTCGTGGATGAGCGCCACCCCGTCCGAGGCTCCGAGGAGACCCGCGCGGGCGCCGTGAAGGTCTTCCAGGACGCCGACCAGGAGTCGGGCTTCACGCGCCGCTCCGTCATCCGCAACAGCCTCATCGGTGCGCTCGTGGTCTTCCCGCTGCCGGCCGTCGTGCTCTTCCGCGGGCTCGCGCCGCAGGACCAGGACCCGGTCGAGCTGCTCAGCCACACCATGTGGACGCAGGGCACGCGCCTCACGCTCGACCCCTCGGGCGTGCCCATCAAGGCCAGCGACATCACCATCGGCAGCGCCTTCCACGTGATTCCGGAGGGGCTGAACGAGCTCGAGCACCACCGGCTCGAGGAGAAGGCCAAGGCGGCCGTCCTCCTCATGCGCCTCAATCCGGAGGAACTCAACGAGACCCCCGACCGCGCCGACTGGTCGTACCAGGGCATCGTGGCGTACTCCAAGATCTGCACGCACGTCGGATGCCCCGTGGCTCTGTACGAGCAGCACACGCACCACCTGCTCTGCCCGTGCCACCAGTCGCAGTTCGACGTCGCGAACCACTGCGAGGTCATCTTCGGCCCGGCGAAGCGGCCGCTCCCCCAGCTGCCCATCGCGGTGGACGACGAGGGCTACCTCGTCGCGCAGAGCGACTTCACCGAACCCGTCGGCCCGAGCTTCTGGGAGCGTCATTGAGCACCGCAGCACCGACCACCAGCGCCCCCGAGAAGCGGAAGGGCGGCTTCACCGCCGCCGCGTCGAACTACATCGACGAGCGCACGAGCATCTCGACCGTCGTCAAGGAGCTCGGCCGCAAGGCCTTCCCCGACCACTGGTCCTTCCTGCTCGGTGAGATCGCGCTCTTCAGCTTCGTCGTCGTGCTCATCTCGGGCACCTTCCTGACGTTCTTCTTCCAGGCGTCGATGGCCGAGGTCCACTACGAGGGCTCGTACGTGCCGCTCAAGGGCATCGAGATGTCGGTCGCCATGGCGTCGACGCTCGACATCTCGTTCGACCTGCGCGGCGGCCTCTTCGTGCGCCAGATGCACCACTGGGCGGCGCTGCTGTTCGTGGCGGCCATCGGCCTGCACATGCTCCGCATCTTCTTCACGGGTGCGTTCCGCAAGCCGCGTGAGCTGAACTGGGTCATCGGCTTCGTGCTCTTCGTCCTCGCCATGGGCGAGGGCTTCACGGGCTACTCGCTCCCCGACGACCTGCTCTCGGGCAACGGCCTCCGCATCATCGACGGCATGATCAAGGGCATGCCGGTGATCGGCACCTGGACCTCCTTCCTCCTGTTCGGCGGCGAGTTCCCGGGCACGGCGATCGTGGGTCGCCTGTACACGCTGCACATCCTGCTGCTGCCGGCCATCATCGTCGCGCTGATCGCGGTGCACCTGCTGTTCGTGGTCGTGCACAAGCACACCCAGTACGCCGCGCCCGGCAAGACGCAGCAGAACGCGGTCGGCCCGCCCATCCTCCCGGTGTACGCCGCGAAGGCCGGTGGCTTCTTCTTCATCGTCTTCGGTGTCCTCGCGCTGATCGCGTCGCTGTTCACGATCAACCCGATCTGGAACTACGGCCCGTACGACCCGTCCCCCGTGTCGGCCGGTACCCAGCCCGACTGGTACATCGGCTTCGCCGACGGCGCCCTGCGCCTCATCCCGCCGGGGTGGGAGTTCGTCTGGCTCGAGCGCACGTGGTCGTTCAACATCCTCGTGCCGCTCGTGGGCCTGCTCGTGTTCCTCGGCCTGGTGTTCATCTACCCCTTCATCGAGGCGTGGATCACCGGCGACAAGCGCGAGCACCACATCGCCGACCGTCCGCGCAACGCGCCGACCCGCACCGCGATCGGTGCCGCGGGCGTCACGTTCTACGCCGGCCTCTGGGCGGCGGCGAGCTCCGACCTCATCGCGACGCACTTCAAGCTCACGATGGAGGGGGTCATCCACTCCCTCCAGGCCGTGGTCATCCTCGGGCCGTTCCTCGCGTACTTCATCACGAAGCGCGTGTGCCTCGCCCTGCAGAAGAAGGACCGCGAGGTCGTACTGCACGGCTACGAGTCCGGACGCATCGTGAAGCTGCCCGGCGGCGAGTTCATCGAGGTGCACCAGCCCCTCGACGAGTACGACCGCTGGCGCCTCGTGAGCTACGAGAGCTACGCGCCGCTCATGATCCGTCCCGACGCACGCGGCAGGATCTCGGTCTGGCAGAAGATGCGCGCCGGCTTCTCCCGCTGGTTCTTCGAGGACCGCATCGCGCCGGTCACCCGGGCCGAGCTCGAGGCGTCGCACTCCGACCACCACTAGTCGCACCACCCGGATCGGGCACCGCATGACCGATCGACCCACCGTCGATCTGCTGCGGTGCCCGTTCTGCGTCTCCCCGCTGGGAGGCGACGTGCACGGCACCGTCCGCTGCGCCGACGGACACGCATTCGACGCGAACCGTCGGGGCTACCTGACGCTCTTCCCGCGCAGGCGCCCGAACGTGCGCGGCGACACGGCGGAGATGCTCGCTGCGCGCGAGCGCGTGCTCGGCAGCGAGCCGTACCGCTCGCTGCGAGGCGCGGTGGCGCGTGCGGTCGCCGAGGACGCGACCGAGGGTGCGGTGCTCGCCGACCTGGGCTGCGGCACCGGACAGTACGCCGCCACCTCGCTCGCGGGCCTGCAGGCGCCCGCAGCGGCCCTCATGGCGGACCTCTCCCCCGACGCCGTCCGGGCGGCCGTGCGGCGCGCGCGCGAGGCATCCGATGCACCCGTACTCGGGGTCGTGCTCGACCTCTGGTCGCCGCTGCCGATCGCATCAGGGGTCGTCGACCGGGCCCTGAACGTGTTCGCTCCGCGCAACCTGCCCGAGTTCGCGCGGGTGCTCGCGCCGGGCGGGCGCCTGATCACGGTGATCCCGTCACCGGGCCACCTTGGCGAGCTGCGGGGAGCCGGCGGCATGATCGACGTGCGGTCGGGCAAGCGCGAGCAGGTGCAGTCGGATGCCGCGGAGGCCGGTCTCCGCCTCCACGACGCGACGCGCGTGGCCGGTGAGCTGCCCGCATCCACGCCCCTCGTGGACGACCTGGTGCGCATGGGTCCGTCCGCCCACCACGCCTCCACGGACCGACAGACGCCCCATGGGCCGGTCACGGTCGACGTCGAGCTCCTCGTGTTCACCCGCGCGCGCTGAGACGCGAAACGCGCGTCGCCCCGACCCTTCAGGTCGGGGCGACGCGCATGAGACGTGCGCTACGGCGCTCAGCGGGCGAAGTTGCCCCGGTAGTACTCGTAGGTCCAGCCGACGAGGCTGATGACGACCACCGGCACCGCGATGAACGTGATCCAGAACCCGACCGCGAGGCCGAGGAACCCGAGCGCCGCGGCGGCGGCCAGCATGATCGGCCACCAGCTCCACGGGCTGAAGAAGCCGAGCTCCGCGTCGCCGTCGTCGATGTTCGCGTCGACCCGGTCCTCGGGCAGCTCGCCGCCCTGGGCCTTGTGCACCCGGCCGAGGTAGAAGGCGATGAACGCCGCCAGCACCGCGCTCAGCGCGATCGCGACCAGGCCGACCCACTCGGGCTCGCCGGTCTCGACGATCGTCCACACGATGTACGCGACATCGGCGAGTGCGAAGAACGCGCCGATCACCCAGAAGATGGCGACATTGGCCCGCATCTACTTGACCTTCCCTTCGGTGACCTCGTACGTCGGAGCATCCGGTGCATCCTTCGCCGGCCCGATGCCGATCGGAAGGGCGGCCTCGGGGTGGTTCAGGTCGAACGCCGGCGACTCCGAGCGGATGCGCGGGATCGACGTGAAGTTGTGCCGCGGCGGCGGGCAGCTGGTCGCCCACTCGAGCGAACGGCCGTAGCCCCACGGGTCGTTCACGGTCACCTTGGGCGCACGCCGGGCGGTGATGAAGACGTTCAGGAAGAACGGGATCATCGACACGGCCAGGATCATCGCACCGATGGTGGAGAGCTGGTTCATCCAGGTGATGTTGTCCTCGGGCAGGTACGAGTAGTACCGGCGCGGCATGCCCACGACGCCCAGCCAGTGCTGGATGAGGAACGTCGTGTGGAAGCCGATGAACAGCAGCCAGAAGTGCCAGGCGCCGAGGCGTTCGCTGAGCATCTTGCCCGTCCACTTCGGCCACCAGAAGTAGAAGCCGGCGAACATCGCGAACACGACCGTGCCGAACACGACGTAGTGGAAGTGCGCCACGACGAAGTAGCTGTCGGAGACGGCGAAGTCGAGCGGCGGCGACGCGAGGATGACGCCGGTGAGACCGCCGAACACGAACGTGATGAGGAAGCCGAGCGACCAGACGAGCGGCATCTCGAACGTGATCGAGCCGCGCCACATCGTGCCGATCCAGTTGAAGATCTTCACGCCCGTCGGCACCGCGATCAGCATCGTCAACAGCGCGAAGAACGGCAGCAGCACCGAGCCGGTGACGTACATGTGGTGCGCCCAGACCGTGACCGACAGCGCGGCGATGGCGATGGTCGCGTACACGAGCGTCTTGTAGCCGAAGATCGGCTTCCGGCTGAAGACCGGGAAGATCTCCGAGACGATGCCGAAGAACGGCAGCGCGATGATGTAGACCTCCGGATGGCCGAAGAACCAGAACAGGTGTTGCCACAGGATCACCCCGCCGTTGGCGGGATCGTAGATATGCGCGCCGAAGATGCGGTCGGCCGAGGCGGCGAGGATCGCGGCGGCGAGCACCGGGAAAGCGAGCAGCACCAGGATCGACGTCACGAGGGTGTTCCACGTGAAGATCGGCATGCGGAACATGGTCATGCCGGGCGCACGCATCGTGATGATCGTGGTGATGAAGTTGACCGCACCCATGATCGTGCCGAAGCCCGACAAGCCGAGCCCGAGCATCCAGAGGTTTCCTCCGATACCCGGTGAGAACGTCGTCGACGCGAGTGGTTGATACGCGAACCAGCCGAACGACGCCGCACCCTGCGGGGTGAGGAAGCCGGCCACCGCCATGAGCGAGCCGAAGTTGAACAGCCAGTACGCCAGCGCGTTCAGTCGCGGGAACGCGACGTCGGGCGCGCCGATCTGCAGCGGCATGAGCACGTTCGCGAAGCCGGCGAAGAGCGGGGTCGCGAACATGAGCAGCATGATCGTGCCGTGCATCGTGAACAGCTGGTTGTACTGCTCACGGGTCTGCAGGATCTCGAGGCCGGGCTCGAACAGCTGGGCGCGGATGATCAGCGCCATGACGCCGCCGATGCAGAAGTAGATGAACGACGTGATCAGGTACAGGTACCCGATGACCTTGTGGTCGGTCGAGGTGATCCACTTGACGAGGATGTTGCCCTTGCGCTCCACGGAGGGAGGGCCGAACGGCGACGGACTCGCGCTCGGCTTGGCCGGTGCGGCAGTGGTGCTCATGGCGCTCAGTTCTCCTCTTCGTGCTCGACGAGCTCGGGCGCGCCCGTGCCGGGCAGGTTCTGGTTGCGGTCGTACTCGCTCGACAGCTGGCCCGTCTGGCCGGCCGCGCGCAGCGAGTCGATGTAGGCGTCGTACTCGGCCTGCGAGACGACCTCGACGTTGAAGAGCATGAGCGAGTGGTACTCGCCGCAGAGTTCGGCGCACTTGCCGGCGTAGGTGCCCTCGCGCATCGGCTCGATCGACATGTAGTTGGTCTTGCCCGGGTACATGTCCTTCTTGTAGAGGAAGTCGACGACCCAGAAGGAGTGGATCACGTCGCGCGACTCGAGCTCGATCTCGATCTGCTGGTTGACCGGGAGCACCAGGGTCGGCACCTCCGACTCCACCAGCGAGCCGTCCTCCTCGGGCTGGCCCTGGATGCCGGGCGAGTACACGTTCTCGTCGACGTAGTTGAAGTCCCACGCCCACTGCTTGGCGATGACCTCGACCGTGACGTCCGGGTTCTCGAACCGTGCCTCGATCTCGTTCTGGTCGCGCACGGTGAAGGCGAAGAAGCCGAGCACCAGGATGAGCGGCACGACGGTGTAGAACACCTCGATCGGCATGTTGTAGCGCAGCTGCACCGGGAGGCCGGTCTGGCCGCGGCGACGGCGGTACACCACGACCGCCCAGATCGTGAGGCCCCACGTGATCACGCCGACCACCAGCAGCACGATCCACGAGGTGACCCACAGGCCCGAGATGCGCTCGGTCTGGTTCGTCGTGGGCGCCTCACCCTCGACGAAGCCCGGGAGGAAACCGTTCAACTGCGCCTGCGTGCATCCGGCGAGGACGATTGTGAGTGTCGCTGCGATCGGAAGAGCAGCCCATCGGAGACGGCGGTTCTGGCGCACCGGTGACCTTTCGGGAGATTCGTAGGCACTTCTCAGTGAAGTGGTGATCGTCCCCTAGCCTACTCCGACGCGCCGCCTGCCGTGTGCACGGTAGGGTGCCGCGTCGCGACCGGACGGGGCGCATGCGGGCATGACGAAGCGGGGGCGCCCTCGGGCCGCCCCCGCTTCGGTGGGTTCAGGTCAGTGGAACGAGTCGCCGCAGGCGCAGCTGCCCTGCGCGTTCGGGTTGTCGATCGTGAAGCCCTGCTTCTGGATCGTGTCCTCGAAGTCGATCGCCGCGCCGTCGAGGTACGGCACCGACATGCGGTCGACGATCACCTCGACGCCGTCGAAGTCGACCGTGGCGTCGCCGTCGAGCAGCCGCTCGTCGAAGTAGAGCTGGTAGATCAGCCCGGAGCATCCGCCCGGCTGCACCGCCACCCGCAGGCGCAGGTCGTCGCGACCCTCCTGTTCGAGCAGGCTCTTCACCTTGGATGCGGCGTTGTCGCTCAGCGTGACGCCGTGGGCGGCCGTCTCGGCGGGGATGGTCTGCGTCATGGTGCTCCTCGATCGATGCGTCTGACGGTGTGTCCGCTGCGATTCTACCCCGGGCGGATGCCTCGGGGCCCGGTGCGCACTCAGGCGCCGCGTCGGTCCAGGCGGGCGAGGAAGAGCGCCTCGGTGAGCACCGACCGCTTGAACGCGCCGAGGTGGAGCGACTCGTTCGGGCTGTGCGCCCGCGAGTCGGGGTCCTCCACGCCCGTCACGAGGATCTGCGCGTCGGGGAACACGCGCGTCAGGTCGGCGATGAACGGGATCGAGCCGCCGATGCCGGTCTGCACGGGGGCCCTCCCCCACGCATCCGCCATCGCCTCGAGCACCGCGTCGACCGCCCAGCCGTCGGTGTCCACCAGGAACGGGTCGCCCGTGACGACCTCGTCGATGTCGACGTGCGCGCCGAACGGCACGTGGGTGCGCAGGTGCCGCTCGAGCGCCTCGGCGGCCTCCGTCGCCGACTGGCCGGGCGCGACCCGGACGCTGAGCTTCATGGTCACCGACGGCGAGAGCGTGTTCGAGGCGTCGACGAGGCGCGGCGCCGAGGTGCCGGTGACCGTGATGGCCGGCTGCGCCCAGAGTCGCTGCGGGATCGTGCCGCGGCCGACGGGCGTCACGCCGTCGAGCAGGCCCGCCTCGGCCCGCAGCTGCGCCTCGTCGTACGGCGGGGTCTCCATGTCGATCGAGCGCAGGCCCTCGACCGCGACCGCGCCGTCGTCGTCGTGCAGGGAGGCGAGCAGGCGCGCCATCGGCATCATCGCGTCGGGCACGGCACCGCCGAACATGCCCGAGTGCGAGGCGTGCGCGAGGGTCGACACCGTGACCCGGCAGGTGACGTTGCCGCGGAGCGCGACGGTGAGCGCCGGCGTCTCGGCGTCCCAGTTCGTCGAGTCGGCCACGACGATCGCGTCGGCGGCCAGCGCGTCGCGGTGCAGCTCGAGGAAGTTGGCGAACGAGCGCGAGCCGTCCTCCTCCTCGCCCTCGATGAACAGCGCGATGCCGAGGTCGGGGTCGCCGCCGGCCGCGACGAGGGCGCGGATCGCGGCGACGTGCGCCATGATGCCGGCCTTGTCGTCGGCGGCGCCGCGTCCGTACAGGCGGTCGCCGCGCGCGGTCGGCTCGAACGGCGGCGAGTCCCAGCCGGCGTCGTCGCCGGGCGGCTGCACGTCGTGGTGCGCGTAGAGCAGCACGGTCGGGCGGCCGTTGCGCGCCGCGCGGCGGGCGAGCACGGCGGGCTGGCCGAGCTCGGCGCTGCCCTCCATCGGCGCGCGGGCGATCTCGACGGTCTCGAACACGTCGAGTCCGCGCAGCAGCTCGGCGACCGCCTCGGCGCTCGCAGCGACGTGCGCGTGGTCGAAGCTCGCCCACGCGACCGAGGGGATGCGCACGAGCCGGGACAGCTCGGCGACGGTCGTCGGGAAACCGGCGTCCACCGCCTCCCGGATGCGCTCCTCGCGAGCGTCGGCGGACGGCTGGTCGCTCCCGTTCGGGGCAGGCTGGTGCATGCGGGTAATCTTAAGGGCACCAGCAATCCGAGGATCAGACGTGGCCAAGACCCCCAGCAACGAGACCGACCAGGCATCGACCGGCGACGACGCCGAGCAGGCGCCGGTGACCAAGGGCAAGGGCGTACCCACTCCCTCCCGCCGCGAGCAGGAGGCCGCGCGCAAGCGGCCGCTCGTGCCGAACGACCGCAAGGAGGCCGCGCGCATCCAGAAGGCGAAGACCGCCGAGGCGCGCGAGCGGGCCCGCGTCGGCATGGCCGCCGGCGACGAGCGCTACCTCCCGCAGCGCGACCGCGGCCCCCAGAAGAAGTACATCCGCGACTACGTCGACGCGCGGTTCAGCCTGGGCGAGATCCTCATCCCCGTGATGTTCCTCGTCATCATCCTGACCTTCATCCCGAGCTACGAGACGCAGGTCATCGGCACCCTCGGACTGTGGGTGTTCTTCATCGCCGCGGTGCTCGACGTGCTGTGGCTCGGCCGGTCGCTGCGCAAGAAGCTGGCCGCGAAGTTCGGCGAGACGCGCGTCGAGCGCGGCATCCGCTGGTACGCGGCCATGCGCGCGCTGCAGCTGCGCCCCATGCGCCTGCCGAAGCCGCAGGTCAAGCGCGGCCAGTACCCGAGCTGAGTCCGACTCAGCGGGCGTACGCGCCCGCACGGATCAGCGGGACCCGCACCTCCTCGTCGGTGGCCGAGCCGTGCTGGCCGACCATCGCACGAGGCCCCGGGTTCGGGTCGCGCCCGTCGTAGTACGCCACGAGCGACCGCGCCGCGACGACGAGGTCGCCGATGCGGGGCAGGGCGGCGGATGCCACGGGCCCGAACGCGCCCGACGCGATCGCCTCCTCGCGGGTGAGCACCCACGCGCGGTGCTCCTCCGCTGCGCGCCAGCGCGCGACCAGCGCCTCGCGCCGCGCCGCATCGAGGTCGGGCTCGAACGTCAGGTAGAGGCACCGCGGATCGCCGGCGACGTGTCGCACCCCGTCGACGAGCGCCGGGTCCCGGTCGATGAGCACGTGCTTGTGCGCGGCCACGTCGACCACCCCGTGGTCCGCAGTCACGAGCAGGCCCGTGCCGCGTGGCATCCCGCGGTCGAGGTCGCCGAACGCGGCGTCGACGCGTTCGAGCTCGGCCAGCCAGCGGTCGGACTCCCAGCCCACCGCGTGCGCGGCCATGTCGAGCTCGGGCACGTACACGTACGCGACCGCCGGCCCGCCCTCCTCGGCGAGCTCGCGCGCGGCGGCGAAGCGGTCCTCGATCGACTCGGCGGCGCGGTACTCGGCGCCGCGCAGCGCGGCCCGTGTGAAGCCCGACGCGCGGTAGCGGCCGGGGCCGACGGCCACGGCGCGCACGCCCTGCTCGACGGCCCGGTCGAACAGCGTCGCATGCGGCTGCCAGGCGAGCGGGTCGGTGCGGTCGGCCTCCCACCCGCTCAGCAGGTTCACCGTGCGATCGGCGGTGTCGTCGAAGACGCGGTACCCGATGATGCCGTGTTCCCCAGGCTCGAGCCCGGTCGTGAACGAGGTGATCCCCGCCGCGGTCGTCGACGGGAACACCGTGCGCACCACGTCGCGCTTGCCGAAGGTCGACGAGAGCCGACGGGCGTGGCCGGCGCGTGCACGCAGGTTGTGCGCGCCGAGCCCGTCGACGAGCACCACGATCGCCACCTCGGCGGGGCCGAGCGCCAGCCGGTTCGGCTCACCGCGCACGCTCGCGATCGCACTCGCCAGCACGTCGGTGAGCCGCGGGGCATCGGGGGCGACGACGGGTAGCATGGCTCGCATCGCGCCCAGTCTCGCACAGCCCGGCGCGACCCCCGAGAACGACCGTGCCGCCCCGGCACGCCCGACCGAGAGCACGGATGTCCCGAACGCCTGACCTGCCCGCAGACGAACAGATCGCCGAACGCATCGAGGACGTCGACGTCTCCTCCGAGATGCAGGGCTCGTTCCTCGAGTACGCCTACTCCGTCATCTACTCGCGCGCGCTGCCCGACGCGCGCGACGGCCTGAAGCCGGTGCAGCGCCGCATCCTGTTCCAGATGAGCGAGATGGGCCTGCGGCCCGACCGTGGTCACGTGAAGTCGGCCCGCGTCGTCGGCGAGGTCATGGGGCGCCTGCACCCGCACGGCGACGCCGCGATCTACGACGCGCTCGTGCGCATGGCCCAGGCGTTCAGCCTGCGCGTGCCGTTCGTCGACGGGCACGGCAACTTCGGCTCGCTCGACGACGGGCCGGCGGCGCCCCGCTACACCGAGGCCCGCCTCGCCCCACCGGCGCTCGCCATGGTCGAGAGCCTCGACGAGGACGTCGTCGACTACGTGCCGAACTACGACAACTCGTTCCTGCAGCCCGAGGTGCTGCCCGCGGCCATCCCCGGGCTGCTCGTCAACGGCGCGAGCGGCATCGCGGTCGGCATGGCGACCAACATGGCCCCGCACAACCTCAACGAGGTCGCCGCAGCCGCGCAGCACCTCATCGCCAACCCGGAGGCGAGCCTCGACGAGCTGATGGAGTTCGTGCCCGGCCCCGACTTCCCCTCCGGGGGCACGATCGTCGGCCTGGGCGGCATCCGCGATGCCTATGCCACCGGCCGCGGCTCGTTCAAGACCCGTGCGAAGGTCAGCGTCGAGCAGCTCACGGCGCGCAAGTCGGGCCTCGTCGTCACCGAGCTCCCGTACCTGGTCGGCCCCGAGCGCGTGATCGAGAAGATCAAGGACGGCGTCAACGCCAAGAAGATCACGGGCATCTCGGATGTCACGGACCTGACCGACCGCAAGCGCGGCATGCGCCTCGTGATCGGCGTGAAGACGGGCTTCAACCCGCAGGCCGTGCTCGAGCAGCTCTACCGGCTGACCCCGCTCGAGGACTCGTTCAACATCAACAACGTGACCCTCGTCGAGGGCCAGCCGCAGACGCTCGGCCTGCGCGAGCTGCTCCAGGTGTACATCGGCCACCGCGTGAGCGTCGTCACGCGTCGCTCGCAGTACCGGCTGACCAAGCGCAAGGACCGCCTGCACCTGGTCGAGGGCCTGTTGATCGCGATCCTCGACATCGACGAGGTCATCCAGGTGATCCGCACGTCGGATGACACGGAGCAGGCGCGCACCCGACTGATCGACGTGTTCGACCTGAGCACCCTCCAGGCCGAGTACATCCTCGAGCTGCGCCTGCGGCGCCTCACGAAGTTCTCGCGCATCGAGCTGGAGGCCGAGCGCGACACCCTGCTCGCCGAGATCGCCGAGCTCGAGGAACTGCTCGCGAGCGAACTCGCGATCCGCACGCTCGTCGCCGATGAGCTCGGCGAGGTCGCCGAGAAGTACGGCTCGCCCAGGCGCACGCTGCTCACCGAGGCGAAGCAGCAGCCGGCGGGTGCGAAGCGCCGCAAGCAGGCCCCCGAAGACCTCGAGCACGCCGACGTGCCGTGCCGCGTGTTCCTGGGCGCCACCGACCGCATCGCGCGCGTCGACCTGCCCGTCGGCGAGGACGGCCCGCCCGTGATCACCGAGCCGAAGCGGCGCAGCAAGCACGACGCCGTGCGCTCGTCGCTCGACACCACGAGCCGCACGGAGATCGGCGCGATCACCTCGCGCGGTCGCCTGGGGCGCTTCTCCCCGCTGGAGCTGCCCGCCCTCCCGCCGAACTCCGTGCAGCTCGGCGCGGGCGTGCGGGTGCACGACTACCTCGCGCTCCCCGACCGCTCCGAGCGGATCCTCGCCGTCGTGCCGCTCACGGGCGACGTGCCGATCGCACTCGGCACCGCCCAGGGCGTCGTCAAGCGCGTCGTGCCCTCGGCGTTCCCGAACAAGCCCGACTTCGAGGTCATCGCGCTGAAGCCCGGCGACGCGCTGGTCGCCGCCGTCCCTGCACCCGACGACGCGGAGCTCGTGTTCGTCACGTCCGACGCCCAGCTGCTGCACTTCCCCGCCTCAGCCGTGCGCCCGCAGGGCGCGGCCGCCGGCGGCATGGCCGGCATCAAGCTGGGTGCCGATGCGCGCGTGGTGCACTTCACCGCGCTCGCGCCCGACGAGGTGGAGCGGGCGATCGTGGCGACCGTCGCCGCCGGCGGCGAGACGCTCATGGGCACCGACCCGGGGTCGGCCAAGGTCAGCGCGTTCGCCGAGTTCCCCGGCAAGGGGCGGGCGACCGGCGGCGTGCGCGCGCAGCGCTTCCTGAAGGGCGAGTCCGAGCTCTCGGTCGCGTGGGTCGGGCCCGAACCGGCGCTCGCGGTGGGCACCGACGGGTCGACCCGCACGCTGCCCGAGCCGGGCGCCAAGCGCGATGCCTCGGGCGCCCCGCTCGAGAAGGTCGTGGGCGCCATCGGCCGCCGCGTCGGCTGAACCATCCCTGGCGCGAACGCGCCGAGACGGCGGCGGATGCCCCGTGGCATCCGCCGTCCTCACCCGACGGAGCCGGGTCAGGCGTCGATGCGCTCCTTGTCGAGCGCGGCGGCGCTGTCGACGATGAACTCCTTGCGCGGTGCGACCTCGTTGCCCATGAGGAGCTCGAACACCCGACCCGCCTGCTCGGCATCGGCGATGCCGACGCGGCGAAGGGTGCGGTGGCGCGGGTCCATGGTCGTGACCGCGAGCTGGTCGGCGTCCATCTCGCCGAGGCCCTTGTAGCGCTGGATCGGGTCCTGGTACTTCCGGTTCTTGCGCTGCAGGCCCTTCAGCACGGCGTCCAGCTCCGGCTCGGAGTACGTGTAGATCGTCTCGTTCGGCTTGGAACCCGGGTGCATCACGACGACGCGGTGCAGCGGCGGCACGGCCGCGAAGACGCGCCCCTCCTCGATCATGGGCCGCATGTAGCGGAAGAACAGCGTCAGCAGCAGGGTGCGGATGTGTGCGCCGTCGACGTCGGCATCGCTCATGATGATGACCTTGCCGTAGCGGGCCATCGAGATGTCGAACGTGCGGCCCGAGCCGGCACCGATCACCTGGATGATCGACGCGCACTCCGCGTTGCCGAGCATGTCGGCGATCGACGCCTTCTGCACGTTGAGGATCTTGCCGCGGATCGGCAGCAGGGCCTGGTGCTCGCTGTCGCGCGCGAGCTTGGCGGTGCCGAGCGCCGAGTCGCCCTCGACGATGAACAGCTCGCTGTGCGCGACGTCGTTCGACCGGCAGTCGACGAGCTTCGCCGGCAGCGTCGAGTTCTCGAGCGCGTTCTTGCGTCGCTGGGTCTCCTTGTGCGTGCGCGCGGAGATGCGCGCCTTCATCTCTGCGACGACCTTCTCGAGCAGGGCCGACGACTGCGCCTTGTCGGCCCGCGCCGTCGACGCGAACCGCTCGCGGAGGGCCGTCGCCACGACGTTCGTCACGATGGCGCGCACGGCCGGGGTGCCGAGCACCTCCTTGGTCTGGCCCTCGAACTGCGGTTCGGCCAGGCGCACGGTCACCACGGCGGTGAGGCCGGCGAGCACGTCGTCCTTGTCGAGCTTGTCGTTGCCGACCTTGAGCCGGCGGGCGTTCTGCTCGACCTGGGCGCGGATGACCCGCATGAGCCCCTGGTCGAACCCGGCGAGGTGCGTGCCGCCCTTCGGCGTGGCGATGATGTTCACGAAGCTGCGCACGGTCGTGTCGTAGCCGTTGCCCCAGCGCAGCGCCACGTCGACCACGCACTCGCGCTCCACCTCGGTCGACACCATGGCGCCCGAGTCGGTGAGCACGGGCACGGTCTCCGTGAAGGTGCCCGAGCCCTCGAGCCGCCAGACGTCGGTCACGGCGGGGTCGGTCGCGAGGTACTCCGCGAACTCGGAGATGCCCCCGTCGAACTGGAAGTGCGTGGTCTCGGCCTCCTCGCCGCGCGCGTCGACGATCGAGATGCCGAGACCGGGCACGAGGAACGCCGTCTGGCGCGCCCGTCCGATGAGCTCGTCGGCGAGGAACGCCGCGTCGCGCGTGAAGATCTGCCGGTCAGCCCAGTACCGCACGCGGGTGCCGGTCGTCTTCCTGGCGACCTTGCCGACGACGCGCAGCTCGCTCGAGAGCTCGAACGGCGTGAACGGCGCGTCGGGCGTCTTCGTCCCGTCGTCGTCGAACACGCCCGGTTCGCCGCGGTGGAACGACATCGCCCAGGTGCGTCCGTCGCGGTCGACCTCGACGTCGAGACGCTCCGAGAGGGCGTTGACGACGGATGCCCCGACGCCGTGCAGTCCGCCCGAGGCGGCGTACGAGCCCGAGCCGAACTTGCCGCCGGCGTGCAGCTTGGTGAAGACCACCTCGACGCCCGAGAGCCCGGTGCGCGGCTCCGCATCGACCGGGATGCCGCGTGCCTGATCGCGCACCTCGACGCTGCCGTCGCGGTGCAGCACGATCTCGATCTCCGACCCGTGCCCCGCCAGTGCCTCGTCGACCGAGTTGTCGATGATCTCCCACAGGCAGTGCATGAGGCCGCGCGAATCGGTCGAGCCGATGTACATGCCGGGGCGCTTGCGCACCGCCTCGAGACCCTCGAGTACGGAGAGGTGCCTGGCGGAATAGTCTGCGCTCACGACCGTCCAGACTACCCGCGCGAACCGCGCCGGCTCGACGCCGACACCCCGCCCCGCGGCATCCGCTCGCCGGCTGTACGCGTTGAGCGAAATACCGTCGCCACAGGACGAACCCACAGGGAGGCCGTGCTTTCATGGATGCACCCAAGCAATTCGGTGCACGTACGTCAGGAGGAAGCCATGACCCGATACCCGGAGACCGATGGTGCGGTCGATGAGCTCGAGCCGACGTACGAGCTCACCGCACTGGACCGCTGCGACAGCTGCGGCGCGCAGGCGTACATCCGCGTCGTCGTGAACAGCGGCGAGCTGCTGTTCTGCGCGCACCACGGCCGCAAGCACCAGGAGAAGCTGTCCGAGATCGCGCACAGCTGGCACGACGAGTCGAGCCGCCTCGTCTCGGAGTCGCGCCCGTAGCGCGCACCACGACCCACCCGGCCCGTCGGCGATCACGAGATCGTCGTCGGGCCGTTGTCGTTCCCGCGCGATTCACGTGGAGCGCGCTCAGCGCCCGGAGACGCCCAGTCGCTCGAGGATGACCGCGCGTGCCCGGTCGGCATAGCCGTCGGCCTCCGCAGCCGGCCCGCCCGTGGCGTAGGCGACCCCGCGTCGCTCGGCCGTCGCGGCGAGCATCGCGTCGGCCAGCGCCGGCTGCTTCGCGAGCACCGGACCGTGCAGGTGCGTGCCGATGACGGAGCCCATCACCACGCCCTCCTGCCCGGAGCCGCGACCGTTGCCGCTGCCGCGCACGACTCGACCGAGCGGAGAGCCCTCTGCACCGACGTAGTCGCGCGCGTGGTTCTCGTAGCCGACGAGCAGGCCGTGCTTCGAGCGCACGATCAGGTCGTCGCTCACCCGCGCCTCGCGGGGCACGGCCCGACCCGGCACGATTCCGAGCCCCTCGAGGGTGCGGCCGTCGGCGAACTCGATGCCCCAGCCGAGCAGTTCCATGCCGGTGCCGACGCCCAGGATCGGCACGCCCTCGGTCGCCCAGCGCCGCAGCTCGTCCTGCAGCGGGGCGATGCGCTCGAGTGCGGCCTCGGCGGAGGCATCCGTGCCCGAACCGAGCACGATGACGTCCGGCTCGACCGGCAGCGCACCGACCTCCTCGATGCGCAGGTGCATGGCCTCGAGCCCCGCCCAGCGTGCGCGGGCGGCGAGCACGTCGCCGTTCTCGGCATCGCCGTTGACGTTCAGCAGGCTCGGGAACAGGCTCACGACCGACAGCGTCGTCATGCGTCCTCCTTCGCCTCGGCGAGGCCGAGGTGGGCCCGGGTCCGGCGCATCGAGTCGGCGGTGAACACGATGGTCTTCACGCCGTGCTCGGGCACGGGAAGCGCGAGGAACTCATCCAGGGCCGTCGGCAGGTCGGGCTCGACCCGGCCGACCTCGACGCCGTCGTAGGCGAGCTGGAGCGCCGCCTCGTACGCCTTCGACCCCGAGACGACGCGCACCGAGCCGAGGCCCGACGCGTCGACCGGCCAGAAGTACGACGGGTCGCGCACGTCGGAGCCCATCGCGAACAGGATCTGCTCGGTGCCCGGCGCGATGCCGTCGACGTTGAGCTGGAAGCTCGACGGATTCTGCACGAGGACGAACTCCACCTCGGTGCCGCGCACGGTCACGCGTTCGCCGCGCCCGAACACCGCGGGCATCTCGCTCACGGCGCGCGCCGCCACGTCGAGATCGAAGTCGCGGCCCAGGATGGCCCGCGCGCCCGCGACCGCGGCGGCGGCGTCGACGGCGTAGTGGATGCCCCGCGAGGGCAGCCGCACGTCGACCGCACGCCCGTGCAGCTCGAGCGTCGTCACGTCGCCGGCGAGGCCGACGATGCGCAAGCCGTCGCCCGCCGCGAGTCGCTCACCGGCGGTGCGGGCGTTGCCGAGCCCGCGCGGGGCGGCGGCCAGCACCTCCGCGCTCACGCCGAAGCGCTCGACCACGACCCCGCGCTCGGCGGCCGCGGCGACCTGCACGAGGTACGCGTCGTCGGCGTTCAGCACGATCGACTTCGTCGCGCGCGACGCGATGCGACCGAGCATCCCCGCGACCGCCTCGGAGTCGTGGAACCGGTCGATCTGGTCGACCATCACGTTGGTGAGCACGACCACGTCGGGGGGCAGGTCCGCCGTCACGCGCGCGCCGTGGCCCTCGTCCATCTCGAGCACCGCGAGGTCGCCGGGCACGCGACCGCGCACGTCGGCCCGCTCGAGCAGCGCGGAGGTCAGTCCCTGCGCGATGTTCGCCGTCGACGGGTTCGTGAAGACCGAACGGTCGTGCGCACGCAGCACCGCGACGAGCATCTTCGTCGTGGTGGACTTCCCGCTCGACCCCGAGACGACCACGAGACCGTCGGGGAATGCGCCGAGCGCGTGCGGGAGGTAGCCGGGGGCGAGGCGGTTGACCACGAGGCCGGGCACGGCCGATCCCCCGCCGGGCTTGCGGAGCCGGGCGAGGAATCGCACGAACCGGCCGACGAGGATCGCCGGCGCGTAGCGCACCCGCGGCCTACTCGAGGTAGTCGCGGAGCGACTGCGAACGCGACGGGTGGCGCAGCTTCGCCATCGTCTTCGACTCGATCTGTCGGATGCGCTCGCGGGTGACGCCGAACGTGTCGCCGATCTGGTCGAGGGTCTTCGGCTGGCCGTCGCCCAGGCCGAAGCGCATGCGGATGACGCCCGCCTCGCGCTCGGAGAGCGAGTCGAGCAGGCTCTCGAGCTGCTTCTGCAGCATCGTGAAGCCCACCGCGTCGGCCGGCACGACCGCCTCGGTGTCCTCGATGAGGTCGCCGAACTCGCTGTCGCCGTCCTCGCCGAGCGGGGTGTGCAGCGAGATCGGCTCGCGGCCGTACTTCTGCACCTCGACGACCTTCTCGGGGGTCATGTCGAGTTCCTTCGACAGCTCCTCGGGCGTGGGCTCGCGGCCCAGGTCCTGCAGCATCTGGCGCTGCACGCGGGCGAGCTTGTTGATGACCTCGACCATGTGCACCGGGATGCGGATGGTGCGGGCCTGGTCGGCCATGGCACGGGTGATCGCCTGGCGGATCCACCACGTCGCGTAGGTCGAGAACTTGAAGCCCTTGGTGTAGTCGAACTTCTCGACCGCACGGATGAGGCCCAGGTTGCCCTCCTGGATGAGGTCGAGGAACTGCATGCCGCGACCGGTGTAGCGCTTCGCGAGCGAGACGACGAGGCGGAGGTTCGCGCCGAGCAGGTGCGACTTCGCGCGCTGGCCGTCCTTCGCGACCCAGGCGAGCTCGCGGCCGAGCTGGCTGCGCTGCTCCTCCTTGGACATGTGCGACAGCTTCTCCTCGGCGAACAGGCCCGCCTCGATCCGCATCGCGAGCTCGACCTCCTCGGCCGCGTTCAGGAGCGCGACCTTGCCGATCTGCTTCAGGTAGTCCTTCACCGGGTCGGCGGTCGCACCCGTGATCTGGGTCGAGTAGACGGGCACGTCGTCGTCCTCGTCCACGGCGCGGAGCACGATGGCGCCCGTCGGGTGCGCCTCCACCTTGGGCGCCTTGGCGTCGCCGTCGTCGGAGTCCGCGTCGCCCTCGTGCGCGTCCTCTGCGTCGGGGGCGTCGACCTCGTCCTCGTCGGCGTCCTTCGGAGCGGCCTTCCTGCGGGTGCCGGTCGCCGCGCGCTTCGCGGGTGCCTTCTTCTCGGTCGCCGGCGTCTCCTCGGCGGCCTTCGCGGTCGTGCGCTTGGTGGTGCCCTTGGCCGCGGTCGACTTGGATGCGGTCGACTTCGCGGCGGTCGACTTGGTCGTCGTGCGCTTCGCGGGTGCCTTCTTCGCGGTGCCGCCCGCGGTCGCCTTGGTGCTGCGCGACTTGGTCGCTGCGGTCGACTTCGCGTTCGTGGCAGGCGCGTCCTGCTTCGCTTCGGTCTGAGCCATGGGGAAACCTCTCGGGTCCGATCGATGCGACGGCGCGCCGCCGGGCCCGACTCTCGGGCCGCACGATCGTTTCGGACATTACAAAGGCCCATGTCAAGTCGATGCGAGGCCGGGGGCAACGCGAACGGCCGACTTGACCGGGTCCTTCCTACAATTATAACCCGCTGGCGGGGCGACGGATTCCCCTCGACCGCCTATCCGCGCGGCGTGTCGTCGTCGCGCGTGCGTCGGAAGGCGAGGAACTTCTCCAGTTCGGCTGCGATGTCGTCCGCGCTCGGCACCTCTCCGGCCTCGTCGGTCAGCGGGGATCGCAGGGACGTGCCCTCCATGTAGGCGTCGTGTCGCTCCTCCAGCGAGCCGACCAGCTTCGCGAGCTCGCCGTTCTCCCCCACCTGCTCGTCGATGCGCCCGACGAACTCGCGGCCCTGCTCGCGCAGCGCATCGGTGGGGAAGATCAGGCCGGTCGCGGCGCTGATGCTCTCGAGCGCCGACACGGCGGCGAGCGGGTACTCGGTGTCGGCCAGGTAATGCGGCACCAGCAGCACGAAGCCGGCGATCGGCATCCCGCGCTCACGCAGCCGGTACTCGAGCAGGTGCAGGGCGTTGCCGGGCGCCTGCGTGTGGGGGCGCCAGATCGACATCGACTCGACGAGGTCCTCCCGGTTGCCGCTCACCGTCACGCCCATCGGGCGGGTGTGGGGCACGGGCATGGGGATGGCGTGCACCCAGGTCGCCGTCTCGACGCCCAACCGGTCGACGAGGTCGAGCACCGCCCGGACGAACCGCTCCCACTGGAAGTCGGGCTCGAAGCCGGTGAGCAGCAGGAAGCGACGCCCGAGCTCGTCGGAAGCGAGGTGCAGTCGCAGGCGCGGTGGCTCGTAGTCGGAGATGTGGTCCTGGTCGAAGGTGATGACCGGACGTCTCGCGCGGTAGTCCAGCAGTTCGTCGACGTCGAACTCGGCCACCAGCTCGGTGTCGAGCGTGTCGACGAGGTACGTCGTGAACTGCGAGACGGCCGCGCCCGAGTCCGCGAAGCCGGTGAGCCCCGCGACCAGCGGGAGCCCCCCGGGGACCTCGACGCCGGACACCAGCTCGTACAGTTCGCGGGGGTCTCGCATGCCTTCAATGCTAACGACGCGGATGCCGCGGCCCGCCCGCCGGCGCCGTGCGCGACCATGCCCAGAGCGAACACTTCGCGTGCAGGCCGCACCGCGCGCCGCCCCCGCCGACGGGTAGTAAGGTCGTGTGGGGCGAGAACGACTCGCCCGTGCAGCCTGTCGGCGGGCCATCGATCCGTGCGGCAGACCGTGTCGCAGATCTGGTGCGCAAGGGAGATATCCGGGTGTCCGAGCAGAATTTTGACATCGTCGTTCTCGGTGGAGGCAGCGGAGGGTACGCCGCGGCGTTGCGCGCCGTGCAACTCGGTTCCAGCGTCGCGCTCATCGAGAAGGACAAGCTCGGCGGCACGTGCCTGCACCGCGGCTGCATCCCGACCAAGGCCCTGCTGCACGCGGCCGAGATCGCCGACGGCGCCAAGGAGTCCGAGAAGTTCGGCGTCAAGGCGTCGTTCGAGGGCATCGACATGCCCGCCGTGAACGCCTACCGCGACGGCGTGGTCTCGAGCAAGTGGAAGGGCCTGCAGGGCCTCGTCAAGGCGCGCGGCATCACCGTCGTCGAGGGTGAGGGGCGCCTCACCTCCCCGACGACCGTGCAGGTCGGCGACCAGACGATCACCGGCAAGAACGTGGTGCTCGCGACCGGCTCGTACTCGCGCACGCTGCCCGGCCTCGAGATCGGCGGACGCGTGATCACGAGCGAGACCGCGCTGCAGCTCGAGTGGGTGCCCCGTCGCGTGGCCGTGCTCGGCGGCGGCGTCATCGGCGTCGAGTTCGCGAGCGTCTGGCGCTCGTTCGGCGCCGACGTGACGATCATCGAGGCGCTCCCCCACCTCGTGCCCAACGAGGAGGAGTCGGTCTCGAAGCAGCTCGAGCGGGCGTTCCGCAAGCGGGGCATCGACTACAAGCTCGGCACCCGCTTCCAGGGCGTCACCCAGGACGACAGCGGCGTCGTCGTGACCCTCGAGGACGGCTCGACCGTCGAGGCGGACCTGCTGCTCGTCGCGGTGGGCCGCGGCCCCGCCACCCACAACCTCGGGTACGAGGAGGTCGGCATCGAGATGGACCGCGGCTTCGTGCTCACGAACGACCGCCTCGAGACCAGCGTGCCCGGCGTCTACGCCGTGGGCGACATCGTGCCCGGCCTGCAGCTCGCGCACCGCGGATTCCAGCAGGGCATCTTCGTCGCCGAGGAGCTCGCCGGCCAGAACCCGATCGTCGTCGACGACGTCAACATCCCGAAGGTCACGTACAGCGACCCCGAGGTCGCGTCGGTGGGCTACACCGAGGCGAAGGCCAAGGAGCAGTTCGGCGACGACAAGGTGTCGAGCTACGAGTACAACCTCGGCGGCAACGGCAAGAGTCACATCCTCGGTACGAGCGGCTCGATCAAGGTCGTGCGCGTCGAGGACGGCCCCGTCGTCGGCGTGCACATGATCGGCGCCCGCGTCGGCGAGCTCATCGGGGAGGCCCAGCTGGCCGTCAACTGGGAGGCGTACCCCGAGGACGTCGCCCCGCTGCTGCACGCGCACCCGACGCAGAACGAGGCGCTCGGCGAGGCCTTCCTCAAGCTCGCCGGCAAGCCGCTCCACGCGATGTGACCCCGCGCGGCCCGAGACACACCAATAAGCTAAGAAGCGCACACGCTGTGAAGGAGTCAATCGCATGAGCGAATCCGTCAGCCTCCCGGCACTCGGTGAGAGTGTCACCGAAGGCACGGTCACCCGATGGCTGAAGAACGTCGGAGACCAGGTGGAGGTGGATGAGCCGCTGCTCGAAGTCTCGACCGACAAGGTCGACACCGAGATCCCCTCGCCCGTCGCGGGCACGATCGAGGAGATCCTCGTCCAGGAGGACGAGACCGTCGAGGTCGGCACGCCGCTCGTGACGATCGGCGACGGCTCGGGTGCGGGAGCGTCCGCCGAGGAGTCCGAGCCGGCTGCAGAGGAGCCCGCGGCCGAGCCGGAGCCCGAGCCCGAGCCCGAAGCGGAGCCCGAGCCGGAGCCCGAGCCCGAAGCGGAACCCGAGCCGGAGCCCGAAGCAGAGCCCAAGCCCGAGCCCGAGCCTCAGGCCGCACCCGCGGCACCTGCCGCGCCCGCAGCCCCGCCCGCGCCCCCTGCTCCCCCGGCCGCGCCGGCCGCACCCGCGGCCTCGGAGCCGTCCGCACCCGCGCACGCCGGCAGCGGCTACGTCACGCCGATCGTCCGCAAGCTCGCGAACGAGCAGGGGGTCGACCTCTCGACCGTGACCGGCACGGGCGTCGGCGGCCGCATCCGCAAGCAGGACGTGCTCGACGCGCGCTCGACCGCTGGAGCCGCTCCCGCGGCCGCGGCGCCGAAGCCGCGCCCCGAGCCGTCGCCGCTGCGCGGCACGACGCAGGCCATGACCCGCCTGCGCAAGGTCGTGGCCGAACGCGCCGTGGTGTCGATGCAGTCGACCGCGCAGCTCACGAGCGTGGTCGAGGTCGACGTCACCAAGGTGGCGCGACTGCGCGACCAGGCCAAGGCGGCGTTCCTCGAGGAGACCGGCAACAAGCTGTCCTTCATGCCGTTCTTCGCCCTCGCCGCGATCGAGGCGCTGCGTGCGTACCCGATCATCAACTCGACCGTCGACGGCGACTCGATCGTCTACCCGGACACCGAGAACCTGAGCATCGCGGTCGACACCGAGCGCGGCCTGCTCACCCCGGTGGTCAAGAACGCCGGCGAGCACGACATCGCGGGCCTCTCGGCCCAGATCGCCGACCTCGCCGAGCGCACCCGCAACAACCAGCTGAAGCCCGACGAGCTGGCCGGCGGCACGTTCACGCTCACGAACACCGGTTCGCGCGGCGCGCTGTTCGACACCCCCGTGGTGTTCCTGCCGCAGACCGCCATCCTCGGCACCGGCATCGTGGTCAAGCGCCCGGTCGTCGTCAGCCAGGACGGCACCGACGCGATCGCCGTGCGTTCGATGGTGTACCTCGCGCTGTCGTACGACCACCGCATCATCGACGGCGCCGACGCGGCCCGCTTCCTCACCATGGTCAAGGACCGCCTGGAGGAGGGCGACTTCGAGGGCGACCTCGGCATCTAGCCCCAGGCCGACCGCAACGACCACCCGGCCTCGCCCCTCACCACGAGGGCCGAGGCCGGTGGCGTTTCCGGGGCGTCGAACGTCACCTGCACCAGCACGGCGTCGCCCAGCTCGTCCACCACGACGACCTCGGCGGGCGGCACGGGCAGGGAGCCGTGCGGCTCGGCGGCGTCGTCCGCCGAGCGCAGCTCGGCGAGGTCGTCCCGTTCCAGGGCCGATCCCGGCTGCAGCACCCGACCGAGGCACTCCGCGGACCGTGCGGCGAGGCAGCGGATGCGTTCCTCCAGGAGTGATCGGGCCGCCGCGGCCGCATCGACGTCGGGACCGGGCGCCTGCCACGCATCGTCGTCCGACCGCGCGCCCGCCTCCGGCTCGCCGTCCTCCGAACCGACCGGCGTCTCCTTCCCCGCACCGGGCACCGCGTCGGCCGCTCCCACCGGCGGCAGCAGGGTGAGGGCGAGCACGAGCGCCGATGCCGCGACCGCCCCGCCGACGACGAGCGGGCGCCGTCGTGCGCGGAGTGCGGCACGGATGCGGCCCGCGATGCCGTCGTCGAGTGCCCGCTCCCACGCCGCCGCCGATTCCTCCGGCAGCTGGAGGATGCCGGCCCATGCCGCGGCGCGACCCTCCGCACGGTCGCTCGGCGTCGCCTCCACGGTCGGCAGCGACTCGGCCGACCGTCGGCGGCCGAGGTCGAGGGCCACCGGCTGGCGCGGAGCATCCGCCCCACCGGGCCCGAGTCGGACCGGGGCGGGCGCGGCGACCGCGAACACCGCCCGTTCCCATGCGGCGTCGTCGCGTGCGAACGGTCGGGACGACGCGACGGCGTCGCACCAGCCCGCGAGGCCGTCGAGTTCGTCCGGCCGCGCGACCCGCGCCGCGATCGCGCGCACCAGTCCGGCGTATGCGGCCATCGTCTCGCGTCGCACGGTCACTGCTCCCCCGCCGCCGGCGTCGCCCGCACGACGCAGCGCACCGAGCCCGACCAGGCGAGGGCGCCCCGCGCGGTCGAGCATGACCTGCCCCGGTGCGAGTCGCGCGAGCGCGAACCCGGCCCGTTCGACTGCCAGGACCGCCTCCCGCACGCCCGCGAGCAGGGTCACCGCCTCACCGGGTGCCCACGCCCGCCGCTCGAGCAGCTCCGGGAGGCCGATCTCGAGCTGTTCCACCACCAGCCACGCGGACTCGCCGTCGCTCGCGGCATCGAGCAGCGCCGGCAGCACGCCGCCGGACGTGCGCGCCATCGCCTCCGCCTCGAGCGCGACGGCGTCCGGCGCGTGCCCCGGCGGGTAGGCGCGGACGACGACGGGACCGTCGGCGTCCGCGTCGTGCGCCCCCGGCAATGCCAGCCAGGCGACGCAGCGATCGCCGGTCGCCAGGCGACGCACCAGGCGGTACCCGCCCGCGACCGCGGGCTCCGTCCGTTCCATGCGCACCAGCGTTCCGGCGCGCACCCGGGCATGTTCCCGGACGCACCGGCTTCGCACGCATCCCGCCGTACGGGCCGGTGTGGAGGACGCGGCGCCTACACTGGGAGCATGCTCGACGTCATCGTCGCGGGGCTAAGCGCCAACTCCGTGCCGTACATCGAGGGTCTCGACCTTCAGCGCGCCGTCCATCGAGCGGTGGTCGCGGGCGAACGCCCCGACACCGCGCTCCTGCTGGAGCACCCGTCCGTCTACACCGCCGGGAAGCGCACGTCTCCCGACGAGCGACCGGTCGACGGCACCCCCGTCGTCGACGTGGATCGCGGCGGCAAGATCACCTGGCACGGGCCCGGCCAGCTGGTCGGCTACCCGATCATCCGGCTGGCCGAGCCGATCGACGTGGTCGGCTACGTCCGCCGCCTGGAGCAGGTGCTGATCGACGTGCTCGTCCCGCTCGGCGTCGACGGTCGTCGCGTCGACGGCAGGTCCGGGGTCTGGGTCGGCCCGCCCGGCGCAGAGGACAAGATCGCCGCGATCGGCGTCCGGGTCGCCGAGGGAGTCACCATGCACGGGTTCGCCCTCAACTGCAGCAACTCGCTCGAGCCGTACCGGCGCATCGTCGCCTGCGGCATCCGCGACGCCGGCGTGACGACGATCTCGCGCGTGATCGGGCATCCGACGCATCCGTCCGACCTCGTGGACGCCGTGCGCGACCGGCTCGTCGCCGAGTTCGCCCTCGAGCGCGAGGAGGTGGTCGCATGAGCACCGCCCCCGACGGCCGTCGCATGCTCCGACTCGAGGTCCGCAACGCGCAGACGCCCATCGAGCGCAAGCCCGAGTGGATCAAGACCCGCGCGAAGATGGGGCCCGAGTTCCGATCGCTCCAGTCGCTCGTGAAGAGCGAGGACCTGCACACGGTCTGCCAGGAGGCCGGTTGCCCGAACATCTACGAGTGCTGGGAGGACCGCGAGGCGACGTTCCTCATCGGCGGGTCCCAGTGCACGCGTCGGTGCGACTTCTGCCAGATCGATACGGGCAAGCCCGCCGACTACGACACCGACGAGCCGCGACGCGTCGCGGAGTCGGTCTCGACCATGGGCCTGCGCTACGCCACCGTCACGGGCGTCGCGCGCGACGACCTGCCCGACGAAGGCGCCTGGCTCTACGCCGAGACGATCCGCGAGATCCACCGCCAGAGCCCCGGCACCGGCGTGGAGATCCTCGTGCCCGACTTCTCGGGGCGCCCGGAGCACCTCGGCGAGGTGTTCTCCGCCCGACCGGAGGTCTTCGCGCACAACGTCGAGACGGTGCCGCGCATCTTCAAGCGCATCCGACCCGCGTTCCGATACGAGCGCTCCCTCGACGTGCTCACCCAGGGCCGCGACGTGGGGCTCATCACGAAGTCGAACCTCATCCTGGGCATGGGCGAGACGCGCGACGAGGTCTCGGAGGCCCTGCGCGACCTGTACTCCGCCGGGACCGACATCATCACGATCACGCAGTACCTCCGACCGAGCCCGCGTCACCTGCCGGTGGACCGGTGGGTGCGGCCGGAGGAGTTCGTCGAGATCCGCGACGAGGCCGAGGAGATCGGATTCCTCGGGGTGCTCGCCGGCCCGCTGGTGCGCTCGTCGTACCGCGCAGGGCGGCTCTGGGCGCAGTCGATGCGCCGCAGCGGGCGGGAGATCCCGCCCGGGCTCGAGCACCTCGCGGACGCGGCGCTCGGTTTCGAGCAGGCCGTCGTCTGACTGTTCGCCGAGGGCGTCTCCGGACGCCCTCGGCCGCGGTCGGCGCCACTCCCGAGCGCCGGTATCCTAGACACCATGGCACGCAGCAAGAAGTCGTCGACGAAGGAGCCGGGCCGGCTCAAGCAGATGTGGCAGGTCTTCCAGATGACCCGCCGGCACGATTCGACGGCGACGTGGCTCATCCTGCTCGGGTTCCTGCTGCCGGTGCTGGTCGCCGTGGTGCTCTCGCTCTTCCTGGGCAACGGCAACTGGTTCACCATCTCGATGTTCATCCTGTCCGGCGTGCTGGGCGGCATCCTCCTCGCGCTCATCATCCTGGGCCGGCGAGCCGAACGTGCCGCCTACTCGCAGATCGAGGGGCAGCCGGGGGCCGTGGGGGCCGTCCTCAAGTCGGGCCTGCGCCGCGGGTGGGTGGGCAACGAGATGCCCGTCGCCGTGAACGGCAAGACCCAGGACGCGGTCTACCGGGCCGTCGGCAAGGGCGGCGTCGCGCTCATCTCCGAGGGGTCGCCCTCGCGCACGAAGCGCATGCTCGACGACGAGCAGCGCAAGGTCGCCCGCATCCTCCCGAACGTGCCGATCACGCAGTTGAGCGTGGGGCGCGAGGAGGGAGCGATCCCGCTGCACCGCCTGCCCAAGTCGCTGAAGTCGCTCAAGAAGTCGCTCACCAAGGCCGAGGTCGTCGCGGTGAACAACCGTCTCACGTCGCTGCAGACGCAGCTGCCGATCCCCAAGGGCATCGACCCGATGAAGGCCCGTCCGCAGCGCGGCAAGGTGCGCTGAGCCCCAGGCCGAGGCTCAGGATCGGACGAGCACGGTTCCGGCGACCTTGTCGTGGAAGCCGCGCTGGTCCGAGTCCCAGACGAGCGCGGGGATGACGATCACCAGCAGCAGGGTGCGCACGAGCGGCCTGCGCAGGCCGACCCAGCCGCCCTCGAGCGCGATGACGCGCATGCCGGTGACCCGGTGACCGATGCTGCCGCCGATCGTGGGGATGAACGCGACCTGCATGATCGCGAACAGCGTGAGCGTCGACCACGAGTGCACGTTCGTCGCGTACGACGCCCAGATGAGCGGGATCAGGTTCGCGATCGCCCAGTCGATGCAGAGGGCGAGGATGCGCCGGCCGACGCGTCCCACCGAGCCGGACCCCGTCTCCGGCAACCCGAGTCGTTCGCCGGGCCATTCGCTGGGTGGGATCTGGCTGGCTGCGGCGGGGTTCTGAGGCACCGGACGAGTCTAGACGGTTGCCCTTCCACGTAACATGTCGGAAACATTAGTGTCATGGCCGGGAAACCGCCGGTCGATAGCGTCGGATCGGCTGCACCGAGGTAGTCGTCCGGTCCCCTCCCCCAACTTGGAGAAACGCCACATGTTCAGTGATTCATCCGAAGTGCTCTCGTTCATCAAGGAGACGGACGTCAAGTTCCTTGACATCCGCTTCACCGACCTCCCGGGTGTGCAGCAGCACTTCAACATCCCGGCGTCGACCGTCGACGAGGACTTCTTCACCGTCGGCCAGCTGTTCGACGGCTCGTCGATCCGCGGATTCGCGAACATCCACGAGTCCGACATGCAGCTCATCCCCGACGTGACCACCGCATACGTCGACCCGTTCCGCGCCGAGCGCACGCTCGTCATGGTCTTCGACATCTACAACCCGCGCAACGGCGAGATCTACGCGAAGGACCCGCGTCAGGTCGCCAAGAAGGCGGAGAAGTACCTCGCGTCGACCGGCATCGCCGACACCGCGTACTTCGCCCCCGAGGCCGAGTTCTACATCTTCGACGACGTCCGCTACGAGGTGAAGCAGAACAGCAGCTTCTACTCGGTCGACTCCGAGGAGGGTGCCTGGAACACCGGTCGCGAGGAGCCGGGTGGCAACCTCGGCAACAAGACCCCGTACAAGGGCGGCTACTTCCCCGTCTCGCCGGTCGACAAGCAGGCCGACCTGCGCGACGACATCTCGCTCAAGCTCATCGAGTCGGGCCTCGAGCTCGAGCGCGCGCACCACGAGGTGGGCACTGGTGGCCAGGCCGAGATCAACTACAAGTTCGACACGATGGTCCACGCCGCGGACGACATCCTGAAGTTCAAGTACATCGTCAAGAACACGGCGAACCAGTGGGGCAAGGCCGCGACCTTCATGCCGAAGCCGCTGTTCGGCGACAACGGCTCGGGCATGCACACCCACCAGTCGCTCTGGAACGAGGGCAGCCCGCTGTTCTACGACGAGGCCGGCTACGGCGGGCTCTCCGACATCGCGCGCTGGTACATCGGCGGCATCCTCGCCCACGCCCCCTCGGTGCTCGCGTTCACGAACCCCACGCTGAACAGCTACCACCGCCTGGTCAAGGGCTTCGAGGCTCCGGTCAACCTGGTGTACTCGGCCGGCAACCGCTCGGCCGCGGTCCGCATCCCGATCACGGGCACCAACCCCAAGGCCAAGCGCATCGAGTTCCGCGCGCCGGACGCCTCGGGCAACCCGTACCTCGCGTTCGCGGCGCAGCTGATGGCCGGCATCGACGGCATCAAGAACCGCATCGAGCCGCACGAGCCCGTCGACAAGGACCTCTACGAGCTCCCCGCCGAAGAGGCCAAGAACATCCCGCAGGTCCCCAACTCGCTGCAGGACTCGCTCGAGGCACTCGCGGCCGACCACGAGTTCCTCCTCGCGGGCGGCGTCTTCACGCCGGAGCTCATCGAGACCTGGATCGACTACAAGATGGAGAACGAGATCAAGCCGCTCGCGCAGCGGCCGCACCCGTTCGAGTACGAGCTGTACTTCGGCGTCTGAGCCGACCCCCTGCGCGACGGGCCGCACCACTTCGGTGGTGCGGCCCGTCCGTCGTTTCCGGGCGCGAGCACCAGCGGTGAGTCGCCGACCGGGATCGGTGCCGGCAACCGCGTGACACGCGGCGCGGCGGGTCAGCCCCGGCTCGCCCTGGGACGCTCGGGCTCGCCGTAGAACGCGCGCTCGAAGACTCGGCGCGCCCGGCGCGTCGCGGCGAGATAGTCCTCCTCGAGCTGACTGGCCGAGCCCGGCGGGTACTCGAGGAGCCGTGCGACGCCCTCGAGCTGGGTGCGCTCCACGGGCAGCACGTCGCTCGTCTTGTTCAGCCAGAGCGTGAGGGCCGAGCGTGCTCGCGATGCGATCAGCCAGGCATCCCGCAGCACCGTCGCATCCCGCTCCGACACGAAGCCGGCGTCGGTCGCGGCGGTCAGCGCGCGCAGCGTCGACGTGGTCCGCAGCTCGGGCACGTCGGTCGCCTTGCGCAGCTGCAGCAGCTGCACGAACCACTCCACGTCGCTGAGCGAGCCGCGGCCGAGTTTCAGGTGCCGCCGCGGATCCGCGCCCTGCGGAAGCCGCTCGTTCTCGACCCTGGCCTTGATGCGCTTGACCTCGCGCACCTCCTGCTCGCCGATGACGTGCGGGTAGCGGATCTGGTCGGCGAGCTCCTCGAAGTCCGCCAGCAGCGACGCGTCGCCCGCCGCGGGGCGGGCCCGCAGGAGCGCCTGCGCCTCCCAGGTCAACGACCACCGCGCGTAGTACGCCCGGTACGCGTCGAGCGATCGGGCCATGACGCCGTTGCGTCCCTCCGGGCGGAGGTCCGCGTCGAGGTCCAGCGGCAGTCGGGCGTCCGACGTCAGCCGCTGCAGCTCGGAGACGATGTGCTGGGCGCGCCGCTGCGCCTCCTGCGACTCCGCGCCGGCGGGGCGGAACACGTACATGACGTCGGCATCCGACCCGAATCCCAGCTCGCGACCGCCGAACCGGCCCATCGCGATGATGCCGAACTCGATGCCGTCGCCCTCCTCGCCGGCGGGACGTCGGATCGCCCGGAGCACCGCCTCGAGATGCTGCTGCGTGATGTCGCTGAGGCCTCGCCCGAGCTCCTCGACGGTGCAGGTGCCCACGATCGCCGCGAATGCGAGGCGCAGCACTTCGCGCCGACGCATGGTCCGCAGCACCTTGGCGGCCGCGTCGGGCTCGGAGTGCCTCGCGAGCACGGCACGCGCCTCGTCGCGCAGCTCCTCGATCGGGCGCGGGCGCAGTTCGGCGTCGTCGTCGAGCCAGACGACCGACTCGGGCGCCAGGTCGAGCAGCTCGCCGACGAACCGCGAGCCGGACAGCACGCGCGTGAGCCGCAACGCGGCGGCGGTGGAGTCGCGCAGGAAGCGCAGGTACCAGTGAGCGGAGCCGAGCCGATCGCTCAGGCGGCGGAACGCCAGCAGTCCGTAGTCGGGGTCGGCTCCGTCGGAGAACCACTCGAGCAGCACCGGGAGCAGGTTGCGCTGGATGGTCGCTCGGCGGGAGACTCCGCCCGTGAGTGCGGCGATGTGCGACAGTGCGCCCGCGGGGTCGCGAAAGCCGATCGCCTGCAGGCGCGCAGCGGCCTGCTGGCTCGTGAGCTCGAGCCCGTCCTCGGGCAGCGCGGCGACCGCCGACAGCAGCGGACGGTAGAACAGGCGTTCGTGCAGGCCGCGCACCCGTGCACGGGTCGACTGCCACACCGCGCGCAGCTCGTCGGCGGTGCCCGCGAGCCCGGTGGCCCGCGCGAGCAGGCGCATCTCCTCGTCGGTGCGCGGCATGAGGTGGGTGCGGCGCAGTCGCGCGAGCTGCAGGCGATGCTCCATGACCCGCAGCACGCGGTAGTCACGCGTGAACTCCGCCGCCTCGACCCTGCCGACGTACCCGGCGAGGGCCAGCGCATCGAGGGCGGCGACGGTTCCGCGCTGGTGCACCGTGTCGTCGGACTGGCCGTGCACGAGCTGCAGCAGCTGCACGGTGAACTCGATGTCGCGCAGGCCGCCCGGCCCGAGCTTCAGCTGCACGTCGACCTCGTCGTCGGGGATGAACTCGGTCACCCGCTCGCGCATCTTCTGCACCGATTCGACGAAGTTCTCCCGTGACGCGCTCGCCCACACCTTCGGGGCGACGCCGGCGACGTACCGACCGCCGAGCTCGAGGTCGCCCGCCATCGGTCGCGCCTTCAGCAGCGCCTGGAACTCCCAGCTCTTCGCCCAGCGGTCGTAGTAGGTCAGGTGCGACTCCAGCGTGCGCACGAGCGCGCCGTCCTTGCCCTCGGGTCGCAGGTTCGGGTCGACCTCCCAGAGCGGGGGTTCGATGGACGCGCCGTTGAGCGCGCGCATCATGGACATCGCCAACCGGGTCGCGATGTCGATGGCGACCGGCGCCGAGACGACCTCCTCGTCGGACGACTCGGCCACGAAGATCACGTCGACGTCGCTGACGTAGTTCAGCTCGCGGGCGCCGGCCTTCCCCATGCCGATCACGGCGAGCCGGGTGGCGGCGACGGATGCCTCGGGGAAGCGCGCGGGCGCGGCCGGGTCGCCCTCCCGCCGGGAGTGCGCCCGTCGGGCGAGCTCGAGTGCCGCGTCGAGCGTCGCCCCTGCGAGGTCGGCCAGGCCCGCGGCCACGCGGTCGAGCACGTCGACCGCGTCTGCGGCGCTCAGGTCGTAGAGCGCGATCTGCGCGAGCAGGCGACGGTAGCGGGTGCGCAGCGCGGGCCAGGCCGCCTCCGCGTCGTCGAGCCCGCCGTGGCCGCGGCCCTCGATCGCCTCGAGCATGCGTTCGCGGTACTCCCCCGCGGTCGCCGGCGGCACCGGCCCGGCGCGCAGCAACTCGAGCTCGTCGGGGTGCCGCTCGAAGAACTGGCCGAGTCCGCGGGATGCGCCGAGCAGCCTGCCGAGCGCCGCTGCGCCGGTCGGTTCGCGCACCAGCGCGGCGACGCGGTCGAGGTCGCGCTCGGCGACGTCCTGCAGCAGCGCGAGCGCCTGGTCGGGGTCGGCCGCGTGCCGAGCGACCTCGACGCAGGCGTCCTCGTCGACGCCGAGCAGGTCGACGACGGCGGCGAGGCGCTCCGCGCCCGCGGTCAGATCTTCGAAGCCCAGACGGGCGAGGGCGGTGAGGCTCTGGGTCCGGCCGCGCATCGCTGTCACCCGCGCCGTCGCTAGAGGATCTCCAGGTTGCGCTGGAGCTCGTACGGGGTCACCTGGCTGCGGTACTCGCGCCACTCCTGGCGCTTGTTCGCGAGCACGTAGTTGAAGACCTGTTCGCCGAGCGTCTCGGCGACGAGCTCCGAGCCCTCCATGTACTCGATCGCGTGGTCGAGACTCGCCGGCAGCGACCGGTAGCCGAGCGCCCGGCGCTCCGCGTCCGTGAGCGACCACACGTTGTCCTCGGCCTCCTCGGGGAGCTCGTAGCCCTCCTCGATGCCCTTGAGACCGGCGGCGAGCATCAGCGAGAACGCCAGGTAGGGGTTGGCCGCGGAGTCGATCGCGCGGTACTCGACCCGGGCACTCTGGCCCTTGTTGGGCTTGTACAGCGGCACCCGCACGAGCGCGGAGCGGTTGTTGTGGCCCCAGGTGATGAAGCTCGGCGCCTCGTCGGCGCCCCAGAGGCGCTTGTAGGAGTTCACGAACTGGTTGGTCACCGCGCTGATCTCGCTCGCGTGGCGGAGCAGGCCGGCGATGAACTGCCGGCCGATGGTCGACAGCTGGTACTGCGCACCCTGCTGGAAGAACGCGTTGCCGTCGCCCTCGAAGAGCGACATGTGCGTGTGCATGCCTGAACCGGGCTGGTCGGAGAACGGCTTCGGCATGAACGTCGCATACACGCCCTGCTCGATCGCCACCTCCTTGACGACCGTGCGGAAGGTCATGATGTTGTCGGCCATGGCCAGCGCGTCGGCGTAGCGCAGGTCGATCTCGTTCTGGCCGGGGCCGGCCTCGTGGTGGCTGAACTCCACCGAGATGCCGAGGTCCTCCAGCATGCGCACCGACCGGCGGCGGAAGTCGTGCGCGGTGCCGCCGGGCACGTTGTCGAAGTACCCGGCCGAGTCGACGGGCTGCGGACCCTCGGTGCCGAACTTCGACGACTTCAGCAGGTAGAACTCGATCTCGGGGTGCGTGTAGAAGGTGAACCCGGCGTCGGCCGCCTTCTCGAGGGTGCGCTTCAGCACGTTGCGCGGGTCGGCGACCGCGGGCTCGCCGTCGGGCGTCGTGATGTCGCAGAACATGCGTGCGGTGGGATCGATGTCACCGCGCCAGGGCAGCGTCTGGAACGTCGTGGGGTCCGGATGCGCGAGGAGGTCGGACTCGTAGCTGCGCGTGAGCCCCTCGATCGCGGAGCCGTCGAAGCCGAGCCCCTCGGTGAACGCCCCCTCCACCTCGGCCGGTGCGATCGCCACCGATTTCAGCGTGCCCACCACGTCGGTGAACCAGAGCCGGACGAACTTGACGCCCCGCTCCTCGATGGTCCGGAGCACGAAGTCCCGCTGCTTGTCCATCAACACCCTCTCTTCGCTCCACCTAGGCTACTGGCTCGACTGCCCGCTCACGAGCCACCTCGGGGAGCGCGTCGGCACGGCCCGCCCGCCCGCTCCGACCGGCCGAGCGTCACCGCCGCGTGGCTAGACTTGCCGCATGCCAGAGCTGCCCGAGCCCAACGTCGACTCCTCGTCCGCCGGGGGCGAGCAGAACCCCTACGGCGGTGGGGCGGCCCGCGCGGCCGGCCCGCGTCGCGTGCGCACCCGGCACTTCCAGAACGCGAAGGAGCAGGGCATCGCGATCACGGGGCTCACGAGCTACGACCAGCTGACCGCGCGCATCTTCGACGAGGCGGGCATCGACTTCCTGCTCGTCGGCGACTCGGCGGGCAACAACGTGCTCGGCTACGACACGACCCTGCCGGTGACGGTCGACGAGCTCATGCCGCTCACCCGCGCCGTGGCGAAGGCCGTGACCCGCGCGTTCGTCGTCGCCGACATGCCCTTCGGCTCGTACGAGTCGGGCCCGGAGGAGGCGCTGCACACCGCGGTGCGCTTCATGAAGGAGTCGGGCGCGCACGCGGTCAAGCTCGAGGGCGGCCGGCGCAGCGCCCCGCAGATCGAGCGCATCGTGCAGTCGGGCATCCCGGTGATGGGCCACGTCGGCTACACGCCGCAGTCGGAGCACGGGCTGGGCGGACACATCATCCAGGGCCGGGGCGACGCGGCCGACCGCCTCGTCGACGACGCGGTCGCCGTGCAGGAGGCGGGCGCGTTCGCGGTCGTGCTCGAGATGGTGCCGGCGGATGCCGCGAAGCGCGTGACCGAGACGCTGGCGATCCCGACGATCAGCGTTGGCGCCGGGCCGCACACCGACGGCCAGCTCCTCGTCTGGACCGACTGGGCGGGTCTCACGACCGGGCGCATCCCGAAGTTCGTGCGCCAGTACGCGAACCTCGCGCAGACGCTCGGCGACGCGGCGCGCGCGTGGCGGGCCGACGTCGACTCCGGCGAGTACCCCGGGCCCGAGCACAGCTACGAGTAGCGGCTCCGGAGACCCGGGCCGCCCCGGGGCATCCGTCTCAGGCGTCGTCGGCGGCGTCCTCCTCCGCCCACTTCGCGCTGTTCGCGCGCAGGATCTCGAGGGCCATCGCGGCTTCCCCCTCCGTGGGGAACGGGCCCACCCGATCGACCGACGGCGACACGAACCCGTGCTCGACCTCGCCGGTCTTCATGTTGTACCAGTACTGATCTTCCCCCTGGGACGTCATGCTCCGATCCTACGCCCGCGCGCCGCGCTCCTGCCCGGGCCGCCGCCTCCGCGCTAGGGTGCTGACATGGGCGAGGGACGAGCCATCGGCATCGACATCGGCGGAACCGGCATCAAGGGGGCGATCGTCGACGTCGACGCCGGCGAACTCGTCTCGGACCGCATCAAGGTGGCGACGCCGAAGGGCGGCGAACCGGCCGACATCCTGGAGGCGACGAAGGATCTCCTCGGGCAGCTCGACCACGACGGGCGCACCCCGATCGGGGTGTGCTTCCCCGCGATCGTCCACCACGGCCGCACCATGTCGGCCGCGAACATCTCCGACGAGTGGATCGGGCTGCCGGCCGAGGCGATGTTCGAGAAGGAGCTGGGCGTGCCCATCCACTTCATCAACGACGCGGATGCCGCGGGCTACGCCGAGTCGCGCTACGGCGCGGCTCGCGGCGAACGCGGGCTCGTCATCATGACCACGCTCGGCACCGGCATCGGGTCGGCGCTCATCTACGACGGCGTGCTCATCCCGAACTCCGAGCTCGGCCACCTCGAGATCGACGGGAAGGACGCCGAGCATCGTGCCGCGTACTCGGCGATGGAGCGCAAGGAGCTGAGCTGGGAGCACTGGGCGAAGCGCCTGCAGCGGTACTACTCGCACGTCGAGTTCCTGTTCTCCCCCGACCTGTTCATCGTGGGCGGCGGAGTCTCGAAGAAGCACGAGCACTTCCTGCCGCTGCTCGACCTGCGGACGCCGATCGTGCCCGCGGTGCACCGCAACAATGCGGGCATCCTCGGCGCCGCGGCGATGGCGGTCGAGTACGGCACCGAATGGGCGTCCGACGCCGACCCGTCGGACGACTGAGGGGCGAGCGGGCCGGCTGATACGCCGGGTTCTGTTCACCGGGCGCTTGCGCGACACCGGCTGGACGGCCATCTCTCTCGGAGCCGCGTCACCGCGACCCTCCAGCGGCCCACCCGGGAACGGGACGGGCAGCCCCATGGTTCCCTGTCTGGCCTTGCTCCGGACGAGGTTTGCCGAGCCGACCGCGTCACCGCGGCCGCTGGTGGGCTCTTACCCCACCGTTTCACCCTTGCCGCGGGCCGGAGCCCGTGGCGGTCTGCTTTCTGTGGCACTGTCTCGCGGGTTGCCCCGGGTGGGTGTTACCCACCGTCCTGCCCTGCGGAGCCCGGACGTTCCTCGGCGCCCGATCGCTCGGGCGACGCGACCGTCTTGCCGACCCGCTCGCACCCACCAGCGTACCGCCCGCGGCGCGCGGGGCGTTCAGAGGCCGGACTCGTCCGTGCGCACCAGGATGCGGTCGCAGTCGGGGCACTGCAGCACGTCGTCGTCCGCGGCGCGACGCACGTCCTCGAGGTCGGACCCGGTGAGCGTGATCGTGCAGCCGCCGCAGGTGCGCTGTCGGAGCAGCGCGGCGCCGATGCCGCCGCCCGCGATGCGACGCCGCTCGTAGAACGCCTCGAGGTCGTCGGGCAGCCCCTCGGCGATGGCCGCGCGGTCGCGCGAGGCCTGGTCGCGTTCGGTCGTGAGCGCGCCGGCCGCCTCGTCGCGCTCGTCGGAGACGCGCGTGACCTCGCTCGCGATGTCCTCGCGCTCGTCGTCGATGCCGTGCACGTCGCGCTCGAGCTCCTCGACGCGCTCCATCACCGCGAGCTCGATGTCCTCGAGGTCGCTGAGCCGCTTCCGCAGCGAGGTGAGCTCCGATTCCAGGCCGGCGACGTCCTTGACCGACGTGCTCGCGGCGAGCCGCGCGTCGTCGCGCACGATCCGGGCCTCCACCACCTCGACATCGGACTCCACCCGCTTCAGCTCCGCCCGAGCGTCGTCGAGCACCCCGGACACCTCGGTGCGCCGCCGGCGAGCCGCGTCGTCGCGCGTGCCCAGTTCGGCGAGCTGCTCCGCCTGGGGCAGCGCCCCGAGGCGGTGGGCGATCTGCTGGAGTCGGGTGTCGAGCGCCTGGAGGCGCAGGAGCTCCTGCTGCGCTGCGGGAGTGGCCTTCACGTGATCTCCTCGGTCGGGTCGGGCGGATGCCCCGGAGTCGTCAGTGTACGACGGCGAAGTCCCACGGGTCGGTCCGCGACTCGCTCACGTCGACGACGACGCCCGGCAGCGCGGCGCGCAGCTCGCGGGCGGCCGCGTCGAGCCAGAGCCACTCGCTCGCCCAGTGCGAGACGTCGACCAGGGCGGGGCCGGAGCCTGCGGCGAACGTCTCCTCGCGGGACTCGGACGCGGGGTGGTGTCGCAGGTCGGCGGTGACGTAGACGTCGGCGGCGCGCACCTCGGGGTGCGCGAGCAGCGAGTCGCCCGCACCGCCGCAGACCGCGACGCGTCGCACGGGCTGGTCGTAGTCTCCCGCCACCCGCACGCCGCCCGCCGTCGCGGGCAGCAGGTCGAGCACGCGCCGGGCGAACCGGCCGAGCGACACGGGCTCGGCGAGGTCGCCGACCCGGCCGAGGCCGCGGGCGGGGTCCGCGCCCGGCACGATCGGTCGCGCATCCGCGACGCCCAGTCCGGTCGCGAGCACCGCCGACGTGCCCTCCTCGACGACGTCGGCGTTCGTGTGCGCGCCGAGCAGCGCGCATCCGCCCCGGATCAGCCGGGCGAGCAGCGCACCCTTGTAGCGGTCCTCGGCGACCGAGGTGACCCCGCGCAGCAGCAGCGGATGGTGGGTGAGCAGCAGGTCGTAGCCGCCGTCGACCGCCTCGGAGACGGTCGTCTCGACGGCGTCCACGGCGAGCAGCACACGCGAGACCTCGGCCCGCGGATCCCCGCTGACGAGGCCCGGGGCGTCCCACGGTTCGGCCCCGTCCAGCGGCCAGAGCCCGTGTGCGGTGGAGACGGCGTCGGCGAGCGTGATGGGCACGACCGCCAGCCTAGCGCGGGGCCCCCGACCGCTACCGGTGCTGGTCGAGCAGCACCGGGTTGCCGTCGGGGTCGATCAGCATGAGGTGGGCCGGGCCCTCGGTGCCGGCCTCGGTGCGCTGCACGATCTCGACGCCGGCGTCGTCGAGGCGGCGTTCGATCTCCCGGACGTCGGTGAACGTCTCGGTCGACTCGCCCTGGGCGTCCCAGCCGGGGTTGAACGTGAGCGTGTTGCGGTCGAACATGCCCTGGAACAGCCCGAGCGTGGTCGTCCCGTTGCGCACGATCAGCCACTGCTCGCCGTCGCCGCCGACGGCCTCGAAGCCGAGTCGCGCGTAGAAGTCGCGGCTCGCCGCCAGGTCGCGCACCGCCAGGCTCACCGAGAATGCACCGAGTTCCATGTGTCCTGCCCCTCCCCGGACGTGACGCTCGAGTGGGCCCTACCGGGCTCGAACCGATGACATCCACGGTGTAAACGTGGCGCTCTACCAACTGAGCTAAAGGCCCTCGTCGCTCGCGCGACCGGACGAGTCTACCGCCGGGCGGGGCCCGTCGCCGCTTCGAGCCGACTCGATTCGCGCCGGCCGCGCGACGAGACTCTAGGATGACTAGGTGTGCCGCGCGGCGTGACCCGGCCGTACGTGCGCGCATTCCGGCATGATCTGCCACGAGAGAGAGGTCGAGTGTGACTGTCAACGACCAGGACCCGTACTCCGCCACCCAGATGGACTCCGACCCGGAGGAGACGGCCGAGTGGTCCGAGTCCCTGGATGCGCTGGTCGCGTCGCAGGGGCACCAGCGCGGGCGCGAGATCATGCTCAGCCTGCTCAAGCGCTCGAAGGAGCTGCACCTCGGCGTGCCGATGGTGCCCACCACCGACTACCTGAACACCATCGCCCCGGAGAACGAGCCGGAGTTCCCCGGCGATGAGGCGCTCGAGCGCCGCTACCGGGCGTGGATCCGCTGGAACGCGGCGATGCTCGTGCACCGCGCGCAGCGCCCCGGCATCGCCGTCGGCGGCCACATCTCGACGTACGCGTCGTCGGCCGCCCTCTACGAGGTCGGCTTCAACCACTTCTTCCGCGGCCAGGACCACCCCGGCGGCGGCGACCAGATCTACATCCAGGGCCACGCCTCCCCCGGCACCTACGCGCGCGCCTTCCTCGAGGGTCGGCTCACGTCCGAGCAGCTCGACGGCTTCCGCCAGGAGAAGTCGCACGCGCCGAACGGGCTGCCCTCGTACCCGCACCCGCGGCTCCAGCCCGAGTTCTGGCAGTTCCCGACCGTCTCGATGGGCCTCGGCCCGATCAACGCGATCTACCAGGCGCAGCTCAACAAGTACCTCACCAACCGCGGCATCAAGGACGCGAGCGACCAGCAGGTCTGGGCGTTCCTCGGCGACGGCGAGATGGACGAGGTCGAGAGCCGCGGACAACTGCAGGTCGCCGCCAACGAGGGCCTCGACAACCTCAACTTCGTCATCAACTGCAACCTGCAGCGACTCGACGGCCCGGTACGCGGCAACGGCAAGATCATCCAGGAGCTGGAGAGCTTCTTCCGCGGCGCCGGCTGGAACGTCATCAAGGTCGTCTGGGGGCGCGAGTGGGACGACCTGCTCGGGCGCGACGACGAGGGCGCCCTGCGCAACCTCATGAACATCACGCCCGACGGCGACTTCCAGACCTACAAGGCCGAGTCGGGCGCCTACGTGCGCGAGAACTTCTTCGGTCGCGACCCGCGCGCGCTCGAGCTCGTCAAGGACCTCTCCGACGACGACATCTGGAACCTCAAGCGCGGCGGCCACGACTACCGCAAGGTCTACGCCGCGTTCAAGGCCGCGACCGAGCACACGGGCCAGCCCACCGTCATCCTCGCCAAGACCATCAAGGGCTACGGGCTCGGTCCGTCGTTCGAGGGCCGCAACGCGACCCACCAGATGAAGAAGATGACGCTGGACAACCTCAAGACGTTCCGCGACACCATGCGCATCCCGATCTCGGACGCGCAGCTCGAGGAGAACCCGTACCTCCCGCCGTACTACCACCCGGGTGAGGACGACGAGGCGATCCAGTACCTGCACGAGCGTCGGCGCGAGCTCGGCGGCTACCTGCCGGAGCGCCGGACGAAGCACACTGCGATCTCGCTGCCGGAGGACTCGGCGTACGCGATCGCGAAGAAGGGGTCGGGCCACCAGGAGGTCGCCACGACGATGGCCTTCGTGCGCCTGCTGAAGGACCTCATGCGGTCCAAGGACTTCGGCAACCGCATCGTGCCGATCATCCCCGACGAGGCGCGCACGTTCGGCATCGACGCGTTCTTCCCGAGCGCGAAGATCTACAACCCGAACGGCCAGCACTACACGTCGGTCGACCGCGAACTGCTGCTGGCGTACAAGGAGAGCCCGCAGGGCCAGATCGTGCACGTCGGCATCAACGAGGCCGGCGCGATGGCGGCGTTCACCGCCATCGGCACGTCGTACTCGGTCGAGGGCGAGCCGCTCATCCCGATCTACGTCTTCTACTCGATGTTCGGCTTCCAGCGCACGGGCGACGCCATGTGGGCCGCGGGCGACCAGATGGCGCGCGGCTTCATCATCGGCGCGACCGCGGGTCGCACGACGCTGACCGGCGAGGGCCTCCAGCACGCCGACGGCCACTCCCCGCTCCTGGCCTCGACCAACCCGGCGGTCGTCACCTACGACCCGGCCTACGGCTACGAGATCGGCCACATCATGCGCGCGGGACTCGAGCGCATGTACGGCGGCTCGCACCCCGACCCGAACGTCATGTACTACCTCACCGTGTACAACGAGCCGATCGTGCAGCCCGCCGAGCCCGAGGGCGTCGACGTGGAGGGCATCCAGCGCGGCATCCACCGCATCTCGGGCTCCTCGGTGCAGGGTCCGAAGGCGCAGATCATGGCCTCCGGCGTCTCGGTGCCGTGGGCGCTCGAGGCCCAGCAGCTGCTGGCCGACGACTGGGGCGTGTCGGCCGACGTGTGGTCGGTGACCTCCTGGACGGAGCTGCGCCGCGACGGCCTCGCCGCCGACGAGCACAACTTCCTGAACCCGGATGCCACGCCGCAGGTGCCGTACCTCACCCGCAAGCTCGGGAGCAGCGAGGGCCCCTTCGTCGCGGTGACCGACTACATGCACGCGGTGCCCGACCAGGTGCGCGCCTACGTGCCCGGCGAGTACGCGACGCTCGGCGCCGACGGCTTCGGCTTCAGCGACACCCGCCCGGCCGCACGCCGGTTCTTCACCATCGACGGGCCGTCGGTCGTGGTGCGCACGCTCGAGCTGCTCGCCCAGCGCGGCGAGGTCGACCGGGGCGTCCCGGCGCAGGCGATCGAGAAGTACCGCCTGCTCGACGTGAACGCCGGCACGACCGGCACCGCAGGAGGCGAGAGCTAGCCGAGTGGCCCCCAACCGGACGAAGGCGGAGACGCTCGCATGGCTGCGGACGATCTCCGGAGAGTTGTCGACCGCGACGCTCAAGCGCCTCGAGGACACGCTGCCGTGGTACGGCGACATGCCGCCGAGCCGTCGTTCGGCCGTGGGGCTCGTCGCGCAGGCGGGCATCACCTCGTTCATCGCCTGGTTCGACGACCCGCGCTCGACGCCGTGGATCGCGGCCGACGTGTTCGGCGCCGCGCCGCGTGAACTGCTGCGCTCGGTGAGCCTGCAGCAGACGCTGCAGCTCATCCGGGTGACCGTCGAGGTCGTCGAGGAGCGCGTCAAGGACGGCGGCGAGCCGCTGCGCGAGGCCATCCTGCTGTACTCGCGCGAGATCGCCTTCGCGGCCGCCGACGTGTACGCCCGGGCCGCCGAGGCCCGCGGACTCTGGGACGCGCGCCTCGAGGCGCTCGTGGTCGACTCGATCCTGTCGGGCGAGTACGACGAGGAGCTGCCGAGCCGCATCGCGGCGCTCGGCTGGCACGGCCACGGCGAGGTCGCGGTGCTCGTCGGCACGACGCCCAAGACGCTCGACGTCGACCAGGTGCGCCGGGCCGCGCGGCACATGGCCGCCGACGTGCTCATCGGCGTGCAGGGCTCCCGCCTCGTGCTCGTGGTCGGCCGCGCCGATCCGCGCAGCCGGGACGCCGACGAGCAGATCGGCACGTCGGCGGCGCTCAGCTTCATGGAGATCGCGGTGGCGCTCGAGCCCCACTTCGGCCCCGGCCACCTGGTGCTCGGCCACGAGGTGCCGAACCTCGTGGACGCGTCGAAGAGCGCCCGCGCGGCGCTCGCCGGCTTCGCGGTGGCACGCTCGTGGCGTCACGCCCCCCGCCCCGTGCACGCCGACGACCTGCTGCCCGAGCGCGCCCTGGCGGGCGATCCGCTCGCGCGCGCCACGCTCGTGCACCGCATCTACCGCCCGCTGCAGGCGCATTCGACCGAGCTGCTCACGACCCTGTGGTGCTACCTCGACAACGGTCGCTCGCTCGAGGCGACGGCCCGCGAGCTCTTCGTGCACCCGAACACGGTGCGGTACCGCCTGAAGCGCGTCTCGGAGGTCATCGGGTGGGATGCCACCGGTGCCCGCGAGGCCCTCATCCTGCAGGCCGCGCTCATCATCGGGTCCATGAGCGACCACGACACGCCCGTACGCCGCTCCTGAGCCCCGCACGACCTCCATGTGGCATCCGGACAACGGTCTGAGCCGAGCCTTGTGGAGAGTGCACACTCGCGCCGCGCGCCGCGTTGGCAGACTGGAACGGTGATCGTCGTCGTGTGCCCGGGTCAGGGATCCCAGACCCCCGGCTTCCTCTCGCCCTGGCTCGAAGAGCCGTCGTACGCCGCCCACCTGGCCGAGCTGTCGGATGCCGCCGGTGTCGACCTCGTGCGCCACGGCACCGAGAGCGACGCCGACACGATCCGCGACACCGCGGTCGCACAGCCGCTCATCGTCGCCGCCGGCCTCATGACGCTGCGGGCGCTCAGCGCCGACGGCGGGCGCGACCGCATCGGCGGCATCGCCGGCCACTCGGTCGGCGAGCTGACGGCCGCGGCGGGCGCGGGCGTGCTCTCGGAGCAGGATGCGATGCGCCTGGTCGCGGTGCGCGGCAGCGCCATGGCCGAGGCAGCGGCACTCGAGGAGACCGGCATGAGCGCCGTGCTCGGCGGCCAGGCCGAGGCGCTCGACGCGAAGCTCGCCGAGCTCGGCCTGTCGCCCGCGAACGTCAACGGCGGCGGCCAGGTCGTCGTCGCCGGGGCGCGCGACGCGCTCGCGAAGCTGGCCGAGGAGCCACCGCGCGGCGCGCGCGTCGTGCCGCTGCAGGTCGCCGGTGCATTCCACACCGCGTACATGTCCCCCGCGGTCGACCGGCTCGCCGAAGCGGCCGCTTCGCTCGAGGTGCACGACCCCGGGCTGCCGCTCTGGACGAACAACGACGGCACGATCGTCGACTCGGGTGCCCGCTACCTCGAGCTCATCGTCGGCCAGGTCTCGTCGCCCGTGCGCTGGGACCTGTGCATGGAGTCGTTCGCCGACCGGGGCGTGACCGGCATCATCGAGCTGGCACCGGCCGGCGCGCTCGTCGGTCTCGCGAAGCGCGGACTGCGCGGCGTGCCGGCGGTCGCGGTGAAGACGCCGGACGACCTGGCCGCGGCCCGCGACCTCCTCGACGCCGCCTGACCGGCATCCGCCCCCGACCAGAGAGCACCGCATGACGACCCCCACCCTCAAGCAGGCGACCGGCCCCGCGTACACGCGCATCCTCGCGATGGGCGCGGCGCGCGGTGACCGCATCGTGCCGAACGACGACCTGATCGGCCCGATCGACTCCTCCGACGAGTGGATCCGCCAGCGCACCGGCATCGTCACCCGCACGCGGGCCAGCGCCGAGATCGGCGCCGTCGACCTCGCGACCGAGGCGGCCCGCGAGGCCATCGAGCGCTCGGGCGTCGACCCCGCCGAGATCGACCTCGTGATCGTCGCCACGATCAGCAACACCCTGCAGACGCCGTCGATCTCCGCGATCGTCGCCGACCGGGTGGGCGCGAACCCGGCGGCCGCCTACGACTCGAACGCGGCGTGCGCAGGGTACGCCTACGCGGTCGCCCAGGCGGATGCCCTCATCCGCACCGGAGCCGCGCACTACGCGCTCGTGATCGGCGCGGAGAAGCTCTCGGACGTCGTCGACCCGACCGACCGCTCCATCTCGTTCCTGCTCGGCGACGGCGCCGGCGCAGCGGTGATCGGCCCGAGCGAGACGCCCGGCATCTCGCGCACCGTGTGGGGCTCCGACGGCTCGAAGGCAGATGTGGTCTCCATGAACGCCAAGCTGGTCGACTTCCGCGACGGCACCGCCGAGTGGCCGACGCTGCGGCAGGAGGGTCCGGCGGTGTTCCGCTGGGCGGTCTGGGAGATGGCCAAGGTCGCCAAGCAGGCCCTGGACGCGGCCGGCGTCGAGGCATCCGATCTCGCCGCCTTCATCCCCCACCAGGCGAACATGCGCATCATCGACGAGTTCGCCAAGCAGCTCGGCCTGCCCGACACGGTCGTCATCGGCCGCGACATCGAGACCACCGGCAACACCTCTGCCGCATCCATCCCGCTCGCGACGCACCGCCTGCTGACCGAGCACCCCGAGCTGTCGGGCGGCCTCGCCCTGCAGATCGGCTTCGGCGCCGGCCTCGTGTTCGGCGCGCAAGTCGTGGTTCTTCCCTGAGCCGCAATCCATCCCCCCTCTAGACTGAACCCCGGTCATACGAGCGACATCACAAGGAGAAACGCACCATGGCACTGTCCACCGAAGAAGTCCTGGCCGGCCTGGCCGAGCTCATCAACGACGAGACCGGCATCGCGACCGACACGGTCGAGCTGGACAAGTCGTTCACCGACGACCTCGACATCGACTCCATCTCGATGATGACCATCGTGGTCAACGCCGAGGAGAAGTTCGACGTGAAGATCCCCGACGAGGAGGTCAAGAACCTCAAGACCGTCGGCGACGCCGTCGGCTACATCGTCAAGGCCCAGGCCTAGTCGCGTCGAGTGGGGCCGGCCGCTCGTCGGCCGGCCCCACGACATGCCCCCGCCACCCTTTCCCCGAGAGAGTCCATCGTCATGACCAAGAAGATCGTCGTCACGGGAATCGGCGCCACCACCCCGCTCGGCGGCACCGCCGCCGACAGCTGGAAGGCGCTGCTCGCCGGTACGTCCGGTGCGAGCACCATCGAGGCCGAGTGGGCCGCCGAGCACGAACTCCCCGTCACCTTCGCGGCACAGGCTGCGGTGTCCACCGCAGACGTGCTCGCGCGCCACGAGACCAAGCGGCTCGACCCGTCGAGCCAGTTCGCCCTCGTCGCCGGCCGCGAGGCCTGGGCCGACGCCGGCGCCCCCGAGGTCGCACCCGAGCGGCTCGCCGTCGACTGGTCGACCGGCATCGGCGGCGTCTGGACGCTACTCGACGCGTGGGACACCCTGCGCGAGCGAGGCCCGCGCCGCGTGCTGCCGATGACCGTCCCGATGCTCATGCCGAACGGCCCGGGCGCGGCGATCGGCATGGACCTGCACGCCCGCGCCGGCATCCGCACCGTCGTCTCGGCGTGCGCCTCGAGCACCGAGGCCATCGTCAACGCGTACGACCACCTCCAGGACGGCCTCGCCGACATGGTGATCGCGGGCGGCTCGGAGGCGGCGATCCACCCGCTGCCGATCGCGTCGTTCGCGTCGATGCAGGCGCTCTCGCGTCGCAACGACGACCCCGCGGTCGCCTCCCGTCCCTACGACGTGAGCCGCGACGGCTTCGTGCTCGGCGAGGGAGCAGCCGCGCTCGTGCTCGAGACGGAGGAGCACGCGAAGGCCCGCGGCGCCCGCATCTACGCCGAGGTACTCGGCGGAGCGATCACGAGCGACGCGTACCACATCACCGCGCCCGATCCCGAGGGGTCCGCCGCGGCGCGCGCGATGATCGCTGCGGTGCGGAACGCCGGCGCCGACCTCTCGGACGTGCGCCACATCAACGCGCACGCCACCAGCACGCCGGTCGGCGACATCGCCGAGTACAATGCACTGCGCCGCGTGTTCGGCGACGGGCTCGACGACATCGCCGTCACCGCGACCAAGTCGTCCACCGGGCACCTGCTCGGCGGTGCGGGCGCGATCGAGGCGATGTTCACGGTGCTCGCACTCTCGGAGCGCGTGATGCCCCCGACGATCAACCTGTCGGAGCAGGACCCGGAGATCCCGCTCGACGTGGTCACCGAGCCCCGCCCGCTGGGCGACGGCGACGCGCTCGCGATCAGCAACTCGTTCGGCTTCGGCGGGCACAACGCGGTCGCCGCCTTCCGCACCGCCTGACGCATCCGACGCACGCGGCCGAGGGGCCGTCGCCAATCCTTACGGGGTGGTGACGGCCCCTCGGCCGTTGCGGGAACGCGCCGGAACGAATGCCAGAATGGCCCCGTGAACCCCCGGAACATCGCCTTCATCGTCGTCGGCGCGCTCGTCGCCGGCGGGGTCGCGATCGCCGTCGTCTTCGCCTCCACCGGCGGCGACGCGACCGACACCGCGTCCACCGCGACCCCCAGCGCCACCGCCGAGGCGCCCGCCCCGACCGAGGACGCGGCGACCGAGTCGGCCGAGCCCGCCGAGGAGCCTGCGGAGGCATCTGAGGAGGTCGCGGCCACGCCCGGCGCCTACGTCGACTACTCCCCCGCCGCGCTCGAGGCCGCGGAGGGCGAGAAGGTGCTGTTCTTCCACGCGACCTGGTGCCCGCAGTGCCGCGCGCTCGAGGCCGACATCCAGGGCGCAGGCGTGCCCGACGGCGTGACGGTGCTCAAGGTCGACTACGACACGAACCAGGACCTCCGGGCGAAGTACGGGGTCACCCTGCAGACCACGCTCGTGCACGTCGACGACTCGGGCGCGCTGATCGACCGCTACGTCGCATACGAGCAGCCGGTGCTCGCCCCGTCGCTCGCCGCGCTCGGCATCGCCGGGAGCTGACGCCACCCCGTGCTCGCCCTCACCCTCGCCTCGTTCGCCGCGGGCGTGCTGACCGTGCTCGCCCCGTGCGTGCTGCCCCTGCTGCCCGTGATCGTCGGCGGCTCCGTGGTGCGCACCTCGTCGGACGCGGCGACGGCGGAGCGCTCCTGGTATCGCCCGTTCGTGATCGCCGCGAGCCTCGCCGTCTCGGTCGTGGCGTTCACCATGCTGCTCAAGGCCACGACCGCGCTGCTCGGCGTGCCCGTGCTCGTCTGGCAGCTCATCTCGGGCGTGATCGTCGCCGTGTTCGGCCTGACGCTCGCGATGCCGCGCACCTGGGAGCGCATCCAGCTCGCGACGGGCCTGCAGGCGGGCGGCGGGCGGCTGCTCGACGCGGGTTACCGGCGAGGCGGTCTCGGCGGCGATGTCATGCTGGGCGCCGCCCTCGGCCCGGCCTTCTCGAGCTGCAGCCCCACGTACGCGCTCATCGTCGCGACCGTGCTGCCGGCGTCGCTCGCCGAGGGCACGCTCTACGTGACGATGTACGCGATCGGCCTCGCACTCGCGCTGCTGCTGATCGGGCTCGCCGGCCAGGGGCTCGCCCGGAAGCTCGGCTGGCTCGCCGACCCGAACGGCTGGCTGCGCCGCGCGGTGGGCGTCCTGCTCGTGATCGTGGGCATCGGCGTGGTGCTCGGCCTCGACAAGCAGCTCCAGACGTTCGTGCTCGATCAGGGCTGGTACGCCCCGATCGAGGAGCTCGAACGATCGCTGCTGCCCTGACGGCCGCGCACGGGCCCGACCGCTACCCCACCTTGTGCAGCCAGACCACCGGTGCGAAGTCGCTCGCGTGACGGAACGGCTCGAGCTCGTCGTCCCACTCCTGCCCGAGCGCGAGTCGCAGCTCCCGGTGCAGCTCGACCGCGTCCGTGCCCGCGAGTTCCATCGCGTAGCGGATGCGGTCCTCGGGCACGACCATGTTGCCGGCCGTGTCGAGTTGCGCGTGGAAGACGCCGAGGTCGGGCGTGTGCATCCAGCGCGCGCCGTCCGAGCCGGGCGACGGATCCTCGGTCACCTCGAAGCGCAGGTGCTCCCACCCGCGCAGCGCCGACGCGATGGCCGCGCCGGACCCCTGGGTCGCCTCCCAGTACAGCTCGCCGCGCTGCGCGCCGCGGAGCACCGGCTGCTCGCTCCAGTCGAGGCTGACCGCGGTGCCGAGCGCGCGGCCGATCGCCCACTCCACGTGCGGGCAGAGGGCGCGGGGCGCTGAGTGCACGTAGATCACGCCCCGCGCAGGCCGCGCCTGCCGAGTTGCATCCGTCATCTCCTGCTCCGTTTCTCGAGGTGCGTCTTCCCCTACGACCTCAGGCAACGGATGGAGCTTCGTGTTCAGCTGTCGACGCGATCGCTCGCGTCGACCCCATCTTCCCCCAGCACCGCGCGAATGACAAGGGTGTGATCCGCGGGTCGCGGATGCGTGTGCCGCATCGTGACGCGGTTCGAAACGGTATGCTCGGTGAGCAGATTCGTTCCGACCCGGAGGAGACATGGCCGTCCGCGATGCGCTCCTCGCCCTGCTCACCGCAGGCCCGGCATACGGCTTCCAGCTCCACAACGAGCTCACGCGCCGCACGGGCGGCAGGCGGCGCATCAACGTCGGCCAGACCTACGCGACCCTCGAGCGACTCGCGAAGCAGTCGCTGGTCGAATCGGCCGGCTCGACGCACGACGGCCTGCCCCTGCACCGGGCGACGGGTTCCGGACGCGCCGCCGCGGCCGCCTGGCTCGACGCGGAGGGAGAGCGCGACGCCGACGCTTGGGCGGAGACGGTCGACCGGGTGCTCATCGCGCTGTCGCTGCCCGAGGTGGACGCGTCGCGCACGATCGCACGCGAGGCGGCCTGGTGGGGCGACTCCGCGGGCGGCGACGGCGAGACGGATGCCCCGAGCCGATCGGATGCCACGGGCGCCGCCCTGCGTGCACTCGCGGACTCCGCCGACCGCGACCGCGCCGACGCGATGCTCGCGTGGCTCGGGCGGGCGTCCGACGCCGCCGCCGACGGCGACGCCGCGTTCGCGTTCTCCGCCGAGCGCCCGCGTCGTGGGCGGAGGCCCGCGGCCGCACGCGAGACGCCCGCCGCTCAGGCGTCCGCGTAGCGGTCGACGATCGCGAGGTCGAGGGGGAAGTCGACCGGCGCCTCGCCGAAGAGGAGACCGGCCGCGCGCTCGGCCGCGGTGCGGACGACGTAGGCCGCGGCATCCGCGTGCTCCCCGGGGGCGTGCACGATGACCTCGTCGTGGAGGAAGTAGACGAGATGCGCGCGGCCCGCGAAGACCGGGCCGGAGGCCGTCGAACGCGGCGCCGACCCGGCCGCGCCGAGCCCGTGCAGCCCGCGGCGAATCTCGGCGAGCCAGCACAGCGCCCACTCCGCCGCCGTGCCCTGCACGACGAAGTTGCGCGTGAACCGACCCCACTCACGCGCGGTCGTGCGCGCCCGACGCTCGTCGGCCGGGGTCGCGTCGGGCTGCGATGCGGCCGATTGCAGCGCACGCCAGTCGGCGGACGGCAGCGGCGAGCTGCGACCGAGCAGCGTGGAGACGACTCCCCCGCGCTCACCGACGCGCGCGGCCTCGTCGACGAGGCCCATCGCGCGCGGATACGCCCGCCCGAGCCGCGGGGCGAGCCGGCCGCCGTCACCGCTCGAGGCACCGTACATCGCGCCGAGCATGGCGACCTTCGCCTCGTCGCGGGTGGCGACCACTCCGCGCGCCACGATGCCGTCGTAGAGGTCCCTGCCGCGCGCTGCCTCGGCCATCGCGTCGTCGCCGGCCATCGCGGCGAGCACGCGGGGCTCGAGCTGCGCGACGTCGGCGACCACGAGCTTCCAGCCCGGGTCGGCGACGACGGCTCCGCGCACTGCCTTCGGCAGTTGCAGCGCGCCGCCGCCGCGGGTCGCCCAGCGTCCGGTGACCACGCCGCCCGGCAGGTAGTCGGGGCGGAAGCGGCCGTCGCGCACCCACTCGTCGAGCCATGCCCAGCCGTTCGCCGAAAGCAGCCGAGCGAGCTTCTTGTACTCCAGCAGCGGCGGGATGGCCGGGTGGTCGAGCTCCTGCAGCTCCCACGCCCGCGTGCTGCGCACCGACAGGCCGGCGCGTCGGAGTGCACGGAGCAGGTCGGCCTGCGAGTCGGGTTGCACGGCGCCGTCGAGCGCCGCGCCGATCTCGGCCTGCAGCTCCTCGAGACGACGCGGCTTGCGTCCCGCGGGCGGCCGGTCGCCGAGGGCGGCGACGAGCACGGCCTCGTGCGCATCGCGTCGCCAGGGGATGCCGCCGGCGTGGATCTCGGCGGCGACGAGCGCCCCGGCCGACTCCGCGGCGAGGAGCAGGCGCAGCCGGGAGGCATCCGCGCCCGCTGCCTCGAGCGCGGCCTCCTGCCGCTCGTGCTCGGCCATCGATTCGGCGGCCGAGTGTAGGTCCGCGAGCGGGCGAAGGCCGGCGGATGCCTCGAACTCCCCGAGCTCGAACAGCGGCGTCGCGGCCTGCCGGGCGCTCGGCACGTGCTCCTCGGGCGCCGCCTCCCACCCCGCGTCGGCCCCGGCATCGCCGTCGTATCCGTCGACGGCGGCAGACCCACGCAGGATCGCCCGCGCGAGGCGCAGGTCGTGGCAGCGCTCGACGCGCACGCCCGCCGCGAGCAGCGGACGATACCAGTGCCGCGTGTCGCTCCAGACCCAGCGCGGCTCGTCCGCCTCGAGCTCGGCGACGCGCTCGGCGAGGCGGTCGTCGGCGACCCGCTCGACCACGCCCGCGTCGAGGTGCACGATCGACGGCGCGCCCGACGCGGAACGGGCGAGGAGGAGCTGCACCGTTCCATTCTGGCCTGCCGACGGGCGGCGGCCCGACGGGTGTCGGCGGATGCTGGCAGCATCCGATGCATGACGACGACGCGGCCCCATCCGTACGCGCTCACCGGCCCAGGAGCCGCTCGATGACCGCGGTGCGCTTCGGCTGCGGGCACGGGTCGCCGCGCGGCGAGGGCGTGGTGTCGCTGTCGCGCCCGTGCCCGCTGTGCATGCTGCTCGACGAGACGCACCGGTCGCGCAGGGAGCTCATCGCGAAGGCCGCGCCGCCCGACCGGCGCGCGGTCGCCGTCGAGACGCGCGTGGGCGCCGAGTACGAGTGGCGCTGCGCCCGTGGCCACGACCGCTACCGTGCGTCGGTGCGTTCCGTGCTCACGGGACCGAGCTGCGCCAAGTGCATCCGCAACGCGGCCTCCCCCGGCGCGGCCGGCCGCGAGGCCGGGCTGGCGTTCATGAAGCCCGGCCTGCGCACGCGCACCTCCGCGACCGAGCAGCGGCTGAAGATCATGCTCGCCCGTCGCATCCGCCTGCACCACAAGGTGAACGCCGTGCGCACCGCGCGCATGTTCTACGGCAAGCAGGAGGTGTGGCCCGACATCCTCGTGCCACAGCTGCGCATCGCGGTCGAGTACGACGACCCGGGTCGCGGCGGGCGTGCCCACCGGGGCCTCAAGGAGGGCTCCGACCAGGAGAAGGACGCCGCGCTGAACGAGGTCGGCTGGGAGGTCATCCGCATCCGCGCCCGCGGGCTCGAGCCGCTCGGGCCCTACTCGGTCGCGTGCGCGAGCCTGACCGAGGAGGCGGTCGACGAGGTCGTGCGGCTGATGCGCGAGATCCGCGGCGACGCGGCGGTCGATGCGCTGCGCGTGCCGCAGGAGGCCGTGGCGACCTGATCACTCGTCGTCGTCATCGTCATCGTGCCGCATTCGCACGAGGCGCACCACCGCGAGCACCAGCGTCGTGACGAGCGAGGCGACCACGAGCAGCGCGAACGCGACGCCCGTCGGGGTGGAGATGTCGAGCATGCAGCGACCCTACCGCGGCGTCAGCTCGCCGCGATCGCCCCCGCGACGGTGAGCCCGTACACGGCGGGGATGGCCAGCCCCTCGAACCCGATGCCCTTCCGCTCGCGCACGAGCAGGCCGGCCGCGAGCACCGCGGTCATGAGCGCCGTGCCGCCGAGCAGCACGAGGCTCGACGGCCCGGCCGCCTCGTAGATCGTGCCGTCGGTGTAGGCAGCGTCTGCGACCGGGATCATCAGGCTGTCGAACAGGTTGCCGCCGATGATGTTCCCGACGCCGAGCGTGAGCGCGCCCATCCGCACCGCGGCGATGAGGGTGACGAGCTCGGGCAGCGAGGTGATCGCCGTCGTCACGGTGAAGCCGGTGACGCTGCTCGGCCACCCGGTGGCGGCGATGAGCCCGAGGCCCGACTGGCCGATGACCCAGCCCGTGACGCCCACGATGCCGGCGAGCACGACCAGCCGGCGCCAGAGCACCTTTGTCGGAACGCGCTCGTCGTCGTCGTCCTCCGACTCGCGCTGCGTCTCGGGAGTCTCGACCGGCTCCCACATGGGCTCGGCACGCATGCGGTTCGTGAGGTACAGGCCGTAGCCGTACAGCACCGGTATCGCCAGGGTCGCGGGGTGGATCCAGCCGATCGCGAGCTCGGGCGTCGCGTAGGCGGCTACCGGCACGGCGAGGATCGCGGCCAGCACGAGCGACTGGAGCAGGTTCTCGAGCGATGCCGCCGAGTGCTCGAGGTTGGCACGTCGGTAGACGAGGTCGGCGACCGCGAGCCAGACGGTCTGCACCGCGATGCCGCCGACCGGGTTCGCGAGCGCGAATCCGGCGTCCCCCGCCGTCGCGCCGGTGATCGTCGTGATGATGCCCGGCAGTGACGTCACCGCACCCAGGAACAGCGCACCGGCCAGCGCCTGCCCCATGCCGGTGCGCACCGCGAGCTGGTCGGCGGTGCGGGTCAGCTTCCAGCCGGCCGACACGATGATCGCACCGGATGCGACGAGCCCGACGAGGCTCGCCCAGAGCGGCCAGGTTCCGGTCACGCCGACCTAGGAATCACGGATGGCGATGTGCGCGTGCAGGTCCATGACTCCACGCTACCGATGCCGCGAGCCTGCTGTTGCGCGATCGGGCACGGCGGATGCCGCCGGGCCGGTCAGAACCGGCGGGCCATGCCGACCGACGCCGGCGCGGTCTCCGCGAACCCGAACTGCGCGTACAGGTGCTTCGCATCACCGTCGGCGATGAGCGACACGTACCCGCCCTCGGGGACGCGCGCCTCGAGGTCGGCGACGAGCGCCGCCATGATGCGCTTGCCGAGCCCACGGCCCTGGTGCTCGGGCCGCACGCAGATGTCGACGACCTGGAAGTGGCAGCCGCCGTCGCCGATCACGCGTCCCATGCCGACGGGCTCGCCGTCGTGCCGCACGACGACCGACGCCCACGAGTTCGGCAGCGCGATGCGCGCCGCCTGCTCGGACTTCGGGCTGAGGCCCGCGACGACGCGCAGCTCGCGATAGGTCTCCACGCTCGGCGTCTCGGCGACGACCTCGTAGGCGGCGGCATCCATGGCGTTCATGCTAAGTCCAGGCGAGGCGCGTCGCGGCATCGGGGGCGAGCGCCGCGTCGATGCGCTCACGATGGTCGGCGCCGAGGTCGGGCGGCAGCCCGTCGAGCGGGAACCAGCGGGCGGAGGCGGGCTCGGAAGCATCCGTCGCCCGTGCCGCCCGCAGGCGGAAGACGAGGTTGAGGTACTGTGCGCGGTCGCCGTTCGCGTACTGGAGCGGGCGGGTGACGTGCACCCACGCGAGGTGGTCGGCGGTGGTGCGCACGCCGGTGTCGCGCAGGACCGCGGCCCCGATGGCCGGTGCCGGCTCCTCCCGCGGGCCGAGCACGGTCGCGACGGGCGCCCAGAGGCCGGTCTCCGGGCGGCGGACGAGCAGCGTGCGCACGGCATCCGCGTCGACGACGACGCCGGTGACGCTCAGCAGCCAGAGCGGCGCGTGGCCGACAGCCGCGCGGAGGCCCGCCACGTACTCGTCGGCACGCATGGCGACCGCTACGACTCGTCCTCGGGAATCGCGAGGCCGCGGTCGAAGACGCTGTGGCGAAGCGGGGTCTCCATGGCGGCGGCGATGTCGGTGAGGTCGACGTGCGAGAGGTCGGCGGGCTGCCAGTCGGGCACGACGTCCTGGTGGAGCGTCTCGGTGTTCTGCGCGACGAGCGCCTGCACGCCCGTGAACAGGTCGGGCTGGGTGGTGAACCAGCGGGCGAGGCGCAGCTCTCGCTCGAGCGCCTCGCGCAGCGTCTCGCCGTCGCGGGCCGCACGCACCGAGCGCAGCGTCGCGACCAGCGCCGTCGGCGAGAGCTTCAGCAGCGTCTCCGCCGCCTCCCCGGCGGATGCCGCGGCGTCGGGGTCGTTCGAGGTCTCGGCGCTCACGCCCTCCACCGTGCGACCGTTCGAGAACGACCACAGGCGCTCCAGGATCTGCTCGACCGTGTCGGCCGAATAGCAGGCGTCCACCCAGTCCTGCCGCGCGAGCACGGGCGACGGGCCGGCGTCCACCGTGAACCCTGCGACGATCGACTCGGGCGTGCCACCCGAAGCATCCGACAGGGCCTCGACCAGGTCGCCCACCCGCTCGGTGGGCACCAGGTGGTCGGCGAACCCGAGCGCGATCGCGTCGGCGGGGGTCAGGTCGACCGAGTTGAGCGCGAGGTACGTGCCGATCTCGCCCGGCGTGCGCGCGAGCCGCCAGGTCGCGCCGCCGTCGGGCACGAAGCCGTACCCCGTCTCGGGCTGGCCGAGCTTCGCGCGATCGGTGACCACGCGCGTGGAGACGTGGCCCCCGAGGGAGATGCCACCGCCCATCGTCATGCCGTGCATGATCGATACGACCGGCTTCGAGTACTCGGCGAGCTTCGCGATGACCCGGTACTCGTTGCGGAAGAACACCGACCCGATCGTCATGCCCTCGGCGGCACGCTGGAGGATCTCGCGGAAGTCGCCGCCCGCGCAGAAGCCGTAGTCGCCGACGCCGTCGAGGAGCACCGCCGTGACGGCGTCGTCGTGCTCCCATTCGTCGAGCGTCTCCGTGAGCGCCTGCATCATGGCGAGGTCGATCGCGTTGATCGAGTCCGGTCGGTCGAGGCTGAGGTGGCCGAGGGATCCGTGGACCACGGCGCTGACAGGCGTAGACATCGGCTCTACGCTACTGGGCTTCGGCGCACCGGATGAACCGCGGCTGGCAGGATTGAGCGGATGCCGCGCGTCGGCGCGGCGAGACGGGAGCGCACGTGAGCAGCAGGGTCGTGATCTCGGGGCCCGTGTCGTGGAACCGGATCGTGGAGGTCGACCACCTGCCCGAGCCGGTGCCGCACATGCAGTTCGCGCTCGGCGACCACGAGACGGTCGGCGGTACGTCGGCCGGCAAGGCGCTCGGCCTCGCGGCGCTCGGCCGCCCGGTCTCGTTGTTCACGCTGCTCGGGGGCGATGCCGACGGGGCGCACCTCCGGGACGTGCTCGCGAGCGCGTCCGGGCTCGACCTCGACGTCGTCGACGGCGTGCGGACCGAACGCCACCTGAACCTGATGACGCCCGCGGGCGAGCGGGTCTCGATCTACCTCTCCACGCCCGACGATCGGCCGTCGCCGCAGGACGGGCGCCTGACGGCGGCGATGGCGGATGCCTCGGTCATCGTGCTCGACCTGTCGGAGCGCTCGCGCCGTCTGCTCCCCGCGGCCTGCGCGACCGGGCGCCCGATCTGGACCGACCTGCACGACTACGACGGCGCGAGCGAGTTCCACCGCCCGTTCCTCGAGGCCGCGGACGTCGTGTTCCTGAACGCCGATCGCATCGGCGAGCCGATGCCGTTCCTGCGGCGGGTGGTCGCCGACGGCGCGCGCCTGGCGGTCTGCACGCTCGGCGCCGAGGGTGCGATCGCGATCTCGTCCGACGGCTCCGTGCTCCGCGAGCACCGCGTCGACGCGGTGCCGGTCGACGTGGTCGACGCGAACGGCGCGGGCGACGCGTTCATGTCGGGCGTACTGCACGCGGTGCTCGACGGCGCCGGGGTCGACGCCGCGCTCGAGACAGGCGCACGGCACGCGGCATCCGTGATCGTCACCCGCCACCTGCACCCGACGCTCGACGCCGTGCTCGGCGGAGACCGTAGGGCGGACGGGACTTGAACCCGTGACCGATGGATTATGAGTCCACTGCTCTAACCGGCTGAGCTACCGCCCCGCGCGCTCGGTCACTCGGACCGAGCAGCCGACGCACCGTCGGTGACCGGGTCGGTCACCGGCTCACCACGATACAGGCTCTCGAACGTCGTCAGCGTGCGCTGGATGTCGTGCGCGGCGATGAGCCGCAGCGACTCGCGCTTGAACTCGGCGTAGCGCTCGGGGTCGGCCTCGAGCACCATCCGGAGCTTCGCCGCGAGGTCCTCCGGGCTGCCCGGCTCGAAGAGATAGCCGTTCTCGCCGTCGTGCACGAGGTGCGGCAGGGCCATCGCGTTCGCGGCCACGACGGGCAGCGCCGACGCCATCGCCTCCATCGTCACGATCGACTGCAGCTCGGCGATGGAGGGCATGGCGAGCACGGATGCCCGGTGGTACACGTCGCGCAGCTGCTCGTCGGTCACGTAGCCGGTGAAGGTCACGCGATCGGCGATGCCGAGCTCGACGGCGAGGTGCTCGAGGTTGCGCTTCTGGTCGCCGCCGCCGACGATCTCGACCTTCGCGTCGAGCTCTGGCGGCAGCAGCGTCGCGGCACGCAGCAGCACGTCGATCTGCTTCTCGCCCGTGACCCGGCCGACGAACACGATGCGGTTCTCGGTGCGCGGCTCCCAGTCTGGCGAGTACCGGCCGGCGTCGACGCCGCACGAGATCGCGTGCACGCCCTCGAGGCCCGTGTACTTCTCGAGGAACTCGGCGGCACGGCGGGTCGGGGTCGTCACCGCCTCGGCGCGCCCGAAGGTGCGGCGTGCGGCCTTCCACGCGAGACCGACCGCCCACTCCTGCCACGCCTTCGGAATGAGCGTGAACTCGAGCATGTTCTCGGGCATGAAGTGATTGGTGCCGATGATGCGGATGCCGCGGGCCTGCGCCTCGACCGCGAGACCGCGCCCCACGACGATGTGCGACTGGAAGTGCACCACGTCGGGCTGCACCTCGTCGAGGATGCGGGCCGAGTTGCGGCGGATGCGCCAGGGCAGCGCGAAGCGGAGCCAGTCGTGGGGATACCAGCGCCAGCTGTGCAGGCGGTGCGCGGTGATCTGCTGCCCCTCGTGCACCTCGGTCCACGTGCCGCTCCGACGACTGGGCGAGGGGGCGACGACATGCACCTCGTGACCGCGCTCCACGAGCCCCGCGGCGAGTCGCTCGGCGAACCTGGCGGCACCGTTCACGTCCGGTGCGAAGGTGTCGGCCCCGATCAGGACGCGCAACGGCCGCTTGGGCTCCGCCGCTCGAGGCAGGTCGGCATGCGCATCGGGGGTTGCAGACACGTGGTGGTGGTCCTGTTCGATCAACGATGAGGGGAAGGCGAAACGCCCGCTTCGCCGCGGATTCGGGAGGTCAGCGGCGTGCTCAGCACCCTAGCCTACCTGCGCCCGCGCCCTCCGGAACCGTCCGCATGTCGCCCGCCGGCGCGCCCTCAGGGACGCGTCTGCGGATGGTGCCGGGCGAGCTCGAACACGCCCCACACCGCCACGATTCCGGTGATGACGAACACCACGCTCGCCCACGGCGGCGCCTGCGACGCCTCGCCGAGCACGACGATGCCGATGCCGACCGCGACCATCGGGTCGACCACGGTGAGGCCTGCGATGACCAGGTCGGGTGGACCCGTCGCGTAGGCGTTCTGGACGAAGTAGGCGCCCAGCGCGGTCGCCGCGAGCAGCGCGACGACGCAGAGCAACGTGAGCCAGTCGAACTCCTCCTGCTCGATGCGCCCGAGGATGACCTTCGCGAGCGTCGCGACGAACCCGTAGAGGAATCCGGCGCCGAGCACGTAGAAGATCGCGCGCATGCGGTGCCGCAGGAAGGCGAAAGCGGTGCCCAGCAGGACGACCGTCACGGCGAGGACGATGAGGATCGTGTAGAGGTCCCGGTCGGTGACCGGCGTGTCCACCGCGGTGAACGCCGCGACGCCGACGAACAGGAAGACGCCACCGACGCACATCGAGATCGCGATGATCGAGCGGCGGTTCAGCTTCACGTGCGCGACCCGCGAGTTGAGGATCGCCGTGATCACGAGGGCGATCGCCCCGAGCGGCTGCACCACGATGAGGGGCGCGAAGTAGAGGCTCGAGAGCTGGAAGACGATCGCGAGGCCGAGCATGACGGTGCCGAGCACCCACGACGGCCGCGCGAGCAGCAGCGCGAGCTGCCGCCCGTTCAGCCCCTTGCCCACGGAGGTGACGGTGTTCTGCTCGACCTTCGCCACGCCGCGGTGCTGGAACTGCGCACCGAGCGACAGGAACACCGCGCCGATCAGCGCGAGCGGGATGCCGATGAACTGCGTCGGATCGAGCGCGATCTGCTCGGTCAGCTCGGCCAGGTCCGGATCCACGCTCCGACCCTACCCTCACCGGCGCCGATATCCTTGAGCCATGGCCGTCCTCCCCATCCGCATCACGGGCGAGCCCGTGCTCCACGCCCCCGCCGACCCGGTCGAGGTCATCGACGACGAGCTGCGGATGCTGGTGCGGGACATGTTCGAGACCATGGACGCCGCCCCGGGTGTCGGTCTCGCGGGCCCGCAGGTCGGCGTGCCGCTGCGGCTGTTCACCTTCGGCTGGACCGACGAGGAGGATCGCGAGTGGCGCGGGGTGGCGATCAACCCCGAGCTCTGGATCAGCCCGCCGATTCCGGGCGACCCCGACGAGGCGACCGAGTCGGAGGGGTGCCTGTCGTTCCCGGGCGAGCGGTTCCCGCTCCGCCGGGCGGAGCGGGCGCTGCTGCGCGCGACGGACCTCGACGGAGAGCCGTACGAGATCGAGGCCGAGGGCTGGCTCGCGCGCATCTTCCAGCACGAGTACGACCACTTGGACGGCGTGCTCTACGTCGACCGGCTGGGCGACGGCGATCGCAAGACGGTCGCGAAGCTGACCCGCAAGGCCGGCTGGGGCGTGCCGGGCGTGAGCTGGATGCCCGGGGTCGACGACCTCGAGGGCTGAGCGCGTCCCTCGTGCTCAGGTGACGGCGCGGATGCCCGCCGCCACCGCCGCCGCGGCCGCGACCACGAGCACGAACGGCACCCGCACCGCGTACAGCGCGGCGGCGACGATGAGTGCCGGGATGCGCGCGTCGACCACGAGCGCCTGCCCGGCGCCGAGCGCCTGCACGGCGATGAGCGCTGCCAGCAGGGCGATCGTGAGCAGGTCGGCGATGCGCGCGGGGCGCTCGCGCTCGAGGAAGCCGGCCGGCACGAGGTAGCCGACGAACTTCAGCGCCGCGGTCGCGACCGAGGCGACGAGCACGACATGCCAGAGGGTCATGCGCCCGCCGCCTGCTCCGCACGGCGACCGAACAGGTTCCACCAGCCGACGACGACGGCGACGACAGCCGCCACGAGCACCGGCAGCCCGGGGGCGAGCACGGGCGTGGCCAGCGCGGCGACGACGGCCGCCCCTGCCGCGACGGCGCCCGCCTGCACCGACTTCAGCCGTGGCCACAGCAGCCCCAGGAACGCGGCGGCCGCGGCGGCGTCGAGCCCCCACGCCGACGTGTCGCCGAGTGCGTCGCCGATCAGCGCTCCGATCAGCGTCGTGAGGTTCCATCCGACGTAGATCGCCGCGCCCGTCACCCAGAACCCGACGCGCTGCAGCGCGGGCGCGCGTTGCGCGAGCGCCACGGCGACCGACTCGTCGATGGTCCACCATGGCGCGACGATCCGCTTCCATCCCGTCGGCCGCACGATCGGTGACATGCGCATGCCGTAGACCACGTTGCGGAGCCCGAGCATCACCGAACTCGCGATCGCGGCCGGCCCGGCCGCGGCACCGCCCGCCGCGATCACGCCGACGAGCGCGAACTGCGACCCGCCCGTGAACATGACGAGGCTGAGCACGCACGCCTGCCAGACGTCGAGCCCCGCGGCAACCGCCAGCGCCCCGAACGAGATGCCGTAGGCGGCCGTCGCGAGCCCCACGGCGAGGCCGTCGCGCACGACGCGCGCCCGCTCCGCGCTCACAGCGGCAGCAGGATCGGCACGAGGAAGACGCTGACGACCACCACGATTGCCGTGAACGGCACGCCCATGCGCACGAAGTCGCCGAAGCGGTACCGTCCCGGCTCGACCACGAGCGTGTTCACCGGCGAGGAGACCGGAGTCATGAACGCCGATGACGCGGCGAGGATGACGATCATCGCGAACGGATACGGCGACACCCCGAGGTGTTCCGCGGTCGTGATCGCGATCGGGGCCATGAGCACGGCGGTCGCGGTGTTCGAGACGAACAGGCCGATGACGGCCGTCGTCGCGAACAGCGCCATCAGCAGCACGCGGGGGCCTGCGTCGCCGAAGGCGGACAGCAGGGCGTCGGCGGCGAGGTCGATGCCGCCGGTGACCTCGAGCGCCTGCGCGAACGGCAGCATGCCCGCGATGAGCAGCAGGGTCGGCCAGTGGATCGCCCGGTACGCGGCCGGCATGGTGATCGCTCCGGACAGGCCCATCAGGAGCGCGCCGATGAGGCCGGCGATGACGTTCGGCACCACGCCCGTGATCATCAGGAGCACCATGACGCCGACGCTGGCGAGGGCGAACGGTGCGCGATCGGCGGCAGGGGCGACCTCGTCGACCTCCGCGGGCAGGTCGAGGGCGAGGTAGTCGCGCTTCGCGTCCTGCAGGCGGTGCACCGCGTCCCATCCGCCCGTCACGAGCAGCGTGTCGCCGGCTCGCAGGCGCTGGTCGCCGAAGCCGCTGTCGGCCGCGTGCCCCGCGTGGCGCACCCCGAGCACCGTGAGGTCGTGCTCCGTGCGGAACCGCAGGTCGCGCACGGAGCGGCCGACCGCGACCGAGTCGGGCGCGACCATCACCTCCGCCATGCCGACCTGCCGCGAGTACGACTCGAAGAAGTCGCCGGGCAGCTCGACCTCCTCGAGGTACAGCCGATCGAGCTCGTCGGCCCTCGGGGCGATGTCGAGCACGAGGGTGTCCCCGCGGGCGACGGTCGCGTCACCGGCCGTGGCGAGGCTCGTGCCGCGCAGGAAGCGACGCCGCTCGAGCGCGAGCACGGAACTCGGCGCATCGTCGAACACGATGCCCGAGAGCGGAACGCCGATGAGCGGCGAGGCGCCACCCACGAGATAGCGTCCGGTGCGCCGGTCGACCCCGTAGTCGCCCACGAGATTGGCGAATGTGCGACGCGTGGCGGCGAGGTCGCCCGGCTGGTCGTCGCCCAGCATGCGCCGCGCGAGCAGCATGTAGCCGATGCCGAGGGCCAGGATGACGAGGCCGAAGGGCGTGACGCTGAAGAAGTCGAACCCCTCGTTGCCGTGGCGCTGCAGCTCGGCGTCGACCACGAGGTTCGGCGCGGTCGCGATGAGCGTGAGCATGCCCGAGATGAGGCCCGCGAAGCTGAGCGGCATCATCAGTTGACGCGGGGACATGCCGGTGCGCGACGCGATGCTGAGTACAACCGGGATGAAGATCGCGACGACCCCGGTCGAGCTCATGACCGCGCCGAGCAGCGCGACCGACAGCATGAGCAGCACGATGAGCCTGGTCGCGCTCGCGCCCGCACGGTCGGCGAGCCAGTCGCCCAGCCGGTACGTCACGCCCGTGCGCGAGAGCCCCTCGCCCACCACGAACAGCGCCGCGATGAGGATGACATTCGGGTCGGCGAACCCGGCGAGCGTCTCGGGAACGGTCAGCACGCCCGTGATCGGCAGCGCGACCACGACGAGCACCGCGACGACGTCCATGCGGGGGCGCCCGATGGCGAACAGCACGACCGCGGCGGCGAGCAGCGCGAGCACGAGCAGCAGTTCACCGTTCACGTGCAGCACTCCCCCGCGGCATCCGTCGTCTGCAGCAGACTATCGGGAGACGACGAACGCCCCCGCGACCACAGTCGTGAGGGCGTTCAGGTGGCTCCTCCACTTGGACTCGAACCAAGAACCTATCGGTTAACAGCCGATTGCTCTGCCAATTGAGCTATGGAGGATCGCGCGAGGGCCTCAGCTACTTTAGCAAACGCGGGCCCGCGTTCCCAATCGGGGCCACCCCCGCCCGTCAGGCGTTCGCGTCGTCGAGCAACTCCTCCGGGATGTCGCGGAAGTACGCCTCGGAGAGGCGCTTGACGTAGGGGTGGATGGGGTCGTCGAGCACCTCCTCCAGGGTGCCGAGCGCGACCATCTCGCCGTGGTCGAGCACGGCGATGCGGTCGGCGATGCGATCGAGCACCGCGAGGTCGTGGCTCACGACGAGCGCGGAGAACGCGCGCTCGCGCTGGATCTCGCCGATGAGGTCGACGACGGCGTCGCGCACGGTCACGTCGATGCCCGCGGTCGGGTCGTCGGCGATCAGCAGTGTCGGCTCGAGGATGAGCGAGCGCGCGAGCGCGACGCGCTGCCGCTGGCCGCTCGACAGCTCGTACGGGAACTTCGGCATCATGTCGAGCGGGAGGCGCACGGCATCGACCATGGCGGCCACCTTGGCGGTCAGCGCGCGCCGCGAGTAGCGCTGGTCGCGCAGCAGCACGGGCTCGCCCACGATCTCGGCGACCGTGCGATCGGGCGTCAGCCGCGATGCGCCGTCCTGGGCGAGGTGCCCGACGTCGAACGCGAGCTCGACGGCCTTGCGCCGACCGAGGCCGCGCATGCGGTAGCCGAGCACGGTCGCCTCGCCCCCGGTGATGACGGGCGACGCGCGGTGGGCGTCGTGCAGGTGGTCGCCCGCGAGCACGTTCGCCACCGTGGACTTGCCCGATCCGGCCGCGCCGAGCAGGCCGACGACCTCGCCGGGCGCGACGTCGAGCGTGAACCCGCGCACCGCCACGAAGGCGGGGCTCGCACCGTGCGGCGGATACTCGATGGTCAGGTCGCTCGCGCTGATGGGGTATCCGTGTGCTGCTCCGTGGGTCACGTCACCACCTTCTCCCAGTTCCCTGCGAATCGCCATGTGCAACGCCCGCAGAACCGGACGATCGGGTCATGATCGCGCTCACGGCACGGCCAGGGCGCCGTAGCGGAACGTCAGCGACGCGTCGAGCGTCTGCTCGAGGCCGGTCACGTCGGTGCCCGCGACGACGGTCTGCGCCCCCTGCAGCACCGGCAGCGAGGGCAGGTCGTCGGCCACGAGCTCCTGGATCTCCTCGATCAGCGAGATCCGCTCGTCGGCGTCGGCCTCGGTGGCCTGGGCGATGATGAGGTCGGTCACCTCGTCGTTCTCGTAGTGGTTCGCGAGGTAGCCGTCGGGCAGGAAGAACGGCGTCAGGTAGTTGTCGGCGTCCGGGTAGTCGGGGAACCAGCCGAGCTGGTACGCCGGGTACGCGTCGGCGATGCGCTGCTCGCTGAACTCCTCCCACGGGGCGCCCTCGAGCGTCACCGCGAACAGGCCGTCCGCCTCGAGCTGCTCGGTGATGGCGGCGAACTCGGCCTCCGAATCGGGTCCGTAGCGATCGGTCACGTACTGGAGGTCGAGGGCGACCGGGGTCTGGACGCCGGCGTCCTCGAGGCGTGCCGCCGCGGCATCCGCATCGGGCCCGCCGGAACCATCGCCGTACCGCTCGAGCAGCGACTCGGTCGCGCCCGGCAGCCCGGTCGGCACGAACGACTGCAGCGGGGTGAACGTGCCGAGGTAGATGTCCTCCGAGAGGGCCGTGCGGTCGATCAGGTCGGCGACCGCCCGGCGCACCGCGAGCGCCTGCTCCTCGTCGGCGTCCTCCGTCTCGGCACCGAACGGCATGGTGGCGAGGTTGAACACGATGAAGCGGATCTCGCCACCGGGACCGTCGACGACCTGCACCGCATCGCTCTCGCGCAGCTCCGCGATGTCGGTCGGCGACAGCGTGCGGTGCGCGACGTCGACGTCGCCCTCCTCGACGTGCAGGCGCAGCTCGGAGGCGTCGTCGTAGTACGTGACCTCCACCACCTCGGTCGCGGCGGGCCCGAGCAGGCCTGCGTAGTCGGGGTTCGCCCGGTAGGCGACCTGCTCGTCGGGCAGGAACTCCTCGATGACGTACTGGCCGGCGAACGGCTGCCCGTCGACGATCTCGGCGTCGGGCGTGACCGCGTCGGCGGCGAACACGTCCTCGTCGACGATCGGCCCGACCGGGCTCGACAGGATGAACGGGAAGATCTGGTCGTCCTCGGTGAGCAGCTCGAACACGACGGTGAGGTCGTCGGGCGCCTCGACCCCGGCGAGGTTGTAGAGCAGCGACGACGGGCCGTCGGGGTCGGCGATGGCGAGCTGCCGGTCGAAGGTGAACTTCACGTCCGACGAGGTCAGTGCGTTGCCGTTGGCGAACTCGAGCCCCTCCTGCAGCGTCACCGTGTACTCGGTCGGCGAGGTGAACTCGGCCGACTCTGCGATGTCGGGCTCGACCTCCGAGCTGCCGTACGGCGAGCTCAGCAGGAACGGGTAGACCTGGCTCATCACCTGGAACGAGCCGTTGTCGTACGACCCGGCCGGGTCGATGCTCGTCACCCGCTCGGTCGTGCCGATCGTGATCGTCGCGTCGCCCTCGGCGTCGTCGACCTCGCCCGCGGTGCAGCCCGCGAGCACGAGCACGGCGACGGACCCCGCCGCGATGGCACCGCCGCGGCGTGCGACTGCGGTGGCACGGGACATGTGCACTCGCCTCCCCCTGCGTGCGGAGGGCGCGACCGATCGGTCGCACGAACGTTCCCCCTGTCGCTACCCTAGCCAGTCGGCCGCGGGCAGGCGTCCAGCGGGCTCTCAGGGGCGGGCGGATGCTCCTCGGCCGGCGCACCCGCCGGGGCTCAGTCCTGCCGAAGCGACCGCCGGTCGGCCTCGACGGCCACGAGGGCGCGCTGCACCGACGCGTAGGCGTCGCGGTCCGCGGCATCCGTGCGCTGCAGGCGGCCCAGCAGCTCGGCCTTCTGGCGCAGCAGCTCGCGATCGACGAGCGAGGTGACGACGCCGCTCACGTAGGCCGCGAGTTCGCGCTCGCTGCGCTCGGGAATGGGCGCGACGGCCAGCTGGTGCACGAGGCCGGCGAACGTGGGTGGCACCTCGGTGACCACGCGGGCGACGAGCTCGCGGGTGCCGCCCGAGGCGAAGGCCGCCGAGACGCCGTCGCGTACGACCGCGAGGGCCTGGTTGCCGAACCGGCAGTCGACGGCCTGGCGCAGCAGCTGCTCGCCCACCTGGTCGGGGTGCTGCAGCAGGGCCTGCAGCGCGTCGCGCTCGAGGCGGGTGGCGGGGTCGGGCGGCAGGTCGGCGATCGAATAGGGGCGCTCGGCGGGGGCGACGGATGCCTCGGGCTCGCCCTGCGCACCGCCGCGCGACTCGCGGCCGGGCGCCTGCCGCGCTCCCCCGCCGCGGCCCGCGGCCTGCACCGCGCGCTGCACCTCGCCGAGGTCCGTGCCGAGCATGCGGGCGAGCTCGCGCGCGTAGCCGGGCCGGAGCGACGGGTCGCGGATCTCGGCGACGACCGGTGCGGCCGCGCGCAGCGCGGCCACCCGGCCCTCGACCGTCTCGAGGTCGTACTGGTCGAGCGTGTGGCGGATCACGAACTCGAACATCGGCGTCTTGCGCTCGATGAGCCCCCGCACGGCGCCGTCGCCCCGCTGGATGCGCAGGTCGCACGGGTCGAGTCCCTCGGGAGCGACCGCGACGAACGTCTGCGCGGCGAAGCGCTTCTCCTCGCCGAAGGCGCGCATCGCGGCCTTCTGCCCCGCGGCATCCGGATCGAACGTGAAGATCACCTCGCCGAGCCCGCTGTCGTCGCCCAGCACGCGCCGCAGCACGGTGATGTGGTCGGGGCCGAACGCGGTGCCGCAGGTCGCGACCGCGGTCGTGACGCCCGCGAGGTGGCAGGCCATGACGTCGGTGTAGCCCTCGACGACGACCACGCGCCGCCCGCGCGAGATGTCGCGCTTGGCGAGGTCGAGCCCGTAGAGCACCTGCGCCTTGTGGTACACGGGCGTCTCGGGCGTGTTGAGGTACTTGGGCCCCTTGTCGTCGTCGAGCAGGCGGCGTGCGCCGAACCCGACCGTCTGCCCGGTGATGTCACGGATCGGCCAGACCAGTCGTCCGCGGAACCGGTCGTAGTGGCCCCGGTCGCCGCTGGAGACGAGGCCCGCGGCCGCGATCTCGTCGTCGCGGAAGCCCTTGCCGCGCAGGTGCTTCAGCAGTGCGTCCCAGCTCTTCGGCGCGTAGCCCACGCCGAAGCGGCGCGCGGCCTCGGCGTCGAACCCGCGCTGGCCGAGGAACTTCCGGCCCGGGTCGGCGTCGGGGGCGCCGAGCCGCTCGACGAAGAACTCGGCCGCCGCCTGGTTCGCCGCGAGCAGTCGGGCGCGGTTGCCGTGCTCCTCGGCGCGGCCGCCGTCCTCGTAGTGCAGCTCGTAGGCGATGCGGCCCGCGAGCCGCTCGACGGCCTCGGTGAACGTGACGTGGTCCATCTTCTGGAGGAACGTGTACACGTCGCCCGACTCGCCGCAGCCGAAGCAGTGGTAGTAGCCGAGCTGGGGCCGCACGTGGAAGCTCGGGCTGCGCTCGTCGTGGAACGGGCAGAGGCCCTTCATCGAGCCCACGCCCGCCGACTTCAGGCTCACGTGCTCGCCCACGATGTCGGCGATGTTCGTGCGGGCCTTCACTTCCTCGACATCGCTCTGTCGAATGCGGCCCGCCATGGAGTCGATCCTAGCCAGCGCGGCGGGCCCGGAGGCCGCCGACGTGGCACGCGCCCGCCATCACGCCTGTGGAGGAGCCGACCCGCGCTGCACGAGTCGCTCGTACCAGGCGAGAGCCGACTGGTCGGTGAGGCTCGCGACCTGGTCGACGATGACGCGCTTGCGTGCCGCGTCATCGGCGGCGGCGCGCCAGTCGGCCGCGAAGCCGACGTCGAGGTGCCGGTCGCCGGTGGCGAGCAGCAGGTCGGCGAGGTCGGCGAGGATGCGGCGCTGCTGGGCGTACACGGGCTGCCGGGCGTTCGTGGCCATCACGAACGTCGCGACGATGCCCTTCATGACGGCGATCTCGGCGCGGATCTCGCGCGGCACCACGACGTCGGCGTCGAAGCGGATGAGGCTCGCCATGGGGAACGCCGCGCGCGTGGCATCCGTCGCCACGTTCGCGAACCGGCCGATCACCTGGCTGGCGAAGTTCTTCAGCCGACCCTGCTCGACACGGGACCCCGACCACTCGTGGGGCCAGAGCTCCATGGCCGACAGCCGGTCGAATGCGGCCGCCAGGTCGTCGGCGGAGACCGAACCGCCGACCCAGTCGCCCATCGACGCGATCAGCGACTCGTGGTCGCCGCGCGCGTTCAGCGCGGCCACGTCGATGAAGCCGTTCACGATGGCGTCCTCGAAGTCGTGCACCGAGTAGGCGATGTCGTCGGAGAGGTCCATCACCTGCGCCTCGATGCACAGCCGCCGCTCCGGCGCGCCGCGGCGCATCCACTCGAACACGTCGGCGTCGTCGGCGTAGAACCCGAACTTCTGCCGGCCGCTCGGGTCGGCCACCGAGCTCGACGCGGCCCACGGGTACTTGCAGCTCGCGTCGAGGCTCGCGCGCGTGAGGTTGAGCCCGAACGGCTGCCCGTCGTCACCGAACACCTTGGGCTCGAGGCGGGTGAGGATGCGCAGCGTCTGCGCATTGCCCTCGAACCCGCCGACGTCGGAAGCCCACTCGTTGAGGCCGTGCTCGCCGTTGTGGCCGAACGGAGGGTGCCCGAGGTCGTGCGCGAGGCACGCCGTGTCGACGACGTCGGGCGAGAGCCCGAGGCTCGCACCGAGCTCGCGGCCGACCTGCGCGACCTCGAGCGAGTGCGTGAGGCGGTTGCGGGCGAAGTCGAGGCCGAGCGTGGGGCTCAGCACCTGCGTCTTCGCGGCCAGGCGCCGCAGCGAGCTCGAGTGCAGCAAGCGGGCGCGGTCGCGCTCGAAGTCGCCCCGGCGGCTGTACTGCTCCTCCGGATGGCGCCGTTCGGTGTCGGCGTCGTCGTACCCGCCGAAGAGTCGATCGCGCACGCCTACCCGCCGCTCGTGTCGAGTTCGGCGTCGACGAGGCGCGCCCGGTCGTCGCCGACCAGCTCGCGCGACTCGAGCCAGCCATCGGGCAGTGCGGGGCGCTTGGGCGTGCCGGCGCGGCCGCGCGGCCCCTCGGCGCCCTCGCCCGGGTACGGCGTATCGGCATCGAGCGTGCCGAGCAGCTCGTCGAGCTGGGCGAGCGACTCGACGGTCGCGAGCTTCGCCCGCAGCTCGCCGCCCACCGGGTAGCCCTTGAAGTACCAGGCGACGTGCTTGCGGATGTCGCGGCAACCCCGCTCCTCCGACTCGAAGAACTCCGCGAGCAGCTCCGCGTGGCGGCGGAACGCCGTGGCCACCTCACCGAGCGTGGGCTCGGCCTTGCGGTGCCCGCCGCGGAACGCCGAGGCCAGGTCGCCGAAGAGCCACGGCCGTCCGAGGCATCCGCGCCCCACCACGACCCCGTCGCAGCCGGTCTCGTCGACCATGCGCAGCGCGTCGTCGGCCGACCAGATGTCGCCGTTGCCGAGCACCGGCACGCTCGTGACGGTCTCCTTGAGCTTCGTGATCGCCGACCAGTCGGCCTGACCGCTGTAGAACTCGCTCGCCGTGCGGGCGTGCAGGGCGACGGATGCCACGCCGGCACCCTCCGCGATGCGCCCGGCCTCCAGGTAGGTGAGGTGGTCGCCGTCGATGCCCTTGCGCATCTTGATCGTGAGCGGCACGTCGCCCGCGGCACGGGTCGCGCCCTCGATGATCGCGCGGAACAGGTCGGTCTTCCACGGCAGCGCCGCGCCGCCGCCCTTGCGCGTGACCTTCGGCACGGGGCAGCCGAAGTTCAGGTCGATGTGGTCTGCGCGGTCTTCGGCGACCAGCATCGTGACGGCCTCGGCGACGGTCTTCGGGTCGACGCCGTACAGCTGGATCGACCGCGGCGTCTCCGACTCGTGGTGGCGAATCAGGCGCATCGACTCGGGCGTGCGCTCGACGAGCGCGCGGCTCGTGATCATCTCGCTCACGTACAGGCCCGCGCCGTACTCGCGGCAGAGGCGGCGGAACGCCGTGTTCGTGATGCCCGCCATCGGCGCGAGCACGACGGGCACCTCGAGCTCGATCGGGCCGATCGAGAGCGGGCGTGCGGGGGTGGTGATCGTTGGCATCGACTCCGATTCTCCCAGACGACGCGGGCGTTCCGGTCCGGTGCGGGTCGGCGGCGCGTAGGATTCGGGCAGATCGAGTGCGGGGAGGACGCGGATGCCACGATTCGAGGGACTCGCGGGAGTCGAGCGCGTGCGCGCCGACGCCGCCGAGCGCGGGCTCGAGATCGACGTGATCGAGCGGCCCGCGGCGCGCAGCCTCGAGGAGGCGGCCGAGCTGCTCGGCATCACGCCGGGCGACATCGTGAAGTCGCTCGTCGTCAAGCGCAGCGACGACACCTACGTCTTCGCGCTCGTGCCGGGTGGGCGGAAGATCTCCTGGCCGAAGCTGCGGACGCTGCTCGGCGTGAACAAGCTGCGCCTGCCCGAGGCGTCGCTCGCGCTCGCCGCGACCGGCTACGAACGCGGCACCATCACGCCGCTCGGGTCGCACACGGAATGGCCGGTGGTCGTCGACGAGGCCGTCGTGGGGCGCCGGGTCTCGATGGGGGCGGGCGAGCACGGCCGCAGCCTGTTCGTCGAGGCCGACGCGCTCATCGCGGCGCTCGACGCGACCGTCGCCGACATCAGCGAGCCGGAGTGAGGCCGCTCACGCGCGCGGCCCGCACGCGGATGCGGAGATGTCGGCCGACACGCCGGTGAGCGGATGCCGCCTGCGGAGTGTCGCGGAGAATCTCCGCATCCGCGAACACGGGATCAGGAGTCGGCGGGCTCTGTTCCGGGGACGAGGCAGGCGTCGCCCTCGCACGAGGCGGCGGACGGGTCGCCGGTCAGCATCGCGAACGGCGCCGATGCGGCGGGAGCCGTCTGACCAGGGGCATCCGTCAGCTCAGGGGCATCCGTCGCCTGCTCCGTGCTCACGCGACCGCCTCGCGCTCGCCGGCGACCTGGGTAAGCGCCTGGCTGAAGAGCTCGGCCGGCTGCGCCCCGGAGACGCCGTACTTGCCATCGATGACGAAGAAGGGCACGCCCTGGATGCCGTAGGCCGCGGCCTGAGCGATGTCGGCCTGCACTGCGGCGGCGTAGCGGCCCGAGTCGAGCGCCTCGCGCGCGGCATCCGCATCGAGGCCGACCTCGGCCCCCAGCGCGACGAGCTCGTCGATACGGCCGACGTGACGACCGTCGACGAAGTACGCCTTGAGCAGCCGCTCCTTGAGCTCGAGCTGCAGGCCCTGGTCCTTCGCGAAGTGCAGCAGCTCGTGGGCCTTCAGCGTCTTCGTGTGCTGCAGCGCCTCGTAGTCGTACTCGAGTCCGGCGTTCGCGGCGATACCCACGACGCGGTCGATCATGCCCTGCACCTGCTCGACCGGCAGCCGCTTGTGGCCGGCGAGGAAGTCGGCGGCGCTGCCCTCGAAGTCGACCGGCGTGTCGGGCGAGAGCTCGTACGAGTGGTACTCGATCTCCACCTCGGGCGCCTCGTCACCGAGCGCGGCGATGCCCGCCTCGAGGTGGCGCTTGCCGATGTAGCACCACGGGCACGCGATGTCGGACCAGATGTCGATCTTGATGGGGGAACTCACGCTGAGGGCCAACCGATGCCACGGGCGATCCATTCCCGCGCATCCATCGCGCCGACCCCGCGGCCGCGCTACTTCGCGTCGGGCGTGTCGACCGCCCCGCCGAAGCGGCGGTTGCGCGTCGCGTAGAGCTCGATCGCCTGCCAGAGGTCGACCCGCGAGAAGTCGGGCCAGAGCGTGTCGAGGAACACCATCTCGGCGTACGCCGACTGCCAGAGCAGGAAGTTCGAGGTGCGCTGCTCCCCCGACGAGCGCACGAACAGGTCGACGTCGGGCATGTCGGGCACGTAGAGCCGCTTGGCGATGAGCTTCTCGCTCACGGCAGACGGGCGGATGCGGCCTGCCGCAACGTCGTCGGCGATCGATCGGACTGCGTCGACGAGCTCGTTGCGCCCGCCGTAGTTCACGCACATCGTGAACTGGAGCCCCGTGTTGCCGGCGGTCAGGCGCTCGGCGTACTGCAACTCGTCGATCACCGACTTCCAAAGCCGCGGCTTCCGCCCCGCCCAGCGGATCGAGACGTTCCACTCGTTGAGCTGGTCGCGGCGGCGGTGCAGCACGTCGCGGTTGTAGCCCATGAGGAAGCGCACCTCATCGGGCGAGCGCTTCCAGTTCTCGGTCGAGAACGCGTAGACCGAGAGGTGCTTCACGCCCGCCTGGATCGCGCCGGCGACCACGTCGAGCAGCACCTCCTCCCCCGCCTTGTGCCCCTCGATGCGGGTGAGGCCCTGCCGGTTCGCCCAGCGACCGTTGCCATCCATGACGATCGCCACGTGCTCGGGCACGGCGCCCTTCGGGAACGCCGGCGGCTTGAGCCCGGTCCAGTCGATCGGGCGGTACGGCACCGCGTCCTTGTGGGTGTACGGCTTGGGACTCACGTGTGCTCCGGTTCGCGGCTGACGTGCGGCAGCGAGCGCAGGCCGCGCTCGAGGTGCCACTGGGTGTACGCGGCGACGATGCCGCTGGCCTGTGATCGCAGGCGCTCGCCGGCCGCGTCCGCGTGCGCCCAGTCGCCCTCGAGCAGGGCGCCGAGCAGCGCAATCGTGTCGGCGTTGAGGCGCGGGGCGCCCGGAGGGGCGTCGTCGTCGCAGACCACGCCGCCGACCTGCACGACGACGGCGGTGTGCGGGCCGGGGCGCCCGCAGCGGGCGCAGTCGGCGAAGCTCGGCGCCCAGCCCGCGATCGACAGCGCGCGCAGCAGGTACGAGTCGAGGGTGGCGGATGCCCCGTGCTCGCGCCGCGACAGCGAGCGCAGCGCGCCGACCAGCAGGAGGTACTGCGGCGTCGATGCCTCCGCCTCGCTCAGGCGGTCGGCCGTCTCGACCATGGCGTTCGCGGCGGTGTAGCTGGCGTAGTCGGCCGCGATCGGCGCACCGTAGGCACCGAGCGATTCGGCCTGCGTGATGACGTCGAGCGTGCGCCCCTCGTAGAACTGCAGGTCGGCGACCATGAACGGCTCGAGCCGCGACCCGAACTTCGAGGCGGTGCGGCGCACGCCGCGGGCGACCGCGCGCACCTTGCCGTGGCGCCGGGTCAGCAGCGTCACGATGCGGTCGGCCTCGCCCAGCTTGTGGGTGCGGAGGACGACCCCCTCATCTCGATAGACGGGCACCACTCCAGTATCGCCGCTGCCGGCGTCATCGGGGCGCGGCCGGGCGGCCCGTCGGGCGCGCGCTGCCGCGCCCCGGGGGCATCCGCTCGCCCGGCCCCGTGGGGCCGACCGCTCAGACCAGCGCGGGCTCCTCGACCGCCGCCTCGGCGACGCTCGTGCGCAGCGCGCGGTTGACCGCCGAGACGACCGCCTTGAGCGACGCCGTCGAGATGTCGCCGTCGATGCCCACGCCCCACAGGGTGCGGCCGTCGACCTGCGCCTCCACGTACGCCGCCGCGAGCGCGTCGCCGCCAGCCGACAGCGCGTGCTCCGCGTAGTCGAGCACCTTCACCTCGACGCCCTCGGAACCGAGCACCGAGAGGAACGCGGCGACCGGTCCGTTGCCCGAACCGTCGGCGTCGACCCGCTCGTCGCCGTCGCGCAGGCCCACGCGCACGCGCACCTCGCCCGACAGGTCGGACTCGCTGCGCATCGAGAGCAGCTCGTAGCGGCCCCACTTGTCGTCGGGGCGCTCCTGCGGCGCAGGCAGGTACTCGTCGGTGAAGATCGACCAGATCTCCTCGCTCGTGACCTCGCCGCCCTCGGCGTCGGTCTTGGCCTGCACGACGCCCGAGAACTCGATCTGCAGGCGGCGCGGCAGCTCGAGCGCGTGGTCGGTCTTCAGCAGGTACGCGACGCCGCCCTTGCCCGACTGCGAGTTGACGCGGATCACGGCCTCGTAGTTGCGGCCGATGTCCTTCGGGTCGACCGGCAGGTACGGCACGGCCCAGTGCAGGTCGCCGGCCCCGACGCCCACCTCGGCCGCGTGCGCGTCCATGGCCTCGAAGCCCTTCTTGATCGCGTCCTGGTGCGAACCCGAGAACGCGGTGTAGACGAGGTCGCCGGCCCACGGGCTGCGCTCGTGCACGGCCAGCTGGTTGCAGTACTCGGCCGTGCGCTTGATCGCGTCCATGTCGGAGAAGTCGATCTGCGGGTCGATGCCCTGCGTGAACAGGTTCATGCCCAGCGCCACCAGGTCGACGTTGCCGGTGCGCTCGCCGTTGCCGAAGAGGCATCCCTCGATGCGGTCCGCCCCGGCCATGTACCCCAGCTCGGCCGCCGCGACGGCCGTGCCGCGGTCGTTGTGCGGGTGCAGCGACAGGATCACGTGCTCCCGGAACGCCAGATTGCGGCTCATCCACTCGATCGAGTCGGCGTACACGTTGGGCGTGGCCATCTCGACGGTCGCCGGCAGGTTGATGATGACGTTGCGCTCGGCCGTCGGCTCGAACACCTCGAGCACCTGGTTGCACACGTCGACGGCGAACTCGAGCTCCGTGCCGGTGTAGCTCTCGGGCGAGTACTCGTAGTAGACCGTGGTGCCGGGCACCGTGGCCTCCATCTCACGGCACTTGCGCGCGCCGGCGAGCGCGATGTCGATGATGCCCTGCTGGTCGGTGCGGAACACGACCTCGCGCTGCAGCACGCTGGTCGAGTTGTACAGGTGCACGATCGCCTGCTTCGCACCGCGAATCGACTCGTAGGTGCGCTCGATGAGGTGATCGCGCGCCTGCGTCAGCACCTGGATGGTGACGTCGTCGGGAATGGCGCCTTCCTCGATGAGGCTGCGCACGAAGTCGAAGTCGGTCTGGCTCGCGCTCGGGAACCCGACCTCGATCTCCTTGTAGCCCATGCGCACCAGCAGGTCGAACATGATGCGCTTGCGCTCGGGGCTCATCGGATCGATGAGGGCCTGGTTGCCGTCGCGCAGGTCGACCGCGCACCAGCGCGGCGCCTTCTCGATGCGCTTGGCCGGCCAGGTGCGGTCGGGCAGGTCGACGCGGATCTGCTCGTGGAACGGACGGTACCGGTGCACGGGCATCGCGGTGGGCTTCTGGTTGTGCTGCATTGCTGGATTCTCGCTTCTCGCTGGTGGGGTGTCAGCCGACGACGAACTCCGCGACGAGGGAGGCCTGAGAACTAGGACTCGTCGCGGCAGCTAAGGAGAAGCAGGCCAGAGCACACGGATCAAGGTTATCACCAGCCGTGCGGGCGGTGTCCAGAGCGAGCGGATGCCCCTGAGCCGGCGCCGCCCCGCGGCATCCGATCAGAAGCCCAGGCGCCCGAGCTGCTTCGGGTCGCGCTGCCAGTCCTTCGCGACCTTCACGTGCAGGGCGAGGAACACCCGCCGCCCGAGCAGCGGCTCGATCTGCGCGCGTGCCGTGGCGCCGACCGCCTTCAGCCGCGAGCCGCCCTTGCCGATGATGATGCCCTTCTGGCTCTCGCGCTCGACGTAGAGGTTCGCGTACACCTCGATGAGCGAGCCGTCCTCGCGCTCGATCATGTCGTCCACCGTCACGGCGATCGAGTGCGGCAGCTCGTCGGAGACGCCCTCGAGCGCGGCCTCGCGCACGTACTCGGCGATGCGCTCGACGGTCTCCTCGTCGGTGAGCGCGTCGGCCGGGTAGAGCGGCTGCGGCGACTCGGGCAGCATCGCGATGAGCTCGTCGACGAGCACGTCGAGCTGCTCGCCCTTCGGCGCCGAGACCGGCACGATGAGCTCCCACTCGCGCAGCTCCGACACGGCGAGCAGCTGCTCGGCGACCTTCGCCTTCGACGTGGCATCCGTCTTCGTCACGATCGCGACCTTGCGGGCGCGCGGGTAGTCGTCGAGCTGCTCGTTGATGAACCGGTCACCCGGGCCGATGGCCTCGTTCGCCGGGAAGCACATGGCGATCACGTCGACGTCGCCGAGCGTCTCCTGCACGAGCGAGTTGAGGCGCTCGCCGAGCAGGGTGCGCGGGCGGTGCACCCCGGGGGTGTCGACCAGGATGAGCTGGCCGTGGTCGCGGTGCACGATGCCGCGGATCGCACGGCGGGTCGTCTGGGGCTTCGAACTCGTGATGGCGACCTTCTCGCCGACCAGCGCGTTCGTGAGCGTGGACTTGCCCACGTTCGGCCGGCCCACGATCGAGACGAATCCCGCCCGGTAGCCGGGCTCCTCGGTGTCAGCCACGTGCACTCCTCCGTTCGTCGTCGGCGCCGTCGAACGCGCTCTGCGCGTCGATGAGCGCCTGGTCGCGCCAGGCGATCACGGTGCTGAGGCGCTTGCGCCGCCCCTCGGTGCGGTCGGCGACCATGACCAGGCCGCTGAGGGTCGCCTGCTCGCCGAGCACCGGCAACCGTCCGAGCACCTTGGCGAACAGGCCGCCGACCGAGTCGACGTCCTCGTCGTCGAGCTCGATGCCGAACAGGTCGCCGAACTCGTCGACCGGCAGGCGCGCGCTCACGCGGTACCGGCCGTCGTCGAGCTCCTCGACCTCGACGACCTCGCGATCGTACTCGTCGGAGATGTCGCCCACGAGCTCCTCGATGAGGTCCTCCATGGTCACGAGGCCCGCGATGCCGCCGTACTCGTCGACGATCATCGCCAGGTGGTTCGACTCGACCTGCATCTGGCGCAGCAGGGCATCCGCCTTCATCGACTCGGGCACGAACGCGGCCGGGCGCGCGATCTCGGCGATCTCGAGCTCGTCGGCGTCGAGCGGCCGCTCGAAGCCGAGGCGCGAGAGGTCCCGCAGGTAGAGCACGCCGACCACGTCGTCGACGTCGTCGCGGATCACGGGGATGCGCGAGACGCCGGTCTTGTGGAACAGCGCCATCGCCTGGGTGAGGTGCGCGTCGGCCTCGATCGTGATCATGTCGGTGCGCGGGATCATGATGGCGCGCACCACGGTCTCGTTGAACTCGAAGATCGAGTGGATGAGCTCGCGGTCGTCCTCCTCGAGCACGGCGTGCTCGGCGGCCTCGTCGACCATGCTGAGCAGCTGCTCCTCGGAGTCGACGCCGCCGAGGCGCGTGCGGCCCGGGGTCACGACGTTGCCGAGCCACACGAGCCCGTCGGCCAGCGGGCCGAGCAGCACGCGAGCGCCGCGCACGACCGGCGCGGCGAGCCGCAGCACGGCGTCGGCGTGCGCACGCCCGACGCTGCGCGGGCTCACCCCGACCAGCACGAACGACACGGCCGACATGAGCAGCGCGGCGAAGAGCAGCACGAGCCAGATGTTGTCGAGCACGCTCGCGAACGCGAGCGTCACGAGCACGGCCGCCGCCATCTCGGCCGTGATGCGCAGGAAGTTCAGCGCGTTCAGGTGCGGGCCGGTGTCGTGCGCGATGGCGAGCAGCGCGCGCTTGGCGCGGGCGTGCTCGGCGAGGTCGGCGAGGTCGGCGCGCGAGGTCGAGGTGATCGCGGAGTCGACCGCGGCCAGCAGGCCGCCGAAGGCGACGAGCACGAATGCGGCGCCGCCGAGAAGCCAGGGTTCCATGCTCAGCGTCGCCGTTCCTGCATCGCAAAGCCGACGAGGATGTCGCGCTGGATGCCGAACATCTCCTTCTCCTCCGCGGGCTCGGCGTGGTCGAATCCGAGCAGGTGCAGCAGTCCGTGGGCCGTGAGCAGCTGCAGCTCGTCGAGCAGCCCGTGGCCGGCGCCCTGCGCCTGTGCGGCGGCGACCTGGGGGCACAGCACGATGTCGCCGAGCAGGCCGGGCGGCGCCATGGCGTCCTCGGTGCCCGGTCGCAGCTCGTCCATCGGGAAGCTGAGCACGTCGGTCGGGCCGGGCTCGTCCATCCACTGCACGTGCAGCTGCTCCATGGCGCCCTCGTCGACGAGCACGATCGCGAGCTCGGCATCGGCGTGCACGTGCAGCGCGTCGAGCGCGTACACCGCGAGCCGCTGCAGCGCCTCCTCGTCGACCTCGATGCCCGACTCGTTGTTGATCTCGATGCTCACGAGGTGCTCCTCCGCGGGGGCAGGTGGTCGCGCGGCCCGGACTGGCCGCGGCGCCGGTCGGCGCGGTTGGCGAACTCGCGGGCCTGCTCGCGCTCGAAGCGCTGCGCCTGCTTCGTCTGGTCGTACTCGGTGTAGGCGTCGACGATGCGGCCGACGAGCGTGTGGCGCACCACGTCGTCGCTCGTGAGGTTCGCGAAGTGGATGTCGTCGATGTCGCCGAGGATGCGCGTGACGAGCCGCAGGCCGCTCGCGCCGCCCGGCAGGTCGATCTGGGTCACGTCGCCGGTGACGACCATGCGCGAGCCGAAGCCGAGGCGGGTGAGGAACATCTTCATCTGCTCGGGCGTGGTGTTCTGCGCCTCGTCGAGCACGACGAACGAGTCGTTCAGGGTGCGGCCGCGCATGTACGCGAGCGGCGCGACCTCCACCGTGCCGGATGCGAGGAGCTTCGGCACGAGCTCGGGGTCCATCATCTCGTTCAGCGCGTCGTACAGCGGTCGCAGGTACGGGTCGATCTTGTCGGTGAGCGTGCCGGGCAGGAACCCGAGCCGCTCCCCCGCCTCCACGGCCGGTCGGGTCAGGATGATGCGATTGACCTCCTTGCGCTGCAGCGCCTGCACGGCCTTGGCCATGGCGAGGTAGGTCTTGCCGGTGCCGGCGGGGCCGATGCCGAACACGATCGTGTGGTCGTCGATCGCGTCGACGTAGGCGCGCTGGCCGGCGGTCTTCGGGCGGATGGTCTTGCCGCGGCTCGAGACGATCACCTGGCCGAGCAGCTCGGCCGGGCTCGACGCGGGGTCGGCGTCGAGCATGCGCGCCGACGTGCGCACCTCGGTGGGCGTGAGCTCCTGCCCGTTCCGCACGAGCTCCAGCAGTTCGAGCACGAGTCGCCGCACGGCCTCGACGCCGTCGGCCGGGCCGCGCAGCGCGATCTCGTTGCCGCGCACGTGGACCTCGACGTCGGGGTACTCGTGCTCGATGCTCGTCAGCAGCCGGTCCTGCGGGCCGAGCAGGCGCACCATGGCGACGCCGTCGACCGCCAGCCGCGCCTCCGCGGGGCCCGACGCGTCGAGCGACGACGTGCGTTCCTCGTCGTCAGCCGGCAAGGCTGCCCTCCTCGAGGCCGCCGGCGAGCACGTGCGCGTGCACGTGGAAGACGGTCTGGCCCGCGTTCGCGCCGTTGTTGAACACGAGGCGGAAGTCGCCGTCGGCGAGTTCGGCGGCGACGCCGCGGGCGACCTCGACGAGCTCGGCGAGCAGGGCGGGGTCGGATGCCGCGAGCTCGACCACGTCGCGGTAGTCCTGCGTCTTCGGGGTCACCACGACGTGCACGGGCGCCTTGGGCGCGATGTCGCGGAAGGCGATGATGCGGTCGGTCTCGGCGACCACGTCGGCCGGGATCTCGCGTGCGGCGATGCGTGAGAAGACGGTCGGTTCGGCGTCGTTCGGCATGCGCCCCATCCTACGCGCGGCCGCTCACCAGCGACCGAGCCGCGCGCTCAGCAGCGCGACGGCCGCCGGGCCGGCCGTGGAGGTTCGCAGCACGTTGCCGCCCATGCGCACGAGCAGGGCGCCGGATGCCTCGAGCCGGTCGAGCTCCTCGGGCGCGATGCCTCCCTCGGGGCCGACGACGATCGCCACGTCACCCGCGTCGCCCAGGTCGGCGTCGACGAGCCGGTCGTCGGCCGTCGGCTCGAGCACGAGCGTGCGCCGCGTGCCCGCGTGGGAAGCGACATCCGCCGTCGAGACCAACTCGCGCACCTCGGGCAGCCAGGCCCGGATCGACTGCTTCGACGCCTCGCGGGCGATGCTCTCCCAGCGTTCGCGGCCCTTCCTCGCCTTCTGCGCGTCCCAGCGCGAGACCGAGCGGGCGGCCGACCACGGTTCGACCGCGTCGACGCCGAGCTCGGTCGCGGCCTGCACGGCGCGTTCGTCCCGGTCGCCCTTCGCGAGCGCCTGCACGAGCACGAGGCCGCGCTCGGGGCGCGGGGCCCGCTCGACCCGGGCCACCTCGATCGCCAGCTCGCGCGGGGCGGTGCGCAGCACCTCGCCGGTCGCGACCGTTCCGCGACCGTCGCCGATCGAGATGACCTCGCCCACCCGCACCCGGTTGACCGTGACGGCGTGGCGTGCCTCGTCGCCGGTGAGGGCCAGTTCCGCCCCCGGCGCGGCATCCGCCCCGAGGTCCTCGCGCAGGAACAGGCTGGCCATGTCAGCCGAGGAAGCGGTCCCGGAGCTTGGCGAAGAGCCCCTGCTGGAAGTGCGTGAGGGAGGGTGCGGGCTGCTTGCGGGCCGAGGCGAACTGCTCGACGAGCTGCCGCTCCTTGTGCCCCAGCTTCGTGGGCGTGACGACCTGGATGCCGATGCGCAGGTCGCCGCGGCCCGATCCGCGCAGGCGCGTGATCCCGCGGTCCTTCACCGTGACGACCTCGCCGCTCTGCAGGCCGGGCTTCAGCTCGACCTCGACGTCGCCGTCGAGCGCCTTGATGGTCGCCTCGGTGCCGAGGATCGCATCGGTCATCTGCACCTCGAGGGTGCACAGCAGGTCGTCGCCGTTGCGGCTGAACACGTCGTGGTTGCGCACCTTGACCTCGAGGAAGAGGTCGCCGTTCGGGCCACCGGCCGGGCCGGCCTCGCCGCTGCCCGGCATCTGCAGGCGCAGTCCGGTCTCCACGCCGGCGGGGATGTCGACCGCGACCGTGCGCCGTGCGCGCACGCGGCCCTGCCCCTGGCAGGTGGTGCACGGCGTGGCGATGACGGTGCCGTAGCCGCGGCAGGTGCCGCAGGGGCTCGACGTCATCACGTTGCCGAGGAGCGAGCGCACCGAGCGCTGCACGCTGCCGGTGCCGTGGCAGATGTCGCAGGTGACCGGCGCGGTGCCCGGCTGGCAGCAGCTGCCGCGGCAGGTCTCGCACGTGACGGCCGTGTCGACCTCGATGTCGCGGTGGGTGCCGAACACGACCTCGTCGAGGTCGACCTCCACGCGCAGCAGGGCGTCCTGCCCGCGCTCGCGGCGCGACCGCGGCCCGCGCGACTGCTGTCCGCCGCCGAAGAACGTCTCGAAGATGTCGCCGAACCCGCCGAAGCCCTGCTGGCCGCCGAAGCCCTGCTGCCCGCCCATGTCGTACTGCTGGCGCTGCCTGGGGTCGCTCAGCACGTCGTAGGCGTGCGTGACCTCCTTGAAGCGCTCGGACGCGTCGGCGCCCGGGTTCACGTCCGGGTGCAGCTCACGGGCGAGTCGCCGGTAGGCCTTCTTGATCTCCTCGGCGCTCGCGTCGCGCGAGACGCCCAGGACTTCGTAGTGATCTGCCACCGAGGGTGGTTCCTTTCGTCGGTCGCGGCAGCCGGGCTGGCCGGTTGCCGGGTCAGTCGTTCCCGAGCATGCGCGTCACGTACCGCGCGACGGCGCGGACCGCCGCCATGTTGCTCGAGTAGTCCATGCGGGTCGGGCCGAGCACGCCGAGGCGCGAGATCTCCCGGCCCGGCGCCGTGAAGTCGCTCGCGACCACCGAGGTCTCGCCGAGCCCGAACGGCGCGTTCTCGCGCCCGATCGAGACGGCCACGCCGTGCGGGTCGCCGGCCATCTCGCCGAAGAGCTTCAGCAGCACGACCTGCTCCTCGATCGCCTCGATGACGTCGAGGATGCTGCCGGCGAAGTCCTGCTCGGTGCGCACCAGGTTCGCGGCCCCGGCGACGACGAGGCGGTCGTGCCGCTGCGCGCGCGCCTGCTCGGCGAACGTGCCCGCCACCGTGCGCAGCAGTTTCGCGAGCGCCGGTGCACCCGGGTCGTCGATGCCCGCGAGGCGTTCCGCCGCGTCGCCGAGCGGCATGCCGCCGACGGCGACGTTCAGCCGCGCCCGCGCGTCGGCGAGGTCGGCCTCCTCGACCTCCTGCTCGGCGTCGACCACGCGCTGCTCGACGTGGCCGGCGTCGGTGATGAGCACGCACAGCACCCGCGTGCCGCCGACCGGCACGAGCTCGACGTGGCGCACCTTGGCGCTGCCGAACGACGGGTACTGCACGACGGCGAGCTGGTTGGTGAGCTGCGCGAGCAGGCGCACGGTGCGCGCGAGCAGCTCGTCGAGGTCGCCCGCCTCGCCGAGGAAGGTCTCGATCGCGTGCCGCTGCGCCGGGCTCAGCGGGCGGAACTCGCCGAGCCGGTCGACGAAGACGCGGTACCCCTTGTCGGTGGGGATGCGACCGGAGGAGGTGTGCGGAGCCGCGATCAGCTCCTCCTCCTCGAGCAGCGCCATGTCGTTGCGGATGGTCGCCGCCGAGACGCCGAACGAGTGGCGCTCGACGATCGACTTCGACCCCACCGGCTCGCGGCTGGACACGTAGTCGTGCACGATCGCCCGCAGCACCGCGAGGCTGCGCTCCGAGACCATCCGCGCTCCTCCCGTTCCGCTCACCCTTAGCACTCCGTCAAGTCGAGTGCCAATACTACCCCGCGCCGGACCGGGGCAGGCATTGCCGCGCGGCACCGGCCGCCACTAGCGTGATCGGAGGCATCCCCCAGCGGCCCCCGGGTCGTGCTGCCGACGCATCCCGCTCAGGAACCACTCGACACCGAAAGGCATGTCCGCCATGACCGACCAGCAGCCCGCCGACCCGAACGCGCAGCAGCCCCAGCAGCCCCAGCCCGCCGCACCGAGCCCGCTCTCCCAGTCGGAGGACATCCAGTGGGCGTCGTTCGCGCACCTCGGCGGCATCCTCGGCTTCCTGCCGTCGCTGATCATCTGGCTGATCTTCAAGGACCGCGGCCCCTTCACCAACACCGAGGCGAAGGAGGCGCTGAACTTCCAGATCACCATGGTCGGCGCGTCCATCGCGCTGTGGATCCTCACCACCATCCTGATCACGATCTCGTGGGGCCTGCTCTCCCCGCTGGCGCTCTTCAACTATGCGCCGTGGGTCGTCAGCGTGATCTTCTCGATCATCGCGTTCACGAAGGTCAAGGACGGCAACCACTACCGCTACCCGTTCGCCATCCGCCTCATCAAGTAGTCGGCCGCGCCGCGCCGGAGCGCACCCTGTCGCCCGGCGCGGCGCTGTGCCAGCATTGACGAACGACCCGTACCGCAGAGGAGCATGCATGTCCGAGACCACCCCTCCGCCCCCGCCCGAGGAGCCCGCAGCCGGTGCGGCCCAGCCCCTGAGCCCCGCCGACCAGCGGCTCTGGGCGACGCTGATCCACATCGGCGGCATCTTCTTCGGATTCATCCCCGCGCTCATCGGCTACCTGGTGCTGCGCGACAAGGGCCAGTTCGTGCGCGACCACACCGCGACGGCGCTGAACTTCCAGATCACCATGACGATCGCGGCCATCATCGGCTCGATCCTCATCATCGTGGTCGTCGGCATCCTGATCGTGATCGCGGTCTACGTGCTGATCATCGTGTTCAGCATCATCGCCGCGGTCGCCGCCAACAAGGGCCAGCCGTACAAGTACCCGCTGTCGATCAAGTTCGTCAGCTGAGTCGCCCGAGCGCACTCAGGCGTCGGTGATCCGGCGCACCACGGCATCCGCCAGCAGCCGCCCTCGCACGGTGAGCACCAGCTCACCGGCGAGGGCGGCTCTCGCGTCCACGAGCTCGTCGGCGATGAGCCCGGCGACTTCCTCGCGGCCCGCTGCGGCGAGGCTGTCGACCCGGATGCCCTCCGCGATGCGCGACCGCAGCAGCACCCGCTCGGTCTCGCGCGCGTTATCGTCGAGCACCTCCCGGCCGGCGGCCGGCGAGACCCGGCGCGAGATGCGCTCGGCGTACGCCGCCGGGTGCTTCACGTTCCACCAGCGCACCCCGCCGACGTGGCTGTGCGCGCCGGGACCGACCCCCCACCAGTCGTCGCCGCGCCAGTAGCCGAGGTTGTGACGCGATCGATGGGCGGCATCCGTCGCCCAGTTGCTCACCTCGTACCAGGCGTACCCGGCCGCCGACAGCCGCTCCTCGGCGAGCTCGTACATGTCGGCCTGCGTGTCGTCGGAGACCTCGCCGACCTCGCCGCGACGGATCTGCCGGGCGAGCTTCGTGCCCGCCTCGACGATGAGCGCGTAGGCGCTCACGTGGTCGGGCGACTCCGCGATGACCGCGTCGAGGCTCCGCTCCCAGTCGCCCAGCGACTCCCCCGGCGTGCCGTAGATGAGGTCGAGGCTCACGTCGAGCCCGGCCTCGCGCGCCCAGCGCACCACGCGCGGCACGTTCGCCGGGTCGTGCGTGCGCTCGAGGGTCGCGAGCACGTGCGGCACGACCGACTGCATGCCGAACGACACGCGCGTGAACCCGCCCTCGCGAAGGCGTTCGAGGTACGCCGCATCGACCGAATCGGGATTGGCCTCGGTCGTGATCTCGGCGTCGGGGGCGAGCCCGTGCGCGCGGCGCACCGCGTCGAGCATCGCGACGAGGTCGTCGGCCGGCAGCATCGTGGGCGTGCCGCCGCCGAAGAAGACGGTCGCGGCTGGGCGGGCGGGCACGCCCGAGGCGTCGAGCACGCGAGCGGATGCCTCGAGCTCCTCGATCGCCTGGCCCGCGTAGTCCGTGCGGCGCGCCCCGCGCAGCTCGTCGGCGGTGTAGGTGTTGAAGTCGCAGTAGCCGCAGCGCACGCGGCAGAACGGCACGTGCACGTAGACGCCGAACGCGCGGGCGGTCGCACCCGCGGCGGCCGAATCCGGCAGGAGCCCGTCCTCCGGTGCCGGTTCGCCGACCGGCAGTGCGCCGGCCACGGGTCTAGACCGCCCCGGCCGGGTGCAGCGCGACGAGTTCCTCGCGCACGATCTGCTTGCGCTGGCGTCGCACGAACGGCGCGAACACCTGCGCCCAGCGACCCGCGGGGCGATGGAACGCGCGGATCGTGAGCCACACCGAATCGTCCTCGCGGTGCTCGATGACGAACGACTCCTCGCCGCTCATGGGCGCGCCCGACACCGTGCCGTACGCGAAGCCGACGCGATCGGGCTCGTCGACGACGTAGACGACCAGCATCTCGGCGCGGAACCTGGGCAGCCCGCGCCGACGTGTGATGGTCGCGGTCATGCCCGACGCGACGAACGGCGTGCCGTCGGGCGCGAACCGCTGCTCGCCCCGATCGGCGGGCTGCTGCTCGAGCGGGGTGCCCTCCTCGTCGAACAGGATGCCGAGGTACTGCTCCCCGGTGCCCTCCCGCACGTCGTCGACCTGCAGGTGCGCGCCGCGCTGGACGCCCCACGTCATGAGCGCCTCGGCGGACCGGTCGAACCGCTCCCGCCCACTGCCGAGCTTGATGCGGTGCTCGGCCGGCTTGAACCCCGCAGGCGGGTAGCGCATCAGGTCGGGGTCGGTCGTGGCCCCGATCGCCCCGTAGTCGACCGACTGCTCGGTGAAGCTCTGACGTCGCATCCGCCTACTTCTTGCTCGACTCGGTCTCGCCCGAGAGCGCGGCGATGAACGCCTCCTGGGGCACCTCCACGCGACCGACCATCTTCATGCGCTTCTTGCCCTCCTTCTGCTTCTCGAGCAGCTTGCGCTTGCGGGAGATGTCGCCGCCGTAGCACTTGGCGAGCACGTCCTTGCGGATGGCGCGGATGTTCTCGCGGGCGATGATGCGCGCGCCGATGGCCGCCTGGATCGGCACCTCGAACTGCTGCCGCGGGATGAGTTCGCGGAGGCGCCCGGTCATGAGCGTGCCGTAGGCGTACGCCTTGTCGCGGTGCACGATGGCGCTGAACGCGTCGACCTGGTCGCCCTGCAGCAGGATGTCGACCTTCACGAGGTCTGCCGCCTGGTCGCCCATGGGCTCGTAGTCGAGGCTCGCGTAGCCGGCGGTCTTCGACTTCAGCTGGTCGAAGAAGTCGAAGACGATCTCGCCGAGCGGCATGCTGTAGCGCAGCTCCACGCGGTCCTCCCCGAGGTACTCCATGCCGAGCAGGTTGCCGCGGCGGCTCTGGCAGAGCTCCATGATCGTGCCGACGTAGTCCTTCGGCGCGAGGATCGCGGCGCGCACCACGGGCTCGCGCACCTCGGCGACCTTCACGCCGGTCGGGAACTCGCTCGGGTTCGTGACCTCCATGTTGCGGCCGTCCTCGGTGGTGACCTCGTAGACCACCGACGGTGCGGTGGCGATGAGGTCGAGGCCGAACTCGCGGCGCAGGCGCTCGGAGATGATCTCGAGGTGGAGGAGGCCGAGGAACCCGCAGCGGAACCCGAAGCCCAGTGCGACGGAGGTCTCGGGCTCGTACACCAGCGCGGCATCCGACAGCTTCAGCTTGTCGAGGGCCTCGCGCAGCTCGGGGTAGTCGCTGCCGTCGAGGGGGTAGAGCCCCGAGAACACCATCGGCTTGGGGTCGGTGTAGCCGGGCAGCGGGTCGGATGCCGCCTTGGCGGCCGTGGTCACGGTGTCGCCGACGCGCGACTGGCGCACGTCCTTCACGCCCGTGATGAGGTAGCCGACCTCGCCGACCCCGAGGCCCTTCGAGGGCTTCGGCTCCGGCGCGCTCACACCGATCTCGAGCAGCTCGTGGGTCGCCTTGGTCGACATCATCTGGATGCGCTCGCGCGGCGAGAGCCGGCCGTCGATCATGCGGATGTAGGTGACGACGCCTCGGTAGGCGTCGTACACGGAGTCGAAGATCATCGCGCGGGCGGGCGCATCGGCGTCGCCGACGGGCGCGGGCATGAGCTCGACGACGCGGTCGAGCAGCTCCTCGACGCCCTCGCCGGTCTTGCCCGAGACGCGCAGCACGTCGTCGGGCGACCCGCCGATGAGGTCGGCGAGTTCGCGCGCGTACTTGTCGGGCTCGGCCGCGGGCAGGTCGATCTTGTTCAGCACCGGGATGATCGTGAGGTCGTTCTCGAGCGCCAGGTAGAGGTTCGCGAGCGTCTGCGCCTCGATGCCCTGCGCGGCGTCGACGAGCAGGATCGCGCCCTCGCACGCGGCGAGCGATCGGGACACCTCGTAGGTGAAGTCGACGTGGCCGGGGGTGTCGATCATGTTCAGCGCGTAGGCGTCGCCGTCGACCTCCCACGGCATGCGCACGGCCTGGCTCTTGATGGTGATGCCGCGCTCGCGCTCGATGTCCATGCGGTCGAGGTACTGCGCGCGCATGTCGCGGTCGCTGACCACGCCCGTGATCTGCAGCATGCGGTCGGCGAGGGTCGACTTGCCGTGGTCGATGTGCGCGATGATGCAGAAGTTGCGGATGCGCGCCGGATCGGTGGCAGCAGGCGTCGGAGGGTGTACGGCTCGAGGGGACATCGTGCTCGATTCTCCCATGCTGGGGCGGCGCGCCGACACGCGTCCGGCATTGGCGTCTCGCAGGCGGTGCTGGTATCGTTGCCTGTTGGCTTGCGTGTGGGTCCCACCCCGCACGAATCGCCGCGAGGTGCCCTCCCACCGAACGGCTCCATCCGATCGACACAACGAAAGCGAACCTACGTGGCAAACATCAAGTCGCAGATCAAGCGCAACAAGACCAACCAGAAGGCGCACGAGCGCAACAAGGCCGTGAAGAGCTCGGTGAAGACCGCCGTGCGCCAGGCGCGCGAGGCGATCGCCTCGGGCGACAAGGAGAAGGCCGTCGAGGCCGTGCAGGTCGCGAGCCGCAAGCTCGACAAGGCCGCCGGCAAGGGCGTCATCCACAAGAACCAGGCCGCGAACCGCAAGTCGGCCATCGCGAAGCAGGCCGCCGCGCTCTAGGTCGCGCCGCAGCATTCGAGACGGGGTCCCGCCGCACGGCGGGGCCCCGTTTCGCGTCCGCGTGGGGTGCGTGCGCGGGTCAGTGGGTGCGCGCGCCGGTCACGGCGCTCATGACGACGAGCGGATGCCCCGGCGGGCCCGAGCGGATGCCACTCAGCGACCGCGTCGCGCGATGACGCCGACGAGCTGCTCGAGCGCGAACACGGGGTCGCGGCCCGCGCCCTTCACGTTCGCGTCCGCAGTCGCGAGCGCCTGGATCGCGACGCCGAGCCCCTCGTCGTCCCACCCCGACAGGTCGCGCCGGGCGCGGTCGACCTGCCACGGCGCGAGGCCGAGCTCCTTCGCGAGCTGACCCGAGTTGCCGCGCGTGCCGGACACCTTCGCCATCGTGCGCAGCTTCACGGCGACGGCCGCGACCATGGGCACCGGGTCGGCGCCCGACTGCAACGCCTGGCGCAGCGCGCGCAGGGCCTCGCCGTGGCGCCCGGCGATCGCCTGGTCGGCGACGACGAACGCGGTGGTCTCGACCCGGCCGCCGTAGTAGCGCGCGACGGTCTGCTCGGTGATCTCGCCCGCCTCGTCGGCCATGAGCTGGCGGCACGCGGCGGCGAGCTCGGCGAGGTCGTCGGCGAACGCGGAGACGAGCGCGCGCACGGCACCGGGCGTGGCATGCCGCTTCTCGGCGCGGAACTCCAGCGCGGCGAACTCGTACCGGTCGGAGTCGCGCTTGATCTCGGCGCAGACGATCTCGATGCCGCCGCCCGCGCCGCCGCGGATCGCCTCGAGGAGCTTGCGCGCCCGGGCGCCGCCGGCGTGCCGCAGCACGACGGTCGTGTCGTCGGCGGGTGCCTCGAGGTACTCGAGCGCATCGGCGAGGAAGTCGTCGCTGCACTTCTCGACCGCCTCGACCCGGATGAGCCGCGGTTCGCCGAACAGCGACGGGCTCGCGAGCGTGAGCAGTTCGCCGCGACTGGCGGATGCGGCGTCGACGTCGGTCACCTCGAGCGACGCGTCGGCGGCCCGGAGATCGTCGCGCAGTCGCCGCATCGCGCGGTCGGCGAGGAAGCCCTCGGACCCGGTCACGAGCACGACGGGCGCGGGGCGCATCTCGTGCCAGTCGAGCTGCGGAATCGCGACCTTCGCCTTGGCGGTTCGTGCCGGTCGGGCGGTGCGGGCCACGCGATTCCTCCTCGTCGCGACCCGCCGTTCGGGTCGGCGCCGAGTCTACCGGCGCCCGCCCACGCCGGCGGTGCACCGGTCGACGTCGCCGTCGCGTCTCGTTCGACCCAGATCACCGGCGCGCCATCGCGCTGGGCGACGAGCACCAGGCCCGATTCGTCGGTGCGCACCGGCACGCCGCCCCCGGCGCGCACGAGGTCGAGGGCGCGGTCGGTGGGATGCCCGTAGCCGTTGTCCGCTCCCACGCTGACGAGCCCCACGCGAGCGCCGAGCTGCTCGTACACTCCGACGTGCTGTTCGGCCGAGCCGTGGTGCGCGACCTTCACGACGTCGGCCCGCCCGAGCCCGTTCGCGGCCATCGCCCGCTGCGCGTCCTCGCCGAGGTCGCCGAGGAACGCGGTGCGCAACCCGCCGGCGTCGACGAGCATCGCGACGCTCGCGTCGTTGCCGCCGGTCGCGCCCGACCGCGGCCAGCGCACGTTCCAGCGGATGTCTCCGGCGGAACCCGTGTCGCCGACCGAGACGCGCGCGACCTCGGTGCCGGCCAGCGGTGCGAGCGCGGCCGCCTCGCGTGGATCGTCCGCGTCGGCGACGACGACGAGCCCGACCCGGCCGGCGAGGGCCTCGGTCGCACCGACGTGGTCGGCGTCGAAGTGCGAGAGCACCAGCACGTCGACGTGGTGGACGCCGAGCGCCCCGAGGCATCCGCTCAGTGCCCGCCGATCGGGACCGGTGTCGACCAGCATGGTCGCGCCGCCCGCCCGCACGAGCACGGCGTCGCCCTGCCCCACGTCGCAGGCGGCGAGCACCCAGTCGGACGGGCGGTCCGCCGTGCGCAACGCGTCGGCGGCCCAGCCCCAGCCGGCCCATGCACCCACGAGCACCACGAGGGCGGACGCCGCGACGCCGCGCAGGCGCCGCCGGCCGCCCAGCCAGAGGGACACGATCGCGAGCACGCCTGCGGCGACCAGCACCACCCCGAGCGGGCCCGCGGGCACACCTGCGGACGCGCCGGGCATCCCGGCGGTCGTGCGCGCGAGTGCGGCGATCCAGCCGGCCGGCAGCCACGCGATCCAGAGCAGCGCGTGCGCGACTCCGGGCAGCACCGGCAGCACCAGGCACGCGAGCAGGCCCACGACCGTGGCGACGGGAGCCGCCGGCGCGGCGAGGAGGTTCGCGGCGACGCCGAACACCGGCACGGCGGGTTCGAGCAACGTGAGCACCGGCTGGCACGCGAGCTGCGCGGCGATCGACAGCGCGAGCGCCTCCGCGAGCGGCACGGGCATGACGCGGCCGAGCCTGCGCGCGATCGGCGGCGCGAGCACGAGGAGCCCGGCGGTCGCGAGCACCGAGAGGGCGAACCCCGCATCGCGCGCGAACCACGGGTCGAACGCCAGCAGCCCCACGACCGCCACCGAGAGCGCCGGCACGCCTCCCCCGCCGCGTCCGAGCGCGAGCGCGACCAGCACGACTCCGGCCATGGTGGCAGCACGGACGACGCTCGCCTCTGGCGTCACGATCGCGACGAACCCCAGCAGCGCCGCACCGCCGACCGCCACGCGCGTACGGCGGCCGAGCCCGGCGAGCGACGCCGCCGCGAGCCCCGCAGCCGTGACGATCGCGCAGTTCGCGCCCGACACCGCCGTCAGGTGACTCAGCGAGCTGTCCTTCATGGCCGCGTCGAGGTCGTCGCCGACCGCCGTGGTGTCGCCGACCGCGAGGCCGGGCACGAGCGCGCCGCCGTCGCCGGGCAGCGCCTCGGCCGCCGCGGCGAAGCCCGCACCGAGCCCGCCCGCCCACGCGGACCACGCCGGCAGGTGCACGACCTCCGGCGGGTCCGCGGCACGCACGAGCAGCACGGCGCGATCCCCCGATTCCGCCGGCCGCGCCGACGCGACCTCGATCCGGACGCGTGCACCGAACACCGGCGTCGGGTCGGCCGCGGGCACGGTCACGCGGACGGCGACATCGAGCCCGGTGATCGCGGCGCCGTCTCCGGCCGGATGCACCGCCAGAACCGTCGCCGGGAACCGCAGCTGCGCCTCGCCGTCGAATCCGGGGAACGCCGCGTCCGCGCGTCCGTCGACGCGCAGCTCCCACGCCGCACCGGGTGTCGTCTCGAGCGGAACCGATCGGCGACCCTCGGCGACCCCGATCGCCGCTGCGACGAGACCCACCACGGCCGCACCGACCGCGATCGCACCGAGCGCGCCAATGCCGGTCGACCGCCCGACGCCTCGCGCACGGCGCACCGCGACGACCAGCACCGCGACGGCGGCCGCCCACGACGCGCCGGCGACCCACCACGCCACGTCGGGCACGCCGACCAGCACGAGCGTGGCGATCCACCCTGCGGCCGCCGGCAGCGCGAGGCGCAGGTCGACTTCCGCACGCACCTCGATCACGGAACGACCAGGTCGCGCAGCCGACCGAGCGTGACCTCGCCGATGCCGGCGACCTCGCGCAGCTGCTCGACGTCGCTGAACCCGCCGTTCGCCGTGCGCCAGTCGATGATGCGCTGCGCGAGCGCCGGGCCGATGCCGGGCAGCGTCTCGAGCGTCGCCGCGTCGGCCGTGCCGAGCCGCACCCGACCGTCTCCCGAGACGCCCGGTGCCACGGCGCCCGCCGCCGGCTCCTCCCCCACGACCGGCACGACGAGCTGCTCGCCGTCGGCGACCGGCCGCGCCAGGTTCACCGCGTCGGCGGCCGCATCCTCGGCGAGCCCGCCGGCGGCCGCGATCGCGTCGACGACGCGCGCGCCCTGCGCGAGCTGCACGAGTCCCGGCTGCCGCACCGCCCCGGCCACGTGCACAAGCAGCACCGACTCCTCGAGCACGACCGCCGCGTCCGTCGGCGACGCCGAGGCCTCGACGGGCACCTCGACCGTGCCGCCACCGCCCGACCAGGCCGAGAGCAGCGCGGCGCCCCCGAGCGAGCCCAGGAACAGCACCACCGCCGCACCCACGCCGATGCGCAGGCGCGGCCGACGCGCGCTCGGGGCGAGGTCGGCACCGGGGTCGTCGGGAGCGGGCTCGGGCACGCTCGCACGCTAGGCGCGCACGCGCGCCCGCCCGGGGGCATCCGTCGCCCCACCCGCCTCAGCCAAACGGCGGGACGGTGTGGAGGAGCGACCCGCGCGTCAGCGCCTGGTGGCGATGTTCACGAGCTTCGGCGCGCGCACGATCACGTTGGCGATCTCGCGGTCGCCGACCGAGCGCTGCACCGCCGCCGAGGCGCGGGCGAGCTGCTCGAGCTCGTCGGTCGAGACCTTCGGCGAGACCTCGAGACGGTCGCGCACCTTGCCGTCGACCTGCACGACCGTGGTGACCGACTCCTCGACGAGCAGCGTCGGGTCGGCCTTGCGCCACTGCGCGAGCGCGACCGTCGGCTCGTAGCCGAGGCGCTCCCACATGTCCTCCGCCGTGTACGGGGCGAACAGGTTCAGCGCCATCGCCGTGACCTCGGCGGCCTCGCGGACCGCCGCGTCGCCCGCACCGGGGCCCGAGTCGATGGCCTTGCGGGTCGCGTTCACGAGCTCCATGAGGCGGGCCACGACCACGTTGAACTTGAAGGCCTCGACCAGCCCCGGGGCATCCGCCAGGAACCGGTGCGTGACGCGGCGCAGGGCGACGTCGCCGCCCTTCCACTCGACATCGGTCGGCGAGGAGACCTCGCCCGAGATGCGCCAGGCGCGCGCGAGGAACTTCGCCGACCCCACGGGCGAGACGTCGGCCCAGTCGATGTCGTCCTCGGGCGGGCCCGCGAACGCGAGCGTGACGCGCAGCGCGTCGGTGCCGTGGGCGCGCAGCTCGCCGGCGAACTCGACCAGGTTGCCCTTCGACTTCGACATCTTCGAGCCGTCCATGATCACCATGCCCTGGTTGAGCAGCGACGTGAACGGCTCGGTGAAGCTCAGGTAGCCGAGGTCGAACAGCACCTTGGTGACGAATCGGGCGTACAGCAGGTGCAGGATGGCGTGCTCGACGCCGCCGACGTACTGGTCGACCGGCGCCCACTTCTCCGCCTCGGCGGGGTCGAACGCGCGCGTCGGGTCGTCGGCGTTCAGGTACCGCAGGTAGTACCACGAGCTGTCGACGAACGTGTCCATGGTGTCGGAGTCGCGGCGGGCGTCGCCGCCGCACTTCGGGCAGGCCACGTTCGCCCAGTCGTCCGCCCCGCCGAGCGGGCTCGTGCCCTTCGGGCGCAGGTCGAGGCCCTCGGCATCGGGCAGGCGCACGGGCAGCTGGTCCTCGGGCACCGGCACCTCGCCGCACTCGGCGCAGTGGATGATCGGGATGGGCGTGCCCCAGTAGCGCTGGCGCGAGATGAGCCAGTCGCGCAGGCGGTAGTTCTTCGAGGCCCGCCCCGTGCCGCGCTCGGCCAGCAGGTCGATCGCCTTGCGGATCGCGTTGCGCTTGCTCAGCCCGTCGAGCGGGCCCGAGTTGATCATGCGGCCGTCGCCCGTGAGCGCCTCGCCCGTGTCGGCCGGGTTCTCCGACGGCGCCTCGTCGGGCAGCATCGGCACGCCGTGCTCGTCGAGCGGGATGACCGGGATCGCCCCGGTGATCGGCGCGTTCGTGTCGACGACCACGCGCACCGGCAGGTCGAAGGCACGCGCGAAGTCGAGGTCGCGCTGGTCGTGCGCGGGCACGGCCATGATCGCGCCGTGGCCGTAGTCGGCCAGCACGTAGTCGGCCGCCCAGATCGGCAGGCGCTCGCCGTTGACCGGGTTGATCGCGTAGCGGTCGAGGAACACGCCGGTCTTCGGGCGCTCGGCGCTCAGGCGGTCGATCTCGGTCTCGGACTGCACCTGGTGCAGGTACGTCCCGAAGCGCTCCTGCACCTCGGGGCCCGCACCGGCCGCCAGCTCGGCGGCCAGCGGCGAGTCGGGCGCGACGACCATGAAGGTCGCGCCGAAGAGCGTGTCGGGGCGCGTGGTGAAGACGCTGATGCGCTCCTCGCGGCCCTCGATCTCGAACTCGACGTCGGCACCGGTCGAGCGGCCGATCCAGTTGCGCTGCATGGCCAGCACCTTCGACGGCCAGCGGCCCTCGAGCTGGTTCAGGTCGTCGAGCAGGCGGTCGGCGTAGTCGGTGACGCGGAAGTACCACTGGGTCAGCGACTTCTTGGTGACCTCGAACCCGCAGCGCTCGCAGTGCCCGTCGATGACCTGCTCGTTCGCGAGCACCGTCTGGTCGTTGGGGCACCAGTTGACCTGGCCCTCCTTGCGGTACGCGATGCCCTGCTCGTACAGCTTCAGGAACAGCCACTGGTTCCACGTGTAGTACTCGGGGTCGCTCGTGTGCAGCTCGCGCGACCAGTCGAACGAGGGCGCGTAGGTGCGGAAGCTCGCCTTCTGCTGGGCGATGTTGTCGTAGGTCCACCCCTTGGGGTCCACGCCGCGCTTGATCGCGGCGTTCTCGGCGGGCAGGCCGAACGAGTCCCAGCCGATGGGGTGCAGCACGTCGAAACCCTGCTGGCGCCAGTAGCGCGCCACGATGTCGCCGTAGCCGAAGGCCTCGGCGTGGCCCATGTGCAGGTCGCCCGACGGGTACGGGAACATGTCGAGCACGTACTTGCGCGGGCGCGTGTCGCCGGGGCGGCCGGCGCGGAACGGATCGAGCGCCTCCCAGCGCGGCAGCCACTTGTCCTGGAGGGCGGCGAAGTCGTACTGGTCCGCGTCGCCGGACTGGGGCGTGGTGTCGTGCTCGTGTGCCACGTGACTCTCATTCATGGGGGGATACGCAGTGGGGATCGCGGGCACGCCGAAGCGTCGGATCCGAGCCACCAGCCTACCCACTCCGCGCGGGAGCGCCGCCCCCCTCAGCGGTCGTCGGCCACCACGCCCAGCACCGCCAGCAGCGCTCGGGCCTTCAGCCGGGTCTCCTCGACCTCCTCGGCCGGGTGGGAGAGCGCCGTGATGCCCCCGCCGGTGCCGATCGACACTCCGTCTGCGGCGACCACGATCGTGCGGATCACCATGGCGAGGTCGGCACTGCCATCGATGCCGATGCGGCCGAACGCGCCCGAGTAGACACCCCGCTGCCCGCCCTCGAGCCCGTGCAGGATCCGCATCGCGCTCTCCTTCGGCGCTCCCGTCATCGACCCCGCCGGGAAGGCCGCGCGCACGGCGTCGAGGGCGGTGAGCGGATGCCGCAGGCGAGCCGTGACCGTCGACACCAACTGGTGCACGTGCGGGTACTGCTCCACCGCGAGCAGGCTGGTCACCGCGACGCCGCCGACCTCCGCGACCCGGGCGAGGTCGTTGCGCATGAGGTCGACGATCATCAGGTTCTCCGCCCGCTCCTTCTCACTCGCCAGCAGCTCGTCACGCAGCTCCGCGTCGCGCACCGGGTCGGCCCCGCGCGGGCGCGTGCCCTTCATGGGCTTCGTCGACACCGTGCCGTCGGTGCCGACCTCCAGGAACTGCTCGGGCGACGCGCTGAGCAGCGCGACCTCCGCGAGCCGCAGGAACGCCCCGTGGTGGCTCGGGCTCGACCGGCGCAGGCGCAGGTACGCGGCCACCGGGTCGACCTCGACGTCGACCTCGATGCGGTTGGTGAGGCACAGCTGATAGGCGTCGCCTCGCGCGATGGCGGCCTGGCACGCGGCGATCATGCGCTCGTACGCGTCCGCGGCGTGCCGCCAGCGCACGGTGGGGGGCGCGGATGCCTCCGGCAGCGTCGGGCCCGCGACCGGGTCGTCTCCCGTGCCCGGCGCCGTCTCGGGCAGCGCGCTGATCGCCGCCGCGGTCGCGCGCGCCCACGTCTCCCCCGGCTCCGTGCCGCTCGCCGCGCGCTCGCCCGGGGCATCCGCCCGCTCGAGCCACTCGAGCTGCACCCGGCGCGCGCCGTGGTCGAACACCACCGCGCGGTCGGCGAACACGAAGGCCGCCTCGGGCACGGTCGTCGGGGCGGCGGGCAGCCCGAGGGTGCGGGCGCCGAACTCGTACCCGAACCAGCCGATCCAGCCGATCGGACTCGGGGCGCCCCGGTGCTCGCGACCGTCCGCAGCGCCCTCCGCGAGCGGCTCGCGCAGCAGCGCGTACACGTCGTCGGGCGAGGCCTCGCACGTCGCCGTGACGGCACGGTCACCGGGCGCGGCGATCGCGAGGATGCTGCGCCCCTCCGCAGCATCCGGGCCCGCATCGAGCCACACGACCCGCTCGGCAGTCGCGCCCAGCGCCAGGAACACGCGCTCGGGGTCGCGCCATCCGGGCAGGACGAGGCTCCGGATCTGCGACGGCATCCCCTCAGCGTACGACGCGGACGCAGGCGCTGCCGACCGCTCCGACGCGCGAGGTCAGGTGGCGGCGGGGACGCGCCCGTCGGCGCAGACGACCGTGCGGTCGACGAGCGACGGGTCGACGCGATCATGCGAGATCAGGATGACCGTGCGACCGTCGGCGCCCGCCGCGAGGAGGTCGGCGAGCAGCGCGTCGGCGCGCTCCTGGTCGACGTTCGCGGTCGGCTCGTCGAGCACGAGCACCGGGAAGTCGGCGAGCATCGCCCGCGCGAGCGCGATGCGCTGCGCCTGCCCGCCCGACACGAGCGCGCCGCGCTCGCCCACCGACGCGTCGAGCCCGCCGCGCTCGCGCACCCAGTCGCCGAGGCCGACCCGGTCGAGCACGGCGAGCAGTGCGTCGTCGTCGGCGTCGTCGCGCGCGAACAGCAGGTTCTGGCGGATGTCGGTGTCGAACAGCCACGGCCGCTGCTCGCAGAGCCCGATGCGCTCGCGCAGGCGATCGGCGTCGACCTCCGATGCCTCCACGCCGTCGACCCGGAACGACCCCTCGTACGCGAGGAACCCGACGAGCACGTGCGCGAGCGTCGTCTTGCCGGCGCCGCTCGGGCCGCGCACCAGCACCCGCTCGCCCGGCCGCACGACGAGGTCGACGCCCCCGAGCGCGTGACTCGCGCCGACGCCCGCGAGGTCCGGCCACGAGGCGCGCACGTCGCGCAGCTCGAGCAGCGGCGGACCGTCGGTCCCGGCCGGCAGCTGCTGCGGCGCGGCGACGGGCGTCGGCAGGCCCGCCGGCAGGTCCTCCGGCACCGCGCCGTCGACCCGCTCGGCGCTCCGCCGCACCGTCCGCCAGGTCGCCCAGGCGACCGGCACGACGCCCGCGACCTCGAGGATCGCGAGCGGCACGAGCACGACGATCGCGAACTCGGGCCCGCCGAGCGCACCGGCGGCGAGCGGGCCGGCGGCCGCCTGCATGGCACCGAGCACTGCGGCACCGGCCGTGATCGCGACCGCCGCCCCGGCGAGGCCCGACCCGACGGCCGCCCGCACGCGTGCCCGCCGGAGCCGGGCGTCGACGTCGGCGACGCGCGCGAGCGACGCGCCCTCCGCGTCGTACGCGACGAGCGTCGGCAGCCCCTGCACGTGCGCGAGCACGGCGTCGGCGAGCGAGCCGCGCAGCGGGGCGATGCGACGCTCGGCGCGCACCGAGAGCACGCCCTGCCCCAGGGTCGCGACCAGCAGGCCGAGCACGAGCACGAGCGCGACGACGAGCGCCGCCCCCGGCGCGAGCCAGGCGATGCCCGCCAGCGCGAGCACGATCGCGATCACGGCGCCGGCGACCGGCTGCACCACGCGGAGCGGCAGGTCCTGCAGTTCGTCGACGTCGTCGGTGAACCGCGCGAGCAGGTCGCCGCGTCGGGTGGCGGCGAGTCCGTCGGGCGCGAGCGGCACGATGCGCCGCACCATGCCGACCCGCAGGTCCGCGAGCTGCCGGAACGCGGCGTCGTGCCCGGTGAGGCGCTCGAGGTAGCGGAACAGGCCCCGGCCGATCGCGAACGCGCGCACGCCCACGACGCCGAGCGAGAGGAACAGGATGGGCGGCTGCTCGGCCGCGCGAGCGATCAGCCAGGCGGATGCCGCGAGGAGCGCGATCGTCGACCCGGCCGAGAGCGCGCCGAGCAGCACGGGCAGCGCGAAACGCCGCGCGGGCGGCATCGCGAGGCGCAGCGACCGGTTCCGTTCAGCCGACATGCGTCACCGCCTCGATGCGCACCACGCGGTCTGCGGCCTCGAGCACGGCCGGGCGGTGGCTCACGACGAGCACGGCGCGTCCCTCCCGGGCGAGCCCGCGCAGGGTGTGCACGAGCACCGCCTCGCGCTCCGGGTCCGTCGCAGCAGTGGGCTCGTCGAGCAGCAGGAGCGGCAGGTCACGCACCCGCAGGCGGTGCAGCGCCCGGGCGATGGCCACGCGATCGGTCTGCCCGCCCGACAGTCCCTCGCCGCGGGCGCCGATCGGCTGCTCGGGGGCGACGTCGTCACTCGCGGCATCGCGCAGCGCCCGACGCACCGCCTCGGGGTGCGGCTCGGGCTCACCCAGCGCCACGTTCTCCGCGACCGTGCCGGGCAGCAGCACGGCCTCCTGGCCCGCCCACGCGAGCCGGTCGCGACGCGACGCGGCGTCGGAACGGCCGTCGACGGTGATCGCCCCCTCGTGCGGCACGAACCCGAGCACGGCACCCAGCACCGACGACTTGCCGGCGCCGCTGGGCCCGCCGAGGGCGACGAGTTCCCCCCGGCGCAGCACGAGGTCGAGGCCGTGCACCGCCGCTCGTCCGTCGTAGGCGATCGACACGCCCCGGAGGTCGAGCACGACGTCGTCGTCCGACGGGGCGCCCGGGTCGGCGGGCCGGCTCACGGCGGCATCCGCCCCGTCCTCGTCCGGCGCGTCGATGAGCGCGAGCACGTTCCGCGCGGCCGTGATGCCCTCGGCCGATGCGTGGAACTGCGCGCCGACGTTGCGCACGGGCAGGAAGACCTCGGGCGCGAGCAGCAGCACGAACAGGCCGGCGGCGAACGCGACGGTGCCGTCGACGAGCCGGAGGCCGATCGAGACCGCCACGAGCGCGACCGACAGGCTCGCCGCGAGCTCGAGCACGAACGAGCTGAGGAACGTCACGCGCAGCACGCGCATCGTGCGCACGCGGTAGTCGTCGGTGTCGGCGCGGATGCGCGCCTCCTGGCGATGCTGGCGACCGTGCACGATGAGCGTCGACAGGCCGCCGACCAGCTCGAGGAACTGACGCGACAGGTGCGTGAGCGCCGCCCACTGGCGCTCCTGCACCGCGCGCGTGACCAGTCCGATGAGCACCATGAACACGGGCACCAGCGGCAGCACGATCACGAGGATGAGCCCCGAGAGCGGGTCGGCGACGAGCACCGCGAGCACCAGCGTCGGCACGACCACGACGGTCGCGACCAGCTGCGGCAGGAACCGGCCGAAGTACGGCTGCAGCGCGTCGAGCCCGCCGCCGACCGCGACCGCGGTGTCGACCGTCGAGTCGATCCGACGCCCGGGCGACCGCCCGAGCGCGCGCAGGGCCGCCACGCGCAGCTCGGACGCGACGGCTGCGGCGCCGATCGTGCCCGCGGCATCCCACCCCCACGCCACCAGCGCGCGCACCACGACCGCGGCGGCGAACCACGCCGTCCAGGTCGACAGCGACGCGAGCGACGCACCGTCGATGAGGCCGACCACGAGCGACTGGAGGCTCCACGCGAAGGCGAGGATCGCCAGCGCCTGCGCGCCGGCGAGCACGGCGCCGACGAGCAGGTACCAGCGCGCAGAGCGGGCGTGGCGCAGGAGTGCGGGATCGAGCGGACGCACCGTCAGTGCGCGGCGGCGGGGATGTGCTCGCGGGTGAGCCGCTTGCGGAAGATCCAGTACGTCCAGCCCTGGTACGCGAGCACGAGCGGGAGGAAGATCAGCGCGGTCCAGCTCATGATCGTGAGCGTGTAGTCGCTGCTCGAGGCGTTGGCGATCGTCAGGCTGTTCGCCGGGTCGTTGCTGGCGGGCATGACGTCGGGGAACAGCGCACTGAACAGCGCGAGCACCGCCGTTCCGATGGTCACGGCCATGAGGCCGAACGACCAGCCCTCCGCACCGCGCGCGTTCATGAGCCACGAGCCGATCAGGCAGAGCGCGGCGACGGCCGCGAAGCCCCAGAACCAGGCTCCGCCGAAGGCGAGGCCGGTCCAGACCAGGAAGCTCGCCGCGACCACGATCGTGATGAGCCCGGAGCGCACCGCCAGCTTGCGCGCGCGAACGCGGATGTCGCCGTCGGTCTTGAGCGAGACGAACACGACGCCGTGCGTGAAGAACAGCAGCAGCGTCGTGAGGCCGCCGAGCAGCGCGTACGGGTTCAGCAGGTCGATCAGCGTGCCGGTGTAGTTGTGGCCCTCGTCGAGCGGCACGCCCTGCACGATGTTCGCGAACGCGACGCCCCAGAGCAGCGCCGGCACCGCCGACCCGACGATGATCATCCAGTCGAAGCGCTTCTTCCACTCCGCCTCGGGCCGCTGGTGCCGGTACTCGAACGACACGCCGCGCGCGATGAGCGCGAGCAGGATGAGCAGCAGGGCGAGGTAGAACCCGCTGAACAGCGTCGCGTACCACTCGGGGAACGCGGCGAACAGCGCCGCGCCCGCGACGATCACCCAGGTCTCGTTGAGGTCCCAGACCGGGCCGATCGTGTTGATGAGCACGCGGCGGTCGGTGTCGTCCTTGCTGAGGAACGGCAGCGACATGCCGACGCCGAAGTCGAAGCCGTCGAGCACGAAGTAGCCGACGAACAGCGCGGCGACGATCCAGAACCAGAGCGTTGCGAGATCCATGATCGCCTCCTAGTAGACCGTGGTGGTCGGCTTCACGACACCCGTCTCGGGGTCGGGTTCGTCGAGCTTCGGCGGCCCCTTGCGGATCGCGCGGATGATCAGGCCGAACTCGACCACCGCGAGCGCACCGTAGACCAGCGTGAACGCGACCAGCGAGATGAGCACGTCGAGGCCCGTCACGTTCGGCGACACCGCCGACTCGGTGGGCAGCAGGCTGAACACGATCCACGGTTGCCGGCCCATCTCGGTGAAGACCCAGCCGACGCTCATCGCCGCGAGCGACAGCGGGAACGACCAGATGGCCACGTTCCACACCCACTTCTGCTTCGGCAGCCGGTCGCCGCGGGTGAGCCACAGGCCGACGACCGCGACGAGCGTGTGGGCCATGCCGAGGCCGATCATCCAGCGGAACGACCAGTACGTGATCCAGATGATGGGCGTGTAGTCGCCAGCGCCCCACAGCTCGACGTACTCGGCGTTCAGGTCGTTGATGCCCTCGACGCAGCCGTCGAGCGTGTGGGTCGACAGCAGCGCGAGCAGGTACGGCACGCGCAGCGACCAGATCTCCTCGGAGCCGTCGGGCGTGCCGATGGAGAACAGCGAGAAGGAGGCATCCGCCCCGCAGGCCGTGTCGTACAGCGCCTCGGCGGTGGCCATCTTCATCGGCTGGGTCTGGGTCATGGCGATCGAGAGCTGGTCGCCGAAGAAGAACGTGGCGGCCATGGCGACGACCATCATCCAGAGGCCGAGCTTCAGCGCGGGGCGCATCGCGTCGACGAACTGACGGCGCTTCAGGTGCCAGGCGGCCGCCGCGATGATGAGGCCCGCGGTGACCATGAAGCTGCCCGCGATGGTGTGCGGGAAGGCCGCGAGCGCGACCGGGTTCGTGAGCACCTCGCCGATGGAGACGAGCTCCGCGCGGCCCGCCTCGGCGTTCATCTCGTAGCCGACCGGGTTCTGCATGAACGCGTTCGCGGCGATGATGAAGTACGCCGAGAGGACGGTGCCGACCGCGGTCGCCCAGATCGTGGCGAGGTGGAGGCCCCGTGGCAGCTTGTCCCACCCGAAGATCCAGAGGCCGATGAAGGTCGCTTCGAGGAAGAACGCGAGCAGTCCCTCGAGCGCGAGCGGGGCGCCGAACACGTCGCCGACGAAGCGCGAGTACTCCGACCAGTTCATGCCGAACTGGAACTCCTGCACGATGCCGGTGACGACCCCCATCGCGAAGTTGATGAGGAACAGGGTGCCGAAGAACTTCGTCAGCTGCAGGTACACGACCTTGTCGGTGCGCACCCACGCGGTCTGGAAGATCGCCACCGTGGTCGCCATGCCGATGGTGATCGGCACGAAGAGGAAGTGGTAGACGGTCGTCAGTCCGAACTGCCAGCGGGCGAGCAGCAGCGGATCCAGCAGTTCGTTCACGAGCCCTCCCGGCCGATCGTCGGATCACGTCCTCGCGTTACTCTACGCAGCGTAGAGCATATGCCGGAAAGCCGGTACCCTTGATGCATGGCGAGTCTGGGCGAGTTGGAGGCCGCGGTCATGCGCGCCCTCTGGGCGGCCGACGGGCCGCTGCCCGCGCGCGAGCTGATCGCGCAGCTCTCCCGTCCGGCGACGCAGGCGACGGATGCCGGTGCCGCGACGCCCGCGCGCACCCCGGCCCTCACCACGGTGCTGACCGTGCTGTCGCGCCTCGAGTCGAAGGGCATGGTGGCCTCCGACCGCTCGGTGCGCCCGCGACGCTACCGGCCGACGGGCACGCCGGCCGACCACACGGCCGAGCTCATGCGGGAGCTGCTCGACGAGGCATCCGACCGCGAAGCCGCCCTCGCGCGATTCGTGGGAACCGTCGACCCGCGCGAGGCCGACACCCTGCGTCGCCTGCTCGGCTGACCACGCCCATGCTCCTCGTCGCACTCGTGGGCGCGATCGCGCTCGCGCTCGCCTGGCCCGTGCCGCTCGTGCTCGAACGCGCACGCTGGACCCTCCGCGCACCCGCGCTCGCACTGCTGCTCTGGCAGGCGATCGCCCTCGGCGGGGGCATCGCCATGATCGGCTCGCTGCTCGGGCTCGCGCTGCTGCCGTTCCCGGGCGGGCTCGCCGAGGCGGTCCCCGTGCTCGCCGCGCACCTGTGGTCGGGTCCGCTGCCCGCCGCGGTCGGCGTCGTGCACATCGCCGCGCTCGCGGCAGCCGGCATCCTCTCGGCCCTCCTGCTGCTGACCTTGGCCGCCACCGCCGTGCAGGTCGAGCGCGACCGTCGACGGCACGTCTCGCTCGTGGCCATGCTGGGACGCGCCGACCCGCAGCGCCCCAACACGGTGGTGCTCGACCATCCCGTGCCGGTCGCCTACTGCCTGCCCGGCGTGACGACGGTCACCGTGCTCTCGGAGGGGCTGATCGAGACGCTGCCCCCGCGCGAGCTCGACGCCGTGCTCGCGCACGAGTCGACGCACCTGCGTCAGTACCACCATCTCGTGCTGCTCGCCTTCCGCGCCTGGAATCGCGCCCTGCCGTGGTTCCCCATCGCCAACCGCGCCGAGCGCTCCGTCTCGCGCCTCGTCGAGCTGCTGGCCGACGACCGTGCCGTGCGCGAGGTCGACCAGGAGGTGCTCGCCTCGGCGGTCGAGCGCATCGGGTCGGCGTGGGGTGCCGCCGAGGCGTCCGGCACCGCCGCCGGTCGGGCCGTCGTCGACCGTGCGATGCTCGAGCTCCGTCGTGCGCGCCTGACAGCGCCCGCGAGGCCGCTCCCCCCGGCGGCGAACGCCGGCGTGATCGCCCTGTCGGCCGCCATCGTCGCGTTCCCCGTCTTCTCTGTGCTGACATTCATGTCCGGCACGTAGCCTGCGTCACGTGAACGAGCTGCTCGACGCCGTGCTCGACGCGGTCGCGTCGGTGGACCCGGTGCTGCGCACCCTGCTCGCGGGTGTCGCCATCATGCTCGAGACCTCCGTGCTCATCGGCCTCGTCGTACCCGGCGACACCATCGTGATCGTCGCCAGCACGGGCGTCGAGGACGCCGTGCAGTTCGTCGCGCTCGCGATCGCCGTGATCCTGGGTGCCCTCGCGGGCGAGAGCATCGGCTTCGCGATCGGGCGCTGGTTCGGTCCGCACCTGCGCGCGAGCCGCGTCGGCCGCTGGATCGGCGAGGCCAACTGGGTCCGCGCGCAGAACTACCTCGGCAGCCGCGGCGGCATCGCCGTGTTCCTCTCCCGCTTCCTGCCGGTGCTGCATTCGCTCATCCCGCTCACGGTCGGCATGAGCACCATGTCGTACCGCCGCTTCACGGCGTGGACCACGCCGGCGTGCATCATCTGGGCGTTCGCCTACGTCGGTGTCGGCTCGGCGGCAGCAGAGGGGTACCGCGCGCTGTCGGCGGAACTGCACTGGGCCGGGTACCTCTTCGTCGCCGCGATCGTGGTGTTCCTGCTCGTGATCCTCGCCGTGAAGCGTGTGCTGCACCGCCTCGAGGCGCGGCACATGCACGCGCGCGAGGTCGAGGAGCCCGCGGCACCGGGCACGGCCGCCGCAGACGCAGACGCGGACGCCGAGCCGGGAACGGCGACGGGGCCGGACACCGGGCACTCGTCCCCGGCGTCCGGCCCCGTGCGGCCGCGCGACCTCGCCTAGACGAGACCCTGCTCGGCCAGCCAGTCGGCGGCGATGTCGCTCGCGGAGCGCTGCTCGTCGACGCTCTCGGAGTTGAGCTCGACCAGCGCCTCCGCGGTGAGCGCGGCGCTCACCGCGTTGATGACGTCGGCCACCTCGGCGTCGACGCGGTCGCTCACGACCGGCACGACGTTCGAGGCGAGGAACAGGCCCTCCGGGTCCTCGAGCGTCACGAGGTCGCTCGTGGCGATCGCGGGGTTGGCGCTGAAGATGTTCACGAGCTGCACGTCGTCGTCCTGCAGCGCCTTGATGGTGAGCGGCCCGCCGCTGTCCTCGATGGCCGTGAAGCCCACCTCGACGCCGTAGACGTCCGCGAGGCCGTCGGGGCCGTAGGGGCGCGTCTCGAGCTCGGAGTTGCCGCCGAGGGTGAGCGCCTCGGGCACGTCGGCCAGGTCGGCGAGGCTCGTCACGCCGTACTCGTCGGAGAACGCCTGCGTGACGTTGTACGAGTCCTGGTCGGTCGCGGGCGCCTGGTCGAGCACGCTGAGCCCCTCGGGCAGGGCGCCGGTGAGCTCGGCGTAGACGTCGTCGCTCGTGGTCGCCGTGGTGTCGGGCGCGTAGTACTGCAGCAGGTTGCCCGTGTACTCGGGGAACACGTCGATCGCACCCGACTCGATCTCCGGGATGTAGACCTCGCGCTGCCCGATGCGGAACTCGCGCTCGACCTCGAAGCCGTTGGCCTCGAGCGCCTGCGCGTAGAGCTCGGCGATGATCTCGTTCGAGTAGTAGTCCTGCGAGCCGACGACGAGGGGTCCGGATGCCTCGCCGGAGGTGTCTCCCCCGTCGACCGAATCGCTCGTGCCGCAGCCCGCGAGTGCGACGACGGCTCCGACGGCGACGGCCGAGAGTGCGACGCGGCCCCTTCCGGTGTACTGCATCAGTGGTGCTTCCCTTCGGTTGCGGACGACCCCGCGGGTGCGGGGCTGCCGGTGGTCGCGGGCCGCCGGGTCGGTCGGCCGCGGGTCGTACCGGATCGGGACGCCCGCACGCCGGCGGGGACCACGATCCGCTGGAGGATCGCGAAGAGCCCGTCGAGGACGAGCGCGAGCGCGATCACGAGGATGGAGGCCGCGAGCATGAGCGTGTAGTCGCCCGTCTTCAGCCCCAGGAACAGGATGCCGCCGAGGCCGCCGGCCCCCACGTACGCGGCGAGGGTGGCCGTCGCGACGACCTGGAGCACCGCCGAGCGCACGCCGCCGATGAGCGTGGGCAGCCCGATCGGGGTCTCGACGCCGAGGATGATCTGCCGTTCGGTCATGCCCATGCCGCGCGCGGCATCCACGGTGCGGCGGTCGACCGACTCGATCGCCGAGTACGTGCCGGCGAGCACCGAGGGCACGGCGAGCACGACGAGCGCGACCGCGGGGCCGGCGACGCCGATGCCGAGCCACAGCGCGACGAGGGTGAGCACGCCGAGCGAGGGCAGCGCGCGCAGCCCGCCGGAGAGCGCCACCACGACCTCGCGACCGCGGCCGGTGTGGCCGACGATCATGCCGAGCGGGATGCCGATGCCGCACGCGATCGCGACGACGCCGAAGGTGATGAGCAGGTGCTGGAGCAGCAGCACGCCGATGCCGTCCGGCCCATCCCAGTTGGCGGGGTCGAGCAGCCAGGCGAACGCGTCGGCGAAGAGGTTCATGCCGTCGCCTCCTCGCGCTCGTCGCTGCGGGTGGCGGATGCCGCCGCGCCGGCGCGCGTCCACGGCATGGCGAGCCGCCCCGCGACGACGAGCAAGCCGTCGATCGCGAAGGCGAGCAGCATCGTGGCGATGATGCCGGCCCAGATCTCGGCCTGGATGCCGCGCTGGAACCCGTCGGTGAAGAGGCTGCCGAGGCTCTGCACGCCGATCACGGCGCCGACCGTGACGAGGCTCACGGTGCTGACCGCCACGACGCGCAGGCCCGCGAGCAGTACCGGCCCCGCCAGCGGGAGGTCGATCTGCCAGAAGCGGCCCCATCCCGAGTAGCCAACGCCGGTGGCCGCCTGGCGGACGTCGCGGTCGACGCCGCCGAACCCGTCGGCCACGGAGCGCACCATGAGCGCGATGCCGTAGAGGGTGAGGGCGATGATGACGTTGAGCTCGCTGCGTCGCGAGGTGCCGAGGATGGCCGGGAGCGCGACGAAGAGCGGCAGCGACGGGATGGCGTAGATGAGCCCGATCACGCTGAGCAGCACGCCGCGCGACCACTCGTAGCGCCACGCGACCCACCCGATCGGCACGCTCAGCACGAACGCGAGCACGATCGGCGGCACCGCGAGCCGCAGGTGCACGAGCGCGAGTTCCCCGATCAGGTCGAGGTTGTCGACGATCCAGCTCACGGAGTGAGCACTCCCGCCGGCCGGCCGTCGGCGTCGACGACCACGCGCCGGCCGTCGACCTCGGTCACGGTCAGCTCGCGCTTGCCCCGGTCGGCGCCGACGAAGCCCGACACGAAGTCGTCGGCGGGGTGGGCCAGGATCTCCGCCGGCGAGCCGCTCTGCACGATCTCGCCGCCGGTCTTCAGGATGATCACCTGGTCGCCGAGCAGGAAGGCCTCGTCGATGTCGTGCGTGACGAACACCACGGTCTTGCCCAGGTCGCGCTGCAGCCGCAGCAGCTCCTGCTGGAGCTCGGCCCGCACGATCGGGTCCACGGCGCCGAACGGCTCGTCCATGAGCAGGATGTTGGGATCGACGGCGAGCCCGCGCGCGACGCCGACGCGCTGCTGCTGGCCACCCGAGAGCTGGCCGGGGTACCGGTCGGCGAGGCTGCGGTCCAGCCCGACCGTGTCGAGCAGCTCGAGCGCGTGCGCCCGCGCCTCGCGCTTGGGCGTGCCCCGCAGCAGGGGCACGGTGGCCACGTTGTCGATCACCTTCCGGTGCGGCAGCAGGCCGGAGTTCTGCATGACGTAGCCGATGCCGCGCCGCAGGCGCACGGGGTCGACGCCCGCGACGTCCTCGCCGTCGATAAGCACCGCGCCCGATGTCGGGTCGACCATGCGGTTGATCATGCGCAGCAGCGTGGTCTTGCCGGAGCCCGACGAGCCGACGAACACGGTCGTGCGGTGCGGTGGGATCACGATGTCGACGTCGGCGACTGCCAACGTGCCGTCGTCGAACCGCTTGGACACGCCTCGGAACTCGATCACGATCTCGGCCCTCCCCCGGAACGCATCTCGCCCGGCCGTCGTACTACCTGAACACCATTCGGAGCGGCACGCAAGAACGGATGCACCCGGCACGCGTCCTGTCTGTCACCCTATGGAGCGCCGCCCACACCGGACGGAGCAGCGGATTACGAAGCAGTGACGATACGGATGCCCCCGAGCGGACGTCGTCAGGCGACCGAGGTCGTCTCCCGCACCTCGTTCAAGCCGATCGCGTCGGCGAGGTATTCCCGGAGGATCGACAGGCACTCCCCGATGTACCACTCGTCGCCCGCCGGGTCGGCCGCGAACGCGCGCGCGAGCAGCGCGTCGGCGACCTCGATCGCGACGTCGAAGCGCCGGCGCAGCGCGCTGTCGCCGGCGACGCCGAAGTGCTCGCGCACGAATGCCGCGAGGTCGTCGGCGAACACGGCGGCGAGCAGGCCGTCCTCGCCGATCGCGCGATCGCGCTCGACGACGCGCACCACGCGGAAGCCCGGTTCCTCGCGGTAGCAGGCGACCGCGGCGAGCACGCTGCGCTCGACCACGTGCCACGGGTCGGTCAACTCGCGGTCGGCGATGTCGGCGGCGAGCCGCTCGCGGAATCGTCGCACGCACCGCTCGCGGAGCGCACGGAGCACGGCGAGCCGGTCGGGGAAGTAGCGGTAGACGGTGCCGATCGACGCGCCCGAGCGCTCGGCGACCTGGGCGGTCGTGATGAGGTCCGGCCCGATGTCGTCGACGATCTCGGCCGCGGTGTCGAGCAGCGAGTCGAGGCGCTGCGTCGCCCGCTGCTGTGCGGGGGTCACCCGGATCGCCGTGGACGCTCCGTTCGATCCTCGGAGCAGGTCGCCTGTCGGCACGGTACCTCCTGACATAGACGCCCACTCTACCCCCCGTTTGCGGGATAGCGGCGAAGCTGACCACAGGCCGACCCGTGTCGCGATGCCGGCGTGCGAGACTGGATGAATGCGCACGCCCGACCACCCCGCGCCCGACGCGGTGCGCGTCCATCGGGCGGCGCGCATCGAGGACTGGTTCCACGGCATCCGCGAGCGCTCGGCCCGCCGCCGCGGGCACGTGCCGACCATCGTCCCCTACGCGGGGTACGGCTCGGTCGACTGGGTGCGCATCCTCTGCCGGGTGCTGCTGAGCAAGCCCGCCGGCTCGCGCGGCAGCGCGCGCACCCGCGCCCGACGCGAGCAGGGCATCCGCGGCTGGCGCAGCTTCACGAGCGTCCCGGTCGGCGACGTGGCCGTGCGCATCCGCATCGGCGGCCAGGAGCTGGAGGTCGTGGCCGACCGCGGCGGCGTGGTCGACGCGAAGGTGCCCGTCTCCCTGCCGCCGGGCCGGCACGAGGCGGTCCTCTCCACCGACGGCGGGGTCGACCAGCACGCCCCGATCGACGTCATCGCGCCGGGCACGAAGCTCGGCATCATCTCCGACGTCGACGACACCGTGATGGTCACCGCGCTCCCCCGTCCGCTGCTCGCGGCGTGGAACACGTTCGTGCTCGACGAGCACGCGCGCATGCCCACCCCGGGCATGGCGGTGCTGCTGGAGCGCCTCTCCCGCGCCCACCCCGACGCGCCGGTCATCTACCTGAGCACCGGCGCGTGGAACGTCGCACCGACGCTCACGCGCTTCCTCTCGCGCAACCTGTACCCGGCGGGCACGCTCCTGCTCACCGACTGGGGCCCCACGCACGACCGGCTGTTCCGCAGCGGCCGCATCCACAAGGAGGACAACCTGCGCCGCCTGGCGCAGGAGTTCCCCGACATGCGCTGGGTGCTGATCGGCGACGACGGCCAGCACGACGAGTCGATCTACGGCGAGTTCGCGGCGGAGCATCCCGAGAACGTCGAGGCGATCGCCATCCGACAGCTCTCGGCGGGCGAGGCCGTGCTCGCGGGCGGGCGCTCGCGCGCCGAACTCCACGGCGTCAGCGCCCCCTGGATCTCGGCGAACGACGGCGCGACGCTCCTGAAGCGCATGGAGGAGCTCGGCCTGCTCTGACCCGGCCGGTGCGACGAGGGGCGAGCGGATGCCCCGGGGCGAGCCTCCGCCGTCAGCGCGCGGCGCGCAGCCGGGCGAGGCCGCGGTTCACGGATGCCGCCCACAGCGGGCCGCGGTAGATGAACGCGGTGTACCCCTGCACGAGGTCGGCCCCCGCGTCGAGGCGCTCCTGCACGTCCTCCGCCGTGTCGACGCCGCCGACGGAGATCACGCACAGCTCGGGCGGCACCGCGGCGCGGATGAGTCGCAGCACCTCGAGCGACCGGGCTGCGAGCGGCGCCCCGGAGAGGCCGCCGGCCCCGGCCGCCTCGACGACGGTCCGGGAGGTGCGCAGGCCCTCGCGCGAGATCGTCGTGTTCGTGGCGATGATGCCGGCGAGCCCCGCGTCGACCGCGAGCCGCGCGATGCGCTCGACCTGCTCGTCGGTGAGGTCGGGGGCGATCTTCACGAGCAGCGGGGTGTCGCCCGCCTCGTCGCGCACGGCCGCGAGCAGCGGCTCGAGCGACTCGAGCTCCTGCAGCCCGCGCAGGCCCGGCGTGTTCGGCGAGCTGACGTTGACGACCAGGTAGTCGGCGAGCGGTGCGAGCACCCTGGCGCTCCGCCGGTAGTCGCCGGTCGCGTCCTCCACGGCGGTCACGCGGCTCTTGCCGATGTTGACGCCGAGCACCGGCCCGCGACCGGGCCTGCGGCGCAGCCGCGCGATGCGCAGCGCAGCGGCATCCGCCCCGCCGTTGTTGAACCCCATGCGGTTGATCACGGCCCGGTCGGGGATCAGCCGGAACAGCCGCGGCGTCGGGTTGCCGGGCTGGGCGTGCGCGGTGAGCGTGCCGACCTCGACGTGGCCGAACCCCAGCTGCCCGAGGCCCGCGATGCCGAGCCCGTCCTTGTCGAACCCGGCGGCGAGGCCGAACGGCGACGGGAACGTGCGCCCGAGCGCCTGCACCCGCAGCTCCGGGGCCGGCCGCGTGAAGCGCGCGACCACGCGGCCGAGGCCGAGCCACGGCAGGCGCCGGATCACGCCGAAGGCGAGGTGGTGCGCCCGCTCGGGGTCGATGCGTCGGAGGACCAGGGAGAAGAGGATGCGATACATGCCTCGGAAAGGCTACCGGAGCGTGGGCGTCACTCCGCGGAGCGTGCGGGCAGGCGGCCGTGCTCGGCGCGCAGCTGCGCGATCGCCTCCTCGAAGTCGTCGAGCGACTCGAACGCCTGGTAGACGCTCGCGAAGCGCAGGTACGCCACCTCGTCGAGGTCGCGCAGCGGCGCGAGGATCGCCAGGCCGATGTCGTTCGCCTCGATCTGCGAGGCGCCCGTCTGTCGGATCGTCTCCTCGACCTTCTGCGCGAGCACCGCAAGGTCGGACTCGGTCACCGGCCGGCCCTGGCACGCCTTCTTCACGCCCGTGACGACCTTGTCGCGGCTGAACGGCTCGACGACGCCCGAGCGCTTGATGACCACGAGGCTCGCGGTCTCGGTGGTGCTGAACCGCCGGCCGCAGTTGGGGCACTGGCGGCGACGGCGGATCGAGAGCCCGTCGTCGGTGGTGCGGGAGTCGATCACGCGCGAATCGGGGTGACGGCAGAACGGGCAGTACATGGTTGCTCCAGTCTACGAGCGCGTCAGCCGCCGAAGCGGGCGCGCACGGCCTCGGCGTGGGCCGGCAGCTGCTCGTCGAGCGCGAGCGCGTCGATGCCCGCCGCGACGGCCGAGAGGCCGCGCTCGTCGTAGCGCACGACCTGCTGCGGGCGCAGGAACGTCGCCGCCGACAGGCCCGCGCTGAACCGGGCGTGCCCGCCCGTGGGGAGCACGTGGTTCGAGCCCGCCGAGTAGTCGCCGAGGCTCACCGGCGAGTACGGGCCGATGAAGATCGCCCCGGCGTTCTCGATCAGCGCGAGCACCGCGTCGGGGTCGCCGACCTGTATCTCGAGGTGCTCGGGCCCGAAGGCGTTCGCGAACGCCGCCGCCTGCGCGAGGTCGTCGACGAGCACGGTCGCGGACTGCTCGCCCGTGAGCGAGGCGCGCACGCGCTCGGCGTGGCGCGTCGCGCCCTGCCGCACCGCGAGCCGCTCGCCGACGCGCGCCGCGAGGCCGTCGTCGTCGGTGACGAGCACCGCGGCAGCGAGTTCATCATGCTCGGCCTGGCTCACGAGGTCGGCCGCGACGAGGTCGGGGTCGGCGCTGCCGTCGGCGATGACCAGGATGTCGGTGGGGCCCGCCTCGGCGTCGATGCCGACCACGCCGCGCACGACGCGCTTGCCAGCGGCGACGAACCGGTTGCCGGGCCCGGTGACGACCTGCACCGGTTCGAGACCCGCGTCGGGCACGCCGTGCGCGAAGGCGCCGATCGCGCCGGCGCCGCCCATGGCGTAGACCTCGTCGACGCCGAGCAGCGCGGCGATGCCGAGGATGGTGGGGTGCACCCGCCCGCCGTGGTCAGGCTGCGGGGGCGACGCGATGGCGATCGACCCGACGCCCGCGACCTGCGCGGGCACCACGTTCATGATGACGCTCGACGGGTAGACCGCCTTGCCGCCGGGCACGTAGAGCCCGACGCGGCCGACCGGCTGCCAGCGCTGCTCGACGACCGCGCCCTCCCCGAGCTCGGTGCGACCGGGCGGCGGCACCTGCGCGGCGCTCGCCTCCCGCACTCGGCGGATGGACTCGCGCGCCGCGTCGGCGACGGCCGGGTCGAGGGCGGCGAGCGCGTCGTCGAGGTGCGCACGCGGCACGCGGAGCTGCCCGGGGCGCACGCCGTCGAAGCCCTCGGACTGGTCGAGCAGGGCGTCCGCGCCGCGGGTGCGCACGTCGGCGATGAGCTCCGCGGCGATCGCCTCGGCGGCCGAGACGTCGCTGCGCGACCGGGGCACGAGGGCGAGCAGTTCGGCGGCGGTAGGCTGGGCCCCGCGGAGGTCGATCGTCTGCATCATGGCCCGGCCAGCCTACCGCCAGCACCGAAACGAACGGACATCCGTGAGCGCCTCCCCCGACGACCTCGACGCGTTCCGCCAGGCCTTCCGGCGCCACGCCGCGGGCGTCGCGATCGTGACCGTGCAGGGCCCCGACGGCGCACCGGAGGCGTTCACCGCGACCTCGGTCGCCTCGCTGTCGGCGGTGCCGCCACTGGCGACCTTCAACATGGCGCGGTCGGCGTCCGTCTGGCCGGCCGTCGCGACGGCCGGGCACGCGGTCGTGCACATGCTCGGCGCCCGCAACCGCGCCCTCGCGGAGCGCATGGCGGGGCCGCGCGAGTCGCGGTTCGACGGCGTCGCGTGGCGAGCGGGGCCCGGCGGCGCGCCCGTGCTCGCGGGCGCGACCGCGTGGATGGGCGGTCGCATCCTGGAGCGCTTCGAGGTGCACGAGAGCGCACTGGTCGTGCTGCGCGTCGACCGGGGCGAGATCGGCGAGGCGGATGCCCCGCTGCTGTACCACGAGCGCAGCTACCGCGCGCCGGGCGACGTGGTCTGAGCCGCCGGGGCGCCGGTCGCGCCGACCGCACCCACCGAGCGGTCAGACCAGGCAGTTCGGGCCGAGCAGGCTCTTGAGCTCGCCGTAGAGGTCGGGGGTGACGCGCACCGGGAACGGCAGCTCGAACACGCGCGCGGTGCCGCCCTTCACGAGCTTCAGGTGCACCTCGGTACTGCCGGAGTGGCGGCCGAGGACCTCGCCGAGCGCCGTGACGGTGTCGGTCGTGGCGCGCTGGTCGGGCAGCGAGATGACCACGGGCCCCGACTCGTCCTCCTGCCCGAGCTCGGGCAGCACGATGCTGTACGCGTGCAGGTTCATGCCGTCGTCGCGCATGCTCACCCGGCCGCGCACGACCGCGATCCGGTCGGCCTGCAGGTCGGGCGAGAACTCCTGGTACGCCTTGCCCATGAACATCACGGTGAGCTCGCCCGAGAAGTCCTCGACCTGGATCATGCCGTACTGGTTGCCGCTCGAGCGCGCGACGCGATGCTGCACGCTCGTCACGAGACCGGCGATCGTCGCGGTGTCGCCGTCCTGCGTGGCATCCGACGACACCAGGTCGGTGATGGTGGTCGACGCGTGCTTCGCGAGCGGCACCTCGAGCCCTGCGAGCGGGTGGTCGGAGACGTACAGCCCGAGCATCTCGCGCTCGAAGGCGAGCTTGTCGCGCTTGGTCCACTCCGGGCGTTCCGGCACCTGCGCGACGGGCGCGCGCTCGTCCTCCTCGAACAGGCTGTCGAAGTCGAAGCCCACGTCGCCGTTGGCCTCGGCCCGCTTGTCCTTCACCGCCGACTCCACCGCCGACTCGTGGATCTCGACGAGCGCGCGCCGGGTGTGCCCGAGCGAGTCGAACGCCCCGGCCTTCGCGAGCGACTCGACCGTGCGCTTGTTCGCGACCGGGATCGGCACCTTCTTCAGGAAGTCGTGGAACGACTCGAACCGGCCCTGCGCCTCGCGCGCCCCGCGGATCGCCTCGACGACGTTGAAGCCCACGTTGCGCACGGCGCCCAGGCCGAAGCGGATGTCCTCGCCGACGGCCGCGAAGAAGCCGATTGACTCGTTCACGTCGGGCGGCAGCACCTTGATGCCCATGCGCCGGCACTCGTTGAGGTACATCGCGAGCTTGTCGCGCGCATCGCCGACGCTCGTCAGCAGCGCCGCCATGTACTCGGCCGGGTAGTGCGCCTTCAGGTACGCGGTCCAGTAGCTGAGCACGCCGTAGGCGGCCGAGTGCGCCTTGTTGAAGGCGTAGTCGGAGAACGGCAGCAGGATGTCCCACAGCGTCTTCACCGCGGCATCCGAGTAGCCGTTGCCCTTCATGCCCGCCTCGAAGCCCGCGTACTGCTTGTCGAGCTCGGACTTCTTCTTCTTGCCCATCGCACGGCGCAGGATGTCGGCCTGGCCGAGGCTGAACCCGGCGACCTTCTGCGCGATCGCCATCACCTGCTCCTGGTAGATGATGAGGCCGTAGCTCGTGTCGAGGATGTCCTTCAGCGGCTCGGCGAGCTCGGGATGGATCGGCGTGATCTCCTGCTGGCCGTTCTTGCGCAGCGCGTAGTTCGTGTGCGAGTTCGCGCCCATCGGGCCGGGGCGGTACAGCGCGATGACCGCGGAGATGTCCTCGAAGTTGTCGGGCTTCATGAGGCGCAGCAGCGACCGCATCGGCCCGCCGTCGAGCTGGAACACGCCGAGCGTGTCGCCGCGGCCCAGCAGCTCGTACGCCTCGCGGTCGTCGAGCGCCAGGTCTTCCAGCACCGGGCGGAAGCCGCGGTTGGCCTCGATGTTGTCGAGCGCGTCGTCGATGATGGTGAGGTTGCGCAGCCCCAGGAAGTCCATCTTGATGAGGCCGAGCGACTCGCACGCCGGGTAGTCGAACTGCGTGACGATCTGGCCGTCCTGCTCGCGCTTCATGATCGGGATGATGTCGATCAGCGGCTCGCTCGACATGATCACGCCGGCCGCGTGCACACCCCACTGGCGCTTCAGGTTCTCGAGCCCGACGGCCGTGTCGAAGACGGTCTTCGCCTCCGGGTCGGTCTCGATGAGGGCGCGGATGTCGCCGGCCTCCTTGTACCGCGGGTGGTCGCGGTCGAAGATGCCCGACAGCGGGATGTCCTTGCCCATGACCGCGGGCGGCATCGCCTTGGTGAGCTTCTCCCCCATGCCGAACGGGAAGCCGAGCACGCGCGACGAGTCCTTGAGCGCCTGCTTCGCCTTGATGGTGCCGTAAGTGACGATCTGCGCGACGCGCTCGTCGCCGTACTTGTCGGTGACGTACTTGATGACCTCGCCGCGACGACGCTCGTCGAAGTCCACGTCGAAGTCGGGCATCGAGACGCGGTCGGGGTTGAGGAAGCGCTCGAAGATGAGCCCGTGCTGGAGCGGGTCGAGGTCGGTGATCTTCATCGCGTACGCGGCCATCGAGCCGGCGCCCGAGCCTCGGCCGGGGCCGACGCGGATGCCGTTGTCCTTCGACCAGTTGATGAAGTCGGCGACGACGAGGAAGTAGCCGGGGAAGCCCATCTGCGTGATGACGCCGACCTCGTAGTCCGCCTGCTTCCGCACGGCGTCGGGGATGCCCGACGGGTAGCGCTCGTGCAGGCCCTTCTCGACCTCCTTGACGAACCAGCTCTCCTCGTTCTCCCCCTCGGGCACTGGGAAGCGCGGCATGTAGTTCGCGCTCGTGTTGAACGCCACGTCGCAGCGCTCGGCGATGAGCAGCGTGTTGTCGCACGCCTCGGGGTACTGGTCCCACGTGCGGCGCATCTCGGCGGCCGTGCGCAGGTAGAAGTCGTCGGCGTCGAACTTGAAGCGGTTCGGGTCGTCGAGCGTCGACCCCGACTGCACGCAGAGCAGCGCCGCGTGGCTCTTCGCGTCGTGCGCGTGCGTGTAGTGCAGGTCGTTGGTCGCGACGAGCGGCAGGTCGAGCTCCCTCGCGAGCCGGATCAGGTCGCCCTGGATGCGGCGCTCGATGCCCAGGCCGTGGTCCATCACCTCGCAGAAGAAGTTGTCCTTGCCGAAGATGTCGCGGAAGTCCGCCGCGGCCTGCACGGCCTCGTCGTACTGGCCGAGCCGGAGCCGGGTCTGCACCTCGCCCGACGGGCAGCCGGTGGTCGCGATGAGGCCCGTCCCGTACGTCTCGAGCAGCTCGCGGTCCATGCGCGGCTTGAAGTAGTACCCCTCGATCGACGCGAGCGAGTTCAGTCGGAACAGGTTGTGCATGCCCGCCGTGTTCTCGGCGAGCAGCGTCATGTGCGTGTACGCGCCGGCGCCCGACACGTCGTCGCCGCCGCCGTTGCCCCAGCGCACGCGGGTCTTGTCGCCGCGTGCGGTGCCCGGCGTGAGGTACGCCTCGGTGCCGATGATCGGCTTGATGCCGACATCCGTCGCCTGCTTCCAGAAGTCGTAGGCGCCGAACACGTTGCCGTGGTCGGTCATCGCGATGGCGGGCTGGCCCTGCTCCTTCGCCGCGGCGACCAGCTCCCCCACCCGGGCCGCCCCGTCGAGCATCGAGTACTCGGTGTGGACGTGGAGGTGGACGAAGCCATCGTCGGTCACGGCGCTCCCGGAGGGGTCTGAGGTGCGAGTGGGGGTACCAGACTAATCGTGCCGCACGACATCGAGCGCGCGGGCGAGGTCGGCCGGATAGTCGGATCGGAAGGTGACCCACTCGCCGTTCGCCGGGTGCGCGAACGACAGCTCGACCGCGTGCAGCCACTGCCGCTCGAGGCCGAGACGGGCGCTCAGCGTCGGGTCCGCGCCGTACATGGCGTCGCCGGTGCACGGATGCCGCTGGGCGGCCATGTGCACGCGGATCTGGTGCGTGCGGCCCGTCTCCAGGTGCACCTCGACGAGCGATGCGTACGGGAACGCCTCGATCGTCTCGTAGTGCGTGACCGCGTGCTTGCCGGCCGCGGTGACCGCGAACTTCCAGTCGGACCTCGGGTGCCGGCCGATCGGCGCGTCGATCGTGCCGCGCAGCGGATCGGGCAGGCCCTGCACGAGCGCGTGGTACACCTTGTCGACCTCGCGGTCGTGGAACGCGCGCTTCAGCGCGGTGTACGCGCCCTCCGACTTCGCGACGACCATGAGGCCGGACGTGCCGGCGTCGAGGCGGTGCACGACGCCCTGGCGCTCGGGCGCGCCCGACGTCGAGATGCGGAAGCCGGCCGCGGCGAGGGCGCCCACCACGGTCGGGCCCTCCCAGCCGAGCGACGGATGCGCCGCGACCCCCGCGGGCTTGTCGACCACGACGATCTCGTCGTCGTCGTGCACGATGCCGAGGTCGGGCACCGCGATCGGCTCGACCGTGGGCGCCCGCGGCGGCTCCCACGACACCTCGAGCATCGCCCCGCCGCGCAGGCGGTCGGACTTGCCCGCCTCGGCGCCGTCGAGCCGCACGCCGCCCGCGGACGCGATGTCGGCCGCGAGGGTGCGCGAAAAGCCGAGCAGCTTCGCCAGGCCCGCATCGACGCGGACGCCGTCGAGGCCGTCGGGCACCGGCAGCATCCGATGCTCCATGTCAGCCCTCGCGCGTGCCGGCTGCGCTCACCCGGGGTCCGGCTGCCTCCGGGCCCTCCGGCTCGGTGGTCTCCTCCGAGGCCTCGGGGCGGTCGACCGCGGTCTCCGGGTCGCCCGACTCCGCATCGGGCGCGTCCTTCCGCGGCGGCGCCTGCCGCTCGCCGTCGAGGCCGACGCCACGGATGGTCAGGATGAGGAACAGCACCATGCTCGACACCACGGCGATGTCGGCGATGTTGTAGATCGCCGGCAGCATCCACGGCGTCGAGATGAAGTCGATCACGTGCCCGACGCCGAAGCCCGGCTCGCGGATGAGGCGGTCGGTCAGGTTGCCGAGCACACCGCCCAGCAGCAGTCCGAACACCACGGCCCAGGCGAGCGAGCGGATGCGGCCGGCGAACCAGATGATGAAGGTCAGCACGCCCGCCGCGAGGATCGTGAAGACCCACGTCATGCCGCTCGCGATCGAGAACGCCGCACCGGGATTGCGGACGAACTGCCACTGCAGCACCTCGCCCAGCACCGGCACGATCTCACCCTCGGTGAGGTTCGTGACGACGAGCTGCTTCGTCAAGAAGTCGAGGCCGTAGATCGTCGCGGCGATCGCGACGAGCAGGACCAGCGCACTGAGTCGGACCCGCGCGGTGCGCCGAGCGTCAGCCGCCAAAGGCCTGGTACGTCGGAGCCTGCGGCGGTGCGTCGACCGCGCCCGCAGCACTCATGGGCGCGTAACCGCCCTGCTGCGGAGCGCCCGGGCTGACCGGGGCGGCCTGATCGAGGTCGCGCAGCTGGCCCTCGATGTACGACTTGAGCTTCTGGCGGTAGTCGCGCTCGAACGAACGGAGCTCGTCGACGCGCTTCTCGATCGCCGCGCGCTCCTGGTCGAGCTTGCCGATCTGGGCGCGCTGCTTCGCCTCGGCCTCGGCGACGACGCGCGCGGCGGTCGCGTGGCCCTCGGCGATGAGCGCGTCGCGCTTCTCGATGCCCTCGCGCACGTGCTCCTCGTGGAGGCGGCGGGCGAGCTGGAGCAGGTTGGTCGTGCTGGTCTGCTCGTCGACCTCGGAGACCGGGGCGGGCGCGGCCGGGACGGCGACCGTCGGCGGCTGCGGAGTGGGCTCGGCGTACGCGGGCGCCGGCGCAGCGGCGGGGGCCGGTGCGGGGGCGGGCGCGGGCTGCTGGGAGGCCTTCTGCTCGGCCTGCGCGAGCCGCTGGCGCAGCTCGTCGTTCTCCTGGTTCAGACGGCGCAGCTCGACGACGACCTCGTCGAGGAAATCGTCGACCTCATCCTGATCGTAGCCCTCGCGGAACTTCGTCGCCTGGAACCGCTTGTTGACCACGTCTTCGGGAGTTAGCGCCATGGCGTTCCAACCTCACAATGCTCGATCTGTCTGATCACGTTCAGCTAACGGTAGCAAACGGTGCGCGGACCGCGCGGCCCGTATCAGGCTCGCGCGTCACGGTTCGCAGCACATCGTCAGGCGAGCCGCGAGATGCCGCCGACGATCCACAGCAGCACGATCACGACGAGCATGGCGATGCTCCAGCCGAAGTCGAATGCGACCTGGCCCACCCGCAGCGGCGGCACGATGCGCCGGAAGAACTTCACCGGCGGGTCGGTGACCGTGTACACGGCCTCGACCACGACGAGCCACCCGCCCTGCGGGCGCCACGATCGGTTGAAGGTGCGCACGAGGTCGAGGACGAAGCGCGCCCACATCGTGAAGAAGTAGATGAGCAGGACGTAGTACAGGAGGGTCGCGATGAACGCGATGGCACCCACGGCCGATCAGGCGTGGCTGAAGAACGACGCCTCGACGTCGCTCTCGACCTCGCTGCTCTCCCCGGAGACCACGACGTGGGCGGGCGAGAGCAGGAACACCTTGTTCGTCACGCGCTCGATCTTGCCATGGAGGCCCTGCGAGAGGCCACTCGCGAAGTCGATGAGACGGCGTGCGTCGCCGTCCGACATCTGGGAGAGGTTGATGATGACCGGCACGCCGTCGCGGAACGACTCGGCGATCACCTGGGCGTCGCGGTACTGCCGGGGGTGCACGGTGAGGATCTCGTTCATGTCCGCCTGCTGTGAGCTCGGGGTGGGTGCCGCGGTGGGCTTCCGCAGCGGGGTCACTGGGGCGCCGCCGCCCTTGGGTGCCGGGGCGGCCTGCGCCACCGGAGCAGGCTGCGGCGCGGCCGCGGGGGCCTCCTGCTCGAGCTCCTCATCGGCGAGGCCGAGGTAGACCATCGTCTTCCGAAGCGGGTTCGACATCGCAACCTCCGTGTGTCGTCGTCTCTTCGAGGTTAAGCGGCCTGCGGCCGATTTCCCGTGATTGCCGTGCCGATGCGTAGGTGTGTCGCGCCCGCGTGCACGGCCTCGCGGAAGTCCCCGGACATGCCGATGGACAGGTCGCGCGCGTCGGGCGCGACCTGCGCGACGAGCAGGTCGGATGCCTCGCGCACGCGCGCGAACGCACGGGCCGGCTCCTCCCCGAGCGGCGCGACGGCCATGAGCCCGCGCAGCCGGAGCCCGGACGCCGCCTCGGCGGCCTCGGCGACGCGGAGCACGTCGTCGCCCACCGCGCCGCCGCGCCCCGGGTCATCGGTCAGGTTGACCTGCACGAAGCAGTCGACGGATGCCTCGTCGGAGGCGAGCACGTCGACCAGCTCGACGCGGTCGACCGAGTGGATCGCGGAGGCGTACGCCCGCACCTGCCGGGCCTTCTTGCGCTGGAGCTGGCCGACGAAGTGCCAGCGGAGGCCGAGCGGCTCGAGCTCGCGCGCCTTCGCCTGCGCCTCCTGGTGCCGGTTCTCCCCCACGTCGTGCACGCCGAGCCCGGCCAGCTCGCGTACGAGCGACACCGGCTGGAACTTGGTGACGACGATCGTGGTGATCGCATCGGGGTCGCGACCGGCCTCGCGCGCGGCATCCGCCACCTGCGCCTGCACCGACGCGAGCCGGCCGGCGAGCGTGGGCTCGCTCATCGCGCGCCCGCCTGCGGACTCACTTGAGGAAGTCGGGGATGTCGAGGTCGTCGGGCTGCTCGTCGAACGCCGGGTCGCCCACGATCGCGTCGGCCGTCGCGGTCGGCTGCTCGGCGGTCGACCAGGACGCGCTCTCGACGAGCTCCTCGATCGAGATCTCGGTCTCGGTCGTCGCCGCCGCCGCATCGCCCGCACCGATCGCCGCGCCGCCGAATGCGCCCGCCTCGAGCTCGTCGCGGATCGGCGACGGCTCGCCGCCGTCGAACCCGGCCGCGATCACGGTCACGCGCACCTCGTCGCCGAGCGTGTCGTCGATGACGGCGCCGAAGATGATGTTCGCCTCCGGGTGCACGGCCTCCTGGACCAGACGGGCCGCGTCGTTGATCTCGAAGATGCCGAGGTTCGAACCGCCCTGGATCGACAGCAGCACGCCGTGCGCGCCGTCGATCGAGGCTTCGAGCAGCGGTGACGCCACGGCCAGCTCGGCCGCCTTGATCGCGCGATCCGCGCCCCGCGACGACCCGATGCCCATGAGCGCGGAGCCCGCGCCCTGCATGACCGACTTGACGTCGGCGAAGTCCAGGTTGATGAGTCCGGGCGTGGTGATCAGGTCGGTGATGCCCTGGACACCGGCGAGGAGCACCTGGTCGGCCGTGGCGAACGCCTCGAGCATCGAGATGCCGCGGTCGCTGATCTCCAGGAGCCGGTCGTTCGGCACCACGATGAGGGTGTCGACCTCGTTTTTCAGGGTCGCGACACCCTGCTCGGCCTGGGTCTGGCGGCGCTTGCCCTCGAAGCTGAACGGCTTCGTGACGACACCGATCGTGAGGGCGCCGATCGACTTGGCGATGCGCGCCACGACCGGGGCGCCTCCGGTGCCGGTGCCGCCGCCCTCACCCGCGGTCACGAAGACCATGTCGGCGCCCGCGAGCGCCTCCTCGATCTCCTCCGCGTGGTCCTCCGCGGCGCGTCGGCCGACCTCGGGGTCGGCGCCCGCGCCGAGTCCGCGCGTGAGGTCCCGCCCGACATCGAGCTTGACGTCGGCGTCGCTCATGAGCAGCGCCTGGGCGTCGGTGTTGATCGCGATGAACTCGACCCCGCGCAGGCCGAGCTCGATCATGCGGTTCACCGCGTTCACGCCACCGCCGCCGATGCCGACGACCTTGATGACTGCGAGGTAGTTCTGGTTTGTCGACACTGTCCGGCCCTCCGTGCGTCACTCTCAAGTCTCAACCTCAGGTGTAAGGTTAAAGTTTTGCCGAGTATGCAATTTCCCTGACCTCGACGGTAGGCGCGCCCATGCCCGATCGGCGCACGACGCGCCGCGTGTCGCGATCCGCGTCAGCCCACGACCGCGCTGCGCGGCGACGACACGTCGTAGCGCGAGACCGTCGACGGCGGCGCGGCCTCGACCAGCGCCTCGAGCACCGCCGCCTTGAGCACGGACTCCTCCGCGCTGCCCCACACCACGCTCGCTCCCCCGGCGAGCTCCAGCCGCACGTCGTCGGCCGTCGTCGCCGACGCCGACAGCACGCTCGAGCGCAGCTCGTCGGGCAGCGACCGGATCACCGCGCTCGCCGACCGGAACCCGTCGCCGGCGAGGCCGCCCTCCGCGTCGACGAGCGGAAGCCCCTCCGGGCGCACCGGCTGCTCCTCGAGCACGATGCCGGCGCCGTCCACCACGCGGAACCCGCCGCCGCCCGCGACCACCGCGATCGGCGTGCGTTCGACGAGCCGCACCACGAGCGTGCCGGGCGGCCGCCGCTCGATCGCCCAGGTCTGGATCGCCGAGAACTCCGCGAGCGCCTCGCCGACCGCCCGATCGTCGACGAGCGGAAGCGGGGTGCCGCGCTGCGCGTCGAGCGCGACCTGCACCTCGTCGGCCGTGACCCGCTCGCCCGCACCCTGGACCACGATCTCCTGCACCGCCATGAGCGGCGAGTACGCAGCGGCGGTGAGCCCGCCCACGACGAGCAGCACGCTGCCGATGCCGACCGCCCACGCGATGCGCCGGTTGCGCTGCCGCTTGGTGAACCGGCGCATCTCGGCACGCTCGTAGCGCCGGCGCCGGCGGGTCGCGCGGCGCACCTCGCGTTTCGCGCGCCATCCCGCGAGGCGACCTCCGCCGGCGGCAGACTCGGCGGTCGTCGGCTCGGCGTCGATCGTCGCGGCGAACCGCGACGGCTCGTGGTCTGGGGGCTCGGCGTCGTCGGTCGTCGTCCCGCCGGGTCGCACGATCGGGATGGGTTCGGTGAGCTGTGCGTCGGCGGGCGCCGGTGCCGACGAGGACGACGGCGGGTCTGCTGCTGCGGGCGGCACCCGCGACGGCACCCGCGAGGGCGCGGGCGGAGTCCGCGTCGGGGCGGCCGGGCGCGCGGCCTCCGTGCGCACCTCGCCGCTCGCGGGAGCATCCGCCTCGCCCGCCTCGGCACCGCGTGCGGCCGGGCTGGCCCCGGGACGCGCGCGCCCCCGGCCGTCGAAGCCCTGCGGACGCCTCACGCCCGGAGCATCCTCAGCCCCGCTCCCGCTCGAGCGAGCCGAGCAGCTGGGGCACGATGCGGTACACGTCGCCGCAGCCGAGCGTGATGACGTAGTCGCCCTCGCGCGCGATGCGCGCCGTGTGGTCGGCCGCCGCCTGCCAGTCGGCGATGAACGACACCTTGGACGGGTCGTTGAACCGGTCGGCGACGAGCTGGCCGGTCACGCCGGGCTCCGGGTCCTCGCGCGCGCCGTACACGTCGAGCACGATCGTCTCGTCGGCCAGCGTCTCGAGCACCTCGGCGAACTCGCCCGCGAACAGCCGGGTCCGGCTGTACAGGTGCGGCTGGTGCACGGCGATGATGCGCCCCTCGCCGACGACCGTGCGCGCGCCGGAGAGCGCGGCCGCCACCTCGGTCGGGTGGTGGGCGTAGTCGTCGAACACGCTCACGCCGCCCACGGTGCCGTGCAGCTCGAACCGGCGGCCCGTGCCGCCGAACTCCGAGATCTCCGCGAGCGTCTCCGCCGGCGGGAAGCCGAGGCCCACGAGCACCGCGAAGGCGCCCGCCGCATTGATGGCGTTGTGCACGCCCGGCACCGCGAGCCGGGTGCGGTACGTCGCGCCCTCGTGGTCGATCGCGAACGACACCGGCCCGTCGGTCTCGATCGAGTGCACGCGCACGTCGGCCGAGTCCGCCTCGCCGAAGGTCAGCACGCGACGATGCGAGAGCCGGTCCTTCACGCGCAGCGCGCCCGGGTCGTCGGCCGAGATGGCGACCAGCTCGCGCGCGCGGTCGGCGAACGTCACGAACGCGTCCTCGAACGCCTCGAACGAGCCGTAGTGGTCGAGGTGGTCGGGGTCGACGTTCGTGACGAGCGCGACCGAGGTGTCGTAGAGCAGGAACGAGCCGTCGGACTCGTCGGCCTCGACCACGAACCACTCCCCCGACCCGCGCGCCGAGCTCGTGCCGAGGGCCTGGATGACGCCGCCGTTGACGAAGCTCGGGTCCTGTCCGAGGCCGATCAGGCCCGTGATGATCATGCCGGTCGACGTCGTCTTGCCGTGCGCGCCCGCGACCGAGACGAGCCGCTGCGAGCGGATGAGCCAGGCGAGCGCCTGCGAGCGGTGCAGCACCGGGATGCCGTGCTCGAGCGCGTACCGGTACTCGGGGTTGTCCTGCCAGAGCGCGCCGGTCACGACTACCGTGTCGGCGTCGCCGACGTGCGCGGCGTCGTGGCCGATCGACACGGTCGCACCGAGCTCGCGCAGCGTGCGGACCGTGTCGGAGTCGCGCACGTCCGACCCGGTCACCCGGTGGCCCGCGCCCAGGAACAACCGCGCGATGCCGCTCATGCCCGCGCCGCCGATGCCGACGAAGTGGACGGCGCCGATGGACTCGGGCATCTCGATGGAGGTGTCGGGCTTGATCGTCACGTGGGCTGGGCTCTCTCTGATGGTCGGGTCGACGCCGTGGCGTCCGTGGTCAAGGCTACGCGCGTCAGGCGCGTCGGTGCGTTCCCGCGCCGAGTGCCTCGTCGACGAGCGCGACCATGCGGTCGGTGCCGTCGATGACCCCGGCGGATGCCGCCTGCCCGGCCATGGCCGCGACGCTCGCGCCGTCCGCCAGCAACGGCACCACGTTCGCGTCGACCCAGCTCGGCACGAAGTCGGCGTCGTCGACGAGGATGCCGCCACCCGCCTCGACCACGCCCGCCGCGTTGAAGCGCTGCTCGCCGTTGCCCACGGGATACGGCACGTACACGGCGGGGATGCCGAGCGCGGCCAGCTCGCTCACCGTCGCCGCGCCCGCGCGCGAGAGTGCGAAGTCGGCGATCGCGAGCGCGAGGTCCATGCGGTCGCAGTAGTCGATCATCCGGTAGCCGTCGAGGCCCGGGTCGGTCACCTCGGACGACCGGCCCGTGATGTGCAGCACCTGCCATCCCGTGGCGCGCAGCGCGAGCGCCGACCCCGCGACCGTGGCGTTCAGCCGACGGGCGCCGAGCGAGCCGCCGGTCGCGAGCAGTACGGGTCGGCCGGCGTCGAGTCCGAAGAACTCGGCGGCCTCCGCGCGCGCGGCGGCACGGTCCATCCGCTCGATCTCGCTGCGCAGCGGCATGCCGACGAAGCGTGCACCGCGCAGCGGCGTGCCCTCGAACGCGACGCCGACCGTCGCCGCGAACCGGCTGCCGAGCCGGTTCGCGAGCCCGGGCTTCGCGTTCGCCTCGTGCAGGGCGACCGGCACCTTCTCGGCGCGGGCGGCCAGGTAGGCGGGCGTCGCGACGTACCCGCCGAAGCCCACCACGACGTCGACGCCGTGCTCGCGGATGAGCTCGCGAACGGTGCGGATGCTGCGCCGGAACGTCGACGGGAACGCGATCGCCGCACGGTTCGGCCGGCGCGGGAAGGGCACCTTCGGGATGGTGAGCAGCTCGTAGCCGCGCGCCGGCACGAGGCGTGCCTCGAGCCCCTCTGCGGTGCCGAGCACGAGCACGCGGGCGTCGGGCTCGCGTTCGCGCAGCCGGTCGGCGACGGCGAGCAGCGGGTTCACGTGGCCGGCGGTGCCACCGCCGGCGAGGAGGTACGTGGTCATCGCGCGGTCGCCCGCTTCCGTGCCCGGGCCGGGACGGGCGCGGACTCGCGCGCGACCGAGAGCACGACGCCGATGCCGACCAGCGTGGTCAGCAGGGCCGTGCCGCCGGAGGACACGAGCGGGAGGGGGACGCCGAGGACGGGGAAGACACCGAGCACGACACCGATATTGACACACGCCTGACCGATCACCCAGACGAGCATCGCGGCCGTCACGGTGCGTCCGAACATCGTCGGCGCCTGCCGCATGATGCGGGCGAACGCGATCGCGAGCACGACCAGCAGGCCGAGCACGACGACGGCGCCGATGAGGCCGAGCTCCTCGCCGATGATCGCGAAGATGAAGTCGTTGTCTGCCGCAGGGAGCCACGACCACTTCGCGGTGGAGTTGCCGAGGCCGACGCCGAAGACCCCGCCGTTGGCGAGGGCGAAGGTGCCGTGCTCGGTCTGCCAGCACGAATTGATGTAGTCGTCGCAGGTGTGGCTGAGGAACGCGCCGATGCGCTGCATCCGGTTCTCGCTGGTCACGGCCGCGAGGGCGAACGCGCCCGCGCCGAGCAGCACCGGCACGACGAGCAGCCGAAGCCGCACCCCGATGAGGAACAGGGTGCCCAGCAGCATCCCGCCCATGATCATGACCGTGCCGAGGTCGCCGCCGAGGAGCACCAGGCCGATCGCGCCGCCGCCGATCAGCAGGATCGGCAGCACGCCGCGGCCGAACTCGCCGAGCACCGGCTCCTTGCGCGTGGTCATGAGCCCCAGCCAGAGCACGAGCGCGAGCTTGATGGCCTCCGAGGGCTGGAACTGGAACCCGCCGAGGTTCAGCCAGTTCGTGTTGCCGCCGACCGTCACGCCCATGGGCGTCGCGACCACCAGCACCTGGAGCCCGCACGCGATCGCGAGGGCGGGCCAGGCGACCGCCATCCAGAACCGCTGCGGCAGGCGGCTCACCACCAGCATGAGCGGGATCCCGACCAGCACGAACACGCCCTGGCGCATGAACTCGCCGAAGAAGCCCTCGTCGGCGATATACGAGTCGACCGTCGACGACGACAGCACCATGACGAGGCCGAACACGACCAGGAAGATCGTCGTGCCGAGCAGGGTGAAGTAGTTCGCCGACTCGGCGCGGAACATGCGCCCGAGCCGGATGCGGGCCGCGGAGATGCCGCCGGGGCGGTCCTCAGCCGGGGAGTCCGGGCGCGCGTGGGGCGGAGCCGTCATCCGCCTCACCTCCCAGGTACTCGCGCACGGCGCCGGCGAAGCGGCGTCCCCGGTCGGCGTAATCGGTGAACTGGTCCATCGACGCCGCCGCCGGTGCGAGGAGCACCGTGTCCCCCGCCCGTGCGAGGCCGGCGGCCGACTCGACCGCGCGACGCATCACGTCACCAGTGTCGGCGGTGACGACCTCGACGACCTCGAGCCCGGGGGCGTGTCGCGCGAACGCCGCGACGAGGGCGGCGCGATCGACGCCGATCACGACGGCCGCGCGCAGCCGGTCGACGTGGCCCGCGACGAGCGCGTCGATGTCGACGCCCTTCAGCAGGCCGCCGACGATCCACACCACCGACGGGTAGGCGGCGAGCGACGCCTGCGCCGCGTGCGGGTTGGTCGCCTTCGAGTCGTCGACCCACGCGATGCCGTCGGCCGCGGCGACCCGCTCGATGCGGTGGGCGTCGAGGCGGAAGGTCGCGAGCGCGTCGTGCACGGTCGCGGGCGGCACGCCCACCGACCGGGCGAGCGCGGCCGCGGCGAGGATGTTGGCCACGACGTGCGGGGCCGCGAGCCCCGCCTGCGCGAGCTCGTCGAGCGTGGTCAGCTCGAGCGCGGTGTTGCGACGGTCGTCGAGGAACGCGCGGTCGCACAGCACGCCCTCGGCGATGCCGAAGTCGCTCGGACCCGGCACGCCCAGGTCGAACCCGATCGCGCGCGCCCCCTCCTCGACCTCGGCGTCGCGCACCATCTGCTCCGTCGCGGCATCCGACTTGTTGTACACGCACGCCACGCGCACGTGCTCGTACACCTTCGCCTTCGCCGCACGGTAGGCCTCGGCGGAGCCGTGCCAGTCGAGGTGATCGTCCGCGATGTTCAGGCAGACGGATGACACGGGGTGCAGCGCGCCCGGACCGTCGAGCGGCAGGTGGTGCAGCTGGTAGCTCGACAGCTCGACCACGAGCACGTCGAACCCGCCCGGGTCGCGCACCGCGTCGAGCACGGGCACGCCGATGTTGCCGCACGGGGCCGCACGCAGCCCGTGGGCCGCGAGCATCGTCGCGGCGAGCTGCGTCGTGGTCGTCTTGCCGTTGGTGCCCGTGACGAGGATCCACTCGGCGGCCGGTTCGACCTTGTCGCGCACCCGCCAGGCCAGCTCGATGTCGCCCCACACCGCGACCCGCTCGGTCGCGGCCCACTCGAGCATCGGGTGGTCGGGGTGGAACCCGGGCGAGGCGATCACGAGCTCGGGGTCGAATGCCACGACCTCCTCGGGCACGGCATCGAGCGGATGCTGCAGCAGGCGCGCGCCGATCACCTCGAGCACGCGCACGCGGTCGTCGTCGACCGCGGGCGCCACCACGAGCACCTCGGCGCCGAGCTCGGCGAGCGTGTCGGCGGCGGCGAAGCCCGTGACGCCCGCGCCCAGCACGACCGTGCGCAGGCCCGACCAGTCGGAACGCCAGCTCGTGAGAGCGTCGAGCCGCGAGGCATCCGTCATCAGTTGGCGAGCCACTCGAGGTAGAAGGAGCCGACGCCCGCGGCGACCAGGAGGCCGGCGATGATCCAGAACCGCACCACGATCGTCACCTCGGCCCAGCCCTTCAGCTCGAAGTGGTGGTGGATGGGACTCATCAGGAAGATGCGCTTGCCGCGGGTGAGCTTGAAGTACGCCCGCTGCACGATGACCGAGCCGGTCTCGATGACGAAGAGGCCGCCGATGAGGATGAGCAGCAGCTCGGTGCGGCTGACCACCGCGAGGGCGGCCAGGGCGCCGCCGAGCGCGAGCGAACCCGTGTCGCCCATGATGATCTTCGCCGGGTTGGTGTTCCACCAGAGGAAGCCGAGCACGGCGCCGACGATCGCGGTCGCGACGATCGCGATGTCGAGCGGATCGCGCACCTCGTAGCAGCGGTACCCGTCGCTCGGGTTCAGGTTCTCGGAGAAGCAGGACTGGTTGAACTGCCAGAAGCCGATGATCACGAACGAGCCGATCGCGAGGATCGAGGCGCCCGAGGCGAGCCCGTCGAGCCCGTCGGTGACGTTCACCGCGTTGGACGCGGCGGCCGTCAGCAGCGTGATCCAGAGCACGTAGAGGATGACGCCGACGATCGTGCCGAACACCATGAAGTCGAGCGGCAGGTCTCGGATGAACGAGATGCTCGTGGAGGCGGGCGTCTCCCCCTGCGCGTTCGGGAAGCCGAGGGCGAGCAGCGCGAACACCGCGGCGACGATCACCTGGCCGGCGATCTTCGCCCAGCCGCCGAGGCCGAGGCTCTGCTTCTTGCGGGTCTTCAGGAAGTCGTCGACGAAGCCGACGATGCCGAGGCCCACCATCATCAGCAGCACGAGCAGGCCCGATGCGGTCGGCAGCTCGTTGAAGACGAGCGTCGCCGTGAAGTACCCGAACAACGTGCCCAGGATGAAGACGATGCCGCCCATGGTGGGCGTGCCGCGCTTGACGTGGTGGCTCTTCGGCCCGTCGTCGCGGATGAACTGGCCCCAGTTCAGCTTCGTGAACAGCCGGATGAACAGCGGCGTGAGGAACAGTGTGAAGGAGAGCGACAGCGCTCCTGCGGTCAACAGTGTTCTCACGCGAACCATTCTCCCAATCGGTCGCCGAGGTGGCGGAGACCCGCCGAGTTCGACGATTTCACCAGCACCGTGTCGCCGGGACCGGCGGTCTTCGCGACGAGGTCGAACGCCTCGTCCTGCGTCTCGACGAACGCGCTCTCGCCGTCCCACGACCCCTCGTTGATCGCCGTGATGTGCAGGCGCCTCGCACCCGCGCCCACCACGACGAGCTGCGAGATGCCGAGACGAACGGCCTGCAGGCCGATGCGGTCGTGCTCCTCGCCCGAGAACTCGCCGAGCTCGCTCATCTCGCCGAGCACCGCGATCGTGCGGCCGCCCGACCGCCCGAGCTGCGCGAGCGTCTTGAGGGCCGCGGCCATCGAGTCCGGGCTCGCGTTGTACGCGTCGTTGATCACCGTGATGCCGTCGCGACCGCCCATGAGCTGCATGCGCCACCGCTCGGCGAGCGTGACCTGCTCGAGACGGGCGACGGTGTCGTCGAGCGCGACGCCGAGCTCGGTCGCGACCGCGATCGCCGCGAGCGCGTTCATGACGTGGTGCTCGCCGAGCACGCGGAAGCGCACGTCGGCGCTGCCGATCCCCGCCACCTCGACGCGGAAGTCGGTGCCGCCCGCGTGGGCGACCACGTCGGTGGCGCGCACGTCGGCGTCCGCTCCGAACCCGAACCCGAACCGCACGATGCGCGCGCTCGTGCGGTCGGCCATGCCGGCCACGCGCGGGTCGTCGGCGTTCAGCACCGCGACGCCGTCCTCGGCGAGGGCCTCGACCATCTCGCCCTTGGCGCGCACGGTCTGCTCGATGCCGCCGAACTCACCCGCGTGGGCGAGGCCGACCTTCAGCACCACGCCGATGTCGGGGCGGGCCATGCGGGTCAGCCGCGCGATGTGGCCGACGCCCGAGGCGCCCATCTCGGCGACGAGGTACTTCGTCGAGGCGGTGAGCTCGAGCATGGTGACCGGTGCGCCGACCTCGTTGTTGTACGAGCCGCGCGGCGCGACCGTCTCGCCCTCGGGCGACAGGATGGCGCGCAGCAGGTTCTTGGTCGTCGTCTTGCCGTTCGAGCCGGTGATGCCGACCACGCGCAGGGCGCCGCCCGCGCGGACGCGGCGCACCACCTCGGTCGCGAGCGCACCGAGGCCGACCACGGCGTCGTCGACGACCACCTGGGGCACGTCGAGCTCCAGCGGACGCTCCACGATGAGCAGCGCGGCGCCCGCGGCGACCGCGTCGGGAGCGAACACGTGCCCGTCGGTCACCTCGCCGGGCTTGCAGACGAAGACGTCGCCGGGGCCGACCTCACGGGAGTCGGTGTGCACGGCACCGTCGACCACCCGCTCGCCGTGCGCGGCGTCGACGAGTCGCCCGTCGACGGCGCGCGCGACCTCATCGATCGTCAGGGCGATCATCGTCCTGCTTTCTCACCAGTGCGCTGGCAGTTCGGGCGCTTCGGCGCCGGAGGGAATCGTCCGAGATGTCTTCAGCACCTGGCTCATGACCTCCTGGAAGACGGGAGCCGAGGCGGCGGACGAGTTCATCTTAACGGGATCCATGATGCTCACCGAAACGACGTACTCGGGGTCGTCGGCGGGCGCGAATCCCGACACGGAGACCAGGTAGCCGCTCTGGTATCCGCCGTTCCCGTCGGGCACCTGGGCGGTGCCCGTCTTCGCCGCGACGCGGTACCCGGGCACGTTCCAGCGGTCGGCCAGCCAACCGTCGCGGTACACCTGCTCGAGCATGAGCGAGGTGTCCGCCGCGGCCTGCTCGGAGATGACGCGGGTCCCCTCCTCGACCTCCCGCTCGACGGGCTCGCCGTCGGCCCGGAGGCATCCGTCGACCAGCGTCACGGGCATGCGCACGCCGCCGTTCGCGATCGTCTGGTAGACGCTCGCGATCTGGATCGCCGTCGTGGTGAGGCCCTGGCCGAACATGGTCGTGTACTTGGTCTGGTTGTCCCAGTCGCGCCAGTCGTGCAGGATGCCGGGGTCCTCGGCGAGGAACCCGACCTCGGTGCGCTGGCCGATGCCGAACGCCTCCATGTACGAGAAGCGCTCGGAGTCGGAGAGCCGCTCGCCGAAGAGCGACATGCCGGTGTTCGACGAGTCGACGAGCACGCCCGAGAGGGTCATCCGCTCGTCCTCGTGGAAGTGGCTGTCGTTGATGTTCGCGCCGTTCGCGGGCAGGTAGCGGTACGGCGCCACGACGCCGGGCTCGTCCTCCCCCGCGTCGACGACCGCCGCGGCCGTGAGCGTCTTGAACGTCGAGCCCGGCTCGAACGATGCCGTGAAGGCGCGCGAGCCGCGGTCGATCGACTCGGTCGCCGCCGGGTCGTTCGGGTCGACCGTCGGCACGTCGGCGACCGCCAGCAGCCGGCCCGTCTCGACCTCCATGACCGTCACGGTCGCCCACTGCGCCCCGGTCGCCGCGACCTGCTCGGCTGCGACGCGCTGCACGAACCACTGCAGGTCGGAGTCGATCGTCAGCTGCAGGTCGCCGCCGTCCTTCGCCTCCTCGAGCACCACCGTGCTGTCGGGGATGGGCGTGTAGTCGCCCGCACCGTAGAGGTACTGCTCGAGTCCGTCCTGACCGGCCAGGCATGCGTCCTCGCTCAGCTCGAGCCCCGCGAGGGCGTCGCCGTCGTCACCCGTGAAGCCGATCAGGTTGCCCGCGACCGAGCCGTTGGGGTAGGTGCGACTCGGATGCCGCCACGGCACGACCCACGGGATGTCGAGCGCCTCGACCGCCTCGTACGTCCCCACGTCCACCAGCTTCGACACGTACGCGAAGTCGGAGTCCGGATCCTCCGCGAGGGCGGACTCGATGATGCCGAGCACCTGGTCGCCGGTGAGTCCGACCACCTCGCCGAGCTCCGCCGCGGTCTGCTCCAGCGGCACCTCGACGACCTCGCCGTCGACCTCGCGCTCGAGGGGACCCGCCTTCGCCTTGGACGGCGACAGCGCGATGTCCCACCGCATGACGCTGTCGGCCAGCACCACGCCGTTCGCGTCGACGATGTCGCCGCGCGCGCCGTACACCGTGCGCGGCGCGGAGCGCAGGTCCTCGGCCTGCTCGCTGAGCGAGGCGGCGCGCACGACCTGGATGTCGACCAGGCGGGTCACGAAGACCGAGATGAGCCCGAGCAGCACCGCGGCGAAGACGAGGGTGCGACGGGAACGCGAGCGGCTCGTGGTCACGGGTGCGGTCCTTCCGTGCGCGTCCGGTCAGTGGGTGCTGGGTGTGGGCAGTCCGTCCTCGAACGACGGTACGTCGGGCTCCGCCTCCCCCGCGGTCGCCGCGCCGGAGGCACCCCGGTCGGTCACCGGCGCCGGGGCCGAGCCCGACGGCGTCTCCGGGGCAGCGGCCTGCTCCTCGGTGACGAGCGGCACGCCGGAGATGAGCGTGTTCGGCACCAGCACGGCCGATGCGCCCGCGGGCGCCGCGGCGGCGGGCACCGGCTCGCCGAGCACCGCGCCGTCGGAGAGGCGCAGGTAGACGGGGTCCGCGGTCTGCACCATGCCGAGCGACTCGGCGTTCGCCGCGAGGAACTGGGGCGACTCGACCCGGTCGAGCTCCTCGGCGACCTGCTGGTGGGTACGCGAGAGCTCGGTCTGCTCCGCCTGGAGCGCGTCGATCTCGTACGCGCCGTGCGTGACCGCGACGCTCAGCAGCAGCTGTGCGGCGACGATCAGCGCGGCGCCGCTGATCGCGACGACGGCGTAGACCAGGCGCGGCCGGGACCGGCCGGGCGCCGGCTCGGGAGCCGGCCGCAGCCGCGGGTTCGGCCGCGCGTCCGGCCGTTCGGCCGGTCTCGCGCGCCCCAGGATCTGTGCGCTCATTCGGTGTTCCCCCTCGTGCGTTCCACCGCGCGCAGCCGGACGGGCTTGGCGCGCGGGTTCGATTCCTGCTCGGCCGGGCTCGCGAGCTCGGCTCCCCTCGTGAGCAGACGGAATCTCGGCTGGTGCTCGGGCAGCTCCATCGGGAGCCCGGGCGGTGCGGTCGACGTGGTCGCGGCCTGCAGCGCCCGCTTGACGATGCGGTCCTCGAGCGACTGGTACGCGAGCACGACCATGCGCCCGCCCACCGCGAGCGCCTCGAGCCCGGCCGGCACGGCGTGCTCGAGCACCGACAGCTCCGCGTTGACCTCGATGCGCAGGGCCTGGAAGACCCGCTTCGCCGGGTGGCCCGCGCGCTGGACGGCGGCCGGCGTGGCATCCGACAGGATCTCGACCAGCCGCCCCGAGCGGGTGATCGGCTCCTGGGCACGCGCCCGGACGATCGCCCGCGCGTAGCGTGCGGCGAGCTTCTCCTCGCCGTACTCGTGGAAGATGCGGCGCAGGTCGGCCTCGCCGTACTCGGCCAGCACCTCCTCGGCGGTGATGCCCGTCGACGCGTCCATGCGCATGTCGAGCGGGGCGTCCTTCGCGTAGGCGAAGCCGCGCTCGGCGCGGTCGAGCTGCAGCGACGAGACCCCGAGGTCGAACAGGATGCCGTCGACGGCGGGGAACCCCTCGCCGTCGATCGCGTCGAGGATGCCGTCGTAGATCGTGTGCACGGGGCGCAGGCGGTCGCCGAACCGGGCGAGGCGCTCGGAGGCGATGCCGAGCGCGTCGGTGTCGCGGTCGAGGCCGATCACCGTGAGCTCGGGGAACCGCTCGAGCAGCGCCTCGGTGTGCCCGCCCATGCCGAGCGTGGCGTCGACGAGCACCGCACCGGGGCGCGCGATCGCGGGCTCGAGCAGCTCGATGCAGCGCTCGAGCATGACGGGGGTGTGGATGCGTGACAGGTCGTCCATGATGTTCGCGGGCCGACCCCGGGTCCCGATTCCCATCCGGGTCGTCCTGGTGCGGGGAAGTGCACCAGGCTGATCCGGCTGGGGATCGGGAGCCGGGCTCAGAAGAGCCCCGGGATCACCTCCTCCGCCGTGTTCGCGAAGACCGCCTCCTGCTCGGAGAGATACGTCTGCCAGGCGCCGGCGTCCCAGATCTCGACGCGACTGCCGGCGCCGATGACGGCGAGGTCGCGCTCGAGCCCCGCGTACTGGCGCAGCGGGGAGGGGATCGTGACGCGGTGCTGCTTGTCGGGGGTCTCGGCGCTGGCCCCGGACAGGAAGACGCGCATGTAGTCGCGGGCCTGCTTGCTGGTCACGGGCGCCTGCCGGATCGTGTCGTGGATCGTCTCGAACTCGCGTGCGCTGAACACGTACACGCAGTGCTCCTGGCCGCGGGTCATCACCAGTCCGTTGGCGAGCTCGTCGCGGAACTTGGCGGGCAGGATGATGCGCCCCTTGTCGTCGAGCTTCGGCTCGTGCGTACCGAGGAACACTGCATCACCCCCATTCCTCCGGCCGGAACCAGGTGGCTCCACTTTACTCCACTTTCCACCACAATCAACGGAAGCTGAGCCCTTTTCAGGGTCCACACGTGCAAACACCCCCGCGATCATTGGGATCACGGGGGTGGAGGGAAATGGAGCGAAGTGCAGCTTCCGGATGCCTCGTGCAGGCGCCGGGCGCACGCGTCAACGGGCCGGGAGCGGCGTCAGACCTCCCGGAGACGCGAACGAGGGCCGACCCATGGCGGATCGACCCTCGGTGGAGCGGAGTGGAGTTCGGCTAGTCGCGGTCCTCCTGGCGGCGGTCCCAGCGCTGGTTCATGCGGTCCATGAACCCGGCGTTGCCGGAGGACCGCGTGGAACGCTGGCCGTCGGCCAGGTCGGAGAGCTCCTCGACGGAGACCTTCCTCGACGGCGAGATCGCGAGGAGCACGCCGGTGAACATCAGCGCGAACCCGATGATGCCGATGAACAGCAGCTGCGTCGCGACACCGGCGATGAGCGCACCCACGCCGGCGACACCCAGCAGCACGCCGAGCACCACGGATCGATAGTTGGGTCGGCCACGTCGCCCACCCACCGTCGCCACGAAGTCGGCATCGTTGCGATAGAGGCTGCGCTCCATCTCCTCCAGGAGGCGCTGCTCCTGCTCTGAAAGCGGCATCTCATTCCCTTCAGCCTCGGGATCGACGCATCGTATCCCGATTCTAGCGCCGCCACGCGCAAGTAGGCTAGGCGCGTGCCGGAAAGCTCCCATCTCGTCGACCTGGTGCACGCCCGGATCGACGAGTTCCTCACCGAACGCCACTCCATTCTCGTCTCGATCAGTCCCGACCTCGATCCGATCGCGACGTTCTCCCGGCGGTTTCTCAGCGGCGGCAAGCGCTTCCGTGCCCTGTTCTGCTACTGGGGCTGGCAGGCCGTGCACGGCCGCTCCGACGGGTTCGACCCGTTCGGCTCGGTCGACGACGGCGACGCGGACCCGGCAGGCGTGGTCTCGGTGGCGGCTGCGCTGGAATGCTTCCACGCCGCGGCGCTCGTGCACGACGACATCATCGACCACTCCGACACCCGCCGAGGCGCCCCGAGCGCGCACCGGGAGTTCGGCGCACTGCACCGCGACGCGGGCTGGGACGGCGACGCGGACGCGTTCGGCGAGGCGACCGCCATCCTGGCCGGCGACCTCCTGCTCGGCTGGGCGGACGACCTCATCCAGGCCGGCACGGCCGTCGCAGGCGACCCCGCGCACGCGGCCGCGGCGCGCAGCGAGTTCCAGCGCATGCGCGCCGAGGTGACCGCCGGGCAGTACCTCGACATCCTCGAGGAGCAGGCCTGGCGCAGCCAGCCGGAGTCGCAGCTGCGTGCGCGCGCGGAACGCGTGATCGTCTACAAGTCCGCCCGCTACAGCATCGAGGCGCCGCTCCGCATCGGTGCCGCGCTCGCCGGCGCCGACCCCGCGCAACTCGCGGCGCTGAGCGCGTTCGGGCTGCCCCTCGGCATCGCGTACCAGCTGCGCGACGACCTGCTCGGCGTCTACGGCGACCCGGCGACGACCGGCAAGCCGAGCGGGGACGACCTGCGCGAGGGCAAGCGCACCGTGCTCGTCGCCGTGGCCCGCGAACGGCTCGCCCCCGGCCAGCGACGGCTGCTCGACGAGCTCCTCGGCGACCCCGGGCTCGACGCAGCGCAGATCACGATGCTGCAGCAGACGCTCCGCGACTGCGGCGCCGTCGACGAGGTCGAGGAGCTCATCACGGCGCGAGTGGCGGAGGCCGTCGACGCGCTCGAGGGCGCACCGCTCAGCCGCGCGGCGCGCACCGAGCTCACGGCACTCGCCGAGACGGTCGCCCGCCGGGACAGCTGAGTTCGCTCAGGCCAGCGCCTGCGCGACCCGGCGCACCTCGGTCTTGCGACCGTTGCGGAGCGCATCGATCGGCGTGGTCTGCAGGCTGTCGTCGACGGAGACGAGCCACTCGACCGCCTCGTCGTCGCTGAAGCCCGCGTCACCCAGCACGATCACGGTGCCGCGCAGCTCGTGCACGGGCTCGCCGTCGCGCAGGAACGAGTCGGGCACCTTGAGCACGCCGTCGACGCGTCGGGCCACGAGCTGGCGATCGTCGATGAGCCGGCGCACCCGGCTCGGCGTGACGCCGAGCATCTCCACGAGATCCGGAACGGTCAGCCAGGTGGTCGCCTCGAGGGCCTCCTCAGTCACGTCTCCAGCGTGCCACGCTCCGGGACGCCGCGCACCCCGTTGCGCGGGATTCCGCGACGCGCCCGGTCGTGCGTCGCTCGCGGGCGGCGGATCTGGAAGCCTTGGCCACGTCAGCCGATCGGGGGGTTGGGATGACGGGGAACGAGCGCCACGGGGGCACCGGCGCCGACGCGCGCGCGGAGCACGGCGGCCACGCGCACGGACGGCACGAGGCGCCCGACACCCATCCGATGCTGCGGACGCTGGCCACGCTGCCGACCGCCGTGATCGGCACCGTCGCGGGCGCGTTCCGCTTCGGCGCCCACCCGGGCGGCGGCCCCCACGGGCGCCATGCCCGTCGGCGACCGGACGGGCCCGCGGACGGCCCCGCGACCGTCGACGCCGCAGCGCGCGGCGACCACGCCCGCCGCGGGGCGGGCGTCCGGTACACCGTGGTCGACGGCGACACCGCCTCCACCATCGCCGCACGGTTCGGCATCCCGACCGCATCGCTGCTCGCCACGAACCGGCTCGGCTGGTCGAGCCCCCTCGCTCCCGGCCGCGAGCTCGTGCTCGACGTGCCGGAGGACGGCGCCCACCGCGCGGACCACGCGCACGACACGGGCATCCGCCACTGCACCGTCGCCGAGGGCGATTCGCTCGAGGACGTCGCGTACCGCAACGGCGTCGACCTCGACGCCCTCCTCCGCATCAACGGGCTGCACCGACGCAGCCTCGTCGCCGGCGGCCAGTCGCTCGTACTGCCGGGATCGGTCGGCGCCCCGGCCGCGTAGCGGTCACGATGGCGTCTCGATGACGGGCGCGGGCGGTGTTTCGGTCCGGCGCCCGCCCCGCGGATTCGTACACTCGTACGGTGACCACCATGCCCGCGGACCCCATGGTCGGCCGTCTCGTCGACGGCCGCTACCAGGTGCGCTCGCGCATCGCGCGCGGCGGCATGGCCACGGTCTACCTCGCGACCGACCTGCGGCTCGAACGACGGGTCGCGATCAAGATCATGCACGGCCACCTGGCCGACGACAACACGTTCAAGACGCGTTTCGTGCAGGAGGCGCGCTCGGCAGCACGGCTGTCGCACCCCAACGTCGTGAACGTCTACGACCAGGGGCAGGACTCCGACATGGCGTACCTCGTCATGGAGTACCTCCCCGGCATCACCCTGCGCGACCTGCTCAAGGACTACACCAAGCTCACCCCCGAGCAGTCGGTCGACATCATGGACGCCGTGCTCTCCGGCCTCGCCTCCGCGCACAAGGCCGGCATCGTGCACCGCGACCTCAAGCCCGAGAACGTGCTGCTCGCCGACGACGGGCGCATCAAGCTCGGCGACTTCGGCCTCGCGCGCGCCGCGAGCGCGAACACCTCGACGGGCCAGGCGCTGCTCGGCACCATCGCCTACCTCTCCCCCGAGCTCGTCACGCGGGGCGTCGCCGACGCGCGCAGCGACATCTACGCAGTCGGCATCATGCTCTACGAGATGCTCACCGGCGAACAGCCCTACGTCGGCGAGGCGCCGATGCAGATCGCCTACCAGCACGCCAACGACACGGTGCCCACCCCGAGCTCGAAGCAACCGTCGGTGCCCGCCGAGCTCGACGAGCTCGTGCTCTGGGCCACCGCACGCGACCCCGAGGAGCGCCCGGCGGATGCCCGCGCGATGCTCGAGCAGCTGCGCGCGATCGAGCCGGTCGTCCGCGGCACCGGCCCGGCCACCGGGCAGGCCACCGCGGTGATCCCCGACGGCGCCGGAACCGGCGTGGGCGACTCCACCGCCGCGACCACCGTGCTCGGCGAACGGCGCGCCGCCGTCGCCGCGCCGAGGAAGCAGCCCGCCGCGACCGGCATCGCCGCCCTCGAGGACCAGACGCGTCGGCGGAAGCGCCGCGGGTACTGGCTGTTCGCGCTGGTGCTGCTGCTCGCGGGTCTCGCGGGCGGCACCGGCTGGTACTTCGGCAGCGGTCCCGGCGCGCTCACGACCGTGCCGACCGTCAGCGGCCTCTCCCCCGAAGCCGCCGCGGCCGCGCTCGCCGACGCCGGATTCGAGTCGGCGCTCGGCGAGCAGCACGATCCCGAGATCGAGGAGGGACTCGTCTCGGGCACCGACCCCGAGGGCGGCACCGAGGCGCGGCGCGGCGGCACCGTGCAGATCCTCGTCTCGCTGGGTCCGCGGATCCTCGCGGTGCCCGACGTCACCGGCATGCAGGAGGACGACGCCCGAGACGCGCTCGCCGACTTCGACGTCGCCGAGGAGACCGACGTCCGCTACTCCGACGTCGACCGCGGCGGCGTGATCGCCGTGCTGGACGCCGACGGCAAGCGGGTCGGCGCCGAGTACCCCGAGCAGGGGGCCCTCTCACTCGTCGTCTCCGCGGGCAGCATCCCCTCGGTCGTCGGCACCCCGTCGGCGGAGGCCGAGCAACGGCTGGCGGATGCCGGCCTCGACGTGTCGTTCGCCGAGCCCCAGTTCAGCAACGACGTCGCCGCCGACCTCGTGCTGTCGGCCGCCACCAGCACCGACCCGGTGCGTCCGGGCGACCCGATCGTGCTGACCGTGTCGAAGGGGCCGGACCTGGTGCCGCTGCCCGACGTGGTCGGCGAGAACCTGGCCGACGCGATCGACACGCTCGAGGCCGCCGGGTTCGACGTGCAGTACAGCTTCCCCGAGGCGTTCGTCGGGCTCGCGACCGTGAAGTCGATGAGCCCCGGCGGCGGCACCGAGCAGATCCGCAACTCGACGGTCACGCTGGTGGCGACGCTCGAACTCTGAGCCGACGAGCGGATGCCGCGTGCCGGCGTCGCCGGGGAGGCATCCGCTCTCCCGGCGACCCGTGATCAGCGCGCGAGCTCCTCCGCCACCAGGAAGGCCAGCTCGAGCGACTGCATGTGGTTCAGGCGCGGGTCGCAGAGCGACTCGTAGCGCGTCGCGAGGGTCTCCTCGTCGATGTGCTCCGAGCCGCCGAGGCACTCGGTGACGTCGTCGCCCGTGAGCTCGACGTGGATGCCGCCCGGGTACGTGCCGGCGTCGCGGTGCGCCTCGAAGAAGCCCTTCACCTCGTCGACGACGTCGTCGAAGCGACGCGTCTTGTAGCCGGTGGGCGTGGTGAGCCCGTTGCCGTGCATCGGGTCGGTGACCCAGAGCGGGTTCGCGTCGGCGGCCTTGATGGCCTCGAGCAGCGGCGGCAGCGCCTCGCGGATGCGGCCCGCGCCCATGCGCGTGATGAACGTGAGCCGCCCCGGTTCGCGCTCGGGGTCGAGCTTCTCGATGAGTGCGAGCATGTCGTCGGGCGTCGTGGTCGGCCCGAGCTTCACGCCGATCGGGTTGCGCACGCGCGACAGGAAGTCGACGTGCGCGCCGTCGAGGTCGCGGGTCCGCTCGCCGATCCAGAGGAAGTGCGCCGACGTGTCGTACGGCAGTCCCGTGCGGGAGTCGATGCGGGTCATCGGGCGCTCGTAGTCCATCAGCAGGCCCTCGTGCCCCGTGAAGAACTCGGTGCGCTTGAGCTCGTCGAAGTCGGCGCCGCACGCGTCCATGAATCGCACGGCGCGGTCGATCTCCTTCGCGAGGGTCTCGTAGCGGGCGTTCGCGGGGTTCGCCGCGAAGCCCTTGTTCCAGGCGTGCACCTGACGCAGGTCGGCGAATCCGCCCTGGGTGAACGCGCGGATGAGGTTCAGCGTCGAGGCGGCGGTGTGGTAGCCGCGCAGCAGTCGCGACGGGTCGGCCGCGCGCGACTCGGGGGTGAAGTCGTAGCCGTTGACGATGTCGCCGCGGTACGCCGGGAGCGTCACGTCGCCGCGCGTCTCGGTGTCCTTCGAGCGCGGCTTGGCGAACTGGCCGGCCATGCGACCCATCTTCACCACCGGCATCGATGCGCCGTAGGTGAGGACGACCGCCATCTGCAGCACGGTCTTGACGCGGTTGCGGATCTGGTCGGCGGTGGCGCCCGCGAAGGTCTCCGCGCAGTCGCCTCCCTGCAGCAGGAACGCCTCGCCCCGCGCGGCGGCCGCGAGCTTGTCACGCAGGCGGTCGACCTCGCCCGCGAACACGAGCGGGGGCAGCGTCGCGAGCTCCGCCGACGCGGCCGCGACCGCCTCCGGGTCGCCCCACTCGGGCTGCTGCTTGATCGGGAGCGCGCGCCACGCGTCGAGTCCGGCGATGACGGAGTCAGCGGGCTGCACGACGGGTTCGACGACCTGGGTCACGGCACTTCCTGGGTGGTGCGGGCGCGGGAACGCGCGGGTGGACGATGAGCGCCGCCGCTCCGGGCGACTGGACGAGCCTACCGCGTCGGAGCGGCGCGCTTCTCCTTGACCGAGCTCGCATAGACGTCGACGTACTCCTGGCCGCTCAGCTCGCGGAGGCGGTACACGAGCTCGTCGGTCACGGAGCGGAGCACGAAGCGGTCGGACTCGAGCCCTTCGAAGCGGCTGAAGTCGAGCGGCTCCCCGATCACGACGCCGATGCGCCGCACCTTCGGCAGGCGCGTGCCGATCGGCATCACCTCGTCGGTGCCGATCATCGCGACCGGCACCACCGGCACACCGGACTCGAGCACCATGCGGGCGACGCCGGTGCGACCGCGGTACAGCCGGGCGTCGGGGCTCCGCGTGCCCTCGGGGTAGATGCCGAGCAGCTCACCGCGTCCGAGCACGCGCAGGCCCGTGTTGAGGGATGCCTCCGAGGCCTTGCCGCCCGACCGGTCGATCGGCAGCTGGCCCGTGGCCTGGAAGAACAGGCGCGTGAGCCAGCCCTTGATGCCCCGGCCCGTGAAGTACTCGCTCTTGGCGAGGAAGACGACGTTCCGGTCGACGACCAGCGGCAGGAAGATCGAGTCGATGAACGACAGGTGGTTGCTGGCGAGGATCGCACCGCCCGACTTGGGCACGTTCTCGAGGCCGATCACCCAGGGGCGGAAGATGCCGAGGACGAGGGGCCCCACGACGATGTGCTTCATGATCCAGTAGAACACCGTCACCCCTTCCCGTCGGCCCGCATCAGCATACCGATCAGCCGCGCCGCTGGAACCACACGCGCGCGAGGTCGGCGGCCCCGACCACGCCGGCGTCGTTGACCAGCTCGGCGATCGCGAACTCGGGCTCGGGGTGGTAGCCCTGCGCCGGGAGGTGCTCGACGAAGGCCCGGCGCACCGGCTCGAGCAGGCGCTCGCCCGCCGCGGACACGCCACCACCGAACACGAACAGCTGCGGGTCGAGCACCGCTGCGAGGCTCGCGCAGCCCTGGCCGATCCACCCGCCGAGCTGGCGCAGCGCCGCGTTCGCACCGGGGTCGCCCTCGGCGATCAGGTCGCCGACGCCGCGCCCGTCGAGCCTGCCGCGCTCGGCGCGCACGCGCGCGAGCCCGAGGCCGATGCCGCCGCCGTCGGCGATCTCGCCGGCCATGCGCATGAGTGCGCGACCGGAACCGTACTGCTCGAGGCATCCGCGCTGCCCGCACCCGCAGGGCAGGCCGCCGGGCACGAGCCGCATGTGGCCGAGCTCGGCGCCCGCGCCGAACCCGCCGCGGAAGAGCGTGTCGCTCGCGACGATCGCACCGCCCACGCCGGTGCCGATGGTGAGCATGCACATGTCGCTCACAAGGCGCCCCGCGCCGAAGCGGAACTCCGCCCAGCCGGCGGCGTTGGCGTCGTTCTCGATCACGACGGGAAGCGATACGCGCGCCTCGAGCTTCTCCCGGAAGGGCTCGTTGCGCCAGTCGATGTTCGGCGCGTAGTAGACGACCGACTGCGACGCGTCGATGAAGCCGGCGGCGGCGACGCCCACCGCGACCGGGTCCGTGCCGTCCGCGAGCTCACGGATCATCGCGACGACCGCGTCCTCGAGGCCCGCGACGTCGCCGGCGGGTGTCGGGACGCGCGACTGGCGCACCATCGCGCCGAGCTCGTCGACCACCGCCCCGGCGATCTTGGTGCCCCCGATGTCGATGCCGATCGCGTGCACGCTGGCAGCCTTTCGCCGGTTGTGGATTGAGCGCAGGTCCCGACCGAACCCGGGGGACGCTGAACTAGAGTGTAGTTAATGAACTCTGCCGAGCGACGTCGGCCCGAATGACGGGACGACCCGCCCCCACCGGTGCCGAAGGAGCTACCGTGATCCAATTCGATTCGCCCGCCCTCGTGCCCGCCGATCCCGAGGCAAACGCCACCGACCTGCTGGTCGACCGGGTCGCGGCGAGCCCCGACGCGGTGCTGTTCTCGCTGCCGAACGGCGACTCGTGGTCTCCCGTGACGACGCGGGAGTTCTACGACCAGGTCGTCGCCCTCGCGAAGGGCTTCGTCGCTGCGGGCATCGAGCCCGGCGACAAGGTCGGCCTCATGTGCAAGACCCGCTACGAGTGGACCCTCATCGACTTCGCCATGTGGTTCGCCGGCGGCGTGCTCGTCCCCGTCTACGAGACGAGCTCGCCCAGCCAGGTCAAGTGGAACCTCGGCGACTCGGGGGCGGTCGCCGCGATCCTCGAGACGCCCGACCACTTCGCGCGCTTCGACGAGGTGCACCCCGAGCTCCCCGACATCCGCTCGGTGTGGCAGATCGACCTCGGCGACCTCGACAAGCTCGTCGCGAGCGGCTCCGAGGTGCCCGATGAGGAGATCGAGCGCCGCCGGAAGATCGCGGTCGGCTCCGACATCGCCACGCTGATCTACACGTCGGGGTCGACGGGCAAGCCCAAGGGCTGCGTGCTCACCCACGCGAACTTCGTCGAGCTCTCCCGCAACGCCGCGGTCGCGCTCAAGGAGGTCGTGATGGACCCGAACGGAGCGTCGACCGTGCTGTTCATCACGACCGCGCACGTGTTCGCCCGCTTCATCGCGGTGCTCTGCGTGCATGCGGGCGTACGCGTCGGCCACCAGCCCGACACGAAGCAGCTGCTGCCCGCGCTCGGGTCGTTCAAGCCGACCTTCCTGCTCGCCGTGCCGCGCGTGTTCGAGAAGGTCTACAACGTCTCCGAGCAGAAGGCCGAGAGCGGCGGCAAGGGCAAGATCTTCCGCGCCGCCGCCGACGCCGCGGTCGCGTACTCGAAGGCCGGCGAGGCGGGCTCGGTGCCGCTCGGCCTGCGGCTGAAGTTCGCCGTGCTCGACCGCCTCGTGCTGAGCAAGCTGCGCGCGGCGATGGGCGGCAACGTCCGCTACGCCGTCTCGGGGTCGGCTCCGCTCGGCCCGCGCCTCGGCCACTTCTACCACGCGCTCGGCATCACCATCCTCGAGGGCTACGGCCTCACCGAGACCACCGCGCCGGCCACGGTGAACCTCGCCGAGAAGTCGAAGATCGGCACGGTCGGCCCGGCGCTCCCGGGAGTCTCGGTGCGGCTCGCCGACGACGGCGAGATCCAGGTCAAGGGCATCAACGTATTCCGGGAGTACTGGAAGAACCCCGAGGCCACCGCCGAGACGTTCGACGGCGACTGGTTCAAGACGGGCGACATCGGCTCGCTCGACGACGACGGCTTCCTCACGATCACGGGTCGCAAGAAGGAGATCATCGTGACCGCGGGCGGCAAGAACGTCGCACCGGCCGCGCTCGAGGACCCGATCCGCGCCAACCCGCTGATCGGCCAGGTCGTCGTGGTCGGCGACCAGAAGCCGTTCATCTCGGCGCTCGTGACGCTCGACCCCGAGATGCTCCCCGTGTGGCTCAACAACCACGGCGAGGACGCCGGCATGAGCCTCGAGGACGCCAGCACCAACCCGGCCGTCCTGGCCGAGGTGCAGCGCTCGATCGACCAGGCCAACGAGGGTGTCTCGCGCGCCGAGTCGATTCGCAAGTTCGTGATCCTCCCGACGGAGTTCACCGAGGACAGCGGGCACCTCACGCCGAAGCTCAGCATCAAGCGCAACGTGATCGTCGCCGACTTCGCCGACGAGATCGAGCGGATGTACCTGACGACGGCGCCCATGACCGAGGGCCACTCGATCGCGGGCTGACCGGGACGAGGCGTGCGGATGCCCGGAGCCGATCGGTTCCGGGCATCCGTCGTCTCAGCCGGCGATCGCCCGCTGCGGCGACCGGCCGGCGAACGCGGTCAGAACCAGTCGGACTCGCGCACCTCGCGCATCGCGATGCGCCGCTCGGGCTTCTCGAGGCGGTCGAGGTAGAGGATGCCGTCGAGGTGGTCGGTCTCGTGCTGCAGCGCCTGGGCGAGCAGCCCCTCCCCCTCGATCTCGATCGTCGACCCGTCGAGGTCGATGCCGCGGACCCGGGCGAACGGATGCCGCGGGGTGGGGTGCCACAGGCCGGGCACCGACAGGCAGCCCTCGCCCAACGGCTCGACCTCGCCGCGCACCTCGACCAGCTCCGGGTTGAGCACGTACCCGACCTCGCCGTCCACGTTGTAGCTGAACGCGCGCAGGTTCACGCCGATCTGCGGCGCGGCGACACCGGCGCGACCGGGGACGCGCACGCTGTCGAGCAGGTCGGCGACGAGCGCGCGGACGCCGTCGTCGATCGTCTCGATCGGGGCGGAGGCGGACTTGAGGACGGGGTCGCCGAAGAGGCGGATGGATCGTTCCGGCACCGGGTCAGCGTACCCGCTCTTCGGGGATGCCCTCGACGACGAGCGCGGCCAGCTCGCGCGCGGCCTCGCGCGTGATCGGCCGCAGCTGGTCCCAGTGCACGACCGAGCCGGCCGCGAGCTGCGGGTCGTACGGGATGCGCACGATCTCGCGGACGCGCGACTGGAAGTGCGCCTCGATCTCGTCGACCTTCACCAGGTGGGTGCCCTGCGTCGCGAGGTTGATCGCGACGACCGCGTTCTTCACGAGGTCGCCGAACCCGTTCGACTCGAGCCAGGTGAGCGTCTCGGAGGCGAGGCGCGCCTCGTCGACGCTGCCGCCCGACACGATGACGATCGCGTCGGCGCGCTGCAGCGTCGCACGCATGACCGAGTGCACGATGCCCGTGCCGCAGTCGGTCAGCACCATCGAGTAGTAGCGCGCGGCGAGGTTCGCGACCACGTTGTAGTCGTTGTCGTCGAACGCCTCGGACAGGTTCGGGTCGGTGTCGGACGCGAGGATGTCCAGGCGCGTGCCGTCGCGGGAGACGAAGCGCGAGAAGTCGGTGTAGCCGCCGATGGTCGACGCCTTGCCGACGACGTCGCGCACGGTCTCGCGCGTCTGCCGGTCGACGCGCTCGGCGAGCGTGCCGCGGTCGGGGTTCGCGTCGATGGCGATCACGCGGTCCTCGCGGGCGTTCGCGAGGGCCATGCCCAGCAGCGTCGTGACGGTCGTCTTCCCGACGCCGCCCTTGCGTGTCAGCACCGGCACGAAGCGCGCACCGCCGACGAACCGGCGCTGGATGCGCGCGTTCATCGCCTTGTGTGCGCGCACCTTGGCGGAGTCGCCGAGGTTGATCGTGTGGAACGACGCCTCGTAGAGGAATCGGTTCAGGCCGCCCTGCGGTGCCGGTCGACCGGCACGGTGCGTGTCGATGAGGCGGTCGGGCGTGAGCGAGTCGGAGGTCTCGGGCACGTCCGCCGGGGCGGCCGGCTCGAGCTCGGCGGGTTCGTCGGCGTCGAGCTGGGCGACGGCGGCGCGTTCCCGCTCCCGCTCGCGCCGTTCGTCCGCGGCGAGGAGGGCGCGGTACGGCGAGGACTCGCGGGTTCCGAGGCGTCGGGCGCTCTCCGCCGAGGAGAGCGGGATCGACTGGGTCGGCGTCGCACGCCCCTCGAGCTCGCCGGGGTTGACCGCGACGTCGTCGATGGCGACTGCCGCCTCGTCCTCGGGGATCTCGCGCACCGGCGCGGGCGGCAGGTCGACCTGGATCGTCAGCCGCTCGGGCAGGCGCGAGGAGTGCGCGCCGGTGCGCGCGGACGCGCCGCCCCGGTGGTCTGCGCCCACCCCGCTGCGTTCCGTCTCGGTGTCGTTCCGATCGTCGGCCACCAGTCCCCCTCTCGTCGCCGTGGTTCTCGGGCCAGCCTATCGCGGCCGCACGACCACGATGAGGTCGCCCGCCTCGACCTGCTGGGTGCGCGGGATGGCCAGCCGCTCGACCACGCCCGCCACGGGCGAGGTGATCGCGGCCTCCATCTTCATCGCCTCGATCGAGGCGACGGCCTGTCCCGGAGCAATCTCGGCGCCCTCCTCGACCTGCAGGGTCACGACGCCCGAGAAGGGCGCAGCGACGTGGCCGGGCTGCGAGGCATCCGCCTTCTCCGCCGCACGCGACTCGACCGTGATGCTGCGGTCGCGCACGAACACCGGGCGGAGCTGGCCGTTGAGCGTGGTCATGACGGTGCGCATGCCCTTCTCGTCGACCTCGCCGATGGCCTCGAGGCCGGCGTAGAGGCGCACGCCCCGTTCCATCTCGATGACGTGCTCGCTGCCGGGCTGGAGACCGTACAGGTAGTCGAGCGTGTCGACGACCGAGAGGTCGCCGAACAACTCGCGGATCTGCTCGAACTGACGCGTCGGCGCCGGGAACAGCAGCTGGTTGAGCATGGCCCGTCGCTCCGTGCCGCCCGCGTCGAGCGCCGCCGACTCCTCGGCCGTGAGCTCCGCGACCCCGACGCGGACGTCGCGCCCGGCGAGCACCTTCGAGCGGAACGGCTCCGGCCATCCGCCCGGCAGGTCGCCCAGCTCGCCCGCCATGAACCCGACGACCGAGTCGGGGATGTCGTAGCGCTCCGGGTGCTCCTCGAAGTCGGCCGGGTCGGCCTTGACCGCCGCCAGGTGCAGCGCCAGGTCGCCGACGACCTTCGACGACGGCGTCACCTTCGGCACCCGGCCGAGGATCGCGTTCGCCGCGGCGTACATGTCCTCGATGAGCTCGAAGTCGTCGGCGAGGCCGAGCGCGATGGCCTGCTGGCGCAGGTTCGAGAGCTGCCCGCCCGGGATCTCGTGGCGGTAGACGCGGCCCGTGGGCCCGGGCAGGCCGGACTCGAAGGGCGAGTAGACGCGGCGCACGGCCTCCCAGTACGGCTCGAGGTCGGAGATCGCCTCGAGCGAGATGCCGGTGTCGCGCTCGGTGTGCGCGAGGGCGGCGACGAGCGCCGAGGCCGACGGCTGGCTGGTCGTGCCGGCCATGGGCGCGCTCGCGACGTCGACCGCGTCGGCGCCCGCGCGGCTGGCGGCGAGGAGGGTGGCGAGCTGGCCGCCCGCGGTGTCGTGGGTGTGCACGTGCACCGGCAGGTCGAAGCGCTCGCGCAGCGCCGACACCAGGCGCTCGGCCGCCGCCGGACGCAGCAGGCCCGCCATGTCCTTGATCGCGAGCACGTGCGCGCCCGCCTCGACGATCTCGTCGGCGAGGCGCAGGTAGTAGTCGAGCGTGTAGAGCGACTCGGCCGGGTCGAGCAGGTCGGCCGTGTAGCAGACGGCCACCTCGGCGACCGAACCGCCCGTGGCGAGCACCGCGTCGATCGCCGGGCGCATCTGGGAGACGTCGTTGAGGGCGTCGAAGATGCGGAAGATGTCGACGCCGGTCGCCGCCGCCTCGTGCACGAACGCATCGGTCACGGCGGTCGGGTACGGCGTGTAGCCGACGGTGTTCCGTCCGCGCAGCAGCATCTGGATCGCGACGTTCGGCAGCGCCTCGCGCAGTGCGGCGAGCCGCTCCCACGGGTCCTCGCCGAGGAAGCGCAGCGCGACGTCGTAGGTCGCGCCGCCCCACGCCTCGACCGACAGCAGCTCGGGCGTCATGCGCGCCACGTAGGGCGCGACCGCGACGAGGTCCTTGGTGCGCACGCGCGTCGCGAGCAGCGACTGGTGCGCGTCGCGGAACGTCGTCTCGGTCACCGCGAGCGCCGTCTGCGCGCGCAGCGCCGAGGCGAACCCGGCCGGGCCGAGCTCGAGCAGGCGCTGCCGCGATCCCGCGACCGGCTCCTGCGCGAGGTCGAGCGGCGGGAGCTTCTCGGCCGGCGCGACGGCGGTCGGCGCCGCTCCGTTCGGCTGGTTCACCGTCACGTCGGCGAGCCAGTTCATGATCTTCGTGCCGCGGTCCTTCGACTGGCGGCCGCGCAGCAGCTGGGGCCGCTCGTCGATGAACGAGGTGCTGAGGTCGCCCGCGACGAACGACGGGTCGTCGAGCACGGCCTGGAGGAAGGGGATGTTCGTGGAGACGCCGCGGATGCGGAACTCGGCGAGGGCGCGCTTCGCACGCGCGACCGCGGCCGGGTAGTCGCGCCCGCGGCAGCTGAGCTTCGCGAGCATCGAGTCGAAGTGCGGGCTGATCTGCGCGCCCGGGTTGATGGTGCCGCCGTCGAGGCGGATTCCCGCGCCGCCGGGCGAGCGGTAGGTCGTGATCTTGCCGGTGTCGGGGCGGAACCCGGCCGTCGGGTCCTCGGTCGTGATGCGGCACTGGAGCGCCGCGCCACGCAGGCGGATCGTGTCCTGCATGAGGCCGAGCTGCGCGAGCCGCTCGCCCGACGCGATGCGCATCTGCGAGACGACGAGGTCGACGTCGGTGACCTCCTCGGTCACGGTGTGCTCGACCTGGATGCGCGGGTTCATCTCGATGAACACGTGCTGGCCGGCCCGCTCGCCCGCGGTGTCGAGCAGGAACTCGACGGTGCCCGCGTTGACGTACCCGATCGACTTCGCGAACGCGATGGCGTCGGCGTAGAGCTTCTGCCGGATCTCGTCGGACAGGTTCGGCGCGGGCGCGATCTCGATGACCTTCTGGTGCCGGCGCTGCACCGAGCAGTCGCGCTCGAAGAGGTGCACGGTCTCGCCGTCGGCATCCGCCAGCACCTGCACCTCGATGTGGCGCGGCCGCAGCACGGCCTGCTCGATGAACATGGTCGGGTCGCCGAACGCGCTGTCGGCCTCGCGCATGGCCTCCTCGAGGGCCGGGCGGAGCTCGTCGGCCGTGTCGACCCGGCGCATGCCGCGTCCGCCGCCGCCGGCGACCGCCTTGGCGAAGACCGGGAACCCGATCTCCTCGGCGCCGGCGACGAGCTCGTCCACGTCGGTCGACGGTGCCGTCGACGCGAGCACCGGCACGCCGGCGGCGATCGCGTGCTCCTTGGCGGTGACCTTGTTGCCGGCCATCTCGAGCACCGAGCGGCCGGGGCCGATGAAGGTGATGCCGGCGTCCTCCGCAGCCTGCGCCAGCTCGGGGTTCTCGGAGAGGAATCCGTACCCCGGGTAGATGGCGTCGGCACCCGCCTCGACCGCGACGCGGATGATCTCGGACACGTCGAGGTAGGCGCGCACGGGGTGGCCGGGTTCGCCGATCTGGTAGGCCTCGTCCGCCTTCAGGCGGTGCAGCGAGTTGCGGTCCTCGTAGGGGAAGACGGCGACGGTCTTCGCCCCCAGCTCGTAGGCCGCCCGGAACGCCCGAATGGCGATCTCTCCGCGATTGGCCACCAAGATCTTCGTGAACATGCACGCCTTTCGACCGGGGTCCGCGACACAGCGAACGTTTAGGTTCTCGAACCGTCCTAACGGTAACGTATCGGTCGTGCACGTACTCAGCGTCAGCTCCCTGAAGGGGGGCGTGGGAAAGACCACGGTGACGCTGGGCCTCGCCTCTGCGGCCTTCGCCCGAGGCGTCAGCACTCTGGTCGTCGACCTCGACCCGCAGTCGGATGTCTCGACCGGCATGGACATCCAGGTGAGCGGCCACCTCAACGTCGCCGACGTGCTCGCCTCTCCCAAGGAGAAGATCGTTCGCTCGGCCATCGCGCCGAGCGGCTGGGCGAAGTCGAACCCGGCGTCGACGATCGACGTCATGATCGGCAGCCCGTCGGCGATCAACTTCGACGGCCCGCATCCCTCGATCCGCGACATCTGGAAGCTCGAGGAGGCGCTGGCGAACGTCGAGCGCGACTACGACCTCGTGCTCATCGACTGCGCTCCGTCGCTGAACGCCCTCACGCGCACCGCCTGGGCGGCGAGCGACCGTGTGGGCGTGGTCACCGAGCCCGGCCTCTTCTCGGTCGCGGCCGCGGACCGCGCGCTCCGCGCGGTCGAGGAGATACGCCGCGGCCTCTCCCCCCGCCTGCAGCCGCTCGGCATCATCGTGAACCGCACGCGCGTGCAGTCCCTCGAGCACCAGTTCCGCATCAAGGAGCTGCGCGACATGTTCGGCCCGCTGGTGCTCTCGCCGCAGCTGCCCGAGCGCACGTCGCTGCAGCAGGCGCAGGGAGCGGCCAAGCCGCTGCACATGTGGCCGGGCGAGAGCGCCGAGGAGATGGCCGCGCACTTCGACCAGCTGCTCGACCGGGTGCTGCGCACCGCGCGCATCGGCGACTACGCCGAATTGCCCCGCTCCTAGCGGACGCGTTCGGCCAGCCGTGCCGCGGGCGCGGTGACGGCGAGCGGATGCCCCGGGGCGGCGCCCCTCAGGAGATGCGCCGCTCGCGCGTCGCGCGGCGCGCCGCGAGTTCGTCCATCGCGTCGGCCGGGCTCGTGTCGAGGTCGACGAGCGTCGTCTCGACCTCGCGCAGCACCTTGCCGACGGCGATGCCGAACACGCCCTGGCCGCGGCTGACGAGGTCGATCACCTCGTCGTCGGACGTGCAGAGGTAGACGCTCGCGCCGTCGCTCATGAGCGTGGTCTGGGCGAGGTCGTGCACGCCGGCCTCGCGGAGCTGCTGCACCGCGGTGCGGATCTGCTGCAGCGAGATGCCCGTGTCGAGGAGCCGCTTGACGAGCTTCAGCACGAGGATGTCGCGGAAGCCGTAGAGACGCTGCGTGCCCGAGCCCGCCGCACCGCGCACGGTCGGCTGCACGAGCTCGGTGCGCGCCCAGTAGTCGAGCTGGCGGTAGCTGATGCCCGCCGCGCGTGCCGCCACCGCACCGCGGTAGCCGCCTTCGTCCTCGAGGTCGGGCATGCCGTCGGTGAAGAGCAGTCCGAGATCGTAGCGCGCCTCGTCGCCCCGGCTGAGTTCGCTCATACGACCGCCCCTCGTTCCTCTGCCGCGCGCCGCTCGGGCGCATCGTCCACGCTACCCATCGCCCGTGGGCCGATCAATCACATCGGGCCGAACGTCTCGGCGTGTCGCGGCGATCAGCGGTACTGCCGGACGATCGCCGCCCGGATGAGGCTCGTGCGCACCGACTCGAGGTGGCCGGCGATCTCGAGTGCGCGCTCCGCGGCGCCCGCGCGGCTGGACGCGGCACCGCGGCGGTGGATCGGCTCGACCGCATTCTGGATCAGCACGGTCTCACGCTCGGCGGCCGACCGGAGGCCGCGCAGGTGGCGCGGCTCGATGCCGACCGTTCGCAGCTCGGCGAGGCACCGCAGCACCACGAGCGCCTCCTCGCCGTACGTCGACGCGGCGGGCAGCAGCGACGCGGCCACGGCCTCGTCGAGCAGGGCGTGGTCGGCGTCGGCCTCGCGCACGAGTTCGTCTCGGCCGAGCCGGCGCGACCGGTCGAGGATGGTCGGCAGCGACTCGGGCACCGGCAGCTGCGGGTTGCGCCCGGCGTCCTGGTCGTCGAGGTAGGTGCGGATGACCTTGAGCGGCAGGTAGTGGTCGCGCTGCATCGACAGGATGAGCGTGATGCGCGCGACGTCGTCCTCGCAGAACTTGCGGTAGCCCGACTCCGCCCGCGCGGGCGTGATGAGGCCCTGCTCCTCGAGGAAGCGCAGCTTGGACGGCGTCAGATCGGGGAACTCGGGCGTCAGGCGCGCGAGCACCTGGCCGATGCCCAGGAGGGCGTCGCCGTCCGTGCGGGTGGATGCGGCGGACCGCGGCACTACTGGCTCGCCACGGGCGCCAGGTCGAGTCGCGAGGCGTAGAAGGTGAGCCGGTACTTGCCGACCTGCACCTCGGCGCCGTCGCTCAGGAGGGCGGTCTCGATACGGACGCCGTCGAAGTACGTGCCGTTCAGCGAACCGAGGTCCTTGACCTCGAACGCGGTGCGGTGGCGCAGGAACTCGGCGTGCTTGCGCGAGACCGTCACGTCGTCGAGGAAGATGTCGGCGTCGGGGTGCCGGCCGACGGTGGTGACGTCGGCGTCGAGGAGGAACCGCGCACCGGAGTTCGGGCCGCGTCGCACGATGAGCAGGGCGGAACCCGACGGCAGCGCCGCGATCGCCTCCTGCTCCTCCGCCGAGACGGCGGCGTCGAGCTGCGTCAGCTGCGCGGCCGCCTCACGGCTGAAGCCGATGGTCGAGTCGACACCCTCGGGTGCGGTCGCTGCGGAGTCACCGGGCGTCGGTGCACCGGGTTCGGTCATGTCACTGTCGGCCACGTCTAACCTCCCTGGTCTTCCAGCGTATCGGATCCGCGGACGTCGGACACCCGCGGAATGCGGATGACCCGACGCGTCTCGAGCGCGTAGATCGCTCCCGCCCACCAGTAGAGGAACGCGCCCCACAGCGTGATCGCCCAGCCGACCGGTGCGCTGACTGCATTCACCGCGGGGAATGCGATGCCGAGCAGGATCACCGGCAGCCCGAAGAAGAGGGCGAAGGTCGCGACCTTGCCGAGCAGGTGCACGGGCAGGGGCCCGTACCCGTGGTTGGCGAGCACGATGCCGAGCAGCACGATGCCGACGTCGCGCGCGACGATCACGGCGACGATCCACCACGGCACGAGGTCGCGGAATGCGAGGCCGAGCAGTGCGGCGAAGATGTAGAGCCGGTCCGCGGCCGGGTCGAGCAGTTGGCCCAGGCGGGTGACCTGGCCGAGACGGCGCGCGAGATAGCCGTCGAGCAGGTCCGTCAGGCTCGCGACGACGAGCACGACGAGTGCCGCGATGTCCATGCCGGCGACGATGAGGCCGAGGAACACCGGGACGAGTGCCAGTCGGAGCATGCTCAGGACGTTGGGTATCGTCCACACCCGCGACGCGTCCACAGGCTCGCCCTCCCCAGCCACGGCCCGAGTCTATCGACCGTACGATTTTCGTCATGGACCCCCTGTTCGCGTGTCCACGGCAGGCTCCGCGGTCGAACCTCGGGCGGTCAGTGCGCGTCGTGGCCGATCCGCTCGCGCAGGCCGGGCCAGGCGGCGGCGAACGCCGGGTGCAGTGCGAGGGAGTCGACGCGGTCGACGGGCACCCACGCGAGCTCGAGGCTCTCCGCGTCGCCGATGACGGGCTCGACCGGCCGGGTCGCCTCGGCCACGACGGTCGTGTACGACCAGAATCCGAGGTCGACGACCGAGGTGAATCGCACGCGAACGGATGCCCCGGGCACGCCCGCTTCCTCCCCCGCCTCGCGCACGGCGGCATCGACGGGTCCCTCGCCCTCGTGGCGCGCACCGCCCGGGATGCCCCAGGTGCCCCCGTGATGGCTCCACTCCGCGCGGTGCTGGAGCAGCACGCCGCGAGCCGGGTCGTGCAGCAGCAGCCCGGCCGCGCCGTAGCGCCCCCAGAACCGGGTGCCGTCGGGTCCGTAGACCCAGGCATCGCCACTGCGTCCGCTCACCCCTCCAGCCTGCCGCATTCAGGCGCCGCCCGGCGCCTCCGTCCGTTGCTCCCGGCTCGGCCGGGTCAGCAGGGCCGCGTCGTACAGGTCGGACATGCGGTCGAGGAATCCCGCGACCGCACGCTGCTCCGCCGGCGCGAGCGCGCTCGCGATCTCGAGCATCTCGCGGTGCATCCGGCCCAGCGTCTCGCGGATGCGCGCGTGGGCGCCCGGCCGCGACCTGAGCAGTTGCACCCGTCGATCGACCGGGTGCGGCGTGCGCGAGAGGTAGCCGGTCTTCACGAGGCGCCCGACCAGTTTCGTGGTCGCCGCCGTGCTGACATCGAGCGCCCGGGCGAGCTCGGCGCTCGAGAGCTCGCGGTGCTCCTGCTCGGCCCGGATGACCATGCGGAGCGCCCGGAGGTCGGTCTCGTTCATGTCCATGTCGTCGCGGGTGCGTCGCTGCATGCCGCCCTCGGCGTCGCGGTAGCGTCGGAGCGCACGCAGGACCTCGAGGCCCCCCGCCTCGCCGTCGCCGGAGGGCTCGTACCAGTACGAGTCCGCGTCCGATCCGGGTGTTCCCTGCGTCACGAAGCACATGCTAGCGTGAATATCGCTAACTCGGTTAGCGATAAATCCTGTGAGGGAGGATCGGGCACATGAAGCTGCATGACACGGTCGACGACGAGGTCGTCCTGCTGGACGAGGCCGGCGAGCCGATCGGCACCGCACTCAAGTCCGCCGCCCACGGCCCGGACACGGCACTGCACCTCGCCTTCTCCTGCCACCTGCGAAACCCGATCGGCGAAGTGCTCGTGACGCGTCGCGCGCTCACGAAGAAGACCTGGCCGGGGGTCTGGACCAACTCGTTCTGCGGCCATCCCAAGCCCTCCGAGCCGCTTCTCGCAGCGGTGCGCCGCCGCGCCGAGTTCGAGCTCGGCCTCGAACTCACGTCGATCGAACTCGCGCTGCCGCTGTTCCGCTACCGGGCGATCGACGCCTCGGGCACGGTCGAGAACGAGGTGTGCCCCGTCTACCTCGCCACCACCGACGGCGAGCCCGACCCGAACCCGCGCGAGGTCGCGGAGTACCGTTGGGTCGAGCCGTCGGCGCTGGCAGCCGGCGTCGCGGCGACGCCGTGGGCGTTCAGCCCGTGGCTCGTGATGCAGGCCCGAGAACTGGAACTGTACGGTGACTGACCCGACCCTGCCGACCGACCCGCTCGAGGCCGACCTTCGCGGGTTCTTCGCCGAGTCGCGATCGCGGGCCGAGCGTCTCGGCACGCACTACCGAGCACTCTGGGACGCGCTCGAGCTCGCCGCGTCCGGCGGCAAGCGCCTCCGGCCGCGCCTCGTGCAGCTCGCCCACGACGGGCTCGGCGGGTCCGATCCGATCGCGGCCCGACGGGTCGGCCTCGCGTTCGAGCTGCTGCACACCGCCTTCGTCATCCACGACGACGTCATCGACGGCGACACCACCCGTCGGGGCATGCCCAACGTCGCCGGCACGTTCCGCGAGCGCGGGCGCGAGCACGGCGCCGACGACGCACGTGCGGCCCTGTGGGGCGAGACCGCCGCGCTGCTCGCGGGCGACCTCGCCCTCTCGGCCGCGCATCGGCTCATCGCCGAGCTCGACATGCCGGCGACGCGCCGAATGCAGGTGCTCGACCTGCTCGACCACGCGGTGTTCGTCTCGGCCGCCGGCGAGCTCGCCGATGTCACCAACACCGAGGCGGAGCACCTCGGCATCGACGACGTGATCGCGACGCTCGAGCAGAAGACGGCCGTCTACACGTTCCAGGCGCCGCTGCAGGCCGGCGCGATGCTGGCCGGCGCGGACGAGCGCGCGGTCGCCGCGCTCGGCCGGTTCGGCCGGCTCGCCGGAATCGCGTTCCAGCTCGCCGACGACGTGCTCGGCGTGTTCGGCGATGAGGGCACGACCGGCAAGAGCACCCTCAGCGACCTGCGCGAGGGCAAGCAGACGACGCTGATCGCGCATGCGACCGGCACGGGCGAGTGGCCCGTGATCTCGCCGTTGCTCGGCAAGGCCGACCTCGACGAAGCGGAGGCCGCATCGGTGCGGCGCGCGCTCGTGCAGGCCGGTTCGCTCGACCAGACCAACCGCATCGCGCGCGAGCACGTGACGCTCGCCCTGCACGAGCTCGACACGGCGTCGGTGCCGACCGCCATGCGCGACGAGCTCGCCGCACTCGCCCGCTCCGCGGTGGAGCGGATGCGATGAGCCGAGACGACTCCCCCGGCACATCGCTCGACCGCTACGACGAGACGGCTGAGGCCAGCGCCTCGGTCGTGATCGGCCGCTACTCGACGTCGTTCGGCGCAGCAGCGCGCCTGCTGGAGCCGACGTGCCGACGTCGCATCCGCGTGATCTATGCCCTCGTCCGCATCGCCGACGAGGTGGTCGACGGCTCGGCGGCCGAGGCGGGCCTGTCGGTGGACGACCAGCGTGCCGCCCTCGATGCACTCGAGGCGGAGACCGATCGGGCGATGCGGACCGGCTACAGCACGAACGTGGTCGTGCACGCGTTCGCGCGCACCGCACGGGCGACCGGCATCGACGCATCGCTGACGGCCCCGTTCTTCGCGTCGATGCGACGCGACCTCGACCCGTCCCCGTTCACCCCGGCGGAGGTCGTGACGTACATCTACGGGTCCGCGGAGGTCGTCGGCCTGATGTGCCTCCGGGCGTTCCTGGCCGACGAGGACGTCGACGACGCGCGGCGTGCGCGCCTCGAGGACGGTGCCCGGCACCTGGGCGCGGCATTCCAGAAGGTCAACTTCCTGCGCGACCTCGCGGTCGACTGGCGCGACCTCGGCCGGAACTACTTCCCCGGCGTCGATCCGGAGGCGCTGACCGAGACGGAGAAGCACGCCATCCTCGACGACATCGACGCTGATCTCGCGATCTCCGGCCGTTCCGTCGCCGAGCTGCCGGTGCGGGCGCGTGCGGCGGTCGCGGCGGCGCAGGAGCTCTTCGCGCGGCTCGCCGCGAAGCTGCGCGCCACGCCCGCCGACGAGTTGCTCCGCGCGCGGGTGCGGGTGCCCGACGCCGAGAAGTTCGCCATCGCGGTGCGCGCCGCGGTGACGCGAGGAGGCTCACGATGACCGGTCGACGCGCCGTCGTGGTCGGCGGCGGCATCGCGGGGCTCGCGACGGCGGCGCTGCTCGCGCGCGACGGGCACGACGTCACCCTGCTCGAGGCGCGCGACGAGCTGGGCGGCCGCGCAGGCTCGTGGGAGCGCGACGGGTTCCGGTTCGACACCGGCCCGTCGTGGTACCTCATGCCCGAGGTCTTCGAGCACTTCTTCCGGCTGTTCGGGGAGTCGATCGACGATCACCTCGACCTCGTGCGTCTCGACCCCGGCTACCGGGTGTTCGCCGACGGCTACGACGAGCCGCTCGACATCGCGGCCGACCGGGCGTCGAACGTCGCGCTGTTCGACTCGGTCGAGCCGGGGGCCGGGCGACGGCTCGAGCGCTACCTCGACTCGGCCCGAGAGACGTACGGCCTCGCGCTCGAGCGCTTCCTCTACACGAACTTCGACTCGCTCGGCCCGTTCGCCGACCGCGCGGTGCTGGCCCGCACACCGACCCTCGCGCGGCTGCTCACGCGGTCGCTCGACGCGCACGCCGCCCGTACCGTGACCGATCGGCGCCTGCGCCAGGTGCTCGGCTACCCCGCAGTGTTCCTCGGCGGCTCGCCGTACGAGGTGCCGGCGATGTACCACCTCATGAGCCACCTCGACCTCGAACAGGGCGTGCAGTACCCGATGGGCGGGTTCCGCGCGCTCATCGACGCGGTCGCGGGCGTCGCCCGTCGGGCGGGCGTGCGCGTGCGCACGGGCGCTCCGGTCACCGGCATCCGCGTGGCCGACGACGGATCGGCTGCGGGCGTGACGGTGACGGATGCCTCGGGCGCGACCGAGCACCTCGACGCGGACCTCGTGGTGTCGGCGGCGGACCTGCATCACACCGAGACCGAGCTCGTTCCCGAGCGCTTCCGCTCACTGCCGGAGCCGGCGTGGGAGCGGCGCGATCCCGGACCGGGGGCGATCCTGGCGCTGCTCGGCGTGCGTGGCGAGCTGCCCGGGCTCACCCACCACAACCTCGTGTTCACCGACGACTGGCCCGCGAACTTCGACGCCGTGTTCGGCCGCTCGCCGCGCGTACCGAAGCCGGCCTCGTTCTACGCGTGCATGCCGAGCGCGACCGATCGGCACGTCGCCCCGTCGGGCGACAGCAACCTGTTCGTGCTCATCCCCGTGCCCGCCGACACCGGCCTGGGGCACGGCGGCGTCGACGGCGCCGGCGCGCCCGCCGTCGAGGCGGCCGCCGACGTCGCGATCGCACGATTGGCGGAGGCCGCCGGGGCACCCGATCTCGCCGAGCGCATCGTCGTGCGCCGCACGATCGCTCCGGCCGACTTCGCACGCGACCTGCACGCGTGGCGGGGCGGCGCGCTCGGCCCGGGCCATGTGCTGCGACAGAGCGCGATGTTCCGCGGCTCGACGAGGTCGCGGAAGGTGCGGGGCCTCTACTACGCGGGCGGCACGACCGTGCCCGGCGTCGGCCTGCCGATGTGCCTCATCAGCGCGGAACTGGTCGCGAAGCGCCTCCGAGGCGACCGCAGCGCGTCGCCGCTGCCCGAGCCGGCGGCGGAGCGCGTGTGATCGGGTTCGCGTACCTCGGCGCACTCGTGCTGTCGCTCGGGGCGATGTGCGCGATCGACGCGCGCTTCCGGCTCGTGTTCTGGCACGCCCCGTGGCGGGCGGCAGCGGTGATCGGCATCGGCGTCGCCGCGTTCCTGGTCTGGGACCTCGGGGGCATCGCACTCGGCGTCTTCTTCCGCGGCGAGACGGAGTTCATGACCGGCATCCTGTTGGCGCCCGAACTGCCCGTGGAGGAAGTGCTCTTCCTCACCTTCCTCTGCTACCTCACGCTCGTGCTGGTGCGGGGCACGAGCCGGTTCCTCGACCGCGAGCGGAGCGCCGCGTGACCTACCTCCTCCTGTGCATCCCGTTCCTCGCGGTCGCCGCGGGGCTCGCGGCGTGGGCGTTCGCGCGCCTGCCCCGCCCGCGCGGGAGGGCGGTGGCGGCGGTGGGCATCGCCGCCGCCGTGCTGCTCGTGCTCACCGCGGTGTTCGACTCGATCATGATCGGCGTCGGCCTCGTCGCGTACGATCCCGCGCTGCGGTCGGGCGTCACGATCGGCCTCGCGCCGATCGAGGACTTCGCCTACACGGTCGTCGCGGTGCTGGCGCTGCCCGCGCTCTGGGTGCTGCTGCCCGGGCGACGGGTCGGCAGGCGCACGACCGACCCCGCGACGCGCCGGGAGGCACGATGACCGCGACCCGCTCCACGCCGCTCGCGATGCGGCTGCTCGTGGCATCCCGCCCCGTCAGCTGGGTCAACACGGCGTTCCCGTTCGGCGCCGCGTACGTGCTCACCACGGGGGCCGTCGACGCGCTCTTCGTCGTGGGCAGCCTGTTCTTCCTCGTGCCGTACAACCTGCTGATGTACGGCGTGAACGACGTGTTCGACTACGAGTCCGACCTGCGCAACCCGCGCAAGGGCGGCGCCGAGGGCGCGCTGCTGCCGCCCGAGACGCATCGGGCCGTGCTCGCGTGGTGCACGGTCGTGACGGTGCCGTTCGTCGTCGCCATGGTGGTGCTGGGCGGCACGGATGCCCCGTGGTCGTGGCTCGTGCTCGCGTTGAGCCTGTTCGCGGTGCTCGCCTACTCGATGCCCCCGCTGCGCTTCAAGGAGCGGCCGGTGCTCGACTCGATCACCTCGAGCACGCACTTCGTGAGCCCGGCCGTCTACGGCCTGGCGGTCGCGGGTGCGACGTTCACGCCGCAGCTGCTCGCACTGCTCGCGGCGTTCTTCCTGTGGGGCATGGCGAGCCACGCGTTCGGCGCGGTGCAGGACGTGGTGCCCGACCGCGAGGCCGACATCGCGTCGATCGCGACCGTGTTCGGCGCCCGCGCGACCGTGCGCATCGCGATCGGGATGTGGCTCGCCGCGGGCGTGCTGATGCTCCTCACGGCGTGGCCGGGCCCGCTGGCGGCGATCCTCGCGGTGCCGTACGTGCTCGCCGCATGGCCGTACCGGTCGGTCGCGGACGACGACTCCGGGCGCTCCAACCGCGGCTGGCGGATGTTCCTGTGGCTCAACTACGCGAGCGGGTTCGCGGTGACCATGCTCCTGATCGCCTGGGCGTTCGTGCGCGTAGGCTGAGGCGCATGCCCGATCCCGCGAGCGTGCGCGTCGACGCCTGGCTCTGGGCGGTGCGCCAGTACAAGACCCGCTCGGAGGCGACCGCGGCCTGCCGCGCCGGCCACGTGCGCGTGAACGGAGAGCGCGCAAAGGCCGCGCAGCCGGTGCGCCCCGGCGACGAGCTGCGGGTGCGGGTGCGCGGGTTCGAGCGCCACCTGGTCGTGCGGCGCACGATCGCCAAGCGCGTCGGCGCATCCGTCGCGGCCGAGGCGCTCGAGGACCGCACGCCCCCGCCGCCACCGCGCGAGGCGGTGCCGCAGGTGCCCGTGCGCGATCGCGGCGCGGGGCGTCCGACCAAGCGCGAGCGACGCGACCTCGACCGCCTGCGCGGTCGCTGAGGGCCGCGGCGCCCCGAGGCATCCGCCCGGCCCTCGACCCGGCCGCGGTCGTGGCAGACTGCCGACATGGCGACGACGCGCATCCTCTTCATCGGCGGCACCGGAGTGATCTCGAGGGCGGTGGTGGAACGCTGCCTCGACCTCGGGCACGAGGTGACGGTGCTGAACCGGGGCAGCACGACGCTGCGCCCGGTTCCCGACCACGTCGAGTCGCTGACGGCCGACGTGCGCGACGAGGACGCGGTCGACGCGGCGCTCGGCACGCGTGAGTTCGACGTCGTCGCCGACTTCCTCTCGTTCACGCCCGACCACGTCGGCGGCTGGGTCGACCGTTTCGCGGGCCGCACCGGGCAGTACCTCTTCGTCAGCTCGGCCTCGGCGTACCAGACACCGCCGGAGCGGCTGCCGGTCACCGAGTCGACGCCCCTGCGCAACCCGTTCTGGCAGTACTCGCGCGACAAGATCGCGTGCGAGGACCTCCTCGTCGAGGCGTACCGCGACCGCGACTTCCCCGCGACGATCGTGCGCCCGTCGCACACGTACGACCGCACGATGCTGCCGACCATCGGGCACTGGACCGACATCGCGCGGATGCGCGCGGGCAAGCCGGTCATCGTGCACGGCGACGGCACGAGCCTGTGGACCATCACGCACGCCCGCGACGTCGCGGTCGGCATCGCGGGGATCCTCGGGCACCACGCGGCCGTCGGCGAGGCGTTCCACGCGACCGGCGACGAGGCGCCGACGTGGAACCAGATCTACGGCTGGCTCGCCGACGCGGCGGGCGTCGAGCCGCGACTCGTGCACGTCGCGTCGGAGACCATCGCGGCGGAGCATCCGGCCACCGGCCCCGGACTGCTGGGCGACAAGTCGCACTCCATGGTGTTCGACAACGAGAAGCTGCGCGCGCTCGTGCCGGGCTTCGGCAACACGATCCGCTACCAGGAGGGCGCGCGCGAGGTGATCGAGTTCCACGACGCGCACCCCGAGCTGCAGCGCGTCGACGAGGAGCTCGATCGGGTGTTCGACCGCCTCGCGGAGCGCGCCGGTTCGGCCGCACCGGCCTGACACCCCGCACGCCGACGTAGGCTGGATGCCGTGGAACGAGAATTCGCCTGGGAGCCCGACGCCGAGCGCTACACCCTGCGCCTCGACGGGCAGCTCGCGAGCGTGATCGACACGCACACCCTGGGCGACGCGATCTCGTTCTCGCGCGTGTTCACGTCTCCGCCGTTCCGCGGCAATGGGTACGCCGCCGAGATCGTCGCGTGGGCGACCGACCACGTCGAGCAGACCACCGACCTGCGCATCGTGCCCACGTGCTGGTACGCGGCGTCGTGGTTCGACCAGCACCCCGGGCGCAGCGGGCTACTGGCCCGCCGCGCCGGCTGAGCCCGCCGCGTCGCCCGCTCCGTTCGCGTCGTTCGCATTCGCCGAGCGCGCGTCCGCGTGCGCGGCCGACCCGATGAGCCGGTGCACGAAGCCGAGCTTGCCGACGACCCGCTCGGGGATGACGAACGGGTACAGGTCGCGCTTGCCGAGCGACCGGTTGACCTGGTTCAGCGCGAGCGCGAGCGGCTGCCAGTCGGCGAGGATGCCCCGCATCGTGGCATCCGACGGGGCCAGAGACGGATGCGACACGAGGTCGCTCGCCTCCGGGAACCGCGTTCCCGGTCCGCTCATCGACAACCCGAACGCCGCCGCCGACTGCAGCGTGTCGGTGATGTGCAGGTAGTGCGCGAAGGTCTCGGCGAAGTCCTCCCACGGGTGCGTGGTCGCGTACCGGGAGATGTACTCGCTGCCCCAGTCGTCGCGTCCGCCGGTGCCGTAGTGCGAGTCGAGCGCCTGCGCGTAGTCGACCCGCTCGTCGCCGAACTCGGTGCGGAACGCCTCGAGCTCGGTGTCGGATGCCGCGACGAGCACCTGCCAGTAGTAGTGCCCGATCTCGTGCCGGAAGTGGCCCAGCATCGTGCGGTACGCCTCGCCGAGCGACACGCGCAGCGCCTCGCGGTGCGAGTCCTCCGACTCGGACAGGTCGATCGTGATGACGCCGTTCAGGTGGCCGATCATGACCTGGCGGTCGTCGGTCGACGCGTCGAGGTCGAACGCGAGCCCGCCGTCGGGCTGGTCGCGGTGGCTCGTGATCGGCAGGCCGAGCTCGTCGAGCTGGAAGAGCAGCCAGCGCTTGGCGTGCGTGGTGTCGACGAGCCAGCCGAAGCGCTCGGCGTCGTCCTCCCCCGGCTGGTGGCGGGTGAGCCGGCAGGAGTAGCACTCCGCGCGTTCGAGCGCCTCGGGCGCGAGCCAGTTGCAGCCCCAGTTCTCGTTGCGGCACCGTCGCCAGGTCCCCGTGTCGTCGCGGAACCTGCCGTCGTCGCCGAGCATCACCATCTCGCGGAGGTGGCGTGCGTACGCGAGATCGGCCCCGCATTCGAGGCAGGTCGGGCTGTCGAAGTAGACGATGTGACCGCAGTGCGGGCACGCGAAGATGCGCACGTGCTCACGGTACCGCGCAGTCCGCTGCGGTGGCACCCGGTGCGCGCACGGCGCGTCGGCGGCAGACTGGTCGCATGATCGCCGGGTACACGGCCGCGCAGGTGCGCGCCGCTGAGCGTCCCCATCTCGAGGCGGGCGAGCCGCTCATGCAGCGGGCGGCCGCCGCGCTCGCGCGGGTGGTGTCGGATGCCGCGGGCCGGGGCCGGTCGGATGAGGGACCGGCGGTCGTGCTGCTCGTCGGTTCGGGCGACAACGGGGGCGACGCCCTGTTCGCGGGCGCGGAGCTCCTGCGCAGCGGAGCATCCGTCGCGGTCGTGCCGGTCGGTTCGCGCATACACGAGGAGGGCCTCGGCGCTGCGCTGGCGGCGGGAGCGGTGCGGATGGATCCGGACGACCCCGACCTGCGCACGACGCTCGAGGCGGCCGACGTGATCGTCGACGGCGTCCTCGGCACCGGCAGCGGCGCCTCGCCTGCGCTGCGCGAACCGGCCCGGGCCATCGTGCAGCTCGCGCGGGACGTGCTCGAGCGGCCGGACCCGCCCCGGGTGGTCGCGACCGACCTGCCGAGCGGCATCCACCCCGACACCGGCGAGGTGCCCGACCAGGTGGTGCTCCCGGCCGACGTGACCGTGACGTTCGGCGCGTGCAAGGCCGGGCTGCTCCGCGCCCCGGCGTCGCGCTACGCGGGCGAGGTATTGGTGGTCGACATCGGCATCGGCGACGCGCTTGCGGGGGTCGAGCCCGAGCTCGTGCTGCCCGACTGATCGGGCGACGGATGGATCAGTACCAGCCGCGCGCCTCGGAACTGGCCCAGGCGCCGCACGGCGTGCCGTACACGCTCGCGATGTAGCCGAGGCCCCAGCGGATCTGCGTGGTCGCGTTGGTCTGCCAGTCGGCGCCGGCGGTCGCCATCTTGCTGCCCGGAAGCGACTGCGGGATGCCGGTGGCGCCGCTCGAGGCGTTCACGGCCTGGTAGTTCCAGCCCGACTCGCGGGTCCAGAGCGAGTCGAGGCACTGGAACTGCGCGTCGCCCCAGCCGTACTGGGAGGCGGCGAGCTCGCGGGCGGTCGCCTTCGCGCCGGCCGGGGTGTTCGCGGCAGCGAGCGCGGCGGCCTTCGCGGCCGCGGCGCGCTCCGCGGCGACCTTGCGGGCGTGCGCCTCGACGGCCTCCTCGGTGGAGCTCACGTGCGCCTGGGTCTCGCGGGTCAGCTCGGCCACCTCGCCGACCTCGAGCACCTCGTAGTCGCCGAGCGACGCGACCGACGCGGCGAGCTCGTCGGCGTCGACCTTGCCCTCGGCGTCGGCGAGGAGTTCCTCGGCGACCGTGATGGTCGCGCGTGCGTCGGAGTGCACCCGGGCCTCGGCGATCGCGTCGTAGGCGCCCAGCTGGTCGGCGTCGAGTCCGCGCGAGTCGGTCTGGGCACGCGTATCGGCCCGGGCCTGCTCGCGTGCGGCGGCGTCGATGCTCACGGCGAGGCCGGCGCCCAGGACGGCGGCGACGAGCCCGCCCGCGAGGAGGCGGGTGCGGAGCGTGCGCCGACGGGTCGAGGGGGTCGGGTCGGGCTGGCGGTGGCGGGGGGAACTGGTGGTGATCTGCTGCATACGTGACGAACGCCCGGGGGGTATCGACGTCCCGGGCGAAGTCGCCAGTCTGCACGGTCAGTCTGGGCGGAACCTCCGCTGCGCCTGAACGAGTGGTGTGCGCGCCGGTCGTGCGCGCTGCGGTGCGCTACTCGGTGGAGCGTGCGCGGCTCGGCTGCACCCGCGTCGGCTCGCCGGGCATCTTGGGGAACTCGGGTGGGAACGGCAGCTCGCCGAGTCCGTCGTCGAGGTCGCGGGCCCACCACTCGAGCAGGGTGCCGATGCCGGCCGCGTGCTCGTGCATGTCGGCCCACGGGTCGCCGATGTCGCGCAGGCGCTCGGGCACGGTGCGCACGGTGAACGCGCCGGGGTCGACGCCCTCGAGTTCGTCCCACTCGACCGGGCACGACACGGTCGCACTCGGCAGCGCGCGCGGGCTGTATGCGCCCGCCATGGTGCGGTCGCGGTTGGCCTGGTTGAAGTCGAGGAAGACCCGTTCGCCGCGCTCCTCCTTCCACCACGCGGTCGTCACCTGCTCGGGCATGCGCCGCTCGAGCTCGCGCGAGACCGCGATCACGGCGTGCCGCACGTCGAGGAACTCGTGCTCGGCGCGGATGGGGGCGAACACGTGGATGCCGCGGTTGCCGGATGTCTTGGCGAACGCGGTGAGGCCGGCCTCGGCGAGCACGTCGCGCAGGGCCAGGGCGACCGGCACGGCGTCGTCGAAGTCGGTGCCCGGCTGCGGGTCGAGGTCGATGCGCAGCTGATCGGGGTCGTCGCTCTGCTCTGCGCGCGACGCCCACGGGTGGAACACCACGGTGTTCATCTGGGCCGCCCAGACGGCGGCGGCCGGTTCGTCGATCACGAGCTGCGGATGCGACCTGCCGCTCGGGTACGTGACCGGCACCGCCCGCACGTAGTCGGGCGCCCCGCGCGGCGGGTTCTTGGAGAAGAACTGCTCGCCGTCGATGCCGCCGGGGAAGCGCTGCAGCGAGACCGGACGGTCGCCGTTCGCCGCGACGAACGGCGTGCCCACCTCGACGATGTAGTGCGCGAGGTCGAGCTTCGTGATGCCCGGCTCGGGCCAGATCACCCGGTCGGGACTCGAGACCCGAACCTGGCGCTCACCCGACGGCCCGGGAACCTCGACGATCACCGCATCCTTGCCCACGCGCGCCAGCATAGCCGCGCCCACCCACGCCCATCGGCTGACATCCAGCAGACACCCAGCGGAGCCACACCCCTCCCCCGGTCCACGCGGATACGCTGGGCGGGGAGGTGGTCGACCTGAGGATCATCAGCTACAACCTGCGCAAGCACGCGGCGATCGGCGAGCTCACCGAGCTCGCCGTCTCGAACGACGTCGACGTGATGTGCCTGCAGGAGTGCGACACCGACGACCTGGCCGACTCGGTCGCCCACCTGCGACTCATCGACGCGACCAGCACCAACCGACTCGGACTCGCGCTCTACGCCCGGGCCGACCGCTACACGGTGCAGGACACGAAGATGTTCAGCATGCACCGCTCGCTCCACGACCGCGTGCTCTCCCCCGCGCACGAGCGCCTGCTCGCCGCGCGCCTGCACGACGAGGCGGTCGGCCACGACGTGCTCGTGGGCTCGTTCCACGCGGCCCCGCTGACCGCGTCGAATCGCCTGCGCCGCAAGCAGATCACCGCCGCCCACGAGGGCATGCGCTCGCTCGGCCACGACGTGCCGGCCGTCATGGTCGGCGACTTCAACTACCCGTGGTTCGTCAACGGGCTCGAGCGGCACGTCAACGCGACCGGCTACGACCTGCTGCGCAGCACGGAGCCGACGTACTTCCGCTACCGGTTCTTCTCGGGCTACTTCGACTTCGTCACCTCGACGGGCGTGCAGATCGACCGGGTGGACGTGCTGCCCGCCGGGGCATCCGACCACCGCCCCATCCGTCTCGCGGCCCACGCGCACCAGCACGCGACCTGACGCCGGGTCGCCGGCTCAGGACTCGAGCGGCTCGATCAGGGATGCGTCGGAGGGGTCCGCCGTGCGCGAGTTGTTGACCCTGCGGTCGACCTCGTGCGAGGCGATCGTCTCGGCGACCCGGTCGGAGACCTCGCCGAGCAGGTCGACCATCGCACGCCGGCCGTCGTCGTCGAGCGGCGTCGCGTCGAGCCACTCGTCGTACCGGTCGGGCAGGAGGAACGCGGGCATGCGGTCGTGCACCTCGCCCGAGGCGTCCTTCGCCGCGCGGGTGATGATCGCAGTCGACACCTGCCACTCGTCGTCGACCTTGCGCGCGGTCGCGATGCCCGCGGCGGCGAGCAGTCCGTCGCCGTGCAGGAAGTGCGCCTGCTTGTCTCCCGGCTTCCCGGTCCACTCGTAGTAGCCCCGCATCGGCACGATGCAGCGCGACGAAGCGAACGCGCCCTTCCAGAGCCCGTTCGTCGCAACAGTCTCGATGCGCGCGTTGAACTGCGGACGCTTCGCCTCGCGCAGGAACGACGGGTGGAAGTCCCAGATCGCCGGCCCGACCGTGCGGCGCACCTCGCCCGTCGAGCGGTCCTGCCGCTCGCGGATGATGGGCACGACGTCGGTCGGCGCGATCGAGTACGAGATGTCCCAGTCGCGGAAGTCGTTGCCGTCGAGCACGAACGCCTCGATCAGGTCGTTGGTTTCGTCGTCCATGGCGAATCGTCCGCACATGCCACCAGTCTGCACCCGGCCGCCGACACCGCGGAGACGTCACGCGGTTGCAACACCCGTGCGATAGCGTCGCGCGGAGCGGTGCTCCCCCGGTGCATCCGACCATCGCCACCGAGCTCCCGGAGTGCCCACCCGATGCGACGCCTCAGCCTCCAACTCGTCGGCGTCATCGCCGCGACCGCCGTGCTGGCGGGCGCGCTGCTCGCCTGGGCACTGCTGACGCCCGGCTATCGCGGCCCCGACGAGCCCCAGCACGTCTCGACCGTGCTGCGCCTCGCGACCGGCGGCGGCTACCCCGACCCGGTGTCCACCGAACTCGACGACGGCGTGCGCGGCTCGTACGCCTCGCTCGGCTTCCCGAGCGCATCGACCATCTTCGACAACGGCCGCCCCGTCGGCGCGAACGAAGCCACGACACTGCCGTCGACGAGCGAGCTGCGCGCGGCGGGCGAACCGGAGGCCGACGAGGGCATGCTCGACCAGATGACGCAGCACCCGCCCGCCTACTCGGCGTACCTGACCGCGTGGATCGCCGTCTTCGACCTCGACCACGCTCCGGTGAACACCATGCTGCTCGTGCTGCGGCTCGCGTCGGCGCTGCTGCTCCTGCCCGTTCCGTGGCTGATCGCAGCGACCGTGCGCGCACTCGGCCTCGCGCCGACCGCGCAGGTCGTCGGGGCCTTCCTGCCCGCCGCCTGGATCCAGTTCGTGCACATCGGCGCACTCGTGAACAACGGCACGCTGCTCGCCCTCGCGTCGAGCGTCTACCTCTGGCTGCTCGTGCGCGTACTCGGCGGCGACCTCCGACGGCGCACGGCGATCGGCGTGGGCGCGGCACTCAGCGTCGCGCTCCTCACGAAGGGGTTCGCGCTCGCACTCGTGCCGCTGGGCCCGATCGCGTACCTCGTGGCGGTGCGCAGGCACGGGCGGGGCGCGTGGGTCGGCATGGCCGTCGCGGCCGCGATCGCCCTCGTGGGCGGCGCGTGGTGGGTGCGGAACCTCGTGGTGTTCGGCACCGTGCAGCCGACCGGATCCAGCGGACGCCCCTCACCCGCGATCGAGTTCGACGCGCTGCTGGAGTGGCTGCCGCAGTTCCTCCGCGCGCTGTCGGGCTCGATGTGGATGAACCTCGGCTGGCTGGAGACCCCGATCGTGCCCGCCGCCGTCCACATCGCCGCGAGCGTCGTCGTGCTCGCCGCGCTCGCGTTCGGATCGTGGCGGCTCCGACGGGATGCGGCGGTGCTCGTGATCCTGCACGGCGCGTGGATCCTGCCGCTGTGCGTGTTCGCGCTCGGCAGCGCGCGGAACTACCTGTATGCGGGCAACATCGTCGCCGCCCAGGGCCGCTACCTGCAGATGTCGGTGGTCGCCCTCGCGGTGCTGCTCGCCGCGGCGCTGGCACGGCCGCGGTGGTTCGCCGTCGTCGCCCCCGTGGCCGCGACGATCGCCGCGACCGCGGGGCTCGCGTACGGGCTCCGCCACTTCTGGAACCCGGCCACGCTCGCCACCGCGGCGAGCTGGTGGCCGGGCGGTCCGGCGCTGCTCGTGGCGTCCGCCGCCCTGATCGTCACGGGGCTGGTGCTCGGCCTGTTCGTCGGCGCGGGGATCGCGCGGGGCGCCCGACTCGAGCCGGTCGCGCCCGCGCCCGTGCGCACCTGAGCTCAGGCGTCGGTGGCCGCTGCCGCCGCACCGGGCCGGCGCACGGGCTGCAGCCGGAACAGGCGCACGACCCGGCCCGACTCGCGCTCGTAGCCGCGGTAGCCGGGCCACTGGCGCTCGATGCGCGCCCAGACGGCGTCGCGCTCGTCGTCGCCGATGAGGGTCGCCCGCACGGGCATGCGGCGCCCGCGGACGTCGATGGCCGCGTCGGGATGCGCGAGAACGTTCGACGTCCACGCCGGGTGTCGGCCGCGCGCGAAGTTGCTGCCGGCGACGATGGCCCGCCCGTGCCCGTCGGGGCAGTACATGAGCACGGTCTCGCGCGGCAGTCCCGAGCGGGCTCCGGTCGTGTGCAGCACGAGCGACGGCACGAGCAGCGCGCTCACCTGGACGCGACCGCCGGTCACCCGCGCGATGGCACGCTCGAGCGGCGGCAGCAGGGTGGGCGCCCAGCGTCGGAACAGGCGCGTGCGGGTGAGCGGCGCGACGAGGGTGCGCACGGTGTCGCGGACGATCGGCATGACCGAGAGCGTAGCGCCGCCGGAGACGCCGAACGGCCCGGCGGAAACTCCGTCGGGCCGTTCGAGGTGGGGTTCGGTCAGTACCAGCCGACCGCCACCGAGTGGTTCCACGCGCCGCAGGGGGTGCCGTAGCGGCCGGCGATGTAGCCGAGGCCCCAGCGGATCTGCGTCGATGCGCTGGTCGCCCAGTCGGCACCCGCGGTGGCCATCTTGCTGCCGGGCAGCGCCTGCGGGATGCCGTAGGCACCGCTGTAGGGGTTCTGGGCGTAGACGTTCCAGCCCGACTCCTTGTTCCAGAGGCTGACGAGGCAGCCGAACTGGTCGTCGCCCCAGCCGTATGACGAGCGCATCATGTCGCGGGCGATCGCCTGGGCACCGCTCGGGTTGGCGGGTGCGGTCGGCGTGGCGGGGGCCGGCGCCGGCGCCGGTGCGGCGGCCGCCGCCTCGGCGGCTGCGGCCTCCTCCGCGGCCTTGCGGGCGGCCTCGGCCTCGGCGGCCTTGCGGGCCTCCTCCTCGGCCTTGCGCTTCTTCTCCGCCTCGACGGCCTTCTTCGTCTCGGAGGTCACCGTGTCGGCGTGCTCGGTCGCCTGGTCGACGAGCAGGAAGACGCGCTCGGGGGCGAGCAGCTCGTAGTGCTCGAGGTGCGAGACGGTGGTCTCGAGGTCGGACGAGTCCGCGTAGCCGTCGGCCTTCTCGATCGCCTCCTTGGCGACCGTGATGGTGGCCTCGGCGTCGAGGTTCGCACGCGAGGCGAGCACGGCGTCGTAGGCCGGCTGCTGGTCGGCCGACAGGCCGACGGCGTTCGACATCCAGGTCGTCGCGGCGATGCGCGCCTGCTGCTCGGCGACGACGCCCTGCGCCATGAAGCCGGTGCCGGTCATCGCACCCGCGGCGACCAGGGCGGTCGCGCCGATCAGGAGGCGGCGGTTGCGCGGCGACGAGGCGCGACGGGAGCCGGTTCCGTCGGTCGACTCGGCGGGCGTTGCGGGGGAACTGGTCTGGTTCTGCATACTGTCTTCGCTTCGGGAAACCTCATGAATGCACAGTGCACTCGGTTTCGGTTTGGTAACGATTGGGGTATTCAGGCGTACAAGTCGGGGACTCTGCCAGCCGAATCTGGGAGAAACCTCAATTTTGAGACGATTCAAGGACGGATTCGGCGTTCCGAGGCATCCGTCGCCCGCCGCGATCGGCATCGTCGCGCGGAACACTGGGGATGTCGGTCGGGCGCTGCGAGAATGCCGACATGGCTGCGGAAACCTCCTCGATCGCCCCCATGCTCGCCAAGTCGGTCGAACGCGTGCCCGACGCCGACGCGATCGACGGCGGCTACTCGTACGAGCCGAAGTGGGACGGCTTCCGCGGCATCGTGCGCGTCTCGGGCGGCGAGGTCGAGATCGGCAGCCGCGGCTCGAAGCCCCTGACGCGGTACTTCCCCGAGCTCGTCGAGGCGTTCGCGCGCGAACTGCCCGACCCGTGCGTGGTCGACGGCGAGATCGTCGTCCGCTCGGGGCCGGCCGGCGACGAGCGGCTCGACTGGGAGGCCCTCGGCCAGCGCATCCACCCCGCCGACAGCCGGGTCCGGAAGCTCGCCGCCGAGACGCCCGCCTCGTTCGTCGCGTTCGACCTGCTCGAGCTCGGCGGCGAGTCGCTCGTCGACCTGCCGTTCCGCGAGCGACGCGCCCGCCTCGAGCAGGCGCTCGGCGAGGCTCCCCCGCCCGTGCACGTCACGCGCGTCACCACCGACGCCGCGCTCGCGCGCACCTGGCTCGAGCGGTTCGAGGGCGCCGGGCTCGACGGCGTGATCGCGAAGCCGCTCGAGGGTGCCTACCTGCCGAACAAGCGCGCGATGCTGAAGATCAAGCACAAGCGCACGGCCGACGTCGTGCTCGTCGGCTACCGCGTGCACAAGTCGGGCTCCGGCGTCGGCTCGCTGCTGCTCGGCCTCTACGACGACACTGGCGAGCTGCGCATGGTCGGCGGCTCGTCGGCGTTCACCGACAAGCGGCGCCAGGAGCTCATCGACGAGCTCGAGCCGCTCGTCGTGCGCGAGGACGACGGCGAGGTCGCCGACGCCGCGACCGACCGCAGCCGGTTCTCGTCGGGCAAGGACACCTCGTTCGTGCCGCTGCGCCCCGAGCGCGTGCTCGAGGTCGGCTACGACCAGATGGAGGGGTGGCGCTTCCGCCACACCGTGCGCTTCCTGCGCTGGCGGCCCGACCGCGACGCCGAGTCGTGCCGGTTCGAGCAGCTCGAGGTGCCCGCGGCCTACGACCTCAGCGCGGTGCTCGAGCGCTGAGCCGGGCGCGGCCGCGAGGCATCCGTCGCCCCTGTACTGACAGGCGGGCGGATGCCCCGGTCAGGCCGACAGCGACGCGTAGCGCTTCTCCGCGCGAGCGCGTGCCTTCGCGGCCTCGACCTCGCGGTCCTTGGGCGGCGCGTTCGTGACGAGGTCGTCGAGCAGGTGGCGCGTGGCGTGCGCGATCTCGGCGACGGCGCGGTCGAACGCCTCCTGGTTGGCCTTGGACGGCTTGGTCGAGCCGCTCACCTTGCGCACGTACTGGAGCGCGGCGGCGGTCACCTCGTCGTCGGTGGCGGCGGGCTCGAAGTTGTGGAGCTGGTGGATGTTCCGGCACATGCTGCGAGGCTACGCCGCGACCGGGCGGGTGTGAACCGGCGGCGGTCAGGCGTCCGCCGGCGCCGCACCATCTGCCGGCTCGCAGATCACGAGCGGGATGTCGCGGTTCGTGCGCTTCCGGTAGTGCTCGTAGCCCGGGTAGGCCGCCGCGACGGTGGGCCAGAGCTCGGCCTTCTCCGCGGGCGTCGCCGTGCGGGCTCGGTACGGGCGGGTCCAGTGCCGGGTGGTCAGTTCGACGTTCGGGTCGGCGACGAGGTTCAGGTACCAGGCCGGATGCCGGTCGGATCCGCCGCGCGAGGCGACGACCACGTACCGGCCGTCGTCGTGGATCGGGGCGGTCAGCAGGGCCGAGCGCCGCTGTCCGGTGCGGCGACCCGTCGTGTGCAGTTCGACAGTCTCCATGCTGCCGATGCGCCAGCCGAGCAGGCCGCCGGTGAGGCGGATGGTGCCGCGGTGCAGCCCCGTCATGAGACGCAGGAGCGTGTCGCCGTACATGCCGTCCTTGGCCATGGCTCCAGCCTACGAGGACCGCCGGCCCGATCGGCGACGGCCCGAGGATCGACGGCGTCGGCGGGCGGGCGTAGCCTGCGGGCATCCGCTCATCACCCTCGGAGGATGCATGACCCGATACGTCATCGACGCCGGCGCGGCGATCCGGCTCGCGGGCGAGGACCTGTCGTCCGCCCCCGCGCACGAGCTGCTCGCGCCGACGCTCCTGCGCTCGCAGACCCTGTCGATGCTGCACGAGGCGGTGCACCGCGGCGAGCTGCGCTCGGGGGCCGCGCTCGACCGGCTCGGGCGCATCAAGCGCATGCCGATCCGGCTGCTCGGCGACGCGGTGCTGCGCAAGCGCGCGTGGGAGCTGGCGGACGCGCTGGGCTGGGCGTCGACCTACGACGCGGAGTACCTCGCGCTGACCCAGCTGCAGGCGGACGCGTTCGTCACGACCGATCGCCGGCTGGCGGAGCGGGCGCGCGGCACGGTGGAGGTGGCGGCGTTCGAGGTGCTGCTCGGGTAGCCGATGGGCGGGCGGACGGCCCAGGGGCATCCGCTCAGCCGTCGCAGTTCGCGAGGTCGGTCTCGGCGAGCGGTTCCCCCTCGGGGATGATGTAGGCGACCCAGAGCACGGTGTCCTCGGAGCGCTCGTTGCGGCCCTCGTGCACGTAGCCCGGGCCCTCGATGATCGACTCCCCCTCGACGTAGACGCGCACGCCGTCGGGGTGGGTCGGGGCGTAGTGGGTGAGCTCGCCCTCCTCGACCACCGCGACGAGGTATCCGTGGTGGCAGTGCTCGCCCGTCGTCGCGCCGGGGGCGATGCGCACCCGGCTGAACGTGACGCCGACGCTCGGGTCGCCACTGACCTGGATCTGCACGGGGGCGTCCTGCGCCCCCTCGGCCACCGGGGTCGCCTCCACGGGCGCGTCGCTCGCGACCGGGGAGGCCATCGCCGACGGCGGGACGTCGGTCTCGACCGCGCAGCCCGTGACGCCGAGCAGCAGCGCGCCGGCTGCGACGGCGATGAGTATGGTGCGGACGCTCCCCCGGGTCCCCATGTCGGCACCGTAGCGCGACGGCCGCGGCCCTCGCCACCGTGCAGTCCCGCAGGCGGTCGTGGAGGCGGCACTTTTCAGGAGCCAGCGGCGGGTGGGCTGCGGATGCCTGCGCTGGGCGGGCGCGTAGTGGTCGATCTGTGCGTATGAACGCGGATTCGTGCAGCAGTCCGCCACTCGCGACCGTGCGGCTCCTGAAAAGTGCCGCCTCACCCGGCGCGCGTCAGCGGAAGCCGCGGCGGGCGCGCTGGCCGAACGCGTCGAGCGCGGCGAGCACGTCGGGCGCGGCCCAGCGCCGGTAGCGCGCTCCCCCGCCGGCCTGCACGAGCACCCCGGCCTCCACCAGCCGGTCGATCGACGTCTGCGCGGCGACCTCGCTCACCGCGAGCTCGGCGGCGACCAGCTTGGTCTGCACGACCGGCTGGCGCAGCAGCAGGTCCTTCAGGCGGTGGGCCGAGGAGTCGGCGCGAGCGCGCACGGCGTCGTCCCAGTGCGCGCGAGCCGAACGCAGGTCGCCGATGAGGCGCCGGCCGTTCGCGACCGCGAGGAACGAGGCATCCGCCATCAGGTCGACGATCGGCTCGAGCCGGCCCTCGCGGTAGGCGCACAGCGCGTCGTAGTACCCCTGCAGGTCGCCGAGCAGGCCCGCCGACACGGGCACGGTGACGTGCCGGGTGACGCGGCCCGCGCGCAGCATCCCCTGCACGAGGGCACGACCGGTGCGCCCGTTGCCGTCGGGGAACGGGTGGATCGTCTCGAACTGGGCGTGCGCGATCGCGGTCTGCACGAGCACCGGCAGGTCGGTGCGCCGGGCGAACGCCATGACGTCGCCCATCAGCGCGGGCACATGCTCGGCGTGCGGTGGCACGAACTCGGCCGTGTGCGGGGCGATCGATCCGCCGCCGATCCAGACCTGGCGCTCGCGCCAGCCGCCGGTGATGCCCGCCTGGCTCTCGCCGAGCAGCGCGCGGTGCATCTCGATCACGGCGTGGGTGTCGAGCCGGTCGGACAGGTCGACGGCCGCCCGCATGGCCTGCGCGTTCGCCACGACCAGGCGGGCATTGGGCGAATCGGATGCCCCGAGCTCGGCGAGTGCCACCTGGCGCGCGCTCGCGGTGATGTGCTCGACCTCCGAACTCGAGGCGCTCTCGGAGCGCAGCAGGATCGCCGAGAACGGTGCCGCGACCGCGCCGAACTCGGCGTCGAAGCGGGTCAGCTCGTTGCTGGCGTCGTCGGCCGCCGCGAGGCTGCGGCCGGGCAGGTCGGGCGTGAGATCCGTGATGCGAGGCACGACCGCGGCACGGTACGGGCCACGGGAGCGGGCGAGTTCGCGGCGCGAGGCGATCTCGCCGCCGTCGCGCTGCCACGGCCGCTCCTCGTACCCGATCGCGGGCCAGGCCCGCCTTTCCGTTGCCATGCGGCGATCTTACCAAAGGATAGGTGTCTATCCCTTGGTCAAGATACGATCGACTCACACTTCCGAGAGGAGCCGTGAGTGGAACGGTTCGACACCATCGTCGTCGGTGCGGGCGTGGCCGGCCTGACCGCCGCCCGCCTGCTCACCCGGGCGGGGAGCACCGTCGTGGTGCTCGAGGCCCGCGACCGCGTCGGCGGCCGTGTCTGGACCGACCGCTCCGGCGGCCACGCGACCGACCTCGGCGCCTCCTGGATCCACGGCGTCACCGACGAGCCCGTCGCCGATGCGGTCACCGCGTTCGGCATGCGCACCGCCGAGTTCACCGTGGGCAGCTACCAGCCCGACAGCCGCCCCATCGCGTACTACGGCCCGGACGGCCGGCGGTTGACGGATGCGGCGGCGCGGGCGTTCGCCGATGACATCCGGTCGGTCGACACCGCCCTGCTCGCGACCATCGAGGCGTCAGCGCCGAACGACTCGTACCGCGACGTGACCGAGGCCGCGATCGCCCGCCAGGGCTGGGACGCCGACCGCGCCCAGCGCGTGCGCGAGTTCATGGAGCATCGCAGCGAGGAGCAGTACGGCGCCTGGATCGAGGACCTCGCCGCGCACGGCCTGGACGACGACGTCATCGAGGGCGACGAGGTCGTCTTCCCCGACGGGTACGACGAGCTGCCCGCCCGCCTCGCCGAGGGCCTCGACGTGCGGCTCGGCGCTGTCGTGCGCCGGGTTGCGTGGTCGCCCGACGGCGTCGAGGTCGAGACGACGGATGCCACCCTGGCGGCCGCGACCGCGGTCGTGACCGTGCCGGTCGGCGTGCTGCAGTCGCCGGAGTTCGTGATCGAACCCGCGCTGCCCGAGCCGGTCGCGGGCGCGCTCGGCCGGTTCGCGATGAACGCGTTCGAGAAGGTCTTCCTCGAGTTCCCGGAGCGGTTCTGGGACGACGGCGTCTACGCCATCCGCCAGCAGGGCCCCGAGAGCCGCTGGTGGCACTCCTGGTATGACCTCTCCCCCGCGCACGGCACGCCGACGCTGCTGACCTTCGCCGCCGGCCCCGCCGCTCGGGCCATCCGCTCCTGGAGCGACGACGAGGTCGCCGACTCGGTGCTCGCCCAGCTCCGGCGCCACTACGGCGAGCGCGTGCCGGCACCCACTCGCGTGACCGTCACCTCGTGGCAGGACGACCCGTTCGCCCACGGCTCCTACGCCTACATGACCCTCGGCTCGACCACCGCCGACCACGACGACCTCGCCACACCGATCGGCGGCGTCCTCCACCTCGCCGGCGAGGCCACCTGGACCGACGACCCTGCGACCGTCCCCGCCGCGATGCGCTCGGGCCATAGGGCGGCCGAGCGGATCCTCGGCCGCGAACTCCCGATCGAGGGGCTCTGGGCCGGCGACTGACTAGCGACCCAGGTTCAGCGGCAGGTCGAACCTCGCGAACAGGTCGGGGGCGAGGAACGACGTGATCTCGGTGATCCGGTCGCCGTCGACGCCGACGCCGAGCACGTTGATCGACCACGCCTCGAAGCGCCCGCCGGGCTCGGCCCGGAGGTACATGGCGACCGCGGGGCATCCGTTCGCCTCGATCGCCACGGAGCGCCAGTCGCCGCAACGGGCCATGGGCACCGCCGCCGCGAACTCGGCCACCGTGCGTGCGCCGCGATACCACTCGGCGAGGGGCGGCATCGCCCAGGTCACGTCGTCGGCGAGCAGCGAGGTGAAGAGGTCGACATCGCCGCGCTCGAGGGCCTCGGCGAACCGAGCCGCCTGACGGGTGTGCGCGGCCGTGTCCACGGACTCGCCCGCACTGCGTTCCGGCGCCCGCGAGGCGAGCACGCGCCGAGCCCGGGCGAGGGCCGAGTTGACGGATGCCACCGAGGTGTCGAGCATCTCCGCGATCTCCGCCGCGCTGAAGCCGAGCACCTCGAACAGCAGGAGCGCGGCCCGCTGGTTGCCTGAGAGGTGCTGCAGCGCCGCGACGAACGCGAGTCGTACGTCAAGGCGCTCATCGAACGCACCCTCGGGGTCGGGCAGCGGAGTCAGCCACGCGACATCGTCCCGCGGTGCCGCCTCGAGGCGCAGGGACTCGGCGGCCGGGCCGAGGTCCATCGGAAGCGCACGGCGTGCGCGGGCGGCCGACGCGTCGAGGCACACGCGCGTGGAGATCGTGTACAGCCACGACCGCACCGCGGCGGCGTCGCGCACCCGGGCGATGCCGCGCCATGCGCGGAGCAGGGCGTCCTGCAGCGCGTCGTCGGCGTCGTGCACCGACCCGAGCATGCGGTAGCAGTGCGCGTGCAGTTCACTGCGGAGCGGTTCGACCAGACGAGCGAAGGCCCGCTCGTTGCCGGCCCGCGCGGCCGCGAGGTCGGACTCGCGAACGGCAGCCGGGTCGGCCCGGGCGATCGTGTCGGAGGAACCTCGCATCATCGCGACGATTCTCGCAGACCCGGCCGGTCTCATAGGGTGACGGCGACCGCCGTCGTACGCACGATGCCGTTCCGGAGGCATCCGATCGATCGGAGACCACATGACCGACCTGCCCCAGCCGCTCGACCACACGTTCACCGCCCCCATCGGCGTCGAGGTGAAGGGCGAGACGTGGGCGTGCGTCGAGATGCCCGGTTCGGCGGAGTTCTTCGGCACCGGCAAGGCGGTGCGGGTGGATGCGACGGTCGACGACGTTCCGGTGCCGAACGTCGGCTTCATGGTCACCGGGCGCGGCGGGCACATGCTCTCGCTCAACGCGAAGCTGCGCAAACGCCTGGGCAAGGACATTGGCGATACCGTCACCGTGCACCTCGAGCGCCGGCTGAGCTGAGCCCGTCGACGGGGGAGCTGCCCAGTCGTCAGTCGGTCGCGCCGATGAGGCGGCGGAGGCTCGCGCGCAGCGCGTCGAGCGTGGCCTCGTCGCCGATGCGCTCGGTCAGCTCCGCCTGGAGCACCCGGGCGGCCTCGACGCCCTCGGTGCAGAACGACACCCCGCGCTCGGTGAGCCGCACGACCTGCGCGCGCCCATCGGTCGGGTCGGGAGTGAGCGTGAGGTAGCCGAGCGCCTCGAGTTCGTGAACGAGCTGGCCCACCGCCTGCCGTGAGATCTCGGTGCGGCTCGCGACCACCGTGATGCGCGTGCCCTCCCGGTCGACGGCACCGAACACCGGCAGGTGCCGCATCGCGACGCGCTCGTGCCCGCGTTCGGCCATGAGGGCCAGGAACCGCTCGTTGGCGACCCGCAGCGCCTCGCGCAGCAGATGACCGACGTCCTCCGACGCCGCACGCCGGAACTCCTCGACCTCTGGGGAATACACGACGCCCTCCCGTCGGTTGCGCAAGCTAGTTGCGAAAGTAGGTTTCGCAACTCATCGCCCGCAGATCTGAGGAGAGAGTCTATGCCCCGCACCCGAACCGCGCTCACCGTCGGCACCGTACTTCCCGCGCCCGCCCTGACGCAGGCCGACGGCACCGCGACCACGATCGCCGAGCTCCTCGACGGCCACCCCGGCGTCATCCACTTCATGCGCACGTCGACCTGCCCCGCGTGTCTGTCGGTCGGCAAGCAGCTCGCGAGCCTGCACCGCAACGGCGACCTCGGCGACGCGCGGGTCGTCTTCCTCACGCCGGGGGACGGTACGGATGCCGCCCAGGCCGCCTCTCGCCTCGACGACACGGTGCGGGTGGCCGCAGTGGGCGCGAACCACGCCGTGTTCGGCCTGCGGCGCTCGGGACAGTTCCAGGAGAGCGCCACGGCGGTCGTCGACGCGGACGGCACCGTGATCCAGGTCACGACCGCCGCGATGCCCGCGAAGAGCTTCGACCGCGCCGCGACCGTGGACGCGATCGCGCAGCTCGCGACCCGCTAGTCGCCCGTCGCGGTGGGTCGGCGCCTCAGTCGGCCCCCGCGAGGTCGGGTGCCGGGATCGCCACGGGCGCCGCGAGCCCGAGGAACGCGACGATCTCGTGTCCGCCGGGGTTCGTCTGGATCGGCACCTCGAGCCAGTTGTTCGCCACCCACACGTTGCCCGACTGGTCGACCGCGGCGCCGGTATTGCGTACGAGCCCGTCGAAGTAGAAGCCGGTGAGGTCGGGCGAGATGGGGTCGCCCGTGCCGATGCCGGGCGGGCAGCTCGAGGCATCCGCCCCGCAGAATGCCGAGAGGCGCTTGCCGGCGAAGTTGGCGACCCACACGTTGCCGTCGCCGTCGGTCGTGATGCCCCACGGCAGCGTCGTGCCGCCGCCCTGGTACTGGGTGACGGCGCTGCCGTCGGGCGCGATCATCGCGACCGAGCCGAGGTACGGGTCGGGGCCGACGCCCATGTACACGCCCTGCGCGTCGAACTCGGAGTCGAGCACGCCGCCGAGGAAGATCTCGTCGTCACCCGTGCGCGGGGCGGTCGGGCACGGCAGCTCGACGAGGTACGAGTTCGCCGCCCAGACGTTGCCGACGCCGTCGGTGGCGAGGCCCATCGGGTTGGCGAACGCGGGGTCCGCACCGGGCGAGCCCGGAAGCAGATTGCCGTCGTAGTCGAACATCTGCACCGACGAGCTCACCATGCCCGACGCGAAGACGGCGGAGCCGTTGTCGACGACGTCGAACGCCTGCTCGAGCTGCGTCTCGGAGTACGGGATCGCGCGCGCCTGCGAGCGGTCGCCGCCCGGGTACAGCGTGAGGGTGCCGGAGTGGCAGTTCGCGAACCACACGGAGCGATGGGAGTCGATCTCCATGCCCTGCGGCCAGTCGAGTTCGCCCTCGTCGAACCCGTCGTCGCCCGACAGTGCGACGCCCTCCGGCGTGAACAGCGATGCCGTGTCGTGCGGAGGCTGCCGCTTCTTCGTGCAGAACGGCTCCGGCGCCGAGAACCCGAAGTTCGACACCCACACGTTGCCGGTGCGCTCGTCGAGCTCGATGCCGTAGCCGGCGCCCGACAGCCCACCGCCCGTGTACTTCTCGAACTCTCCAGTCGGCGAGAAGCGGAACAGCGCGTCGGAACCGCAGGCCGGTGCCTTCGGCTGCGGCCGGTACTGGTAGTTGTTGTTGACCCAGAGGTTGCCTTCGTGGTCGATCGCGAAGTTGCCGGGCCCGTCGAGCGAGCGCCCGTCGCCGTCGAAGCGCACCGCGAGGGTCCACGCGACCGGCGGCACGTCGAGCACGGCGGGGTCGCGACCCGCGAGCGGCACGAGCGTCGAGAGCTCGAACAGCCGCAGCGGGTCGGCCACGCCGGGGTTCCGGGCGATCTCGGCGAGGGCACGGAACACATCGGTCGGCACCGCGGGGTCGTCGGCCTCCCCGCCGATGTCGATGATCGTGGCGCAGGTGCCGAGCGGATGCGGCCCGGGCGCGCCGAACGGATCGACGACGCACGACGCGAGCGCGGCCGTGATCGAGCCGAACGCGGCGAGCGTCGACGTCTCGTCGCCGTTGGGACGCTCGGCCAGCGCGTCAGCCACCGCGCCCGTCTCGGGGTCGGCGAGGTTCGCCGCCATGCCTGCGGCGTTGCGCAGGCCGGGCGCTGCGCCGTCGATGCCCGAGTCGCTGACGAACTGCGCCATCGCCCACGCCGTCGCGACGGTGGTTCGCTCGTTGAGCACCACCTCTTGGCCGGGCAGCCCCGGGTACGCGGCGGCGAGCACGGCCGTCGGCGCGGCCGGGTGGGCGGCGTCGGCCGGCGCGCGGGCGACGAGCGAGAGGATCCCGTCGTCGGGCACGGGCACCTCGATGTCGAGGGCGAATCCGCCCGCGGCATCCGCTGCCGTCGTCGCGTCCGTTCCCGAGCCGGTGACGGATGCCTCGAGCTGCCAACCGTCCCATCCGCCCGGCATGCCGCCGGCGGCGACCGTCTGGAGCGTGCCTCGCACCTCCGTTCCGGCGGCTCGGGCGTCTGGCGCGGGGCCCGCGAGCAGGGCTCCCCCGATCAGTGCGACGGCAGCGGCGACGGCGACGTGCTTCGTGTGCATCGGACTCTCCCCCAAGCCTTCGGCAACGCGCCACAAGCTACTGCGGTCGCGGTGGGGCCGCAAGGGCGGAGGCGTCGTGCGAGGCCCGCCAGTCGTCGACCGGGACTCGAAACTCGTCAGGCCGCGGAACGGTTCACGCGCCGGTCATCGCAAGGCAGTCAGCGTTGAAGACCCGCCGCGTCGACGCCGGGTACCTCGCGAGCCACGCCGCCGGTCGAATCGGCCGCTCTGTCAGGTTGCCGCCGCAGTTCGGGCAGGTGAAGTCGAGGCGTCGTGTGCAGTCACCGCACCACGTGCACTCGATCGTGCAGATGAACACGTTCGCGTCATCGGTCGCGAGGTCGCGATCGCAGCACTCGCAGTTCGGTCGGAGCTCCAGCATGCGCGCACGCTACCAACCCGTCCTGCCCTCCCAACAGACGAGATCGACCCAGGAACGAGTGGATTCCTGCCATCGGCTCCGTACCGCACCTCGATGATCCGGATCGGACCGCCGGGGGGCGCTGGCGCCACGCCCGAATCCGAGAGAGTGTGGCCTCTATGCAGCGCACCGTCACGAGCACGCTCGTCCTCGATGTCACCGAGCCCGCACGCCTCGTCTTCTCGGTCGCTGCCGCCCAGAAGCACGAACCGACCAGCGAGCAGTTCTCCGCTCGCCTGGACGGAACCGACCTGCCGGTGACCGAACTCGTGGACGTCCATGGAACGCGCCTGCACGAGGTGCGCCCCGATGCCGGAGAACTCGTCATCGACTACGCGGCGACGATCGACGGACCGCGGCAGCCGCTGGACGCTGCGGAGACCGACCTGCTGACCTACCTGCGCCCCAGTCGCTACGCCGAGTCCGACGAGCTCGCGGCGACCGCCGCGGCGGAGTTCGGCGGGGTCGAGGGCGCCGAGCAGCTGCTCACGGCGGTGTCGTCGTGGGTCGGCACGCGCCTGATCTACGTGCCGGGCTCGTCGTCGCCGACGGACGGGGCGGCCGCCACGCTGCTCAGCCGACGGGGCGTCTGCCGCGACTACGCGCACCTCTGCATCGCGCTGCTGCGGGCACGCGGGGTGCCCGCCCGCCTGGTCGCGGTGTACGCACCCGGCCTCAGCCCGATGGACTTCCACGCGGTCGCCGAGGCCTGGGTCGACGGAGCCTGGCGAGTGGTCGATGCGACCACGCTCGCGCCCCGTTCCACGCTGGTCAGGATCGCCACCGGGCGGGATGCCGCGGATACCGCGTTCCTCAACATCATCTCCGGTCGGGCCGACCTGGTGAGTTCCGAGGTCGGCGCCGTCGCGGACGAGCTCACGGACGACGACCTCGACGAGCTCGCCTCGATCGTCTGAGCGGGCGGCGCACGCGGGTCCCGCGAGAACGACGAAGCCCCGGCGAGAAATTGCTTCTCACCGGGGCTTTTGCCACGGTCGGGCTGACAGGATTTGAACCTGCGACCCCTTGACCCCCAGTCAAGTGCGCTACCAAGCTGCGCCACAGCCCGTGGACAACCTGACCATCATAACGGAGCGCGGGCCCCGCGAACGAATCGGCACGGCAGCCGCGTCAGCGCAGTCCTGCGTCGCGCATCGCGCGGCGAGCTGCAGGGGTTCGCTCGACGTGCGTGCGAGCCGGCGTCACCCGATCGAGCGCCGGAATCGGCGGCGCGCACGACCGAGTTCCTCGACCGCCGGTCCCAGCTCGGCCAGGTGCTCCGCGGCGCGCGATTCGGCCTCCACCGCCAGCTGCTCGTACCCGGACGCGGTCTCGCCGTGGTGCGCCGCATGCGCGCCGGCCCGCCGCACGAATCGGGCGAGCACGAGTTCGTCGCGGTGGTCGCCGAGCACGTCGTGGATGCGCTCCCCCGCCGCCCCGAGCTCGCGGGCCGCGTCGCCGAGCACCTCGGCGGGCGGCGTCGACACGGCCTCGGCCGCGTAGCGGAGTCGGCGCGCGGCCTTGCGGGCCCGGTGGAGCTGCCCCAGCGAGTCGTCGGCCGCCTCCGCCCGGCGCACGGCACGGCGCGCCTCCCGGGCGAGCACGCGGCCGACCTCGGGCGCCGCCGCGGTGGACGCGCCGGCCACGACGGGCGGGTCGGCGCAGAAGGCCTCGAGCTCTGCCGCCCGCGCCTCGGGTCGCGCACCCTCCATCAGCTCGACGAGCCGCGTGTGCGTCGACCGGTACTCGGCCCACGTCTCGTCGACGAGTCGTGCGCGCATCGCGGGCGTCGCCGCGTCGAACCCGTCGAGGGCGTCCTCGGCGAACCGCGCCCGCACCTCGAGGTCGCGCACGACGCCGAGCTCCGAGCCGAACTCGCGGTACGCGCGCCGCACGTGCTCGACGCGCGCCCGATCGAACAGCGGCCGGTACGCGGCGAGCACGCTCCGCAGCCGACGGACATGCGTGCGCAGCTGGTGCACCGCATCGGGCTCGTCGGCCCGCGCGGCCGGCTCGAGTTCGCGGATGCGCGCCGCGATCGCCCCGATGGCCGCCAACACTGCGTCGCCGGCCCGCACCGGTGCATCCGCCCCCATCACCTCAGGCTAGCGACGGGAGGAGTCGAGCGAACGGCGACCCAGCGGCATCCGCCCCGAATCGGAACGCTACGACCGCTGGCGCTTCTCGCGCACGCGCATGTTCGTGATGATCGGCGTGCCCGCGAAGCCGTACACCTCGCGCAGGCGCCGCTGGATGAATCGGCGGTAGCCCGGGTCGAGGAACCCGGTCGTGAACAGCACGAACGTCGGCGGGCGGGTGGCCGCCTGGGTGCCGAACAGGATGCGCGGCTGCTTGCCGCCGCGGAGCGGGTGCGGGTGCTCCTGCACGAGCTCGGTGAGGAAGGCGTTGAACTTGCCCGTCGGGATGCGCGTGTCCCACGACTCGAGGGCGGTCTCGAGGGCGGGCACGAGCTTCTCGAGGTGGCGGCCGGTGCGCGCCGACAGGTTGACGCGCGGCGCCCATGCCACGTGGTGCAGGTCCTGCTCGATCTCGCGCTCGAGGTACCGGCGGCGGTCGTCGTCCAGCAGGTCCCACTTGTTGAACGCGAGCACGAGCGCGCGGCCCGACTCGAGCACCAGGTCGATGATGCGCACGTCCTGCTCGCTGATCGGCTCGGTCACGTCGAGCATCACGACCGCGACCTCGGCCTTCTCGAGCGCGGCCTGGGTGCGCAGCGACGCGTAGAAGTCGGCGCCCTGCTGCAGGTGCACGCGGCGACGGATGCCCGCGGTGTCGACGAACCGCCAGACCTTGCCGCCGAGCTCGATCTGCTCGTCGACCGGGTCGCGCGTGGTGCCGGCGAGGTCGTTGACGACCACCCGCTCCTCGCGCGCGGCCTTGTTCAGCAGGCTCGACTTGCCGACGTTCGGACGACCGACGATGGCCACGCGGCGCGGACCGCCGACCTCCTGCTTCGCGACCGCAGACTCCTGCGGCAGCACGCGGAAGACCTCCTCCAGCAGGTCCGCCACGCCGCGCCCGTGCAGCGCCGACACCGGGTGCGGCTCGCCGAGGCCGAGGTTCCACAGCACGGCGGCCTCGGGCTCCTGGCGGAGGTCGTCGACCTTGTTCGCAACGAGGGAGACCGGCTTCTTCGACTGGCGGAGCAGCCGCACGACGTGCTCGTCGGTCGCGGTGGCGCCGACGGTCGCGTCGACCACGAACAGCACGACGTCGCACAGCTCGATCGCGACCTCCGCCTGGGCGGCCACGGATGCGTCGATACCGCGCGCGTCGGGCTCCCACCCGCCCGTGTCGACGAGCGTGAAGCGACGGTCGAGCCACTCCCCCTTGTACGACACGCGGTCGCGCGTGACGCCAGGGGTGTCCTCGACGACGGCCTCACGGCGACCCAGGATGCGGTTCACGAGCGCCGACTTGCCGACGTTCGGGCGGCCCACGATCGCGATGACCGGCAGCGCGGGCAGGAACCGCACCGCGTCCTCGTCGAGGTCGCCGACCTCGAGCACCTCGAGGTCCTCGTCGTCGAGCTCGTATTCGTCGAGGCCGGTGCGCAACACGGCCGCACGCTGGTCGGCGAGGTCGTCGTCGACCTCGGCGAGGCGCTCGACCAGGTCGTCCTCGACGCCCTCGTACTCGTCGTCGGGTTCGCTCATCGTGCTGCTCCCTGCTCGGTTGCCGCGTCGGCAGAATTGCGGTCGGATGCCTCGCCGGCGCGCAGTGTCCGCCCACCGACGCGGTCGATCACGTCGATGACGGCGTCGACGCTCTGGTCGAAGTCGAGATGGGTCGTGTCGACGGTCGTCACCCCGGGCGCGGCGGTCATGAAGTCGACGACCTGCGCGTCGGCGCGGTCGCGGCGGCGGAGCTGCTCGCCGGCGCCGTCGGCCGAGTCGCCGACCAGCTCGGCGGTGCGGCGCGCGATGCGCACCTCCTCGTCGGCGGTGAGCAGGATGCGCACGGGCGCGTCGGGCGCCACCACGGTCGTGATGTCGCGGCCCTCGATCACGATGCCCGCCTGGGGGGCATCCGCTGCGATGACCCGGAAGCGCGCGATGAGCTCGCGTCGCACCTCGGGCACGCGCGCGATCGCGCTCACGACCGCGGAGATGCGCGGCTCGCGGATCGCGGCCGTCACGTCGACGTCGCCGACGTGCACGATCGCCCCGGTGTTGTCGGTGCCGAGGTCGAGCGCGAATGCCGGCAGGTGCGCGACCACCGCGCCCGCGTCCTCGGGGTCGAGGCCGGCGTCGAGCACGCTCCACGCGAGCGCGCGGTACGCCGCGCCCGTGTCGAGGATGCCGAAGCCGAGCCGGCGGGCGACCGCCTTGCTCACGCTCGACTTGCCGCTGCCCGCGGGTCCGTCGATCGCCACGACCATGGTCTGGTGCTGCATCATCCCGCAATCCGCCAGCCGCGCTGGCTCAGTTCCTCGGTGAGCGACTCGACCGCCTCGGGCACGATCGCCAGCTCGGCGAGGCCCACGGGCGCGCCGGGCGAGTGCTCCATGCGGAAGTCCTCGATGTTCACGCCGATGTCGCCGACGTCCTGGAAGAGCTGTGCGAGCTGCCCGGGGCGGTCGTCGACCATGACGATCACGGGCGTGAAGCGCAGGTCGACGCCGTGCTTGCCGGGCAGGCGACCGACGCCGGTGTTGCCGCCGAGCAGCTCCTCCGCGATGCGGCGACGTGCCCCGGGGGCGTCGACGTCGCCGAGCGCGTCGATGAAGCGGTCGAGGTCGTCGCGGTAGGCGGTGAGGATGTCGCGGACGGGCGCCGCGTTCGCACCGAGGATCTGCACCCACAGCTCGGGGTCGCTCGCTGCGACGCGCGTCACGTCGCGCAGGCCCTGCCCCGCGAGGTTCAGCGCCGACGGGGCACCGTCGACCAGTCGCCGGGCCATCAGGCTCGACACGACCTGCGGCACGTGCGAGATGAGCGCGACGGCGCCGTCGTGCTGCTCGGGCGTCATCTCGACGAGGGTCGCGCCGAGGTCGAGGATCAGGTCGTCGATCACCGCGCCGCGCTGGTACGAGATGCCGTCGTGCGCCGCGACCACCCACGGGCGGCCGACGAAGAGGTCGGCGCGGCCCGACATGGGGCCGCCGCGCTCGCGGCCGGCGAGCGGATGCGACCCGATGTAGCGCGACACGTCGGCGCCGCGCGCGGTGAGCTCGTCGAGCACACGCAGCTTCACGCTCGCGACGTCGGTGACGATCGCCTCGGGGTACGCGGCGAGCTCTGCCGCGACGACGTCGGCCGTGACATCCGGCGGCACGCAGACGACGATCAGCTGCGGCGCGTCACCCTCGGCGGCCGCTCGTCCCGCGCCGTAGTCGACGGCGATGCCGAGGTGCGTCGGCGACGCGTCGGCGAGGATCACGTCGATGCCGCGGGCGCGCAGGCCGAGGCCCACGCTCGACCCGAGCAGTCCGACCCCGACGACGCGCACCGGTCCGGTGAGGCGACTGTCGGCCACTGGTGATTCCCCTCTCAACCGCGCTCGTCGCTCCGTGCGATCGTGAGCAGGCGGCCGAGTTCAACCTTAGTCAACGCGCGCACCTCGCCCGACCGCAGGGTGCCGAGGTGCAGCGGCCCGAACTGCCGCCTGACCAGCTCGACGACCGGGTGCCCGACGGCCTCGAGCATGCGTCGCACGATGCGGTTGCGCCCCGAGTGGAGGGTGACCTCGACCATCGAGAACCCGCCGCCGCTGCCGGCCTGCAGCAGCTTCGCCGAGTCGACCGCAATGGGCCCGTCGTCGAGCTCGATGCCGCGCTCGAGCTTCGTGAGCACGTGCGGCTGCACGGTGCCCCGCACCTTGGCGATGTACGTCTTCTCGACGCCGAACGACGGGTGCGCGAGCACGTGAGCGAGCTCCCCGTCGTTGGTGAGCACGAGCAGCCCGCTCGTGTCGCCGTCGAGCCGCCCCACGTTGTAGACGCGCCCCGGCAGGTCCTTCGTGAACCGCCGCAGGTCGGGCCGGCCCTGCTCGTCCTTCATCGACGAGACCACTCCGCGCGGCTTGTTCAGCATGTAGTAGAGCTTGTCGGCGTCGAGCTGCACGGCGACCCCGTCGACCGCGACCTTCGCGACGGCCGGGTCGATGCGGGTGCCGAGTTCGGTGACGACGCGCCCGTCGACCGTGATGCGGCCCTCGACGATGTACTGCTCGACCACGCGGCGCGAGGCGACGCCCGCGGCCGCGAGCACCTTCTGCAGGCGCACGCCCTCGGGCGCGTCGCCGCCGCCTCCGGTGCGGTCAGCGGGCGTCATCGAACCCGTCCTGTCCGTCGTCGAGCAGCGGTGCGACCTTCGGCAGCTCGTCGAGCGAGTTCACGCCGAGGTGCACGAGCAACTGGTCGGTCGTGCCGTAAAGGATCGCGCCCGTCTCGGCGTCGGTCGACACCTCGGTGATGAGCCCGCGGCCGAGCAGGGTGCGCACGACCGAATCGACGTTCACTGCGCGGATCGACGCGACCTGCCCGCGCGAGATCGGCTGCTTGTACGCGATCACCGCCAGGGTCTCGAGCGCCGCCTGCGACAGCCGCGTCGGCGTCTGGGTGAGCACGAAGTCGGTCACCAGGTCGTCGTAGTCGCCGCGCACGTAGAAGCGCCAGCCGCCGCCCACCTCGCGCAGCTCGAAGCCGCGTCGGATGCCTCCCGCAGCCCCCTCGCTCCCCAAGCCGGTCTCACCGTCGTAGTCGGCGACGAGACGCGCGATCGACGCGCGCACCTCGCGCACCGGTCGCGCCACCGCCGTCGCGAGCTGCACGACCGTCTGCGGCTCGTCGGCGACGAACAGGATCGCCTCGAGCGCGCGGTCGAGGTCGAGCGCGCGACCGGCGAGGTCGATGCCGTGCTCGTCGCCGCCGTCGGCGCGCGGTGCGCCCGTGGCTTCCGTCTCGCCCGTGGCATCCGTGCCGGTCTCAGCGCTCGTGTCGGTCTCACTGCTCATAATCTGCTCCCAGACTTCCCAGCTGCTGCTCCGACCACTCCTCGGCGGTCCAGCGCAGGGTGAGTTCGCCGAGCGGCTCGAGCTGCTCGAAGGCGATGGCGGCATGGCGGTACAGCTCCAGCACCGCTAGGAATCGTGCGACGACCACGCCCTTGCGATCGACGCCCGCGACCAGCTCGCGGAACGACACGGGCTCGCCGCGACGGAGGATCGAGACGACCTGCGCGGCCTGCTCCCGGATGCTCACGAGCGGCGCATGCAGGTGGTCGAGCCCCACGACCGGGATGATCCGGGGCGTCAGTGCGACGACCGCGAGCGCGGCGAAGTCGTCGGCCGAGAGCGTCCAGCGCAGCTCGGGCGGCGCCTGGCGGAACTTCTCCTCGAGCCGCACGGTGCGCGGGTGCCGGGCCGACTCGGTGGCGATCCGCTCCCCGAACCAGCCCGCCACCTGCTTGAACGCGCGGTACTGCAGCAGCCGGGCGAACAGCAGGTCGCGCGCCTCGAGCAGCGCCACGTCCTCCGCGTCGACGAGCTCGCCCTGCGGCAGGAGCCCGGCGATCTTCAGGTCGAGCAGCGTGGCCGCGACGACGAGGAACTCGCTCGCCCGATCGAGCTCGTCCTCGGCCTCGAGCTGCGCGAGGTACGCGATGAACTCGTCGGTCACCGCGCCGAGCGAGATCTCGGTGATGTCGAGCTCGCGCTTCGAGATGAGCGAGAGCAGCAGGTCGAAGGGGCCCTCGAAGTTGCTCAGCGCGACGCGGAAGCCGTCGCCGTCGGCCTCCGGCTCGGGTGCCGCCTCGATCGCTCCCCCGCCGGCCTCAGGCGACGGCGCCACGGAAGATCAGCTCCCTCGCGAGCTGGCGGTAGGCCTTCGCCGCCTGGTGCTCGGGTGCGAACTGCGTGATGGGGGCGGATGCCACCGAGGCATCCGGGAACTTCACTGTGCGCGTGATCACGGTCTCGAGCACCTGGTCGCCGAACGCCTCGACCACCCGCTCGAGCACCTCGCGCGAGTGCAGGGTGCGGGCGTCGTACATGGTGCCCAGGATGCCGTCGAGCGTGATCGCCGGGTTCAGCCGGTCGCGCACCTTCTCGATCGTCTCGATGAGCAGGGCCACCCCGCGCAGCGCGAAGTACTCGCACTCGAGCGGGATGACCACGCCGTGGCTCGCGGTCAGCGCGTTCACGGTGAGCAGGCCGAGCGACGGCTGGCAGTCGATGAGGATGACGTCGTAGTCGGGCGCGACGCGCCGCAGCACGCCCGCGAGGATCTGCTCGCGCGCGACCTCGTTGACGAGGTGCACCTCAGCGGCCGACAGGTCGATGTTCGCCGGGATCACGTCGAGGCCCTCGACGCTCGTGTGCTGGATCGCGTCCTTCGGCTCGTGCTGGCGCGTGAGCAGCAGGTCGTAGATCGTGGTGACGTCGTGCGTGCGCACGCCCAGGCCCGCGGAGAGCGCGCCCTGCGGGTCGAAGTCGATCGCGAGCACACGGCGGCCGTCGGCTGCGAGCGTGGCGCCCAGATTGATGGTGGTCGTCGTCTTACCGACCCCGCCCTTCTGGTTGCAGAGCGAGATGATGCGCGCCGGGCCGTGGCTGTCGAGCGGGGCGGGTTCGGGGAACTCCCTGGCCGGCCGACCGGTCGGGCCGAGTGCCGGGTCGAGCGTGGCGGTCCCGTCCAGTGGGTCGTTCTGGGATCCCGTCACGTGCATTCCTTCGAGTCGGATGTTCCGCATGTCCTGCCCGATTCTAGCGAGCGCGAGTCCCACGCCGGACTGCACACGCGGTCTCCCGCATCACACTCCCGACGCGCCGAGGCCGCGGAGCCGCGCAGCGACGATGGCGCGGTCCGAATCCGCGGCGATTCGAGGGTCTTCATCCACTGCGTGCAGGACGGCGTCGCGTTCGCCCGCGGAGAGCTTTCGCCAGGTCTGCTCCGCGAGGAGGAGCCCCTGGTACTGCTCGTTGCCGGTCCTCGAAGACGTCACCGCGTCCACGACGGTCGCACCGTCGGCGAGCGACTGGTCTCCGCGCATGAGGCCCAGCGCGATCATGCGGACGATGGGAGACCCGTCAGCGAAGATCTTCCGCACCTCCGCGGCGCGGAACTTCTCCTGCATCGCCAAGGCGCTCGCCAGGGCGACGATGCGGTCCTGGAGCAGCACCTTGAGCGGGCCGGTGCCCGAGCTCGTGCCCAGCTCCGATCTGACGAACGCGTACGCGGACACCATGCCCGAGATGTCGGCGCGGCCGAGCAACTGGGCGGCGCGCGGCGCCCCGAGCTCGCGGATCGTGACCTCCAGGCTGGTCGCTCCGATCTTGAGGCCGGTCAAGCGGTCGAAGAAGGCCGCCGCCAGGACCAGCGCGGTGCCGATCAGGCCGAACCCGATCGCGGTCGGCGCATCGAGTCCCGCCAGCCAGAGCAGCAGCATGGAGCCGACGAGCACCGCGCCGCCGAGCGCGAACATGGTGGCAACCGCGCCCCGAAGCATCCGACTCTCGCTGTTCACGCGTTCACTCTCCCATGTGCTGGTCCGGGGTCGGGCAGTCCGACCTGCGCCGCGATGTATCGCGTGAGCTCCGCCTCCGCCTCCTCGGGGAGCTTGCCTGACGGGAACACGCTGCCGTCCAGCATCGCGCCGATGTGGTCGCGTCGATCCTTGCTCGCCAACCGCCGGTCGCCCCGACTCCATGCGGCGAGCAAGAACCCGACGAGTGCGGGCAGGATGCCGGCGACGGTGCCGTTCGTGCGCCTGATGCCGGTGTCCACCTGCAACCGCGCCGAGTGGGCGCCCAGCGACAGCGGCGTCCCGTATCGACCCGGAATCGCCCGCACTTCCATCGATCGGAACGCGTCGATCATCAGTCGCGTCGGCTCCGGAAGGTAGATCCGCCCCCGCTGCGTCACGAAGTGATCAGGCCCCGGGCGCCAGAACTCGTCCACGAACCTCCGGCCATCGGGGTCGGAGTCGAGGAGCGACCATCGGAAGTCCCGGTGAACCAGCTCATCGAATGTCAGGGAGGCGTAGTGCCCCATGAGGGACCAGGTGTCGTCCTCATGCAGGAGATCGCCCAGCGCATCGGCGACCATGACGGACTCATCCTCGGGAAGCCACGACCGTCCGGGCGCCGAGGCCTCACGACCGAATGTCTCGAGGCCGGAGTCGGGACTCCATCGTGGGGGACCCTCGCCGCTGGGCTCGCCGGCCCCGGCGCCGGAGTCCGGACCCAAACCGCCCGCGACGTATGCTCGTCGGCAGAGCTCGACGACCTCGTCGAGATCGCGAAACGCGATCGGCACGCCGTCCGGCCCGTAGAAGCCCGCCTGGAACCCCGTTCGTGCCGCGCTCAGCGCGATCGACCTGCGGGCCACGGTCACCGGTCGGAAGTACGGCGCCCGGAGGTAGACCGTCCGTCCACGGCCGGCTTGAACGGAACCGTCGGTCGCGAACAGCAGTCCATCGGTAACCGCCCAGGAGTCGATGGTCCAACGTTCCGGCGACGACCGCTTCCAGCGCTCCGGCGCCGAGGGTCCCCACGCGTCGGGCTCCGAGAACCCCCAGCCCTCCGACTCCGAGGATCTCCAGCGTTCACGCATCGAAGGCGCCTTCCGGCGTCAGGCCCCAGCCATGGAGACGCCTTCGGGCATCCGCGCGACGCTCGACCCAGAGTAGCTCCGCACCGGTCAACGGCAAGCCCGCTGCCTCCTTGCTGCGGATCGTGGATTCGAGGCCGACATCGTCAGGGTGCTGCCGAATGGACTCCACGCCACTCGGCGCGAATCCGCTCGCCTCCGCGGCCGACCCGAACGGCGCCATCTGGACCTCGACGAACTCCTGGTCGTCGAGGAGCAGATCGGAGATGGTCCCCCTGGTCACGAGGCGCGGGCCGGTCCGTAGCCGCGTGAGGACCGTCATGATCGCCACGTCCATGCGCTCGGACCAGTCGCCCCGAAGCAGGTCGACCAACTCGGGCGAACTCAACAGGGGTTCGAACTCGATGTCGAAGGAGTCGCGATCGAACAGGCTCGTCTCGGGCGAGATCGAGTCGATCGCGAGCACCAGGCACCACTCGCCGTAGTAGCGGACGCCGTAGCCGCCCAGTGCGAGGGCGCCGAAGTAGCGGTCGGCGATGTCGAGGCGCTCATCGACCCGCACCCGACGATCCCAGTCGGCATCCACCTGTCCGAGTTCCTGTGGCGACGGCTGGCCGATCCGACGTTCGTACGCGTTCTGGTACCGCCCATCGGCGAGGAAGCCGATCAACGCAGACGTCGGTATGTTGACGACGACCCGCATCTCCGCCTCGAGAAGGCCACGCACGACTCGCTCGTTACCGTCGAGGAACGGATCGGCGGGACCGGACTCGAGCATGTCGCGGACACGATCGCGCCACGCGGACGGAGAGAAGTACACGGAGTCGAACTGCCACGAAGGGGAGGTCACGATTCATCCATCGGTCGGCGGAACGGCGGAAGTGCTACGGCTGATCCCGATGATCCCGACGGGCGGCCCGCGGTGTCAAGGGTCCGCTAGCGAGCGCGAGGGTGTGCGGCCGTGTACATATCCCGGAGTGTGTCGACCGTGACCAGCGTGTAGATCTGAGTCGTCGCTACGGACGAGTGGCCGAGCAGCTCCTGCACGACGCGCACGTCGGCACCGCCGGCGAGCAGGTGGGTCGCGAACGAGTGGCGCAGCGTGTGCGGCGAGATCTCGGCGCGGATGCCCGCGCGCTCGGCCGCCGCGCGGATCGCGAGCCACGCGCTCTGCCGCGACATGCGCGCCCCGCGAGGGCCGAGGAACAGCGCGGGCGTCGACCGGCCGCGAGCGGCGAAGTCGGGACGCACGCGCACGAGGTACGCGCCGAGCGCCTCGCGTGCGAAGCTGCCGACGGGCACGATGCGCTGCTTGCCGCCCTTGCCGAGGAGGCGCACGACCTCCGCGTCCTGCACGTCGTCGACGTTCAGCGCGACGGCCTCCGAGACGCGCGCGCCGGTCGCGTACAGCAGTTCGAGCAGCGCGCGGTCGCGTAACGCGACCGGGTCGTCGCCGCCGGTGGCGTCGAGCAGCGCCTGCACCTCCTCGACCGAGATCGCCTTCGGCAGGCGCGAGGCGAGCTTCGGCGGCCGCACGTCCGCCGTCGGGTCGGTCGCGGCGCGGCCCTCCTCGACGAGGAAGCGGTGCAGGCCGCGCACCGACGACAGGATGCGGGCGACCGACGAGGCGGCCATCGGATGCTCCGGGTCCGCGCGCAGCGAGGCGACGAAGTCCACGACGTCCTGTTCGGTGACGGATGCCGCGTCGTCGACGCCGCGCGCGGCGAGCCACGCCCCGTAGCGGTCGAGGTCGCGCCGGTACGCCGCGACGGTGTTGCCCGACAGCCCCCGCTCGATGGTGAGGTGGCGCAGGTACGGCTCGACCGCGCTCGGGCTCATCCGGTGCGGCGTCCCAGCTTGGGGTGCGCGGGCCACGGGGCATCCGCGGGCGCCAGCGTCGACCACCCGGCCGCGCGTGAGGCCTGCGCCGCGAGCGCGGCGATCACGACCGCCGCGTTCTGCACGCGCCGAGCGAGCACGGCGTCGACGAGCTCGTCGAGCGGCACCCACCGCGCCTCCATGTCGGCCTCCTCGGCCTCTCGGGGGAAGGGCTGGGCCGTGGCGCGCAGGCCGCGCGCGAGGTAGATGCGGATGGCCTCGTTGCTGCCGCCGGGCGTGTTCCAGAACTCGGTGAGCACCGACCACTCGTCGGCCTCAAGGTCGGCCTCCTCGGCGAGCTCGCGCTGGGCGGCCGCGAGCGGGGGCTCGCCGTCGACGTCGAGGAGCCCCGCCGGGATCTCCCAGTCGCGCGTGCGCACCGGGTGGCGGTACTGCTGGATGAGGAATGCGCGGTCGTCGTCGTCGAGCGCGAGCACCGCGACGGCTCCCGTGTGGTCGACGTAGTCGCGCACGATGCGGCCGTCGCCGTACTCGACCGTGTCGCGGCGGAGGTCCCAGACGCGGCCCTCGAAGACCCGCGTGCTCTCCACCGGCTCGATCGGCGCGTACTCGTCGGCGAGCGGCCCGGGAGTCTGCTCCGTGCCGGAGCCCGTCACCTGGTCAGGCATCCGAGTTGTCGAAGAGCAGGCTCGCACGGCGGCGCTCGAGGGCGGCCGCCACGAGCCCGCGGAACAGCGGGTGCGCGTCGTTCGGGCGGCTGCGCAGCTCGGGGTGCGCCTGCGTGCCGATGTAGAACGGGTGCACCTCGCGCGGCAGCTCGACGAACTCGACCAGGTGTCGGTCGGGGCTCGTGCCCGAGAAGACGAGGCCTGCGTCGGCGATCTGCTCGCGGTAGCCGTTGTTCACCTCGTAGCGGTGGCGGTGGCGCTCGGAGACGAGCTCCGAGTCGTAGAGCTCGGCCGCGAGCGATCCCTCGGCGAGGGCCGCCGGGTAGAGCCCGAGCCGCATCGTGCCGCCCATGTCGCCCTCGGCGATGATCTCGACCTGCTCCTCCATGGTCGCGATGACCGGGAACTGCGTGTCGGGGTCGAACTCCGACGACGAGGCGCCGTCGAGGCCGGCGACGTTGCGGGCGTACTCGATGACCATGCACTGCAGGCCGAGGCAGAGGCCGAGCGCGGGGATGTGGTTGTCGCGCGCGAAGCGCAGCGCGCCGAGCTTGCCCTCGATGCCGCGCACGCCGAACCCGCCGGGCACGCAGATGCCGTCGAGCTCGGACAGGTGGCGCGCGGCGCCCTCCTGCGTCTCGCACTCGTCGGAGGGGATCCAGCGCAGGTTGACCTTGGTCTTGCCCGCGAAGCCGCCGGCGCGGAGCGCCTCGGTCACCGACAGGTAGGCGTCGGGCAGGTCGATGTACTTGCCGACCAGGCCGATCGTGACCTCGTGCTTGGGCTCGTGCACGGCCTCGAGCAGGCCGGCCCAGCCGCTCCAGTCGACGTCGCGGGTCTGGAGGCCGAGCGAGTCGATGATGTACTGGTCGAGACCCTGGTCGTGCAGCATCGTGGGGATGTCGTAGATGCTCGGCACGTCGACCGCGTTCACGACGGCCTGCTCGTCGACGTCGCACATGAGCGCGATCTTGCGCTTGTTCGCGTCGGTGACGGGGCGGTCGCTGCGCAGCACGAGCGCGTCGGGCTGGATGCCGATCGAGCGGAGCGTCGCCACGGAGTGCTGCGTGGGCTTCGTCTTCTGCTCGCCCGAGGCGCCCATGTAGGGCACGAGCGAGACGTGCACGAAGAACGCGTTGCCGCGGCCGAGTTCGTGGCGCACCTGGCGGGCCGACTCGATGAACGGCTGCGACTCGATGTCGCCGACGGTGCCGCCGATCTCGGTGATGATCACGTCGGGCTTGGGGGTCTCGGATGCCTGCAGCCGCATCCGCCGCTTGATCTCGTCGGTGATGTGCGGGATGACCTGCACGGTGTCGCCGAGGTACTCGCCACGGCGCTCCTTGGCGATGACGGTCGAGTAGATCTGGCCGGTGGTGACGTTCGCCGCCTGGCTCAGGTTGATGTCGAGGAAGCGCTCGTAGTGGCCGATGTCGAGGTCGGTCTCGGCGCCGTCGTCGGTCACGAACACCTCGCCGTGCTGGAACGGGTTCATCGTTCCCGGGTCGACGTTGAGGTAGGGGTCGAGCTTCTGCATGACGACGCGCAGGCCCCGCGCGGTCAGGAGGTTGCCGAGGCTGGCGGCCGTGAGGCCCTTGCCCAATGAAGAAACGACACCACCGGTCACGAAGATGTGCTTGGTCGTGTCGTTCGAGGATTCCGCGCTGTCAATATCCGCCACGGGCTTCCATCCTATCAGCAGAGTGGGCGAGGGAGAGCAGCTCGCGAGCGTGCGCGAGGCCGGAGTCGGAGTCGGCGAGGCCGGACAGCAGGCGGGCCATCTCGGCGGCGCGCTCGTCGCCGTCGAGCTGCTGGACGCTCGAGGCCGTGACCCGGCCGTCGGATCCCTTGGCGACGCGCAGGTGGTTGGTGGCGAACGCGGCGACCTGCGCGAGGTGCGTCACGACGATCACCTGGGAGGTCTCGGCCAGCCGCGCGAGCCGCCGCCCGATCTCGATGGCCGCGGCGCCGCCGACACCCGCGTCGACCTCGTCGAACACGAACGTGGGCACCGGGTCGGTCGCGGCGACCACCACCTCGATCGCGAGCATGACGCGCGAGAGCTCGCCACCGGATGCCCCCTTCGACACCGGCCTCGCGGGCGCGCCCGCGTGCGGTGCGAGCAGGATCGCCACGCTGTCGCGCCCGTGCGTCGTGAGCTCGCCCGAGTCGTCGACCTGCACCTCGAGGCGCGCGTCGGGCATGGCGAGCGCGGCGAGCTCGGCGGTCACGCGCCGGGCGAGCTCGGTGCCGGCCTCGCGGCGGATGCCCGAGATGCGCGTCGCGAGCTCGTCGACCGTCGCGGCATCCGCCTCGACCTGCTCGGCGAGCTGCACGATGCGCTCGTCGTCGCCGTCGAGCTCGAGCAGGCGGAGTCCCCCGCGGTCGGCGTAGGCGATCACGTCGTCGAGGGTCGGCCCGAAGCGGCGCTCGAGGTCGGTGAGCAGCGCCCGGCGCTCCTGGATGAGCTCGAGCTCCCGGCTGCCGTCGGCGTCGAGGCCGGCCAGGTAGCCGGAGAGGTCGGCGACCGCGTCGGAGAGGATGAAACCGGCGGATGCGAGTGCCTCGGCGATCGGCGCGAGCTGCGCGTCGTGCTCGGCGACGCGCTCGAGGGCACGACGTGCGCCGTCGACCAGCACGACCGCGTCGGGCACGTCGTCGACCGCGTCGGACGAGAGCATCTCGCGGGCCTGCTCCCCCGCGAGCCGCAGCTCCTCGAGGTTCGTGAGCCGGTCGGCGCGCTCGGCGAGCTCGCGGCCCTCCCCCGCGACCGGCTCGGCGGCGGCGATCTCGTCCATCGCGGCGCGGAGCTCCTCGGCCTCGCGGGCGCGCTCCTCGTGCGCCGCGACCAGCTCCGCGTGCTCGGCCGCGGCCGCCCGCCAACGCTGGAACGCCTCGCGGTACTCGGCGAGCACCGGCTGCAGCGCGTCGCCCGCGAACCGGTCGAGCGCGTCGCGCTGTGCGACCGCCGAGCGCAGGCGCACCTGGTCGGACTGCCCGTGCACGACGACGAGCGACTCGCCCAGGTCGGCGAGCACGCCGACCGGCGCGCTGCGCCCGCCCACGACCGCACGACTCCGCCCCTCGGCGGAGACCGATCGGCCGAGCAGCAGCTCGCCGTCGTCGACGTCTCCGCCGGCGTCGCGTGCGCGCTCGGCCACCGAACCGTCGTCGGCGACGAGCCAGCGCCCCTCGACCCACGCGCGCTCCGCGCCCTGGCGCACCGTTCCCGCGTCGGCGCGCGAGCCGAGCAGCAGCCCGAGCGCGGAGACGACCATGGTCTTGCCCGCACCGGTCTCGCCGGTCACCGCCGTGAACCCCGGGCCGACGGGCAGCGTCGCCTCCGCGATCACGCCCAGGTCGCGGATGGACAGTTCCTCAATCACGCGTACCGGGCCCTCTCCACCCCGCGACGGGGAGTCGGAACTTGTTGACGAGCCGGTCGGTGAACGGCGCCTCGTGCAGGCGCGCGAGGCGCACGGGCGTGTCCGACCGCCGCACGATGACGCGAGCGCCGGGCGGCAGGTCGTGCATGCGCCGCCCGTCGCACCAGAGCACGCCCGAGGCGTTCGTGCGGTCGAGCACCTCGACGGCGAGCGACGACTCGGGCCCCACCACGAGCGGCCGCGCGAACAGCGCGTGCGCGCTGAGCGGCACGAGCAGCATCGCCTCGACCGCCGGCCACACCACGGGGCCGCCGGCGGAGAACGCGTACGCGGTCGAACCTGTCGGCGTGGAGACGACCACCCCGTCGCATCCGAATGACGACAGCGGCCGCCGGTCGACCTCGATCACGACCTCGAGCAGCCGCTCGCGCTCGGCCTTCTCGACGGTGACCTCGTTGAGCGCCCAGCTCTCCCAGACCACGTCCATGCCGTGCTTCACCCGCACCGCGAGCGCCATGCGCTCCTCGACCTCGTAGTCGCGGGCGAGCGCCCGGGTGACCGTGTACCCGAGGTCGTCGCGCTCCGACTCGGCGAGGAAGCCCACGTGCCCGAGGTTCACGCCGAGGAGCGGGGCGGAGTGACCGCGCACCATCTCGGCGGCGCGCAGGATGGTGCCGTCGCCGCCCAGGACGATGACGAGCTCGATGTCGGCGAGCGACACGTCGGCCTCGAGGCGCTGCGCGTTGCCGTTCATGTCGGGGTCGAACACGTGCAGGTCGTCCCACTGCTCGTCGGCGATCACGGGGATCGCACCCGCCGCGGACAGCTGCCGGCACACCTCCGAGGTGGCCTCCAGCGAGTCGCGGCGTCCGGTGTGCGAGACGACCAGGAAGTGCCGCGCTTCGCTCACGCCCGACCGCCCTTCGTCTCCGCCGTCACGAGTTCCCTCCATTGTGACGGATCGCTCCCGCCGTCGGCACGCAACCACGCGAGCAGCTCGATGTTGCCGTGCGTGCCCTGCACTGGGGAGGACACGACCCCGGCCGTGCCGAGCCCGAGGCCCGCCGCCGCCTCGAGCACGTCCATCACCGCATCGGCGCGCAGCGCGTCGTCGCGCACCACGCCGGCCTTCACCCCCGTGCGGCCCACCTCGAACTGCGGCTTCACGAGCAGCACGAAGTCGGCGGCGTCGGCCGCGGTGGCGCGGAGCGCCGGCAGCACGGTGCGCAGCGAGATGAACGAGAGGTCGGCGGTCACGAGCGACGGCCGCTCGGCGACGCCGGACAGCTCGGCGAGCACGTCGGGCGCGAGGTCGCGCACGTTGCATCCCTCGACCAGCACCAGCCCCGGCGCGTCGCGCAGGTCGGGTGCGAGCTGGTCGTGCCCGACGTCGACCGCGATGACCGTGCCGGCACCCCGCTCGAGCAGCACCTGGCTGAATCCGCCCGTCGACGCGCCGGCGTCGAGCACGGTGCGCCCGGTCGGGTCGACGTCGAACGCGTCGAGCGCCGTCACGAGCTTCCATGCCGCCCGGCTGACGTAGTGGTCGGATGCCTCGACGACGATGTCCGCGCCCGCCGCGACGCGCGTCGAGGCCTTGCGCACGACGCGCCCGTCGACGGCGACGTCACCAGCGGCGATGAGTTGCGCCGCATGCGTGCGCGATCGCGCGAGCCCGCGTGCGGCGAGCGTCGCGTCGAGCCGGCCGTCGTCGGGGGTCAGTCGGCCGCCTCCGGGTCGGCGCCCTCGAGCTGGGCGCGCAGCTCGCCGTGCAGCTGCTCGAACGCCGTGGCGCGCTGCTCGAGCGGCAGTTCCTCGATGGCGGCCAGGCGTTCGGCCAGCCGGGTCGCGTCGTCGGCGTGCGGAGCGGCGGACGCCTCGGGGGCATCGTGCTCCGGGTCGGCGTCCACTGGGCTGGCCTCCACTGGGCCGGCGTCCTCGGGCGGTGCGTCACTCACGCAACCACGCTATCGCGTGACCGCGGACGCCGGGCCCGTCAGGCGTAGAGCCGCTCGGGCACGTCGAGCCCGTGGATCGGCGTGGCGCTCTCCCAGATCGCCCGGCTCGCCGCGCGCAGCAGGTCGAGCGGGTCGTCGCCGTCTCGCACGACCGTGACGCGGCGCCCGTCGATGCGCACGGCCGCGCGGCCGACGGTCACGGTGCCGTCGCGGCGCGTGGTCGTCTCCGGGTACGGCTCGTGCAGCCCGCGCAGGTCGGCGAGCACGTAGTCGGGACGCATGTCGGGCGTCGCCGCGAGCACCTGCTTCGCCCGGTCGATGCCCGTGAGCACGAGGGCGGAGCGCATCCCCGTGCGATTGGCGCCGAGAATGTCGGTGTCCAGCCGGTCGCCGATCATGAGCGGAGCGGATGCCCCGAACCGATCCGTCGCCTCGAGGAAGATCGGCGTCTCGGGCTTGCCCGCCACCTGCGGCAGGATGCCGACCGCGGTGTGCACCGCGGAGACCAGCGTGCCGTTGCCCGGCGCGATGCCGCGCGCGACCGGAATCGTCCAGTCGGTGTTCGTGGCGATCCACGGGATGCCGCCGCGCTCGGCCGCGTCCTGGATCGCGAACGCCGCCTCGGCGAGCTGCGCCCAGCCGACGTCGGGCGCGAAGCCCTGCACGACCGCGGCGGGCGCGTCCTCGGCGGAACGCGTCGGCACGTAGCCGGCCCGCTCGAGCTCGATCACGATGCCCTCGCCGCCGACGACGAGCACGGATGCCCCGGGCTCGACCGCCCGCGTCAGCAGGCGCATCGCCGCCTGCGGCGAGGTCACCACGTGCTCGGGCGCGACGTCGAGGCCGAGCTCCGACAGGTGGCGGGCGACGGTCGCGTCACTGCGCGAGGCGTTGTTCGTGATGTACCCGACGGGCACGGATGCCGCGGCCAGCCGGAGGCTCTCCACGGCGTGCGGCAGCGCGTCCGCCCCGGCGTACACCACGCCGTCGAGGTCGGCGAGCACTGCATCTGCCCCGTCGAGCGGGGTCGCGGGCTCAGTCTTCGGGCGTCGCAGCGGCGTCATCGTCGGCTTCCGCAGACTCGGCGGGCTCGGCAGACTCGGCAGACTCGGCAGACTCGGCGGGCTCAGCCGCGGGCTCCGCCACGGGAGCCGCGGGAACTTCCACGGGCTCCTCCTCGGCCATCTCGAACACCGTGACGGTCTCGTTGCCGGCGGATGCCGCATCGAGCGCCGCCTCGGCCCGCGCCGATCGCTCGCGCCACTCGGCTGCGGCGGCGTCGCGCCCGAGTTCCTCGAGCACCTCCGCGTACGCGTCGAAGAGGGCAGGGCTCCAGCTGAACGCACGATCGGGGTCGAGCTGCGGGATCTCGAGCTCCGAGAGCGCGTCCTCGGCCTGGCCGAGGTCGAGCCGTGCGCCCGACATGGCGATCGCGAGGCCGACCTGCACGACGGTGTCGAGCGACGAGCGGTCGACCGAGCGGCCGAGCTCGAGCGCCTTCTCCGGGCGGCCGACGCCCCGCTCGCTGTCGACCATGAGCGGCAGTTGGTCGTCTCGTCCGGAGATGCGTCGATACGTGCGCAGCTCGCGGAGCGCGAGCGCGAAGTCGCCGGTCGCATAGGCCGTGATGGCGAGCGACTCGCGGACGACCGCGACGCGGCCCGCACGGTGCGCCGCCTCGAGGGCGTGCTCGTGCGCGCGTGCCGGGTCGTCGTCGAGCAGCCGGGACGCGGCGACCAGGTGCTTCGCGACCTGCTCGGCGTTCTCCTTGCTGAGCGTCTTCAGCTCCGCGCGCGCGGCGCGGTCGAGCTCGCGCGGGTCGATCGACGGGTCGAGCTCGGGCACGTAGCGCCGCGGCGTCGACTCGCGCTCCTCGCGCGGCGCGCGCTGCGGACCGCGACCGGCGACACGACCCTGTCCCTGGCGGCCTCCGCGCTTGCCGCCGTCGCGGTCGTAGCGGGCCGTCTGCGGCCCGCGACCCGAACGGTCCGGACGACCGGAACGGTCGGGACGACCTGCGCGATCCGTGCGATCGGGACGGCCTGCGCGATCGGGACGGCCTCCCCGATCCGAAGAGGACCGCCGGTCGCCATCGTACTCACGCGGCTGACGCGGACGATCGCCGTCGCGACGCGGCTTCCGGTCGCCGTAGGGCGTACGATCACCGCCGGACGACTTGCGGTCGCGATCGCCGCCAGACGACTTCCGGTCACCGCTGTAGGGCTTGCGCTCCGAGCTACGACCCGAGCCGCCCTTCGCCGAGCCGCCCTTCGCGCCGCCGCCCGAACGCGCAGGCTTCCGGTCGCCGCTGCGGGCGCCGCTCCGGGACGAGTTCCGTCGCTCGCCGCTGCCGGACGTGCCGGCTCGATCCGGAGCCTGCTCCGGACGCTTCTTGCGCTCGTCGTCCACGATGTTCCTGTCGTCTGTGCTGTTGTCGTTGTCCACCGTACTGCGGGAGATGCCTCGCGGGTGGGTGCTTAAATGCGAGATGGCCACCCGTCATCGGGTGGCCATCTCGGAAGGTATGTCCGGCGGTGTCCTACTCTCCCACAGGGTGGCCCCTGCAGTACCATCGGCGCTGCGAGTCTTAGCTTCC